>Ga0213834_100046_pt1 | contig 189956 bp, 174 predicted proteins | sample SWPTP12_FD_160580 | JGI IMG/M metagenome (GOLD analysis project Ga0213834, IMG submission 160580) | Coastal seawater microbial communities from Marineland, Florida, United States - SWP TP1 #2 | ecosystem: Environmental > Aquatic > Marine > Coastal | place: USA: Florida | collected 2016-08-06 | reverse complement strand
CGCTTGCTTGGCAACACGGAATACGCGTGAACGCGCGCCGTAGTAGCCTTTAGCAAGTTTCAGAATTTTTTTGTGACGCTTACGGGCAATGACGCCACGCTTTACACGAGCCATGAGTTACTTCCTCTATCTTTGATCAAAATTAACGAAGGCGCAGCATGCGCTCGACTTTTGCCACGTCGGACGGATGCAGCAGGCTGCTTCCGCGCAGTTGACGCTTACGCTTGGTCGACATTTTGGTCAGGATGTGGCTCTTGAAAGCGTGCTTGTGCTTGATGCCATTCGCGGTTTTCAGAAACCGCTTAGCTGCACCACTTTTAGTCTTCATCTTTGGCATGTTCGGATACTCCGCATTCAGTTGATAAACATAACCGCAAGGCCTGCCGTGCCCTGGTGGTTATTTCTTCTTTTTCGGGGCGATGACCATGATCAGCTGGCGTCCTTCCATCTTAGGATGCTGTTCGACGGAACCGTATTCGAGCAGGTCACCTTCAACCCGCTTCAACAGCTCCATACCCAGCTCCTGGTGGGCCATCTCACGACCGCGAAATCTCAAGGAAATCTTGGCCCTGTCCCCGTCACTCAGGAAACGTACCAGGTTGCGTAGTTTTACCTGGTAATCCCCTTCCTCCGTCCCTGGACGAAACTTGATTTCTTTAATCTGAATCTGCTTCTGATTTTTCTTCGCTTCGTTGGCCTGCTTCTTCTTCTCGAAGAGGTGCTTGCCGTAGTCCATCACCTTGCAAACAGGCGGGACGGCGTCAGCGGAGATTTCCACCAGATCCAACTTCGCTTCTTCAGCAATTCGAAGCGCTTCATCAATCGAGACGATGCCAATCTGCTCGCCGTCAGCGCCAATTAACCGAACCTCGCGTGCCGAGATATTCTCGTTGATCGGGGCTTTCGGTGCAGCTCGTTTATCTTGTCTCATTTCACGCTTAATAATAATTACTCCGAATCTTGGCGACCACGCCGGGAAACCGCTTGCGCGAGGAGCTCGGTGAACTGGGCGACCGGCATCGAGCCGAGGTCTGCGCCTTCACGAGTACGCACAGCGACAGTTTGCGTTTCAACTTCCCGATCTCCGATGACGAGGAGATAGGGAACCTTGAGCAAAGTATGCTCGCGGATTTTAAAGCCGATCTTTTCATTTCTCAAGTCAGACTTGGCACGAAATCCGCTTTCGGTCAGATTTTTTTCGACCTCAAGGGCAAAATCGGCTTGTTTGTCAGTGATATTCATCACCACTGCCTGAGTCGGCGCCAACCACGCAGGGAACACGCCAGCGTAATGCTCGATCAGCATGCCGATGAAACGTTCGAAGGAACCGAGGATTGCACGGTGCAACATGACCGGACGCTTGCGGTTATTGTCTTCAGCGACATAGCTCGCGTCCAGACGCTCCGGCAGGTTCGGATCGTACTGCAGAGTACCACACTGCCAGCTACGGCCGAGGCAGTCGCGCAGGGTGAACTCGATCTTCGGCCCATAGAAGGCGCCCTCACCTGGCTGATATTCCCATTCCAGGCCCGATTCATTCAGCGCATCAGCCAGCGCATTTTCAGCGCGGTCCCACAATTCCTCGGAGCCCACTCGCTTGGCCGGACGAGTCGACAGCTTCATGGCGATATCGCTGAAACCGAAGTCCTTGTAAACATCCAGGGTGAGCTTGATGAAGTCAGCCGCTTCCTTCTTCACCTGTTCCTCGGTGCAGAAGATATGTGCGTCGTCCTGCACGAAACCGCGCACGCGCATGATGCCGTGCAACGCGCCGGAAGGCTCGTTGCGGTGGCAGGCGCCGAACTCGGCCAAACGCAGCGGCAGGTCGCGGTAGGATTTCAAGCCCTGGTTGAAGACCTGCACGTGACATGGGCAGTTCATCGGTTTCACCGCGTAATCGCGACTCTCCGAAGAAGTGGTAAACATGTTCTCGGCATAGTTGGTCCAGTGACCGGAACGTTCCCAGAGAATCCGGTCGACCACTTGCGGGGTCTTGATTTCCTGATAGCCGTTCTCGCGCTGCACCTTGCGCATGTACTGCTCAAGCACCTGATAAACCGTCCAGCCGTTGGCATGCCAGAAGACCATCCCCGGCGCTTCTTCCTGCAGGTGGAACAGGTCGAGCTGTTTGCCAATCTTGCGATGGTCGCGTTTTTCGGCTTCTTCGATGCGCTGAATGTAGGCGGCCAGCTGCTTCTTGTCAGCCCAGGCCGTGCCGTACACACGTTGCAGCTGCTCGTTCTTGGCATCACCGCGCCAGTAGGCACCGGACAGCTTGGTCAGCTTGAACGATTTGAGGAAGCGCGTGTTCGGCACGTGCGGGCCGCGGCACATGTCGACATATTCTTCGTGATAGTAAAGGCCCATGGCCTTTTCGTTCGGCATGTCCTCGACCAGGCGCAGCTTGTAGTCTTCGCCACGGGCCGTGAACACATCGATCACTTCCGCGCGCGGAGTGACCTTTTTGATAACGTCGTAATCCTTTTCGATCAGTTGCTGCATGCGCTGCTCGATCGCCGCCATGTCGTCCGGAGTGAAAGGACGCTCGTAGGCGATATCGTAATAGAAGCCATCGTCGATGACCGGACCGATGACCATCTTCGCCGTCGGGTACAGCTGCTTGACCGCGTGACCAACCAGGTGCGCACAGGAGTGCCGGATGATTTCCAGGCCTTCCTGATCTTTCGGGGTGATGATTTGCAGGCTCGCGTCGGCATCAATGAGGTCACTGGCATCGACCAGTTGACCGTTGACCTTGCCGGCCAAGGTGGCCTTGGCCAGGCCTGCGCCAATGGACGCGGCGACCTCGGCTACGGAAACCGGGTGATCGAAAGAACGTTGACTGCCGTCGGGAAGAGTAATAGTTGGCATGGCGCCTCCTCTCCTAGTGGTGACCCCTACCAAAGGTCACGTGGGTTGGGATAGAGCCAGTACGCGATTCGGCGGTGTACCTGCCTCACAGTGGCAGGAGCCCTAAGGCCAACCAATGACCGAACCAGAGTGACTGGAATGTACGAAATCGACAGGCTTGAATGCAGCGGAGCCTGACCCGCGAGACGCGAGCGAATCTGCAGGACGGGCATCCTAGCACAGCCGAGATGCTCTGCGTCAGGCCACACGCAAGCGATTGCGAACAAAGCGGCCAACAAATGTTGTGGGAATGATCCTGATACTGAACTGGCAACCGTCCCTGCCGTCAGATAATTCGAGACATCCGTTAAAGGCCCCTCGTTTAAGGGCCCAATCGACAAGAAGGAAACCACCATGAAGCTTCTACGTGTTGCCGCCCTCCTCGCACCGATGGCGTTGGCTCTGCCTATCAGCGCTCATGCCGCCATGGATGCGAAAACCAAGACCACCTACATGAATGAGTGCACCGCTGCGGCGACTCAGAACAACCCTGGTATGGACGCCAACGCGGTGAAAGCGCATTGCGAATGCGGCGCCCAGCAGATCAACAAGAATTTTTCGGACAAGGAAATCGCGTCACTGAATGACAAAACGACGCCACCGAGTACCGAAATGACCTCTCGCCTGCAAAAAGCCGTGGGTGAGAACTGCCTGAAAGGCAAAAAATAAAAAATTTACATTGCGAGCTGTCAGCACCCTGGCGTTCGACAGCGAGCAACTCGTGAGTCCAGCTGGAGCCCGCTAATTTAGCGGGCTTAAGCCACCCTGGCGTGACACCGAAAGGCGAATTGAAGCAGCACAACGGACACGATACGGCATCAATATTCCGTATCTATTTGCGGCAGTGACGCAAAGTTCTTACTGAAAAAGTCCTGCACTCACACAATTCGACTATGATAGCCCGCGTGTGCCCAGTTGGCCTGAGCAGCACAGTACTGAATATTATGTTTTTGGAGATACACCATGTCTAATCGCCAAACCGGCACCGTAAAATGGTTCAACGATGAAAAAGGCTTCGGCTTTATCACTCCACAAGGTGGCGGTGACGACCTGTTCGTACACTTCAAAGCTATCGAAAGCGACGGTTTCAAAAGCCTGAAAGAAGGCCAGACCGTTTCCTTCGTGGCTGAGAAAGGCCAAAAGGGCATGCAAGCTGCTCAGGTTCGTGCGGAGTAATCCAGGCGCGCTGAAAAAACCCCGTCACTGACGGGGTTTTTTTATGCCTGCAGAAAAAACCTCAGCCGCAATTCACGCGGTTGATCGTGGCGGCCTGATCGGTGTTGAGGTTCAGGCGATCGGAGCGGTATTCCAGCGTCACCATGTCATTGGGGCTCAGGACTCGCGCCGTTTGAGCTCCCGCCTTGACCCGCGCCTGCTCCAGCAAGGCAGCAGAAGCCGGTTTGCCGACCACAAACTGCGCAGCGGCAGCATCACAACGGGAATAGCCTGTATCTGTCACCGCAGCGCCTTGCGACGGTTGCGACGATTCGGACGTGCTGCTGCACCCCGCCAGCACGGCTGCGACCAGTACCAGACCCGATGATGCGTATTTCCAGGGCATACAGCCTCCTTGTGTTTAACGTGAACCAGCACCTCTGCGACAGCGCATGGCCCGCTTGGTTTCGCAGACAGCATCCATGCAGAACAGGCGATGCGGAAAACAGACTCGAAGTCTGCCCGAGCCTTGCGTCGCGATGACAAACAAATCGTCACAAAACATGTGGCTACAGGCCGTGAAGCGCCAAGGAGCAGGCCATCGAACGCGCGCAGAACGTCATGAACCAAGTGATTCTGCGCTACTCCACCGCGGCGCTGAGCAGCGCCTGAGACACCGTTACTTCAACTGCCCGAGACGCTGGGTCAGCAGATCGAAGAAGCCTTGCGCATCACCGTTCTCGACCCAGAACACGTTCTTGGGCTGGCCCAGCGTGTCGTACCAGTCGGCAACTGTCTGGCCGAAGGTCGCCCCTTCGCGATTATCGACCACCACATTGATCAACTTGCCACTGAACAGCTCCGGCTTGAGCAGCCAGGCAATCACGCTGGCATCATGAACCGGCCCGCCCGGCAGCGCGTAATGCACCATATCCGCTTTGACGTACTCGTTGAGAATACCGCCCACCAGCTTGCCCGCCCGGTTGTTCAAGCCTTCGATCTTGCTGATGCGTTGATCGCTGGTGAGGATCTTGTGGGTGACGTCCAGCGGCACATAGGTCAGCTTGACGCCACTGGCGAGGACAACCTTGGCGGCGTCCGGGTCGGCATAAAGGTTGAACTCGGCCACAGGGGTGATATTGCCGCCATTGAAGTGCGCCCCGCCCATGACCACGACTTCCTTGATGCCCTGGGTGATTTCCGGCGCCTGAATCAACGCCAGCGCCAGGTTGGTCTGCGGACCGAGCATGGCAATGGTGATGCTGTGGGGCTCGGCCTTGCTCAAAGTCTCGACCAGGTACTGCACGGCGCTCCCTTGGGCGAGCCCCTTCTTCGGCTCATGCACCTGGACACCCGGCAGCCCTTCCTTGCCGTGAATGTTTTCCGCGTAAATGGGCGTGCGCACCAGCGGTTTGCCCGCGCCGGCGTACACCGGCACCTCTTCACGACCGGCCCATTCACGGGCCAGACGCGCATTGCGCGAGGTCTTGTCGATCCGGACGTTGCCGGCCACCGTGGTAATGGCCATGACGTTCAACTCCTCAGGCGAGGCCAGCGCCAGCAACAGCGCGACCACGTCGTCCGCGCCCGGATCGGTGTCGATGATCAGGTTACGCTTTTCGGCCGCATGGGCCGCTGTGCTGGCAAAAATGGCCACGAGAGCAACGCTCCTGATCAGTTGAACGACAGAACGACGACGGTTTTGCATAGGAAACTCCCTGTTCCGAAAATGTGAAACATCAAATGGCAATCAGAAGACCACACCTGCCACCAGCGCAATGTTGGTGTACGGCTGACACTCGCCTGTTCGCACGATTGCGCGGGCAGTGCGACTCAACTGTTTCAGCGCTTCATGGCTGACCGAACGTTGCGCCCCCAACTGACCTGCAGCGTTCAACGTTTCGATCACTGCCAACGCCGGGGGCTGCTTTTCATACATTTCATCTGCCAGCACATGGCTTTCGACCTGCATCTCAGCCAGCACCGTGTTGAGGACGCTGACAAAATCAGGAATCCCGTGGGTGACCGCCAGGTCGATCAGCTCGACGCCGGGAGGCACCGGCATACCTGCGTCGACGATCATCAGCACGTCGCCATGCCCCAGGGATGCAACCACGCGGGACAAGGCAATATTGAGCAGCGGTGTTTTTTTCATGGCTGGTGGCTCTGGACTTCGTTGACGGTCGGAATGGAAGGCTGTGCCCCGGAACGAGTGACAGACAGCGCCGCTGCGATTTGTCCGAAACGTATCGCGTCGGACTCGGATTTCCCTTCAGCCAAGGCCGCCGCGAAGCCGCCAACAAAAGTGTCGCCGGCAGCTGTGGTATCGACCGGTTTGACCTTGGGCGCCGGGAAATGCGCCGAGTGCGCCTGGCTGGCAAACAAGGCGCCCTGCTCACCCAGGGTGACAATGACCTTGCCGACGCCCGAGGCCATCAACGCAGTGGCCGCCGCATCGGCGGTGGCGACGCTGTCGACCGGCAGCCCGGTCAGCGCAGTGGCCTCGCTTTCGTTGGGGATCAGGTAATCGATCCAGGCATACCACTCGGCCGGCAACGGGCCGCTGGCAGGTGCCGGATTAAGGATGACTGTCTTGCCCAGCTCACGACCGCGCTTGAGCACATGCCCCACCGTGGCCATCGGCACTTCCAGCTGACAAATGATGACTTCAGCCTGACTCAGCAACCCATCGAAACGATCAACAACATCAGACGTCACGTGACCATTGCCGCCGGCCACGATCACGATGGCGTTCTGGCTGTTGTCGTCGACCACGATCAGCGCCACCCCGGTGGACTCGCCTTCAATGGCCGTCACGGCCTGGCAGTCGATGCCCTCGGCCAGCAACGCCGAACACAGCTGATCGCCGTAGGCATCGCCGCCGACACAGCCGATCATTGCCACGCTGGCGCCCAGTCGCGCAGCGGCCACTGCCTGATTCGCACCCTTGCCGCCCGGCACTGTGACGAACGACTGCCCGGCCAGGGTTTCCCCGGCACGCGGCAGGCGCGGCGCACGGGTCACCAGGTCCATGTTGAGGCTACCCACAATCACTACTTTTGCTTGCATGACGTCTTTACTCTTCAATCCGGGCCAGCAGGCGCGGCTCAGCGGAACTCGTTGAATGCGTTGGTGGGGGGCGCAGTGGACTCGCGCAGCACGATGCTCGGCGTGACGATTAACTGCTGCACAGGACTGTCGCCCCGCGTCGAAATCCGTCGCAGCAAGACCTCGGCGGCACGCTCGCCCAGTTGCAGGATCGACTGCCCGACTGTAGTGAGCGCCGGATACACATATTGACTCATCTGGATGTCGTCGAAGCCGATGACCGACAGGTCCGCCGGTACCCGCACATTGCGCTCTGCCGCCGCCCGCAGCACGCCGATACCAACCATGTCATTGGCCGCAAAAATCGCCGTCGGGCGCTCGCCTTCGAGCAGTTTGCCGGCGGCCTGATAACCGCTGGGGCCGGTGAAGTCGCTCTCCACCACCCAGCTGTCAGGCACCTCGATTCCCGCCTCTGTCATCGCCCGGTGATAACCGGCCAGACGCATCCGCGCCACGCTGGTTTCGGCCGGACCGCAGATGCAGGCGATGTGCCGATGGCCCAGTTCCAGCAAATGCGAGGTCGCCAGATAGGCGCCGAGTTCGTGATCGATGCGTACCAGATCGGCGCTGATGTTTTCCAGATCGCGGTCGACGATGACCATTGGTGTACGCACCGCCGACAGGCTGTCGACCAGACTGTCGCCACCGCCCACGGAAGAAACAATCAAACCGTCGACGCGTTTTTCCAGCAACACCCGTAAATAATTGCGTTGCTTGTCCAGGTTGTCGTCGGAGTTGCAGAGGATTACGCAGAAGCCATTGCGTTCACAGTAATCCTCGATGCCCCTGGCCAGCTCGGCGAAGTACGGGTTGATGCCGTTAGGGATCAACAGGCCAATGGTTGCGGTGGACTTGGCCTTCAGCGATCGCGCGACCGCGCTGGGCACGTAGTCCAGCTGGGCGATGGCGGCCTCGACTTTTTTACGCACTTCGTCACTCACTGGCCGTGTTCTGTTCAGAACATGGGACACAGTGGTGTAGGAAATGCCTGCAATCGCTGCGACGTCCTTGATGGTTGCCATATCAGCCGCGCCGCCGTGCGCGATTGCTGCGATAGGTGTCCAGCACCACGGCCACCACGATGACGGCACCGGTGATGATGCGTTTGGTCGGCTCGGTGGCGCCAATCTGTGCAAGACCCGCCGCCAGTACCGAGATGATCAGCACACCAAAAAAGGTGCTGATGACCGAACCGCGACCACCCATGAGGCTGGTCCCGCCGATCACCACGGCCGCAATAACCTGTAACTCAAGGCCTGAGCCTGCGTTGGGGTCAGCTGCCTCCAGGCGTGAAATCTGGAACAGCGCCGCGACGCCGGCCAGCAAGCCCATCAGCGAAAACACCAGAATCTTGTAGGGCTTTGGATTGATGCCTGCCAGACGCACCGCCTCTTCGTTGGTGCCGATGCCGATCAGGTAACGTCCGAACACCGTGCGGGTCAGCACCGCTTGCGCCGCGAAGATCACGATCAGGGCAATGACGAACGAAGGCGAGATACCGAACGCAAAGGGATTGGACAGCCAGGCGAACGAGTCGCCGATGTAGGCGGTGCGCGAGTCGGTCAACTGATACGCGACGCCACGGGCCATTTCCAGCACGCCGAGCGAGACAATGAACGACGGAATGCGCCACGCCACGGTGATCGAGCCGGTCAGCGTGCCGGCCGCCGTTGCGCAGGCCATGCCCAGCAAGGCCGAAGGCAGCACGCCCCAACCCCAGCCGAGCATCGCGACGCTCACCGCCGAGGCCGCCAGCGCCAACACCGAACCCACCGAAAGGTCGATGCCGCCGATGATCAGGATGAAGGTCATGCCCACCGCCAGCACCATCAGGTCCGGGATCTGGTTGGCCAGGGTGCTGAAGGTTTCATAAGACAGGAAGTGATCGCTGAGTAGCGAGAACAGCACGATCATTGCCAGCAAAGCGCCCGCCAGGCCCAGGTAGGTGCCCAGGCCAAAATAGTTGCCGCTGCGTTTGCCCGGCGAAGGCAGGGCGGCAGAAGTTGTCGAGGTTTTCATCAGTCGTTCCTGGGCGCGGCTTCGGAGAGCAGCGCATCACGTTTTTGGTAGCCGGCGAAGGCTGCGGCAAGCAACTCGTCCTGCGTCCAGCTATCGCGTTCGAAGGTGTCGATCAGGCGCCCGGCGGACAACACGCCGATGCGGTCACAGATCAGCATCAGTTCGCGCAGATCACTGGAAACCACCACCAGCGCCCTGCCCTGACGGGTCAGTTCGCCTAGCAGGGCATAAATGTCAAATTTGGCGCCGACGTCGATCCCGCGAGTCGGCTCGTCGAACAGCATCACCTGGCAATCGCGCTCCAGCCAGCGCCCGATGACGACCTTCTGCTGGTTGCCACCGGACAGCTCGGACACCAGTTGCGTCGGGCCGGAACTGCGAATGCGCATGGCCTCGACCTGACGCTTGGCCAGGGCCAGTTCGGCGTTGCCATTGACCACGCCACTGCTGGAGATCGCGTGCATGTTGCCCAGCGCGATGTTGGCGCTGATCGACTGAGTCAACAGCAGGCCTTCGCCTTTGCGGTCTTCGGTGATCAAGGCGATGCCATGACCAACCGCATCCACCGGCGAATTCACCCGCACGGTCTGCAATGGGCTGCCTACTCCGATCGTCCCGCTGTCGGCGATGTCTGCACCGTAGATCAGGCGCAGCAGCTCGGTCCGCCCCGCGCCGATCAGGCCGGAAATACCGAAGATCTCGCCAGCGCGCACGTCAAATGACACGTCACGCACTTTGTCGGAACGGCTCAGGCCCTTGACCGACAACGCAACGCCGCCAATCTGTCGCTGGCCAAGATCGATGTGTTCGCCCAGCTCGCGGCCGACCATCAAGGTCACCAGTTGCTCGCTGTTGTAATTGGCCATGGCGTCGACGCACACCAGCTTGCCGTCGCGCAGCACGGCAATGCGCTGGGCGACGCGGGCCAGTTCTTCCAGGCGATGGGAGATATAGATGATGGAAACGCCACGATCCTGCAGGCGGGTAATCTGCTCGAACAGCATTTCCACTTCGCGAGCCGTCAGCATGGCCGTCGGCTCGTCGAGGATCAGCACATGGCAATCGCCGATCAGGTTGCGCGCGATCTCGACCATCTGTTGATGGCCAATGCCCAACTCGCCCACCGGCGTGTCGGGGTCGATGGCTTCCAGGCCGACCTGGGCCATGGCCTTGACGGCGTCTTCGCGCAGTTTTTTGCGGTTGATGAAACCGGCCCGGCTGGGCAGGTTATCGAGAAACAGGTTTTCTGCCACCGACAGGGTCGGCAGCAGGTTCAGCTCCTGCATGACCATGCGTACGCCGAGCTTCTCGGCTTGGGTGCGACTGGCGGGTTCGTAGGGTTGCCCCTGAAACTGCATCTGGCCGGTGGTGGGTGTCACCAGTCCACCGATTATTTTCGACAAGGTGCTTTTTCCGGCGCCGTTTTCCCCGGTCAGCGCCAACACTTCCCCGCGCATCAGCGTCAGGTCGATGTCACCGAGAACAGGTTGGGCGTAGGTTTTGCCGATGCCGCTGACAGATAGAACAGCGGCCTGAGCAGACGCTGACATAACGCTCTCCACGCGCCTGCCCCCGATGAGGACAGGCGGTATTTACGGATGTTGAAAAGCCGTGCTTATTGCGGCTTGGTAACCAGCTCGACCGGGGTCTCGATCACGCCGTCCTTGATCTCGAGCTTCTCGCCCTTGACCATTTTCAGCGCAGTGTCGATACCGAACACAGCCTGACGAGCGGCAAACTGGTCAGCGGTGGCCAGCACACGGCCATCCTTGAGCATCGGTTTGATCGCGTTGATGTTGTCGTAGCCGACGACCTGCACCTTGCCCGCCTTGCCTGCTGCGCGAACAGCGGAAACAGCGCCCAGCGCCATGCTGTCGTTACCGGCCAGCAGCGCCTTCAGGTTCGGGTATTCGTTGAGCATGGCCGAGGCGACGGCATTGCCCTTGTCGATTTCCCAGTTACCCGATTGCGTGGAGACGATCTTCATCTGCGCAGCGTCCATCGCGTCCTTGAAACCGGCGGTGCGTTGCTGAGCATTGGTGGTGGTCGGCACGCCTTCGATGATCCCGACCTGATCGCCAGCCGTCAGTTGCTTGGCCAGGTAGTCGCCCACAAGCTTGGCGCCCTTGCGGTTGTTCGGGCCTACGAAAGGCACTTCGATGTTCTTGCTTTTCAGCACTTGGGCGTCGAGCTGGTTGTCGATGTTGACGACCTTGATCCCGGCATCCATGGCTTTCTTGATCACCGAAGCCAGCGCCTTGGAATCAGCAGGCGCGATCACCAGGGCGTCGACCTTTTTGACGATCATCTGGTTGACGATGTCGATCTGCGCTGCGGTATCGGACTCGTTCTTGATGCCGTTGGAGATCAGGTCGAAGTCAGCGGAATGTTGTTTCTGGTATTCCTTGGCGCCGTCTTCCATGGTCAGGAAGAATTCGTTGGCAAGGGATTTCATCACCAGCGCGACAGTGGGCTTCTTGGCGTCGTCAGCGTAGGCAGAGGAAAGAGGCAGGGTAACGGCGCTCGCGGTGAGCATGGCAACAGCAAGAAGACGTGCAGCGAATGGCAGCTTCATGGAATCACTCCGACATTATGATTATTGTATCGGCACCGAATGCGTCTCGGGTTTCTACACCTGAACGAGTAGCAAACGTTTGCGTGAACGAAACTATGGTAATCGCGACGAGTTTTGTCAACCGCCTGAAGTGGATACTCGATAATTCAGATCGGTCCTACAGACATAATCTCCGTGCCCCCATCTTCGACAGCGTCCGTCCGACTGTCTGACAGCTCACACACCACACTAAATTATCGCGCTAATGCACTGTAATGCTTGAGCCTGCGCTAAGATAACGGCCATCCGACATCGCCATAATCCCAAGAGCGATGCCCATTGACCGATGGATTGTTGGAGCGCACATGATGGACCCGGCCGTTAAGGACGTTCGAGCCGAGAAGGGAGCTGATCCTGCCTCGGAATTCATTGAATCGATGATTTCCTCCCTCCCAGGTTCGGGTCCTGTGGGAAAAAGTCGTGCGGCCTATCGGCAATGGTACGAGTCACTGTCGGAAGTCGACCAGATGCATGTCCGCGATAAACTGCGCGAGGAGATTTCGCGCATTCGTGCAGAGTTTGGCAAAGGCTCCAATGCCCACTCCGCCCATTCGATCCGCCTCAGGGATCACGGCTGATCGAGCGCACTGAACAACCTGATCGAATACAGGATTCGATCAGGCCGACGTCAATCCTCTTTCTTCACCGTTGCCACCTCATCGGCGCGCACTCTTACGGTTTTTCCGGAGATGTCTTCGAACTCATAGAAGCCGTCCATGCTTTTGGTCTTCGGCATATCCTTGGTCACATATTGCGTGCCGTTCTGCAGGGTAACTACCGTTGCTGTCGAGCACCCCGCCAGCGCAGCGCAATACGCCAACGCCACGGCCAGCCCTGCCACTCTGATATTCATGCTGACTCCTTTTTCTTTACCGATCATTGCGAACTCAATCGCTGCCAGAGAATCAGATCGACTCGAATGACTTTGGTTCGCGACCTTAGACCAGCCAAGGAAAATCAAAGACTTGGGCCTGTCGAATTTTTTCCTACGCCACCTTGCGCCGTAGTTGCGAAACGTCCCACACTGAAATACTGTATGCACATACAGCAAAAACAAGGGACTTTTTTCGTGTCTAACAACGCCGCTTCCGCCCCTGCCCCATACGAACGCCTGGCCATTCGCATCCAGAAAATCATCAACTCGCCCACCGCGCAAAAATCACGCTCAGCGCTGATTTTCCGCCTTGCGGATGAACAGGAAGATGACTGGAGTCAACTGCTCGAGGAAATCGCCGAGAACGACAACGTGACCCTGGCCTGGCGCGACGATGGTGGCGTGCAGATTTTCTGGACGGTCCCGAAAGAAGACTGATCAAAGCGCCCATCACCCCTTCAGCATCGGCGAGCCAGGCCTCTGGCTCGCCTGCATTTCTATTTGTCGTAGTTGGAATTCATGCTCAGATTTTTCGCTTCACTCCTGCTCGCTCTTTCTTTTCTGCAAAACGCCTGCGCCGACGTCAACATTGGAACCTGGAACCTGGAGCACCTGAGCGTGCGACCCAACAAGGATTTCCAGGGCATCGCCAAAGTTGCGCAGAAGGTCGATTTTCTCGCCGTACAAGAACTCATGAATGAAGACGCGCTGCAGGCTCTGGCCAAGGAGTTGACCCGGCAGACCGGCAAGCCTTGGAGTTCGATGGCCTCACATGCCGTGGGTCGCTCGTCCTACAAGGAAATGTACGGATTCGTATGGCGTGATGACGTAGTGGCCTATGAAGATGGCGCCGTCACCTACCTGGACCGAGGCGATACCTTCGAGCGCGAACCCTACTCGGCTCGCTTCCGATCGCTCAAGGACAACACCACCTTTGTGGTCGCCACCGTGCATATCCTCTATGGCAAAAGCCAGGCGGACCGTGCCTCGGAAATCACTGCCCTGTCGAGCTACTGGGCCTGGTTGAAAGACACCTACCCAGGCAACAACCAGATCATGCTGATGGGCGACTTCAACACACCGCCCACTTCGCCCGCCTGGAACCAGCTGGACGCCAGCGCCAAGCCACTGATGCTGGACGGCGCGAGCACGCTGTCGACCACCGATGGCAAATTCGCCAACCTCTACGACAACATCTTCGTCAGCAAGAATTCGGCGATCAGGGTCAACAACGTTCAGGTGTTCAACTACCCGAAATTCCTGGGCATGACTCACGCCCAAGGCCGTGGCAGTGTGTCCGATCATGCGCCGATCTTTCTCAGCGCCAGCTTCAGTGGTGGCAGCGCCACTACCGCCTCAGCTCTTGCCAAGCCGACCACGCCCCACCCCATGAAGCCCACCATCACTGACGTGGGCAGCAAAAATCTGATCGTTGCCATTCGTGGTAACAAAAAGACAATGGTTTATCACCGACCTGATTGCCCGTCGTATAACTCGATCGCAGAAAAGAACCGGGTGGAGTTCGATAACGCCGCAGCAGCGGAAGCCCAGCACTATCATCTGGCGGGCAATTGCCGCTGATAACCGCGCGCTAAAACGAAAGGGACGCATCTGATCGCCAGATGCGTCCCTTTTTTCGTCTATTTGCGTGCCAGATCGTGCTGGATGCAGCCGTCGTAGTAGGTCTGCTTGACCGCCGCAGGCTTGAGGCGCGAGCGGCTCTTGTAGGTCTGCTCAGTAATGCCGACGGCCATCTTGCGCATCCAGGGCTGAGAGAATTTTCGCGATTGCAGTTTTTTCCGAGCGCTGTAGAGCGTGGTACCGGAAAGCTTGGATTGCTGTGCTGCCGCCGCCATGCCAGCACCCCATTTGCACACTTGCAGATCGTTCTTGCTGATAGTACGAGCCTGCGCCGGCATCACCACCGCCATCGTCAAAATCAATGCTGCCACGCCCAACCCCACACTTCGCATACCCTTCGTCCCGGAATTGTCTGAAAAGAAAGGATTTTTCCAGAAAACCCGCTGGGTGCGGGCCATCAAATTGCCCTTTTTCGACAAAATATATCATCCAGGCCAATCGCCCCATGAAGCATGGCCCAGCGACTGCTGCGACACATCCAAAAAAGTGCGTCTCAAGGGCCGTTTGACGCTTCGAATAACAAGTCATATCCGAACAGATATGGCACATGGCCGCTTATCGGCACAAGATGCAAATCGCCATTAAAGAGTGCAATCCTCTGGTGGTCAGTAGCCCTGATTTGCAACAGCAGGTTACTCGTCTCAGGCAGAGAACACGCAGTACGATCCAAGGCCGGAAACGCTCTGACAGCCTGTATCGATCTCGAAATGAAGTGACAGCACCGCCGATGCAATGGACGGCAACCCTGTCAGGTACATCAGGAAGTACTCAATTTCAGACCGGCGTGCATGACGCCCGACAGGCCCATGATGATGAATGACTCCAAGGACTTTGAAATTCATTACCGCTTCCAGGGCGAACCCCGACAGTTCTCCCACCACGCAAAGCACCTGTGTGAAAGCCAGGCGTTGCACTTCGCAACCCTGCATGCGGGCGTCGGCAATCTAGATACCCGTGTCGCCACTGGGCCGGTTCGCCTGGCGATGCTATACGCCGAAGGACTGGGTGTAACTCAGGTGCATTGGAAACGCGCCTGAGCCGACAGAAAGTCCAAACAAACCGCATCTCCAGTGGTCGGTATTTCTAGCAGCGCTCATGAAACCAGCAAAGCGAGGGAAATATGACCATTGATCACGCACTCCAGAACGAAGTGCTCACCCGCCTCCTGCACGCGCATCCGGCCGGGCTTGGCAAAGAGGTTCTGGACAATTATCGAGGGGAGCACGCCGTTGCCGACACCCTTGAGCACCTGCAGAAAGCGGGCTTGATTCATGACGGCTGCGTCGACAGTTCGGCCAAGGGCGAACGCTCGCTGAAATACCCGGTGAAACTCAGTTCTGCAGGTGTGGACGCTGCGAAGCTTCTGCAAAGCTGAACACACACTCATAAAAAAACCGGCTTCGGCCGGTTTTTTTACGTCATCAGCGAGGAATTCTGGTGTTCTCCCCAAGTGCTGCTTGCCGATAATCCGTGAGCCGGTCGGGCAGCAGCACTACAGGGGAACGAGAACAATCCTACAAGCTCAGTCGACCTATCGTCACTTGAACAATTGTGACTTAATTCGTCTGAGCAGGAAGACCAGGCACTCACACGGCTGGATAGTCACCAGTGCCGTCCGGCCATGGGGTGAGCAGCTCGAAACCGGTCTGGGTCACCGCCACCATATGTTCCCACTGCGCCGACAGCGATTGGTCGCGAGTGAGCACGGTCCAGCCATCATCGAGCACATGGGTGCCGGGCTTGCCGGCGTTGATCATCGGCTCGATGGTGAATACCATACCCGGCTTGAGCTTGAGGCCCTTCCCCGCGGCGCCGTAATGCAGCACTTGCGGCTCCTCGTGGTATTTGCGACCGATGCCATGACCGCAGTACTCACGCACCACGCTGAAGCCTTCACGATAGGCCACGGTCTGAATCGCGTTACCGATGTCGCCGAGCGTCGCGCCAGGACGCACTGCGTGTATACCGGCCAGCGTCGCTTCGTACGTGGTCTCGACCAGGCGTCTGGCCAAGGGGCTGACCTCACCGACGTAGTACATGCGACTGGTGTCGCCGTACCAGCCATCCTTGATGACCGCGACGTCGATGTTGACGATGTCGCCGTCTTTCAAGATGTCGTCAGCAGACGGAATGCCATGACAGACCACGGTATTAGGGGAAATGCAGGTGGTCTTGGTGAACCCGTGATAGCCGACGTTGGCCGGGATAACGTTGAGCTCGTTGACGATATAGTCGTTGCAGATGTCGTCCAGCGCCTCGGTACTGACGCCTGGTTTGACATGCTGGGCGATCATCGCCAGCACATCCGCTGCCAGACGCCCCGCGACGCGCAGCCCCACCAGATCCGCTTCACTCTTGATGCTGATGCTCATTGCGACACTGCCCGGGCTTTGGGTTCATCGGCAACGGCCTCATCTGAAGCGCCCCCCAACAATGCCTCCCCCGACGCCTCGGCGCGGATGAGCAACTGGCAGATGTCGCTGTAATTCAGGCCCGGGTTGAGCTCGGCGAGCATGCCGACACGCATCCAGTGCTCGGCCTGCGCATTGATCGAGCGGCTCAGCGCGGCGCTGGCCGAGCGAAGATTGGCGTGCATCTGTTCGGAAATCTTGACCAGCCCCATGGATAAACCTCGCTATGAATATACGAAGCATATACGTTTCATATACTCGCTCGCAAGCAGTTGGCTTCTACCAAAGCCCGAGCTAACGAGAGCTTCAAGACTGTGGTGCCTCCATCGCGCATTCGGACAACGAGTTGGCCAGCTGTGAAATCGCGTCCTGATCGTTTTCGTTCAATGCGCGGTAATGGGTGATGATCGCGCGCTCGGCCTCATTCAGCGAGTCGGCTGTCATGGGCGTGCGTTTGCCGGACACCACGAACAACACATCCACGCCCTTTTTCTCCAACGCAGCGAGATAGTCGGATCGGGGAATGCGCTCCCCGCTTTCGTATTTGCCCTGGGCATTGGCTTCCACACCTCCGATCGTGCCGAACTCCTGCTGCGACAAGCCGAGACGTTTGCGCTCTTCTTTCAATCGTGAACCAAGGTCTTTCATAAACAGGGGCCTCGAAGTGGGTGGTAATTCAGGCATGACGCTGTTTAATGCAAGACCCCATCGGTCCGGTGGAGTTGCGGTTGCCCCGACAATTGTTCAAGATTCGCGCTTTCGGCCTCAGGATATTCCCGCTGCGGCCGATAGATTCGGATGGAGAGTTTGCCTTCTTGCAGGCAACCCGATTGTGTAGTTCGGAGAACCAGACGTGATCACATTTATCCTGACTTGGTGCGCCCTGTCGCTCGTCGGAACCCTGTTCGCGGTCAGCCTGATCAGAATCGGCAAAAAGCGCCAGCCTGAAGCTGATGGCACCCCGGCTCCTGAAGCCGTGGCCGCAGCCATTCCCCAGAAAAACTGAGTCGACACCTGCTGGCCTTCACTCAGCCGCGAGGTGAGTCTGCTCGCCCGCGTAATGCTGCGTCGAACTGACCAGCGTCAAGTCAGCCATCCCCAGACTGAACTGGCGCACGCCGGCTGCCAGAGCCAGAAAATCCTCGCGCTGCATCGCATTGCCCCAGACGCTCTCGAACGAAGCTTCGGCAGGTTCGGCCATGAATGATTGAGTGGTTTGGACAAGGTTGGTTTGCATGGTCATTCCCTCTTTCTCGAATACTGTTTAAACATACAGTATTTTCATCTCGATTCAAACGCAAGCCATCTCTCGACGAGCGGTCGTGTCGGATTCGAGCGAGAGGTCGACGGCAGTCTCAGCGTTCTGAAACTGCCGATTGCTCGTGAATGCGCGAGTTTCAGACGCCAGCGAGCTCGTTGAGGCGTACAAGGTCCGCAGCCGACAGCACGATGCCTTCGGCCAGAGATTTTTCCCGCTGACAATAGCGACGATCCCCCGGCATGCGCTCCTGACCCACGCCGTGCATCTGCCGCACCAGCGCTTCGCTGCGCTGGGCGAAAGCCTGTCCGCTGCCCTTGTCAGGGTCGATGACGATGAGGGTCTGACCCGTCCACGGGGTTTGCGCGCCGGGCTTGCTGGACATGTCGAACTCGAACGAGAAGTGGCCCCCGGTGAGCGCCGCCGACAGCAACTCGACCATCATCGACAACGCCGAACCTTTATAGCCTCCGAATGGCAACAGCGCGCCGCCATCGAGAATCGCCTCGGGGTCTTCGGTCGGTTGCCCGGCGCGGTCCACGCCCATGCCCGGTGGCAGCATGCGCCCTTCCCTCGCGGCGATCTGCACGTCGCCGTGGGCAATGGCGCTGGTGGCCATGTCGAACACGATCGGCTGGCCCCCGGCCCGTGGCGCGGCGAAGGCAATCGGGTTGGTGCCGAACAGCGGCTTTTGTGCATCGTGAGGCACTACGCAGGTCATGCTGTTGACCACACTCAGCGCCACCAGGCCTTCCTGGGCGAACGGCTCGACATCCGGCCACAGCGCGGCGAAGTGGTGCGAGTTGCGAATCGCCAGGATCGCGATGCCGGCACTTCGCGCTTTCTCGATCAACAGCGCCTTGGCCGCCTGCATCGCGGGCTGTGCAAAACCGCCTGCGGCATCGACCCGCACGAACCCCGCGCCAACATCCTCGACCTTGGGCACGGCCTGACCGTCGACCCAACCGGCGGCCAGCGACGACAGGTAACCCTTGATGCGAAAGATCCCGTGACTGTGCGAGCCATCGCGCTCGGCGCTGGCGCAGTTCTCGGCCAGCACGCCTGCCACTTGGGCCGAGGTGCCGTGGCGCAGGAAGATCTGGCGCAGCAACTCGGTGAGGTCGGCGAAGGAAATCGTCTGGGTGTCAACGGGGTCGCGGGGCGCAGACATCTGGAGCTCCGGTGTGGTTATTGGAAGTGGAAGCCGAACAGAAAGTGAACAAGCCGTCAGGAGAGTACTGCGCGCGCACAACCGGGTAAACTGGGCGCCTGCTTCTTGCTACACGTTCGCACTCAGCCGTTTAAGGATCGATCCATGGATTGTCAGACCCTCGTGCTCGGCGCCGGAATCGTCGGCGTGTGCTCTGCCCTGCACCTGCAAGCGGCAGGCCAGCGCGTTGTTTTGCTCGACCGCGACGAGCCCGGTCGTGGCACCAGCCATGGCAACGCCGGCCTGATCGAGCGCTCCAGCATCATTCCCTACGCCTTCCCTCGCCAGTGGTCACGGCTGCTTCGCTACAGCCTCAATCGCCAGTCCTCGATGCGCTTCAGTCCTGCATTTTTGCCAAAGCTTGCGCCGTGGCTGCTCGAATACTGGCATCAGTCATCTGCGGACAATCTGGCCAGCGCCAGCCGCGCCATGCAGCCGTTGATCGAACGCTGCGTGACCGAGCATGACCTGCTCGCCGAAGCGTCCGGCATGACTGGGTTGATGCGCGCTACAGGCTGGATCGAGTTTTACCGGGATCAGCATGAGTTCAATCTGGCAGCCGCTGACGCCCGTTCCTACGACCAATACGGATTGCGTTACGAGATTCTGGATGCAGCGCAATTACGCAAGCGCGAGCCGAACCTGAGCGGGGTGGTCGGCGGCATTCACTGGCAAGACCCGAAAACCGTGAGCGATCCCGGTGCACTGGTGCGCGGTTACGCGGCCCTGTTCGTGCAACGGGGCGGCGTGCTGCTCAAGGGCGATGCCCGCAGCCTGCGCCAGCAGGGCGAGGGCTGGCAGGTGCAGAGCGAGGAAGGTGTGATCAGGGCCGAACAGCTGGTCGTGGCGATGGGGCCGCAATCGGCGGATGTGTGTTCTACCTTGGGTTATCGCATCCCGCTGGCGATCAAACGCGGCTACCACATGCATTACGCCTCGCAGCCGGGGGCTCAGTTAGCGCATGCGGTGATCGACGCCCAGGCCGGATTCGTGCTGGCGCCCATGGCGCGGGGGATTCGTCTGACAACCGGTGTCGAATTTGCCGCCAGCGACGCCCCGCCCAACGAGATTCAGCTGCGTCGCTGCGAGGCCATCGCCCGCACGCTTTATCCGCTGGGAGAACGCCTGGATGCCGAACCTTGGCTTGGACGCAGACCCTGCCTGCCGGACATGCGCCCGGTCATCGGGCCTGCGCCCCATCACACGGGGCTGTGGTTCAACTTTGGCCACGCCCATCACGGCCTGACGCTGGGACCTGTGACGGGGCGTTTGCTGGCAGAAATGATGACCGGCGTGCCGACCTTCACCGATCCAGCGCCCTACAGCCCGGCGCGCTTTCGCTGACGCGGATCAGTCCAGCCGCTTCTGGAAGAACAGGCGTTGATGGCCCAGCGGATAATCCTCCAGCTGGCCGAACGCCTCGTAGCCGTGCTTGCGATAGAAGTCGGGGGCCTGGAAATCGAAGGTGTCGAGCCAAACCCCGACGCAGTTGCGCTCCCGGGCGAACGTTTCGGCCATGTCCATCAGTTGACTGCCCATGCGTTGCCCACGGGTTTGCTCAGGCACCACCAGCAGCTCGATAAACAGCCAGCGATAAAGAATGCGCCCATGCAACCCGCCAAGCACCGCGTCGGTGGTTTCGTCGCGCACGAAGAAGGCGAACTTCTCCGACAGTCCGTCACCCGCCTTCGCGGCGTTATAGGCCTTGAGCGGTTCAAGGATCTGCAGACGTTCGTCTTCGCTGGGGTTGCTCTTGAATTCGATTCGCACACTCATGCGTCGCTTCCTGCTGACATGGAAAAAGGAGCGCAAGCGTGTCGGATTCGGTGAAGTGAGTAAAGGGAAACAAGAAGTGGGAGCGGCCGGATGGCGCTCCCACGATGGGGACGGGGATCAGTCTTTCTGATCGCGCAGGACATTGCCGGAGGTGCCGTCGATGCGGAATTCGTAGGTCAGGCTGTCAGCCTTGCGCCCTTCGCCTTCCCAGTAGCCTTTGTCATCGGCTTCGATCTTGTAGATCTCGGTGTAGCCCGCTGACTTGGCTTTTTCGATGGCCTTCTCGATGGTGATCCAGCCCGGACCCGGTTTGTCCGCGAAGGCGAACGGGGCGGTGGCCAGCGCGGCAGTAGCGAGAACGGCGGCAGTCAGTGTCTTGATCATCTTTGAACTCCATTTCCCTTCCGGGGGTTTATACGTGCGAGTTTTTAGAGTTCGCGGGGGAAAAAATAGTTCAGGCGAAGTTGTGTAACTGGGTACTGCAAAACGTGGCGCAGATTGTCCCCGCACGTAACAACAGCTGTGCCAGCGAAGTCATTCGCGGATGGGCCGCATAGACGCCGAAAATCTGCTCGGTGGACCCAAGGTCTGGCGAATGAATTCGCTCCCACAGTACCTCTGACCGGCCGCCGATCAGCGCTTGACCTTGCGCCGCATGACGCCGTTCAGCACCACCACGACGACCGCCACAAACATGGCGATGTACTGAAAGGTCTTCTGGTCGAGCACGCCGATGGTCTGCAAGTGCGACAGGCCGAGCATGATCGCCAGCACGCTCAAGGCGATGAGGATCGAGTAAATCAGACGCTGTTTGTTGGTCATTGCGGGGGTCCTGAAAACGGTGGAGAGCATTCGCACAATGGCAAACGCGCCGCATATCTTACGCTGTCACAAAGGTGATAGCACCCCGGGACTACGCGCCGGATACTGCGGCGAAGCGTCTCGGCCACGCATTCCTGACACTTTGCCGTGGTTTAATACGCACTCGTTACAATTCATGTAAGAAATTTTTCCGTCGTAGAAAGGAGTCCCCCAATGCCCCATGAAGGCAGCCTGTTACAGGCCGCAGTCGTGTTCCTGCTCGCCGCCGTTCTGACCGTCCCGCTGGCCAAGCGCCTGCAACTGGGCGCAGTGATCGGTTACCTGATCGCTGGTGTGATCATTGGCCCTTCAGGCCTGGGCCTGATCGGCAACCCGCAAAGCGTGGCGCACATTTCCGAGCTGGGCGTGGTCCTGCTGCTGTTCATCATCGGCCTTGAGCTGTCGCCCAAGCGCCTGTGGGTGATGCGCAAGTCGGTGTTCGGCGTCGGCCTTGCGCAGGTGTTGCTGACCGGTTTGGTCATCGGCACCGTCGCCCTGCTCGGCTTCGGTCAGCCGCTGAACAGCGCGGTGGTGCTGGGCCTGGGGCTCGCGCTGTCGTCCACGGCATTCGGCTTGCAAAGCCTGGCGGAACGCAAAGAGCTCAACGCGCCTCATGGCCGACTGGCCTTTGCCATCCTATTGTTTCAAGACATTGCAGCGATCCCGCTGATCGCGCTGGTGCCGATGCTTGCAGGGGGCGATCACGACGCATCCTCCAGCGACTCCCTGCGCCACGGCCTGCAAGTGCTGGGTGGCATTGCGGCGGTGGTGGTCGGCGGTCGTTATCTGCTGCGGCCGGTGTTTCGCATCGTCGCAAAAACCAAGTTGCAGGAAGTGTCCACGGCCACTGCGCTGTTGGTGGTGATCGGCACCGCGTACCTGATGGATCTGGTCGGCGTGTCGATGGCGCTGGGCGCGTTCCTCGCCGGCCTCCTGCTGGCCGACTCTGAATACCGCCACGAGCTGGAATCGCAGATCGAACCGTTCAAAGGCCTGCTGCTGGGCCTGTTTTTTATCAGTGTCGGCATGGGCGCCAACCTCGGTTTGCTGCTGAGTTCGCCCATCACGGTGCTGGCGCTGACGGTTTTGCTGATCGCCCTGAAGCTGCCGCTGCTGTTCTTCGTGGGTCGACTGGCCGGCGGGTTGGGTGCGCAAAGCGCATTGCGTCTAGGGCTGGTGCTGGCTGCAGGCGGTGAGTTCGCGTTCGTTGTCTTCAAGATCGGTCGCGATCAGGGCCTGTTCGATGCCGGCCTGTACGACACTCTCGTACTGACCATTACCCTGTCCATGGCGCTGACCCCACCTCTACTGCTGATCATGTCGCGCTGGCTCAAGCCCAAGCCGGTGGTCAAGGAAGTGCCTGAGGAATACAAGGAAATCGAGTCCGATAATCCGCGTGTCGTCATCGCTGGCATGGGCCGTATGGGACAGATCGTCGCGCGTATTCTGCGTGCGCAAAAGATCCCTTTCATCGCCCTCGACACCTCGGTGGAAACCATCGAATTCACCCGCAGTTTCGGTAATGTACCGGTGTTTTACGGCGATCCGCTGCGCCCGGAAATCCTGCGCGCCGCCAAGGTCGATCAGGCCGAGTACTTCGTCATCGCCACAGACGATCCGGACACCAACATCAAGACCGCCGAGCTGGTGCGCAAGCTCTACCCGCACCTGAAAATCATCGCCCGTGCCCGCAACCGTCAGCACGTTCATCGCCTGATGGATCTCGACGCCCAGGCCGTGCGGGAAACCTTCTATTCCAGCCTTGAAATGACCCGCCGCACCTTGATCGGCCTGGGCTTGAGCGAGGCTCAGGCGGCTGCGCGGATCAGCCGCTTCAAGCGTCACGACGAACAGGTGCTCAATCGCCAGCACGTGATCTACGACGACGCGGCCAAGGTCATGCAGAGCGCGCTGGAAGCCCGTACCGAACTGGCCGAGCTGTTCGAGTCCGATCGCATGGACGAGGAAGCCGAGCTGGCGGCCAAGGGCTGATCACGCCTGCCGCGATGCCTTCACGTGCTCGATGAAGCGCGTGACGGCAGGCGCCTTCTCGTAGCGGCGGTGGATCAACGACAGGTAGGACGTGGGCTGGCAGTCGTCGATGCGTCGATAGAGCACGTTCGGCAAGCGAATGTGATCGACCACCGATTCCGGCACCACGGCCACGCCCTGCCCCAGGCTGACCAGCGCCACCACCGAGAACAGCCCGCCAGGCTGCGGCCCCAGCGTCGGGGCAAATCCGCCTTGGGCCGCGACCTCCAGCGTTCCCGAAATCTGCTCGGGCAGAATGAACGTCTCGTTTTGCAGGTGCAGCGCGTTGATCGATGCGAGTTTGCACAGCCACGAGCTGTCCGGCAGCGCGAGGGCAAAGCCTTCGGTGAGCAGCTTCACGGCGCTGACCGACTCCGGCAGGTTCATGGGAGAACGGATGAAACCCACGTCCAGCCGCCCTTCTTCGATCATCCGTGGCAAGGCGGGCATCAACTGCTCGGTGATCGCGAAATCGACATCGGGATGACGCTGACGAAAGTCGCCCACCTGACGCTGCAACACCCCGGAAAACACCGCCGACGCCACATACCCCAACTCGATCTTCCCCGCCTCACCCCGCCCGGCGCGCTGCACGTTGTATTGCGCGGTTTCGAACTGGCGCACAGCCAGTTCCGCCTCTATCTGCAAGGCTCGGCCTGCGTCGGTCAAGCGTACTTCACGCTGCTCCCGCACAAACAATCGTGTGCCCAGCGCGCTTTCCAGGTCCTGGATCTGGCGGGTCAGGGTCGGTGGCGCAATGCCCAGTTGTTCAGCGGCGCGGGTGAAATGTCGATGCCGGGCAACGGCGAGAAAATAGCGGAAGTGACGAATTTCCATGCGTCGTTACCTTTCAGGTAATGAAATGGTTGGGGGCAGGTAATAGAGCATGAAGCATATGCGAATAATCTGTGGGCATCGACTGTCTGTCATACACCAATACAACGCATCAAATATTAGGTAAAACCTAATGACGATGCTGGAGCGTTCACTATGCCACACCCCTCTCCCCGCATGACCCTGCTCACCGCCTCCGGCGTGTGTTCGCTGATCGTGCTCGACACCAACATTGTCGCCGTCACCCTGCCGAGTATCGCTCGGGATCTGGGCGCCGGTTTTGCCGATATTGAGTGGGTGGTCAGCGCCTACATGCTGGCGTTCGCGGCGCTGTTGTTGCCTGCGGGGAGCCTGGCCGATCGCTTCGGGCGCAAGAAGATGCTGCTGACGGGGCTTGTGCTGTTCATTCTCGCGTCGGTGGGCTGCGGCGCGGCGCCGAGCATTGTGTTTCTCGACATCGCTCGGGCCATAAAAGGGGTCGGCGCCGCGCTGCTGCTGACCTCGGCGCTGGCGACCATTGGCCATGTGTTTCACGATGAAACCGAGCGAGCCAAGGCCTGGGCCTTCTGGGGCGCGTGCATGGGGGTGGCGATGACCGCAGCGCCAACGGTGGGCGGGCTGATTGCAGAGCTGGTGGGCTGGCGCTGGATTTTCTATCTCAACTTGCCCGTGGGGCTGATGCTGCTGGGCATGGTCCTGCGCAACATTGGCGAGTCGCGCAACGAGCAGTCGGCGCGCCTTGATCCAGTGGGCAGCCTGCTGTTCAGCGCAAGCCTGTTGAGCCTGATCTGGGGGCTGATCGAAGCCAATCGCATCGGCTGGGACAACCCGCTGACCTTCGCCCGCTTGAGCGGCGGCGCCCTGCTGCTGGGCCTGTTCGTCCTCGCTGAACGCCTGCAGCGTCGGCCGATGGTCGATCTGCAGCTGTTCAAGTCCCCGCGCTTCATCGGCGCCTTGCTGGGAATGTTCGCCTACGCAGGATGCGCCCAGGTGATGATGACGCTGCTGCCGTTTTACCTGCAGAACGGCCTGGGTTTCAGCGCAATCAGCTCGGGGCTGGGGATGCTGCCCTTCGCCATTACCATGCTTTTGTGCCCGCGTTTGGGCCCGCAATTGTCTCGCCATATGTCGCCTGCGGCCATGATGGCATTGGGCCTGACACTGGTCAGCCTGGGCAATCTGCTTTGTGCCTGGGCCACGAGCATCGGCGGCTACCCGGCATTTGCTGTTGCCATGGCGGTGACCGGGGCAGGCGCCGGGCTGCTCAACGGCGACACCCAGAAAAACATCATGGCCTGCGTGCCCCGTGAGCGCACCGGCATGGCGTCGGGCATGAGTACCACCATGCGTTTCAGCTCGATCATGCTGGCGATCGGTGTGTACGGCGCGCTGCTCGCCAGTCATACGCTTAAGGCGCTGAATGCGAACCTGCAAAACGTCGCGCCCCAATGGCTGGATCGGGCCGAATACATGGCCTCGCGGGTGGTCGCCGGGGACATGGCAGCGGCGTTGCAAGCACTGGATGCCAGCGCACGGGAGGTGGTGCAGCCGTTGGCGCAACAGGCGTTTATCAGCGGTTTCGCATCGGTGCTGTGGGTCGTCGGGGGCGTCGGATTGCTGGCTGCGTTGCTGGTCGGGACGCTGATGCGCAAGCCGATTGTACAGGTGCAATTGCAGGCGGCCTGATCCACCGCTTCGCGGCCGTCGTAACCTCCGACGTCTCCTACAGGTGACGGGTGTAGTCGGCAAGTCTCGATGAACGAAATTTTCCGGGTTGAGGGAATAACCCTCCCCGCGCTTCGTCATACGGGCTCAAGAAAGTCATTGAACCCGATACGAGGAAACCCCCATGAAAACCACACTGATCGCCCTGACCCTGACCGCCCTGAGCAGCTTGGCCCTGACGGCCCACGCCGACGTGAAAAACATGCCGCAGGTCGAGGAATACACCTATGGCACCAAGGTCGACGTCGCCGAGGTCACCAAGATGCCGAACCTGAACTTCTGCGGCGTGCGCCCGGTGGACCTGGGTTACGTCGATCACATGGGCAAGGCCCACACGCTGCGCTACGAAACCAATGGCAACGCCTGCCTTGGCAACAATTGATCAGCGCGAAGCCAGCTGCCACACCCGCGCCAGGTCCCGGGCGCGGTCATGCAACAGGGTCGCGGCGTCTTTGCAGGCCTGCTCCAGAGTCATCGGGCCACTGGCCAGGGCGAACGCCGCGCTGATGCCGTGCTCATAAAGATCGGCATAGCCCTCGCCCAGGGTTCCGGCCAGGACGATCACCGGCACGCCCTTGCGCTGAGCAATTTTCGCCACACCAAACGGCGTCTTGCCGCGCAGGGTCTGGGCGTCGAAACGGCCTTCGCCGGTGAGTACCAGATCGGCATCTTCAAGGGCTTCGGCCAGCCCCGTGAGGTCAGCCACCACTTCCACCCCTGGACGGAACGAGGCATTCAGGTAGGCCTTGGCCGCGAAGCCCATGCCGCCCGCTGCACCGCTGCCAGGGTGATCGCTGTCGTCCTTGCCCAAAACTTCGGCGGACTGTTCAGCGAAATGCCCGAGGGCCGCGTCCAGCGCCAGCACTTGTTCGGGTGAAGCACCTTTCTGTGGCCCGAAAATATGCGAAGCACCGTGAGGGCCGCACAGCGGGTTGTTGACGTCGGCGGCCACCTCGAACTGCACGTCCTTGAGGCGGGTATCAAGCTTGTCGAGGTCGATTCGTGCGACCTTGGCCAGCGCGAGACCGCCCGGCGGCAAGGGTTGATCCTGTGCATCGAGAAAACGGGCGCCCAAGGCGGACAACATGCCGGTGCCTGCATCGTTGGTGGCGCTGCCGCCGATGGCGAGAATGATGCGCTGAGCACCGGCATCCAGCGCGGCGGCGATCAACTGACCGGTGCCGAAGGTTGTGGTGATCGTCGCGTCGCGTTGTTCCAGGGTCAGCATCTGCAAGCCGCTGGCCATGGCCATTTCGATGATCGCGGTGCGGGTATCGGCCAGCCAACCCCATTGCGCCTGAGCCCGTTGTCCCAACGGGCCGCTGACCTGATTCGTCATCCACTGCCCGCCGCAGGCCGCCAGCACGGCCTCGATGGTGCCTTCGCCGCCGTCGGCCATCGGGCATTCGACCAGCGTTGCGTCGGGCCACACGTCGCGCAGACCACTGGCGATCGCCTGGGCCACACCTTGGGCGCTGAGGCTGTCCTTGAAGGAATCCGGGGCGATGACGATCTTCATGGTGATTCTCCTTGTTCGATAGTCGCGATCTTCGCACGGCGGCGAGGATTTTCCGCCAGCCCTTCGCACAATCGGAAGTACAGGCGGTTGGTCATCCGAACAAAAACAGTCGCGTTGATTCGCTGTTGTCGACGGGCTTTGCGATGTTCTCTATAAAGTGAAAGGCCGGACGGGCAAATCGGCCACTTGCTCGGGCAGATATGACATTATATAGCCACTATTTTTCCAGGGTTTAGGGCGATTTCGTGACAACGGCCGTGCCGAAGTCTTCGCCACCTCCATGATGAAAGCCGCAGTCCTATGCTCCTGAACGATCCGGTCACCCTGCTGTTCATCATCATTCCCTTCGGTCTCATGACCACGCTGATGCTGTGCCTGTCGTACGTGGGCACCAGCCGCCATCGCGCGCCGTTGCACTGGTGGATCGCCGGGGATCTGGTGCTCGCCGCCTATCGTGCGGTCGATCTGCTGCAGCCCGGCGTGATCCCCCAAGGCCCGGACTGGCTGGCTCTGCTCACCCCGCAAACCGCCTTCGTCGCCAATACCGCCGGGCTCTTGCTGGCCATTGGTTGCCATACGCTCGCGTTGCATCAGCTGGCCGGGCGTTCCCATGGCGCCGCCTGGCATTTGCGCCTGCTGCTGACGCCGGTGCTGCTATATGGCATCGGCGCCAGTGTGCTGCTGCACAACGAGTTCATGCTGTCATGGTTTTTCCTGTTTTGCGTGCTGACCATCGGCGTGCAGTTCTACGTGACCTGGCCGCTGCGAAAACGCTTTCGTGGCGCCCGGGCTTTGCTCGCCGGGCACGTCGCGCTGTTGATCTTTCACGCCAACTCGGCGATCACCCTCGCCCTCGACCCGCCGCCCCCGCTGAGTTTCGACGAACCGGACATGTTCTCCCTGCCGGCGCTGGCGATGGATTTCATGGTGTCGTTCCTGTTCACTCTGAGCTTCGCCCTGATGCTGCAGGAGCAACTGCGTCAGCAGGTGGTGCAACTGAGCATCACCGACACCCTGACCGGCGCCCTCAACCGGCGGGGAGCGGTGTCGAGCATTCTTCACGAGGAGCGACGGCAGAAGGGCCCGCAGCGCTACCCGCTGGCCGTGGCCATGGTCGATCTGGACAACTTCAAGCGCATTAACGATCAACACGGGCATGCGGCGGGCGACACGGCTTTGCAGGTTTTTGCCAGCACCGTGACACGCTTGATGCGCAAGGACGATGTGTTCGTGCGTTGGGGTGGCGAAGAGTTTCTGCTGGTGTTTCCGGGGACCAACATCGAGCAGGCCCAAGGGTTTCTGAATCGGTTGCGCGAGGCGCTGGGCAACGACAACACGGCGCCCGGCCTGCCGTTTGCCATTGGTTTCAGCGCAGGTCTGGCGCAGAGCGCATCGATGAACAGCCGCGAAGATTTCGAAGGCCTGCTGCGCTCGGTGGACAAGGCGCTGTACCGGGCCAAGCGGGTTCGCGGGCGGGTTGAGGTGGTTGAGGCGGTGGATCTCTAGCGGTGTGCCTGGCACCCGTAGCAGTCCATCAGGCCTTAGGGTGTTGCGGCACCATCTGCATCCCCAGGTACAACCTCAACAACTCATCGGTGCGATACGGATCGCAACCGCTGAGTTCGGCGATCTTTTCCAGCCGGTAACGCAGGCTGTTGCGGTGAATCCCCAGCGCATCGGCGCAGGCCTGGCTTTCGCCGCTGTAATCGAACCAGGCGCGCAGGGTGTCGAGCAGTTGACCATTGCCTTGCAGGCGCAGAACCGGCTCGGCGACGCCATCAGCCAGCCAGTCGTGACGGTTGCGCCAGAACAGCACCGCCAGACGATGACTCGCCAGCCTCAACAGCCGATGTTGCGGCTGAACGTGGCGGGCGTAATCCAAGAGATCCCGCGCAGCTGCGCAGGCGTGGCGTAACGAGGCCAGATCCGCAGACGCCTCAACCGTCGCCATGCGCAGCGCCGACCAGCCCTGCTCGTCGAACTGCTCCAGCAACAAGGCATCGTCGCGGTCCTTGCCCGCCGCGCGACACCAATAGACCAGACTCGGCTCACAGGACACGCACCAGCTGTTGGCGTAACGGCCGTTGAGCCACGCCGCCAACTGACCGGTATAAGCCGCATTGGCAGGCAGCTCGATCAACACCGCCTGACGCGGCAATTGCGGCTGCAATCCCAGTTGCTCGGCTTCATCGATCAGGTGTGCGGCGCTGTCGCCCAGCAACAGACGCGACAGCAGATCCTCACTGCGCTGATGCCGCCATTGCTGATCGGCCTGCTGGCGGCGGTGCTCCATGAGCATTTCAGCGGTCATCTTCACGAGCTCGGCGTAGACCCGCACCTGATCCGGCTCCCCGGTGATGCCCAACACCCCGACCAGCTTCTGATCGAGCATCAACGGCAGGTTCACCCCCGGCCGCACGCCATTCAATTGCTTGGCGGTGTGGGAGTCGATCTCCACCACGCGGCTGTTGGCCAACACCAGCTGCGCCCCTTCATGGCGCGTGTACAAACGCTCGGCCTCACCGCTGCCGATGATGATCCCGAGATAATCCATCACATTGACGTTGCACGGCAGAATCGCCATCGCCCGATCGACGATGTCCTGAGCCAGGGCGTGATCAAGCGCAAACATGGGGCACATCCGGGGAGCGAAGGGATTGAGGGGTCATACACATCACGCATTATTTTTGTAGGTGGGGGGAGTCTGCCTGATTTTTGCGCCGAGTTCCCGCTTGGCAATCTGCGCCCTCGGATACACAACGTCGGAGCGCCATGGCAAAGTGCCGAGCGAGCCCAGTCACTGCATCGAGATTACGACACCTTGCCCCTGCACCGCCTCGCCCTGCTCCTCCCCTTGCTCACCCTGCAAGCCTGCGCCTCAAGCGAAGTGCCGTTGGGACAGGTGAGTTTTGCCGAATATCGTCAGCAGACGCTTGTCTGGCTTGAGCAAAACCGCACCTTTCAGACCGGCGATCACGCCACCGAACTTGAGTGGAACGCGCCTCGCGAGTGGCGACCGAGCGGGATCGCCAAGCGCGCAATCCTGCTGGTGCATGGGCTGGGGGATTCGCCCTGGTCATTCAATGATGTCGGGCAAACGCTGGCCGATCAGGGATTTCTGGTGCGTACGGTATTGTTGCCGGGGCATGGCAGCAAGCCGTCGGACATGCTCGATGTGACGCTGCGGCAATGGCAACAGGTGGTGCGCGAGCAAACGCAGATCATGCAGCGCGAGGTGCCGACGGTGTACCTGGGCGGGTTCTCCACCGGGGCTAATCTGGTGTTGGATTACGCCTATGAACACTCGGAGATCGCCGGGCTGGTGCTGTTTTCCCCTGCGTTTCGCCCGGAAAACACCTACGCCTGGCTGACGCAATACATCGGCTGGTTTCGCCCCTGGCTGGCAAAACCCAACGATGGCATCCGACCGATGCAGACGCCGGTTCGCTACCTGAACGTCCCCACCAACGGTTTTGCCCAGTTTTATCGCAGCTCCCTGCTGGCTCAGGATCACATTCAAGCCCGGCCTTACGACAAGCCGGTGTTCATCGCCATCACCCAGCACGATTCGGTGCTCGACACCGCTTACGTACTGGACACCTTCAATGCACGCTTCAGCAATGCGGCCAGTCGGCTGATCTGGTACGGCGACAGCCCCGCTGCCGCTGCAAAAACACCCCGGGTCGAGGTGCGTAACGACTATTTGCCGGAGTACAGAATCGCACAATTTTCCCATATGGGGCTGATGTTCTCGCCAACGGACCCGCTGTATGGCAAGGACGGCAGCCAGCGCATCTGCTGGAACGGTCAGGAGACGGCCCAGATGCAGAAATGCCTGAACGGCGAACCGGTGTGGTACTCGGATTGGGGGCATCGCGAGCCGGGCAAGGTATTTGCGCGGCTGACCTTCAACCCGTATTACGAGTGGCAGACAGCGGTGATGATGGGGGTGTTAGGGGCTGCGAAATAGATCCCTACGCTCACACAAAAGGTGCGCGCTACCAGATTCTGTCTTTCACTCCACCGGCGCCAACCGCTCGCGGCTGTTGCTCAGGTGCGTCCACATCGCGGCGCGGGCGGCGTCGGGGTCCTGGCGCCGGATGGCGGCGAGGATCGCCTCGTGTTCCAGGTTCGCCAGATAGGCATGGTGCGTGAGGTTGGACCCCGCTCGTTCACTGGTCGCGATGCGGCTGCGGGGGATCACGGCGCTGCCCAGATTCTGCAAAATCTCGACGAAGTACGGGTTGGCCGTAGCCTCGGCGATCAACAGGTGAAAGCGCCGGTCGGCCTCCACACAGCTGTCTTCCTTGGCCAGCAGGTCTTGATAGTCGTCCAGCGCCAGGCGCATTGCCGCCAGTTGCGCCGGGGTGCGGCGTTGGGCGGCCAGGGCCACGGCCTGGGTTTCCAGGCCCATGCGCAGCTCGATGATGTGGCGCACGCTGAAGGCGGTTTCCACCTTCAAATGAAGGCCGCTGTGTTCCGCTCGTGCCAGCACGAAGGTCCCTTTGCCTTGATGGGTCTCCACCAGCCCTGACGCCTGCAGCTTGGAAATCGCCTCGCGCACGACCGTGCGGCTCACCCCATGCTCGCGCACGATCTCGCTCTCGGACGGCAGTTTTTGCCCCGGCGCGATGCTGCCCATGAGGATGCGCTGGCTGAGGTCCGTGACCAGATCCGTGGCCAGGTTGTGCTGTCGTCGTTTGGGGGCTGAAAGCGTGTGCATGGGCAGGTTGTCCTATCAGTGATGCCTCATCGGGCTGATCTGACCCGTTGACGCACTTGTATTTTTTAAGATTCACGACGCCGGACGGGCCACCTTCCTGTCGCTCACCTTGATCCTCAAGCACCCATAAAACGCTCGTAAAACCGAGGTTTCAAAAGACCCGCGACACTCATTCAACTTGTCAGACAAGTGAGGATATCCCGCCAAGATATTTCCCACAAGCCCTGTAAAACCGCTTGCGAAGATCATTCTCACTTGTATGATGACTAACAACAAGGCGCACACACCTTGTCACACACATACGCAACAACCCGCATAAAAATAATCAGTGGGAGTCAACAGAGTGAACACATCCTCATCACGAGTGGATGACGTGTCCGATTCCGTCTTGCAATCGGCGGTTTCCAAGGTCAAACGTCACATCCTGCCGCTGTTCGTCATCATGTTCATCGTCAACTACATCGACCGGGTCAACATTGGCTTCGTGCGTAGTCACATGGAACACGATCTGGGCATTGGCGCAGCCGCCTACGGTTTCGGCGCCGGCCTGTTCTTCATTGCGTACGCGCTGTTCGAAGTCCCCTCCAACATCCTCATGCAGAAAGTCGGCGCACGCCTATGGCTGACCCGGATCATGTTCACCTGGGGCCTGGTCGCCGCCGGCATGGCCTTCATTCAGAACGAAACCCACTTCTACATCCTGCGTTTCCTGCTGGGCGTTGCCGAAGCCGGATTCTTTCCGGGGGTTATCTACTACTTCACCCGCTGGCTGCCAGGCATCGAGCGCGGCAAGGCGATCGCCATTTTCCTCAGCGGTTCGGCATTCGCTTCACTGATTTCCGGCCCCCTCTCCGGCTTGCTGCTGAAGATCGAAGGCCTGGGCATGCACGGCTGGCAGTGGATGTACCTCATCGAAGGTTTGTTCTCGGTAGGCCTGTGCTTCTTCGTCTGGTTCTGGCTCGATTCAAAACCCCAGGACGCCAAGTGGATGACCCAGGCGGAAAAAGACGCCCTGACCCACGCCATCGACGAGGAGCAACGCGCCCGGGAAGCGGCAAGCCCGGTGAAACTGTCCATCGGCCAGTTGCTCAAGGACCCGCAGATCATCCTGTTCTGCCTGATGTACTTTTTCATTCAATTGACGATTTACGCCGCCACGTTCTGGCTGCCGAGCATCATCAAGAAAATGGGCGACCTGAGCGACTTCCAGGTCGGCCTGTTCAACTCGATCCCCTGGTTCATCGCCATCGTCTGCATGTACGGCTTCGCCAGCGCGTCGGCCAAGTGGAAACACCAGCAGGCCTGGGTCGCTACCGCGCTGCTGATCGCCGCGGCCGGGATGTTCATGTCCACCACCGGTGGCCCGGTGTTCGCCTTTGTCGCCATCTGCTTCGCGGCCATGGGCTTCAAATCGGCATCGTCGCTGTTCTGGCCGATCCCCCAAGGCTATCTGGACGCGCGCATCGCAGCCGGTGTGATCGCCTTGATCAACTCGCTGGGCAACCTCGGCGGCTTCGTCGCGCCAACGGCCTTCGGCATTCTCGAACAGCAGACCGGCTCGATTCAGGGCGGCCTGTACGGGCTGACGGCCACCTCGATCATCGCAGCGATTCTGGTCTTCACGGTACGTACTGCGCCCAAACCCGGTGTCATACCGCAGGCCAAGGCCGACGCCACGCCCAGCCATTCCTGATGCTCTGAACACCCTGAAACCTCGTTTTGATGGCGCCCGCGCGGCGCCCGGTAAACCCAAGGATTTAGCCATGACTATGCAGAATTCCGGCAGCACCCCCGTTATCACCGAGATGCAGGTCATCCCGGTCGCCGGCCACGACGATATGCTGCTCAACCTGAGCGGCGCCCACGGCCCCTACTTCACCCGCAACATCGTGATCCTGAAAGACAACGCCGGTCACACCGGCGTCGGCGAAATCCCCGGCGGCGAAAAGATCCGTCAGACCCTGGAAGACGCCCGCGCGCTGGTGGTCGGCAGCACCATCGGCAACTACCAGAAGATCCTCAACGACGTGCGCCGCACCTTCGCTGAGCGTGACGCTGGTGGTCGCGGCCTGCAGACGTTCGATTTGCGCATCACCATTCACGCAGTTACCGGCATCGAAGCGGCCGTGCTCGACCTGCTCGGCCAGCATCTGGAGGTACCGGTCGCTGCCCTGCTCGGTGAAGGCCAGCAGCGTGATGAAGTGAAGATGCTCGGTTACCTGTTCTACGTCGGCGATCAGAAGAAAACCAACCTGCCGTATCGCACCGAAGAAGACGCCGACAATGACTGGTTCCGCGTGCGTCACGAAGAAGCCCTGACCCCGGAGCGCGTGGTGCGTCTGGCGGAAGCGGCGTTCGAGCGTTATGGTTTTGAAGACTTCAAGCTCAAGGGCGGCGCGCTGAGCGGCGATGCCGAGATCGAAGCGGTCACCGCGCTGGCCGAGCGCTTTCCGAAAGCGCGCATCACCCTGGACCCCAACGGCGCCTGGTCGCTGAAGGAAGCGATCCGCCTGTGCCGCGATCAGCACAAGGTGCTGGCTTACGCCGAGGACCCGTGCGGCGCCGAAAACGGCTACTCGGGCCGTGAAGTGATGGCTGAGTTCCGTCGTGCCACGGGCCTGCGCACCGCCACCAACATGATCGCCACCGACTGGCGCGAAATGGGCCACGCGATCCAGCTGCAATCGGTGGACATCCCGCTGGCCGACCCGCATTTCTGGACCATGCAGGGTTCGGTACGCGTGGCGCAGATGTGCAACGAGTGGGGCCTGACCTGGGGTTCGCATTCCAACAACCACTTCGACATCTCGCTGGCGATGTTCACCCACGCCGCCGCTGCCGCGCCGGGCAACATTACCGCCATCGACACTCACTGGATCTGGCAGGACGGCCAGCGCCTGACCAAAGCCCCGCTGCAGATCATCGGCGGCAACGTGCAGGTGCCGAAAAAACCGGGCCTGGGGGTCGAAATCGACATGGATCAAGTGGCCAAGGCCCACGAGCTGTACAAAGGCATGGGCCTGGGAGCGCGGGACGACAGCGTCGCGATGCAGTTCCTGATTCCGAACTGGAAGTTCAACAACAAGCAGCCTTGCCTTGTTCGCTGACCTCATGCGAAAGGCCGCCTGAAACAGAACCACGTTAACTGCCATATGGCGACCGGCGCGTAACCCCTTGCGCGCCGTTTTTCTTCATCCGCTGCACCGTTCATGGCGTGCTAAGGTTCCAGCATCCCGTTGCCATGAAGCCGTCCATGTCCCATCTGACCCAGACCCACCCTCGCCTGAGCATCGCCATTGCCCTGGGCGTCGTTGCGGGCATCGTTTCCGCCATCGTCGCGCCCGCTATCACGGTCACCAGCAAATGCCTGATCGCCTGGAATGTCGCCGGCTGGGTGTACATGCTGCTGATCATGATCCGCACGTTCAGATCCAACGCCGAAGACGTGCGACGCATCGCCGAGATCGAGGATGAGAACGCAGGGTGGGTGCTGATGGTGGTCTGCGTCGCGGCGATTGCCAGCCTGGCGGCCATTGTGCTGGAGCTGGCCGGGATCAAGGACATGTCGGCCAGCAACAAGGCTCTGCACTATGGGTTTACCGGTTTTACCATCGTCGGTTCGTGGCTGTTGATCGGGGTGATTTTCAGCCTGCATTACGCCCGGATGTTCTACACCTGGGACGGCGAAGACGCGGCGCTGAGGTTCGCCGATGGCGAGCAGAACCCGGATTACTGGGACTTTTTGTACTTTTCTTTCACCATCAGCGTGGCGGTACAGACCTCTGATGTGGGCGTGGCCACGCGTAATCTGCGCAAGGTGGTGTTGGCGCAGTCGTTGATCGGGTTTCTGTTCAATACGTCGATATTGGGGTTTTCGATCAATATCGCGGCGGGGTTGTTCAATTGACTGGAGCAGTCTGCTCTGCGCCTTCCCCTCAACGCTTCTCAGGCGTATGTTGGCCTCCACACATCCAACCTGCTCTTGAATGAGGCCTAACCGAAATGACTCAGGGTTCTGCGCTGAGAATTGCCGTACTCGATGACTGGCAATCCGTTGCCCAGGATGTAGTGGACTGGACCGTGCTCAAGCCGATTGGCGAGGTCAGCTTCCTGCACGACTACCCCGCCGACACCGCCACCATGGCCGCCCGCCTGAACGACTTCAACGTGATCTGCGTGATGCGCGAACGCACGCTCTTCGACGATGCCCTGCTCAGCCAGTTGCCCAACCTCAAGCTGCTGGTCACCGGCGGCATGCGCAATGCCGCGCTGGACCTCAAGGCCGCGGCGCGCCTGGGCATCGCGGTTGTCGGCACCGACAGCTATAAATATGCCGCTCCCGAGCTGACCTGGGCGCTGATCATGGCCGCCACGCGCAACATCGTCGACGAGGCCAACTCCCTGCGCGCGGGCAACTGGCAGATCGGCATTGGTAGCGATCTGTATGGCAAGACTTTGGGCATTGTCGGCCTGGGCAGCATCGGCCAGAAGATCGCCCGCTACGCTCTGGCCTTTGACATGAAGGTGATTGCCTGGAGCGAAAACCTCACCGTCGAACGCGCTGCCGAGCATGGCGTGACCTACGTCAGCAAGCAGGCATTGTTCGAGCAGTCGGACATCATCTCGGTCAACCTGGTGCTCAGCGATCGCAGCCGCGGGCTGGTGGACGCAGAATCCCTGAACCGCATGAAACCCACGGCGTATCTGGTTAACACCGCGCGCGGCCCGATCGTCGATGAAGACGCGCTGGTCGAGGTGCTCAAACAGAAGAAAATCGCCGGTGCCGCGCTGGACGTGTACAGCGTTGAGCCGCTGCCGGCCGATCATCCATTCCGCAGCCTGCCGAACCTGCTGGCGACGCCTCATGTGGGCTATGTCACCGAGAACAACTACCGGATGTTCTTCAGCCAGATGATCGAAGACATTCAGGCCTGGCACGCGGGTGCGCCAATTCGGGTGTTTGGCTGATGACAGTGGCCCTCTCCCGATCCCCTTCAGACCCTCGCGCAGCGCTCCTGGTCATCGACATGCAGTACGACTTCATGCCCGGCGGCGCGCTGGCAGTGGCCGAGGGTGACGCGCTGGTGCCGCTGATCAATCGGCTCGGCGCACAGTTTCACAACGTGGTGATCACCCAGGACTGGCATCCTGCCGGGCACATCTCGTTTGCATCGAGCCATGCCGGGCGCGCGCCCTTCGACAGCATCACCCTGCCCTATGGCCCGCAGACCCTGTGGCCGGATCACTGCATTCAGGCAACGCGCGGCGCTGAACTGCATGCCGACCTCGACCTCCCCCATGCGCAGTTGATCCTGCGCAAGGGCTGCAACGCCGGGATCGATAGCTATTCGGCGTTCGTCGAGGCAGACCGCACGACGCAGACGGGGTTGGCGGGCTATTTGAAGGAACGCGGGGTCGACAGTGTGTTTGTGGTGGGCCTGGCGCTGGACTTCTGCGTGGCCTGGTCGGCGCTGGATGCGCGGGCGGCGGGGTTCAACACCTGGGTGATTGCCGATGCGTGCAAGGCGATCGATCTGGGTGGGTCGCTGGAAAAGGCGTGGCGCGATCTGGCGGCTGCGGGCGTGGTCAGAATCGACAGTGCTGATCTGACTGGCTGAACCCGGACTTCTGTAGTGATGACGCGCTCGCCAGATGCGAAAGGCCTGTAGGCGCGCTTGCCCGCGATGGCGTAGTGCCAGGCAACAACGCGCTTGCAGGGATATCGCCATCGCGGGCAAGCGCGCTCCTACAGGGTTCAGATCAGATCAGATCTCAGATTTGCGTCAATCCTTTCCCAACGCAAACCGCTTCAACCCTTCCCCTTCCATCCGGTACCGCACCCACTCATCCTGCGGCTCGGCCCCGATGGATGTGTAAAAATCGATCGCCGGCTGGTTCCAGTCCAGCACGCTCCACTCGAAACGACCGCAGCCGGTGTCATGGGCGATTTTCGCCAGGTGGCGCAGCAGCTGTTTGCCTGCTCCGATGCCGCGCTGGGTCGCGGACACGAACAGGTCTTCCAGGTACAGCCCCTTGCGCCCCTGCCACGTCGAATAGCTGAGGAAGTACACGGCAAACCCGATCGGCTTGTCGTCCAGCAGACAGATCAGCGCCCTGGCCGGTGACGGCTCGTCGAACAGGCTGCGCTCGATGTCGGCGACGCTGGCCTTAACCTCGTGCTCGGCTTTTTCGTAGATCGCAAGCTCGGTGATGAAGCCCAGAATCACGGCGGCATCGGCGCGGGTGGCGTCTCGAATATGAAGGGTCACGGTGGGGTCTCCCTGATCAGTGAAAAGGCCGCCGCTCACTGGCGAACGACGGGGAGCGGATTGTGTCTCAACCAACAGCACGGCGCAGCAAGTACACCGAAAAAACTGACCGTCTCCCTCAGAAAACCGCCAGACCACCCAAAGAGAAGCAGCATGGACACTGAACAAGACGGCAAAACCCCCGGCCTGACCGCCGAAGAAGAACGCGACATCGATGAAAACCAGCCCCCCCGCGCCGCCGTGCTGCACGAGACGATCCGCATGCAGGGCGATCAGGAACTGGAGCGCAATGTCGCCGCGCTGTTCTGGTCGGCGCTGGCGGCAGGCCTGACCATGGGCCTGTCGCTGATGGCCATGGGCTTGCTCAATTCGCGGCTGCCCGATGGCGAAGCCTTCAAGGTAATCGCCAGCGTCGGCTACAGCGCAGGGTTCCTGGCGGTGATCCTTGCCCGTCAGCAGCTGTTCACCGAAAACACCTTGACCGCCGTGCTGCCGGTAATGAGCAAGCCGACACTGAAAAACTTCGGTCGTCTGCTCAGGCTCTGGAGCGTAGTGCTGGTGGGCAACCTGTGCGGCACCCTGCTGGTGGCCTACGTGATGCTGGAGCTGCCGATTTTCGACACCAAGACCGACGCCGCCTTTCTGGAGATCGGCCGCAAAGTCATGGAAAACGGCACCACGCAGATGTTCGCCAAGGGCATCGTCTCCGGCTGGATGATCGCGACCATGGTGTGGATGATCCCGTCGATGGAAAACGCCAAGATCTGGATCATCCTGATGATCACCTACCTCATGGCGCTGGGGGATTTCACCCATATTGTCGTGGGCTCGGCGGAGGTGTCGTACCTGGTGTTCGCCGGGGAGCTTTCGTGGAAGGATTTCTGGCTGGTGTTCGCAGGGCCGACGCTGGCGGGCAACATCATTGGTGGCAGCTTTATCTTCGCGCTGATCAGCCATGCGCAGATTCGCAGTGAGAGTGGTGCACCGAAGAAGGACGCGAAAAGACAGCCACCTACAGATCAGGATCTCAAGGGCAGCCCGCAAACCCGGCGGAAATAGGGCATGTGTGGAGTGAGCTTGCTTACGAAAGGGTGGGCGCATTAAATGGGACTTCTGCGCCTGGAAATCACCATTGGCGAGTAAGCTCACTTCCACAGGGACAGGTATTGCCCACTGAATCAACGCACAAACCCCTACTTAAATTATATTTAAGAAATCCCGATCAAGTTTAAGGGCAGAATAAAGTCTCCCGTCGCAACATGGTTCAGGCAATCCAATGACCCGAATTCTGACAATCGAAGACGATGCCGTCACCGCCAAGGAAATCGTCGCCGAGTTAAGCAGTCATGGCCTTCAGGTGGACTGGGTCGACAACGGCCGTGAAGGTCTGGTGCGTGCCGTCAGCGGCGATTACGACCTGATCACCCTGGACCGCATGCTGCCGGAAGTCGACGGTCTGGCGATTGTCACCACCATGCGCGCGCTGGGCATTGCCACACCGATTCTGATGATCAGCGCCCTGTCCGATGTCGACGAACGCGTGCGCGGCCTGCGTGCCGGGGGCGATGACTACCTGCCCAAACCCTTCGCTTCCGACGAGATGGCCGCTCGGGTCGAGGTCCTGCTGCGGCGCAGCAACCCGGTCATCCAGGCAGAAACCATGCTACGGGTCGCCGACCTTGAACTGAACCTCATCACCCGCGAAGCCAGCCGCGCCGGTCAGCCGCTCAACCTGCTGCCGACCGAATACAAACTGCTGGAATTTTTGATGCGCAACAACGGCCAGATCATCACCCGCATGATGATTTTCGAGGAGGTCTGGGGTTATCACTTTGATCCGGGCACCAACCTCATCGATGTGCACATCGGTCGCTTGCGCAAGAAAATCGATCCCCCTACCCTGACGCCGCTGATACGTACCGTTCGAGGCTCAGGTTATGTCATTGCCGAACCCGTCTAAGGGCTGGCGCTCCTCCAGCAGCCGTCTGCTGGCGCTCTACAGTTTTCTGTTCGTGGCCTGGAGCAGCATCCTCATGGGGGTGCTGTACTGGGAAGTCACCAGTTACCTGAACACCCTCGCCCGCCACTCGCTGATGCAACGCCAGCAGCTGTTTTCGCGCTTCGAAGGCGCGCAGCTGGACGACGCCCTGCGCACCAGCGACAAGTTCGACATCCGCACCGTTGACGCCTACGGCCTGTTCGACAAGGACCTCAAACCCATCAGCGGGCCGGTGAACAGCATTCCCGACGGCTTGAGCCTCAACGGCCAGATTCAGGAACTCGACACCTGCATCGACTCCGACGACCCCAATTTGCCCCGCGCCAGTTGCGACGCCGTGGCCATTCACACCATGGACGACCGCTGGCTGATCCTGGTGCGTGACAACGGCTCGCTGTTCGCCGTGACCACGCTGATCCTGCGCGCCTTGCTGTGGGGCATCTCGCTGACCATCATTCCCGGCGCGTTCGGCTGGCATCTGCTGCGCCAGCGGCCGCTGCGGCGTATCGGCGAGATTCAGGCCAGCGCCGAGGCCATCGTCACGGGGGACCTGACCAGGCGCCTGCCGGTCTCTGATCGGCGCGACGAAATCGACATGCTGGCCGACATCGTCAACGCCATGCTCGATCGTATCGAACGCCTGATGAACGAGGTCAAGGGCGTCTGCGACAACATCGCCCACGACCTGCGCACCCCGCTGACCCGCCTGCGCGCGCAGCTGTACCGCATCCAGCAGCAATCGCCGGAAGACTCGCCCCAAGGTGAACAGATGGCCCAGGTAATCGCCGACGCCGACACCCTGATGGCGCGTTTTCGCGGATTGCTGCGGATTTCCGAGCTAGAAGACCATCAGCGTCGCTCGGCCTTTGGCCAGCTCGACCCCATGCCGCTGCTGCAGGAGCTTCACGACTTTTATCTGCCACTGGCTGAAGAAGGCCGGGTGTCGCTGCAACTGAAAATCGCCGAACACTTGCCGCCGCTGGTGGGCGACCGCGCGCTGTTGTTCGAGGCGTTGTCGAACCTGCTGAGTAACTCGATCAAATTCACCCCACCCGGCGGCCAGGTGCTTATGATCGCCCGCGCCGAGGGCGAAACCACCTTCCTCGAAGTCCAGGACACCGGCCCCGGCATCCCCGACGCCGAACGCGAAGCGGTGTTCAAACGCTTCTACCGTAGCGAAACCGGCAACCAGCAAAGCGGCTTCGGCCTGGGGCTGTCCATCGTCGCGGCCATCGTCAACCTGCACGGCTTCAAGCTGCGCATCGGCAACAGCCCTTCGGGCGGCGCGAGCCTGGTGCTCGAGTGTCGGCAGGTGTTGGCGTTGGGGTGAGACGACAGTGCTGGTTCATGCTGCCTCGCTTACCCGTCGGTGCCTTGCATCTGCAGCAATCGCATCAATCGCTTTTGATTCTGCCCGGCGGGCGTAGGAGCATGTCGCCTGAGAGACTCTGGGCAACAAAAAAAGCCCACGACCTTCCAGCCGTGGGCTTCAACAAATGACGTTGAAGAAGGGAGGTCTGTCCTCATCCTGGCATGCAGGTGAAATCCTTGCTGTGGCCCAGCTGGTTGCCGTGGGCGTCTTCGAGCTTGACGCTGTACTGATCGCCCAGGCTCGACTCTACCAGCTTGTACTGCTCGCCGGCCTTGAACTGGTTGAACCTGATACTCGCCTCGCAGCTCATCTGGTCGTCATTGTTACCGGCGCCTTCAACGATCAGGTTCACATCGAGTTTATGCGCGCCGGGTTTGACGTCGAAGTAGCGGCCGTCACTGAGGCGCTTGCCGTCCACGTCTTCTGCCATCAATACGCCAGAAGGTTCCTCCTGCAGGCCGATCCACGCCTCGGTCGGGTCGGCTTTGGGCATGGGGCCGGCGCAGGCGGAAAGAACAGCCACCAGACCCAGCATGGGGACGAGCAACAGTGATTTGGCGTTCATGGTGTAAACCTCAAGTGTGAGAAAAAGTCCCTGTGGCGCAGGGTGAATTCCGAGAACTCAAGGCTGCTCGCCGCCCCCATGAACAACAAATGAATACCCCATGAAAGCTCCTTGTGCGCTGGACTAACGATTTGTTCATCTGGCCGAAAGCTGCCTGTTAGGTCCCCTTCCCAAGACTGCGCTGATTCGAAATGGGAGGTTTCCGGCATGCTCGGGCTGGTCAAGACTGCATTGCTCAAGCCATACACGTTCATCGTGTTGGCGATTTTCATCTGTATCGTGGGGCCGATGGCGGCCGTGAAGACGCCCACCGACGTGTTCCCCGACATCGGTATTCCGGTGGTGGCGGTGGTCTGGCAGTACGCCGGGTTATCGCCCGACGCCATGGCCGGTCGGGTGATCTACACCTATGAGCGCTCGCTGAGCACCACGGTCAACGACATCGAACACATCGAGTCGCAATCCTTGCCGGGCATGGGGATCGTCAAGATCTTCTTCCAGCCGGGGGTCGACATCCGCACCGCCAACGCCCAAGTGACAGCGGTTTCACAAACCGTACTCAAACAGATGCCTGCGGGCATCACCCCGCCGCTGATCCTCAATTACAGCGCCTCGACGGTGCCGATCCTGCAAATGGCCTTTTCCAGCCCAACGCTGTCGGAAGCGCGGATTCGCGACCTGGTGCAGAACAGCATTCGCCTGCCCCTGAGCGCCGTGCCGGGCCTGGCAATGCCGACGCCGATGGGCGGCAAGCAACGGCAGATCACCCTCGACCTCGACCCGCAGGCGCTGGCCGCCAAAGGCCTGTCTGCCCAGGATGTCGGCAACGCGCTGGCCGCGGGCAACCAGATCATTCCGGTGGGCACGGCGAAGATGGGCACCGATGAATACACGGTGCTGCTGAACAACAGCCCACAGGCCATCGACGAGCTCAACGACCTGCCGATTAAGACCGTCGACGGCGCGCTGATCACCATCGGCCAGGTGGCCCACGTGCGTGACGGCTCGCCGCCGCAGACCAACATCGTGCGGGTGGACGGACGTCGCGCGGTGCTGATGCCGGCCTTGAAGAACGGCAACATCTCGACCCTGTCGATCGTCGACGACATCCGCAACATGCTGCCGCTGATCAACGAAACCCTGCCGCCGGAGCTCAAGACCTCGCTACTCGGCGACGCCTCGGTATTTGTAAAAGAGTCGGTGGGCAGCGTGGCGCGGGAAGGCATCATTGCCGCGTTGCTGACCAGCGTAATGATCCTGCTGTTTCTCGGCAGCTGGCGTTCGACGCTGATCATCGCCGCGTCCATTCCGCTGGCCGTGCTGTCGGCCATCGCCCTGCTCTCGGTCACCGGGCAAACCCTCAACGTCATGACCCTCGGCGGGCTGGCGCTGGCGGTGGGGATTCTGGTGGACGACGCCACGGTGACCATCGAGAACATCAACTGGCACCTGGAACAAGGCAAGGCGGTGAAGGACGCGATCATGGATGGCGCCAGGCAGATCGTCGGCCCGGCGTTCGTCTCGCTGCTGTGCATCTGCATCGTGTTCGTGCCGATGTTCATGCTGCAGGGCATCGCCGGTTACCTGTTCCGGCCGATGGCTCTGGCGGTGATCTTCGCCATGGGCAGCTCGTTCCTGCTGTCGCGCACACTGGTCCCGACCCTGGCGATGTTTCTGCTCAAGCCTCATGTGCTGGAAACCGGCCCGGGCCATCATCCCGAGGACGCTTTCATCAATCACCACGAAGGCGATCAGCACGGCCGTCAGCGCAACGCGATCCTGCGCGCTGCACTGAGCTTTCAGCAGGGTTTCGAGAAGCGTTTCTCGGCGATTCGCGACGTCTATCACGGGCTGCTGGGCCTGGCGCTGAAGCGCCGCAAGGCATTTCTGCTAGGGTTCCTGACCTGCGTGCTGGCCAGCTTTGCCTTGCTGCCGAGCCTGGGTGAAGACTTCTTCCCGGCCACTGATGCAGGCGCGCTGTCGATGCACGTACGCCTGCCGCTGGGCACGCGGATCGAGGAAAGCGCCGCTGACTTCGACCGCATCGAGCAACGGATTCGCGAAATCATTCCCGCCAATGAACTGGACACCGTGATCGACAACATCGGCATCCCGCTGAGCGGTATCGACATGGCCTACAGCAGCAGCGGCACCATCGGCCCGCAGGACGGCGACATTCAGGTCACCCTCAAGGAAGGCCATGCGCCGACCGCCGATTACGTCAAACGTCTGCGCGAAGCCCTGCCACAAAGCTTCCCCGGCAGCCAGTTCGCCTTCCTGCCCGCCGACATCAGCAGCCAGATTCTCAACTTCGGCAACCCAGCGCCGCTGGACCTGAAGATCTCCGGCCCCAATGGCGACGCCAACCGCGCCTACGCGCTGGAACTGCAACGTCGCCTGCAACATGTGCCCGGCATCGCCGACCTGCGCATTCAGCAGTCCACCGGTTACCCGTCACTGCAAGTCAACGTGGATCGACTGCGCGCCAAGCAACTGGGCATCACTGAAAAAGACGTGACCACCAGCCTCGGCGCCTCCCTGGCCGGGACCTCGCAGGTGGCGCCGACCTACTGGCTGAACCCGAAAAACGGTGTGTCCTACTCAGTGGTCGCGGCCACCCCGCAATACCGTCTGGACAGCCTGCCGACCCTGGAAGCCCTGCCGATTACCGGCAGTGACGGGCAGTCGCAGATCCTCGGCGGCGTGGCGACGATCAAGCGCGTCGACAGCCCGGCGGTGGTCACGCACTACAACATCGAGCCGACCCTGGACCTGTTCGCCAACGTGCAGGGCCGTGACCTAGGTGGCGTGGCCAAGGATGTGCAGAAGGTCATCGACGCCACCGCGCACCTGCGGCCCAAAGGCGCGGTGGTCAGCCTGCACGGCCAGATCGACGCGTTGCACGAAGCCTTCAGCGGCCTGAGTTTTGGCCTGCTCGGCGCGGTGGTGCTGATCTACCTGCTGATCGTCATCAACTTCCAGTCGTGGATCGACCCCTTTGTGATCATCACCGCATTGCCTGCGGCGCTGGCCGGGATCGTCTGGATGCTGTTCCTCAGCGGCACCTCGCTGTCGGTGCCGGCACTGACCGGCGCGATTCTGTGCATGGGCGTAGCGACTGCCAACTCGATTCTGGTGGTCAGCTTCTGCCGCGAGCGCCTGGCCGAACACGGCGACGCCCTCCTCGCCGCGCTGGAAGGTGGCTACACCCGCTTCCGCCCGGTGTGCATGACCGCTCTGGCGATGATCATCGGCATGCTGCCGCTGGCCATCTCCCAGGAACAGAACGCCCCGCTGGGCCGCGCGGTGATCGGCGGGTTGATCCTCGCCACCACCGCCACGCTGCTGTTCGTGCCCGTGGTGTTCAGCCTCGTACACCGTCACTCCAAACCCACCTCTGCCATTACCTCTGCCAGCGCTATCGATGGAGAAACACCCCATGTCGTCTGAAAACGCCCCTTCGCGCAAACGCCTGATGCTCACCGGCGTCGGTGGTCTGACCCTGGCGGCGCTACTGGTCGCCAACGGCCTGGCCGCCCGCACCCGCCACGAACATGATGTCGCTGCCTGGACCGAAAGCCAGTCGGTGCCGGTCGTCACCGTGGTATCGCCGTCGCAGAACGCTCAGGGCGACACCCTGCAATTGCCCGCGCGCCTCGACGCATGGAGCAAGGCCTCGATCAACGCACGGGTCAGCGGCTACCTGAAAGACTGGGCCGCCGACATCGGCACTCAGGTCCAGGCCGGCCAGGTGCTTGCCCACATCGACAGCCCCGAGCTGGACCAGCAACTGGCGCAAACCCGCGCGCATCTGGCCCAGCAACAGGCCCAGGCGCGCATCGCCCAGACCACCGCCGAACGCTGGCAGCACTTGCTGGCCACGCACTCGGTGTCGCAACAGGAAGTGGACGAGAAAGCCTCCGCCGCCACCGCTGCCAAGGCTGATGTACAGGCCGCCGAAGCGGACTACCAGCGCCTCAAAGATCTGGCGGCCTACAAGACCATTCGCGCGCCGTTCAGCGGCACCATCACCGCGCGCGACACCGACATCGGCCAGCTGATCAAGGCCGACGATGGCGGCGGCACACCGTTGTTCAGCATGGCCGACACCCATCGCCTGCGCCTGTACGTGCCGATTCCGCAGAACTACGCCAGCGTCATCCACCCCGGCATGCAGGTGCAATTGAGCGTGCCCGAGCACCCCGCACAAACCTACAAGGCCACGCTGTTGGGCGACTCCACTGCCGTCGACCCGCGCTCTGGCACGTTGCTGGCGCAGTTCGTCGCCGATAACCCCGACGGCGCCCTGCTGCCCGGCGATTACGCCGATGCAACCCTGCCTGTTGCGGCCGGCAGCCATGGCGTGAGCATCCCCGCCAGTTCGTTGATTTTCCGCGCCAAAGGCACGCAGGTCGCGACCATGGACAGCGCCGGTCACGTGCACTTGCGCAACATCCACATCGCGATGGATCTGGGCGATCGGTTGGTGATCGATCAGGGCTTGCAGGCGTCCGACAAGGTCATCGACAACCCGCCCGACGCCCTGCGTGAAAACGATTCCGTGCAACTGGCCGACGCAGGAGGTGTGCATGCGCCCAAGGCTTAATGGTCTGGCCCTGGCGCTGGTCGTCGCAGGAACGCTGACCTTGCAAGGCTGCTCGCTGGCGCCGACCTATCACGCGCCAAGCGTGCCGCTGCCTGAGCATTACAAGGAAGACGCCGGCCCCTGGCACCCGGCGCAACCTGCCGATCAGCTGCAGGCCCAGTGGTGGCAGGTGTTCGGCGACACACAGCTCGACGACCTGCAACAACAGCTGCTCAAGGCCAACCCGGACCTGGCCGCCGCCCTCGCCCACTACGACGCATCGGTGGCCTACGCCAGCCAGTTGCATGCCGGGCTGTTCCCGCAGATCAACGCCAGCGTGGCGCCGTTGCGTCAGCGCCAGTCGGATCGCAGGCCCTTGCGTGGCGACACCCAGCCTTCGGTCTATAACAGCGACACGGCAGGCTTCAGCCTGAGTTTCGATCCCGATCTGTGGGGCAAGATTCGCAATCAGGTCGCTGCCGGTGACGCCCAGGCCCAGGCCTCGGCAGATGACCTTGCGGTTGCACGCCTGAGCCTGCAAAAGCAGCTGGCGACGCTGTATGTGCAAGCCCGTGGACTGGATGCCCAGAGCCGTATCCTCAAGACCTCGCTGGACGATTACACCCAGGCCCTGCAACTGACCCGCGACCGCTATGAAGGCAAGATCGCCTCAGAACTGGACCTCACTCGCGCCCAGAGCCAACTGGCCGAAGCCCAGGCGCAACTGGACGACGTGAAGGCCCAAAGCAACCTGAGCGAGCACGCCATCGCCGAGTTGGTGGGTGTGTTGCCGAGCGACTTCACGCTGGTGCATGACGCCGAACCGCTGAAGCAACCCGAGATCCCGCAAGCCCTGCCGGGCCGTCTGTTGCAACAACGGCCCGACATCGCGGCCGCCGAGCGTCGCGTGTTCGCCGCCAACGCCAACATCGGCGTCGCCAAGGCCGCGTGGTACCCGGATTTCAGCCTGACCGGCCTGCTCGGTGGGCAGACCCAAGGCAGCGGAAACCTGCTGGCGGCGGCCAATCGGTATTGGGCGCTGGGCCCGCTGGTGAACCTGCCGATCTTCGACGCAGGACGCCGCAGCGCCAACGAGCGACAGGCCAAGGCCGAGTTCGAAGAAGCCGCCGCGCAATACCACAGCCAGGTGCTCAAGGCGGTGCGCGAGGTGGAAGACAATCTGGGGCAATTGCGCGATCTGCAGCAGGAATCCCGGGATCAACAAGCCGCCGTCGACGCCGCCCACAGCGCCGAACAGATGGCGACCAGCAGTTATGAAGCGGGTGCGGTGAATTATCTGGATGTGGTGACCGCGCAGACCACGGCGTTGCAGGCGCAGCGACGGTTGCAGGAGGTGGATACCAGCCGGTTGCAGGCCAGTGTCGGGTTGGTGGTGGCGTTGGGTGGGGGGTGGAAATCCGGGAGCGGCTCAACCAAGCTGTAGCAGCCAAATCGCGGTCTCACTGTAACAGTCCAGCTTGACGGCGGTCGTGACTCAAGGACGCCACCGCCGGCAAGCCGTGCAGCAGAGGGCTGGTGCTCACACTGTTCCTGCCCCGCGTTGTGTGATATCTACTCGCTCGCTCAACCTTTCACACAGAGATCCCATCCATGTTCTACCGGGCCCCTCAGGACCTGGCCCTGAGCCTTGCGCTGTCCGCTCTTCTCGACGCTCAGGTCAACGCGGGGCATTACACGTCCGAGGACGAGGCCCGGCGCGCCGCTTTGCGCGTTTTACAGGCCAATGAGGCCGGCCAGCGGGATGTGGCCGCCGAAGAACAGGGCCAGACCGCCCTCTACGATTCGATGGATTTCACCCGTCTGGCCTTGTCGGCGGTGAGCGGCGTCGGCGTGTGGACCTATGAGGTGTCCAACGACTGCTTCTATTGCGATGAAGGCATTAGCGAGCTGTATGGCATTGATCCGATACAGGGCGCGGCGGGCATCAAGCGCGTGGACTTTCTGGCCAATGTGCACCCCGATGACCTGGTTGCCCTGCGCAAGACCATGGCTGGCGGCCTGGTCAACAGCGGCGACCTTGAGCTGGAATACCGCATCGTGCACCCCGGCGGCGTGGTTCGATGGGTGCTGTCCCGTGGGCACACCTATTTCAACAGCGCCGGTGAACCGGTACGACGCACCGGCGTAGGCGTGGAAATGACCGCACAGCGCCTGCTGGAACAACAACTGCGGCAAAGCCAGAAAATGGAAGCGGTCGGGCAACTCACTGGCGGCCTGGCCCATGACTTCAATAACCTGCTGACCGGCATCATGGGCAGCCTGGAAATGCTCAAACTGCGCATCGCCCAAGGCCGCCCGGAACAGACCGAGCGCTACTTCGATGCAGCTCAGGGCGCGTCTCGACGGGCTGCTGCCCTTACCCACCGCCTGCTCGCGTTCTCCCGACGGCAGACGCTTGAGCCCAGCTCCACCGACGTCAATGCACTGGTCAACGGCATGCTCGAGCTGATTCGCAGCACCATCGGCCCGGCGGTGCACATCGACATCCAGAGCGAAGCGGATCTGTGGCTGACCCAGGTCGACCCCAACCAGCTGGAAAACGCCCTGCTCAATCTATGCATCAACGCCCGCGATGCCATGGTCTCGGGAGGGACCCTGACCATCAGCACGCGCAACTGCACCCTCGGCGCCAAGGCTGGCACCGAACTCGAGCTGCCTGCCGGCGAGTACCTGACCTTGAGTGTCAGTGACACCGGCAGCGGCATGAGCGGCGACGTGATGGCCCACGCCTTCGACCCCTTTTTCACCACCAAGCCTACCGGTCAGGGCACCGGCCTTGGCCTGTCGATGATCTACGGCTTCGTGCGGCAGTCCGGCGGCAACATTCATATCCACTCGCACATCGGCGTGGGGACAACGATGACCCTGTACCTGCCCCGCTCGACCCTGCAGATCGGTGCCGCTGAAGCCATGACCGGCAATGCTGCGACCCCATTGGCAGGCCGGGGCGAAACGGTGCTGGTGATCGATGATGAGCCGACTGTCCGCATGCTGATTTCCGAGGTGCTGGTGGATCTGGGCTATACCGCCCTGAACGCGGCAGACGGCGCTGAGGGTCTGCAGGTGCTGCAATCGAATCAACGGATCGACCTGCTGGTTACCGATGTCGGCCTGCCCGGTGGCCTCAATGGTCGGCAAGTGGCCGATGCCGGACGCAGCTTGCGACCCGACCTGAAGGTCCTGTTCATCACCGGCTACGCCCACAATGCGCTGCTGTGGGAAGAACACCTGGAGACCGGCATGCACCTGTTGACCAAACCCTTCTCCATGGACGACCTGGCCAGCCGGATCAAGCGTGTGATCGAAAGCTGAAAACTGCTGCGAATGCATCAACGACCTGTATCAATAGACGCATCGTGCACAGGGTCGTTAGCCGGTGGGCGATGTGCCACCAAGCCTTGAGATAGACGTCTTCCAAGGGTTTGTTACAGCAAACTTAACGCGAGCCTTTCCTGTAAAAAAGACAACTTAACAGGCACAACTTAAAACAGTTACAACCCTGTAACGCAACAAACTTCGCAGACACTTAATTGCAAAGAACCCACGCACCCCATGGCTGCAATCATGGCGCCAGCCAACCGTCACCCCCGAATTCACTGCCCGAGCGCCGCTTGCCCACCTGAGCATTACAACTTAGTTGGCCGATTGACGGTGTATTTATTGACAGCTTATTTGGGCGCCTTTCTGGCGCCAAGAAATAATTAAAATATATTTTAGTTTACTAGTGGCGCATTCGCATTATTTGTATTTAGACTGTACCCATTCCAATACATACAGCAGTGGCAACTATGAAGTTCACCACTTTAAGGAAAATGATGGTGCTGCCCCTGTGCTTCGCGGCGACGGCTTTTGCCGATGGCAGCGTCAGCACAACCCCGTCGGTGTCCACGCAAAGAACACTCAATCGCGCCGAAGTCGGCGGCCTGGTCGTGGGCCAGACCGTCACCCAGAACGGCCGCGTGTTCTACGACAGCTTTGCCACGGCGTGGGCTGAAAAGGATGAGGCGGGACGCTTCTCGGTGTCCGTCGTCGAGCGGCCTACCGCTCGCCTGGGTAGCCAGGTGTTCATCAGCTATGGCAACCGCCGGATGGTGCAACTTCAGCTTCCCCCCAACCGCAGTCAGTTGCCTGCGTTGGGCGCAGACGTGGCCGCGCAGGTGTTTCAGGCGATTCTTGATTACCAATTGGCGCAGTTCTTCGGGGACCCTGACATGGGTCGCGATGAGATCTAAGAGGATAGAACAATGAACCGTCTGACCCTCGTTTTAAGTGTTGCCCTCACCGTGTGCTGTGCCTCGGCCAGCCTGCAGGCCAGCGAACTGGTTTATGTTCCGGTCAACCCGTCGTTTGGCGGCAACCCGCTCAACGGTCCTGTGCTGCTGAACCAGGCCAATGCCCAGAACGGATTTACCGAGCACTCCTCGTCGGCGGCTTCGTCATCGCAGAGCACGCTGAACCAGTTCAACAGCATGCTGCAAAGTGCAATTCTCAGCCGTGTGTCATCGGCGGTCACTTCCAGCATTGTTGGCACGGATGGAAAGTTGACACCAGGCACCGTTGAGACCACCGACTTCACGATTTCCATCGTTAACTTGTCGCCAGGCTTGTTGCAAATAACGACCACCGATAAAACCACCGGACAATCGACATCATTCCAGATCAACCAGTGATGCTGTTGCGCTAATCGCTCAATAAACGCTTTTGCTGTACCGCTGATCGTAAGACTCGTTGTGCTCTGTGCAATCAACTTGCGGGCTCGCTCGCCTGCGAAACGCTTGAACTCTCTAATAAACGAAAAAGGAATTAACCCATGCAAGCACGTAAATCACTTATCGCCATTGCTGTACTGGCTTCCCTGTCGGGCGCTGCCTTCGCCGGTAACGGCACTGTCAACAGCTACCAGAACGGCTCCGATAACGGCGCTGCGATTGAACAGGTCGGTGCAATCAATTCCACCGTCAACGTCAACCAGAACGGTGCCAATAACACCGCAGGCACCGACGGCCGTTTCGGCAACGCACTGCAACAGTCTTCCCGCGACAGCAACCTGACCGTTCTGCAGACCAACGCCTACAACAGCGCGTTCGCCAACCAGAGCAACGGTTCGGTCAACAACGCCACCATCAACCAGACAGGCGCCGCCGGCAACAGCTCGGCCAACCTGCAGAAAGCCACCGTGGGCCAGTCGGGCAGCGGCAACACCGCCTCTGTCGTTCAGACCGCCAACCTGGGCCGTGATAACGCCGCTTCCCTGGGTCAATACGGCAACGGCAACACCGCTCAGCTCAACCAGGAAAACAACACCAAGGCCGTCGCCGTTGTGAACCAGTACAACAACAGCAACCAGGCCTGGACCACCCAGAAGAACAACACTGACGTCAAAGCCACTGTGACCCAGTTCGGCAGCAACAACGCCGGTTCCGTGACCCAGACTGATTCGTACCGTTCGGACGCCACTGTCACTCAGTTGGGCAACTACAACAAAGCCTGGGCCAACCAGCTCGGTAACACTCAAGACTCCCACGCTACCATCACCCAGATTGGCACCGACAACACCGGTACCGTGAATCAGACCTGGAGCTGGGGTTCGGAAGCCGCCCTGACTCAGAAAGGCGGCAACAGCAATACCGGCACCATCAACCAGAACGATGCTGACTACTCCAAGGCATTCCTGACCCAGACCGGCTCGAACAACACCGGCACCCTGAACCAGGACAATGCTGACCGTAGCACCATCACCGCTACCCAGGATGGTGACTACAACCAGATCGTTGCCAACCAGTCCGGCCCATACGCTGGCAACCCTGGCTACAGCAAACTGGTCGCCGACATCAAGCAGAACGGCACCGGCAACAAGATCACCAGCAACCAGACTGGCGCGCGCAACGAGCTGACCAGCAAACAGGACGGCGTCGAAAACCGCATCACCAGCAACCAGGCGGGTCTGGATAACGATGCTTACCTGACCCAGAAATCCGGTGGCTACAACGTCATCGACCTGGCCCAGACCTCCACTGCGATCAACAACGTCGCCTCCGTTACCCAGTCGGGCAGCTACCTGACTTCCAACGTGACTCAGACCGGCGGCAGCAACAACAACGTCGTGATCAATCAGCGTTAATCCAGGTCGTACCCGCCGGTTCGCCGGCGGGTTTTTTCGGAGCAATACCATGCGCGCCCGCTCGCTTTCATTGATGATTTTCGCCGCTGTAGTCTTGGGTGGCTGTGCCACTTCGCGTCCGGCGGGCACTAATTCCCCGGCGACGATTTCGCCGCCGACCCATTCGACCCGTGACCTCGCCAGTCTGCCCCCGCCTGCGGGCGTGATTCCAGTGGCGGTGTACGGCATGCGCGACCAGACCGGCCAGTACAAACCTTCGCCGGACAGTTCTTTCTCCACGTCGGTGACTCAGGGCGCAGCGTCGCTTCTGGTCAGCGCGTTACGCGATTCGCGCTGGTTCAAACCGGTGGAACGCGAAAACCTTCAGGACCTTTTGACCGAGCGCAAGATCGTCCGCGCCCTGGAGCAGCCGTCCGATCGCGCGCAGACGCAACTGCCGCCTCTGCGCCCGGCCAACATGCTCATCGAAGGCTCCATCGTGGCCTATGAGAGCAACGTTCGCACCGGCGGTTTCGGTGTACGTTACCTAGGGATTGGCCCTTCGGACCTCTATCGCCAGGACCAGGTGACCATCAACCTGCGGGCGGTCGACATCCGCAGTGGCGACATTATCCAGAGCGTGACCACAACCAAGACCGTGTTTTCGATCCAGCTGGATTTTGGCGTGTTCAAATTCGTCTCGTTGCGCCACTTGCTCGAAGTCGAGACAGGCCTTTCGCGCAACGAACCGGTGCAGCAATGCGTACGTGAAGCCATCGAAGCGGGCCTGATCCACTTAATCGCTCAAGGCGCGCGTGATGGCAGCTGGAACCTGAAAAACCCGGACGATCTGAAAAAGCCCCTGCTTGCGGGCTACTTGAAAGCGTATGACGAGCAGACGATGAATACGCCGATCACTGCTGCAGAACAAAGCAAACTATCGGGGGAGATCCATGCACAGTAAGCGCAGATCCGCACACCTGGCCCTGGCCGCCGCCCTGCTGCTCGGCAGCGCGGTGTGCTTGGCCGCCGACCTTGTGCCCGAAGCCCGTTATTCGGGCATTTCGCTTGCCGGTAGCCGGGTGGACCTGAGTCAGATCGGCTCCAACAACCAAGCCCGTGTCGACCAGAGCGGCACCCGTCAGCGACTGGTCGAGATCCAGACAGGCCAGGCCAACGCCGCGGCGATCAACCAGACCGGCGCCTACAACGCCGCCTACGCCCAGCAAAGCGGCTACGGCAACGTGCTGACGCTGGAACAGGCCGGCCGTTACAACCAGGCGGCGGTCGTGCAGGCCGGGACCAACAACCAGGCCAACGTTGTGCAAAGCGGCGCCTATAATCAGGCGTACGTCGGCCAGTACGGGCAGAACAACACGGCCAACGTGAGCCAGAGCGGTTTCGGCGGCACCGTCAGTGTTCAGCAGTACGGCAATAACATGAACGCCTCCGTCACTCAAAAGTGAGCCCCATGATCGACTTGTCGCAATTGGTCGTTGCCATCGATACCCACCGCGAGGGTGGGGCCGTGATGATTCGCCCGCACATCGAAAACCCGACGCCTCTGACCCTGCGTTATCGCATGGCGGTGCGTCAGAGCAGCGCGGCGGGTACCTCGAGCATCAATCAGCAGGGCGATATCCAGACAGGCAGCAGTGGCTCGTTCGTGCAGTTGAGCATTGCGCCTGGGGCGGCGTGCAGTATTCACCTGGAGCTTTTTCAGGATGAAGTGCTGGTCAAAGCGCTTGATCAGAGCTGTGATGGGGCTACCAGTAGCTAACCCGGTTTTCGTGGCTGATCCATAGCGTCGTAAAGACTCTGCCTCCTCCAGGTATAAGGTCAGCTTTCAGATATTTGCCTTTGCACTTGATCTTGATCTTGATCTTGATCTTGATCTTGATCTTGATCTTGATCTTGATCTTGATCTTGATCTTGATCTTGATCTTGGGACGCGCCCTCACAGACACCGCAAAACGCGACTTGGGTGCAGGCCGAGTGCAGGCGCCGCGCAGTGGGTCGAGCCGCAGGATGCGGCGAGAGCGCCGGGACAGGGACGTCCGTTTCGGCGCGTGCCCACGGAGCGGGGTCGAAACGAGGGAACCCGACGAAGGAGGGCCAAGCCAGGAGCAAGAGCGCTTTGGTTACTTTCGCGCTTTTCGAAAGTGACCCGCCGGGGGGCGGAAAGGTGAATCAGCGTCCCCCACGTAAACGGATCCACCCCAAAAATTCGGACCGATTTACTGAGCTATTGCCGACGTTGAAATTGGGGGCATATCCGTTCCAGTAGCGGTACATATATCGGTTCCGCTCTTACAGCGGGTCACTTTTTCCAAGAGCCGAAAAAGTAACCAAAAAGGCCCTGCTCCTGGCTTGGCCCTCCTTCGTCGGGTCCCCTCACTCCGGCGACGCTCCGTGGGCACGCCGCCATCCGCCATCCATGGCGGGGGGCGGCTCTCGCGGCATCCCTGCCGCTCGGCCCACTCCACATCGCCTGCGTTCGGCCTGCACCCAAGTCGCGATTTGTATCGTCTGATCTATCGCGCTTGAAGATCAAAAGCCAAAACAGGAGCAGGAGCAGGAGCAGGAGCAGGAGCAGGATTTGAGGTTAGCTCTGGTCGTGTACCGTTGCCGCCTGACTTCAACTGCTCAAGGTCTCTTGCGGTGCCAGCAACGGACACACCTGCCTCGCTCTTTCGGCCAGCGCTTCGCGCAAGCCCTGCATCTGGCCGATGCGTTCATCGAGCAGGGCTATCTTTTCAGCAAAAAGCCGGGCCAGCAGCGCGGTGGACGCCTGCTGATCGTTCCACAGCAAGGGCAGATTCTCGCCCATTTCCGCCAGGGAAAACCCCAGCTGCTGGGCCAGTTTGATGTAACCCACCAGATCCACCGTCTGCGGCGCGTACCAGCGATAGCCGTTGGCGCTGCGTTGGGATTTGATCAGGCCTTTCTCTTCATAGAAGCGCAACGCATCCACGGACACGCCCGTGCGTTTGGCGACTTCGCCGATTCTCATGTTCATCGATCTTCGCCTTGACTCTGGACCTTGCTCCAGGCTTTAGCCTGCGGGCCCAAACTGTGAGGGATGAGCATGATCAAGGTAAATAGCAATCTGCGCATCGTGCGCGCCAGCGCCGCCTACGACCTGCTGGTCACCGCGCCGTTCATGACGCCCTGGACGGCGGCCTTGTGCCTGCAAGCGCTGGCCACCCTGTCGGACACGCTCGGTCTGCAACGCCCGGTGCCGATGCTGGACGTCACGGCAATGCTGTTCGCCAATCTGCTGGGCAGTGTGGTGGTGATCTGGTCGCTGTGGCGGCTCAGGCAGCCGAGCCGCGCGATTGGCCAGTTCGATGCCATGGCCCGCGTGCTGTTCGCTTGCTGGCAGCTGTATGCGGTGACCCAAGGCGCCAGTTTTCTGCTGCTGGGATTCACTCTTTTTGAAGTGATATTCGCCATTGCGCAATCCCTGCCGGTTAGACAGCCAGACGACTGTACGAACGGCAAAAACCCGCAGCTATCTGCACACTGATCACCTGATCATTTGTATCTCGGGACCGATTCAACCCATTCGTTCGAAGGGGTTCTTCAACCATTTGCAGATTATTCGACCACTGGCTAAATGTTTTTTCGATGTCAGGACCTGAGCCTTTTCAGTCACTTGCAATCGTCCCCTCGCCTACTTCGCCTGACCGTCAAAACCCACTCATTGAACTCGCATGGATCCAATCTAAGGTTTGGTAATTCAATTGCATAAGGGGCAGGTACGCGCCTGCTTCAACTTGGAAAACGCGTGGAAGCCGTTGCTTACAACGTCCTGGACAGACCAACGCCCGAGGAATTGTCGCGTAGTGGTTTCTTGAGAAAGCGAAGAAAGGGATTTGGAAATGGAAAACATCGTCGTTGCTGACAAAGTCACCTCTCAAATCGATGCCCGTGCCTGGGGCAATCTGCAGCTCACAGACCCCGCCGTCGTTCAGATGCCCGTCGCGCCGAGTGAGGTTGCCTCGGTCACCCGCAATGGTCAGGACCTGATCGTCAACCTCAAGAATGGCGAGCACGTCCAGGTCAGTAACTTCTTCAACACTGCCCCGGACGGGGCCACCAGCGACATGGTGTTCCAGAGTGAAGACGGCACCCTTTGGCAAGCGCAGTACGACACCAAGGCGTTCAGCGGCTTCACGTTCGATGAGATTTCCTCGATCGATGAGTTGATCGCCGGAACCGGCGTGGTCGGCGGCGCGACATCGGCCTGGGCCGTCGCTGGGCTGGGCCTGCTGGGCGCGGGCGGCGCTGCTGCTGCGGCAGGTGGAAGTGGAGGCGGCGGTGGCGGGGGCTCAAACGACGGCGGCACGCCGGTAGATACCACCGCACCTGACGCCCCGACCGGCCTGGGGATCTCGGCCAATGGCCTGAACGTGAGCGGCTTCGGAGAAGTCGGCGCATTCGTGACGATCCGTGATGCCAACGGCAACGTGCTGGGCACCGGCACAATCGGCAGCGATGGCCGTTTCGATATCCCGCTCACTGCTGCGCAAACCAACGGGCAGACGGTCAACGTCACGCTCACTGATGGGGCCGGTAATACGTCCGCTCCCGGCACGACAACAGCCATCGACACCACCGCGCCGGATGCCCCGGCGAATCTGCAGGTGAATGCGGACGGGACATCGCTGTCAGGTACCGCAGAGCCCGGGGCGACCGTTGAAGTGCGCAGTGCCGATGGCACGTTGCTCGCCAGTGGCATCGTTGCGCCCGACGGCACCTTCACCCTGGCGCTCAATCCGCCGCAAAACGATGGCCAGACCTTGTCGGTGAATGCCACTGATGCGGCAGGCAACACCTCCACTCCCGGCACGACAACAGCCATCGACACCACCGCGCCGGATGCCCCGGCGAATCTGCAGGTGAATGCGGACGGGACATCGCTGTCAGGTACCGCAGAGCCCGGGGCGACCGTTCAAGTGCGCAGTGCCGATGGCACGTTGCTCGCCAGCGGCATCGTTGCGCCCGACGGCACCTTCACCCTGGCGCTCAATCCGCCGCAAAACGATGGCCAGACCTTGTCGGTGAATGCCACTGATGCGGCAGGCAACACCTCCACTCCCGGCACGACAACAGCCATGGACACCACCGCGCCGGATGCCCCGGCGAATCTGCAGGTAAGTGCAGAGGGCACACAAATCGCGGGAAGAGCAGAACCGGGGGCCACCGTTGAGGTACGCGCCGCCGACGGCACGCTGCTCGGCAGTGGCGTAGTCGCGGCAGACGGTACATTCAACCTGACCCTCGCGCCGCCTCAGGTCGACGGCCAGACGCTGTCGGTCAGCGCTACGGATGCGGCGGGCAATGCCTCGGCGCCAGCGCAGGTTCAGGCGCCTGATATCGATCCCGGCAATCCGGGCCAGACAACGCCCGACGCCCCCACCGATGTGGTCATCAGCCACAGCGGCACCTTGATCAGCGGGCATGGTGAAGCCGGCGCAATCGTGTCCGTCATCGACGCCAACGGCAATGTGCTGGGTACTGGCACCGTCGCTGAGGACGGCACTTTCAACGTGTCGCTCTCAACGCCGCAAACCAATGGCCAGTTGCTGCAGGTGACCCAGACAGATGCCGCAGGGAACGTGTCCTCCAACGTCCCCGTGCAGGCTTACGACACCACGCCTCCTGCGGCGCCCACCAATCTGGTGCTGGCGGCAGATGGCGTCACCTTGTCGGGGCATGCCGAGGCCGGGGTAAGGATCCTGGTCCGCAATATCGCAGGCCAAGTGATAGGCGCAGGCCGTGCGGGAAGCGACGGCAATTTCACCCTGACCCTGAGTTCGCCTCAGATCGATGGTCAGCATCTGGACATTACCACCACCGACGCTTCAGGCAACAGCTCGGCGCCGGTGGTGCTCACTGCGGATGATACGCAGCCTCCCGCTCAGGTCACCAACGTGGTGATCAGTGCCGATGGCACGCAGATCTCCGGCCGTGGCGAACCGTTGGCCACGGTAACCATTGTCAGCGCCGGTGGGGCAATGCTTGGCACCGCAGTGGTGACGGCCAACGGCACGTTCCAGACCACGCTGACCACGCCGGTCACTCCGGGTGATCAGGTCACCATCACCCAGGCTGACCCGCAAGGCAACGGCTCGCCGCCACTGACGGTGATCGCACCGGATGCCACAGGCCCTGTCACACCCGGCCAGTTGGTGGTGAGTACCGACGGTCTTCACCTGACGGGTATTACCACGCCCAATTCGAACGTCGAAGTGCGCGACGCCAACGGCACGTTGCTCGGCACGGCGACGGCCGACAACAACGGCGCCTTCAACGTAACGTTGTCACCGCCTCAAGTGGCCGGAGACGTCATCGACGTGGTGTCGATCGCCAACGGCGAAAGCTCGGTCACCGTTCCCGTGACCACGCCAGACAGCACGCCGCCCGCCCAGGCCACGGACCTTGCGGTCAGCAACAACGGCCTGACCCTGACCGGGCGGGGCGAAGTGGGCGCCAACGTGACGGTCACCGATGCTCAGGGGCAAGTGCTCGGGACTGCCGTGGTCAACGCCGCCGGCAGTTTCGCCGTGACGCTGTCCACCGCACAGACCAACGGCCAGCCGCTGACCGTCGTGCTGATCGACGCTGCCAATAACGCCTCGACCGCGGCAGGCGTCAACGCCCCGGATGTGGACGGCCCCCTGCAGCCGGACCACCTCAGCCTCAGCAGCAACGGGCTGGTCCTGAGCGGCCAGGGCGAAGCCGGTGCACGGATCACCGTCACCGATTCCAACGGCGTGACGTTGGGCACCGCGACAGTTGGTGCGAACGGCCAGTTCAGCGTGAACTTGAGCAGTGCCCAGAACAACGGTCAGACCTTGCTGATCAACGCCGTCGACGGCGCAGGCAATACGGCGCCTGCCGTCAGTTTCACCACACCGGATACCCAAGCCCCTGCACCACTGGCCAACCTGGCGCTGGATGCTCAGGGCGTAACCCTCAGCGGTACAGGCGAAGCGGGCGCCAGCGTGACCGTGCGCAGCCCTTCGGGAACGATCATCGGCACCGGTACGGTCGACAACACGGGCCACTTCTCGCTGACCCTGACCACCGCGCAAACCGATGCGCAGGTGCTCCAGGTCACCCAGGCTGACGCTGCGGGCAACGTGTCGGCGCCCTCTTCCGTGACCGCGCCCGACCTGTCGACCCCTGATCCTGTGACCGCGCTGACGGTGTCGGCCAACGGCCTAATGGTCAGCGGCAATGGCCAGGTGGGTGCGAACGTGACGGTCAGCGACACCCTCGGCAACGTGCTGGGTACGGCCGTGGTGGGTGCCAACGGGCGCTTCGACGTCAACCTGAACGCCGCACAAATCAACGGCCAGACCCTGAGTGTCAGCCAGGCCGACGGCGCACCCGGCAGTTCGACGCCGGTCACGGTTACCGCGGCCGACATTCAGGCCCCTGCCGCGCCTGATCAGCTGGCGCTGGACGCCGCCGGCATCCACTTGACCGGCACCGGCGAAGCGGGTGCGACCGTTCATGTCTACGCCGCCAACGGCGCGCTGCTGGGCACCGCCACCGTCGATTCATTTGGAGCCTTTGACGTCACGTTGAACGCCGCCCAGAAAGATGGCCAACAGCTGCAGGTCAATCAGTCCGATGCATTCAACAACCTGTCGGCCAACACCCCGTTCACGGCGCCGGACACCACCGCACCGTCGGCGCTGACCGCTGTAGCGATCAGCAGCAACGGCGCGACCGTCACCGGTAATGGTCAGGCCGGCGCCACGGTGACCGTGCGGGATGCCGACGGGCATTCGCTGGGCACGGCGATCGTCGCGGCCAACGGCACCTTCAGCGTGACCTTAAGCACGGCGCAACTGGACGGGCAGACCCTGAGCGTCACGCAAACCGACGCCAGCGCAATCGACTCTCCCGTCACCAACACCACCGCGCCGGACATGACCGCCCCGCCGACCCCGACCGGGGTGACAGTGGAACCAGGCGGCAGCCACGTCTCGGGCCAGGCCCAAGTGGGCAGTACCGTGCAGGTGCTGGGCGCCAACGGCGCGGTTCTGGGAAGCACCGTCGTTGACTCAACGGGCACGTTCAACATCGCGCTGACCACCCCACAAACCAATGGCCAGACGCTTCAGGTGGTCGCCACCGATACCGTCAATACGTCGTTGCCATCGACAGCCGTCGCCCCCGACACCACGCCGCCTGCCCAGGTCACCAACCTGGTCATCAACCCCGCCGGCACCAGCCTTTCCGGCACCGCCGAGGCGGGGAGCACCGTCACCGTACGCGACGGCACGACTGTGCTCGGCACTGGCACCGCCGGGGCTGACGGCACCTTCATCATCACCTTGAATCCGCCAGCGGCCAATGGCAGTTCCCTGGGCGTGATCAGTACCGATGCCGCAAACAATCCATCACCTGCAGCCTTCATCTCAGGCCCCGACGGCACTCAGGTCGCCACCCCTTCCAGCCTGGTCCTGAGTTCGGACGGCTTCACCCTGACCGGCGTCGGCACACCCGGCAGCACAGTCACCGTCGTCGGCAGCAACCCAGCGGAAACGGCGACTGTCGATAACACCGGCCACTTCAGCATTCGCCTGAATTTCGCCCGTATCAACGCCGAAACCCTGCACGTGACCGCCAGCGACGGCGCGGGCCATACGTCGGTGCCAGCCGCTGTGGTCGCCAACGACACCACCGCCCCGGATGCCGTGACCAACCTGAACGTCAGCGGTACCGGCAGCGTCGTCACAGGCCGAGGGGAAGCCGGTGCAACTGTGAGCATCAGCAACAGTGCGGGCACTGTACTCGGCACCGCCCTAGTGGCCAGTGACGGTACTTTCAGCGTGACGTTGAGCACGCCGCAAAACAACGCTCAGGCGCTGACCGCGACCCAGAGCGATCCTGCCGGAAACGTCTCGCAGCCCGCCAGCACCCTCGCCCCCGACCTGCTCGCCCCTCTAGCGGCGACCGGCCTGAGCATCAATGGAGTGGGCACCGTGGTCAGCGGTTCGGGTGAAGCCGGCGCGACCGTGACGGTTCGCGATGCTGCCGGAAGCGTACTCGCCACCGGGCTTGTCGACCTCAGCGGTCATTTCCAGATCACCCTGCCCACCGCACAAACCACCGGCGCCGCCTTGCATGTCACCCTGGGCGATGCGGCGGGCAACGTCTCGCCGGATGCCACCCTGAACACCACCGACAGCACTCCGCCTGCCGTCGTGCAGGTCGACCGTATCAGCGCCGACGGCAGCAGCGTCATCGGTACCGGCGAAGCCGGGGCCACGGTCAATGTCGTCGATGCCAATGGCAGCGTGCTGGGCACGGCGACAGTGGGCACTGACGGCCACTTCGTCGTGGCGCTGAGCCCTGCCCCCAATAACGGCCAGATTCTGGACATCAGCCAGACCGACCCGAGCGGCAATGTCTCGCCATCGGTGACGATAACGGCTCCGGACACCACACCGCCGGCCGCCCTGACCCAGGTGGCCGTCAACGCCGACGGCCTGACCGTGACCGGCCACGGCGAACCCAACGCCACGGTATCGGTGCGCAGTGTCGACGGGGCTCTGCTGGGGACTGCGCAGGTTGCAGCCAACGGCTCGTTCACCCTGACCTTGAACACCCCGCAGCTCAACGCACAGGTGCTGACGGTCACCCAGGAAGACCCACCGGGTAACGTTTCCACTGCGGTGACCGTGATCTCGGTTGACCTGACCGCGCCAGACGTGCCCGCGGGCCTTGCGCTCAACGGCACAGGGTTACAACTGAGCGGCAGCGCCGAAGCGGGCAGCACCGTGACCGTGCGCGACGCCTCGGGCAACGTGCTCGGCACAGGCACCGCAACGGCAGGCGGCACCTTCCAGGTGACGTTGAACAGCGCCCAGCTCAACGGCCAGACACTCAATGTCAACGCCACCGATGCGGCGGGCAATCAATCTCCGGCGGCGACACTGGTGGCCGCAGATACCACTGCACCACTGGCGGTCAGTAACCTGGCGATCACCGCAGACGGCTTGACCCTGGCGGGTAATGGTGAGGTCGGGGCCAACGTGGTCGTGCGCGACGCCAATGGCAATCAGGTCGGCACAGGCACCGTGGACGCCAACGGCCATTTCAGCGTGAGCCTGTCACCGGCGATCGCCACCGGGGCTGCGGTCAGCGTCGTCCAGAGCGACGCTGCCGCCAACGCCTCGCCGAGTGCCTCGGTCATCGCCCCCGGCCCACTGGCAGAACCGGCACCGACCAACCTGTCGCTCAGCGCCAACGGCCTGACTCTGACCGGCAACGCGACAGTGGGCAGCACGGTCACCGTACGCAGCGCTTCGGGAACAGTGCTCGGGACGGCGCTGGTCGGCAGCGACGGCACCTTTAGCGCGACACTTAGCACTGCGCAGCTCAATGGCGAACACCTGTCTGCCATTTCCACCTCCAGCGACGGCATCCTCTCGGTTTCGACCGACTACACCGCAGCGGACATCACCCCGCCTTCCGCCTTGAGCAATCTGGTGCTGGCCTCCGACGGCATCACCCTGACCGGTCGCGGCGAAGCAGGCGCCACGGTAACGGTATCGGGCACCGGCGGCGTCGTGCTGGGCACTGTGGTGGTCAGCAGCAACGGCACCTTCACCCTGCCGCTGACGACTGCGCAAGTCGCCGGGCAGACCCTGCACCTCAGCCAGACCGACTCCAGCGGCAACGAATCCACCAGCGTCAACCTGCTCGCCCCTGACCACGTCGCCCCGAATGCTCCGCTGGCGCTGGCTGTCAGCAATGACGGCGTCGTGCTGTCCGGCACCGGCGAAGCGGGCGCCATCGTCAATGTCTACAACCCGGCGGGAACATTGATTGGCACGGGCGTGGTGCGCATCGACGGCGGCTTCTCGGTCACCCTGACCACGCCGCAAGCCAACGGCCAGGTGCTGTCCGTGACCCTGACAGATGCATCGGGCAATACCTCGCCCGCCGGCAGCCTGATCTCGGTGGACACCACCGCGCCGACCGCGTTGACCCAGCTGGCGATTTCCAGCGACGGCCAGACCGTGACCGGGCATGGCGAAGCGGGCGCGACCGTGACGGTCACCAACAGCGCGGGCCTGAACATCGGCACGGCGACGGTCAACAGCACCGGGACCTTCACCCTGCTCCTGACCGCTCCCCTGACCAACGCCCAACTGCTGACGCTGGTGCAAACCGATGGCGCTGGCAACGTCTCACCAACGGCCACCCTCAACGCCCCGGACACCACAGCGCCTGATCCGTTGAGCAACGTGGCGATCAACGCAACCGGCCTCACGGTCACCGGTAACGGCGAGGCCGGCGCCACCGTAACGGTAAAAGACGCCAGCGGTAATCTGCTCGGCACCGCTCTCGTACTGGGCAATGGCACCTTCAGCGTGACGTTGAGCACGCCGCAGCTCAATCATCAGATTCTGAGCGTGCAGCAGGCCGACCCACCCGGAAACATCAGCAGTGCGGTGACGGTCACAGCGCCAGACGTCACGCCACCCGAGGCCGCCACCAACCTGCAGCTCAATACTGCAGGCGACACACTCAGCGGCAACGGCGAGATCGGTGCCGCCGTGCGCGTCACCCTGCCGGACGGGACGGTGATAGGCACGGGTACGGTTGGCCCTGCCGGCAGCTTCCTGATCACCCTGACCACCGCGCAGCGCAACGGTGAGCTGGTCAATGTGGTGCTCACCGACGGCCAGAACAATGCATCAATGATCAGCAGCGTCACCGCTCCCGACACCACGCCGCCGGCACCGGTGGCGCAACTGGCGCTCAACAGCACTGGTCTGATTCTCACCGGGACCGGTGAAGCCGGCGCCCATCTGGTGATCACCAATGCCGCCGGCACCACCCTGGGCACCGGGACCGTGGGCGCCAACGGCAGCTTCACCGTCACCCTGACTCAGCCCCAGCTCAACGGCCAGGTCTTGACCGTGGTGCAAAGCGATGGCGCGGGTAATCCCTCCACCGCAGCGACAGTCGCGGCAAACGACCTGACCGCCCCCGGCCGGCCGGTGGTCACTGCCTTGAGCAGCGACGGCCTGACCCTGAGCGGCACCGGCGAAGTCGGCGCTACCGTGAGGGTCAGCAGCGCCAGCGGCGCCGCCCTCGGTACCGCAATCGTAGGCGCTGATGGCAACTTCAGCGTGACCTTGTCCGCCGCCCAGCTCAACGGTGAAGTCCTGAGCCTGACCCAGACTGACCTTGCGACCAACCGCTCGGACGTCCTCACCTATCAAGCCGCCGACGTAACCGCCCCGATTGCCGTGACCAACCTGGCGGTCAGCCCCAACGGTCTGACCCTCACCGGTAGCGGCGAAGCGGGAGCGACTGTCACTGTCACAGGCGCAGGCGGCGCCCCGCTGGGAACAGCGATCGTGGCTGCCAATGGCACGTTCAGCGTTGCGCTATCCAGCGCCCAACTGAACGGCCAAAGCCTGTCGGTGGTGCAAACGGACGCCGCGCAGCTGCATTCGCCTGCCGTACCGGTCCTAGCACCGGACTCGACGCCGCCCGCACTGCCGTCCAATCTGGTGCTGACCAATGGAACGGCACTCACTGGCAGCGCGGAAGCGGGCACCACGGTCGTGGTCACCTCGGCCAGCGGCGTCGAGCTCGGCCGGGGCGTTGCCGATGCCAACGGTTCGTTCACCCTCACCCTCAGCCCTGCGCAGGCCAACGGGCAGTTGTTGTCGGTAACGGCCACCGACGCTGCGAACAATCACTCACCGATCCTGACGTTCACCGCGCCCGACACCACCAACCCCGATGCGGTCACCGCGCTGGTGATCAACGCTGCCCATACGCAACTGGTGGGCCATGGTGAAGTGGGGGCCACAGTGGTGGTGACCGCCGGCGGCCTTCCAATAGGCACAGGCCGGGTCGGTGCCGACGGCACCTTCACCATCACCCTGACAGGCGCTGTCGCGGCCAATCAGGTGCTCTCGGTGATCCAGACCGACGCCGCGCTCAATGCGTCGATGGCGGCCACGCTGACCGTGCCGACGACACCGCCACCGGACGCGCCGACCAACCTGCTGCTGACCGGCAATGGCCTGACCCTCAGCGGAACGGCAACCGCAGGGACCACCATCAATGTGTACGGCAGCGGCAACACGCCACTGGGAACCGCCGTCACCGACGGCACCGGTACCTTTAGCGTGACGCTGACGGCGGCGCAGACCAACGGCCAAAGCCTGCAAGTGACCGCGACGGCAACCATTGGCGGAGTCTCACTGCCCGCCACGGTGGTGGCCGCCGACACCACTCCACCCGCTGCCCTCACCGACGTTGCGGTAAATGCTGCCGGTACGCTGGTCACCGGTCGCGGTGAAGCCGGGGCAACGGTCACCATCAACGCACCGGGCGGCGCAGTCCTGGGCACGGCAGTGGTCGGCGCCAATGGCAACTTCAGCGCAATCCTCAGCACGCCTCAACTCAACGGTCAGGTGCTCAGCGCCCATCAGACCGATGGCGCGAACAACGCCTCGGTGTCGGTCACCACCAACGCTCCGGACATCACGCCTCCGGCGGCCCCTACAGCCCTGTCACTCAATGGCACGGGGCTGGTGCTCAGCGGCCTTGGCGAAGCTGGCGCCACCGTGACGGTACGCAGCGCCGCTGGCGCCAGCCTGGGCACTGCGGTGGTTGCCGCCGATGGCACATTCTCGGTGACCCTCAATGCTGCGCAGTTGAACGGCCAGGTGCTGAGCGTGACCCAGGTCGACGTGGCCACCAACACCTCGGTCGCGGCCAGCCTTACGGCGGCGGACACTACCCCCCCTGCTGCCCTGAGCAACCTAAGCCTCACCGGCGCCGGTCTGCTGGTCAGCGGCTCGGGCGAGGCAGGCGCAACGGTAAGGATCACCAACGCTGCCGGCACCTTGCTCGGCACGGCGGTGGTCAACGCCGCTGGCACCTTCACCACCACCCTGAACAGCGCACAGCTCAACGGCCAGGTGCTGAACATTCAACAGAGCGATGCCGCAGGCAATCTGTCCCCCATCGCGCACCTGACTGCCGGTGACATCACCGCCCCGCTCGCGCCGACATCACTGCTGCTGGCCGCCAACGGCCTGACCCTGACTGGCGTCGGCGAAGCGGGCAGTACCGTGAATGTCTACGGCCCCAACGGTGCATTGCTGGGTACGGCTCAGGTCGGCCTCACCGGCACCTTCAATCTCAACCTCACCGCAGCGCAGCTCGACGGTCAGGCCTTGACGGTCAAACTGGTGGACGCCGCGGGAAACGTCTCGGTCGCTGGCAACCTAACGGCACCCGACACCACCGCTCCCGGCGCTCCGACCGGGGTAGCGGTCAATGCCAGCGGCACGGTGCTTACCGGCACAGGGGTGGCCGGTTCGACCGTCAGCGTGCGCACGGCGGGAGGACTGGTGCTCGGCACCACGACCGTGGCCGCCAACGGCACCTTCGCGGTCAGCCTGGCGACCGCCCAGATCAACAACGAAGTGCTCACCGTCATCCAGGCCGACCCGTCCGGCAACGTCTCGACGGGCGCAACGGCCACTGCGCCAGACCTGACACCTCCAGCAGCGGCTTCAACACTGGTGGTCAGCGGCGACGGCCTGAGCCTGAGCGGGACGGGCGAAGCGGGCGCGATGGTGACCATCAAATCGGCGTCCGGCGTGGTGCTGGGCACCGGGACTGTCGGCAGCACGGGCGTGTTCAGCGTCACCCTGAATGCGGCGCAGATCAACGGCGAGAAGCTAGTGGTCAGCCTCACCGACACCCGCGGCAACGTTTCGGTGGGCGCCAACGTCACTGCCCCGGACATCGACGCCAACGCGCCGGTGACCGCCAGCGATAACCTGGCCGTCGCCACCGTCAACATCGCACCTGCGGTTACCGTGCAGAACTACACCGACTCGTTCACCTCACTATTGCTGGGTGCTACCAAGACCTACAGTTTCACGGTCAATGCGGGCACCAGCGTCGACCCGACGCTGTTCCTGAACTCGGCCAGCCTGGTGGGGGCTCTCAGCTCGCTCACCTACACGCTGCAGGTCAAGAACGCCAGCGGCGCCTGGGTCACCCTGGGAACTGGCGGCAGCGGTGGCTTGCTCGATGTGATTGGTCTGGCGGGGGTCGGCGTACGCGTCAACCTGCCGGACTTGCTGAGCGGCGATTATCGACTGGTCGTCTCAAATAACGGGGTCGACATCCTGTCCACCGTTAACACGACGCTGGCACTGGATATCACCAGCCTCACGCAATTCAACGGCACGGCAGGCGCGGCCACCACCGGCAACGTCATCACTGATGCCGGCACCAATGGCCAGGCCGATCAGACCGGCCCGGACAACGGCGCGGTGCTGTTGATCATGAAAGGCGGCAGCTACGTCGCCGCCGGCAGCGGCACCACGGTGCAAGGCCTGTACGGCACGCTGACCATCGACTCCACCGGCCATTACACCTACACCAGCAACGGCAGCGTCAACAGTGTCGGCAAGGTCGATGTGTTCAGCTATGAACTGCTGCATGCCAACGGCCTGAGCGCGACAGCCACCCTCTACGTACGCATCGACAGCCCCCAGGCCACGGAGATCTGGAGCGACAGCAACCTGGCAAGCCCCGCATTGCTGGTCGACGCCACTAACGACATCGCGCACTCGGCCATCACCCTGGTCAACAAAGTCGACACCAGCACCACTGCCCTGGGCAGCTTTGGCGTGCTGCTGGGCGGCGGCAGCGGCACCTACACCACGAGCGTCGCAGCCGACACCGTGAGCAGCCTGACGGTGGTGGTCAATGCCAGCAACCTGCTGGCCCTGCTGGGCTCGATGACCGTCGGGCTGTACAAGCTCAACACCAGCACCGGCCAGTATGTGCTGGTCAAATCCTACGGCGGCGGTTCACTGCTGAGCCTGGGCAACGGCAACTACGGCATCAGCTTCGACGGCCAGACCGCGGGCAGCTATCAGGTGAAAGTCGCGGTGGGTGGCCTGGGTGTGTTGAGTACCGTGAACACCAGTGTAATCAACACTGCCACCTCCACCACTCAGATGGTTGTGGGTAGCTACACGCCGGTGGCGGGCAACCTGCTGACCGACACCGCCGGTGGCGGGGCCGACATGCTGGGCTCGCCGTACACCGTGCTGAGCGTGTTGTTGGCAGGCACTTACGTCACGCCGGGCTACGTCGGCACCACCATCGCCGGAACGTATGGATCGCTGCTGGTGCACGCCGATGGCAGCTACACCTACACTCTCAATGCCGGCCTGACCAGTGCAGTGGTCGGGCACACGGACGTGTTCATTTATCAACTGACCCACCCCAACGGCACCACCGATTCAGCCACCCTGACCATCGATCTGGATCAGGCCGGCGCGGTGGCCACCACTTCGTTCTCTGCGTTGAGCGTCGTCGACGATCACAGCGCGCTCACCGCCGTGGCCGCGGCCTCGACCGCCGAAACCCTCCAGGGCACCTCGGGCAATGACACCCTGGACGGCTCCCACGGCGGCGCGGTGACCCTCAACGGTGGCGCGGGCAACGACACGCTGATCATCGCCGACCAGCATTTTGCCTCGGTCGATGGCGGCACCGGCACCGATACCCTGCTGTGGGCAGGTGGCGATGCGACGATCAATCTGGGGGATCTGCAAAGCCGGATTCACAACATCGAGATCCTCGACCTCAACCACACCAGCGCCGTGTCGCTGACCCTGAACCTGGCCGATGTGCTGGCCATTACGTCCTCCGACAACAACACCCTGGTAATCAAGGGAGACAGCAACGACAGCGTGCACATGACCGACAGCTGGGCGGCCGATGGCACGCACCAACTCGACGGGATCGACTACACCCAATACACCCCACAGGCGGATCCGAGTCATCACCTGTGGGTGCAAAACGGCGTATACGTCGTCTGACGCAATGCAAAGCCGGCAAACCGACAGTAAGGGAATTATGTGAAGTCTGCTCGCCGCCAGAAGTGGCCGATGGTCGTGCTGACCCTCGGCCTGTATCAGGGAAGCATCACCGGGGTTCGGGCCGAGGATTACATCGACCCGGCCCTGCGCAGCATCAGCCCTTCGCGACTCCAAAGCCAGCCGGAAAAGGCTACCCACAAAGTCGCGAGAAAACCCTCGACCCAGCAGCCTTTCGCCCAGGTGCCCGGCCGCGACACCACCGCGCAAGACAGCGAAACCCTGGGGCTGCAACAGGCCGTGCGCCTGGCCGTGGACTGGCACCCCAGCATCAGCGAAGCCATCGGCACGCTGTATCAGCAGGCCGAGGGCATCAACGTCGCAGAAGCCGGGTATTACCCGCAGATTTCCGGCGGCATCAAAGGGGGTTACAGCAGTGGCTATGGCAGCGATGCCGGGAGTCAGTCGGTGAGCATTTCCCTCAAGCAGATGCTCTACGATTTCGGCAAGGTCTCCAATTCCGTGGAAGCCGCCAGGGCCAAGGCGGCGCGCAGTCAGGCGAGCATTCTGTTGGCGATCGATCAGGTGGGACGCGACACCGCCTTCGCCTACGTGGAAGTGCAACGCTATCAGCGGCTGCTGGACATCGCCCGCGAGCAGATCAAGGGCGTCGGCGACATCGTCGAACTGGCCAGACAGCGCAGCGACATGGGCGCCAGCACCCGCTCCGATGTGGTTCAGGCGCAGTCCCGGGTCGACGGCGCGATTGCCACCTTGCAGGAATACAAAGCGCAATACGCCCGCTGGCAGGCGACCCTGGCCAACCTGCTGGGGCGTCAGACCACGTCGCGGGTCAACGATGATTTCCCGCCCTCGCTCAACCAATCCTGCAATGCCCCAGTGATCACCGACGCCCTGCCCGGCGTGCTGCAGGCCGTGGCGCAACGCACTCAGGCCCAGGCCGAACTGGCCCAAGCCAAGGCCGAGGCGTACCCGACCCTGTCCTTGCAGCCATCGCTCAATCAGTACCTGGATAACCATTACAACGACCAGAACCCGGCCATCGACCGCACCCAGGCGGCGATCTTCCTCAACCTTGAAGTGCCGATCTATCAGGGCGGCGCGATCAACGCCCGTAGCCGCGCTGCAGGCTACGCCCTCACTGCGGCGGACTCGGCCGAAGACGCCGCCAAGCTGCAAGCGCGTCAGGGCCTGACTGAAGCTCAGGCGCAGACATCCGGCCTGAGCCGTCGACTCAACTCGCTGGAGTTTCGTCAGAACAGCATTACCGAAGCCCGCGAGCTGTACGGCAAGCAATACCTGGAACTGGGCACCCGCCCCCTGCTTGACCTGCTCAACGCCGAGCAGGAAATCCATCAATCACGCTTCGACCTGGCCAACACCCAGGCCGACCTGCGCCGCCTGCAGATCGACTGCCTGTACAACAGCGGCGGCTTGCGACGCGCCTTCAGCATCGACCACAGCACCATCCAGCACGTGGAGATCCTGCCATGACCGAGGCCATCGTCATCCCTCACGATTCGGCAGCGCCCGGCGGCGATCGACAGGACTACGCGCCCTGGCTTGAAGCCGTGCTCAAGGTCGCCCGCCATTACCGGCTGGACGTCTCACCGGAAAGTATTCGTCTGGCCTCGATCCAGAATGAAGGGCGCATCGAGGACGTGGTGCGGCACATGGCCCGCCAGGCCGGCCTGAGCGTCAAGTTCGCCAGCTTCGACCGCAAGAGCCTCAGCCGCTGGCGCACGCCGCTGGTGGTGCAACTGCGCGACGGTCAGGTCGGGGTGATCGAAAGCGTCAGCGAGCACGGCGAGCTGGGCATCGCCTTCAGCGGCGATCAGGGCCTGCAAAGCCGCATCAAGCCTGCGACCCTCGCCGAGCAGGCGCTGCGCACAGTGATCCTGCGCCCAACCCAAGCGCTGAGCGATATACGCACCAACGACTACATCAAACCCTACGACGAGCACTGGTTCCGCCGCATCGTGCTCAGCGACCTGCGCCCCTACTCCCAGGTGATGCTCGCCTCGCTGGTGGCCAACCTGCTGGGCATGGCCGGCGTGCTGTTTTCGATGCAGGTTTACGACCGGGTGATTCCCGCCGAGTCGCTGCCCACGCTGTACGTGCTGTTCGGCGGAGTGATGCTGGCGCTGCTGTTCGACTTCGTGATGCGCCTCATGCGCCTGCGCATCACCGATCTGCTGGGCAAACGCGCCGACCTCAGGGTCTCTGATCTCGTCTTCGGCCATGCCCTGCGCCTGCGTAATTCCGCGCGGCCAAAATCCACCGGCTCGTTCATTTCGCAACTGCGCGAGCTGGAACAGATTCGCGATTTGATCACCTCCAGCACCGCCACGGCGCTGGCCGACATGCCGTTCTTCCTGCTGTTTGTGCTGGTGTTCTACCTGATCGGCGGGCCGCTGGTGCTGGTGCCGCTGATCGCCGTGGTGTTGATGATTTTGCCCGGCGTGCTGGCCCAGCGGCGCCTGGCCATACTCGCCAACGAATCGATGCGCGAAGCGGCGCTGCGTAACGCCATGCTGGTCGAGAGCGTGCAAGGCATGGACGACATCAAGGCGCTGCAGGCCGAACAGCGTTTCCAGCAACAGTGGAACCAGTACAACGCCGCCTCCGCCGACAGCAGCCTGCGCCTGCGCAGCCTGACCAACAGCCTCGTGGCCTGGACCCAGAACGTGCAAGGCGGCGTGTTTGCGGTGGTGATCGTCTGCGGCGCGCCGATGGTGATTGCAGGGGACCTGACCACCGGCAGCCTGGTAGCCGCGTCGATTCTGTCGTCACGCATGATGGCGCCCCTGGCGCAGATCACCCACGTGCTGACCCGCTGGCAGCAAGCCAAGGTCGCATTGCAGGGGCTCAACCGCATCATGCAGATGCCGGTGGATCACCCTGAAGGCAGCCAGCGCGTGCACCTGCCGGCGATTCGCGGCGAATTCCAGATGCGTCAGGCGGGCTTTCGCTACAGCGAAGAAGCCGCGCCGGCGCTCAGCGGCATCGACCTGAAAATCCGCCCCGGCGAACGCATCGCCATTCTCGGGCGCAACGGCGCGGGCAAGTCCACGCTGTTGCAGGCCTTGGCGGGCGGCATGGACCTGACCACCGGCGAGACCACCTTGGACGGCATCGCCCTCGCCCACCTCGACCCCGCCGACCTGCGCCGCGACGTCGGCCTGATGTCGCAACAAGCGCGCCTGTTTCACGGCACCCTGCGCGACAACATCACCCTGGGCGCGGGGCAAGCCAGCGATCAGGAAATCATCGCAGCACTGTCGGTCACCGGCGCTTTGGACTTCGTGCGCCAGCTGCCCAAAGGCATGGACCATCTGGTGCTCGAAGGCGGTCTGGGCCTGTCCGGCGGTCAGCGCCAGAGCCTGTTGTTGTCGCGCTTGCTGATTCGTCAGCCACAAGTCTTGCTGCTGGACGAACCTACGGCTTCGCTGGACGACATCACCGAGCGCCTCCTGCTGGAAAAACTTGCCGCCTGGTGCCAGGGCCGCACCCTGATCGTCGCCACCCACCGGGTCAGCGTGCTGCAACTGGTGGAGCGGATCATCGTGCTGGACAACGGCCGCATCGTCATCGACGACCACCGCGACGCCGCCCTCGCGCGCCTGCGTCAGCCGCAAGGAGCACCGGCATGAACGTCATCACTACAGGACAGACCCCGCGCCTGCCCGATCAGGTCTCGTATCTGGACGGCAGCGACGAGCGCGCCATCAGCGGCGGCGTGCGCATCATCTGGGGCTGCGCGCTGATGCTCGCCTGCTTCTTTATATGGGCAGCATTGTTCGAGGTGGTCGAGGTCTCGACCGGCACCGGCAAGGTGGTGCCCAGCTCGCGGGAGCAAGTGATTCAGTCGATGGAAGGCGGGATCATCCAGCAGATGAACGTCAGCGAAGGCGCGCTGGTGGAGCGCGGGCAAGTGCTGGCGCAACTCGACGCGGTGAAGAACGAATCCAACGTCGGCGAAAGCGAAGCCAAATACAAGGCGGCGCTGGCCAGCGTCAATCGCCTGCAGGCCGAGGTCAGCGATCAACCGCTGAAATTCGACCCGTCATTGCAGGAATCTCCCGATCTGATTCGTGCCGAGACCGAGCTGTACAAGACCCGGCGCAAGGGCCTGGAAGACACCCTGACCGGCATTCAAAGCTCATTGAAACTGGTACGCAGTGAACTGGAGATCACCGAAAACCTGGCGAAGATCGGCGCCTCCAGCAAGGTCGAAGTCCTGCGCCTGAACCGCCAGCGCGCGGAGCTTGAACTCAAGGCCACCGAAGCGCGCTCCGACTACATGGTTCGCGCACGGGAGGATCTGGCCAAGGCCAACGCCGAAGCGCAGATGTTGGTGGCGGTGATCCGCGGGCGCAACGACTCGCTGTCGCGCCTGACCCTGCGTTCGCCGGTGCGCGGCATCGTCAAGGACATCAAGGTCACCACCATCGGCGGCGTCATCCCGCCCAACGGCCAGCTGATGCAGATCGTGCCGCTGGATGAACAACTGCTGATCGAGACGCGCATCTCACCCCGCGACATCGCCTTCATCCACCCCGACCAGGCGGCCAAGGTGAAGATCACGGCCTACGATTATTCGATCTACGGCAGCCTCGACGGCAAGGTCGTGACCATCTCCCCGGACACCCTTCAGGACGAGGTCAAACCCGAGGTTTTCTACTATCGCGTGTTCATCCGCACCAACGCCGACGTGCTGCGCAACAAGGCCGGGAAGGCGTTCGCCATCGTTCCGGGGATGATCGCCACGGTGGACATCCGCACCGGCGAGAAAACCGTACTGGACTATCTGATCAAACCCCTCAACCGCGCGCGTGAAGCATTGCGCGAGCGTTGATCAGCGCCTGGCCAGATGGACCGGTTCAGGCACGACCGGCTTGGCCTGGGCCAGATAACGGTTCCACTCCCGATTGATCTCGGCGTAGGGCAGGAAGATGCTGACCCGAGGCTGACTGGCCAGATCCGGGCGCTTGATGGCGTCCAGATCGCTGCGTGTCAAAAACGCCACTGTAATGCCGACCACCTTGCCGTCGTCGGCAAACACCGGCCCGCCAGACATGCCCTTGGCCGTGGGGCCGTCGTGGGTGCCGTACATCACGTTGCCCTCCTTGGTGTCCAGACGCACCATCGCCGGCAATGCATGGCCGCTGCCCTTGACCGACATGTACAGCGAGTTGTAGCCCACGGCGGTCAGCGCTTCACCTGGCCGGTAAGTGCGCCAGAGCGGGACGCCGTTGGCCTTGTGGCGGAAGAATTGCACATCACCGCGGCCCTGGTAGACGGAGCCGGGGATGTAGGGAATGTGTTTGACGGTGACGGCGTAATCTTCATTCCACTGCACGGCCGTGCCCATGAGCATGAAGGGTAAAGGCCCGCCCGAATGGACGAGTATGGCCTGATTGTAGACGGGGTCCTGATTGAAAGCGATTGGCACTCCATTGCACCCGCTGAGCAGCGCGCAGGCTGCAACAAGGGACAATATGGGACGCATTTTTGCACACGGATGGGCAGTGGATGACGAGGCGAATATGTCATTGTGATATCACCCTGACAATAGACTCACGCTACCGTCCGTCTAGTGGTGATGGAGTGAAGTTATTGGATCCCAGGCCAGTTTTTGGGTTTCTGCCTAACGGCAGAGGCGTTTCGCCTCCGGCGAGTTACTTGAAAAGACACCAAGTAACCAAGTGTCCTTGCTCCTGGCTTGGCCTCTCCTTCGTCGAGGTTCCCTCACTCCGGCGATGTTCCGTGGGCCCGCGCTGAACGGACATCCATGTCCTGGCAGCGCTCTCGCCATGGATGGCGGATGGCGGCGGGCCCACGGAGCGTCGCCGGAGCTGAGGGAACCCGACGAAGTCGGGCCAGACCAGGAGCAGGACCCCTTGGTTACTTGGGGGTCTTTTCCAAGTAACCCGCCGAAGGCGGAACGCTTCTGCCGTTAGGCAGAAAGTACCGGGGCAACCCCGATCCCCCTGTCAAAACGCCAAACCGAAAGAAGACATCAATCCAAAAACTCACACCCCTTCTGCACCAACGCCTTCATCACCCACGAACGATCATTCTCGCCCTGAGCAATCTGCTCCATCTGCTTGTGTTCCGCCGCATGCTTGGCCGACGCCCGCTCATACACCTCAGCCACCTGATCGAACGGCACACACAGCAAACCATCGCCGTCGCCAATCATCAGATCTCCCGGCTCGATCACCATCCCGTCGATCGCAATCGGCACATTCACCTCACCCGGACCGTCCTTGTACGGCCCGCGATGGGTCACGCCCGCCGCAAACAGCGGAAAATCACCCGCACCGATGCTGTCGGCATCACGAATCGCGCCATTGATCACGATCCCCGCAACGCCCTTCTTCACCGCGTACGCCACCATCATCTCGCCGATCAGCGCGTTACTCAGATCGCCCCCGGCGTCGACAACGATCACATCGCCCGGCTGAGCGATGTCGATGGCGTGGTGAAGCATCAGGTTGTCACCCGGACGCGCCTTGACCGTCAGCGCCGGCCCGACCAGCACGCCCGCCCGGTGCATGGCGTGAAGCCGCGCGCCACCTGCGGTCATGCGATTCATTGAGTCGCTGATGTTGGCGACCGGCACGGTGCGATAGCGGTCGACCCACTCGGCAGCCACTTTGCGTTGTTGCTTCAGCACTCTGAAACCAATGGTCATTCGGGCATTCCTCTTGTGTTTTTTGTCTGCCGTCGAGATCTGAAAATCTGATTTATGAAACGGCATTTCGAAATTAACATCTGATTTTCTTCTCTACAAGCACCCTGTTTTTACGAAAAAGACGAACGGCATGAGCCTCACCGAGCGAAATCCAGGGTATTTCGATGCTGAAATCCGAGTAATTACAAGGCTTAAGCACCTAGCCGCTCCGGCTGATTGCGCAAAAAAACGGAATTCAACAAAATCATTTTTATTGCAACGCCATTTCACTATGGTAATTTCTGACCATCGATGCAGCACGATCCGCGCTGCATCCGCACTCACACAAAAACGCCAAAAGGTGTGCACATGACCCGAACCCTTCTCATCACCGGCCCCGAACTGACCGCCGAGGCAATGGCCTATGCCGCCTCTCAGGACATCAGGGTCATTCCCACCACGCCTTACCTGCCTGCCGATGAACTGACCGCGATTATTGCCGCCGAGCAGCCGGACGCGATCATCGTTCGCCAGGGCAAGCTGACCCGCGAGATGATCAACGCTTCATCGAAGCTGAAAATCATCGCCAAGCACGGCGTGGGTTACGACACCATCGACGTCGCGGCGGCTGCCGAGCGCAGCATCCCGGTGACCATCGCGTTGGGCGCCAACGCGCAGTCGGTGGCCGAACATGCCTTCGCCCTGATGTTCAGCGTCGCGCGCCAGACCGCCCTGCTCGATGCGCGGATGCGCGCCGGTCATTGGGACAAGGCGACGTCGGTGGGCATGGAGTTGTCGGGCAAAACCCTTGGCCTGGTGGGGCTCGGCTCGATCGGGCGGATTCTGATGGAGCTGGTCACGCCGCTGCGCATGACCGTCAAGGTCTACGACCCCTACCTCAAAGAGCTGCCGTCGTTGCCGAACGTGCAACTGGAGCGGGATTTCGACGCGCTGGTGGCGCAGAGCGATATCATCAGCCTGCATTGCCCGCTGACAGAGCAGAACCGCCACCTGTTCGGCAAGGCCCAGTTCGAACGGATGCGCGCCAACAGCATTCTGATCAACACCGCACGGGGCGAGCTGATCGACACCCAGGCGCTGGTCGAAGCGTTGAGCCGCGGCATCATTGCCGGTGCAGGCCTGGACACATTCAACCCGGAACCGCCGCCTGCTGATTCGCCGCTGTGGGGCCTGCCGACGCTGGTGGCCACGCCCCATGTCGGCGCCAACACGGTGGAAGCACGGGATCGCGTGGGCCTGCTGGCGGTGCAACAGATCGTCGATTTTTGCAACGGCACGTCGCTCGAGCCACGGGCCGTCGTCAACCGTCACCTCTTCGAGAGCTGATCAAGCACGCCACGCCCGATGCGTCTGAAGACCGTCGGGCACCCCACATCGCTTCTCCAAAAAAAACAACACGGGAGAGAAAGCAATGCCTGTCAGTTCAACCGAGATCAGCGCCCTCGAGCGCTCAACCATGCGCAAGGTCGCCTGGCGACTGCTGCCATTCCTGATCATCTGCTACCTGCTGGCGATCATCGATCGCGGCAACATCGGCATGGCGTCCTTGCAGATGAACCACGACCTGGGCCTGACGCCAGCCATTTTTGGCCTGGCCAGCAGCCTGTTCTTCGTGTCCTACTTCTTCGTCGAAGTACCCAGCAACCTGGCCCTGCAGAAGTTCGGCGCACGTCGCTGGATCGCCCGGATCATGATCACCTGGGGCCTGATTTCCGCCGGCACGGCTTTCGTGCAGGGTGCGAACTCGCTGTACGTCATGCGCTTCTTGCTGGGCGCCGCCGAAGCCGGGTTCTTCCCGGGCGTGCTGTTGTACCTCACCTACTGGCTGCCTGCGGCCTATCGTGGGCGCATGGTGGCGATTTTCATGGTGGCGATTCCGGGGGCCAACTTCATCGGTTCACCGCTGTCGGGCCTGCTGCTGAGCATGGACGGCTGGATGGGCATGCGCGGCTGGCACTGGCTGTTCATCCTTGAAGGCATACCGGCGACGCTGCTGGGCATCGCCTGCCTGTTTATCCTCACCGACCGCCCCGAGCAGGCGAAATGGTTGAGCACGGAACAGCGCACCTGGCTGACCACTCGCCTGGATGAGGAGCGCAGTCGCAAGACCGCCATCGGCCACATCTCGCTGTGGAAACTGCTGCGCCACAAGCACATCTGGGTGTTGGCGCTGATCTACTCCGGCGCCTCGGCGGCAGGCAGCACCATGAGCGTCTGGGCGCCGCAGTTGCTGAAGACCTTCGGCCTGAGCAACCTGGAAATCGGCATGGTCAACGCCATTCCGTATGGCCTGGCGTCGGTGCTGATGATCGTCTGGGGCCGCAGCTCCGACAAGACCGGCGAGCGCCGCTGGCACACCGCAACGACCCTGCTGCTGATTACCGCAGGCTTGCTGCTGGCGCTGCTTACCTCCTCCCTCGTCGCCACCGTGTGCCTGCTGTCGATGGTGCTGATCGGCGCGTATTCCATGAAGGGGCCGTTCTGGGCGCTGGTGTCGACCTGGCTGTCGTCGTCCACCGCCGCAGCGGGGCTGGCGGCCATTGGCGCGCTGGCCAACCTGATTGGCGGCGGCATGATGGTCAACGTCTACGGCACCATTCACGACGCCACCGGCAGTTACGCCCTGGCCCTGCTGCCGCTGGCCGCGCTGTGTGCCGCCGGGGGCGTCATGGTCTTGCTGATGGGCAGAAAGCAGCTGCTGGAATCGGCCGACAAGGCTGACTTCAAGCAGCAAGCCAACGCTCACTGATCGAACAACGCTTTCAACGCCGCCGCTCGGGCCTGTCTCGTCGGCGGCGTTTTTTTTGCCTGCAAAGCGCCAAACGCTTGAACTTCAAGTGCTTGCCGATTGCCCCGTGGCGGCATTGGCAGTATTTTGCAGCCTATTCAGGCATCCGCCATGCCCACCATTACAAGGAGAATCCAATGGTCAAAATCCGCCCGCGTCCCGCTGTCACCGGGGTAGCTTCGGCTGATCGGGTACTGACGGTCCTGACCGCCTTCAAAGTGGGTGATACCGCCCTGGAACTGGCTGAACTGGCCAGCCGCACCGGGCTGATCAAAAGCACGATCATGCGTCTGATGGTGTCTTTGGAGAACCACGGCCTGATCAACCGCATGGCCGACGGGCGTTATCAGCTGGCGACTGAAATCATGCGCCTGAACACGGTCTACCAGGACGGCCTGGACCTGGAGCGCCACATCACGCCGCTGCTACACCGCCTCACTCAGGAAACCGGCGAAACTGCTTCTTTCTATGTGCGCCACGGCGCCTACAGAATGTGCCTGTACCGCGTGAATTCCCCTCACCATTTACGCTTGCACCTGCAACCCGGCGACACCCGGCCGATGGATGGCGCAGCAGGCGCCGAAGCCCTGCGCACGCCCTACTCGCTGGCGGCAAAGATGATCAAGCCGATCTATTCCGTGGGCGCGACCGACCCCCACGCCTCGTCGATGGCGCTGCCGATTTTCGGTGCCGGGGACAACCTGATTGGCGCACTGGTGCTCTCAGGCCCAGCCAGCCGCCTGACCGCCGAACAGGCGCAGACCCTTCACCCGCTGTTTCAGAGCGCAGCGTTGGAGCTGACCCGTAGCCTGGGCGGCAATGCCCTGGCCGTTGAACAGGACCCGCCGACTGAGAAGAAACCTCGCGCGAAAAAAGCCAAAGCGTAAAAACCTTACCCCCGAAGCAGCACGGCTTGCCAGCGATGGCGATCTTGCGATCACTGCGCAGGCAAGCCGTGCTGCTTCGGGGTGAATACGCGAAGGTGATCTACGGTTGCGCAGACGCTACCTTCAGTGACGCTGCTCTTGCTTGCTGCGGCTCGCGACGGGCCGGGTCACCCAGCAGGAACATCGTCAACGCCCCCAGCATCAGCACCCCCGCCACCGCGAACAACGGGCCGGTGAAGTTCTGGCTGATGTCCTTGATGAACCCGATCATCGACGGCCCGGCAAACCCGCCCAGGTTGCCGATCGACACGATCAGCGCCAGGCCACCCGCCGCCGCACGGCCAGTGAGGAAGGTCGACGGGATCGCCCAGAATGTCGCCTGAAACGACAGGATGCTCGCCACCGCGACACTCAGGCAGGCGACCTTCAGCACCGCGCCGTCGACAAAGCCGCTGAGCACCAGCGCCAACGCGGCCAGGCACAAAGCACCAATGACGTAGGGCATGCGCTGTTGGCTGCGATTGGCCAGACGCGCCCAGACCGTCATGGCGCAGGCCCCGAGGATGTACGGGATGGCCGTGACAAACCCTACGGTAGCGTTTTCCATGCCAAGCCCCTTTACGATCTGCGGCAACCAGATGCCGATCCCCACCGAGCCTACGATGCAGCAAAAATTAATGAAGGCCAACACAAAGACCTTTTTGTCGGTCAACGCGCCGCGCAGGGTGTTGCCGTGGCGAGTGGCGATCTCGCGCTGTTCACTGGCCAGACGCTCGCTCAGCCAGTGTTTTTCACGGGCGCTCAACCATTTGGCCTTGGCGGGCGAGTCGACCAGCACGAACAGACAGGCAATCCCCAGAATCACTGCAGGCAAGGCTTCGGTGATCAGCAGCAACTGCCAGCTCTGCAGCCCTGCAACACCATGAATCCCTAGCAACCAACCGGAAAACGGCGAGCCGAAAATATTCGCCATCGGAATCCCCAGCAGAAAGGCCGCCGTCGCTCGCGCGCGCCATTTACCCGGAAACCACAGGGTGAAGTAGAGATACACACCCGGCGTGAAGCCTGCCTCGGCAACCCCCAGCAGGAAACGCGCGATGCCAAAGCTGATCGGTCCGGTGGCGAATGCAGTGGCCATGGAAATCAGCCCCCAGGTGATCATGATCCGGGCGATCCACACCCTCGCCCCGAAGCGCTGCATCAGCAGGTTGCTGGGGATCTCGAAAATGAAGTAACCGAAGAAGAACAGGCCCGCCGCCCAGCCGAACATGGTCGCGGTCAGCCCCAGGTCCTTGTTCATGGTGATCGCGGCAAAGCCGACGTTGGTGCGGTCCAGGTAGCTGATCACGTAACAGATGAAAATGAACGGCACGATGCGCCGCAGCACGCGCTTGAGCAGTACCTCGCCCTCGGCGTCGGTGAGCGGAACATCAGGGTCTTGATGGGTTGGCTGGGTCATGGCGTTGCTCTTTTGTCGTTGTTGGGGAGCACGGGCTGACAGCGCGTCAGGTGTGGGAATACATCGGCATGCCGGGCACCGGGGTCTGCACGCGCAGGATGCTGCCGGTTTCCGATTCGGTGACGTACAGGTAGCGGTTGTCCTCACCGCCGAAGGCCAGGTTGGTGTTGCTGATGCCGGCACCGGAGATGATGCGCAGCAACGGTTCGGCCACCGGCGACAGGCGCCAGACCGAACCGAAGCCGGTGTGGGCGATGTACAGATTGCTCTGCTCGTCCAGCGCCAGGCCGTCCGGGCCACCGAGCCCGCCATGCAACTGCGCGAAGACCCCGACCTTGCCGGTGATCGAGCCGTTGCCCAGCGGGATGCGCCAGATCTGCTGGGCCCGAGTCACGGCGATCAGCAGGTGATTGTGGCGAGCATCGAAAACGATGCCGTTGGGGCTGGGAATGGTGTTGAGCAGGCAACTCAGATTGCCATCGGCGCTGAGCTTGTAGACCCTGCCGCTGGCGTCCTGCAAGCCCGTCTGGCCCTGGTCGGTGAAGTACAGATCGCCATTGGGCGCGAACACCAGATCGTTGACGCCCTTGAACCCCTCGGACCCCGCGCTCTCCAGCAGGGGCGTCACCACCCCGCTTTCAGGGTCCAGCACGACGAGGCCGCGCTTGTAGTCGGTGATGAAAATCCGTCCGTCGCGATGAATCTTCAGGCCATTGGGCCAGCCGTCGTACTCGGCCACCTGCTCCCACTCACCTGAAGCACTGATGCGGAAAATCCGCCCGTAGGGAATGTCCGTCACATACAAGCGACCATCGCGATCAAAGGACGGCCCCTCCAGGAAAGAGTCGATCTCCTTGCCCTGCCGATTGGCATTGGCCCAGGCAGTTTTGCGCGGGGCGCGAAAGCGGTCGGGCAAACGGGTGAAAACTTCGGACGTGACAGAAGGCGGCGGTGCGAAAAAGCTCATGTCGTTTCCTTGGAGGGAGAGTCATGTGTTGTTATTTTGAAATACCGTTTCATTAAACTAGCTTTCCTTCTCTATCCCCGTCAACAGGAGACACCTGCCACCCATCGAAACACGCCACTTCTGAGTTTTTCAGGCGTAAAAAAGCCATTCGCTGAAACCACTTCAGCGAATGGCCAGAAATCAGCTGATTTTATGGAATAACGTTTTATTTCATGAATTACGGATTGCACATCCCAGGCCCTGACCCTCGCAGTTATACCGCGTGTGCACCAGCATCCGGGTGAACGGCGGTGCCGCCCCTTACGCAGATAATAATTGGAATCGCGTCGGCAACTGCCCTGGGTCGTCCTTGATCACCGTCAGGTCAGCTGCTTTCTCGCTCGATCAAGCGGCACTCCAAGAGATTGAGCCGTTGCGGCTCGACGCCCTCATCAATCGCCCCCAGGCTCTGCAACACGCGCTGCGCCGCCAACACGCCGATCTGCAGCGCCGGGGGCTTGATGGTGCTGAGGTTGGGCATGAGCATTTCGGCGAAGGGGTAATCGCCAAAGCCAAGGATGGCGCAGTTCTTAGGGATGCTCAGCCCGGCCCGCTGCGCCGCGAGCAGGCCGCCAGCGGCGAGGTTGTCGTTGGCGAAGAAGATCGCGTCAGGGGGATCGCTACGCCCCATCAGCTCCGTCAGCGCTCGCTTGCCGGCTTCGAACGGTGCCAATTCCCCTGCCGGGGTATAGATCTGCGGTGCCAGCCCCAAGGCCACCAGCGTTTCGGCATAACCCTCGCTGCGCTCCTGAGCACTGAAGTCCCCCGATGCGCTGTTGAGCACGAAAGCGATACGACGATAGCCCTTGTCGTGCAGATGACGGGCGCCGATGACACCCACCTGATGGTGCGAAAAACCAATCTGGATCGGCGCACGCTCAGGCTGGTAATCCCAGGTTTCGATCAGCGGAATGTCGGCATTGGCGAGCATCTTTTCCGTGCCTTCACTGTGAAAGTGACTGGTCACCACCAACGCCGCCGGCGACCAGCCGAGAAACGCACGAATGGCGCTCTCTTCCTGTTCCTTCGAGAAATAGCTGGACGCCAGCAGCAGTTGATACCCGTGCTGACTCAGGGTGTCGCTGAACCCCTGAATGGTGTCGGCGAAGATCGGCCCTGAGATGTTTGGCACCACCATCGCCACGATCCGCCCCTTGGCCGAGGCCAGCCCCCCGGCCACCAGATTCGGCACATAGCCAAGCTCCGCCACCGCTGCCGCAATGCGCTGGCGATGGTCTTCAGACACTTGATCCGGCTGATTGAAATAGCGCGAGACGGTCATGGTCGACACGCCCACGTGCCGCGCCACGGCGTCCTGAGTAATGCGCCCAGCACCCCGTCGCTTGCGTGGCGGGCTTTTCATGTCACTCAAACGGCTCTCTCCTGAACGGCAGCAAAACCTAACAAAAAAGCATATAGGGCTAATTTTTCAGTATTGGACGATCTATCGGCTCTCTACAGATACTGGCGATGTTAGCGCTAACCGACAGTTACAGCTACTCGCTTGAGCGAATGCCCCGAACACCTGCCGTGCAGCACCAACCAAGAGGCCGCAGAGCCCATACCTCCAGGCATTCATTCAAGCGAGCAACGACATGCGACATCAAGGGGAGTTTTATACGCCGGACCGTCTGGCCCAGGCGATCACCGCCGCACTGGCACTCAGCACCCTGCCCGTTTTCGCCGACGACGCAGCCACTGCGCCCTCGGCGAACGAGGCGGCCATCCTGCAGGCCGTCACGGTGACGGCCACGCGCCGGGAGGAGTCGCTGCAGAAAGTCCCGGTGGCCGTGACGGTGGTCGATGGCGAGCAACTGGAGCGCGACAACCGCAACGGCGTGGCGAGCATCGCGCAACAGGTGCCGACGCTGAACTTCCGCACCGGTGCCTCGAACAAGGACACCTCGCTGTTCATGCGCGGGGTCGGCACCATTTCCACCTCGCCTGGCGTCGAGCCTACAGTGGCTACGGTAGTCGACGGCGTGGTCTATGGTCGTCCGGGTCAGTCCACGCTGGACCTGCTGGATCTTGAGCGCATCGAAGTACTGCGCGGCCCGCAAGGCACGCTGTTCGGCAAGAACGCTTCGGCCGGTGTGCTCAACATCATCACCAAGGCACCGACCGAAGAAACCCACGGCTACATCGATCAGTCCTACTACAGCGGCAACGAAAGCCGCACCCGGTTCGGCCTCGGCGGCAGCCTAATTCCGGACACCCTCAAGGGCTCGATCACCACGCTGTTCGGCACCTACGACGGCAACGTGCACAACAAGGCCAACGGTCAGGAGGTCAACGGCTACAACCACAAAGGCGCGCGGGGCAAGCTGGAATTCACCCCCAACGACGACGTCAAGCTGACCGTGATCGGCGACTACATGCAGTCCCACGACGACACGCCCAACGGCGTAATCAGCAAGTCCCTGACCCCAGGCTTCGCCAGCGCCCTCTCGCCCGTGCGCGCCAGCAACGACAACCGCGATCTGGTCAGCGATTACCGCAGCCACGTCGACGACATCAACAAGGGCCTGTCGGCGCAGCTGGACTGGAACCTGGGCGATTACACACTGACCTCCATCACCGCCTGGCGCGGCTGGAACAACACCCAATATCAGGACGGCGACCGCCTGGCGAACATCACCGCCGCCTTCCCCGGTACCGAAGACAAGGGTGATCTGGACTACAACCAGTACTCGCAGGAGCTGCGCCTGGCCTCGCCCAAAGGCCAGTTCCTGGAGTACGTCGGCGGGCTGTTCTACATGCACGGCAAGGATGAAGAAACCTACCGCCGCAATCTGCTCACGCCGACCACGACCACCACCGGCATCGCTGACTACAGCACCACCAGCGACAGTTACGCCGTGTTCGGCGAGACCACACTCAACTTCACTTCGGCGTTTCGCGGCATCGCCGGTCTGCGCTGGACCCACGATGATCTGGAATACGACCACCGCCGCGTCTCGACGTCGGCCACGGCCGTCAGCGGGATTCAGCCCGCCACCAGCAGCTCCGGTTCGGTGGACGAAGACGGCTGGTCCGGCCGCCTGGGCGTGCAATACGATTTGAGCGATTCGGTCATGGCCTACCTGACCTATTCACGCGGCTATAAAGGCCCGGCTTACAACGTGTTCTTCAACATGCAGCCCCGCGACACCGGCGCGCTGAAACCGGAGACCTCGAACAACTGGGAGCTGGGCCTCAAAGCCACCAGCTGGAACGATCGCCTGACCACCAACGTCGCGGTATTCCACAGCGAGTACGACAACTATCAGGCGAACTTCTTCGACACCGTGGCAGGCCAGGTGGTGACCCGCCTGATCAACGCCGGCAGCGTCAGCACCGAAGGCGTCGAGGCCGATTACGCCCTGCAGGCCACGCGCAACCTGAAGTTCTCCGGCGCCATCGCCTACACCAAAGCGCGCATCGATCAGTTCAGTTGCCCGGTGGGCGCGGCGGCGTCCTGCGACGTGAACGGCAAGACCCTGCCCTTCGCCCCGGACTGGAAAAGCTACGTACGCGCCGACTACACCATCCCCCTGGACAACGGTCTGGACATCGAACTGGGCACCGATTACAGCTGGCAAAGCGAAGTGCAGTACGACATCAGCCAGAACCCCGACACCAAGCAAGGCGCCTACGGCCTGTGGAACGCCAGCGCGGCCATCGCCGACTACGGCAACGGCTGGCGCGTCGCGCTGCTGGCCAAGAACCTCACCGACAAATCCTATTCACCCTTGCTCGCCAGCGGCACCGGCTACATCTACCGCGCTGTGCCTCGGGATGACGAGCGCTATTTCGGCGTGCAGGTGCGCAAGGATTTCTAACGGCATGAGCCGCCGGAACGACAAGGACTTTTCATGAGCAGGCAATCGCAATGAGCAAGCCTTCACGGCAGATGAAACTGGGCGCTTTTCTGATGGCCACCGGGCACCACGTCGCGGCGTGGCGCCACCCCGAGGTGCCCGCCGACGCGGGCCTGAGTTTCAAGCAGTACAAGCACCTGGCGCAGGTGGCAGAAGCCGCGAAGTTCGACACGCTGTTCATCGCCGACAGCGTAGCCGCCGCGACGGGCGACATCGCCAGTCGCATGGCGCGCTCGGACCACTTCGAGCCCCTTACGCTGGTCTCGGCCCTGAGTGCGGTCACCGAACGCATCGGCCTGATCGTCACTGCCACCACCAGCTACAACGAGCCGTTTCACATCGCCCGCAAGTTCGCTTCGCTGGACCATCTTTCCGGCGGGCGCGCAGGCTGGAATCTGGTGACCTCCGACGCCGCTGCCGAAGCCCTGAACTTTGGCCGCGACGAGCACATAGAGCATGCCCAGCGCTACAGCCGCGCCCGGGAGTTTCATCAGGTGGTGACGGGGCTGTGGGACAGCTGGCAGGACGACGCCTTTGTGCGCGACAAGGCCAGCGGGCGGTATTACGACTCCGCTCGCCTGCATGTGCTCGATCATCACGGCGAGCACTTCAAGGTCAAAGGCCCGCTCAACGTTGCCCGCTCGCCCCAGGGTCAGCCGGTGGTGGTGCAGGCCGGATCCTCCGAAGCCGGGCGGCAACTGGCGGCGCAAACCGCTGAGGTGGTGTTCACCGCACAGCCCTCACTGGCCGCGGCTCAGGGGTTTTACCGGGACCTGAAAACCCGCGCGGCGTCCTTCGGGCGCGATCCTGATGACCTGAAAATCATGCCGGGCATGTTCGTCGTGGCCGGTGACAGCGAGGCTCAGGCACGGGAGAAATTCGAAGCCTTTCAGGAACTAGTAGAACCTGAGGTTGGCGTCGCGCTGCTGGGGCGCATGCTCGGCAACTTCGACCTGTCGGGCTACCCGTTGGATGAGCCGCTACCTGAACTGCCCCTGACACAAAGCGGCCAGCAGAGTCGTCAGGCGCTGCTGACGCAATTGGCACAGGACGAAAACCTCACCCTCGCCCAACTGGGGCGTCGCATCGCCGGAGGCCGTGGGCATTTCAGCGTGATCGGCACCGCGAGCCAGATCGCCGATCACTGGCAAGCGTGGTTCGAGCAAGGCGCCGCCGACGGCTTCAACGTGCTGGTGCCGCACCTGCCGGGTGGCCTTGAAGACGTCGCTTACAAAGTGGTGCCCGAGCTGCAGCGTCGCGGGCTGTTTCGCCACGATTACAGCGGCACCACCCTGCGCGAACACTTGGGGCTCAAGCGCCCGGCCAACCGCTTCTTCGATACCGCCTTCAAACACGAGAACACTCGATGAAATCATTGCGCACGCTGTGCACTCTGCTGCTGACCCTGACCTTGCCCCACCTTGCCAGTGCTGCCGAGCCGGCGTCGCTGCGCATCGGTTATCAGAAAGGCTCGATTGCGCTGGTATTAGCCAAGGAGCAAGGCCTGCTGGAGAAACACTTCCCCGGCACTCAGGTGCAGTGGATCGAATTCCCCGCCGGTCCGCAGATGCTCGAAGCGCTGAACATCGGCGCGCTGGACGTCGGTTCCACCGGCGATATCCCGCCGCTGTTCGCCCAGGCCGCAGGCGCCGACCTGCTGTACATCGGCGCCGAGCCACCCAAGCCCCAGGCCGAGACGCTGTTGGTCTCCAAGAACAGCCCAGTGCATCAGGTGGCGGATCTCAAAGGCAGGAAGGTCGCGTTCCAGAAAGGCTCCAGCTCACACAACCTGATCCTGCGCGCGCTGAAAAAGGCCGGCCTGAGCTACAAGGACATCCAGCCGGTTTACCTGAGCCCCGCCGATGCGCGGGCGGCCTTCGAGCAAGGCAGCGTCGACGCCTGGGCGATCTGGGAACCCTTCTCTTCATTGGCATTGAGTGGTGGGCAGGCGCGCCTGCTGGCCGACGGCACCGGGCTGAACCTTTCGGGGCCGATCTACACCGCTCGCCGCGCTTACGTCACTGACAACGGCCCGTTCATCAAGGACCTGCTCGAACAACTGAGCGCAGCCGAAGCGCTGACCCGCAGCCAGCGCCAGTTGAGCCTGGACATTCTGACCCGTTCGATGGGCCTGCCCGCGCCTGTGATCGAGCGCTACATGGACAACCGCCCGGCGTCGCCGATCCTGCCGATCACACCGGGCATCGTCGCGGCGCAACAGGCCACGGCCGATCTGTTCTACGCCAACGGCCTGCTGCCCAAGAGGCTGGACGTCAGCGCGGTGGTCTGGAAATAGCCGTTACTGATTGTCCAGCAACGAGCGGATCTTGTCCGCATCGGCCTCTGTCGCCGGGTTGTAGACGATCATTCCCAGATCCGGTCGGCCATCGACTGCAAACCCCGAGTACTCCAGTTCGATCACGCCCATGCTCGGGTGGCGCAGGCGCTTGGTGCCTTCGCCGTGCACGCGCACATCGTTGTCGCGCCAGAAGGTGGCGAACTCCGGGCTGAGCAGGCATAGCTCCTCTGCGAGTTTGCTCACCTCCGAGGCTGCCCCTGCGCGTATGGCATCGGCACGAAACGCCCCGACCACGAAGCGCGCCATGCTCTCCCAGTCCTCCTGCCGCTCGCGCACGCCGGCGCGGCAGCACATCAGGCGCAGGATATTGCGATCCTCCACCGGCAGCAGGCTGTAATCGGTGAACACGGCGACCGCCGCGCGGTTCCAGGCCAGCACATCCTAGGTTGCGGTCTTGATGATCGCCGGGCTGAACTCAAAGGTGTCGAGCACCCGTTGCAGGCGCGGCGTCACGCCTTCGGGAGCGCGATAGACGACTTCCGGCGGGTGGCCGAAGGCGAGCATGAACAGGTGCTCGCGCTCGGGCTCGGTCATCAGCAGGCTCTCGGCGATGCGGTTAAGCACCTCAGACGACGGCGCGCCGCCACGGCCCTGCTCAAGCCAGGTGTACCAGGTGGCGCTGATGTTGGCGCGCTGGGCGACCTCTTCACGACGCAGCCCCGGCGTGCGCCTGCGGGTGCTGGAAAAGCCGAAGCTCGCCGGATCGAGGCGCGCCCGGCAATCCTTCAAATAGGCTCCCAATAACTGCACCGACTGATCTGACATGGCGCACCCTGTTAGTTGCTATACCCTGATAACGTCACGGCTTTAACCGGATAAACACTACGCGCAGGCTGGTGCTTTGAGCAAAGAGAGAATCCACCGATGCGCGTATTTCTGACAGGCTCCACCGGTTTCATCGGCACCCGGGTCACCCGGGAGTTGCTCGACGCAGGCCATCAAGTGCTGGGACTGACCCGCTCCGATGAAGGTGAACAGGCTCTGCGCAGAACGGGCGCCGCGGCCCATCGCGGCGACATCGAAGACTTGGCCAGTCTGCAAAAAGGCGCCGAACAATGCGACGCGGTGATCCACACCGCGTTCGATCACAACTTCGCCCACTTCGCCGACAACTGCCAGAAGGACGCCCGCGTCATCGGCGCACTGGGCGCGGCGCTGGAGGGTTCTGATCGTCCGTTGATCATCACCTCGGGTACCGCGATGGGCGCGTACGCGGCGGGCAAACCGGCTGATGAAGATCACTTCGACCCGCACCACCCTCACCCTCGCATCGCCTCGGAACTGGCCGGCGAAGCCCTGAAGCAACGCGGCCTCAACGTCGTGGTCATGCGCCTGTCGCAGATCCACGACACGGTCAAGCAGGGGCTGGTGACTTACCTCATTGAACTGGCGCGGCAAAAAGGCGTATCAGCCTACGTCGGCGAAGGCCTTGAGCAATGGTCTGCCGCCCACGTGGCCGACACCGCCCACCTCTACCGCCTGGCGCTGGAAAAACACCAGCCCGGCGCCCGCTACAACGCCACCGCCGAACAGGGCATCGCCGCCCGCGACATCGCCTGCGCCATCGGCCAGGGACTTGGCCTGCCGACGGTGTCCCTGTCGGCCGAAGAAGCCGCTGCGCATTTCGGCTGGATGGCAGCGTTTGCCGGCCAGGACATGTCCGCTTCCAACGCCAAGACCCGCGAACGTCTGGGCTGGGAGCCAAAGGGGCCTGGATTGCTGGATGACCTCAGGATGTGCCTTGCGGCCAAGTGACGCTTACGAGTGGGCGCGGTGCTGGAATGCAGAACAAGTGCAAAGGCTGCCCCTGGAACGCGACCGCGAGTTCAGCAGCGTTGGCCGACTCAACCCGCCGCGGTTTTGATTGCAGGCGCGGCAGGTTGGCGGACCAGCGTGACACTCAGCACCATGCCCGCCCCCAGACAGAGTGCGATGCACAGCAGCGCGATCATGAAGGCGTGGGTAATCGCCTCTGGGTCGGTGTGGGTGCCGAGCAGACTATAGAACACCCCGCCGATCACCGCCACGCTCAACGCCGTGCTGATTTGCAGCGTCGAACTGGCGACCCCGGCAATCATCCCCGAGTACTCAGGCGCCACCCGGCCGGTCACCATGCGCATGAGCGTCGGCAGCCCGAGGCCCTGGCCAAAACCGATGCTGAACAGAATGGGCGCCAGCCACAGCATCTGCGGATGGTCGCCACTTGGCGTCGCCATGATCAGCCCGATCAGCGCGAAAAAGCCGGTCGATTCCAGGCCGAGGCCGATCGGGTTGACGTACACGCCAAACGCGCGCCTGCAGAGTGGTGTCAACAACGGCCCAAGCAAAAAACCTGCGCCAAACGGCAGAAACACCAGCCCCGCACTCAGCGCCGAGGCATGCAGCGCACCTTGCAGATAGACCGAGAACAGCAGGAAAAACGGCGCGATCGCGTAATACAACAGCGCCACGATCAACGCTCGTCCCAGACCCGGCGCCTGCAACGCAGCCGGGTTCAGCAGTGGTGAGCCCCCTTCGCGCCCAAGACGGCCTTCGTAACGCCAGAACACACCCGCCAGAATCGGCACTGCGATCAGCGACACCCAGGCCCACCACGGCCAACCCGCTTCTCGCCCCTCGATCAGCGGTACGATCAGCGCTCCCAAGGTAAGCACCGACAGCGCCACGCCGCCCAGATCCAGCTTGCTGGCGGTGCGCGCACGGGTTTCCTTGAGCACGGGAATGCCGAACAGTACCACCAGCAACGCTACTGGCAGATTGACCAGAAAGATCACCCGCCAGCCCAGGCCGAGTACATCCAGCGAAATCAGGATGCCGCCCAAGGCCTGGCCGATGACCGATGCAAGGCCGAACACCGCGCCATACAGGCTCAGCGCCAGGGGTTTTTCCGATTCTGGAAAGATCGCCTGCACCGACGCCAGTGCCTGCGGCGCCATCACCGCGGCGGTCACGCCCTGCAAGGCCCGCCCGGCCACCAGCGCCCAGGGCGACCACGCCAAACCACACAGCAAAGATGCAGCGGCAAAACCGATCAGGCCGAGGAAAAACATACGGCCGCGCCCATAGATATCGCCCAGCCGCCCGCCGGTGATCAGCGTCACCGCGTACAACCCGGCGTAGGTGGAAATGACCAGTTGCTCGGCAGAGGCCGAGGCACCGAGGTCTTGCCTGATCGACGGCAGCCCCACATTGATGATGAAAAAATCCAGCGGTGGCAGAAACGCGCCCACCAGCAGAATCACGAACATTGCCCAGCGACGTCGGTCAGGCGGGGAAACCTCTTCCCGGGACATGCAAAACCTCCATACGCGACGCACGCGTCGCGATCGAATGAAAGGGGGGAATCAAATCGAAAGAGCGCATCGCGAAACGAGACGCGCTCTGAAAATCAGGAAGGGTGACGGCTTCAAACGCGCTCGAATTTTTCCGAACCGGCGACCGGCGTCCAGTTCAGCAGTGGCGTCAGGAAGTGCAGTTCGAAGCGACGCGAGGTGAATCGCCACTCCCCTTGCCGACGTTCGAAGCGGTCGTGATAGAGGCCACTGACCTGCACGGGGCCCTGCTCGACGTCATGGAACAGACAGTCCGCAGCCACGGTTGCCGAGGCCGTATCGCCATCGATCCGGATCATCGGGTTGGACATCCAGTGGTGCATGTGCGGCATGCGCCGCCAGTTCCGCTGGGCCATGGCCAGTATCTCTTCAGGATTTGCTGCGGCGCCAAAGCCAGGCAGGTCGAGCACGGCGTCGTCGTGCCAAAGGCTGCGCAGCAGTTCCGGGTCCATCAGATCGAAGGCATTGGCGTAGCCAGAAATCAGCGACTCGATGGCCGCGCGACTTTCCAGTGCGTCGAGACGCGCAGAGAGGGTTTCAAAGGTCATGGTTGTTTCCTGATGCAGTGAAAGAATCAGAGGCAGCGGCGTGCTTTTGCAGGCGGGCGAACACAGACCAGTCCCGCTCGCCCAGGCCTTGGCCCACCGCGTGGGACATGGCGGCGCGTACGACGCTGGCGGCGGACAACTGCAGCCCTTTGTCGCAGGCGGCGTCGAGGGCGAGGTCGACATCCTTCAGGCCCAATGACAGCTTGAAACCCGGCTCGTGAATGCCGTGGGCGATGTACAGGCCGTAGCGCTGGTAGCTCGGGCAGGCAAACAGGGTCTGGGTGAGGATTTCGGTGAAATCCGCAGGGCGCATGCCATAGGCCTCCGCCAGCCGGTTGGCCTCACCCAGCGATGCGATGGCCTGGGTGATCATCATGTTCCCGGCGATTTTGGTGATGCAGGCCTGGACGGGCCGTTCGCCCAGACGCCAGGTCTTTTTCCCGAGCACCTCGAACAGCGGCTGAATCGCCTCCACCGCCCAGGCAGGCCCTGCCGCCAGGATGTTTGCCTCACCTCTGGCCACGACTGCCGGCACGCCGAACACCGGCGCAGCCACCAGGGCGATACCGGTGTGATCGTGCAGCGTCTGCAACTGCTCGATCATGGCCGGTGAAAGCGTCGACATCACAATATGAATGCAGCGCTCAGCGGCACCCGCCAAGGTATTGGACGATAGCAGTACCTGCTGCACGGCGCGGTCGTCGGCGAGCATGCTGATGACCACCTCTTGCTCGAACGCTGCTGCCGGGTCATCGAGGGCGATCACGCCGTCGATGTCTGCCAACGCCTGAGGGTTTCGGTTCCACGCGCTCACGCGATGACCGGCGCCGATCAGCCGCAGGATCATTGCCTGTCCCATGCTGCCCACGCCTATAAATCCGATATTCATCAAGGCCTCCCAAGTGCTGTGACTGCTGACGAGACCATTGTCCGGATGCCAGGCTTGCGACGGGACTGCCATTGCTGCATCTTCGCCGTTCACTTTTGTACGAGGTACGCCATGGAATGGAATGACCTGCGCGTCTTTCTGGCCATCGCCCGAGGCGGCTCCCTGGGCGCGGCCGCGAAACTGCTGGGCGTCAGCCATCCCACCGTCGGGCGGCGCCTGCACGTGCTCGAACAGGCCAGCGGCGAGGTGTTCTTTCGCCGCACGGCCACGGGGCTGGTGCTGACCGACAGCGGTGAGCGCATCTTCGAACTGGCCGAAAACATGGAGCGCAGCGCCCTGACCATCGAGCGGCGCATTGCCGGCGAGAGCGACCAGTCTGAAGGCCTGTTGCGGATCTCATCGGCAGACTGGTTTGCCTGTTACGTGCTGGGGCCGATTCTGAGTGAACTGCTGGAGCGCCATCCGCTGATCGTGCCGGAAGTGATTGCCGGGCACCGGCTGTTCGACCTGACCCGCCGCGAGGCCGACATTGCCTTTCGCATCGTGCCGTTCACCGAACCCGACATCGTTCAGCGACGCCTCACCACCCTGCCCTACGGCCTGTACGGCAGCGCGCAGAAACCCTTCAATCCGGGCAGCGACGGCGAAGGGATTGGCCTGATCACCATGAACACCGCGCAAGCCCATTACCCGGACGTGCGCTGGCTGCAAGACCTGTTTCCCAAGGCCCGAACCGTGTTCACCAGCAGCAGCCGAACGGTGCAGGCGCGAATGTGTGCGCTGGGTCTGGGGATTTGCGTGCTGCCGCGAGTACTCGGCGATCAACTGCCCGCGCTGCAACGCCTGGACATCGCCCAGACGCCACCGGGACGCGACATCTGGATGGGCTATCACCACGACATGCGGCAGATGGATCGGCTTCGCGCGTTTGCCGACCTGGCGGGACAACGATTGGGGGAAGACTGAAGGACGCCATTGCCTCTTCAGGTTTTCACGGCAAGCTTCGCCAAACCAGCCAGCACCGCTGCCGAATCCGTCAGCGCGCCGAAGATGCCGTTCTCCACCGTGACCATGTGCAGCGCGGCATCATGGGCGTACCGATCGCCACTGGCGCAGGCGTCCGAAACAGTCAGGCACTGGAAGTTGCGATCGCAGGCCTCACGCAACGTGGTGTGCACGCAGACATCCGTGGTGCAGCCGCTGAACAGCAGGTGGGTGATGCCCCGCGCCTGCAGAATGTGCTCAAGGTCGGTGTAGGTGAAGGCGCTGTTACAGGTCTTGTCGACGATGATGTCCTGGGGTGCAACGTCCAGATCGCTGACCAGCTGAAAACCGGAGCTGGAACGCAGCAGCACATCGGTGCCCTCAAGGCCCGCCCGCTGGCGTCGCCACTTTTCATAGGGGGTCATGTCAGCCAGATCGGCCCGATAGCCCTGGCGGGTGTGGATGATCTGGATGCCCACTGCTCTTGCCGCCTGAATCAGCCGGTTGACCGTAGGCAGAATCGCCCTCAGCGGTGCAGGGTCGTAGCCACTGCGGGCGAAATAGCCTGTGGTGGAGAGGAAATCCTCCTGAAGATCGATCACCAGCAGCGCTGTTTTATGGGGGTCGAGGCGACCGTCGTAGGGGTAATCGAAGGGCCGGGCTATGATCATCGAGTGGCTCCAGATTGCTGGTGAGCGGGGGATCCAAGCATAACCCCGATTTTTGTAGCAGCACGGCCGGGCGGCGCTCCGTTTGCCGGCGGTGGCGATTTTACAGACGCCACCGCCGGCAAGGCGGGCTGCTACACGTCAGATCGCGGCAGGCGCAAGATGCTCGCCAGAAGCGGCGGCGGCAGCTCGTCGTCAGGACTGGCGGCAAGCGCAGTCTTCTTCGGCGCAGACTCTACAGGCGTGTCCTTGGCAGCCAGCAATTGCTTGAGTAGCGCGCTGATTTCATGAAGCGTCGACACCTGTGCCAAGGACGCCAGTTGCAGCACAGTGTTGCCAGGGTCGGTCGGTGTCAGCGGGTTCTGGTGTTGCAGTTGCGTGATGAGCAAGCGCAGAAAGCCCTGGCTATCGATCGCCGGGCCTTGCGCGGTAACCGGCGTGCTGGTCGAGGATGACGTCGGCGCGTTCTGGAAAATATTTAGCGTATTCATTGCACATCCTCCCGTCGGTCAGCCTTGGGCCTGTTGCGCCAGGTGCAGGCCTTTTTTACGCAGCGCCAACATCTGCGCCACCACGCCCACCACCAGCGCCAACGTGATCAGACCCAGCGCGCCCTTGAGCAGCGGCGAGTTGGGGTCAGTCACGATGGGGTGGCCCTCCGGGACGCGGCGCAAGGTCTCCGAAACGCTCGGGACCATCAGCAAGAACGCCGTCAGGCTCAGCAGAATCGTCTCAAGGTAGACCCCTGCCCGTCCCAGCCACGACACGAATCCGACCCCGTATCCAGCGAGCAACAGTAAAATGGTCACTGCCCCGATCACCGGGCTGATGGGTTGATGAGCCACCAGAAACACCGTCAGGCCGCCGATCAGCATCGAGACGAAATAGGCAAGGCCGGCCCGCGAGCGAGGCACGATGCGCCCGTGCTTGATGAACATGTAGGCCGCCAGGGGGATGGCCGGCAGACTCCCGAGGGTGTGAACCCAGCCAAGGGCAGAAATCCCGAACATTCGACTAATCCTTTTCTGGTTGGATGTTGTGCATAGCGCAGCCAGCGCTAATGGCTTGCCGATCAACCGGGTGAAAGCGCTATGATTCCGGGGTTCAGACTATTGAAGACGTGGCCGGACTGACATGACGGATTTACTCGAAAACTTGACCATTCTTCCAGAGATGCAGTTGGAGGGGCTGGCCACAGGGGATCTGCTCTCTCAGGTATTGGCGCAGATCCGCCTGACCGGGGACCGCGTCTACTCCACCACCCAAGCCGAAGGTCAACGGGTGGTGCTGGACGAAAAAAGCGCGCACATCTGCGTGCTGCAAAAAGGCCAGCTACACATCACTGGCGCCGACGGGCAGACCCAGACCCTCTCGCAAGGCGACATCCTGCTGCTGCCACACGATCCGTCATCGCTGACCATCACAACGTCCCAAGGCCCGGCGGCGCTGGTCATCTGCCGGTTCTGGTTCGACGCCACCAGCTTCCAGGCCATGCTGTTCGCCCTGCCGTGGCTGATCCACATCAAGCACGCCGAAGCCGCGGCGTGGTCGGAGGGCATCCTGCACTTCATGCTGATCGAGGCCAACGACACCCAGCCTGGGGGCGCTCTGATGATTTCCCGGCTGATCGACCTCACCGTGATTCGCATCCTGCGCACCTGGGTTCAGCACGGCATGGCCTCGGGCTGGCTCGGCGGCCTGTCCGATGAACGCATCGCCCGGACCCTCAGGGCCATTCACGAAAAACCGGGCCAGCAATGGCGCATCGACGCGCTGGCGAGCATCGCCGGCATGTCACGCTCCAGCTTCTGCGATCGTTTCAACACGCTGGTGGGGCGCTCGCCCCTGCGTTATCAGAACGAATGGCGACTGACCTTGGCAAAGACCATGCTGGCCCGACACAACAGCCGCATCGGTGAGGTGGGCTTTGCTGTGGGATACGAGTCCGAGGCCTCGTTCAGCCGCGCGTACAAGGCGTATTTCGGCCGTTCGCCACGGGAAGACAACAGCCCCACCCAGCCGACATAGCCCCTGGCCCGAGGCTAACCCTTCGCGCCAGAGACCGCTATCCTGCTCCCCCCGATTTAGAGAGGTTGTTATGCCGGAACTGAAAACCCTGGGTTTGTTCATCGCGACGGCGCTGGCTGAAATCGTCGGGTGCTACCTCCCCTACCTCTGGCTCAGAGAGGGCAAATCCATTGTGTTGCTGATTCCTGCCGCTGTCAGCCTGGCCCTGTTCGCGTGGCTGCTGACCCTGCACCCCGCAGCGGCCGGGCGCGTGTATGCCGCCTACGGGGGCGTCTACATTTTCGTTGCGCTGCTGTGGCTGTGGCAGGTCGACGGCATCAAACCGACCACCTGGGACATGGTGGGCGGTCTGGTTGCGCTTTCGGGCATGGCGATCATCATGTTCGCCCCACGTAGCTAGCGGCACGCTTCACTTAATGCTGGAGCGAGAGCTCTTTTCGCACGATCTCTGCGCCTGCGCTCAAGGCATTGAGTTTGCCCCTCGCCACGCGCCGAGGCAGGGGCGCCATGCCACAGTTGGTGCACGGGTAGAGCTTGTCGGCATCGACGAACTGAAGCGCCTTGCGCAAGGTATTGGCGACCTCCTCAGGGGTTTCAATGGCAGGGTTGGCCACATCGATGGCCCCGACCATGACCTTCTTGCCGCGAATGAGCTCGATCAGCTCCATGGGCACGTGGGAGTTGTGGCATTCCAGCGAGACGATATCGATGCTGGATTTCTGTAGCTTGGGAAACGCCTCTTCGTACTGACGCCACTCGGAACCCAGGGTCTTTTTCCAGTCCGTGTTGGCCTTGATGCCATACCCGTAACAGATGTGCACGGCGGTCTCACATTTGAGGCCTTCGATGGCCCGTTCCAGGGTGGCAACACCCCAGTCGTTGACCTCGTCGAAAAACACGTTAAAGGCGGGCTCGTCGAACTGAATGATATCGACGCCGGCAGCCTCCAGCTCCCTGGCCTCTTGGTTGAGGATTTTGGCGAACTCCCAGGCCAGTTTTTCACGGCTCTTGTAATGGGCGTCAAACAGGGTGTCGATCATCGTCATCGGGCCTGGCAGCGCCCACTTGATGGGTTGAGAGGTGTGCTGACGCAAAAACCGCGCGTCGTCGACGAACACCGGCTTCTGCCGGGCAACGGCACCGACAACCGTTGGCACGCTGGCATCGTAACGATCACGAATCCTCACCGTTTCGCGCTTTTCAAAATCCACGCCGTCGAGGTGCTCAATAAACGTGGTCACAAAGTGCTGTCGCGTTTGTTCGCCATCACTGACGATATCGATACCCGCCCGTTGTTGTTCTTGGAGCGATAACAATAATGCGTCCTGCTTGCCTTCGATCAGTCCTTCACCCTGTAACTTCCAGGGCGACCAAAGTGTCTCGGGTTGTGCAAGCCAGGAAGGTTTAGGCAAGCTGCCGGCGGTTGAAGTGGGCAACAGTTTTTTCATGAAAGATAACCTTGAATTCTGATTGATTAACGCGAGCAAGCCATTGACCACTGTTCAAGCACAGCCTGATAAGGCTTGATAAACTGCTCTTCGGCAAACTTGCCTTGCTCGACCGCCAGTCGACTGCGCTCTTCCCGGTCATACACAATGCGAGTCAGTGAGTAGTCCTGGTGTTTCAAACTCGGCTGATAGGTTTTTCCGGCCACTGAGTTCGCGTTGTAAATCTCGGGACGGTAAATCTTCTGGAACGTATCCATGGTGCTGACAGTGCTGATCAGTTCGAGATCGGTGTAATCACCCAGCAAATCACCCGAAAAATAAAAAGCCAGTGGCGCCGCGCTGTTCGCAGGCATGAAATACCGCACGTTCAGGCCCATTTTCTTGAAGTACTCATCCGTCAGCGAGTAGTCGTCCTGCTGGTACTCAAACCCCAGTACCGGGTGCTGATGCTCGGTGCGCAGGTAAGTCCGGGTGCTGGACACGCTCAGGCAAATGACCGGCGGCTTGTCGAAATGCGCGGTGTAGGCGCTGGACTCGACGAAGCTCTTGAACAGTTTGCCGTGCAAGTCGCCAAAATCTTCTGGCGTGCTAAACCCGGGCCGATCCCTGTTGTGCTCCTGCAACCGCACACTGAAGTCGTAGTCCCGCACATAGGAAGAGAAGTTATTGCCGACGATACCGTCAATGCGCTGATGGGTTTTATGATCGACGATGGTGGTTTTCAGCACTTCAATCAGCGGAATGGCCTGATTACCACATTGAGCATCAATCTGCATTGATGCGGAGATAATCTCCAATTCGACGGTATAACGATCGCCCGCCGGATTGTCCCAGTGCGCCAGGGAGTTGAAGCGATTATCGATCATCTTCAAAGTGTTGCGCAGGTTCTCCTGGCGACTTTCTCCACGGGCCAGGTTGGCAAAGTTGGTCGTGACGCGGGTGGTGTCCGAAGGACGATAATGTTCATCGAAACGAACGCGCTTAATGGCAAATGCAAATTCTTTGCTCATGGTGATCTGACACCCTGATGTGTAGAGATATAACCTAAATACGTTGAAGCTTCGTAGCTTTAACGCTCTTTTTCGGTGTTCACGACGTCAATAATCTTATCGAGCGTCGAGAGCTGGGCGCATTGTAGGCAGAGCGATTGCCTGAACAAAAACGAAAGGTTTTCAAAAAACTATTAGCGCGATTCATGCACTGGCAGCCGATTTATTTATCTGCTGCGCCTGCACTTGGCAATCGAGTGCCAAGGCTGCTTTCAGTGGCTGCTTTCAGTCAACGCCCTGCATGAGCATTTTCTGCTGAAAGCCAAAGACACGTCTTTTTCGACACGGGAAGACATCAGCGGGAGGTTCCTTCCCCCACAACACCTCCCCCCTCATCCCAACATTGACAGCCCAACCCCTCGCTAGCTATAACTAGCACTGTTGTACGACGACAGACGATGTATCGTCGTGTCACCTCTAAAAATAAAAACACAGTGTCGGTCACATCATGAATTCGACTAGCTCGCTCATCTCCCCGAACACCCAGTCCCGGCCCGCGCTCTTGATGGGCGGCATGCCTGCAATCTCGGGTCCTCCAGAGGCCACCGCTTCGCTTAGCACTTGTTAGACGTCTGACTCCAGGCCTTGCACCTGGCAGACAGACCCGTGCGCTCTCGTCCAAAAGCCGAGAGACCATCACCCCTCCAAGAATAAAAGTGATGCCATGAACCTGAACGAGTCCACCCATCCGCAAAGCATCACCCGGGCGGCCACCCGGTCTGTCGGTAAATACCGCTGGACGATCTGTGCGCTGCTGTTTTTTGCAACCACGGTCAACTATCTGGATAGGCAGGTGCTCAGCCTGTTGGCGCCAGACCTGTCGACGCAATTTGGCTGGAGCAACACGGACTACGCCAACATCGCGTCAGTCTTTCAGTTCGTTTATGCCATCTCGATGATTTTCGCCGGGCGTGTGGTCGACAAGATCGGCACCAAGACGGCCTATGTCGTGGCGATTGGCGTGTGGTCCACGGGCGCGGTGATGCATGCGTTCGCGGTACCGCTGGGGCAAGGCATTGGCGCGATCACCACGGCGTTGGGGTTCGCGGCGATTCCGGTCTCCATCGCCGGCTTCATGCTGTCGCGCGCGGTGCTGGCGATTGGTGAGGCGGGTAACTTCCCGATCGCGATCAAGGCCACGGCCGAATACTTTCCAAAGAAAGAGCGCTCGTTCGCCACCGGGATTTTCAACTCCGGCGCCAACGTCGGTGCGATTGCAGCGCCGATTTGCGTGCCGCTGATCGCTGCGATGTGGGGCTGGGAATCGGCGTTCATCGTGATCGGCCTGCTGGGTTTTGTCTGGCTGGGCGTGTGGATGGCGCTGTATGAAAAGCCGGATCAGCAAAAGCGCCTGACCGCTGACGAGTTGGCCTATATCCGCAGCGACGAAACCGAGCAGGCTACAGCCGCTCCGGCGCCGGGCGCGCCAGCGAAGAAGGTCTCGTGGTTCAAGCTGCTGACCTATCGCCAGACGTGGGCGTTCGCCTTCGGCAAGTTCATGACTGACGGCGTGTGGTGGTTCTTCCTGTTCTGGCTGCCCACGTACCTGTCCGCGCAGTACGGCATGAAAGGCGCGGCCATCGTGATGCCGCTATTTGTGCTGTACAGCATGACCATGGTCGGCAGTATCGGCGGCGGCTGGTTCCCCAGCTACTTCATGGCCCGGGGCGACAAACCCTACGACGGTCGCATGAAGGCCATGTTGGTGATCGCGCTGTTCCCGCTGGTGGTGCTGCTGGCACAACCGCTGGGCTACATCAGCTTCTGGGTGCCGGTGCTGCTGATCGGCATTGGCGCATCGGCGCACCAGGCGTGGTCGTGCAACATCTTCACCACGGTTTCCGACATGTTCCCGCAGAAGACCGTGGCCTCGGTGGTCGGTATCGGCGGCATGGCGGGCGGTCTGGGTGGCGTGGTCATGACCAAGATCGGCGGTTGGGTGTTTGACTACTACAAGTCGATCAACGACATCCACACCGGCTACATGATCATGTTCGCCATCTGCGCCCTGGCGTATCTGGTGGCGTGGAGCGTGATGAAGGTGCTGGTGCCGCGCCATAAAGAGATCACCGATCTGTGATCGGTCGTACGTAACAGAATTCTCACGGTGGCCCCGTGGATACAGGCGGGGCGCGTGTTGCCCCGATGACAACAAGAAGGAAATATCGATGACCAGGTCCAAACTGCTGTTGGGTGTTGTGTGTTTGTTTTCAGGCTATGTCGCTGCAGCCCCCGCTGCGGACGAGCAGGATGTGGCCAAGGCTGTCGATAAAATGACTCACGCGATGCTGCACAAGGACACCAAGGCCCTCGCCGCGCTGACTTCGGACAAGGTCACTTACGGCCACTCCAGCGGCAAGATTCAGAACAAGGATGAGTTCATCGCCGACATCGAAACCGGTCGCAGTGGCTTCAAGACGCTGCAGATGCTGAACCAGAAAATCACCCTGGATGGCGACGTTGCGCTGGTGCGTAATCACTTCTCGGCTCAGGCCGTGAACAGCGGTGTGGAAGTCCCGACCGAGATCGAGAACTTCCAGGTCTGGCAGAAGCAAAAAGGCCAGTGGCTGCTGATCGGACGTCAGGCGTTCAAGTTCTAAACCGGTCCCCTCCCCTGACCTGTCGGCGCGGGTATTCAAACACCGCTGCCGACAGGCGCTGCTTCAAGTTCACTGGCGTCGAGGCCGAACAGAAATGTTTAGCTGTCGCCGATCTAAAGGTTATCAACTCTAGACTTGTTAAACCCGCATGCCCCGTGTGAGCATCGAGGCATGATTTCCCGTCAGATCATCCTGCGCCCATCCTCCTGTTCCGCACTGCCGAAAGCCAAGGCACTCGCGGGCGCAAATCCCCTCGTCCATATCATTCTTGCCTTCTGGGCGCTGTGGCATTGCCGCCATGCCCGTCCGCCGGATTTCTCGCTCGCGGTCCACTGACACGCCTCGGCCTCTTTGCCGTTACGTTTTCGACCAACCGTGACCTTGCGGTGGTCTTGTGCGCCTGCGTGCGCGAGCGAATTGATCATGCACTTTGCATCTGTTGAACACGCCAGCCGTTTTCTGGCTGAAAACCCTGATATCGAACTGTTCGAGCTGTTCATCCTCGACGCCAACGGCGTTCCACGCGGCAAGCTGCTGCACCGCGATGAACTGCTGGCCGTGTACCAGACCGGCCGCCCCCTGCCCAGCACCATTCTCGGTCTGACCCTGAACGGCGATGACGTCGAGAACTCAGGGCTGGTCTGGGATGTGGGCGACATTGACTGCCGCGCCTACCCACTGGAGAGCAGTCTGGTTCGCCTGCCCTGGCGGCGGATTCCGACCGCTGCGGTTCAGGTCAGCATGCACCCCACCGAAGGCATGCCGGCCAGCGTCGCCGACCCGCGGCATGTGTTGCTGCGCACGGTCGAGGCACTCAAGGCAGACGGTTATTACCCGGTGATGGCCTGCGAGCTGGAGTTCTACTTGCTCGACCAGAAACTCGACGCCCAGGGCCGTCCGCAACCGGCGCTGGACAACGATGGCGGTCGACCCCGCTCGACACAGGTTTATGGGTTGCGTGAGCTGGAACAGATCGAACCTTTCCTCGCCGACCTCTATGCAGCCTGCAAGGCCCAAGGCATTCCGGCGCGCACGGCGATCTCCGAATATGCGCCAGGCCAGGTGGAAATCACCCTGGAGCATGGCGATGCGCTGGAGGCGATGGACCAAGCCGTGCGCTACAAACGGCTGGTCAAGGGCGTGGCGCATGCCCATGGTATGCAGGCCTGCTTCATGGCCAAGCCGTTCGCCAACCTGGCAGGCACCGGAATGCACATGCACCTGAGCCTGGCCGACAGCAGCGGCCACAACCTGTTTGCCAGCGAAGACAAAGCCGGGACCCCGCTGCTGCGCCAAGCAGTGGCCGGCATGCTGCGTCACCTGCGGGATTCGTTGTTGTTCTTCTGCCCCAACGCCAACTCGTTCCGGCGTTTTCAGGCCAACAGCTACGCCCCGCTGGCGCCGACCTGGGGCGTCGACAACCGCACCGTCAGCCTGCGTGTGCCGGGTGGGCCCGCCAACAGCCGGCATGTGGAGCACCGCATCTGCGGCGCCGATGCCAACCCCTACCTTGCCGCCGCGGCGATCCTGGCTGCCAGCCATCGCGGCATTCTTGAGCAGCTTGATCCGGGCGCGCCGGTGGAAGGCAACGGTTATGCCCAGGCCACCGAGCACCTGCCCACCGACTGGCTCACCGCCCTCGATGCCCTTGAGCGCTCGGAGTGGGCGCGCGAAGCCCTCGGCGAGGCGTTTCTTGGCGTGTACCTGAAGGTCAAGCGTGCCGAGTATCGCCAGTTCATGGCCGAAGTCAGCGAGCAAGACTGGCGCTGGTACCTGCATCAGGCCTGACCTCATGGATTGGAAAAAGGTAGAACCATGAACACAGCAACTCATAACGGACGGGCCCAGCGCGCGCCGTCCTACTACAGCGCAACCCTGAATGACCTTACCGAATACCCGCAGTTGCACGGGACGGTACAGGTCGATGTAGCGATCATCGGCGGCGGTTTTACCGGGGTCGCCACTGCCGTGGAACTGGCCGAGCGCGGCCTGAAAGTGGCGATCATCGAGACCCACCGGATCGGTTGGGGGGCGAGCGGGCGCAACGGCGGCCAGGTGACGGGAAGCCTCTCGGGCGATGAAGCCATGCGCAAGCAGATGGGCAAGCATCTGGGTGCCGAGGTCGACGATTTCATCTGGCACCTGCGCTGGCGCGGGCATCAGATCATCGAGCAGCGAGTGCAGCGCTATGGCATCGCCTGCGACCTCAAGCGCGGTCATCTGCACACCGCGATGAAGCCCTCGCACATGGACGAGCTGCGCAGCTTTCAGGCCGAGGCCGAGCGTCGTGGCATGGGCGATCAGCTGCAGCTGCTTGATCGCAACGGTGTCGCCGAGCATCTGCAAAGCCCGCTGTATCAGGGTGCGCTGAAGAACCTGCGCAACCTGCACCTGCACCCGCTCAACCTGTGCCTGGGTGAAGCCCGCGCCGCCCACAGCCTGGGCGCATTGATCTTCGAAAATTCCGAGGTGCTGGAAATCATCCACGGCCCGCGCCCGGCGGTGGTCACCGCAGACGGTCGTGTCGAAGCCCAACAGGTGATGCTGGCCGGCGATGTCTATCACCGGCTGGAACAATCCAAGCTCGGCGGCAAGATCTTCCCGGCCATGGGCGGCATCGTCACCACAGAGCCCCTCGGTGAGCTGGCCCAGCGGATCAACCCACAGGATCTCGCGGTGTACGACTGCCGCTTCGTACTCGACTACTACCGCCTGACCGCCGACAAACGCCTGCTGTTTGGCGGCGGCGTCCACTACTCGGGCAAGGATTCTCGGGACATCGAAGGCGAGCTGCGCCCCTGCATCGAGCGCACATTCCCCGCACTCAAGGGCGTGCGAATCGACTTCCAGTGGAGCTGCGCCATGGGCATCGTGGTCAACCGCATCCCGCAGCTGGGCAAGCTCTCGCAGAACGTGTGGTACTGCCAGGGTTACTCCGGACACGGCATAGCCACCAGCCACATCATGGGCGAGATCATGGCCCAAGCGCTGACCGGCACCCTTGAACAGTTCGACACCTTTGCCGCCTGCAAGCACCTGCGCGTGCCCATGGGCAACGTTTTGGGCAACCCGTTGCTGGCGGCGGGGATGTGGTACTACGGGATGCTCGAGAAGCTGCGTTGAGAGGCGATGACAGCCCGCAGGTCGCTCGGATTGCCGGCTGTTGCAGATCGGGAAAGCAAGCGGCGCCATCTGGCAAACGTTCGTTGCCTCGCCCCCTTGGGGAATGAATGAATGATTTGAACTTAAAGCTGACCAACAAGTCAGGATAATCACCACCTCTTCACAGCCCAAGGACATGCCCATGCACACCTATACCCTCCAATACCGATTCAATGACGAACCGCGCACTCATTCGCTCGAACTGCATGAGCCATCACTTCCTGTTGAAGAGGCGGCCATGCACCTGCTGCAACTGCATTTTGGGGATGGCGAAAACAGCCTGATCATGCCCAGCGCGGATGCGACGCCGGCAGAGATTTTGCAGCAGGCGGAGCGCGTCGGCCTGACAGACATCCATGTCGGGGCGTCGGCAGACCCTGCCTGAACCCGGCAATATCCGGAGATCCAGATCGTGAATCCAGTGACGCCGGACGGCCGTTACTTCGTAGTCAAAGGACGGCTGTGGCGCTGCTCGAATCCTGCGCTTGATGAAGGTGAGCGCCAGCGATGGGTCAACGCCCTGATGGATGCCAGGCGCGGCGTGAAAGCCGCCAAGGCTTCAGGTAACCCCAATGAAATGAAGACTGCCCGTGCAGCGGTCCAGACGGCCAAGGTGGCGCTTGGCGAGCGTGGCCCGGTCTGGTGGGATGACGCAGAGCCCGATCTGAACAGGCAGATGGTGGAGAACACGCCCTACGCAGATTGGTATCGACGGCTGGGAACGCGATCTGAGGCGTGACGGCTATTGGCGCCGTCAGCGGCCCCCACTGATCGGCAATTATCAGGCGCAAGAGCGATCAACCGCCGATCACGATGTAGTCGTTCCTCTGCACAACCCCGGCGTGATCCCCCTCCACAAGGTGAATGTAACGGCCTTGCACCTCATCGATGGGCAGGCAGTCATCGACGTCAACGACCAGATCGGTGTGGGGCTGAGTCCAGTGCTCCAGCATCTGTCGCCTGCCCTTGGCCATCGCCTCTTTCTTTGTCTGAGCCACGACCAGCAGGTAGTGATGCGCCTCCCCAAAAGCGTTCGCTTCATACCCGCCCAGGTTGATGAAGAACAAACGCTGCGCACCCGGCGACGGGGCGAGCGGGCTCAGTTCGACCTTCCATTTCTCGACACCGTCGACCTTCATCCAGGCATCGATGTGCAAGCCCTCCTGCTTGCCAAACCAGTGTTGTCGCAGCTGCGGCCAGGCGGACTCCAGCGTGTCAGCCACCACGAACACCACGTCATGCACCTCAATCCTTGCCCTGGGGTGCTTGCCACCCAGCATCACAACGAACAGCATCAGTTGACCTCTAATAAGCGTAACCTTCTCAAGGCATCAGTATCGCCTCTGCAGCGGGTCATGCTACCGGGAGATCGGCTGCACGGCATCGGCAAAGCAGGCTAGAGTGGATGCATACGTCGCAGGAGACAGCCCTTTGCCAATCAGACCGGACACAGCGCACGCCACAGAGAGGGACAACGAGCCTCTGGCGCTGAACGTCCTGCTGCAGGCCTGCGGTGAGGGCAACCGATGGGCGTTCGAGAGCCTGTACCGCGCCACCTCGCCCAAGCTCTTCGGCATCTGCCTGCATTACCTGGGCAACCGCGCCGAAGCCGAGGAAATCCTGCAGGAGGTGTACATCAGCCTGTGGCTGAAGGCTTCCAGCTTCAATCCGCAGCTCGCCAGCGCCAGCACGTGGCTGGCCAGCATTGCGCGCAACAAGGCCATCGACCGGTGCCGCGCCCGACATGTTCATGAGTCCCTGGATGACCTCTCGGAATTGCCCGCCAGGGATTCGGTGGTCGACAACGTCGAGCGCGAACGCGAAGGTCAAGCCATTGATCGCTGCCTGGCGACGCTGGAGGAAGACCACCAGCGCTATATCCGTTTTGCCTTTTTCGAGGGCTGCTCCTATGCCGAACTCGCTGAGCGTCACAACATTGCACTGGGCACCATGAAAAGCTGGATCCGCCGAGGCCTGGCGCGTCTGGGCAGGTGCCTGGGCCTATGAACGGGCAAGGTCTGCCGCCCGGCGAGGAACGCGATCATCTGATCGCGGAATATGTGCTGGGCGTGCTGACACGCGAGGAGCGCGCCCAGGTCGAGGCCATGGCCGCACGCGACCCTGACGTTCAGGCAGCGATTACCGCCTGGCAGTCTCATTTTGCTGGTTGGCTGGATGAGTTGCCCAAAGTCACCCCCCGTGCACAGGTGTGGGAGGCGATTGATCAGCAGCTGTTTGCGGCAAGCGCCTCCAAGCCGCCCAGGCGGGCTGGGCTATGGTTCAATCCCCGGTTCTGGCGATGGACCTCGGCGGCACTGGCGGCGTGCTTGCTGGCGAGCCTCATGACCCTCGTCCAGCCTCCTCAACCCACAGCCCCAGCGATGCTTGCGCGCCTTGAGCAGGACGACGGCAACACACTGTTCGCCGCGACCGTTCAAGCCGGGGGGCAAAGCGTGCTGTTCGTGCCGACACGAACCGCCGCCTGGCAAAACCACAGCGCGCAGGCCTGGGTCATCGCCAGCGATGGCAAGCCGCATTCGCTAGGCCTGCTGCCTGCCAATACGGCTGCTGCACTGGCGTTACCTGCAGATCTGGCCACTGCCCTCACACAAGACGTGGTGCTGGCCGTCACCCTCGAACCCTTGAACGGCTCGCCAACAGGACTCCCCACCGGGCCGGTGATCGCCAAAGGCAAACTGTCGGCGTTGTGATGCCTCTATTCAGTGCTCATCCAGGCTGCACGCGCATCCCGCGACGCGTTAGGGCCGGTGGTCATCAGGCCAGCGCGGATGAAACATTTTGTAATATCCACACCGCAATGGAACGATTTGGTTACGTTATATTGTTGCATCTAAACAAGGATGCACACGATGTCCCGCAAGATCGCCTCACTGGCCAGTCTCACTCTGGGCTTACTGGCCGACACCGCCTATGCCGAAGAAACACCTACCGCCCTCGTCCTGGACACCGTAACGGTGACCTCCGATTACAGCTATGAGTCGGCTACCGGGCCCGTCTCAGGCTATCGCGCCACCCGCTCTGCCAGTGCGACCAAAACCGACACCGCGATCAAGGACATCCCGCAATCGATCAGCGTCATACCCAATACCGTGCTCGACGATCTGGGCAGTCACACTGTTGAACGCGCCCTGGACTTTGCCGGCGGCGTGTCGAAGCAGAACAATTTCGGCGGGCTCACGCTTTACGAATACAGTGTCCGGGGCTTCACCACCTCAGAGTTTTACAAGGACGGCTTCAGCGCCAACCGGGGCCACCCCGCCACGCCCGATGCGGCGAACATCGAGCGGATCGAAGTGCTCAAAGGCCCGGCGGCAAGCCTGTACGGGCGCGGTGACCCGGGCGGTACGGTCAACATCGTCACGAAAAAACCACAGCCCGATGCCTTCACCACCCTGCAGGCCAGCGCCGGGAGCTGGGATCGCTATCGCACCAGCCTGGACGTCAACGCCCCTCTGGACGACGAGAAAAATGTGCTCAGCCGGGTCAATCTCGCCGTCGAGGACAACAACAGTTTCAGGGATCACGTCGGCAGCAAGCGCGTCTTCGTGGCGCCGACACTGAGCTGGCAGCTCAACCCTGACACGCGTCTTTCGCTGGAGACGGAATTCGTTCGCCACAGCTCAACCTTCGATCGAGGCATCGTCGCACCCAACAATAAATGGAGCGGCATGTCCCGCCGGACGTTCCTGGGCGAGCCGAACGACGGCGACATCGATAACGACAACAACCTCGTGCAAGTCGCGCTGGATCATCACCTCAACGATGTGTGGTCATTGAGGCTCGCCAGCCATTACAAACAAGGCGAACTCTCGGGCTATGCCAGCGAAGCGCGGCCCCTCAATGCCGATGGGCACACGGTCAATCGCCGCTACCGCGAGCGCGACATGGATTGGCACGACAGCATCACTCAGATCGAGCTGCGCGGCATTTTCGATATCGGCAGTTGGCAACACGAGCTGTTGATCGGCACCGAGTACGAGAACTATCACAAGAACGAGCGGGTCACCAACACTGCTGGCAGCCCCTATGCCATCGATATCTACCAGCCGGTCTATGGTCAGGCGAAACCCAACGGCGCCCGATCCGGCACCGACTTTTTCGAACACGTCCAAAGCCGGGCGCTTAACCTGCAAGACCAGATTGTCTTCACCGACAAACTGCGCGGCATGCTGGGTGCGCGTTACGAACACTTCGATCAGGCCATCGATGACTACACCACAAACGTGACCGGCAAACAGCGCCATGACGAGCTGACTTACCGCGCAGGCCTGCTGTATCAACTCACGCCGCACGTGGGTGTATTCGCCAACGCCTCGACCTCGTTTAAGCCGAACAACGGGCTCGATGCCTCCGGCAAAACGTTCAATCCCGAGGAAGGCACGGGCTTCGAAATGGGCCTGAAGACCGAACTGTTCGATGAGCGTCTCAGCGCAACGCTTGCGGCCTTTCACATCGAGAAGGAAAACGTACTCGCCCTGGATCCCGGCAGCGATACCAGCCGCGCCGTGGGCAAGGCGCGCAGCCAGGGCTTCGATCTGCAGCTGTCCGGTCAGTTGACCGAGGCCATGCGGATCATCGGCGCCCTCGCCTACATCGATGCTGAAGTGACCCAGGGTGACGCGGCGATTCCCACCGGGAGCCCGATCCTTGGCGTGGCCAAACGCAGCGGCAGCCTGCTGGGCGTGTATGAATTTCAGGAAGGGCCACTTCGAGGTTCGGACGTCGGTGCAGCCTTCACCTACGTGGGGGATCGCTCCGGGCAATCGGGGGGCAGTTTCGAGCTGCCGGCGTACCAGACCGTCGACCTGCTCGCTCACTACAAGGCCAGCGACAACCTCACGGTGGGCCTGAACCTCAACAACGTCTTTGACGAAAAATATTACGAACGCGCCTACAGCAACTACTGGGTGATGGCGGGTGAACCGCGCAATTTCACCGTAAGCCTGACTGTCAGTCTCTGATCAAGGAAGTAACCGTCATGTTGAAGAAAATCACCCTGCTGGCACTCGGTGTCTCATCGCTCATCAGCGCTGGCACTGCGAGTGCTCACGGTCTGTGGACAGAGCAGCGCCGTGGCAACATCGAAGTCGTCTACGGTCATGGCGCCGAAGACAATGCTTACAAACCCCAAAAGATTAGCCGTGCCTGGGCGTATGACAGGCAAGGAAAGATGATCCCGATCACCGTCGAGCAACTGAGCGACCACGCACGCCTCCAGCCGATTCACCCTCCCGCCATCGTTGCCGTGGCCTTCGACAATGGCATGTGGTCACAGACCGCCGACAAGAAATGGGTGAATCAGGGCCGGACAAAAGTCCCGGGCGCTGTGGCTTCGATACAAACGTTCAAGTACAGCCTGGCGATCTACCACGAAGGCGCAAAGCTGCCTGGTCTTGATCGGCTGAAGCTGGTGATCGTACCACAGGCAGATCCTCTGACGATCGGCCCCGGCAACCCACTGCCGGTCAAAGTCCTGCTCAACGGCAAGCCTGCCGCCGGTGTCGATGTGATCGGCGATTATCGCAGCGCCCCGGATGTCATCAGTGGCAAAACAGATGCCCAGGGCCTGGCCAGCATCGTCGTGCGCAATGAGGGCCTGAACGTCATGGCGGCGCAGGCTGTGGTGCCCGTGGCCAACAACCCCGATATCACTGAACAGGGGCTTTTCACCTCTCTGACGTTTGTCGGGAAATCCCACCACGAGTAGTTCGCCAGTCATAGGCCGCCTTCGGGCGGCCCGTCGATTTCAATCATCGTGTGGCATCGCACAAACATGAACGGCCCCCTTACCTCAGCGTTTGCCACACCACGGCCCCGGAACTGATCGTCATCGCGCTGCACATGTGTGATTTCTCCCGCGCTCGCTTCGTCAAGAATGCTAACCCCTGCTGTCGACGGGGATTCATGACGGACCCATTCATGCAAACGCTGTTGAACGAGATCCTTGACGAAGTGCGTCCCCTGATCGGCCGGGGCAAAGTGGCTGACTACATTCCCGCGCTGGCCGACATTCCGGCGCAGCAACTGGGCATCGCCGTTTATGGCAACGATGGCAGCTATTACTGCGCAGGTGATGCCCTGGTGCCGTTCTCGGTGCAAAGTATTTCCAAAGTGTTCAGTCTGGTTCAGGCGATTGGCCACTCCGGTGAGACCATTTGGGAGCGACTGGGTCATGAGCCCTCGGGCCAGCCGTTCAACTCGCTGGTGCAACTGGAATTCGAGCAGGGCCGTCCGCGTAATCCCTTTATCAATGCCGGGGCGTTGGTGATCTGCGACATCAACCAGTCGCGTTTTGCAGCCCCCACCTTGTCGATGCGCGATTTCGTGCGGCGGCTGTCGGGCAATCCCCACGTGTTGATGGACACCCGTGTGGCGGACTCGGAGTTTCAGTTCCGCGCGCGCAACGCGGCCATGGCGTACCTGATGCAGTCATTCGGCAACTTTCATAACGAGGTCGAGACGGTGCTGCGCAGTTATTTCAGTTACTGCGCGCTGCGCATGAGCTGTCTGGACCTGGCCAAGGCGTTCTGTTTTCTGGCCAACGACGGGTTCTGCAAGCACAGCGGCGAGCAGATCCTGACCCGCCGCCAGACCCAACAGGTGAACTCGATCATGGCCACCAGCGGGCTGTATGACGAAGCAGGCAATTTCGCCTACCGCGTGGGGTTGCCCGGCAAGAGTGGCGTGGGCGGCGGCATTGTCGCCATCGTGCCTGGGCAATTTACCGTGTGCGTGTGGTCGCCGGAATTGAATGCCGCTGGCAACTCCCTTGCGGGAATGGCTGCGCTGGAATTGCTGAGCTCGCGGATCGGCTGGTCGGTGTTTTGATGGGCGGGCAGGCTCACTCGCGCCAATCGGGTTCGCCTGCCTGAGGTTCGTTAAGCAAGCAAAACTCGCGACCGCGCCGGACGCTCTATTCAGGGCGTCCCAGGCGTCTTATCAATCCTGCTGATGATTACTATCGAACGGCCCGCCTGTTGGCGCTCCGGAGCTGACTCCTACAATCCCCTCCTCGTTTCCCCGCTCCTGCGCCTGTTTCAGGCGACACTCATCCTTGGAAATCAAAACCATGCCAAGCGCCAGTCATGCCCCGCCCGAACATCATCAACAGAGCGTCAAACAGCAGTGGCTGGCGATTCTCTCGGTCGCCGTCGGCGCCTTCGCCCTGGTCACCAGTGAGTTTCTCCCGGTGGGCGTGCTCAACGACGTCGCCCGCGACCTGGGCATCAGCGCCGGCCATGCAGGCTTGATGGTGACCCTGCCGGGCATCATGGCCGCCCTCGCCGCGCCGTTGCTGTCGGTGGGGATTGGCAAGATGGACCGCCGCTACCTGCTGATCGGCCTGACGCTGATCATGATCATCGCCAACTCGGTCGTGGCCTATGCCAGCGACTTCAATCTGCTGCTGTTCGGTCGCGTCCTGCTGGGCGTCAGCATCGGCGGCTTCTGGGCCACGGCCATTGCCTTGAGCGGCCGTCTGGCGCCCAAAGGCGTGGGCGTTGCGCAGGCGACGTCGATCATCATGGTCGGCGTCACGCTGGCCACCGTGCTGGGCGTGCCCGTCGGCACCTGGCTGAGCGAGCTGATGGGCTGGCGCATGACCTTTCTGGTAACCGCATTGCTGGGCGTACCGGTGTTGCTGGCGCAGGTCTTTTTGCTGCCCAAGCTGAATCCGGACAAAGCCATCCGCGTCAGTGACCTTCCCGCGCTGTTCATCAACCCGCTGGCCCGGGTCGGCTTGATCGCCGTGCTGCTGATTGGTCTGGCGCACTTTGCCGCGTATACCTATGTCGCGCCGTTCTTCAAAAACAGCTCCGGCTTCGACGGCCCGACGATTGGCTCGTTGCTGCTGCTCTATGGCATGGCCGGGGTGGCGGGCAACATCTTCGCCGGTTTCGCCGCCAACCGCAGCGTGCGCCACACGTTGATGCTGGTCGCCCTGCTGATTGCCGTCAGCACCGCGCTGTTCCCCTACTTTGCCACCGGCCTGACGGGCGCAGCCATGTTGATCGCGCTCTGGGGCTTTGCCTTCGGCGCGTTCCCGGCCTGCGCCAGCATCTGGATGTTCGTCGTGGCACCCAAGGATGTGGAACGCGGCATGCCGCTGTTTGTCGCCATGTTTCAGGTGATCATTGCACTGGGTTCGTTCTTCGGCGGGCAGATCGTCGACCAACTGGGCAGCTCGGTGCTGATGAGCCTGGCTACGGCCTTGGTGGGTTGCGGTCTGGTGACGGTGCTGGTGCTGGGGCGTAATGTCAGCAACAGCCTGGCCGGTGATGCTGATCAAGCGGCTGTGGTCAGCCAGCATTGAGGTCAAGCATTGCCCTGTAGCGCCCATGGCGACGGTCCCAGCTTGACCGTCGCCGTGGGTGCTTGATTTGCGAAAGCAGCCCTAGATCTCCCCGGGATGCTCCCGCGCAGTCGAGTTGTTCCATTCGACCTTCCTCAACTGCTCTCTCTCGGCCTGCTCCTGCGGGCTCAGTGGAACCTCTTGCTCCGGCCCCGCCTCGCTGTCGCTGCTTGGCGGCGGAGAAGGCATGACATCGGGCCTGCCGGGCTCCAGTGGCTCAATGGAGTCCACGGCGTTTTCCGTACCGCCGGGTATTTCTGATGCGTGAATCATAGACACCTCGCTCGCCCCGCTAAGTGGGGGTCTACCAGGTTCGAATCACCCGCGTCCCCCATAGTTCGGCAGATTTCTCGAATGGTCATGTGGGCGGCTCAACTGCCGTCAACCACCACCCGCACCCGGTGACAATCCGCCGGCCCTAGCAACTCGCCGCTCGCAGAGCGCACCGCCATCGTCATCAGTGGCTGGCCAGCGGTATTGTCCAGCAGCACCGAGCGGGTCTCGCCGGGCGCAAACTGAAAGCGTTCGCCCCATTGCCGCAGGCTGACCACGATTGGAAAGACCTCACGGCCTTTTTCGGTCAGGACGTACTCCTTGTAAGCGCTGCCATCCGAGGCCGGGCAGACCTCGAACACCCCCACCTCAACCAGTGTTTTAAGGCGTGAGGCGAGGATATTGCGGGCAACGCCCAGGCTTTTTTGAAACTCGCTGAATCGACGAATACCGTCGAACGCGTCGCGAATGATCAGTAATGACCAGCGATCACCGATGGCTTCCAGTGTTCGGGCGACGGGGCATTCAACGCTTGCCGGTGAGGGGATGTCAGTCATTTCTATTAACCTTCTGAAGGGTAGGCCGGGCAGGTCATCTCAACGAGCCGGCAGAAATCTGGTTGCAAAATGAAACAGGATTGCGCGAGAATCTCTATGAGTTTCAAATTGAAACCAGTTTACGCCCATGGAAGACGATATGACAGCCAACACCGACTCGCCCGCTCTCACTCCCGCGCTTATCCTGCTGTTCTCGATCACCTGTGGCCTGGCCGTCGCAAGCGTGTACTTTGCCCAGCCGTTGCTGGACGCCATGGCCGAGAGCCTGGGCGTGGCTTCCGGATTGATCGGCATCGTGGTGACTGCAACCCAGGCTGGCTACGCGCTGGGTTTGCTGCTCATCGTGCCGCTGGGTGATCGGGTCAATCGCAAGCGTCTGGTGCTGGTTCAAGCGCTGTTGTCGGCCATTGCCCTCGCGGCGGTGGGTGCGTCGCAGGCGTGGCTGGCCTTGCTCGGGGCAATGATCGTCGTCGGGCTGATGGCGGTGGTGGTGCAAGTGCTGGTGGCCTACACCGCCGTGCTCGCCACGCCGTCACAACGAGGTCAGGCCGTGGGCACGGTCACCAGCGGCATTGTGATGGGGATTCTGTTGGCGCGTTTCACCTCGGGGCTGATCGCCGATCTGGCCAGTTGGCGGGCGGTTTATTTCGTCTCCTCAGGGCTGATGCTCACGCTGGCCATCGTGCTGTGGAAATGCGTGCCGGACACGCCATCGGCGCAATCACGCAGCCCCTACCTGAGCCTCATTCGCTCGCTGTTCCAGCTGTTGCTGACCGAGCCTGTATTGAGGGTTCGAGGCCTGCTGGCGCTGCTGATCTTCGCGGCATTTTCAGTGTTGTGGACGGCGATGGTGCTGCCTTTGAGCGCCCCGCCGCTGTCGCTGTCGCACACGGCCATCGGCCTGTTTGGCCTTGCGGGTGTGGCCGGTGCGCTGGCGGCCAGACGCGCCGGGCGCTGGGCTGATCAGGGCCTTGGCCAGCGCGTCACCGGTGTCGCGTTGGGGGTGCTGATGCTGTCGTGGCTGCCGATCAGTTTCGCCCAGACTTCACTGCTCGCCCTTGTCTGTGGCGTGATCCTGCTCGACTTCGCCGTCCAGGCCGTGCACGTCACCAATCAGAGCCTGATTTTCGCTGCCCGCCCCGACGCCCAAAGCCGCATGGTCGGCGCCTACATGTGCTTCTATTCCATCGGCAGCGCACTGGGCGCCGCGGCTGCGACCCAAGCCTATGCGCATTGGGGGTGGTGGGCGGTGTGTCTTTTGGGGGCGTCGATCAGTGCGGTAGCGTTTATCCTGTGGTTGTTGAGCTCACATCAGGCCAGCCGCTCACTAAAATCACACCACAACAGCAAATGCGGCTAGGAAGCGTGATGGCTGAAAATCGGATGCTACGGCTCACCGCATCTTCAGGAGTTGCCCGCCGGTGACCGACTCAGAATACAGTCCTGCCTACGCAAAACGGTTCGAAGCCGTGCTCGCCTACATCGACACTCACCTGGACGGCGAGCTGTCGGTGAACACCTTGAGCCGAATCGCGAACTTCTCGGCGTTTCATTTCCATCGGCAGTTCACCGCGTACGTGGGCGTTCCCGTGTCGCAGTACGTGCAACTGATGAGGCTCAGGCGAGCCGCGCACCAACTGGTCGCCTCGCCCGATCTGTCAGTGCTGGAGGCAGCGCTCGACGCCGGCTTCGAAAGCCCCGAAGCCTTTTCCAGGGCGTTCAAGCGTGCCTTTGGCAGGGCGCCGAGTGTGTTTGCCAAAGCCCCGAACTGGCAAGCCTGGAGTGCGGTATTCGTCGTTCCACATTTTTCCAGGAGTATCACCATGCAGATCCGCATCGTCGCGTTCAGCGAAACCCGCGTGGCCGCGCTTGAGCACTGCGGGGCCCCCGGCCTTCTCAGTGAAAGCGTCGACATTTTCCGGCAATGGCGCATGCAGAGCGGCCAGTCGCCGGTGGCCCGAAGCCGTACCTTCGGCATTCCCTACGACAACCCCGACACCACACCGCCAGACGAATTCCGGTTCGCGATTTGCGGCGAAATCACCGACGCCGTGCGGCCCAACGAGTTCGGCGTGCGCGAGCGGGTCATCCCCGCCGGACGCTGCGCGGTGATTCGGCATACCGGCTCGCCTGACTACATCGGAGAAACCATTTACCCGCTTTATCGCGAGTGGCTCCCCGCGAGCAACGAAGAGCTCAGGGATCATCCGCTGTTCTTCCACTACCTGAGCGTCTATCCCGAGACGCCGCTGGAGCAGTGGCAGACCGATATTTATGTGCCGTTGAAACCGATGAATGAGACCTCCGCCTAGCGGTTTTGAAAGGTCGCCGCTGCGCTGCCGCGCGGTGGCTTTCACGCTTTCTGACCGACGCCCGATGGGGAAATCGGGGGCGGGCGGTCGAACGTATTACCACGCCGCCGATCTGAACCTCTCAAGCCCCATACTTTCAGAGCCTTGCCTGCCTGGCAGGCGCGCTGTTCAATCGATCCCGGGAGCCACCTGATGTTTCATCTGATGTTCAGCACCCCCTGCCTGTATGTGATCGTGCGGTTCATCTGGCCGATGCCCTGGCCCCTGCCCGCTCGGCTGGCCGGTGCGCTGTTGTTGCTGCTCGCGTCCCAATACCACCTCTACGCCAGATTCTCGTCCGGCAGCGTGTTTTCACCGGAGTTTCCCCGTGCGCTGGTGGTGTTCTTCAACTGGGCGTTCGGCGCGATATTGCTGATCGCAGTGCTGCAGCTCGTCGTCGACCTAGGCACCCTGCTGACCATGCTGGTGCGCCGCCGCTGGCTCACCCAACCTGCCCCGCTGCGCTATGCCTTGGGTACGGCGGGGTTGATCCTTGCGGCCATTGGCGTGCATCAGGCGATGCGCGTGCCGCCGGTGAAGGACATCGAAGTGGCGATCAATAACCTGCCACCGCAGTTTGACGGCTACAGGATGCTGCATCTGACCGACATGCACATCAGCCGACTGTTCGACGAGCCATGGGCGCGTGCGGTGGTCGATCGCTCGAACGCGCTGGGGGTGGACCTGATCGTGGTCACTGGCGACTTGATCGACGGCCCGCTGAGCGCTCGAAAACAAGACGTGGAACCGTTGCGAGACCTGCGTGCTCCCGATGGGGTGTATGTGATTCCGGGCAATCACGAGTATTTCTTCGACAACGAGACGTGGATGCAGTACTTCGTCTCGCTGGGCATGAAGCGCCTGTCCAACAGCCACGCCATCATCGAGCGTGGCGGCGCGCAATTGGTGCTCGCCGGGGTCACCGACCTGAGCGCGCCACGGGCTCGTCTGCCGGGGCCGGACCTGCAACAAGCGCTGGCCGGGGCCCCTGCCGATGCGCCGATCATTCTGCTCGACCACCAGCCACGCAACGCCCGAAAAGCCGCCAGTCAAGGCGTGGCGTTGCAGTTGTCCGGGCATACCCACGGCGGCATGATCCGCCCGCTGGCCCCGCTCATCGCCAACGCCAACGAGGGGTTCGTGTCCGGGTTCTATGACGTCGATGGCATGCAGCTTTACGTCAACAACGGCACCGCCCTCTGGCCCGGTTTTGCCCTGCGCCTGGGCGTGCCGTCGGAGCTGACGCGCATCACCCTCAGGCGCGCTGAACCCTGATAGCTCGGCTAGACCGACGGCACTTCTTCGCGAACCCGCTTGGCCTCCGACACGCTGACATTGCGCGGCAGTGCAATGCCGTTTTTCGCAGCAAGGATTTCGGCCATGACGCTGACCGCGATCTCGGCGGGGGTCTTGCTGCCGATGTAGATGCCGATCGGGCCATGCAGGCGCTTGAGTGAGCTTTCGGTCTCGCCGAAGTGCTCGATCAGGCGCTCGCGGCGCTGCTGGCTGTTGCGTCGCGAGCCGATGGCGCCGATGTAGAACGCAGGGCCCTGCAACGCTTCCAGCAACGCCAGGTCGTCGAGCTTGGGATCGTGACTCAGGGCAACGATGCAGGTGCGCAGATCAACGCCGAATTCGCGCACCACATCATCCGGCATGCCGACGATGCGCTCCACGCCACTGACCGACCAGGTTTCCACGTATTCAGGGCGCGGATCGCACACCGCGACCTTGAAGCCGTTGAACAGCGCCATGGTCGCCAGGTACTCGGCCAAGGCGCCTGCGCCGATCATGAGCAGGCGGTAGCCAGGGCCGAGGGTGTTGAGCATCACCTCGCCGTCGAAGCTGAACTGCTCAGGTGTGGCGCTGGGCTCAAGGGTCACCTCGTTAGAAGCAAGCTTCAAACGTCTGCGCACCAGGCGACCGGCATCGAGCTGAGTCAACAGTTCGTCCAGCGACTGCCACGACGGGTTGAATTCGAAGATCAGCTCCAGCGTCCCGCCACAGGGCAACCCGAAGCGATGGGCTTCGTCGGCGCTAACGCCATAACGCACCACCTCCGGCGGCCCCTGGGTAAGGCCCGCGCCGCCGTAAGCGGTGGTGTAGCGATGGATCAGGTCGTCCTCGATGCAGCCACCGGACACGCTGCCCACCACCCGGCCGTCGTTACGCAAGGCCATCATCGACCCCACCGGGCGCGGCGAGGAGCCCCAAGTCCGCGCTACGGTCGCCAGCAGCACCGACTCACCAGCGGCAAGCCAGTCGCGGGCGGTGCGCAGAACCAACAGATCAATGCTTTCCATGGGGCGTCTCCTCAGCGCATTTGCAGAATGATCGGGCTGCTGCTGGCCGGGTCAGTGTGTTCACGTAACGTGCTGACTGCCTTGGCGTCCACCGGTTCACTCTGATTGCCCCAGGTGCTGCGCACGAAGGTCAGGACCTCGGCGATTTGCTGATCCGACAATTGCTCGCGGAACGCCGGCATGCGGTAGGCATCAGGCACGCCCGCCGCCACAACGCGCTGGGAACCGTTGAGGGTGATGTTGATCGCCGAGGCGTTCTCCTTGGCCAGCGCGGACGTGGCCCCCGCCAACGGTGGCATCCACTGGGCCTGCCCCTTGCCATCGGCCCCGTGACACGACGCGCAGCGGGTCACGTAAGTATGAGCGCCGGGGGTGTCCAGACGATCGGCAGCCGACACCGCCTGATACTGCCAGGGCGTGCCATCGCGCTGGCTATCGCCGGGCAGTGACTTCAGATAGCGGGCAATGGCGGCCAGATCATCGTCGCTCATGAACTGCGTGGAGTTGTTGAAGGCCTCGGTCATGGAGCCGAACACCACTGCGTGCTGGTTGCGACCGGTCTTGAGGAACTGCACGATTTCAGGCTCGCTCCAGCGGCCAAGGCCGGTGTTGTGGTCGTTGCGCAGGCTCGGTGCGTACCAGCCATCGAGCAAGGCACCAGCGAGGAACGGCGTGCCGGATTCGTCCAGCGCCTTCTCGTTGAACGCCAGCCCGCGCGGGGTGTGACAGCTGCCGCAATGGCCCGGCCCCTGAACGATATAGGCACCGCGATTCCAGATTTCATCCTTACCGGCTTTGGCAGCATAGGGTGCGGTGTCGGTAAACACGCCGTTCCACAGCGCGATGGGCCAACGCATGTTCAGCGGCCAGGGGATCTCGCTCGGGATATTCGCCTGACGCACCGGCGCGATGCCTTTCATGAAGAAGGCGTACAGCGCACGCACATCATCGTCGCTGAGCTTGGCGTAGGACGGATACGGCATGGCCGGGTACAGCCGTCGCCCGCCTGGCGCCACACCGTGACGCACCGCCCGGTCGAAGTCGGCCAGGCTGTAGTGGCCAATGCCGGTCTCAGGGTCGGGGGTGACGTTGGTGGTGTGAATGGCCCCCAAGGGCGTGGCCATTTCCAGTCCACCGGTGAACGGCACGCCGCCCGGCACGCTGTGACAGGCGACACAATCGCTGAGCCGGGCGACGTATTCGCCTCGGGCAATCAGCGCCGGGGCCATGTCGGCTGCGGCGGTCTGATCGGTTTGCAGTGGCGAGGCAGGCTCGCGGGTGACGTACCAGGCCAGAAGACCTGCCGCGACCAGGCACGGCAACGCCAGCCAGCCAGCGGTTCTTGCGAATCGGCGGTTGTTCATGAGTGCTCCGGCGCAGGTCAGGTAAAGGAATGTCGGCTCAAGGGCATGCTGCGGATGCGCTGCCCCGTCAATGCCGCCACCGCGTTGGCCACTGCAGGCGCCACCGCTGGCAACGGCGGTTCGCCGATGCCGCCCATTTTTTCCCCGCTCTCGACCACCCGCACATGCACCCGAGCCATCTTCGACGGCGGCAGAATCGGGTACAGGTCGTAGTTGCGCGCACGGGGTTTACCGTCGACGTACACCGCTTCCTCGACCAACACCTGAGACAAGCCCAACGACACGGCGCCATTGACCTGAGCCTCGACAATCGCCGGGTTGACGATGCTGCCCGGATCGATGGCCTGCCAGATGTCATGCACCCTGACCTGCCCCTGCTCGATCGACACCTCGGCGATCACTGCCGTTTGCGTGCCGAACGGCGACGCCATGGCCACGCCGCGCGCCCGCTTGCTGCCGTCTTCGGCGGTGAACGGGCCCCGCTTCCAGCCGCCGGAAAGCTCGCCGACCGCATTGAGCAAGGTGGTCAGCCGCTTATTGTCGCGCAACAGGTGCAGACGCAGTTCGAACGGGTCCTTGCCGCCTTTGTCGGCGAGCTCGTCAAGGAACGACTCGTAGAAGAAGTCATTGAGCGAGTTGCCGACCGAACGCCAGTAACCCAGCATCACCGGTCCTTTGACGTAGATCTGCGCAATGCGCTTGTTGGGAATTGCATAGGACTTGCCCGACAGCCCCTCAAGGGCCGTGGGGTCGATCTTGTCGCCTTGCTTGCCTGCCAAGCCTTCGGTGGGTCCTTCCGTGGCGCTGACGGCCTCGATTGCAATGGGCCAACCATCGTTGTCCAGTGCACCGCGAAAATTCACCGCTGCGCCGGGGCGAAGCACGTCGCGCAGAAACTCTTCCTCGCGGCTCCAGATCATCTTGACCGGGCGCCCGACGGCTTTGGCCAATTCGATGGCCTGCGGGTACGGACTGGCCGAGCCATAGAGAAAATGACGCCCGAAAAAGCCGCCCAGCAATGGCGAATGCAAGGTGATGCGCGACGGGTCCAACCCGGTGCGTTTGGCGATGTCGGCCTGGAACATTTCCGGCGCCTGATTGGGCAGCCAGATTTCCAGCGAGCCGTCAGGGTTGAACCGTGCCAGGGCCGATGGCGGCTCAAGCTGGGCGTGATGCAAATACTGGTTGTTGTAGGTCGCTTCGATTTTGCTCTTGGCGTTGGCCAGGGTGCCCGCCACGTCGCCTTCGTTTTCATCGTCGCGAGCCGGGCCTTTCTCGGCCGCCAGCTTTTTGAAATACGCGTCGCTGGAAAAGTCCGCCGGCATCACCCGCACAGCCGAATCGGCGGCTGCCTCTTGCCAGTCCACCTGGATCGCTTCCACCGCGCGCTTGGCGTTCCACCAACGCTCGGCAACCACGGCCACGGCACCGGGCAGACGGTGCACCGAGTGCACGCCTTTCATGGCCTTGACCTGTTCTTCGTTGCGCAGATTGCCCACTGTCATGCCCAGGCGCGGCGCGTGCTGCACGGCAGCGTGAAGCATGCCGTCAACCTTCAGATCAATAGTGTAGAGCGCCTTGCCGGTGGACTTGTCGTAGGCGTCGAGGCGTTTGACCGGTTTGCCGATCCAGCGGAACTGGCTCGGGTCGCGCAGTGTGACGCTGGCCGGGTCCGGCACAGGCAGGTCCATGGCGCGCTCCGACAGTTCGCCGTAGGCGATGGAACGACCGGAAGCCGCGTGCACCACCTTGCCTGGCTCGGTGGTCAGCTCGCCGACCGGCACCTTGAGCGCTTCGGCTCCGGCCTGCAGCAACATGGCTCGGGCCAGCGCACCCAGGCGGCGCATGGTCGGATAGCTCATGCGCACCGACATGCTGCCGCCGGTGATGCGGATGCCGTTTTCCATCACGAAATAAGCGTCACCCGGCGGCGCGCATTCAACAACGAAGGTGGCAGGGTCGGCGTCAAGCTCTTCACCGACAATCTGCGCCATGGCCGTGAAGGTGCCCTGCCCGCCTTCGATGAACGGCGACAGTAGGCGCACGGTGTTGTCCGGGCGAATCTCCAGAAACGCAGGCACCTGAGTGCCGCGTTCAGCCGCAGCCGTGGCGGCCAGCACGCGCGAGGAACCAAGCGGCAGGCCGAAGCCCAGCACCAGCGCACCGACGGCGGTGCCGGTCAGAAAACGGCGGCGTGACAGGTTGATCGGGTCGGCCAAGGGTTGGGCCATCAGGTGGGCGATGGCATCGAAGCGAACGGTCATCAGGCATCCCCCTTCACGGCCTGGCCGGCAAGGTCATGAACCGCCGCATGAATGGCGTTGTACGTGCCGCAGCGGCACAGGTTGACCATCGCCGCCTGGATCTGCGCGTCACTTGGCTTAGACGTGTGCTTGAGCAACGCCGTGGCTGCCATCACCTGGCCGGACTGGCAGTAGCCGCACTGAGCGACCTGAAGATCGACCCAGGTCGCGACCACACGCTTGCCCACTTCATCGCTCTCGATGGCCTCGATCGTGGTCACCTCACGGCCCACAACGCCTGCCACCGGCGTGACGCAGGAGCGCACCACATTGCCGTCCACCAGCACCGTACACGCACCGCACTGCGCCAGCCCGCAGCCATACTTGGTGCCGGTCATGCCCAGATCATCACGGATCACCCACAGCAGGGGCGTATCGGCGTCGGCATCGACCTCATAGGTCTTCTGATTGATTCGTAATTCCATGGCTCACCCGCTAATCATCGGTTGAAGGGCATTTCTAGTTTTTTTAGACGGCGATGTCATGCAGCGCCGTTCGACACTGAAGGGAAGTCTAGTCCTCGGCGTGAGCGTCAGATGGCCGTTCACGCCGCGGCCCCGCGCGAACAGGTCATCGACGCGCAAGGGTGTCAGGCATACACGGGCGTGAATCGGAGAGTGTCTATTGCAAAGACTCTAGACCGCAGAGGGAGTGTTTCCTATAGGCGCCCCTGCAACCTCGGAGGATTAGGCAAGTATTCAAGAGGATTGCGCTAAGGGGCGGCGGTATTGAGCTGTTCGGAGATCTCGATCAGGTTCAGGTCCGGGTCGCGCACGTACACCGAACGGATGGGGCCGGTGGCGCCGGTGCGTTGCACGGGGCCTTCAACGATCGGCCACTGCTCGCGCTGCAAATGAGCGATGACCGCCTCCAGGCTGGTACTGGCGATGAAGCATAGGTCCAGCGCGCCAGGCACCGGCAGGTGGGCCTTGGGCTCGAACTCGTGACCACGAAGGTGGACGTTGATCTTCTGGTTGCCGAACTTGAACGCCAGGCGGCCGCTGCCGAAGGTTTCCAGCTGCATGCCCATCACGCGCACATAAAAATCCTTGCACGCTTCAAGGTCGATGGTGGTCAGTACCAGATGGTCAAGATGATCGATCATTGCACAGGCTCCAGTTCAGTGTGCGGACGAGTATGCCTCGCGCCGTTCGGACGTCAACGACGCTGGTTCGTCAGCCCGGCCAACAGGGTCGTGACCAGCACGGCCAGCACCACCCCCGCCGCAACGGTAGCGTAGATGCCCCACTGCAGGACCATCACCTTGAGGGTGAGGTAAAAACCGATCACACCGATGGCGCCAATCGCATTGCCCCGCACAATCGCGCCCAGTTCGTGGCGGCCACCCTGAACGTGGGAAAACACGGCCAGCGGCCAGGCGATCACCGGAATCGGTGCCAGAAACCCGCTCACCACAGGGCCCAACCATTGCGCACCCGCCGTGATGACCAGCAGCAGCGCGGTGGCGGTCAACATGCGCATCGGGATGATCCAGCGCGGCACCGGGACATAACCACCGGAGGTCGTTTCAGCCTCTTTCGAAGCGACGCGCACGATTGCTACGACCAGGCACAGGGCGATCACGATACAAGCCGTGATCGAACCCAGCACATTCATCAGCACCGCTACCCCGACGTAAAACGCCAACGCCGTGACACAACCGATCAACGCCGAGACGCGTCGGGTCACAAGGAAATAAAACAGATAGGTCGCCTGAATCGCCGCCACCCCCGCCAGTGCGCCGGGCACCGCCAGCGCGGCAAAAGCGGGGCCTTGCTCCAGGCTCAGAAACAGCATTACCGCTGCGGAGGTGACGGGCAGCCCGGACAGCAGCCCGCCGATGTGGGTGCCCCACCGCTTGGCGGCCAGGGAAATGGAGAGCATGAGCAGCGGCGTGATGAGCAATTTTAAATAGAAGGCAGTCATGAAAAAAGCATCGGAATCTTTGGGTCTGCACTTTTTACACGGTTCCCTGCGTTCTTGCTCGGCCGCTGCTCAAAACCCGCTTTTCTCCAGTCAAAGAATGGGCTTGCCGCCCGTCACGCCATAGCGTGTGCCGGAAATGTAGCTGGCCTCATCCGACGCCAGCAGCACGTAAATCGGCGCCACCTCCACCGGCTGGCCGGGTCTGCCGAGCGGCGTCTCCTCGCCAAAGCTTTTTACGTCTTCATCGGTCATGGTCGCGACGATCAACGGCGTCCAGATCGGCCCCGGCGCAACACTGTTCACCCGAATACCACGCGGCCCGAGCATCTGCGCAAGCCCGGCACTGAAGTTGGCGATCGCCCCCTTGGTGGTGGCATAGGGCAGCAACGTGGGTTTGGGCGAATCGGAGTTCACCGAGCTGGTGTTGATGATCGAGCTGCCTGCGGCCATCGACGGCAGTGCGGCCTTGCAGATGCGAAACATCGCCGTGATGTTGATATCGAAGGTCTTGACCCACTCCTCGTCGGAGATCTCTTCAAGGGTATCGTGGCTCATCTGAAAGGCGGCGTTGTTGACCAGCACATCAATGCGCCCGTACTGCTTGACCGTCTCATCGACAATCGCCGAGCAGTGGTCTTTGTCGGCCAGATCTCCCGGTAACAACAGACACTGACGTCCGGCTTCCTCGACCCAACGCGCGGTTTCCTTGGCGTCTTCGTGCTCATCCAGATACGAGATCGCGACATCGGCGCCCTCCCGCGCAAAGGCGATGGCCACGGCGCGACCGATGCCGCTGTCAGCGCCGGTGATCAGGGCGATCTTGTTGGCCAGACGACCCGAGCCCTTGTAACTGGACTCGCCGCAATCCGGATACGGCTCCATCCGGCCCTGGTCGCCAGGCACGGATTGCGCTTGAGGCTTGAATGGCGGCTTGGGGTAATCGGTCATGACATTCTCCTGGGTCAGTCCATACGCAAAAACGCGTGTTCAAGGGGTGGACTGAATGCAGGGGGCATGAGTTCGCAGTTTTTTACGGCACCTTCGAGACCTCTGGTCCCGAAAAAATGAGGTCAAGCCCTGCGATGCACCTTGAGGACAACGCGTCCTGGCGGACGACAGGCCACTTTTACGCGACCAACGGACTGTCATGCTACAGGTCGTCTGCCGATACACTGGCATACGTCCTTATTGACCGCCTCTGGCCGTCAAGCATCTGCAACGAATCGGAACTCTGGCATGACCCAAACCCTTCCCACGCCCCCTTTCGAATCCGTCGGCTGCGCACAATGCCGCAATCTGGAAGGTCTGGGGTTCGACTTCACCATGGCATTCCAGCCCATTTTCAACATCAGGACACGCACCCCATACGCTTACGAGGCACTGGTGCGGGGCATCAACGGCGAATCGGCGGCGAGCATCCTCAGCCTGGTCAACGACAGCAACCGTTATCGCTTTGATCAGGCCTGTCGGGTCAAGGCCATCGAGCTGGCCGCGGCACTGGGCTTGCTGGACATTGCGGGATGCAAGCTGAGCATCAACTTCCTGCCCAACGCCGTGTATCGGCCCGAAACCTGTATCCGGGCGACGCTGGAAGCGGCACAGCTGTTCGGTTTCCCTCTGAACAGGCTGATGTTCGAAGTGACGGAGGGCGAGCGGGTGGAAGATCCCGATCACCTCAAATCCATCTTCGAAGCCTACGAGCGGCACGGTTTCACGACCGCAATCGACGACTTTGGCTCGGGTTATTCAGGGCTGAATTTTCTGGCGATGTTCCAGCCCCATGTGCTCAAGATCGATATGGCGCTGACCCGTGGCATCGACCGGGATCCGGTTCGCCGCGCCATTGTCGAAGGCATCGTGCTGGTCGCCAATCGCCTGGACATCGAAGTGATCGCAGAGGGTATCGAGACGCCCCAGGAGTACCAGGCGCTGCTGGACCTGGGCGTGGAACTGATGCAGGGCTACCTGCTCGCACGTCCCGCCACCGGAAAACTGGCGGTGGGCGATTTTTCGCAAGTGGGCAAGTCGCTTGTTTGCGACCCACCAGACGCCTGACACCCTCAGGACGGCTCGTCCGGCTCGCTGTGCACCACCACCAGCAACTGCGCCTGAACATCGCCCAGCGAGCGCAGGCGATGGGGCTTCTGCGCGTTGAAATGCAGGGCATCGCCGCGTTCGAGGATCACGGTTTCGGTCATGAAATCCACCTCGACCCGGCCCTTGTGAACGAACAGGAACTCTTCGCCCACATGCTCCTTGAACGTGGTCCCGACGAACTCGGCCGGCGGAAACAGCATGAATGGCAGCAGGTTGCGGTCGCTGACCTGATGGGCCAGCACGGCATAGCTTGAACCCTGCTCGTTGTTGGTCAGCAACTGGCGCTGGCCCTGGCGCACGAGACTGAAACGGTCGACATCGGCCTCGGTTTCATTGAACAGCTCCTCAACGTTGACGTGCAGCGCCTTGGCCAGCTTCAACGCAGCGGCAATCGACGGCGTGTTCAGGCCGCGCTCAACCTTGGACAGGTAGCTTTTGGTCATTCCGGACCGCTCGGCCAGCGCTTCGAGCGTGACCCCCATTTTTTTGCGCAACAGCTTCAAGCGAATGGACATGGATAAAACATTTCCGTCGGACGGCAATCGTGTGTGTTGTCAATGACACTTAGTGTCATTAGGATGGATTTGTGTCATCCAGCAGCGCAGTCAGCTCACGACCCGCCGCTGGAACCCCCTTAACCGCAAACCGAGGACCGCCCTGTGGCCACGACCCTGGAACTCTCCAAGGACCAGCTGATGACGCGCTCCAACGCGCAGATGGATAATACGTTAAAAGACAACACTTGGACCCTGCGACAAAAGCTGGCACTGACCTGCCGCATCCTCTTCGACAACGGCCACGACTCGGGCCTGGCCGGGCAGATCACCGCGCGCGGCGAACAACCCGGCACCTTCTACACCCAGCAATTGGGCCTGGGCTTCGATGAAATCACCGCCAGCAACCTGCTGCTGGTCAACGAAGATCTCGACGTGCTCGAAGGCCACGGCATGCCCAATCCGGCCAACCGCTTTCACACCTGGGTCTACCGCGCGCGCCCCGACGTGCAGTGCATCATCCACACCCACCCGACCCACATTGCTGCCCTGTCGATGCTGGAAGTGCCGCTGCACATCTCGCACATGGACCTCACCCCGCTGTTCGACGACTGCGCGTTTCTCAAGGACTGGCCCGGCGTGCCGGTGGGCAACGAGGAAGGCGAAATCATCTCCGGCGCCCTGGGCGACAAGCGCGCGATTCTGCTCTCCCACCACGGCCAGCTGTCCACCGGCAGCACGGTGGAAGAAGCCTGCGTGATCTCGGTGTTGATCGAACGCGCCGCCAAGCTGCAATTGCTGGCCATGAGCGCCGGGCAGATCCAGCCGATCCCTGCGCAGCTGGGCAACGAAGCCCACGACTGGGTATCGCGCCCGAAACGCCACAGCGCCGCCTTCAACTATTACGTGCGCCGTAGCGTCAAGCAGCACGTCGACTGTCTAGTCTGACCTGACTGGGATGTAGGCGCTTTTTCCATCTTCCCGCCCCCGCTGCTGTGTGGATCTTCGCAAGCGGCTGACTATGATGTTCCAGTGCGCAGAACAAAAATCCCTCGGGTGCCACCCCATTCAGGAGCACTCACATGCGTGTCATGGTCATGATCAAAGCCACCGCCGACTCCGAAGCCGGCACACTGCCCTCCCCCGAACTGCTCGCCGCCATGGGCCGCTACAACGAAGCACTGGTCAACGCCGGCGTGATGCTCGCCGGCGAAGGCCTGCACCCAAGTTCCGCAGGCGTACGCCTGGCTTTTTCAGGCGACAGCCGCACGCTCAGCACAGGCCCGTTCACCCCGACCCAGGACCTCGTTGCCGGGTTCTGGCTGTGGCAGGTGAAATCGATGGAAGAAGCGATCGAATGGGCCCGCAAATGCCCGAACCCGATGCCCACGGACTCGGAGATCGAAATCCGGCGTTTGTATGAGGTTGAGGACTTTGGCGAGAATTTCACGCCGGAGTTGAGGGAGCAGGAGGAGCAGTTGCGGGCCAGGCTTGAGGGGAAAGACCAGGTCTGAGTTTCTGATCGCACCCGCGCCCTTCGTTCAGCAATACCGTAAAAAGCTCAGCCCTGCGCAGCGTGACTGGCTTTGCTTTGGAACATGGCGGTATCGGCCTTGAATATCAGGTCGTCGAGCAACTCGCCATCTTCCGGATACCAGGCCACACCCAGGCTGGCGCTGACCCTGATCTGCATGTCTTTCCAGGGCATGGGCAGCTCGATGGCCTTGCAGATGTCCTGGGTGATGCGCTGGATGTCGTGTTTGTGATGGGCGCCGTCGAGCAGCAAGACAAATTCATCGCCGCCCATGCGCGCGGCGATTTCGAACTCGCGAATATGGGATTTGATCGCCGACGCCACATGGATCAGGGCGGCATCGCCGGCCTGGTGGCCATAACAATCGTTGATCTGCTTGAAGTTATTCAAGTCGATGTAGCACAGGGCCAAATGCTCTCCACGACGCCTGGCGTCGAGCAGCTTCTGACTGACGAAGGGGATAAAACTGTTGCGATTGGGCAAGCCACTCAGGCTGTCATAGAAGGCTAGCTTGCGGACTTCCTCTTCTGCCAGTTTGCGTAACTTGATCTCCTTGCGCAGATGGCGCTGAGCGTTCAACAGCACCAGCGTGAACATCAGAACAAGCACGCCGCCAATACTGATCAGGACAATCGTCTTGCGCAGCCGCTCGACGAGCTGTGGCGGGTTGGGGTCGTAAATGAAGTTTTCCAGACCGTCGATGCTGTCGACCATGCCCAGGTCGAGGAACGTTTCAGCCATGCGTTGCCAACGCCCCGGGTTCATATGACCGATCTCGATCAAGTCGGACTGCACCAATGGACGCATGGCCTGAGCTTCGAACTCCAGGTGCGCGCGGCTTTTCTCCACTGAATACTGATTGAGCAGCAGGTCGATGATTTTCTCGGGGTTGTCCATCGCGTAGCGCCAGCCACGCAACGTGGCGCGACGAAAAGCCTCGACCCGTTGCGGATACTCATCAATCTCGGCTTGGGTGGTGAACAGGATGTCGCTGTAAAAGTCGATCCCGTAAGTGACGGGCGAGATAACGTTGTAGTCCACGCCGCGCTGTTGCAGGTAAAAGGGCTCGTTGGTCCCGTACGAATTGAAGGCCGCCACTTTGCCGTTGGCCAGATCCTCGACCTGATAGCTGCTGGGCAGCAATTGCAGTTTCTCGAGAGGTATACCCTCGCTGCGGAACATGGCCAGAAAATCGGCATCGGTCTGTGCATCCATCAGCATCACCGGCTTGTCGATCAGGTCGTGCACGGTGCGAACCCCCTGGTCAGTGCGCGCCAGAAGCACAGAGGGGGAATGCTGAAAAATTACCGCAAGCGCGACCAGTGGCTTTCCATGCAAACGTGCGTAAAGCAACTCGCTGTTGGCTTCGGCATATTGGGCGCGCCCGGAAAGCACTTCTTCAACCGGCGTGATATTGGGGCCACCCTCGTGTAAGCGCACCTCCAACCCCTCTTCGCGGTAATAGCCCTGTGCGATGGCGGCGTAATAGCCCGCGAACTGAAACTGATGCCTCCAACGCAGCTGTACATCAATCACCTGTACGGCGCCATTCTGTTGAGTGGCCGGGCTCGCCCACACCGCCTGAGTCGAGAGCAGCACGAAACTCAACAGTCGACGCAGCCAACCCGACAGCCGTCTCTGCGGCTGACCTGACGTGTTGGAGCAGCAAGGGGGGCTGTGCATAGTGGAGGGTCCGTGAATCGCGCTTATCGTTCAGCGTGCAAGGCTTGGCGCGGCATTGTGGCATCAGTGATGCAATGCCAGCAATCGCGGGCCATGGCGGGCCATGGCGGCGGTCAGCGGCGTTGGGCTGAGCGCCGGGTCTGATTGACGTTCCGCGAGGCGACCAGACCCGGTGCGCCGTAAGCCGAGAATTGCTCGTTCATCAGCTCCAGCCAGAACAGCTTCGGGTCATCGCGGCTGACAGGCCTAACTGGCTTTGTTGATCCACAAGGACAGCGAGAAGAGCGAGCCGGTGAAATGTTTTGTTCAATGGCTGGTGGAGAATCTGGGGTGACGTCAGGTTGATTGAAACAGACCGAATCCCTGCTGACGCGTGGGCGTCTATAACGACGTCAACGCTAGAGCACAAACCTCACCCGCCGACTCACCAGAATCAACACCGGCGCCGCGGCAAACGCCAGCACCAGGACCACCAGCGCCAGCAGATTCCCGTAAGCCATCCCCAACGCCATCGCCCCCAGAATGAACAGCGGGTGCACGTAATACACCGCCGAAGACACCTTGGCCGATGTGGTGCTGGTGGACGCCCGGACATGCACGAACGGCAGCAAAAACAGTGCAGGACCGATGATTACCAGAGAGAACAGGAAGTCGAAATTCAACTCGGTGTCAGCGCGCAAGACCAGGTTAAGGTAAGCCTCTGACAGGATCAGCGAGAGCCCCAGCACCAGCGCGGTCCAGACGCCCAGACGGGTGACTTTTTCGGTCACCTGATGCCGGGCGAACAGGTAGCCGATGGTCATGAACGGGAAGCCCATGAAGACAAAGTTCCGGGCTGTGTAGTCGTTCTGATTGAAATGCTGCAGGAAGGCGTTGGGCAGTTCGTAATAGACCCGTGCGTATTGCAGGAACAGACCGATCGCGAAGGCCGACAAGGCCAACAGTGTGAGCAGCGTCGTGCTGCGCGATCGCAGCACATACAGGATCAGGCCACCGCCGAGCATCCCGGTCAGGTACCAGAGGTGGAAATAGCCGATCACCAGTTTTTTCAGCACAGCCAGTATGCCGCCGACGCTGCCCAGGGTCGCAGGCTCCACGTACAGAGGGCTGTAGATCAGCATCCAGAACAGGTAAAGCCACAGGCCGCGCTTGAACCAGGTCGTGAAAGAGTGGCCTGCCGCCAGTGTCTGGTAGAGATAAAAGCCGTTGATGATGAAGAAGGTTGGCACCGCCACGCGGAGCAGGCCGTTGCACAACAGGTAACCGAGGGTCGTGTCATTGCCGCCGAGGATATGGCAATGCAGCGCTACCACGAAGACGGCCAGCAGAACCTTCAGCGCATCGAGATTTCCATTCAAGACTTTCGGCATAGGTTCGAGATTTCCCAAAGAAAAGCACTGGCCAAGCTTTGCGAACCCCTTGACCATGCCCGTGAGCATAGCCAACTGTAAAGAAAGTGAGACATGGGATGCTTAGATCCGCATCAGGCTATGTCTACGACGCTCCAGACGCCCTCACGACGACGGGCGATCACCAGACAATCACCCGCCCCGTCTGCGCTCACCACCTGTTCCCCACCTGCCGCCCAGAACGCACTGCGCCCCGCACACGCCCAGCCGCCTGAGGGGCCTCCATGGTTGGCCATCAGCACGCCCATGGCGTGTTCCTTCGCGTAACCCTGCAGCAAAGCGCTGTCAGGGGCGTAGCCGTTTTCGCTGATCAGCACGCTGGTCGCATACACGCCCGCTCCGGCATCAGCCGCCGCGCTCGCGTGGCTGGCGTGGGTGAAATCGGCGCAGACTGACAGCGCGATGGGCTCGGCCGCGATGTTCAACAATGCCCCGCCAGTGCCTGCGCTGAACACCGCGTCTTCTCCGGAATGCAGGTGCTGCTTGGTATAGATCGCCTGCTCCCCACGAGTAGCAAACACCAGCGCGCCAATCAGGATGGCGTCGCTGCCCTTTTTGCGCAGGGGCAGGCCGACGACGGTGGTCAAGCCCAGGCGGTGCGCGAGCTCGCGCAGCGGATGCAGGCATGGCGCATCCGGGCTTTGCGCAAGCTCGCGAGCTAATGAGGGCTCGTAGCCGGTCAGGGACAATTCCGGGAACATCAGAAAGTCGACCCCGTGCTCAGCGGCGAGAGTCATGAAGTGCAGGTGGCGTTCGATATTGGCGTTGAGATCGCCCGCGATCGAGCAATATTGGGCGGCACAAAGCGTGAGGTGGGTCATCGGCGTCACGTCTGAAAAAAGGGGGTCAGTAAAGCATGATGCTTGTAAGGTTGCGGATCACCGAAACGTCTCGCCAAACGCCTCTGCAACGAGCCGGCCCATCCACTCTCCCGCTCGCCCGGCCAGCACGTAATCGTCTGGCGCGTCGAGGATTTCGGTGTTGATGTGCAGCACCCGGGCGCCATGACGGCGGGCGATTTCCGGGATCTGCGCGGCCGGTTGTACGACGCCGGAAGTGCCCAGTGATAGCAGCAGGTCAGCATCCTGAGCGGCCTGAAAGGCGGTTTTCAATGGCTGTTGCGGCAGTGCCTCGCCGAACCACACCACGCCCGGGCGGATCTTGCCATTGCAACGCAGGCAACGGGGTGGCTCGATGGCGCCGGCAGACGGCTCGGGCTGATCGTTCAGCGGTTGCGTGTAGGGACGCGTGCAGGCGAAGCAACGCGGCGCCTGCAGGCTGCCGTGCAGGTGAATGACACCGTGGCTACCTGCCCGCTCGTGAAGATCGTCAACGTTCTGGGTCACCAGCAGCAGTTGCGGAACGTGACGCGCCAGTGCAGCAATCGCGAGATGGGCAGCGTTGGGCTGAACCTTCGCCACGAGTTGTCTGCGCCATTCGTACCAGCCCCAGACCAGGGCCGGGTCGTTGCGAAAGGCCGCTTCGGTCGCCAGTTGCGCAGGATCGAACTGCGCCCAAAGGCCGGTGAGTTGGTCCCGGAAAGTCGGGATGCCGCTTTCTGCGGACACGCCCGCGCCAGTGAAGACCACCACTCGTTTGGCAGAGCGCAGGGTTTCGACAGCTTGGGCAAAGACAGTTTCGTTCGTTGGCATGTGTTCAATCCTTTGTTGCGGTGAGCAAAACACTGATGGGCCCCTCTCGACAACCGGTACGTGAATGATCGGGCACTGTGCGCGCCTTCCGCAGGTCCAACCCGCAGACGTCCGTTCGGGGTCCACCCCATCGGCAGCCCCCGACAGGCACCGTCAAACCTTCCGATTACGGAGATCCAAGCATGGCGACGTTCGACCGGCGAGGCTTCATCAAGCGTGCATTGATCATCGGCGCGGGGTCAGTGGCATTGCCAGCAGACGCGGCTTCGGCCAAGCGACTGGCGGCACCGCAAACGCTGTTGCTCAAGCGCAATGACTGGGTGCCGAACAACCCTCGCTTGCCGGTGCTGCATTACACCGGCGTGATCGGCGATGGCGATATCGCCGCGCAAATGGAGGCGTTGTTCGCGCGCAATGGCTGGCCGCCGCAGTGGCGCAACGGCATTTACGACTACCATCACTATCACTCCACGGCCCACGAGGTGCTGGGGTTTGCCGCCGGTTCAGCGCGGCTGATGCTCGGCGGTCCGAACGGCCATGAAGTCGAGGTGACCCAGGGTGATGTGGTGCTGCTGCCGGCGGGCACCGGTCATTGTCGTCTCCGGGCCAGCAGTGATTTTCTGGTGGTGGGCGCCTACCCGCCGGATCAACCGTGGGACATTTGTCGAGAGGCGCCCACCGAGGCCATGCTGCAACGCATTGCTACACTGCCGTTTCCCGAGACGGACCCGGTGACCGGCAGCCAGCCGCCGCTGACGCAGTACTGGCAGAGGGTGTGATCGCTCACCCCCGATCGCCTGCCAGGATGCCTGGCATCAACCCGCGTAAGCCGGGTAATCGGTGAAACCTGCTTCGTTGCCGCCGTACAAGGTCGCCGGGTTCAGGGGGTTGAGGGGCCAGCCGTTGACGATCCGCGCAGGCAGGTCCGGGTTGGCAATGAACGGACGGCCAAACGCGATCAGGTCCGCCAACCCCGCCTCCACCAGGCGTGCGCCGCGCTCGGCGGTGTAGCGACCGGCGTAGATGATTCGGCCACTGAAGGTGCTGCGCACGTCTCGGCGGAACGCCTCTGGCAGATCGGGAGCGTTGTCCCAGTCGGCTTCGGCGATGGAAACGTAGGCCACACCCGCCTGTTCCAGCACCTTGATCGCTTCGATGTAGGTGCGGTGCGGATCGCTTTCCACCATACCGATGTACACGCGGTCCTGATCGGTGGTGGTGAACAGCGGCGTGAAACGCACACCCAGGCGGTCTGCGCCAATGGCCTGGGTGACGGCTTCGACGATTTCTCGCAAGAAACGCAGGCGGTTTTCCAGCGAGCCGCCGTACTCGTCTTCGCGGTGGTTGGCGTGTTCGGAGATGAACTGGTTGACCAGATAACCGTTCGCGGCATGGATTTCAACGCCATCGAAACCAGCAGCAATGGCGTTGCTCGCAGCCTGGGCATAGAGCCCGACCAGCGTCTTGATTTCCGCCACGGTCAGGGCGCGCGGCACGGAGGGCGCGACCAGCTCGCCGGCATTGGCGGCGGTTTCAATGAAGGCTTTGGCGTTGGTCGCGGCAATGGCCGAAGGCGCCACCGGCGCGCCGCCATCCGGTTGCAGGGCCGGGTGGGAAACGCGGCCGACGTGCCACAGCTGCGCAAAGATCACCCCGCCATCGGCGTGCACGGCGTCGGTGACCTTGCGCCAGCCTTCGATCTGCGCCGGGGTGTAGATGCCGGGGGTCCAGGCATAGCCTTGCCCGCGCGGTTCGATCTGGGTGCCCTCACTCACCATGAAGCCTGCGGAGGCACGCTGGCGGTAATACACAGCCATCAAGTCCGAGGCGATATCACCCGGCTGAGCGCTTCTCTGGCGGGTCAGCGGCGGAAAGGCGATACGGTTTTTCAGGGTCAGGCCGCCCAGTTTGACGGGGGTAAACAGCGACGGATAGTTCATGTTCAATACTCCAGATAATAAAAGAGAACCCGCGCCAAATAGCGGCAGGCCTTTTTACGGGCAACACTTATCCTCCAGCTCCACTTTCAAGGAACCGATGGATGTACTGGGTTAATGCTTAGTTCGAGGGCATCAACACGTCGTGAGTCATCGACAGCGCATGTTGGAACGGTTTAACCGAGCCGGTGATCTTCGCCATCACACTGGCGCCGAGCCACAGTGAATACAGTTCAAGTGCTATGTTTTGCGGATCGCCCTTGAGGGTCAGCGAGCCGTCTTGGGTACTACGCGCCAGCGACGCGGCAATGCAGCCGATGATGCTCGCCGTGCCGCGCTCCAGCGCCTGGCGCATGGGTTCGGACAAATCCGCGACCTCGGCGCCGAGCTTCACCGCCAGGCATTTGCCCCAGTCGCCGGCGGTCTGGTTCTCGATCCATTGTTGCCAGTAACCGTCCAGTTTCTGAGCCTCGGACAGGTCCGTGCGATTGAACAACGCGTTCATGCCGTGCACATAGGTTTCGAAATAGCCGTCCAGCAATGCCACCCCAAACGCATCTTTCGAACCGAAGTAATGATAGAAAGAGCCCTTCGGAACGTGCGCACTTTGAAGCACTTCGTTAAGCCCGACAGCGGAAAAGCCTTTCTGGCTGACGAGCAACTTGGCGACATCAAGAATGGTCTGCCTTACGTTTTTGACTTGGGCACTGCTCATGAACTTTCCTTCTCAGTAGACCAGTCGTCTAATGCGTTGAAGCGGATAGTAGGAGCCGTGCCAGTCATCCACAATGTCGAATCCGCAAGGATTCCGGACATCGACCGGTTGCCGCCCTCAAGAGCGTTGCCAACCCGGCCCCTGCCCCTGACAATCGCGCCACACCCGCCTGCTTCGGAGATTGTTCATGCACAGCGTTGCGCTGGTCGTTTATCCCCGCTTTCAATCCCTCAGCCTGTCCATGGCCTCGGTGTTTGAATGCGCGAACCTGTTGCGCGGCGAGCAGGCGTACGAGTTTCACCTGGTGTCGCCCGACGGCGGTGCGGTGACGTCGTCCCAGGGGTTCTCGGTCGTCAGCACGCCGATGAGGCCGGAAGGCTACGACTCGATCATCATCAGCAGCTTCCTGGAACTGGACGAACCCGACTCCGCGCTGCTGACCTTCGTGCGCAACGCTTCGGCGCAATCGCGGCGGGTGGTGTCCTTGTGCGTCGGCGCCTTCGTGCTCGCCGAAGCCGGCCTGCTCGACGGCAGGCGTGCCACCACGCACTGGCTACACGCCCCGGCGTTCAAGCAGCGCTACCCGCACATTCAACTGGAAGAAGATCGCCTGTTCGCGGTCGATGGGCACCTGTGGACAGGGGCCGGCATGAGCGCAGGCATGGACTTGGCGCTGGCGATGGTCGAGAGCGATCTTGGGCCGGATCTGGCCCGCAGGATCGCGCGAAAACTGGTGATTTATCAGCGCCGTGGCAGTGAGCAGTCTCAGCTGTCAGCGCTGCTGGAGCTGGACCCCAAATCCGATCGCGTGCAGCTGGCGATGGCCTATGCCCGCGAGAACCTGACCGATGATCTGTCGGTAGAAGCGCTGGCAGCCGTGGCTCGGCTCAGCCCGCGCCAGTTCAGCCGGGTGTTTCGCGAGGAGACCGGGCAGACCCCGGCCAAGGCCATCGAAAGCCTGCGCCTGGAAGCGGCGCGGGTGATGATGGAAACCAGTCGGCATCCGGTGGAAGTCGTGGCCAGGGAAACCGGATTCGGCGACCGCGAACGCATGCGCCAGGCCTTTCTGCGCGCGTTCGGCAAGCCGCCACAGGCCATGCGCAACGAGCTGTTCAATGCCGCCGCCGGCCACGGCGCGTCAGGCCTGTGAGGTGGGGATCAGCCCGGCTTCGCGATAGCTGAGAATGAGTTCGTCGAACACCGCAATCTCACCCCGAGTGCGGGCAATCAATTGAGCACCGGCGACGGCGGTGTAGATCGCTCGGGCACGTCGTTCGCACTGCTGCGCGCTGCCGACGCCGGCATCGGCCAACACCTGGGTCAGCCAGCTCACATTGGTGTCGGCGAAGGCCCGGACTTCGACCTTGACCTCCTCGGGCAGGTCTTCGTGCTCGGCGGCCATGAAGCTGGACAGGCACAGGCGATTGCCGTCTTCCAATGAGGTGCGGAAGATCGACGGGTAGATCGCAAGGCTCTGGAGCGGATCAGGATTGGCCACGCGAATCGCGCTCAACACCTTGGCCGTGTCTTGCCAGTAACGATGCGCGACCGCTGCACCCAGATCGGCCTTGCTGGAAAAGTGGTAGTAGATACTGGCGTTCTTGATTCCGACCGCCTCGCCGATACTGCGGAAATTGATCCCGCTGTAACCGTGCATCTGCGCCGCCGATTTCGCCGCCGCCAGAATGGCTTCCCGCGCGTTTTCGCTCACGTCCGACTCCTAAGCCTGAACTCAACGGCACGATTCTACGCTTGCACCCAGAAACCTGCCAACTGGTAGGCAGGGGTTGACAGATCAAATTTCAGCGCGCATCGTTTACCTACCAACTGACAGGCAGGTAACTAACCATGACCACTTCCAACCCGCAATTTGATGCGTCCACCCTCCCGCTGATGAAAATCCATGACTGGTTCGATGGCCCCTACCCGGCCCGTGTGCGTATCGCTCTGGCCGAAAAGGGCCTGCTCGCGCGCACCGAGTTCGTCTCGGTCAATCTCTGGACGGGCGAGCACAAACAACCTGAGTTTCTGGCCATCAATTACTCCGGCACGCTACCGGTGCTGGAGCTCGATGACGGCACGCTGATCGCCGAATGCACGGCCATCACCCAATACCTGGATGTGCTGGACGATAACCCCGTGCTCACCGGCCGAACCCCCGTCGAGAAAGGCCTCATTCACATGATGACCAAGCGCGCCGAGATCGAATTTCTCGATGCCGTAAGCACCTACTTCCACCACGCCACGCCGGGCCTCGGGCCGCAGGTGGAGCTGTATCAGAACGCCGAATGGGGCAACCGCATGCGCGACAAGGCCGTCCGGGGCATGCACTACTTCGACAGCGTGCTGCGACAACAGCCCTTCGTGGCCGGGGAGCATTTTTCCATGGCCGATATCGCATTGCTGGGCGGCATGATCTTCGCCTCGCTGGTCAAACTGCCCGTGCCTGAGGAATGCCAGGCATTGCGAGCCTGGCACGCCCGCGTGCAGGCGCGGCCGAGCGTGCAGCAGTGGCGAGCGATGGTCGATCAGGGGGCGTCGGCCTGAGTGATCGATCATTCTCGGCGCAGATAAAAAATGCATCCGGGGCAACGTCTGTCGTTGCCCCGGATGCGTGTTTATCAGGTCAGATCTGAGCCTGACCGCCGTCGACGAAGAGCTCGATGCCGTTGACGAAGCTTGCATCATCCGAGGCCAGGAACACCGCCGCGTTGGCGATTTCCACCGGCTCACCGACACGACCCAGCGGCACCTGGGAAGCCAGGTAATCCAAGAGACCCTGCTGTTGCGCCGCGTCTGGGCCGGCCAGGTCAACCAGACCTGGGGTTTTGGTGGCGCCAGGGCTCAAGGTGTTGACGCGCACGTTGCGGTCTTTCAAGTCCAGAATCCAGCTGCGGGCGAAGGCACGGACTGCCGCTTTCGAGGCCGAGTACACGCTGAACGCTGCGGTGCCCGAACTGCCTGCGGTGGAACCTGTGAGGATGACCGAGGCGTTTTTTGCCAGCAGTGGCAGCGCCTTCTGCACGGTGAACAGCACGCCTTTGACGTTGCGGTCGAAAGTGTCGTCGTAGTGGGCCTCAGTGATGTCGCCCAGCGGCAGCATCGAACCGCCACCAGCGTTGGCGAACAGCACATCCAGACGGCCTTTCTCGGCGCCGATCTGCTCGTACAGCGCATCCAGTTGTTCCAGTTTAGTCGAGTCGACCTGTACCCCGGTGGCGTTGCCGACTTGGGCGACCGCTGCATCCAGTTCAGCCTGACGGCGGCCAGTGATGTAAACGTGAGCGCCTTCTTCGGCGAAACGTTTGGCGGTGGCCAGGCCGATGCCAGTGGTGCCACCGGTGACCAGTGCGATTTTGCCTTCGAGTTTGCGAGTCATGATGTTTCTCCAGATGTTCAAGTAAGTTGGTAAGTTGTTGCGGTGTGGGAGAAGCATATCGAGGGCATGAAACTTTCAAAATAGAATCATCCGAAAGCTATCCTTTCAAAAATGAAACGATCAAAAACCATGTGAGACGGATGCTGGAGCTGATGTCGGCTAGACCTCAGGGCGCGTTTCGCGGTCTTATCTGCAGGACCGGGTAGGGGACCTGGCGGCGCACACGAGCGGAGGGTTATTGATGAAGCAGATTTCGGCTGGGGTACTGAACACGTCCTACCTCGAACTCGGGCCTGCGGATGGGCCGGTGGTCGTGTTGCTGCATGGGTTTCCTTATGACATTCATGCCTGTGACGACGCTGCAAAGATTCTCGTCGAGGCCGGTTGTCACTGCGTCATCCCCTACCTTCGCGGTTACGGCCCCACGCGCTTCATCGACCCGGCAACCCCACGCTCCGGCGAGCAGGCCGCCTTGGGCGCAGACCTGTTGGCGCTGCTCGACGCCTTGAACATCCAGCGGGCGGTACTGGCCGGTTACGACTGGGGCGGTCGCGCGGCGTGCGTGGTTGCGGCGCTGTGGTCAGAGCGGGTCATTGGCCTGGTGAGCGGCGACCCTGGCTACAACATTCAGGACATTGCCGCCGCCAATGTGCCCTCCTCCCCTGAAGCGGAACGGCGCTTGTGGTACCAGTATTATCTGCATGGTGAGCGAGGTTATGCGGGTCTGGCTGCCAATCGCGAGGCGTTCTGCCGCTTGCTCTGGTCATCGTGGTCGCCCAGCTGGGATTTCAGTGACGAGACGTTCGAGAAGTCTGCCGTCTCGTTCGCCAACCCGGATTTCGTCGATGTCGTCACTCACTCCTACCGCCATCGCTTCGGCTTGGTGGCGGGCGATCCACAGTACGCCGAGATTGAAAACCGACTCGCCGCACGCCCACCCATTACGGTGCCAACAGTGATTCTTTCGGGAGCCGACGACGGCGTTTCCTCACGACGCACCGATGACGCTGCCGTGCGCGGCTTCACAGGGCCGGTGCAAAGACAGGTGCTCAGCGGCGTCGGACACAACGTGCCGCAGGAAGCACCCAAGGCATTTGCCGAGGCGGTATTGAGTCTTTTGAAGGGCTGAAAGGCATGGCGCCAGACGATTTTTCTGGCGCGCGACAAACCGCACAGCGGCTTTGAAAAACGCGCCTACACTGCACATGATTGACTCGGGGAAGACGTCCAGCCGTCCGCTCGACTCCGCTCAGGTTCGTTAAACCGACTCATAACGGGAGGTGCAGACATGGCGAACAAACGTCTTCCTTTCACAATGGATGGCTGGAACAAGGACTGGATCATCCACGGCCACAAACTGGTCTGCCGCAGCTGCGGCGCTGGCCAGTGCCCGGCACTGGACGAACAACCGTTCAGACACACCGAGGCCTGCACAGCGTCCACCGCAGGTGCCCGTTACCCATGGAAAGAGCTCAATGACCTGCTCAAGGAGAGCCTGACCGAGAGCCGGCGGATGTTGCATTAACGGCGCAAATCTTCCGCAACGTGACACTTGCCCCTTGCGGCAGTCCGGCTTGCCGGCGGTGACGATCACGCGCACGCCACGGCCGGCAAGCCGGACTGCGGTTCCTTTCAAGTAACTCGCTTGAGGCGAAACAGCTTGGGCGTTAGTCAGAGTCCCCCGGGACTTACAAAAATCCCGGATACACAAACCCCGCTGTTAACCCAGCAACTCCCTCAATCGATACCACATCATCCCCAACGCCAGCAGCGGCGAGCGCAACAGCTCGCCCCCCGGAAAGGTCCGATGCGGCACCCGGCCAAAAAGCTCCACCGCCCGACCATCCCCCTCGGCAATCGCCTGGGCCAGAATCCGCGCCGCAAAGTGCGTCACGTTCAACCCATGCCCAGAATACCCCTGGGCGTAATACACATTCGGCGCCTTGGGCACAGCACCGATCTGCGGAAAACGATTGGCGCTGATCCCGATCATCCCGCCCCACTGAAACTCGATGCCCACCCCCTTGAGCTGCGGGAACACCCGCTCCATCTTCGGCCGCATGTACTCGGCGATGTTCTTCGGGTCGCGCCCCGAATAATTGCAGGCGCCGCCAAACAGCAACCGGTTGTCCGCCGAAAGCCGGTAATAATCCAGCGCCACCCGCTGATCACACAACGCCATGTTTTGCGGAATCAGCGCTCTCGCCCGCTCAGCCCCCAATGGCTCGGTGGCAATGATGTAGCTCCCTGCAGGCAGCAGTTTTCCGGTCAGCGCTGGCTCCAGCTTGTTCAGAAACGCATCACAGGCCAGCACCACATGACTGGCCGAGACCTGACCATGGTCGGTAAACACCTGCACCTTCGCGCCATGCACGATGCGCTGCACCGGGCTGGCCTCGAAAATGATCGCGCCCTTGGCCTCGGCCAGGCGGGCTTCAGCGAGGATCAGCTTGAGCGGGTGCAGATGCCCCGACCCCATGTCGATCAGCCCGCCCGCGTACACCGATGAGTTCACGACTTCGTGCAGCGCTTCTTTTTCCACCAGCCGCAGTGGATGGGGATAGCCCTGAGCGGTCAGCGCCTGCAACTCCTCCTGCAGGCCCTTCCAATGGGACGCCGTGTTGGCCAAGTCGCAGTAACCCCAGCGCAGGTCGCAGTCGATGTCGTTGCCCTTCACGCGCTGGCGCACGATGTCCACCGACTCGGTGCCCGCCTGTTGCAGATAGCGCACCCCCTCCTTGCCAACCCAGCGTTCCACGCCGCTGACGTCATGCCCAAGGCCGCGAATCAGTTGCCCGCCGTTGCGCCCGCTGGCGCCCCAGCCGATACGCTGGGCCTCCAGTAGCACCACCGACAGGCCGCGCTCGGCCAGTTCCAGCGCCGTGTTCACGCCGGTCAAGCCGCCACCGATGACACAGACGTCAGCGCTGATGGCGCTGTCCAGTGACGGCCTTTCAGGTTCAGGACCCACCGAGGCAGCGTAATAGGACGAAGTGTGCGGCAGTGCAACAGGCATGAGGCTTCCTTAGCGGCTGGATTTGATGTCGGTCCACTTGCGCGTCATCAGGCGCAGGGTCGCAGGCGGCAATTCGGAGGAAATGTAGAAGCGGCTCTTCACCTCAGGTGAAGGATATATCGACGGGTTCTGGGTGATTTCTTCGCCCATCAGCGCGTTGGACGCCGGGTTCGGGTTGGCGTAGCCCACGGTTTCGCTGACCTTGGCGATCACCTCCGGGTCGAGCAGATAGTTGATGAAGGCCAACGCCTCACGAGGATGTTCGGCGTCTCTGGGGATAGCGAGCATGTCGAACCAGACGTTGGCGCCTTCCTTGGGAATCGAATAGGCGATGTTCACGCCGTTCTTGGCTTCGCTGGCGCGGGCCTTGGCCTGAAGCACGTCGCCGGAATACCCGAACGCCACACAGATGTCGCCGTTTGCGAGATCAGACACCCATTTGGATGAATGGAAATAGGTGATGTAAGGACGCACGGCCTTGAGTTTCGCGGTCGCCGCTTCGTAATCCTTGGCCACTTCGCTACGCGGCGACAGGCCCATGTAATTGAGCACGGCGGGGAACACTTCGTCCGGCGAATCCATGTAAGAAACGCCGCACTTCTGCAGTTTCTTCATGTTCTCGGGTTCGAACAGCACCGCCCACGAATCGATGGTGTCCACGCCCAGCGCCGCCTTGACCTTGTCGACGTTGTAGCCGATGCCATTGGTGCCCCACAGGTACGGCACGGCGTACAGGTTGCCGGGATCGTTGGCTTCCAGCTGTTTCATCAGTTGCGGGTCGAGGTTTTTCAGGTTCGGCAGCTGGCTCTTGTCGAGCTTCTGAAACGCGCCGGCCTTGATCTGACGACCGAGGAAGTGGTTCGACGGCACCACCACGTCGTAGCCCGAACGGCCGGTGAGCATCTTGCCCTCCAGGGTTTCGTTGGAGTCGAACACGTCGTAGGTCGGCTGAATGCCGGTGGCCTTCTGGAAGTCCGCCAAGGTGGTCGGGCCGATGTAGTCGGACCAGTTGTAAATCTTCACGGTGCGGTCTTCGGCGTGTGCCTGGATCACGGCACCGGCCAGAATGGCCGGCAAAAAGAGCGTGGAAACGATCGACTTCATGGTGCCCCCAACGTCAACGAAACAGGTCAATGGAAAAGGATGGCTGCGCTCACACGCTCATCATCAGGAACTGGCGCTCCCACGAACTGATGACGCGTTTGTAGTTTTCATGCTCGGCGCGTTTCACCGCGACGTAGCCCTGCACGAACTTGTCCCCTAGGACCCGACGCAGCGCGGCGCTGGCTTCCATGCGCTCCAGCGCGTCTTCGATGGTCAGCGGCAGGCGCAGGCTGCGGCGTTCATAGCCTCGGCCCTGCACCGGCGCGCTCGGGTCGCAGCCTTCGATCATGCCCATGAAGCCGCACAGCAGGCTCGCGGCGATGGCCAGATACGGGTTGGCGTCGGCGCCCGGCAGACGGTTTTCGACGCGCCGGGCCTGGGCGTTGGACGCCGGCACCCGCAGCCCGACGGTGCGGTTTTCCTCGCCCCACTCGACGTTGACCGGCGCCGAGGTGTCCGGCAAAAAGCGCCGGAATGAGTTGGCGTTGGGCGCGAACAGCGGCAGCACCTCCGGGATGTAGCGCTGCAGGCCGCCGATGTGGTGCAAGAACAGCGGCGTCGCCTCGCCTTCGGTCGTGCTGAACACGCTCAGGCCAGTCTTGATGTCGACCACGCTCTGGTGCAGGTGCATCGCGCTGCCCGGCTCGTCGGTAATCGGCTTGGCCATGAAGGTCGCCGCGACGTTGTGCTTGAGCGCGGCCTCGCGCATGGTGCGTTTGAACACGGTGATCTGGTCGGCCAGATCCAGTGCATCGCCATGGCGGAAGTTGATTTCCATCTGCGCCGGGCCGTCCTCGTGGATCAGCGTGTCCAGGTCCAGCCCTTGGGCTTCGCACCAGTCGTAGACGTCTTCGAACAACGGGTCGAACTCGTTGGCCGCCTCGATGGAAAACGACTGGCGACCGCTTTCAGGACGGCCCGAACGACCGGTCGGCACTTGCAGCGGCAGGTCCGGGTCTTCGCAGCGCTGGGTCAGGTAGAACTCCATTTCCGGCGCCACCACCGGGCGCCAGCCTTGGGCGGCGTACAGCTCCAGGACTTTTTTCAGGATGTTGCGCGGCGACAGTTCGATGGGGTTGCCGTAGCGGTCGAAGGTGTCATGAATCACCATCGCGGTGGGTTCGATTGCCCAAGGCAGCACGTAGACGGCTTGAGGATCGGGACGGCAGGTCATGTCGATGTCAGCGGGGTCGAGCAGGCTGTAATAGATGTCGTCGTCGACGTAATCGCCGGTCACGGTTTGCAGCAGCACGCTCTCCGGCAGGCGCATGCCGTGCTCGTTGAGGAACTTGTTGGTCGGCAGGATCTTGCCCCGGGCGATGCCCGTCAGGTCGCTGACCACGCATTCGACTTCGGTGATGCCGTAGCTCTTCAACCACTCGGCGAGTGGGTCTTTCACGCTGCTGTCCATGGGGCCTCTGCCAGTTGCGACGAATCGTTGCGCGGCGGGACCTCGGCCCCGTCGCTGGGTTGGTCGCTATGCTGGTAGATCGGTTGGGGTCGGGTCTATCCACTTTCGAACGCTGTTGACGCTCTTTTTTGGTGCGCCGTAGCAGTGCCTGTTTCCTACAATCGCTGATGGTTGCCAGCCGACAAAGCAGGCTGCTAGGGTGCTGACCACTCACAACAACACTGCTTGAGCAGGTCATGTATGCCGGTCAAGGTATTCGAAACCGCCACCGCCGATCAGCAAGGCATCTCCAACGCGGGCTGGAGCCTGCATTACGCGCAAATGTCTTCCGGGCAATTCAAGGGACGTCTGGTGGAAGCCGAACTGGGCGGCGTGCAGGTCTACGAAGAGCACATGAACACCCGCATCGAGCAGTATTACAAGGCGCCGAACGACGCCTTGGTATTCAGCTTCGACATGGCCGACCGCGCGCTTTACCTGCTCGACGCCACCACCCAGAACCTGTGGATCACCCCGGAAAACTATCGCGAGATCGCCGTGGTGATTCGCCAGGACGCTCTGGGCACGCAACACCTGCACCGCACCTTCGAAGACCTGCTGCTGACCCCGCTCAAATCACGCCACGGCGACGTGTTCAGCGGCTGGCTGAGTTCGATGCTCACGCGCATGACCCAGCACGCCGACGCCCCGGAGTCCGGCCATCTGAGCGATCAACTGATCGAAGACTGCCTCTACGTGCTGGAACAATCCGATGCTGCGCCGATGTCCGAACGCAGCCTGCGCATCCGCGAGCAACGCAAGATCGTGCAACGGGTATTCGAACAGGTCAGCGCCAGCCCCACCGAGAATTTCAGCGTGGTGCAACTGGCAGAGGCCGCGGATACCTCTTTCCAGCAACTGCGCAAGGCCTTCAACGAATGCGTCGGCATGGCCCCGACGGCCTGGCTGCGCACCCGCCGGCTCAACCTGGCTCGACAGGACCTGCTGCAGGCCAGAGGCCGTGAGACCAACGTGGCCGAGGTCGCCATGCGCTATTCGTTCTGGCACCTGGGGCGTTTTGCCGAGACCTACCGCGCGCTGTTCCTCGAATACCCAAGCCAGACCCTGGCCCGCAAGACCTGAAGCAAAAAATCCCGGTTTCTCGACAAGACCCGGATTTTTTGATGTGTGCTGCGGTTACTGACGAGCGATCACACGATCCAGCGAGAGGCGCCCGGCGCCTTCGAAGAGCACCGCAAACGCGCCACCCAGCAGGGCCAAGCCGAATTCGTAGCCGTTGTTGGCCATGAACAGGCCGTTGTGGATGTGCACCGAGAGGATCGCCACCACCAGCATCACGATCAGCACCACCGCAGCAGGACGCACCAGCAGGCCAAGGAACAGGGCCAGGCCGCCAAAGAACTCCGCGCTGCCCGACAACAGGGCCATCAGGTAGCCAGGGTTCAGGCCCAGGCTGGCCATGTACTGGCCGGTGCCTTCAAGGCCGTAACCACCGAACATGCCAAACAACTTCTGGCTGCCGTGAGCCATGAAGATGATGCCGACGAGGATGCGCAGGACTGTGATGCCGTAGCCGGCGTGAGTGTTGAACAGTTTGCTTTTGATGGAGAAGATTTGAGCATTCATGGCGCTTAATTCCATTCGGTAAGAAGTAATGGCGCCATGGTAATCGAATTAATAAATATAAAAATCGCAAAAAACGCGTCATACTAATCGAACTAATCGATTAGTCTCGCGAGGCCATTTTTCGCGGAGACGGGCTCTCTAGAGCGCTACGTTCTTGATCATAGGCCAGGTAGTACTTGTTCACGCTGTTCACATAGGTGACGACGTTCATGCCCACCTGCTCCATCGCGACCCGCTCGACCTGGAAAAACCACTGGTTGGGGTTCAGGCCCTGACGCTTGGCCTGGGTACGCATGGCCTGCACGCGCTCCGGGCCCAGGTTGTAGGCCGCAAGCGTAAACGCCATGCGTTCGCGCTCGTTGATTTTCGGGCTGGAGAAGAACTTGCGGCGGATCATCGCCAGGTATTTGCTGGCCGCCTGCACATTGCCATCGACGTCGCGGATGTTGTTCACGCCGACCCGCTGCGCAGCCGAGGGGGTGATCTGCAGCAGGCCTGTCGCACCGCTGCCGCCCTTGGCTCCAGGGTTGAGTTGCGACTCCTTGAAGGCCAGGGCTGCGAGGTCAAGCCAGTCCATTTTCTGCGCATCGGCGTGGCGTTGCAGGGTCGGGCGCAGTTTTTCCAGGCGCTGTCGGTCTTCCCGGGCCAGCGGGTAGTGAACACGATAGAGATCTTTGTAGGCTTTCTGGAATGCCACGTCCTGATTGGCCGGCGGCTCGTAGGTTTCCAGGAAGCGGTCGACGGTGGCGTGCAGCATCACTGCGTCTTTGCGCACGAACCAGCTCATGTCGCCCGGATCGCTCAAGGCCAGGGAACGATCAACCCGCAGTTTTGGCATGACCCGCGCCCAGCGCTCGGCAATGGGTTGTTCGACTACAGTCAGGTGATAGATCCCGGCCTGGACCATTTCCAGCACGTCCTCAACCGCCAGGCTCGGATCGACCCACTCGATCTTCACCGGCGGCAACTTGCGCAACGCCAGCTTCTGATTGAGTTGCACGATGGCCTGATCGGCAGCGCTGCCACTGGTCAGCATCAGCGTGCGACCGGATAACTGCTCGGCGTGCTTGAGGCTGCGCTCGCCACGCACGCCGACAATTACCAGCGGCACATGACTGACCACAGGCTCGGTGGCATCGACGTAACGGGCGGCGCTGGCGTCCAGCAGTTCGCCGGGCGCGACCAGATCGCCTTCGCCGCGTTGCAGGGCGGCGAGGAGTTGGTCCTTGGCTTTGGGGATCAGCTTAAGAGAGACTTTCTGGCCATCACGGGCGTGGCCGTTGAGGTATTTTTCGAAGGCTTGCAGGCGGCGGTATTCAACGCCAATGGGCTCACCCTGCACTTCACCGGAACTGTTGCGGCTCTGGTTGACCAGCACGCGCAGCACTTTGCTGCTGCGGATGGCCGAGAGGTCGCGCACCTGGGATTTCTTGATCACCACCGGCGGCCCGGCAGGACGCGGCTTGTCATGGGTCGACGCCGTGGTGGCATGGGCCGACACGGGAATAGCGGCGAGCAGCAGGCACAGCGAGATCAGCGAGGCTCGGGTCATTGACGCTCCGGGAATAAAGCCAAAAAAGGGCTTGAAGTCCGTGTCGGGCAGTTGCGTTCGCCACTGGCGTGCGCCGCGGCTGGCAACATCACAGGATGTAAACATTCCAAGCAGTTGAACCTGCTTGTTTTTTTATCGCTTCAATCGCTCTGGTATTCTTCTCGGCCTTAAGCCTGGGGTGAACCATGCAACTTATCGACATCGGCGTCAATCTTACAAATTCCAGTTTCGCAGGTAAGGAGCGCGAGGTTCTCGACCGCGCCTACGCAGCGGGCGTGGCTCAATTGATCCTCACCGGCACCGACGTTCAGGGCAGCGAACAGGCCTTGCAGCTGTGCCGCCAACTGGATGAAAGTGGCCAGCGACTGTTCAGCACCGCCGGGGTGCACCCCCATTCGGCGAGCGCTTGGACACTGGACACCGAGAAAGAGTTGCATGCCCTGCTCAACGAAAATTCGGTACGCGCGGTGGGCGAATGCGGCCTGGATTTCAATCGTGATTTCTCCCCTCGCCCGCAGCAGGAAAAGGTACTCGAAGCCCATCTGGCACTGGCGGTCGCGCTGAAGATGCCAGTCTTTCTTCACGAGCGAGAAGCCGACGAGCGGCTGCTGGCGATCTTGCGCGATTACCGCGATCACCTGCCCGGCGCAGTGGTGCACTGCTTCACCGGCGAGAAACGCGCACTGTTCAACTACCTGGACATGGACCTGCACATCGGCATCACCGGCTGGATCTGCGACGAACGCCGGGGCACGCATCTGCATCCGCTGGTGCGCGAAATCCCACGCGGTCGCCTGATGCTGGAAAGCGATGCGCCGTATCTGCTGCCGCGCAGCCTGCGCCCTAAGCCGAAGAACGGCCGCAACGAGCCGGCCTACCTGCCGGAGGTATTGCGGGAAGTGGCGTTGCATCGGGGCGAGCGCCTGGACGATGTTGCCGCCCACACCACGGCATGCGCTCGGGCGTTTTTCGGGTTGCCAACGCTCGCGGATTCTGTGAAAGACTGACTGCGCGTGACTTGATCCAGATCAACGCTGCTGTCACGTACCGTTGAGAAACTAGTGGCACCTTGCCTTATCACGTGCAATCACAGAAGAGCTTCCTTATGGGCCGCTGGTTGAGCAACATCTCGCTGAAATACAAATTCTGGGCGGTGAATGCCGTTGCCTTCTTTACCACCCTGCTGCTGGTGCTCTATGCCCTGAACCTGGAACAACAGAGCCGCACCCACGACGCCAGCCTTGCCGCCCAGGCCCAGGCGCAACTGCTGGCAGCCTGGCCTGGCGGACAACCGCTGCCGACGCTGACGCCCCTTCCCGCCGCACCTTCGTTCAACGACGTGCTGGCCGAGCACTTCACCCATTACGCCTTCGCGGTGATGGTGCTGATGCTCGCCATGCTCAGCGCCTCGCAGTTGCTGATCCGCTTTCTGCTCACCCACCTCAACACCCTCAAGGACGTGATGCTGCATGTCGAGAGCAGCGGCGATCTGTCCGCGCGTGTGCCGCTGGCAGGCGACGATGAAGTCGGGCAGATGGCCAAGGCCTTTAACGCCATGCAGGCCGGTTATCAGCGTATTGTCGGCACCGTGGCGCAATCGGCGGCGCGGCTGGATCAGGGCGCAGTGCACCTGGCCAGCGGCATGAACGATGTGCGCGAAGGCATGCTCGGCCAGCAGAGCGAAACCGATCAGGTGGCGACTGCGATCAATGAAATGACCGCCACGGTCTACCACATCGCCCAACACGCCAGCGCCACCCGCGATCAATCGCAGAACGCCGACGCGCTGGCAGGCAGCGGCAAGGAAGTGGTGGATCGGGTGCAGACCTCGATTGCCGGGCTGTCCAGCGGCGTGCAGCAGACCGCCGGGATGATCCAGCGTCTGGCCGAGGACAGCCAGAAGATCAACGGCGTGGTCAACGTGATTCACAGCATCGCCGAGCAGACCAACCTGCTGGCCCTCAACGCCGCCATCGAAGCCGCTCGCGCCGGGGAAATGGGTCGCGGTTTTGCCGTGGTTGCCGATGAAGTGCGCAATCTGGCCAAACGCGTGCAGACCTCCACTGACGAAATCACCACCATGGTTTCGGCACTTCAGGCCGGAACGCGAGATGCTGTGGATTTCATGCAGGAAAGCTCCTGTAAGGCCGACGACTGCGTGCAGCACGCCCGCGAAGCCGGCGATGCCCTGGCAGCAATCACCGAAGCTGTGGCGCAGATGCGCGAAAGCAACACGCAGATTGCCGTGGCCGCGCAGCAGCAGAGTCAGGTGGCTGAAGAAATGAACCGCGCGGTGGTGAGCATTCGCGACGTGACCGAACGCACCGTACGCCAGACCGTTGATTCGGCGAGCACCAGTGATGAGCTGGCGACGTTGGCGGGGGAATTGAACACGGCCATCGGGCAGCTCAAGCTGCGCGGCTGAACCCTTCGGCGATATCGCCCTCCCTGTGGCAGTGAGCTTGGTCACCAATGCTTTGTGTCATCCAGCCTGGCTCTTCCTGACTTGACCCTTCGTGAGCAAGCTCACTTCCACGAGGGGAACGTCGGGAATGCCATGCAGAGCCCACCGATTGTTTCCCCCCATGCTGGCTATGACGCCGATAGCAATCCTCGATTCGCCCTCGGGCAACCGCAGGCCTATTCTGAACTCATCGAAAACGGTTCTTATTCAGGCTTTACGAGGTACGCATCATGCCCAAGTTCATCGCCAACCTGCACCTTGAAGCGCTTTTCAGTGCGCGCAAGCCCGGCCTGTCATCGAACCGGGTACTGTCGTCGATGGCATTCCCGCTGTCGATCGTTTCAGGCCTGTTGCTGCTGAACGCCAGCATCACCTCTGCCGGCATCGGCATTCTGGGGCTGATTGCAGCTCAGGCGATCAAGGCCCGAGGCCAGTAAGGTCTCGGGGCTGATCGCCCTTCCTTTCTGTTCACCCGAACACGGTCACCGTCTGACGGCTGATCGCGACCAACTCCCCTTTCGGGCTCCACAGCCCCGCCGCAACGTGGCCATAGCCATCGCGGGCATGCTCGATCAGCGCGCGGTATTGCGTCCAGTCCCGGGTCGTCATCTGTGGCAACGGCTGCACAAACTCAATGGTCCACGTCAACGAACTGCCCGGCGCCGGTTTGCTCAGGTGCGGCAACACCGCAGGCGGCCAGGTGTCGACCAGCGCCAACAGATGCGCTTCGGTCAACTTTTCCTCTTTTGCATCGCGCAACCGCGCATAGCCGCCAATGGCCGGAGACGGCGTGTTGCTGTATGGCAGGCCGCCCAAGGCCCAGCGCAGGTCGATGTGGCGCAGGTATTCGGGCATCACCCCGGCAATGAACGGGAACTCCGGCACTTCGTCGACCGCCTTGAATTCAGGTGCAGAGTCGGCAGCGACGGCGATCATCGATTCACGCGGCGCACCGAAGCTGCCCTGAACCAGCGTCACGGTCTCGCCGTTCTGCACCGCGCGGCCCAGCACCTGGCTGACGGCCTTGCCCTCGCGCAGAATTTCGACTTCAAAGGAAATCGGCACATCGATCGCCGGTGGCCCGACAAAACAGATCGCCAGTGAGCGGATCGGCCGATCCGCCGGGACCTTTGCGCGCATGGCTTCGAACTGCAGGGCGGCGATCAGGCCGCCAAAGCAGGAGCGGCCCTGAGCCCAGGAGGCGGGAATGCAAACGGACTGCGGGGTTTCGCGCACCGCGTCGAGCAATTCGGAAAAGATCATCGGACACTCCATGTGGCTCGGCAGACATCGTGTCCGGATCTTAGCGAGGCGCTGCTCCCTGAACAGCGCTCATAACTGCCAATCCTGCGGCCTGATCGGGATCAATGGCTCTGTGATTCACCAAAGCAGGCTCTAAACAGCTGATCCAGCGCCTTGTCCGATTTTTCCTCGGCGCGAAGGATGCCCAGTCGCCATCCCGCCACACACGGCGACAAATCCGACTGCTGCTCGGCCTGCGCCAGCCATTGCAGGTGGTCGTGCCAGTCGCCCAGCGCGCCTTGCGCCGACTTCAGGCGTTTCTGCATGCCCTTGGGTTGATGGCTGAGCTCGGGGTAGGCCTCGGCGGCATAGCGCACGCGCTTGATCAGCAGGCGCAAACGATGGCGGTCGTGGGCGGGATCGGCCATGGCCTCGCGCAGTTGCTTCCACTGTTTGTCCATGCGCTTTTCGATGCGCTGACGCAGTTTCTTCAGCAGGCCATGGCGCTGTTGCGCGCGCAGAAACGAAGGCAGTTGATCGAGCACGCCCAACAGGCGATTCAATTCTGCGGATGTCGCCACCTTGGGGCACGCTGAGTCCAGGTATTTCGTGCGTTTGAGGGCGGCCTGATCCTGGCCCTGCTCGCTCAGGAAAGCGGCGAGCACCTGCATGTCACGCAGTGGCGTGGTCAAGTCGCCCACGCCCTTGGCGGCTTCCTCGACCTGATCCATACCCGGCAACCCGCGCAGCGGCCGCAGCACACTGCGCAGACGCCGCACGGTGGTGCGCAGGTCGTGCAACGCCTCGCTGTCGGTGGAGGCCGCCAGCCGTGCATGACAGGCCAACAGCTTGACGTTGAGACTGAGGATCTCGGCGATCAGGTGATCGACCATGGCAGCCATGAAACACACTCCTTATTCATTCGTGGGGCGAGATGTCCTTCGCCGCTGACAGACGCCAGGGCAAACGCCGGCGCAGGTATTTCAAACGGCGGCGCAAATGCCCCACCGAGCCGGACGCACCGGCGTAACGCTGTGCTTCGAACTCTTTGGCGAACGCTTCGATCGCATCGGCATGGGCCGGAAAACGCTGCGCCGCACGCAGCGCAAATGCCTGTGCACCCTCTCCGGCCTGACGTCTGAGACCCTGGCGGGCCAGCAATCGTTCGAAGGCCGCAAACAGGCGCAGCTGCGAGTCGCTCTCGCGCCGCCAGGGCTTGAACAGCCACAACGCCAGCAGCGCCAGAATCGCCGCAGCCCCGCCTGCGAACACCGGCGCCTGGAAGCCCGAGAACCAGCGCCCCAGCACCTGCAACTGCTGCTGACCCTGATAACCCAGCACCCAGCGCTGCCAGCCGTAGTTGAGGTTATCCCAACTCAGGCGAATGGAATTGAGCCAGGCCAAGTGCCGGTAACGTAAGGCCGACATGGGGGAATCGGCCAGAAACTCTTCGTCGGGCGACAGCGCCTGCTCCAGCCCCTGCTCGATCCGGGCCGGGGCGACGGCGGCGGTCGGGTCGACACTGCGCCAGCCCACACCCGCCTGCCAGTATTCGACCCAGGCGTGAGCATCGAGTTGGCGCACGCTGATGTAATGACCGTCCGGGTTCAGCTCGCCGCCCTGATACCCAGCCACCACCCGCGCCGGAATCCCCGCAGCGCGCAGCACGAAGGTCATCGCACCGGCGTAATGAGCGCAAAACCCGGCGCGGCTGCCGAACAGGAAGTCGTCGATGCTGTTGGGCCCCAGTGCAGGCGGCTTCAGGGTGTAGTGGAACGGCTGCTCGGTAAAGTACGACAGCAGGCTGTCGACCAGCGCATCGGGTTTGGGATAGCGACGATGCAGGTCCGCTGCCCATTCCCGCGCTTCAGGGTTGCCCTTGGCGGGGAGCTGTAGATCCTGCATCCGCCCGCCATCGCTGAGGGCTGTTTCACGCACCGCATCGGGCCAGGAATTGACGGTGTAGAGCATCGATTGGTCGATGGGCCGCCGACGCTGCCAGCGGAAGTCGGTCATCTGCCGCACGCCGTCAAGGTCCGGCACGCCCACGTCCAGGGTCATCAGCCAGGGTTTGCCGGTAGGCTCCAGCACCACGCTGTAACTGAGTTTGTCGCCGGTTTTGCGCCAATCCGGCGCATCGGGGACCTGAGCGCGGGACGACTGCGACCAGCGTCGGCCATCGAACTGCTCCAGGGTCAGGGCTCTCCAATATTGTTGATCGCGAGGCGGGATCGGGCCGTCGAAGCTGGCGCGAAACACCAGCGCAGCCGACTTGCTCAACTCGGCGATGTCCCCCGGCGCCATGCTGTCGGACAAACCGGTCAACGCCTTGTTGCTCGGCTGTGGCAGGGACCACAGCGGGTCCAGACGCGGGAAGAACAGGAACAACAGCAGCATCAGCGGCACGGCCTGCAGCAGCAGCTTGCTCGCCAGCATCAGGCTGCCAGCGGGTTTGCTGGCCAGGCTCGATTGCTGCAAACCGATCAGCGCCGCCAGCAAGGTGACGATGGGCAGCAAGGTGAACAGCCCCCAGAGCAGACCGTCTTCGAACAGATAACCGACCGCCACGCAGAAGAACCCGAGGAAAATAAGCACCAGGGCGTCGCGCCGGGTCTGCATTTCCAGCATTTTCAGGATGAAGGCCGCGATCAGCAGCGCGGCCCCGGCATCAAGCCCGACCAGACTGCCCCGCGCCAGAAAAATCCCCCCCGCCGTGCCCACCAGCAACCCGGATTTCACCCAGGTGCCTGGCATGCGTACGCGCATGCGAAAAATCTGAATGCGCCAGAACGAACACGCCAGCCACAGCACCAGCAGGGAAACGGGGATGTGCAGCGAAAACGGCACAATGACCAACGCCTGGGCGATCAATAGCCAGTTCAGGCTGACCCGAGGGATGGGCTTGCCGAGGTTGGCGGAGGTCATGACCACCCCCTGCGCACCCGCGTGTTCATGCCCGCACGCCGTAGAGCGCCAGTTGCCGCAGGCAGGCCTCGCGATGCGCGTCGCCGGTGTCTACTGCCGAGAGAAACCCCGGCAGGCGCAGGGCGAACGGTTGCTGGCGCTGGGACAACTCCAGCACCCAGTAGCACAGGCGCGACAGACGCTCTTCGATGTCGCCACCCAGGGCCATGAAATCCAGGCACAGGTCATGGCCGCTTAAATCGGTGAACTCCTTGACCATCAAGCCATGACCTCGGGACCAGGCTTTCCAGTGCATGCGGCGCATGGAGTCGCCCGGTTGCCATTGGCGCAACCCTTGGTAGTCATCGACGCCCTGCCCTTGGGTGGCCTGGCCGTCGTCTTCGGCATGGGGTTGCACCCCTTGCAGCAACGGCATGCTGCCGGGCACGGGGCGCGGGTAGATCAGCACGGTCTGCTCCAGATCCAGCCAGCTCCAGGCGCGAAAAATACCCAACGGAAACACGCTCTCGACCCGCAGCCGCGGTGCCCGCAGCCAGCCCCGGCGCGCAGCCGGCAGGGTCATCGCGACCTCCACCTGACGCTGCGCATCGACGTCGGTCTGCTCCAGTTGCTCGCTGTCCCAGCCCAGGGCGATGGCCTGATGACCACCCGACGCGCTTTCCAGGCGCAGGCGCAGTTGCACGGCTTCGCCCACGAACACCGAACGGGCATTGCTGGCGCTGAGGATCAGGCCACTGAAATTGCGGTAGGTGTGCAGAATCGCAAGGATGCCCACCGAGAGCATGAGGAAGGTCAGGCCGTAGGCGAGGCTGTTCTGGTAGTTGATCGAGACCAGCAGCAACAGGAGCAGTACGAGCGCGTAAGTGCCGCCGACCCGGGTCGGCAGAATGAAGATTCGGCGGTGATCCAGCTCGATCCGCGAGGCCGGGGGGATACGGCGCCCCACCCAGCGCTGCCAGACCGGTTTGAACTGTGGCATCAAAGCACCGGCACCTCACGCAGCAGCCATTGAACCAACGCCCCGCCGCCATGCCCGGTCGGATCGGTGCGCTCGCGCAAGCGATGGCCGATCACCGCAGGCAAAATCGCCTGAACGTCTTCAGGAATCACGTAATCGCGCCCGATCAGCAGCGCCCACGCCCGCGCCGCCGACAGAATCGCCAGGCTCGCCCGAGGCGACAGGCCATAGGCGAACTGCGGCTGACTGCGCGTGGCATCGACCAGGCGCAGCACGTAATCGACCAACGCATCGCTGGCCCTGACCCGACGCGCCTCTTCTTGCAGGGCCGCCAGTTCAGTGTGGTCGAGAATCGGCTCGATGCGCGGCAATAACTCGCGCCGGGACTCGCCCAGCAGCAAGGCTTTTTCCGCAGACCGCGCCGGGTAGCCCAACGACAGACGCATCAGAAAGCGGTCCAGTTGCGATTCGGGCAAGGCAAAGGTGCCGCCCTGACTGAACGGGTTCTGGGTGGCGATGACAAAAAACGGGTCCGGCAACAGGCGGGTTGCACCTTCGATGGTCACCTGGCCTTCTTCCATCGCTTCGAGCAATGCGCTCTGGCTTTTCGGCGTGGCGCGGTTGATCTCGTCGGCCAGCACCAGTTCGGCGAAGATCGGCCCGGGATGGAAGGTGAATTGCCCGGTTTCCCGGTCGAAGATTGACGTGCCGAGAATGTCCCCCGGCAGCAGATCGGAGGTGAATTGAATCCGCTGAAAGCTCAGCCCCAGTACGCGCGCCAGCGTGTGGCTCAAGGTGGTCTTGCCCATACCGGGCAGATCCTCGATCAGCAAATGACCTCCGCCCAGCAGACAGGTCATGGCCAGACGCACCTGGGGCTCCTTGCCCAGCACCACCTCATTGATTGCGTTCAGACACGCATCCAGTTTTCTGCCCATCGGAAAGCCTCCCCAGGCGACTGCTCTTGGCTAGTAGGACTGCAGCAGATGCCAGACGTGCTGCCACTTTAAAGTCAGCGTAGGCGGTTTCGCCAGAGCGTAGAGAGGGGAATGAGGGGATTTATTGCGAATCGATACCAAAGTCGTGCAAACAGTACCTGTAGCGGTCCGGCTTGCCGGCGATGGCGATCTCAAGGACGCCACCGTCGGCAAGCCGGACCGCTACAGATAGATCATCGGCATCAACGCCCCGCGCGGGACTCACGAATATAGAAGCGCGCCTTCTCGGCCTTTTCGTTACAGCCTTCAAAGGCTTCGAACTGTTGCTGGGTCTTGGCACCGGTCAGCAACGATAGCGCTTTAGAATAGCTGACCGTGCCCGCAAAGCCTTCGGCCTTGGCCAGATCCAGCTCGTGCCAGGCGGCGTCCAGATTGGTGGCGCAACTGTCGCGATAAGCGGTTTTACCGGCGCAGCCTGTAAGAACAAGGGCGAGCAATGGCAGACAGATCCAGGCTTTCATCGGGTGTTACCTCAACAATGGAAATCGACGATGCGATTTGGACGATACGGCGATGTAAAAGTGCCACAGTCGGCCCGCGCAAAGTATCTATTTCCTTGAAAAATCTGCACCTGACCTGATGAATCACGGCGGCCTTGGGCGTAGGGTAGAACCATTGCAACGGGGAGCCTGCGAATGAAAAAAAGAATCGCGCTGGTCTTGGGGTCCGGGGGCGCCAGGGGGTATGCACACATCGGGGTGATCGAGGAACTGGAACGGCGCGGCTATGACATCGCCTGCATAGCCGGATGCTCGATGGGGGCCGTGGTTGGCGGCATTTACGCGGCGGGAAAACTGCCGCAATACAAGGCCTGGATCGAAAGCCTGGACTACCTCGACGTGCTTCGCTTGGTGGACGTGAGCTTTCGCCTCGGGGCCATTCGAGGGGAAAAAGTCTTCGGGCAGATTCGCGAGATCGTCGGCGAAATCAACATCGAAGACCTGCGCATCCCTTACACCGCTGTCGCCACCGACCTCACCAACCAGCAGGAAATCTGGTTTCAGGAGGGCAATCTGCACTCGGCCATGCGCGCCTCGGCGGCGATTCCCAGCCTGTTCACCCCGGTGGTTCAGGGCAACCGCACGCTGGTCGATGGTGGCCTGCTCAACCCGCTGCCGATCGTGCCGGTGGTGTCCAGCCATTGCGACCTGATCGTGGCAGTCAACCTCAACTCCACCAACCAGAAGCATTACCAGCTGCCGGTGATCGAACGCCCGCCTGCGGTGAAGAAACGCTTCGACAGCCTGATCAGCTCCATCGGCTCGCACCTGCCCTTCCGCCGCAAGATGGACGTGGCGGGCGATGATGTGTTGCGTCTGGAGCAGGACAGCCTCAAGGCCACCGCCGCCATTTTGCCCAACCCGTGGCTGGGCGATCGCGGCCCGGAATCCGCCGATCCGCAAGGCCAGCAACCGGCCGCCGCGCCCACCGAACCCGGCGCGCCGAAATCGGCCAGCGGCTCGATCATCGTCGATAACGTCGGCCCGGCGTCATTGCTGGACTTGATCAACCAGAGTTTCGAGGTGATGCAGACCTCCCTGGCGCAGTACAAGATCGCCGGCTACCCGCCGGACATCCTGATCAACGTGCCCAAGCGCGTGTGCCGTTTTTTCGAGTTCTACAAGGCGCCGGAACTGATCGCGCTGGGACGGGAGATCGCGCGCGATACGCTGGATCGGTATGAGCGCGAGCATTGAGTCCGGGGCTGACACAAACCTTGTAGGAGCAGTCGAAAGTTACAAAGGCCGCGAAGGCGGTTCACCGGCGGTGCTAAAAACTTCAGCCCCCCGCCAACCGATACCCCACCCCCGCCTCGGTCATGATGAACCGTGGCGCGGCAGGGTCATCGGCCAGTTTCTGGCGCAGGTGCCCGACCACGATACGCAGGTAATGGGTATCCTCCACGTGGGTCGGGCCCCAGATGTCCTTGAGCAACTGTTGCTGGGTGATGACCCGCCCCGGATACCGCGCCAGTTGCGCCAATACGGCGTACTCCTTGCGCGTGAGGGCAACTTCCACCTCGTCCAGCAGCACTCGGCGATAGGCCAGGTCCACGGTCAGCGGGCCGATCACCAGCGCGGATTCGGTTTGCCCGGTCTCGGGTGCCTGACGCAGCAGCGCGCGAATTCGCGCCAGAAACTCCTGAATGCCGAAAGGTTTGGTCACGTAATCGTTGGCCCCGGCATCCAGCGCGCGCACTTTCTCGCTTTCGCTGGCGCGCACCGACAGCACCAGCACCGGCACCGCCGACCATTCGCGGAACTGGCTCAGCACGTCCTGTCCGTCCATGTCCGGCAGGCCCAAATCGAGCACCAGCAAGTCGGGTTTGTTCAATGCAGCCTGGCTGAGGCCTTCGCTGCCGGTGCCCGCTTCGAGCACTTTGTAGCCTTGGGACGAGAGGCTGATGCGCAGGAATTTGCGGATCTGTGGCTCGTCGTCGATCACCAGAATGGTTGCCGTCTGGCTCATGGAATTCCCGTCATGCCGAAAAGTCTTCAATTGCATCAAAACGTTAGCCTATCGCAAAGGACGTTCACACCGCCTGCTCCATTTCCGCCTGAGGTTGTGCCTGCAGCGGCAGGTGCAGGCTGATGCAGGTGCCGCGCCCGTCGATGCCGTCGCCGACGCTGATGCGCCCGCCATGGGCGCCCACCATGCCCTGACAGATCGCCAGCCCAAGCCCGGTGCCCTGCCCGCCGCGATCGCCCCGGGCGGCGGTGTAGAACATGTCGAAAATCTTCGCCCGCTCGGCCTCGGGAATCCCCGGCCCTTCGTCGCTCACCGCAAAGGCCAGCTCCTCTTTCGAGGCCTCCACGCGAATCTGCAAGCGGCCATGAAGCGGCGAGAAGCGCGCGGCGTTTTCCACCACGTTGATCAGCGCCTGCTCGATCAGCGCGGCATGCACGTAAAGCAACGGCAGATCGGCCGGCAGCTCGGTACTGACCTGCAAAGGCGCCAGCACAGCGCGCAGGCGATTCAGGGTGCTGCCGACGATGTCTCCGGGCGAAACCCAGTCCCGCGCCAGTTTCAGTGCGCCGTGGCCCAGGCGGGTCATGTCCAGCAGGTTCTGGATGTAGCGATCCAGTCGCTCGGCCTCATCGCGGGTGCCCTCCAGTAGCTCTCGACGGTCGTCCAGCGGGATGGCCTCGCCCAGCGCCAACAAGCTGTCGATGCTGCCGCGCATGGCGGTCAACGGCGTGCGCAAATCGTGGGACACCGAGGCCAGCAAGGCGCTGCGCAGTTGTTCGGTTTCGCCATGCAGGCGCGCAGCCTCCAGATCCTCGGCCAATCGGGCGCGAGCGAGGGCCTGCCCCAGGGGCTGACTGAGGGCTGTCAACAGGCGACGACGCTGGGGCGTAAAGCTCTGGCCCTGACGCGGCCGCACGCCGAGCAACGCCAGCGGCGCATCGTCGACCCACAACGGCAGCCACCACCACTCACCCGACGGCAGCGTGCCGGTGCCTCGGCCTGCGGGCTGACCGTGTTGCCAAGCCCAGTCGGCAGCGGCGCGCTCGAATTCGGAGAACTCAAGCGCGCCACCGACCTCAACCTTCCAGCCCGACACACCTTGATTGTCGAGGATGCAGACCTGCAGCTCCTTCCACCCCGCCAGGTGATGATCGGCAGCGCTGAGCAACGCCTGGCGATCGGTCGCGGCAGTGAGGCGTTTGGACAGGTCGAGCAGTTCGCTGGTCTCTTCCTGGGTGTCGCGCAGGGCTTGCAACTGCCGACGCTGGCGAGCAGCGAGGTTGCCGGTCAGCGCCGCCATCATCAGGAAGAACAGCAAGGTCAGCACGTCCTCTTCGCGCTGAATGCTCAGGGAAAAATTCGGCGGAATGAACAGAAAGTCATAGGCCAGAAACGACAGCACCGAGCAGACCATCGCCGGCCCCACGCTGCTGCGCACCGCCACCAGCAACACGGCGGCAAGAAACACCAGCGAGATGTTGGGCAACGCCAACACGCTGGACACCGCCCAAGCCAGGGCGCTGGCGCAAATCGTGGCCAACACCGCCAGCAGGTAATCGAACCATCGCAGCGTGCGTGGCGTGGTCGAGCGTGGTTGATCGGGGCGCGCTTCGCTGTCGAGCACGTTGATTTCCAGCCCGTGGGCGTTACGCAACAGACGCGCCGCCAGCCCGCCGCCGAACAGCCGCCGACGCAATAAAGGCCGCGACTGCCCCACCAGCACCAGGCTGGCGCGACGCTCGGCAGCGTGTTGAATCAGGGTTTTCGCCACTTCCGGCGCGCGCAGCACGACGACTTCGCCCCCCAACCGCTCAGCCAGCTGCTGAGCACTTTGCAGGCGGCTGCGAGCCAGTTCGTCGAAGAAGCGGCCATTATCGACGTGCACCAGGCTCCACGGCAGATGCCGACGTTGCGCCACCCGACTGGCATGGCGCACCAGCCGCTCGGCTTGGGCATCGCCATCGACGCCCACCAGCAAACGCCCGCGCACGGCCGGTGCCGCCTGCCCCAACTGCCGATAGCCCAGCGCCAGATCGTTATCGACCTGAGCGGCTGCGGTCTGCATCGCCAGCTCGCGCAGAGCAGTGAGGTTGGTCTGGGTGAAAAAGGCGTCAATGGCCGCCCGCGCCTGTTCCGGCACATACACCTTGCCGTCGCGCAGGCGCTCCAGCAGCTCGCGGGGCGGCAGGTCGATGAGCACCAGTTCGTAGGCTTCCTGCAACACCCAGTCCGGCAGGGTTTCGCGCACCTGCACGCCAGTGATGCCGCGCACCTGATCGTTGAGGCTTTCCAGATGCTGGACGTTGACCGTGGTGTAGACATCGATGCCCGCCGAGAGCAGCTCCTGAATGTCCTGCCAGCGCTTGGCGTGGCGGCTGCCCGGCGCGTTGCTGTGAGCCAGTTCATCGACCAGCACCAGTTTCGGCCGGGCCTTGAGCAGGCCGTCCAGGTCCATTTCTTCAAGCATCACGCCGCGGTATTCAGAGCGCAGCATGGGCAGTTGCGGCAGGCCGCCGAGCAAGGCTTCGGTCTCGGCGCGGCCGTGGGTTTCGACTACCCCGACCAGCAGGGAAACACCCTGACGCAGTTGCGTGTGCGCCGCCTGCAGCATGGCGAAGGTCTTGCCGACGCCTGGGGCAGCACCCAGAAACACCTTCAAGCGGCCACGGTCATCCCGGGGGAGCGTGGCCAGCAAGGCATCGGCGCGGCTGTCTGAATTCACGATGGTTGTCCTGATGGGGTGACTCATTTCTTTCGCACGTCGTTGTAGGAGCGCGCTTGCCCGCGATGATGTCGTGCCAGATCACACATGTCGCACAGACAAATCGCCATCGAGGGCAAGCGCGCTCCTACAGGTCAGATCTCTATTGCTGGCGAATTTCACTCAAACTCTGGTTCAAGGCCAGCACATTCACCACTGCCGGGCCAATCAGCGGACGGTAAGTGTTATCCGCCACCAACTGCTGCACCTTTACCGCAGACACATGCCGCGCCGCCGCCACCCGCGCTACCTGATAATCGGCAGCGGCCGGCGACAGATGAGGGTCCAGGCCACTGCCTGACGTGGTCAGCAGGTTCAGCGGCACAGGCCCCTGCCCTTCGACCTTCTCCTTGGCCGCATCATCACTGATCCGGGTGGCCAGCGCCGGGTTGCTCGGCGAAAGGTTGCTCGCGCCACTGGCCACGGTGGCATAGGCCCCGGCCGATGGACGCGGATGGAACCACTGCTCACCCGTGAAGTTCTGCGCAATCAATTCCGAGCCACGCACCTTGCCCTGATCGTCATACACCAGACTGCCGTTGGCCTGCTCCGGAAACGCCACTTGCGCGACGCCCGTTACCACCAGCGGATAAGCCACGCCGGTGATCAGGGTCATCAGCACGATCAGACTCACAGCGGGACGCACTATAGTCGACATCATTCAATCCTCAATCAAATCAGGTGGCTGCGAGCGCTTCGGATGAACCCTCGGGCGCCGCAGCACAAGTAACAGCACTTAAACCAGATGCAGGCCGGTCAGCAGCAGGTCGATCGCCTTGATCCCCACGAACGGCACGACAATCCCGCCCAGCCCGTAGATCAGCAGGTTGCGACGCAGCAGATGCGCCGCACTCGCCGCCTGCACACGCACCCCACGCAGGGCCAGCGGAATCAGCACCACGATGATCAGCGCGTTGAAGACGATGGCCGACAGAATCGCGCTCTGCGGGCTGGCCAGGTGCATGATGTTGAGCACGCCCAATTGCGGGTAGATCGCCGCGAACAGTGCCGGGAGGATGGCGAAATACTTGGCCACGTCGTTGGCAATGGAGAAGGTCGTCAACGCGCCACGGGTGACCAGCAGTTCCTTGCCGATCTGCACCACGTCCAGCAGCTTGGTCGGATCGCTGTCCAGGTCGACCATGTTGGCCGCCTCCCGCGCTGCCTGGGTGCCGTCGTTCATGGCCATGCCGACGTCCGCCTGAGCCAGCGCGGGGGCGTCGTTGGCGCCGTCACCGCACATCGCCACCAGACGCCCGTCGTTCTGTTCCTGACGAATACGCTCCAGTTTCTTCTCGGGGGTCGCTTCGGCGAGCACGTCATCTACGCCCGCTTCAGCGGCGATCGCGGCGGCGGTCAACGGGTTGTCGCCAGTGACCATGACCGTGCGAATGCCCAGTTTGCGCAACTCGTCGAAACGCTCGCGAATGCCCGGCTTGACCACGTCCTTGAGGTGAATCGCGCCAAGCAGCCTGTTGTCGACCGAGACCAGCAACGGCGTGCCACCGGTCTTGGCGATCTTGTCGATCTCGCGGGCCAGGGTCTGCGGCAGGTCGGCGCGCTCACGGCCAATAAACTTCAGCAGTGAATCCACGGCGCCCTTGCGGTACACGCGGCCATCGAAGTCAACGCCAGACAAGCGGGTTTCGGCACTGAATGGCACCGCTGTCAGCTGGCTTGGCGCAGGCTCGGTCATCGGGTTCAGCGCACGCAGGTATTCGACGATGGACTTGCCCTCGGCGGTGTCGTCGGCCAGCGAGGCCAGCAGCGTGCCCTCGCTCAGTTCCTTGCCGCTGACGCCGGGCGCGGCGTACACCGCCGCACAACGACGGTTGCCGAAAGTGATAGTGCCGGTCTTGTCCAGCAACAGCACGTGCACGTCCCCTGCCGCCTCGACCGCACGGCCGGATTTGGCGATCACGTTCAGGCGCACCAGACGATCCATCCCGGCGATGCCGATGGCAGACAGCAAACCGCCAATGGTGGTGGGAATCAGCGTCACCAGCAGCGCCACCAGGAACACCAGCGGCAGGTTGCCGCCAGCGAAATGGGCGAACGGCTGCAGGGTCACGACCACCAGCAGGAAGATCAGGGTCAGGCCGATCAGCAGGATATCCAGCGCGACTTCGTTGGGGGTTTTCTGGCGTTTCGCGCCTTCCACCAGGGCGATCATGCGGTCCAGGGTCGATTCGCCGGGGTTGGCGCTGATGCGCACCAGTAGCCAGTCCGAGACCAACCGGGTGTTGCCAGTGACCGCCGAACGGTCGCCGCCGGACTCGCGAATCACCGGTGCGGATTCCCCGGTGATCGCCGCTTCGTTGACCGCCGCGATGCCCTCGATGACCTCGCCGTCACCGGGAATCAGCTCCCCCGCTTCGACGCGCACCACATCGCCTTTGCGCAGGGTGCTGGCGTTGACCGTAATGAACGCCCCCGTGGCCCCTTGCAGACGGGCTTTCAGGCCCTCGGTCCCGGCCTTGAGGCTGTCGGCCCGGGCCTTGCCACGGCCTTCGGCCAATGCCTCGGCGAAGTTGGCGAACAGCACGGTGAACCACAGCCACACCGCGATCTGCACCGCGACAAAGGTCGGCACGGCAGGGTTGGGGATCAGGCACAGGATGGTGGTGAGGATCGCGGTCAGCTCCACCACCAGCATCACCGGCGCGCGTTGCAGCTGACGCGGATCGAGCTTGACGAAGGCCTGGACCAGCGCCGGGCGCCACAATGCAGCGAAGCCGGTTTTTGCGGGTTCTGCGACCGAGGCGTGTTCAGGGTTCTTTGTGACAGGTGCAGGCATGTTCATGATTCGATCCTCAGAAGCCCAGGCTCAAGTGTTCGGCAATCGGCCCCAGTGCCAGGGTCGGCAGGAACGTCAGGCCGCCCACCAGCAAAATGGTCACGGTCAGCAGGGTGACGAACAGCGGGCCATGGGTCGGGAAGCTGTTCAGCCCCAGAGGCGCGGTCTTCTTCGCCGCCAAACTGCCCGCCAGGGCCAGCACCGGCAGGATGTAGCCAAAGCGGCCGATGAACATCGACAGGCTCAGCATCAGGTTGTGGAACAGGGTGTTGGCGCTAAAGCCGCCGAACGCCGAGCCGTTGTTCGCGGTGGCCGAGGTGTAGGCGTAGAGCAGCTGGCTGAAACCGTGGGCGCCGGGGTTGCTCACCGCACCCGCAGGGCCAGGCAACGACGCCGCCAGGGCACCGAACACCAGCACGCCGACCGGCATGACGATCAGGGTGGCGACCAGCAGTTTCACTTCTCGGGCCTGCAGCTTCTTGCCGAGGTATTCCGGGGTGCGACCGATCATCAAACCGGCGAGGAACACGGCGATCAGCACGTTCAGCAACATCCCGTACAAGCCCGCGCCAACACCGCCGAAGATCACTTCGCCGACCATCATGTTGGCCAGGGCGATCATGCCGGTCAGCGGGTTGAGGCTGTCGTGCATACCGTTGACCGAACCGTTGGACGCCGCCGTGGTGGTCGCCGCCCAGAGCACAGTGGCGGTGGTGCCAAAGCGGGTTTCCTTGCCTTCCATCGGCGCGGTCTGCTCGACGGACGCGATATTCAGCGTCGGGTTGGGCTGATACTCGGCCCACAGCGCGGTGGCGCCGCCGATGAGGAACAGCACCAGCATGCAGGCGACGATGGCGCGGCTCTGGCGCATGTCCTTGACGTAGTGGCCAAAAGTGAACACCAGCGCCACCGGGATCAGGATGATCGACACCAGCTCAAACAGGTTGCTCCACGCGGTCGGGTTCTCGAACGGATGCGCCGAGTTGACGCCGAAGAAACCGCCACCGTTGGTGCCCAGTTGCTTGATAGCGATCTGGCTGGCGGCCGGGCCCAGGGGAATGCTCTGGTCAGCGCCTTGCAGGGTCACCGCATCGACATAATGAGCGAAGGTTTGCGGCACGCCCTGCCAGACGAGGAACAGCGCCAGCACGATGCACAGCGGCAGCAGGCCGTAGAGCGTGGCGCGAGTCATGTCAGCCCAGAAGTTGCCCAGATGCTGCGTCGAGCGGCGACCGATCCCGCGGCAGAAAGCGACCAGCACAGCAATACCGGTGGCGGCGCTGACGAAGTTCTGCACGGTCAGGCCGGCCATCTGGCTCAGGTAGCTCAGGGACGACTCGCCGCTGTAGCTCTGCCAGTTGGTGTTGGTGACAAAACTCATCGCCGTGTTGAACGCCAGCGACCACTCCATCCCCGGCAGGCCTTGCGGGTTAAGCGGCAGCGCGCCCTGGAACAGCAGAATCGCGAACAGCACGACAAAGCCCGCCAGGTTGAACGCCAGCAGGGCCAGGGTGTAGGTTTTCCAGTTCTGTTCGACCTTGGGGTCGACGCCGGACAGGCGATAACAGATGCGCTCGACCGGGCCCATTACCGGGGTCAGGAACGTGCGCTCGCCCTCCATGAACTTGTAATAGAAGCGGCCCAGCAAGGGCGCCGGCAGCAGCACCAGCGCGAAAAAGGCCAGAATCAGCAGATAGTCATAACCGTGCATGGCCGTCACTCCTCGACCCGGCCGGCGCGCAACAGCGCCACCAGCAAGTACACGAACAACCCTGCCGCCAACAGCAGTGACACCCCATCCAGAACGCTCATGAAAAAACTCTCCGTCATACGGCGATTGCCGTGTGTGGGAATTGTCGTCATGAGGGGTGTAAAGGAACGAGATCGACGGCAGGTGCGGGGCATAAAGAAAGTGTAAAAACTGCCGGTATTGTTGAGCGGGGGGCTGTCAAGCGCGGGTTTACATGGAGGCCGGACTGCTACAGAAGAGCGCGTAAAACTCCCGCTCGTGATTTTGATCTTGATCTTGATCTTCAAGCGCGATAGCCCAGACGACACCAATCGCGACTTGGGTGCAGGCCGAACGCAGGCGGCGCTCCGTGGGTCGAGCGGCATGGATGCCGCGAGAGCGCCGCAAGGACATGGATGTCCGTTCGGCGCGTGCCCACGGAGCGTCGCCGGAGTGAGGGAAGCTCGACGAAGGAGAGCCCAAACTAGGAGCAGACACTTGGTTACTTGGTGTCTTTTCAAGTAACCCGCCGAAGGCGGAACGCTTCTGCCGTTAGGCAGAACATCATCAGCGCCACTCAGATATCAGATACAAGCCACGATCCCGGCGCCCCAGTAACTCACCCCCTGACCCTATGTACATTTCTTGATACATTCAGGACATTCCACCGACACCTGACCCACTCACCCTTCCGCCCCGCTCGCCAGCGAAGTAGCATGGCAGCGTCGTTCCTCACTCGCGGCCTCTGCGGCGGCATCATCATGGCGGCAGCAACATGCAAACGACCCCTGACAGCAACACCGCCAACGCACCGGCTGAAGAGCGGCGCTGGAACACCCGCGCCTTGATCGTCGATGACGACGTGCCGATTCGCGAACTGCTTTGCGACTACCTCGCCCGCTTCAATATCCAGAGCACCGGCGTCACCGACGGCAACGCCATGCGCCAGGCCCTGGCCGAAGAGACCTACGATGTGGTGGTCCTGGACCTGATGCTGCCGGGCGAAGACGGCCTGTCGCTCTGCCGCTGGCTGCGCAGTTCCTCGGACATCCCGATCCTGATGCTGACCGCCCGCTGCGAACCCACCGACCGCATCATCGGCCTGGAACTGGGCGCCGACGACTACATGGCCAAGCCCTTCGAGCCTCGCGAGCTGGTGGCGCGCATTCAGACCATCCTGCGCCGCGTGCGCGACGATCGCACCGAAGAGCGCACCACCCTGCGTTTCGACAACTGGCGCCTGAACAGCGTGTTGCGCCAGCTCACTGCCCCTGACGGGCTGGTGGTACCGCTGTCCAACGCCGAATTCCGCCTGCTGCGGGTGTTCCTCGAACGTCCGCGCCGGGTGCTCAATCGCGAGCAACTGCTGGACGCCGCCCGTGGTCGCTCCATCGAAGCCTTTGATCGCAGCATCGACCTGCTGGTCTCCCGCCTGCGCCAGAAGCTCGGCGATGATCCAAAATCTCCGCAGTTGATCAAGACCGTACGAGGCGAAGGCTATATGTTCGACGCCAGGGAGATTGGTTGATCCGCTCCGCTGACACCCTCTTCGCCCGACTGTTCGGCGGCGCGCTGCTGGCGATCGTGCTGGCGCACCTGCTCGCGTTCATCTGGTTCCATCACTACGGCCCGGCGATGCCGCCACCGCCGCACGCCGGTCAGCAGAACGCCCACCCCATGCAGCCTGGGGAAGAAAGCGAACTGTCCTCGGCCCTCAACGCCTTGCGCCCGCCTCCGCCACCGCCACCGCCGGGGCGACCGCCGTTTTTTGGCATTCCGCTGATTCCGTTGTTCTTTCAGTTGGTCACGCTGGTGATCGCCGCCTGGTTTGGCGCCAAGGCCTTGAGCCGTCCGGTGCAACGCATCAGTGATGCCGCCGAGCGCCTGAGCGAAAACCTCGACAGCCCGCCGCTGAGCATCACCGGTCCCCGGGAAGCGCGTCAGGCGGCCGCCACGTTCAATCTGATGCAGGAACGCATTCGCGAACAGGTGCAGCAACGCGGGCGCATGCTCGCTGCCGTTTCTCATGATCTGCGTACGCCCCTGGCGCGCCTGAAACTGCGCGTCGAGCAGATCGAAGAGCCCAAGCTGCACGGCCAGATGACGCAAGATTTGAACGACATGATCGGCATGCTCGACGCGACCCTGACCTACCTCAACGAACAGCGCACCAGTGAGGCGTTGCAGTATTTCGATGTGCAGGCGCTGATCGAATCGCTCACCGAGAACGCTCAGGACAACGGCGACGACATCGAGGCCACCGGCACCTGCAAGCCCCTGAAGTCCCAGCCCATGGCCCTGCGCTCGTGCCTGCACAACCTGATCGACAATGCCCTGCGCTATGCCGGACATGCGCGGGTCATCATTGAGGATGCAAGCGACAGGTTGCGCATCAGGGTCGTCGACCACGGCCCCGGCATTCCGGAAAACCTGCGCGAAGCGGTATTCGAACCCTTCTACCGCGTCGAAGGGTCGCGCAACCGCAATTCCGGCGGCGTCGGCATCGGCATGACCATCGCCCGGGAAGCGGCACGGCGCATGGGCGGAGATCTGCGCCTGGAAGAAACGCCGGGGGGCGGCCTCACTGCTGTCGTCGATCTGCCGCGCGTTTAAATTTCGAAGGCGATGGCGATCCCACAGGGAAAACTTCGCCAGGCACACGTTTTTGCGGCGCCGATGTTGCTGCAGGACCGGCTCGTAAGCCCGCCGTTACAAACCCCACATACCCACGACACCCACACCCTCGACGCTGCATAAGCCGGTGCACTGTGCCGGTTTTCATTCATCTGATGGGGAGTCAGTCCGATGGTCACAGGCATCAGCGGCAGCAGCAGTTATTCCAGCTACGTCAGTTCGAACAGCAGCACCAGCGCCACCGGCAACAGCAAGAAATTCGCCGACGAGCTACTCAAGAAACTCGATACCAGCGGCGACGGCAGCATCGACAAGGACGAGCTGAGTTCGGCCCTGTCCTCGGATTCCAAAGACGGCATCACGGTCAGCCTGAGTAAGGCGTTCAGCGATCTGGACAGCAACGACGACGACAGACTGGACGCCGATGAGCTGGCCTCGCTGACCCCGCCCCCTCCGCCGCCCATGCAGATGGACGCCGGTTCCGCCGCCGATGAGGCGCAGGACCTGCTCAGCGCGCTGGACACCGACGGTGACGGCAGCGTCAGCAGCGACGAACTGACCTCAGCCCTGAGCAACACCGACAACAGCGCTGACAGCGCTCAGGTGTTCGACGCCCTGGACACCAACAAGGACGGCACCGTCAGCCTCGAAGAACTGACCGCCAGCCTGCAGACCCAGCAGCCGCCTCCACCGCCGACGCAAAACGCCAGCGATCTGTTCAGCAGCCTGGACAGCGACGGCGATGGCAGCATTACCGCCGCCGAGCTGACCAGCGCCCTGCAGAGCAACAGCGCGTCAAGCAGCAGCACCAGTACAACGAGCAGCGACCAGATCAACTCGTTGTTCAGCGCCTTGGACGCCGACAGCAGTGGCGGCGTCAGCGCTGACGAACTGACCGCCGCGCTCAAGCCGGACAGCTCTGCGCAGCAACAGACCAGCACGACCCAGGCCACCGAAGCCCTGAATCGCATGGTCGCGGCCCTGAGTGATCGCTACAACCTCAACAGTACAGCGACAGCGGGCAAGTACCTGAGCACTTCCGCCTGATGCAAAAAACCGCCGCCGGACGGCTGTCCGGCGGCGGTTTGAAAGGGCTAGCCATCGTTTACTTGGGCAATGGCCGCCCGCGGCTGTCTGCGACCCAATCGAGCACCAGGCTGTACGCCACGGCGAGCAACGTCGGGCCAATGAACAGGCCGATAAAGCCAAACGCCAGCAATCCGCCAAACACCCCGAGCAGCACGATCACCAACGGCAAATTGCCGCCCCGGCTGATCAGGTATGGCTTGAGCACGTTGTCGACGCCACTGACGATGAACGTCCCCCACAGCCCAAGAAACACCGCCATCCCGTACTCGCCCTTCCAGGCCAGCCATGCCGTGGCCGGAATCCAGATCAGCGGCGGGCCCATGGGGACCAGGCTCAGCAGAAAGGTGCCGATGCCCAGTACCAACGCACCCGGCACCCCGGCAATCAGGAAGCCGATCAACGCCAGAATGGCTTGAGCCGCCGCCGTGCCGATCACGCCGTTGACCACCCGCTGAACCGTGCCGGCCACCAGATCGACGTAATACTGCGCCCGGTCGCCAATCAGACGCTCCAGCAGACTGAGCACGAACGCCGCCAGTCGCGGGCCATCGCGGTAGAAAAAGAACACGAAGACGATGCTCAGGGTCAGCTCAAGAATGCCGCCGCCAATCTGCGCGCTGCGCGCCAGCAGCCAATTGCCCACCTGCCCCAGGTACGGCTTGAGGCTGGCGAGCAAGGCCGCGCCCTGCTGATCGATGGTGGTCCAGTAGCCCACCAACCGTTCGCCCACCAGCGGAATGCTGCCCAGCCAGGTGGGCGGATCAGGCAGGCCGTCGACCTGTACATCCTTGACGAACACCGTGGCATCGCGCACGTGATCGGCCAGGTTGAAACCCAGCCACACCAAGGGTGCGGCGACCAACAGCATCCAGCCCAGGGTCAGGATGCCAGCGGCCAGGGATTCCCGGCCTTTGAGGGCACGGGTCAGCAAACGCATCAGCGGCCAGCTGGCAAAGGCCAGCACCGCGCCCCAGAACAACGCCGACCAGAACGGCGCCATCACCCACAGGCAGGCACCGAGCAACGCCAGCAGCAGAATCTGCACCAAGAGGCGATCGTTATTGAGCATGGTTCATTCCGTAGAAGAGAAGTCCAGAGACTGGAGCATAGCGGCGAACCTTGACGCTCGCCTCATGCCGATTCAATCGCCAGTGATAGAACACGCTTCAGCGAATGAGTTCGAAGGTCAGCCCCTGGGTCGGTTTGTTGCCGGCTTCCAGACGCGCCGCGCGCACGCCGTTTTTGACCAGTGCTTCACGCCAGGCCTCGCCCTGGGGCCCGGACAGCGTCACGCGCAACGTGCTGTCCAGATTCAGCCCGCGCGACAGCAGCGTGATCCACGGCTCCCGCGGTGCGCCGGTGAGCATCGGTAATTCAAGGTCGCCCGAGCTTTTCAGCTCACGCAGCAACGTGGCGGAGGTGGGCAGCAATTCGCCCAGTGGCGCGCTGGCCTGGAACTCCTCGACATGCAACAGCGCACGGCGGTTGCCCCGGGTGATGCTGTACAGCGCCACCAGCGTGTCGCTGTCCGGCTTGTGGCGCAGCAGCAGATAGGCCTGGCCGTTATCAGCGCCATACAGCCGGGAATTGCTGAAGACCTCGTTCGCCCACAGGCTGCTCTCGCCGCAATCGCGGGCCTGACACCAGAACAACAGCTGCGCGCCCTGCTTCTGGAACGCCTCCCGGGCAGCGGTGAAGGCCTCATCAGCCGAACGTTCGGGAGGCAACTGATAGGTCACGGAGCGAGTGGTGCCACGGGACGACACCTGGCCATCGAAGCGCAACTGGCCGCTGATCTTGCGAATCGAGCCCATCGGGAAAATGCGCTCAAGCTCCGATGCGGGCTTGTAGTCGACGATTTCCGCGTCGGTAGGCCTGGGTAAGTTGGGGAAGTCCTGACTGCCCGAAACATCGGCGGCCAGGCTCACCGAGCCATACGCGCTCAGGCACAGCGCAAGACCCAGAGCGAGCGACGAACGCATGACGGCGCTCATGTGAGGGTAATCGAGGGGCAAACAAAAACCGCACGAGCGTGCGGCCGGAAAAAAAGTGAAAGGGTCGAGCGTGAGCAGTGGTCCATCGTGCAGTCTCCTGTTTCAACCCGCCCAGCCTCGGCAGTTGCGCTGCGCAAGTCAAGAAACGGCGAAGAAGCGATTGAAACAGTCTGCAACAGAGGTCGCGCCCGCCTCGTCATTCAGGTGCAGATGGTGCCCGCCGGGCAGCACAGTCACCTCGAACGGCACGCTGGCAAGCAGCTCCTTGTTCTGCGCCAACATGCCCTCCTCGGCCACCAGCAACTGTGCAGGACAGCGGATGGCGTTGACGAAGGAAAGCGCCTGCGCACGTGTCAGACGCGTCGCCGAGGCCAGGGTCAAGCGACTGTCGCTGCGCCAGGTGTAGCCGCCGGGCGCGGGCATCAAACCACGCTGAGCCAGCAATTCGGCCGCCTCGCGACTGACGGCCACCACGCCCTTCATGCGCGCTTCGACCGCTCGGTCCATTTCGGCATAGACCGGTTTGCGCTTGCTCGACTGCGCCAGTTGCGCCTGCAACGCCGTACCCATGCGCTCGGCGGCGCTTTCCGGCTCGCCCAGCGGCGGAATCAAGCCGTCGATCAGGGCCAGCCGATTGATGCGGTCAGGCAAGGCGCCGGCGACGATCACCGAAACGATGGCCCCCAGGGAATGGCCGAGCAGGGAAAATGTCTCCCAGCCCATCTGCTGCGCCACCTGCAACACGTCGTGGGCGTAATCCGGCAGCGTATACCCGGCGCCAGGCGGACGATGATCCGAATGGCCATGACCGGCCATGTCCAGCGCCAGAATGCGCAGGCCTTTGAGCTTGGGCGCCAGGCGCGCGAAGCTGTTGGCGTTGTCCAGCCAGCCGTGCAGGGCAATCACCGGATGACCGTCCTGGGGGCCGAACAGGTGCGCTGCCAGTTCGATGTGCGGCAGGCTCAGGCGGACTTCTTCGACGGAACAGGTCATGCGCGGGCTCGCTGACGGGCCTGTGTGTCGTTGGCCGAGCGGGCGCGATCGGCCCAGCGGGAAAACAGGTCTTTGAGCATCTGCGCGGTGTCCTCGGGGTGTTCCAGCGGGAACATGTGCCCGCCCGGTACCGAAAGATACTCGCCTTCGCGCATGCTTTTCACCGACATCGCATGATGACGGCGCACCACGTCGCTGTGCTCGCCCCGCACCATCGCCAGTGGCACCCGCAGGTGACGAGCCATGCCGGGGCTGGTGTGGGGCACGCTGCGGTAGATGCTGATCTCGGTGGCCGGGTCGAAGCGCAGGCGCAATTGCTCGCCATCGGTTTGCAGGCCATGCACCAGATAGGCCTCGAAACATTCAGGATCGAACCGACGGAACAGTGTCTTGCCGGAGAAGTAATGGCGGGCGGCGTCCAGGTCACTGAACACCTCGCGACGGCCCAGGGTGCGCCCGGCCGGGGTGATGCGGTCGATGAAACCGAAGCGTTTGGCCGCGCGAATCATCCATTGGTCGAAGCGCGTGAGCACCGGCGAATCGAGCATCACCACGCCGCGATACAGCTCGGGATGACGCAATGCCGCGTGGTAATGCAGCACGCCGCCGAGGGAGTGCCCGACACCCCAGACCGGCTGGGGTTGTTCGCGCAGATGATGGATCAGCTCATCGACCAGATTCGGCCAGTTGTCGGTCACCGGGAAACGCGGGTCGTGGGCATGCTGAGCCAGGTGGGTGACCTGAAACTCGTCGCCCAGCGCGGCGAACAGCTTGCCGTAGGTGGCAGACGGAAAGCCGTTGGCGTGAGCGAAAAATACGTGTTGTGTCATGCCGGCGCGTCCAGAAATCCCGATCAGGGTGCCATTGTGCGCACCGGCGTCGGGTGCCAGCAATGACCGGAACTGCCATCGATGATGACACTCCGGTCATGTCGCGTCGCAATCAGCGTGTTGGCGGCTGTTCGCCCAGCGGTACGACTGCCACGGTCAGGCGCGAGATGCAGCTGGCCTTGCCGTCGTCGCTGGTCAGGCGGATATCCCAGACATGAGTGGTGCGACCGATGTGCACCGGATGCGCCACCGCCGTCACGCGCCCGCTGCGCAGACCGCGCAGGTGGTTGGCGTTGATTTCCAGGCCCACGCAAAAGTATTTGCTGGTGTCGATGGCCAGGTAGCTGGCCGACGAGCCGACGGTCTCCGCCAGCACCACCGAGGCGCCGCCGTGCAGCAGGCCATAGGGTTGATGGGTGCGATGATCGACCACCATACTGGCCGTCAGCGACTGCTCGTCGAACGCCTCGAAACGGATGTCCAGCACCTCACCGATGGTGTTTTTCTGCATCGCGTTGAGGGCTTCGAGATTGGGGGTTTCGCGCCATAAGTTCATGGTCATTCCTTGTTATTGATGCGTTCTAGGTATCCATCCGTCAGCCGCCGATCACGGATGCCGAACACCCTCAAGAGTCATGGCACCCGCTAACGGAAGATCCGCCTCCAGCTCAGCCAGGGTGGCCGTGTGCATGGCGTAGGCCTGTTGCAGGTTGCCATGCACCGCCAGGCCGATCAGCGAGCCTACCAACGGTTGATGGCTGACCAGCAGCACGTCGTCGGACGCATACAGGTCCAGATTGTCCAGCACCTTGCGCGGGTCGCTGTCCGGGGTGAGCCAGGACACGGTGACGATCGAATCGGCAAAACCCAGCGCCTGACGCACCAGCTCAGCGGTTTGCTGAGCGCGCACGTAGGGGCTGGCGATGATCCAGCGCAGCGGCTGGCCCATCAGGTGCGCAGCACTGGTCAGAACCTCTTCACGGCCGTTGGCGGTCAGCTCGCGTTCGGCGTCGGTGCGGGCCCGGTTCTGGGCCTCGCCGTGACGCAGAATCCACAACTTCATAGCTTGGGCTCCTCATCGCGAACCGGATGCGCGGCCGCAGGGACCTTGTGCGGTGCCTCGCCTTCCGGTGCGCGCGGGGCAGGCCAGTCGGCGAACGGCCAGGGTTTCTGGTCAGTGTGAAAAGTGCCGAAGCGGCCGATCTGCGCCAGAAACTGGCTCAGGCTGTCGCCAAAGGACATCAGGCTCAGGCTCGGTGCGCCGTAGAACAGGCGATAGGCCAGCTGCACCAGCACCACCACCGCCAGCACGAGTTCCGCGACCTGCCAGACCACCACAAACACCACCATCCACAGGATGCGCAGCAGGATCGATTCGTGTTGCTTGAATTCAGAGTCGTTCACGAGCGTCTCCACAGAGTTGAAAAGCCGGGCAAAAGGATCAGTTGAAGTCACCGATGGAAATGAAATCGACGTCAGTCTTGGGCTCGGCGCGCATCAGCAGCTCAATGACCTGCTCCAGCGTACGCCCTTCGAACAGGATCGCGTGCAGCCCCGCCACCAGCGGCATGTACACCTGTGCCTCCTGCGCCTTGGCCTTGAGCACCTTGAGGGTGTTGACCCCTTCGGCCACCTCGCCCAGACGGGTGACGGCCTCATCCAGGCTCAGTCCCTGACCCAGGGCGAAACCGACCTGATAATTGCGGCTCTTGGGCGACGAGCAGGTGACGATCAGATCGCCCACACCGGCCAGGCCCAGAAAGGTCATGGGGTTGGCGCCCTGGTTCACCGCAAAGCGGGTCATCTCGGCCAGCGCACGGGTGATCAGCATGCTTTTGGTGTTCTCGCCCATGCCCAGCGCCACGGCCATGCCGGCGATGATCGCGTAGACGTTTTTCAGCGCCCCGCCCAGCTCCACGCCGAAGCGGTCGGCGCTGGCGTACACGCGGAAGGTGCGGCCATGCAGCACGGCCTGCACCTTCTGGCACAGCTCGTCGTCTTCACTGGCCACCACGGTTGCGGTCAACGCGTGTTCGGCGATTTCGCGAGCCAGGTTGGGGCCGGACAGCACACCGATGCGCGCCTTGGGCGCGATGTCTTCGAGGATTTCGCTCATCAGCTTGAAGGTCTGCGCCTCGATGCCTTTGGTCAGGCTGACCAGCATCTTGCCCGTGAGCAGTTCGACATGGGGGGTGAGCACGCTGCGCAGCGCACTGGACGGCAAGGCGACGAACACCAGCTGGCTCTGGCTCAGGGTGCTTTGCAGGTCGGTCACCGGCTCCACCGCATCGAGCACCTTGATGCCCTTGAGGTAGCGCGGGTTCTCGCGGTTGACGCGGATCGCCTCGGCCTGCTCGGGGTCGCGCATCCATTGCAGGACCCGATGGCCGTTCTCGGCCAGAAGGTTGGCCACGGCCGTCCCGAAGCTGCCACCACCCAGAACTGCGATCGGTTGCTGTTGGGTCATAAAACAATCCATCTAGAGCCATCAGAACTGGCGATGGCAGCATTATACGGAGCGCCGTGCTCGCCACCAGCGGCAAAACACGACAGCGGGAAATCGACGGCAGACACCCGACTCTTCACAAGGAAATTCCCTGCGGCTCGGTTAAGATGCGCGCACCGGATGAAAATTCCACGGCGTCTTCGATGAGCTATCGTTAGGGCGCTTCCCGATGAGATCACTCGATGACAAAACCGTCTCCCCTCGCCGGACGTCGCCCGCAATGACCAACGCGGCGCTCAAGACTGCGGGCCTCAAACCGTGACGGCGCAGCGCGGCTGGAACATCAGCACCCGTACGCAGATCCTCAGCCTGGGGCCGGCCTTGCTGTTGACGTTGCTGCTGATCAGTTTCTTCACGGTGGTGCGTATTCAGGACCTGCGCCAGGAGCTCACCCACACCGGGCAGTTGATCGCCAATCAGTTGGCCCCGGCCTCCGAATACGGCGTGATCGTCGGCAACGACGATGTGCTGGAAAGCCTGATGAAGGCCACCATGAGCATTCCTCATGTACGGTTTCTGGAGGTGCAGGACAGCACGGGCAAGGTGCTCGTCCACGTCGAACAGGCCGCCGACAACGCCCGTGCGCGGCAACTGGAAGTGTTTCAGGCGCCAATTCGCCTGCAACAGGTCAAGTCCGACGGTAATCACCTGGAAGACGCCGAAGACGTTGCCAGCGTGCCCGTCGAGGACTACCTCGGCCGCGTGCTGGTGGGCATGTCCAGCGACGCCTTCAACCTGCGTGAACAGGAAATCCTGCTCAAGGCCGGCATCCTCGCCCTCTTCGCCCTGCTGTTTACCTACATTCTGGCGCGCCGCCTGTCGCTGAGCCTGTCCCAGCCGATCAGCGCCATGAGCGATGCGGTCAAGGCCATCCAGCACGGCGATTACACGGTGCCTTTACCGGTGGCCGATGACGCCGAGCTGGGCGACCTGGCGCGGCACATCAATAACCTCGCGCTGGGGCTGGAGAAGGCCAGTCGCGAGCAGAAAAAAGCCATGGACGAGCTGATCCGCACCCGCGAAGAAGCCGAGCGCGCCAACAGTGCCAAATCGGAATTCCTGGCGATGATGAGCCACGAACTGCGCACCCCCATGAATGGCGTACTGGGCATGCTGCAGCTAATGGAAACCACGAAGATGACCGAGGAACAGGCCGAATACGCGGCGCTGGCCACCGAGTCTACCGAGCACTTGCTGCGGGTGATCAACGACATCCTCGATTTCTCGCGCTTCGAGCGGGACGCGCTGGAGCTGGAAAACATCGCCTTCAACCTCGCCGACCTGATCGCCACCTCGGTTCAGGCCTTCGCCCACAACGCCCAGCAGCGCGGCCTTGCGCTGGAACTGGATCTGCCGCCAGGGCTGGACCTGCTGCGGGTCAAGGGCGATCCGACGCGCATCCGGCAGATCCTGGTCAACCTGATCGGCAACGCGCTGAAATTCACCGAATTTGGCAGCGTGCGGGTTGAACCCTCATGGCAGCAGACCGACGCACAGCACATCCTGTTTACCTGCGCCGTGCGTGACAGCGGCATAGGCATTTCGGCGCAGCTGCTGGAGTCGATGTTCGATGCGTTTCAGCAGGCGGACAATTCCATTTCAAGACGTTACGGGGGCACAGGCCTGGGCCTGCCCATCGCCCGAAATCTCGCCGAACGCATGGGCGGCTCGCTGCAGGCCCAGAGCAGCGAAGGTCTGGGCTCGGTGTTCACCTTGCAGATTCCCCTGCAACGGGTCGCACAGGAAGAGCCCTCACCCACGACCGGCGCTGTGGGCGAAATGCCACAGGAGCGCGATGGCTGCGTGTTGCTGGTCGAGGACAACCCGGTCAACCGCACAGTGGTCGAGGCCATGTTGCGCAGCCTCGGTTTGCAGGTCAGCGTGGCAGGCGACGGCGCCGAAGCAGTGAGCATGGCGAGCAAGGAAAAATACGCGCTGATCCTCATGGACTGCCGCCTGCCGGTGATGGACGGCTATGAAGCCACCCGACGAATTCGTGAACTGCCCAGTCTTCAGACGCTGCCGATCATCGCCCTGACCGCCAACGCGCGACACGGCGACCGCGATCTGTGCCTGCAGGCGGGCATGAACGATTACCTGGCCAAACCCTTCAAACGCACTGATCTGCAGCAGGTTTTACAGCGCTGGTTGACCTTTAAGGCATCTGCGACTGGCGATAAATGATAAATTGCGGCAGTCTTGTGTGCCGTGATCGACCCGAGCGGTCGCGCGAACGGACAATTTCAGTGTACAGGTGTACATTCATTTCACCTGTGCTGTGACTTTCACTACAACGCAATAGTCTATGAGTAGGCTGCCAGCAGTGGAATGACCCGCTGGTCAGACTGGGATCTACCCAGCCGCACAGGATTATCGAGGAGCTCGCATGACCAAACAAAACGCCTTTACCCGGGAAGACCTGCTGCGCTGCAGTCGCGGCGAGCTGTTCGGCCCAGGTAACGCGCAACTGCCCGCCCCTAACATGCTGATGATCGACCGGATCACCCATATCAGCCAGGAAGGCGGCAAGTACGGCAAAGGTGAATTGGTCGCCGAACTGGATATCAACCCGGACCTGTGGTTCTTCGCCTGTCACTTCGAAGGTGACCCGGTGATGCCAGGCTGCCTGGGCCTCGACGCCATGTGGCAACTGGTCGGTTTCTTCCTGGGCTGGCAAGGTCTGCCGGGCCGCGGCCGTGCGCTGGGCTCGGGCGAAGTCAAATTCTTCGGCCAGGTCCTGCCGACCGCCAAGAAAGTCACCTACAACATCCAAATCAAGCGCGTCCTCAAGGGCAAGCTGAACCTGGCCATTGCCGATGGTTCGGTGACCGTTGACGGTCGCGAGATCTACACCGCCGAAGGCCTTCGCGTCGGCGTCTTCACTTCCACTGACGATTTCTAAGGGTATTCGCATGCGCCGCGTCGTTATCACTGGTCTGGGCATTGTTTCCTGCTTGGGCAATGACAAAGACACCGTTTCCGCCAACCTGCGCGCAAGCCGCCCTGGCATCCGCTTCAACCCGGAATATGCCGAAATGGGCCTGCGCAGCCAGGTGTCGGGATCGATCGACCTCAACCTCGAAGAACTGATCGATCGCAAGATCTATCGTTTCGTCGGCCACGCTGCTGCCTACGCCTACCTGGCGATGCAGGATGCGGTCAAGGACTCGGGCCTGACCGAAGAGCAGGTGTCCAACCCGCGTACCGGCCTGATCGCAGGCTCCGGCGGCGCGTCGACCCTGAACCAGATGGAAGCGCTGGACATCCTGCGCGAGAAAGGCGTCAAGCGCGTGGGTCCATACCGCGTGACCCGCACCATGAGCAGCACCGTTTCGGCTTGCCTGGCGACGCCGTTCAAGATCAAGGGCCTGAACTACTCCATCGCTTCTGCCTGCGCCACCAGTGCTCACTGCATCGGTACCGCCATGGAACAGATCCAGATGGGCAAGCAGGACATCGTCTTCGCCGGTGGCGGTGAAGAAGAGCACTGGAGCCAGTCGTTTCTGTTCGACGCCATGGGCGCCCTGTCCAGCAAGCGCAACGAGACCCCTGAACAGGCCTCCCGCGCCTACGACGCAGACCGCGACGGCTTCGTCATCGCCGGCGGCGGCGGTATGGTCGTGGTCGAGGAGCTGGAACACGCTCTGGCCCGTGGCGCGAAGATCTACGCCGAACTGGTTGGCTACGGCGCAACCTCCGACGGCTACGACATGGTCGCGCCAAGCGGCGAAGGCGCCATCCGCTGCATGCAGCAGGCGCTGTCCACCGTTGACGGCAAGATCGACTACCTGAACACCCACGGCACCTCGACCCCGGTGGGCGACGTCGCGGAAATGAAAGGCGTGCGTGAAGTGTTCGGCACCGACGCTCCCGCCATCAGCTCCACCAAGAGCCTGTCGGGTCACTCCCTGGGCGCCGCCGGCGTTCACGAAGCGATCTACTGCATGCTGATGATGGAAGGCAACTTCATGGCGGGTTCGGCGAACATCGACGAACTGGACCCAGCCGTCGCTGACCTGCCAATCCTGACCAAGACTCGCGAAAACGCCGAGATCAACCTGGTCATGAGCAACAGCTTCGGCTTCGGCGGCACCAACGCCACGCTGGTGATGAAGCGCTGGACCGGCAAGTAATTCGAGCCGATCCCGCATGTGAAAAAGGCGCCGTTCGAGGCGCCTTTTTCATGCCCGGCTTTTACACCGCAAACTCACCGACCATGCCATTCAAATCCGTCGCCAGGCGCGACAGATCCTGACTGGCCGCCGCCGTCTGGTTGGCGCCCGCCGAACTCTGCAACGCCAGATCACGAATGTTGGTGATGTTGCGATCTACTTCCCGCGCCACCTGGGCCTGCTGTTCCGATGCACTGGCGATCACGGTGTTGCGTTCGGTGATCAGGGAAATCGCCGTGGCGATCTCATCCAGCGCCACACCGGCCGACTGCGCCAGCTCCAGGGTTGAGCGCGCGCGGCTGTTACTGCCCTGCATCGCGGCAACGGCCTGATCGGTGCCCTGACGAATATCACCCACCAGCGTTTCGATCTCCTGAGTTGACGACTGCGTGCGATGGGCCAACGCCCGGACCTCATCGGCCACCACCGCAAAACCACGACCCGCCTCCCCTGCCCGCGCGGCTTCGATCGCAGCGTTGAGCGCCAGCAGGTTGGTCTGCTCGGCCACGGAGCGAATAACATCCAGCACTTTGCTGATGCCGTAGACCTTCTGCGCCAGCACCTCGACCTGATCGCCGGTTTGCGTCACGTCATCGGCCAGGGAGTTGATCGAGTCGACGGTCTCGCGCACCTGTTGACGGCCGCGCTGGGCGATACGCTCGGACTCATCCGACGCCTCGGACGTCGCTACGGCATTACGCGCAACCTCCTCGACTGCAACGGTCATCTGGTTTACCGCCGTGGCCGCTTGATCGATTTCAATGCTCTGTTGATGCAGGCCTCGGGTCGAGTCTTCGGTCACTGTGCTCAGCTCTTCGGAGGCTGAGGCCAACTGGTTCGATGAATCGGAAATCCGCAGGATCGTACGACGCAGGCTTTGCTGCATGGCCTTCAGCGCCTCCAGCAATCGTGCAGGCTCATCTCGCCCCTGCACCACGATGCTTGCGGTGAGATCACCCGCCGCGATCACTTGCGCGATCCCCAGCGCCTGCGCCAGCGGCTGAACGATACTGCGCGTCAGGCCCCAGGCCAGTACCAGAGTCATCAGCGCCGTCAGCACCATCATTGCACTGACCCAGTTGATGGCGCTGCCGAACACCGACTGCGCCGCATCCGTGGCATCGGTCGCGCCCTGCTTGTTCAGGGCAGTGAGCTCGTTGAGGGCCTGAGTCATCTTGTCGGCGAACTGGTTCATTTCGCCATTGATGATTTGCGTGGCGCCGTCCAGATCGTTCTGCCGAGACAACTCCACCACTCGCGACTGGCGTTGGAAATAGGCCTCTTTGGCCGTGGAAAACTGCCCATACATGTCGCGCTCGCGGGCCGTTTCGATCAGCAAGCCATAACGTTGCCCGGCAGCCTGCAGGCCGGCCTTGAGCTGCTCGATCTTGTTGTAGTTTTCCTGCAGCGCGGCGGGGTCGCGGCCGATCATCAGACGCAGGGTCAGCGTGCGGATACGCATCAAGTCCTGCCCCATGGCGCCCAACTCCATGACGCTGGGCAGCCATTTGCTTTCTACCAGATCCGACTGTTTGCGCATGGTCGACATCTGCAACAGCGCGAAAGCGCCCAGACCGAACACCAGCAACGCCAACACACCAAAGCCAAGCGCGGCACGGGGTGCAATATTCATGTTTCGTACGATCACAATGGGTCCCTCCCTAAAATCCTGCCTTCAAAATGCGGCTGGTCAACGCCACCGATATCGGCTGAGAGAGTGAGGATCTGTAGGACAATTCCCAGATTTATTAGAGGTCTATTTGCAATGGCCACCGTTCAGCTGGAATTGGCAGCACAGACGATCCAGACGATGGGGTTTATGATTCGTACTCTGTCGCCAAGCCCATCGAGAGCCATGACATGTTGACCATCAAACCCCGTGCAGAAGACGTCGAAGGCCAGCCGATTCTGCGCCCCCTGCCCTCCGCGCAATGCCGCAGCGTCGGGCCTTTCGTGTTTTTCGATCACATGCTGGAAACCACCTACGCCCCGGGTACTGGCATGGACATCCGCCAGCACCCGCACATAGGCCTGTCGACCCTGACTTACCTGTTTGAAGGCCAGGTTCAGCACAAGGACAGCCTGGGCAGCGACCAGCACGTGATGCCCGGCGAAGTGAGCTGGATGACCGCCGGCAGCGCGATTGCCCACATTGAGCGCACGCCCCAGGCCCTGCACGACAGCGGCTCGCGGATGCATGGCCTGCAGGTCTGGCTGGCTTCGCCCAAGGAGCACGAACAAGGCCCCGGGCTTTACAGCCATCATCCGGCTGCCAGCCTGCCGCTGAGTGACAGTATGGGCATCGCGATCCGCATGATCGCAGGCAGTGGCTTTTGCCTGGCGTCGCCGGTGCCGGTGCTGTCGCCCACCCTGTACGCCGAAGTGAGGATGCAGACGGCCACGACGCTGCTGATTCCCGCCGAACACGAGCAGCGTGCGTTGTATGTGATCGAGGGCGAGATGACGCTCGATGGCGAGCCGCTGCAACCGCGCAGCCTGGTGGTGCTGGATGCCGGCAGCGAACCGACGCTGTGCGCTGACAGCGAATCCCACGCCGTGCTGATTGGCGGCGCGCCGCTGGATGGGCCGAGACGGATGAACTGGAATTTCGTCGCCAGCGATCCGGCGCTGATCGATCAGGCCAGGACGAAATGGGCGGCCGGAGACTGGCCGACAGTGCCGGGGGAAGTCACGCGGATTGAATTGCCCAAAAGCAGATAAAAGCAGCCACAAGCCGCAAGTCAGAGTGCATGCCTCACTTGCAGCTTGTCGCTTGAAGCTTAGGACTGCTGCTGGAACACTTCATCCAGCAGGTTATGCATCGCCGTGAACGCACGCTTGGACACCGTCGGGTTGTACATCTGCACACCCGGGTTGTTCGCGTGCGGGTCGGTGAACGAGTGGAACGCGCCGCCGTAGCTCAGCAGCTGCCAGTCGACGTTGGCGGCATTCATCTCGGCTTCGAACGCGGGCAACTGCTCTTTCGGCACCAAGGGGTCGGAAGCGCCGTGCAGCACCAGAACCTTGCCCTGGATGTTGTTAGCGTCAGCCGGGTTGGTGGTGTCCAGGGTGCCGTGGAACGATACGGCCGCTTTCAGCGGCGCCCCGGTGCGAGCCAGCTCCAGCGCGCAGCAACCGCCGAAGCAGAAGCCGAAGGCCGCCAGGCTGTTCTTGTCCACAGCGGCGATGGATTGCGCGGTCAGTTGATCGAGCGCCGCCTGCATGCGCTTGTTCAGCAAGCCGCGGTCGTTCTTCAGCGGCATCATCGCCGCCAGCGCCTGATCGGCATTGGTCGGTCGCACGCCCTGCCCGTACAGGTCAGCCAGGAACACCACATAGCCTTTGCTGGCCACTTGCTTGGCGATCTGCTCGGCATCTTCGCTGATGCCCATCCAGTTTGGCGCCATCACCAGGCCCGGCGCAGCTTTGGCGCCTTCGCTGAACACCAGACGGCTCTCGAAGCTCTGGCCGTCAATCTGATAAACCACGGACTGCACAGTAACGTTGCTCATTGCTGACTCCTGCTTTTGAGAATGTAGGGGGGATCAAATGACAAAACCCGCCGAAGCGGGTTTTGACGGGGTTCGATCTTAAACCGAGAGCTCGACCAACAACTTGTTCAAACGGCGCACGTAAGCGGCCGGATCTTTCAAGCTGTCGCCTGCTGCCAGCGCGGCCTGGTCGAACAGAATGTGCGACAGCTCGCCGAAGCGCTCTTCGTTCTGCTCGTTGTCCAGTTTGCCGATCAGCGGGTGGGTCGGGTTGAATTCGAAAATCGGCTTGGAATCCGGCACCTTCTGGCCGCTGGCTTCCAGGATCTGGCGCATCTGCAGGCCCAGGTCCTGCTCACCGATGGCCAGAATCGCCGGTGAGTCGGTCAGGCGATGGGACACGCGCACTTCGCTGACAGCCTCACCCAGCGCGGTCTTCAGGCGTTCGATCAGGCCTTCCTTGTCCTTGGCGACTTCTTCCTGGGCCTTCTTGTCTTCTTCGGAGTCCAGCTTTCCCAGGTCCAGATCGCCACGTGCGACGTCGACGAAACCCTTGCCGTCGAAATCGCTGAGGTAGCTCATCAGCCACTCGTCGATGCGGTCGGTCAGCAGCAGCACTTCGATGCCTTTCTTGCGGAAGACTTCCAGGTGCGGGCTGTTCTTGACCTGCGCGTAGCTCTCGCCGGTCAGGTAGTAGATCTTGTCCTGACCTTCCTTGGCGCGAGCCAAATAGTCAGTCAAGGACACGCTCTGCTCGCCACTCTCGTCGGAGGTCGAGGCGAAACGCAGCAGGCCGGCGATCTTTTCCTTGTTGGCGAAGTCTTCAGCCGGGCCTTCTTTCATGACCTGACCGAAGTTCTTCCAGAAGCCTTTGTATTCTTCCGGCTGGTTCTTCGCCAGTTTCTCCAGCATGTCCAGGACGCGCTTGGTCAGCGCCGACTTCATGGAGTCGATGATCGGGTCTTTCTGCAGGATCTCGCGGGACACGTTCAGCGACAGATCGTTGGAGTCGACCACGCCCTTGATGAAGCGCAGGTACAGCGGCAGGAACGATTCGGCCTGATCCATGACGAACACGCGCTGCACGTACAGCTTCAAGCCGCGCGGTGCTTCGCGCTGGTACAGGTCGAACGGCGCACGGGCCGGCACGTACAGCAGCGAGTTGTACTCCAGCTTGCCTTCAACCTTGTTGTGGCTCCAGCTCAGCGGGTTCTCAAAATCGTGGGCGATGTGCTTGTAGAACTCCTGATATTCCTCATCCTTCACTTCGGTGCGAGGACGGGTCCACAGGGCGCTGGCGCGGTTGACGGTTTCCCATTCTTCGGCCGGTGCCGGTTCGCCTTCCACAGCGATCTGCTCTTTTGGCAGCTCGATCGGCAGGGCGATGTGGTCGGAGTACTTCTTGATGATGTTGCGCAGACGGTAGCCGTCGGCGAACTCGTCTTCAGCGCCTTTGAGGTGCAGAACGATGCGAGTGCCGCGCTCGGCCTTGTCGATGGTAGCGACTTCGAACTCACCCTCGCCTTTGGAGGACCAGTGCACGCCTTCGCTGGCAGGAGTACCCGCGCGACGGCTGAACACATCCACCTTGTCGGCAACGATAAACGCGGAATAGAAGCCCACGCCGAACTGGCCGATCAGGTGCGAATCCTTCTTCTGGTCGCCGGTCAGGTTCTTCATGAAATCAGCGGTGCCGGATTTGGCGATGGTACCCAGGTGGGTAATCACATCGTCGCGATTCATGCCGATGCCGTTGTCTTCCAGGGTCACGGTTTTCGCGGCCTTGTCGAAGCTCACACGGATTTTCAGCTCACCGCCGCCTTCCAGCAGCTCAGGCTTGGACAGCGCCTCGAAGCGCAGTTTGTCCACGGCATCCGAAGCGTTGGAAATCAGCTCGCGAAGGAAAATTTCCTTGTTCGAATACAGCGAATGGATCATGAGGTGCAGCAGCTGCTTCACCTCGGTCTGGAAGCCCAGGGTTTCCTTTTGAGTTTCCACACTCATGGTCATCAAACTCCAATCAGTCCACACGAATCAGGAATACCGTCCAACAAAGCCCGACAGCACAGGGCCGGACGGCGGGTTGTCATCAAAGTGGGGGCTGGGAGAAGGATTTCAAGGGCCAGCCTTGACAGCACCCTGAATCTTCATCAACAACTAACGGCATCTATCGCGTCAGGGATTGGCTGGCCTGCGAGCAAAAACGATTAATCAGCTGAACTCGGAGGCCGGACGTAACACGGCTGAAACAGCGAATGATCATTCCTGCGCAAAGACGGAACTAAGTTAATAACCGCGCGTTCGAAGGCACGTAGATATTCAATAAGGAGAAACACCCCATGCGTAAGACTTTAGCCATTGCCCTGATGCTCTCTGCCACCCTGGGTCTCGCTGCCTGCGACAAAAAATCCGAGGATAAACAGCAAGATGCCAACAAGGCTGCTCAGCAGTCCCAAGAGTCGATGCAAAAGGCTCAAGACAAAGTGAACGACGCCGCCAAAGAAAGCCAGGAAGCGGCCCAGAAGAATGCCGAAGCCGCTCAAGAGCGCGCCAAAGAGGCCAACGAGCAGGCGCCAGCTACAACTAAGCCATAAGTTCCAGAGTTTCCAAAAAATAAAGCCCGCATTATGCGGGCTTTATTTTTATGCGCGATAAATGCACGACGCGACCATCAGGCCGTGACGTCCATTGGCATCAGGCCAGCGCTTCGCTGCGCTTGCCGATCATGCGGTCGACCGCGAAAGCACCTAACAGCGTGATCAGCGCAGGAATCAGCCACGCCAGCCCTTGCTCGCTCAACGGCAGATGAGCGGCCGCAGCCGGCAGGTAATCATCCAGCCCTGCGCCCTTGAGCGCATCGACCATGCCGAATACCAGCGATACCAGCATCACTGGCGCAACGATTCGCCCTTGCGATTGCCAGAAATCCTTGCAGAAGCTCAAGGCCACCAGCGCGATGCACGGTGGGTAGATGGCCGTCAGCACCGGGATCGAGAACTGGATCAGCTTGGTCAGCCCCAGGTTCGATACCAGCAGCGAGAACGCGGCCAGCAGGATCACCAGCGTCTTGTAGGACAGTGGCAGCAAGCGGCTGAAGTACTCGGCGCAGGCGCAAGTCAGGCCCACGGCCGTTACCAGACAGGCCAGGGAGATCAGCACGGCGAGGAAACCACTGCCCAGCGAACCAAAGGTGTGTTGCACGTAGGCGTGCAGCACGGCCGCGCCATTGCTGGCGTCAGCGGCAATCGCGTGACTGCCCGAGCCCAGACGGAACAGGCTGACGTACACCAGCGCCAGACCGACACCGGCAATCAGGCCGGCGATGATCGCGTAACGCGTGATCAGCTTGGGCGACTCGACGCCACGGGACCGAATGGCGTTGACGATGACGATGCCGAATACCAGCGCGCCGAGGGTATCCATGGTCAGGTAACCATTGATAAAGCCCTGAGAAAACGGCGCTGCCACATAGGCAGGCTGGGCCGTGCCGACATCACCGGCTGGCAAGGCGAACGCCGCGATGCCCAGAACCGCCAGCGCAATGATCTTCAACGGCGCAAGGAAACGGCCAACGGTGTCCAGCAGACGCCCCGGATACAGCGAGATCCAGAACACCAGCAGGAAGTAGACGAGGCTGTAGAGAAACAGCGCCAGCGGGCTTTCGCCAGTGAGCGGCGCCAGGCCGACTTCGAAGGAAACAGTGGCGGTACGCGGGGTCGCGAACAGCGGGCCTACCGAGAGATAACAGACCGCTGCAAGCACCGTACCGGCGACCTTGCCGATGGGGCTGCTCAGGGCGTCCATCGCGCCACCGACCTTGGCCAGCGCAACGACGGTCACCACAGGAAGACCCACCGCAGTTACCAGAAAGCCCAGCGCAGCCATCCACACATGGGGGCCGGCCTGAAGGCCTACGATAGGGGGGAAGATGATATTGCCAGCACCCACGAACAACGCGAACGTCATAAAGCCAAGTGCCAGGATGTCCTGGCCTTTCAACACTTTCATCAAAGAAACCACACTGCTGAATCGGAATTAAGAAGAGGATTTCCCAATGGGTCGAGGGAAATGCTGCCCGTCCTTATAAGACAGGCCCGTAGGGCGCGGAGGCTTCTTTTGGAAGCCGACCACGCAAAATGGCGGCTAGCCTACCCTATTTGCCGCACTAAAGCAGGGCGGCACGACCGATGAACGCACTTTCAGGTCGCATTTCGGAAAAGTCCTACAGAATCGTTTTCGAGTGTCCTAAGGCCACGAGTCACAGGATCCCCAGAAAACACAAAGGCCACCCGAAGGTGGCCTTTGTCGATCAAGCAGTGATCAGAGGGCGATTAGGCCTTCTTCACTTCCCAACCAGTCAGCTCAGCCAGGGCTTTGCCGATGTCTGCCAGCGAACGCACGGTTTTAACGCCTGCGTCTTGCAGCGCAGCGAATTTCTCGTCTGCAGTGCCTTTGCCGCCGGAGATGATTGCACCTGCGTGGCCCATGCGCTTGCCCGGAGGAGCAGTCACACCCGCGATGTAGGAAACAACCGGCTTGGTCACGTTTGCCTTGATGTAGGCAGCC
>Ga0213834_100045_pt1 | contig 190120 bp, 178 predicted proteins | sample SWPTP12_FD_160580 | JGI IMG/M metagenome (GOLD analysis project Ga0213834, IMG submission 160580) | Coastal seawater microbial communities from Marineland, Florida, United States - SWP TP1 #2 | ecosystem: Environmental > Aquatic > Marine > Coastal | place: USA: Florida | collected 2016-08-06 | reverse complement strand
AACATGATCACGGGCGCCGCGCAAATGGACGGCGCCATCCTGGTGGTGTCGGCCGCTGACGGCCCGATGCCCCAAACGCGTGAGCACATCCTGCTGTCGCGTCAGGTGGGCGTGCCTTACATCATCGTCTTCCTGAACAAGGCAGACATGGTCGACGACGAAGAGTTGCTGGAACTGGTCGAAATGGAAGTGCGCGAGCTGCTTTCGAAGTACGACTTCCCGGGCGACGACACGCCGATCGTCAAGGGTTCGGCCAAACTGGCGCTGGAAGGCGACAAGGGCGAGCTGGGCGAGCAAGCGATTTTCAAGCTGGCCGAAGCGCTGGACACGTACATTCCGATGCCTGAGCGCGCGGTTGACGGTACGTTCCTGATGCCGGTGGAAGACGTGTTCTCGATCTCGGGTCGCGGCACGGTGGTGACGGGTCGTATCGAGCGCGGCATCATCAAGGTCGGCGAAGAAATCGAAATCGTCGGCATCAAGGACACGGTCAAGACGACGTGCACGGGCGTGGAAATGTTCCGCAAGCTGCTGGACCAGGGTCAAGCGGGCGACAACGTGGGCATTCTGTTGCGCGGCACGAAGCGTGAAGACATCGAGCGCGGCCAGGTGTTGGCCAAGCCCGGTTCGATCAAGCCGCACAAAGAGTTCACGGCTGAGGTCTACATTCTGTCGAAAGAAGAAGGTGGCCGTCACACGCCGTTCTTCCAGGGCTATCGTCCCCAGTTCTACTTCCGCACGACGGACGTGACGGGCACGATCGAACTGCCGAAGGACAAGGAAATGGTTCTGCCGGGCGACAACGTGTCGATCACGGTCAAGCTGTTGGCCCCGATCGCTATGGAAGACGGTCTGCGCTTCGCCATTCGTGAAGGCGGTCGTACCGTCGGCGCCGGCGTCGTGGCCACCATCATCGCCTAACTCTGCATCATCCCGGAGAGCCGCAGCGCGTGCGGCGGCCTCTCCTTCGTTCTTTAGGAAACGTCATGAAAAACCAGAAGATCCGCATCCGCTTGAAGGCATTTGACTACAAGCTGATCGATCAGTCGGCAGCTGAAATCGTCGATACCGCCAAGCGCACCGGCGCCGTGGTTCGTGGTCCCGTACCGCTGCCCACGCGCATCCGTCGCTACGACGTTCTGCGTTCGCCGCACGTCAACAAGACGTCGCGTGACCAGTTCGAGATCCGTACGCACCAGCGCTTGATGGACATCGTCGATCCTACGGACAAGACCGTTGACGCGTTGATGCGTCTGGACTTGCCCGCCGGCGTTGACGTCGAAATCGCCCTGCAGTAATCCAGGCGGCTTCGAACCCATAAAAACGCCCACGAGCAATCGTGGGCGTTTTTTTATGGGGGGCCTGAGCTAGGCCGCTCGGCCCGGCCGACGTGGATGTCGGCCGGCATCCACGCGGCCGATCTCACGCTACCAACGATATCGCAGCGTGGCCATCATCGTACGTTCGCTGCCCCAGTAGCACCCGATGGCGCTCAGGCAGCTCGCGACGTAGCGGCGATCGAACAGGTTCGACACATTGAATGCCGCACTCGCACCCCGCAGGCTGTCCGAGAGGCGGCCGAGGTCGTAGTCGAGCGCGGCATCCACCAGCGTCACCGGCTTCATGGCGAAGCGATTGTTGAGATCGCCGTAGTTGCTGCCGCGATAGGTCGCGCCCACGCCTGCGCCGAGGCCCGCCAACGGACCGCTTTGGACGGCATAGTGCGTCCAGAGTGCCGCCTGATGGCGAGGCACGAAAGCGAGCTGATTGCCGACCTGTCCTGCGCTGTCGGTGGCGTTGGTCTTCGTGATCTCGCTATCGGTGAATGCGTACGACGCAATCACACTCCACGCGTTCGAGAGTTGCGCCTTGCCTTCGAGCTCCAGTCCGCGCACCCGCACGCGGCCCGTTTGCACGGTGAAGTTCGTGCTCACAGGATCCGGCGCACTCACGTTGTTCTGTACGATCTCGAAGCCCGACAGGCTGACGAAGCTTGCCTGTCCTTCAGGTTGATATTTGATGCCGGCTTCGATCTGCTCTCCGGTCGTCGGCTTGAGCGCCGTACCGGTGCGGGTGGTGCCCGCCGTCGGTTGGAACGACGTCGAATAGCTGACATAGGGTGCCAGGCCATTGTCATAGAGATAGGTGGCGCCCACCCGGCCAGTCAAACGGTTGTCGCGTATCTTGTTGTCGTCGTTCGCGCCCGCCGCACGCCACGTATTGGTGTCGGTATCCGCCCAATCCTGGCGAGCGCCCAGCGTCAGACGCAGGCGGCCCAGATCGATCTGATCCTGCAGATAAATACCCAGCTGATCGCGCGACTGATTGATTCGCAGGCCGTCGGGCGGCACCTGGATATTCAGGTTGCCGTACACCGGGCGATACACGTCGAACAACGCAAAGCCGGTACCGGCCGGATTGCGCAGGATGTTCAACTGGCTTTCGGTAAAGCGCGAGGTTTCGTGCAGATAGTCGGTGCCCACGAGCACGGTGTGCCGCGAGCCGCCCAGATCGAAGCGAGCGGTGGCCTGGTTGTCGATTTGAAACGTGCGGGCATCTTCCGGAAATGCCCAGGCGTAGCGCACGGCCTGCGTGGGCGTGGCCATCTGGCCGATCTGCACGCGGCGCGAGTCGGTATCCACATGCGTATAACGCGCCGTCTGCTTCACGCTCCAGATATCGTTGAACCGGTGATCGACGGTATAGCCGAACATCGTCGTTTCGTTCTTGAAGCGATCGTAATCCGGGTCGCCCACGAAGCGATCGCGCGGGATGTAGCCTGCGGCGGTGGGGATCATGGTGCCCGCGTAGGGCAGCACAGGCCCGCCACCGCCGCCTTTGGAATCGATTTTCTGATACTGCGCGGAGAGGTTGATGCTGGTGTTGGCCGAAGGCTGCCACGTGAAGCTCGGCGCGATGAAAGCGCGGTCGTCGTCCGCATGCTGAAACTGCGTGTCGCCGGTGCGGCCCACGCCGGTCAGGCGATAAAGGAACTTGCCCTCGTCGTCGGCCGGTCCCGAGAAATCGAACCCCGTCTGCACCTGGTCGAAAGACCCATAGCTCGCAAACACCTCATTGGTGCGCTCCGCAGTAGGCCGCTTGCTGGTCATGTTGACCAATCCACCCGGCGTCGTCTGCCCGAATAAGCCCGACGACGGACCTTTCAATACTTCAACCCTTTCCAGGCCGTACGTATCGATGCGGGGTTGCGAATAGCCGCGGGCGCCAAACGGCAGCAGCAGGCCATCCAGATAGCGGGCCGGGCGAAAGCCGCGCACGGTGAGCCAGTCATACCGCACGTCGTTGTCGCCGTACTGCGCAACCACGCCCGGTGTGTAGCGCACCGCTTGGACGAGCGACGTTACGCCGCGCTGATCCATCTCATTGCGTGTGATCACATTGATCGTTTGCGGTGTTTCGATCAGGGCGCTGTCGGTCTTGGAGCCCGAGCGCGAGCGCACCGCGGTGAACGTATCGCCCGCCGTGTCGCTTCCGGTCGCGGCATCGCCGCGCACGACAACCGGCGCCAACTGAACGGTGCTGCCGGATGCGGCCTGGGCGGCCGCCGTGTGCGGGAACAAAACAGGTATGGTGCAGGCCAGGGCAAGCGCTGCGGCAAGTGGTGCGGGAGCAAACGGCGCCACGGTAAACCTCGTCTGGAGTGGGGGTAAATGAACGATAATCATTATCGGTAGCCGATCATCCCAGACACATCCTGTCGCGGCTTGCGAAATTCCGCCCGAAATTGTCGAATTAACGGTTCTGCAACGCCGGCTTGCCATGGCTGCCCTTACCGCCGGATCCCATAGAAGGACGTGCCTTATGCCGCAATCGATCGCGCTGGACGCTGCCCGGATTGAAACCCCGCCGAGGGGCGCGCACGAGTGGTGGCGCGACACCTTGCCCACGGTGCCCGTCACCCGCGACTGGAATGCCATCATCGCCTGCCTGGAGCGGGTAGATCACGGTGTCAGTCTCGCAGTGCTCGACGGCACGCCCCGCAAACCCGTCCATTTGCCGGCCCCCGGCGCGTCGGTCTTCGGCATTCAGGTGTGGTTGACGACGGGCGCCGAGGTGCAGGTCGATCGGGCGAGCGTTTGCTTGCCGATCGCGGGCGACGTGGTGCTGTTTCGTTACGCCGCCGGCAGCGCCAGCCGTACGCGCATTCCTGGCGGCCGCCCGGTCAATATGGTGGATATCCGTTTCAGTGAGGCGGCGCTCGCCGCACGCGGCGCGCAAGCCTTGTGCGACATGTTGCAGGATCGCTGCGCGGCCTCCTTGAGCCGATCGGATAGCGGGGCTTTCGTGGCATGCCTGCCGGCGCCACCCGCGCTGCTGGCATTGGCACGCGCGATGGCGGCGTGCCCGCAAAACAGCCGGCTGGCGCGACGTCTCTGGTGGCAGGCCCGCGCACTCGAGGCCCTATCCGTGACGGCCGAGTTGCTGAGCAGCGCGGCGCCGCAGGCCGTAATGGGCGATGCGCACCAGGCTGCCTTGCGCGCCGAGCGCGTGCTCCTGCAGCGATTCGGCGAGGACTGGACTGCCGAACGGCTGGCACGCATGCTGCACATGAGCGAGAAACGTCTGCAACGTGCCTTTCGGCAAATCGTCGGCATGACGGTCAGTGCGCGGTTGCGCGCGATCCGGCTCGATGTGGCCGCCAGCATGCTGGCGGACGGGCGGCGGGTGACCGACGTGGCGGCCGATGTCGGTTACGCCAGCCTGAGTCATTTCAGCCAGAGCTTCCGCGCGCAGTTCGGCCGCTCGCCTCAGCAATGGCGGGGATCGGAGACCAGCGTTCCGCAGGCATAGCTGTGTCGCCGCCGCAACACACTTGTCTGCGCTAAGTGTTTGTATTGCCAAGATATTGCTGCTATAGTTTCAGGCTTGCCATTTTTGGCAGGGTTGCGCATAGCTATCGGGCACCATGCACCATTTGGAGCAGGCCGCTTCGGAAGCGCGATATGCGTCGTTCTGCAGGCATTTAACCCAAGACGAAAACCATTACTTTCGTCTGAAATTAGCCCCGACCAATCGCAGTCGGGAATGGAGAAAACGATGTCGAATCCGACACCCACGCCTGCCGCCCATCGGCTGGGTCTGGTGGGTCGCAAGGTCGGCATGACCCGCATTTTTACCGAGGATGGTGAATCCATTCCGGTTACCGTGCTGGACGTGTCCAACAACCGTGTGACTCAAGTCAAGTCCCCTGAAACCGACGGCTATGCTGCGGTTCAAGTGGCCTACGGCACCCGTCGCGCCTCGCGTGTAGTCAAGCCGCAAACCGGCCACTATGCGAAGGCTGGCGTTGAAGCCGGTAGCATCCTCAAAGAATTCCGCCTCGATCCCACCCGCGCCGCCGAGTTTTCGGCTGGTAGCGTGATTGCCGTGGAAAGCGTGTTCGAAGCCGGCCAACAGGTCGACGTCACGGGCACCACCATCGGTAAGGGCTTCGCCGGTACCATCAAGCGCCACCACTTCGGTTCGCAACGCGCGTCGCACGGTAACAGCCGTTCGCACCGTGTGCCGGGCTCGATCGGCCAAGCGCAAGATCCCGGTCGCGTGTTCCCCGGTAAGCGCATGTCCGGTCACCTCGGTGACGCGACCCGCACCGTGCAGAACCTCGACGTGGTTCGCGTCGATGTCGAGCGCGGCCTGCTGATGGTCAAAGGCGCGGTTCCGGGTCATGCCGGCGCCGATATCGTTGTGCGTCCGGCCATCAAGATGGCCAAAAAGGGAGCATAAGCCATGGATCTGAAGCTCCTGAATGCTCAAGGTCAATCCGACGCTACGTTCAGCGCGCCCGACACCGTGTTCGGCCGTGACTACAACGAAGCCCTGATTCACCAAATCGTCGTGGCCTACCAGGCCAACGCGCGCAGCGGCAACCGTGCACAGAAAGACCGTGCGGAAGTCAAGCACTCCACGAAGAAGCCGTGGCGTCAAAAGGGTACGGGCCGCGCTCGTGCCGGTATGACGTCCTCGCCGATCTGGCGTGGGGGTGGTCGCACGTTCCCGAACTCGCCCGACGAGAATTTCAGCCAGAAGGTCAACAAGAAGATGTACCGCGCCGGGATCCGTTCGATCTTGTCGCAGCTGGCCCGTGAAGGCCGCATCTCCGTCGTTGAAACGTTCTCGCTCGATACGCCCAAGACCAAGGACGCCGCCGTCAAGCTGCGTGACATGGGTCTGGAATCGGTGTTGATCATCACCGATGCGGTCGACGAAAACGTCTACCTGGCCACCCGCAACCTGCCGCACGTTGCTGTGGTTGAAACGCGTTACGCCGATCCGCTGTCGCTGATCCACTACAAGAAAGTGGTTATCACCAAGTCGGCCATCGCTCAATTCGAGGAGATGCTGGGATGAATGCAGAACGTTTGTTGCAAGTCATTCTGGCTCCGATCGTGACCGAAAAGGCCACGTTCGTCGCCGAAAAGTACCAGCAAGTCGCTTTCCGCGTCGTGGATACCGCGACCAAGCCGGAAATCAAGGCTGCCGTCGAACTGCTGTTCAAAGTGCAGGTCGAGTCCGTGCAGGTCCTCAACCGCAAAGGCAAAGTCAAGCGCTTTGGCCGATTCATGGGTAAGCGCCGCAGTGAGCGCAAGGCCTATGTGTCGCTCAAGGAAGGCCAGGAAATCGACTTTGCGGAGGTGATGTAAATGGCCCTCGTAAAAGTTAAACCGACATCGGCCGGCCGCCGCAGCATGGTTAAGGTGGTAAGCCCTAACCTGCACAAGGGTGAGCCGTTCGCTCCGTTGCTTGAAAAGCAGATTCGTGGTTCGGGCCGTAACAACAACGGTCACATCACGGTTCGCCATCGTGGCGGCGGTCACAAGCAGCACTACCGCGTCATCGATTTCCGTCGCAACAAGGACGGCATTCCGGCGAAGGTCGAGCGTCTTGAATATGACCCCAACCGCACCGCGCACATTGCACTCCTGTGCTACGCGGACGGCGAACGTCGCTACATCATCGCTCCTCGTGGTCTGGAAGTCGGCGTGACGCTGCTTTCGGGCGTCGAAGCCCCGATCCGCGCCGGCAACACGTTGCCGATCCGCAATATCCCGGTCGGCTCGACGATCCATTGCATCGAAATGCTCCCGGGCAAGGGTGCTCAGATGGCCCGTTCGGCTGGTGCTTCGGCTGTGCTGCTGGCGCGTGAGGGCGTTTACGCTCAAGTGCGTCTGCGCTCCGGCGAAGTCCGTCGCGTGCACATCGAATGCCGTGCCACGATCGGTGAAGTCGGCAATGAAGAACACAGCCTGCGCCAAATCGGCAAGGCCGGTGCAATGCGTTGGCGCGGTGTCCGCCCGACGGTTCGTGGCGTTGCCATGAACCCGGTCGATCACCCGCACGGTGGTGGCGAAGGCCGCACCGGTGAAGCACGCGAGCCGGTCAGCCCTTGGGGTACTCCGTCGAAGGGTTTCAAGACTCGACGCAACAAGCGGACGAACAATATGATCGTCCAACGGCGCAAGCGCAAGTAAGGGGCGAACATCATGTCACGTTCGATCAAGAAAGGCCCGTTTGTCGACGCGCATCTGATCAAGAAGGTCGATGCAGCCGTCGTGGGCAAAGACAAGAAGCCGATCAAGACCTGGTCGCGCCGGTCCACCATCCTGCCCGATTTCATCGGGCTGACTATCGCTGTGCACAACGGCCGTCAGCACGTTCCCGTTTATATCAACGAGAACATGGTCGGTCACAAGCTCGGCGAATTCGCGCTGACCCGTACGTTCAAGGGTCATGCTGCGGACAAGAAGTCGAAGAGGTAAGCGATGGAAACTCAAGCCATTATCCGTGGGGTGCACATCTCCGCGCAAAAGACCCGACTCGTTGCGGACTTGATCCGTGGTAAGTCGGTTGCGCAAGCACTGAACATCCTCACCTTTTCCCCCAAGAAGGCGGCCGTCATCCTGAAGAAGGCCGTCGAATCCGCTATCGCCAACGCCGAGCACAACGACGGCGCCGATATCGATGAGCTGAAGGTCACCACGATCTATGTGGACAAGGCTCAATCGATGAAGCGCTTCTCGGCGCGCGCCAAGGGCCGCGGTAACCGTATCGAGAAGCAGACTTGCCACATCGTGGTCAAAGTCGGCGCGTAAGGAGCAACGATGGGTCAGAAAATTCACCCGATTGGGTTCCGTCTCGCGGTATCCCGTAACTGGTCGTCCAAGTGGTTTGCGGACGACAAGGCCTTTCCCGGCATGTTGGCGCAAGACATCCGTGTTCGCGAGTATCTGAAGAAGAAGCTCAAGAGCGCGTCGGTCGGCCGCGTGATCATCGAGCGTCCCGCCAAGAACGCCCGCATCACCATTTACTCGGCTCGTCCGGGCGTGGTGATCGGCAAGCGTGGCGAAGACATCGAGAACCTGAAGAGCGATCTGCAGCGTTTGATGGGCGTGCCCGTGCACGTCAACATCGAGGAAATCCGCAAGCCGGAAACCGACGCTCAACTGATTGCCGATTCGATCTCGCAACAGCTCGAAAAGCGCATCATGTTCCGTCGTGCGATGAAACGCGCGATGCAAAACGCGATGCGTCTGGGTGCCCAGGGCATCAAGATCATGAGCGCCGGTCGTCTGAACGGTATCGAAATCGCTCGCACCGAGTGGTATCGCGAAGGTCGTGTGCCGTTGCACACCCTGCGCGCCAATATCGACTACGGTACGTCCGAAGCCCACACCACGTACGGTGTGATCGGTATCAAGGTCTGGGTCTACAAGGGCGACATGCTCCCGAACGGCGAAATGCCGCCGGAAGTGGTCACTCCCCGTGAAGATGATCGCCGTCCCCGCCGCGCCCCGCGCGGTGACCGTCCGGAAGGCGCTCGCGCCGGCCGTCCGGGTGCGGGTCCTGGTGGTCGTGGACGCGGTCCGCGCAAGGCTGATGGCGCCGCGACGCCGACGCCCGAAGGAGAATAAAGATGCTGCAACCGTCACGCAGAAAATATCGTAAAGAGCAAAAAGGCCGTAACACCGGTCTGGCTACTCGCGGAACGGACGTTTCGTTCGGCGATTTCGGCTTGAAGTCGACCGATCGCGGTCGTCTGACGGCGCGCCAGATCGAGGCTGCTCGTCGTGCCATTAACCGTCACATGAAGCGTCAAGGTAAAACCTGGATTCGTATTTTTCCGGATAAGCCTATTTCGCAAAAGCCTGCCGAAGTCCGGATGGGTAACGGTAAGGGCAACCCCGAGTATTGGGTCGCTGAAATTCAACCGGGCAAAGTGCTGTATGAGCTGGGTGGTGTAAGCGAAGAAATCGCGCGTGAAGCCTTCCGCTTGGCCGCTGCAAAGCTGCCGCTCCGGACCACGTTCGTCGCGCGTCATATCGGTGCTTAAGGAGTACTAAATGAAAGCCAGCGAACTCCGTTCGAAAGACGCCGCCGAGCTCGGCAAAGAGCTCGAAAGTCTGTTGCGTGCGCAATTCGGTCTGCGTATGCAGCGGGCCACTCAACAGCTTGCCAACCACAGCCAGCTTGGCAAAGTGCGCCGCGACATCGCGCGCGTACGCACCTTGCTGACCGAGAAGGCAGGGAAATAATCATGAGTGAAACTCAAGAAGTCGCAGTCCCCAAGAAGAACCAGCGTACGCTGGTCGGCAAAATCGTCAGCAACAAGATGGATAAAACCGTCGTGGTGCAGGTCGAAAGCCGAGTGAAGCACCCGATCTACGGTAAGGTCATCACGCGCCGCAATAAGTACAAGGCGCATGACGAGACGAACCAGTACAACGAAGGCGACACTGTCGAAATCGCTGAAGGCCGTCCCATCTCCCGCTCGAAGTCGTGGAGTGTGGTGCGCCTGGTCGAGGCTGTCCGCGTCATCTAAGTCGGACTTGCCGTAGGCGCTCAGGCGCTTGCGGCAACCAAAAAAAGGGCCGGGAGAAGCAATTCTCCCGGCCCTTTTTCCATGCTGCGCAGTATTCGATATTCAGATCAGCGCAGTATTTGATATTCAGATCAGATATGCGTGATGAACTTGGTCACGAGGTAACCATCGAACGTCTCGGTGCCGCCTTCGCTACCGATGCCGCTATCCTTGATTCCGCCGAACGGCGTCTCAGCTAATGCGCTACCGAAGTGATTGATGTTGACCATGCCGGCTTCCAGGCCGTTGGACACTTTCGTGGCGGTCTGCAGCGAATTGGTGAACACGTAGGACGACAACCCGAACGGCAGGCTGTTGGCACGCTTGAGCACTTCCTCCGTCTCCTTGAATCGCACGATCGGGGCGATCGGACCGAAAGGCTCTTCGGTCATCAGCATCGAATCTTCGGGCAGATCGGTAACGATCGTGGGCGCAAAGAAGTAGCCCGGGCCGGCAATGGGCTCGCCGCCGGTCACGATCTTGCCGCCGCGCTGCTTTGCATCTTCCACGAACTTGCTCATCGCCGGCACCCGGCGTTGGTGCGCGAGCGGTCCCATTTCGATGCCGTCGTCCAGGCCGTTGCCCACCTTCACGCCCTTCGTGACCTCGGTGAACTTGGCCAGAAACTCTTCATACGCCTTTTCCTGAACGTAGAAGCGCGTGGGCGAGACGCACACCTGGCCGGCGTTGCGCAGCTTGAACTTGGCCAGCATCTTGGCGGCACGATCGATATCGGCGTCGTCAAATACCAGAACAGGGGAGTGGCCGCCCAGTTCCATGGTGGCGCGTTTCATGTGCTGCCCGGCCAATGCGGCGAGTTGCTTGCCCACTGGCACCGAGCCGGTAAACGAGATCTTGCGCACGATGGGTGAGCGGATCAGGTAGTCGGAAATGACCGGGGGATCGCCCCAGACCACGTTCAGCACGCCCTTGGGCAGGCCGGCGTCATGAAACATGCGAGCGATCGCCATGACAGCGCTGGGCGAATCCTCCGGACCCTTCAGGATTACGGTGCAGCCGGCGCCGATCGCGGCGGCGACCTTGCGGATGGCCTGGTTGTAGGGGAAGTTCCAGGGCGTGAAGGCGGCGCAGACGCCGATCGGCTCGCGCACGACGATCTGACGCACGTCGGGATTGCGGGGTGTGATCACGCGACCGTAGATCCGGCGGCATTCTTCGGCATGCCAGTCGGCATGCTCGGAGCACGACACCACTTCACCCACGGCCTCGGCCAGCGGCTTGCCCTGGTCGAGCGTCATGTTGCGCCCGATCTCCTTGGCCTGGTCGCGCGACAGCTGACCCACCTTGCGCAGCACGGCCGCGCGATCCATCGGTGACGACACCTTCCATGTCTGGAACGCCCGTTCGGCCGCGGCCAGGGCGCGATCCAGATCCTTCTGCGTCGCGTGCGGCAGTTGGCCGAGCACATCGCCCGTTGCCGGGTTCACAACGTCTTGCGTCTTGCGGCCTTCACCGGAAACGAATTCTCCATCGATATAAAGCGCCAATGTTTCGTACATGCGACAACCTTTAGAAAGCGGTGAGAGGGAAATTGCGGGTGATGCGATCGGGACAGCGCGTGTGCGGGTACTGCGGCACACGGAAAATACATTTGCGGGTGGTGTGACTGCGAAACGGTCATCTCCGGAACATGCGGGCGCGGCGTCGACCCTGCAGGCGTCGAACCGTCCTGCGTATACCGCCATGCGTCCAACCGTCCTGCAGCGAACGTTCTTGCGCCGAACCGCCTTGCAGCGAACCTGTCGCGCCGGGCATAGCCTTACAGTCTAACGAAAAAACAACGCACTGGTGAAGCTGCCGAGATAAGGGCTTGCGTCATGTCCCGGTCCGCGTTATTATCAACGGCTTTCCCGCATTCCCAATTGCGCGGTCGTAGAACACCAGCGAGAGGCGCCACGCGTTTCACGCCAGTATCCAGGCCAGCATCGAGAGTGTAGGAAGAAACACCCGCAGGATTTCAACCCAGGGTCGGCTTCACTAGCTAGCCTTACGGGACCAAAACTGGCGGGAGAGGCGTGATCCGGGTTCGGGATGCGTTTCTCCGGTTAAGTTGGAATAGGAAAAATCATGATCCAAATGCAGACCACGCTGGACGTGGCCGACAACACTGGTGCGCGTCATGTGATGTGCATCAAGGTGCTCGGCGGTTCCAAGCGCCGTTATGCCGGTATCGGCGACATCATCAAGGTGACGGTCAAAGACGCCGCGCCCCGCGGACGCGTCAAGAAAGGCGAAATTTATAACGCTGTGGTGGTTCGTACCGCCAAGGGCGTGCGCCGGAAAGACGGTTCGCTTATCAAGTTCGGTGGCAACGCCGCTGTTTTGCTCAATGCCAAGCTGGAGCCCATCGGCACCCGCATCTTCGGACCCGTTACGCGCGAATTGCGTACCGAAAAGTTCATGAAGATCGTGTCGTTGGCCCCGGAAGTGCTGTAAGGAGCCTTCGATGAACAATATCCGTAAAGGCGACGAAGTCATCGTCCTGACCGGCCGCGATAAAACGCGCCGTGGCGTCGTCCTGGCTTGCCTGGACGCCGACCATGTACTGGTCGAAGGTATCAATACCGTCAAGAAGCACACCAAGCCTAACCCGATGGCCAACAATCCTGGTGGCATCATCGAGAAGACCATGCCGATCCACATCTCGAATGTGGCGCTCTTCAACCCCGCGACCGGCAAAGCTGACCGCGTAGGCGTGAAAGAAGTGGATGGCCGCAAGGTGCGTGTGTTTCGTTCCAACGGTGCCGAAGTCGGCGCCAAGGCGTAAGGGGCGAACAACATGGCTCGTTTGCAAGAAATCTACCGCGACAAAATCTCCGGCGACCTGACGAAGCAGTTTGGTTACAAGAGCGCCATGGAAGTGCCGCGCATCCTGAAGATCACCCTGAACATGGGTGTCTCGGAAGCGGTCTCCGACAAGAAAGTCATTGAACACGCTGTGTCGGATCTGACGAAGATCGCCGGCCAACGTCCCGTGATCACGAAGACGCGCAAAGCTATCGCCGGCTTCAAGATCCGTGAAGACTATCCGATCGGTTGCATGGTCACGTTGCGTGGTCGCCGCATGTACGAATTCCTGGACCGTCTGGTCGCTGTCGCGCTGCCGCGCGTTCGCGACTTCCGCGGTATCTCGGGTCGTGCGTTCGACGGCCGTGGTAACTACAACATCGGGGTGAAAGAGCAGATCATTTTCCCCGAGATCGAATACGACAAAATCGACGTGATTCGTGGGATGAACATCAGCATCACCACTACCGCGAAGACTGACGAAGAAGCCAAGGCGCTGTTGACGGCCTTCAGCTTCCCGTTCCGCAACTAAGGGGCGATGACGTGGCAAAACTTTCACTGATCAATCGCGACATCAAGCGTACCAAGCTGGTCGAGAAATACGCACCGAAGCGCGCAGCGCTGAAGGCGATCGTCGACGACCAATCCAAGACCGACGAAGAGCGTTACCAGGCTCGGCTGAAGATTCAGCAATTGCCCCGCAACGCGAACCCGACTCGCCAACGTAACCGTTGCGCGGTGACCGGTCGTCCCCGCGGCGTGTACAGCAAGTTCGGTCTGACGCGTCACAAACTGCGTGAAATGGCGATGCGCGGAGAAATCCCGGGTATCACCAAGGCCAGCTGGTAGGAGAACGAATATGAGCATGAGCGATCCGATCGCCGATATGCTGACGCGCATCCGCAATGCGCAGCAGGTTGACAAAGTCACGGTTAGCATGCCCTCCTCGAAGCTGAAGGCAGCCATTGCTGCCGTGCTGAAAGACGAGGGTTATATCGACAGTTTCGAAGTGAAGGGTTCGCAAGCGAAGCCTGAACTCGAAATCACCCTCAAGTATTACGCCGGCCGTCCGGTTATCGAGCGCATCGACCGCGTCTCGCGCCCCGGCTTGCGTGTGTACAAGGGCCGTAGCAACATTCCTCAAGTCATGAATGGCTTGGGCGTGGCTATCGTCTCGACCTCGCGCGGCGTCATGACCGACCGCAAAGCACGCGCCGATGGCGTGGGCGGCGAAGTTTTGTGCTACGTGGCCTAAGGAGAGATTCTAATGTCACGTATCGCTAAATATCCGGTCGAACTGCCGAAGGGTGTCGAAGCCCAAATCGCGCAGGACCAAATTACAGTCAAGGGCCCGTTGGGCACCTTGAACCAGTCGCTGAACGGTTTCGTCGACATCAAGCAGGACGGCACGTCGTTGTCGTTCAAGGCTGCCGACGATTCGCGCGAAGCCAAGGCCATGTCGGGTACCGTGCGCGCGCTTGTCGCGAACATGGTCACCGGCGTAAGCAAGGGTTTCGAGCGCAAGCTGAACCTGGTCGGCGTGGGTTACCGCGCTCAGATCCAAGGCGACGCGGTTAAATTGCAACTGGGTTTCTCCCACGACGTGCTTCATAAGTTGCCCGCTGGTGTCAAGGCCGAGTGCCCGACCCAGACCGAGATCATCATCAAGGGCTCGAACAAGCAAGTCGTCGGTCAAGTGGCTGCCGAGATCCGTGCATATCGCGAACCTGAACCCTATAAGGGCAAAGGCGTGCGGTATTCGGATGAGCGCGTGGTCATCAAAGAGACCAAGAAGAAATAACCGCTCAGGCAAGGACGAATCATGGACAAGAAAATTTCCCGTTTGCGTCGTGCGGTACCGACTCGCCGGAAGATCAGCGAGTTGCGCGTACATCGCCTCTCGATCTTCCGCTCGAACCAGCACATCTACGCAAACATCATTGCGCCGGAAGGCGACCGCGTACTCGTCAGCGCTTCGACGTTGGAAGCGGAAGTGCGTCAGCAATTGGCCGACAAGACGGGTCGTGGCGGCAATGCCGCTGCCGCCAGCTTGGTGGGCAAGCGCGTCGCCGAGAAGGCCAAGGCTGCCGGTATCGAACTGGTTGCCTTCGACCGCTCGGGCTTTCGTTACCATGGCCGCGTGAAAGCGCTGGCCGATGCCGCGCGTGAAGCCGGCCTGAAGTTCTAAGCGAGGAGTTGTCAAATGGCTAAGATGCAAGGCAGGAATGCCCCGGAGCAACCCGATGACGGCCTTCGCGAAAAAATGATCGCGGTCAACCGCGTGAGCAAAGTCGTCAAGGGTGGTCGCACCATGAGCTTTGCCGCGCTGACCGTGGTAGGCGATGGCGATGGTCGTATCGGCATGGGTAAGGGCAAGGCCCGCGAAGTACCCGTGGCAGTACAGAAGGCAATGGAACAGGCCCGCAACGGTCTGTTCAAGGTTGCCCTCAAGAACGGCACGCTGCATCACACGGTGGTGGGTAAGCACGGTGCATCCACCGTTCTGATCTCGCCCGCAGCTGAAGGTACTGGCGTTATCGCCGGCGGCCCGATGCGCGCGATTTTCGAAGTGATGGGTGTGCGTAACGTGGTTGCCAAGAGCCTGGGCTCGAGCAACCCCTACAACATGGTGCGTGCGACGCTTAACGGCCTGCGCGCGTCCCTGACTCCGGCTGATGTGGCTGCCAAGCGCGGCAAATCGGTCGAAGAAATCCTGGGGTAAATCATGGCTCAGAAGCAGATTAAGGTTACGCTCGTGCGTTCGACCATCGGCACCAAGCAAGCTCACCGCGACACCGTTCGTGGTCTGGGTCTGCGTCGTGTCAATAGCTCGAAAGTGCTGATCGATACGCCCGAAGTGCGTGGAATGATCAACAAGGTTGATTATCTCGTCGCCGTTTCGGACGCCTAAGGAATTACGATGTCGGAAATTCAACTTAACAAGATCGCGCCGGCTGTTGGTGCGAAGCATGCTAAGCGCCGTGTCGGCCGTGGCATCGGTTCGGGTCTGGGTAAAACCGCCGGACGTGGTCACAAGGGTCAGAAATCGCGTTCGGGCGGCTTCCACAAGGTTGGCTTCGAAGGCGGTCAAATGCCGCTGCAGCGTCGTTTGCCCAAGCGTGGTTTCACCCCGCTGGGTCAGCACCTGTACGCCGAAGTCCGCTTGTCGGACCTGCAATCCCTGCCCATCGACGAGATCGACGTGCAAGCGCTCAAGCAAGCCAACATCGTTGGTCAGCAAGTTCGCTACGCCAAAGTGATCAAGTCGGGTGAACTGTCGCGCAAGGTCGTGCTCAAAGGCATTACCGCAACCGCGGGCGCCAAGGCAGCGATCGAAGCCGCTGGCGGCTCGCTCGACTGATCAGTGAGGTGATAGGTGGCTAACGCACAGGCACTGGGTAAGACAGGTCCGCGTTACGGCGATTTGAAACGCCGTTTCGTGTTCTTGATCCTCGCCTTGGTCGTGTACCGTCTGGGTACGCATATCCCCGTTCCGGGCATCAATCCGGACGCGCTGGCGGAGCTTTTCCGTCAGAACGAGGGCGGTATTCTGGGCCTGTTCAACATGTTCTCGGGTGGCGCACTGTCGCGCTTTTCGATTTTCGCCCTCGGGATCATGCCGTACATCTCGGCCTCCATCATCATGCAGTTGATGTCGGTGGTGGTGCCGTCTCTGGAAGCCCTCAAGAAAGAGGGTGAGGCCGGCAGACGCAAGATCACGCAGTACACGCGCTACGGCACGGTACTGCTGGCCTTGGTGCAGGCCGTCGGGATTTCGGTAGCGTTGGAATCGCAGCCTGGCCTGGTCATCGATCCGGGCCTGCTGTTCCGATTCACCACGATCGTGACCCTGGTCACCGGCACCATGTTCGTCATGTGGCTGGGTGAACAGATCACTGAGCGCGGTCTCGGCAACGGTATTTCGATTCTGATTTTCGCCGGTATCGTGGCGGGCTTGCCCTCTGCGCTGGCGGGACTTCTGGATCTGGTGCGCACCAATGCGATGTCGCCGGTATCGGCCTTGTTCATCGTCGCCCTCGTCGTGCTCGTAACCGCTTTCGTCGTCTTCGTCGAACGTGGTCAGCGCAAGATTACGGTGAACTATGCCAAGCGTCAGGTCGGCAACAAGATCTACGGTGGTCAAAGCTCGCATTTGCCGCTCAAGCTGAACATGGCCGGGGTGATTCCGCCGATCTTCGCATCGTCGATCATTCTGTTCCCTGCCACGATCACGAGCTGGTTCTCGAGCAGCGAAAACATGCGTTGGTTGGGTGATCTGGCGGCCGCTCTGGCGCCCCGTCAGCCGCTCTACATCACGCTGTATTCCGCAGCCATCATTTTCTTCTGCTTTTTCTATACCGCGCTGGTGTTCAACAGCCGGGAAACTGCGGATAACCTGAAGAAAAGCGGTGCCTTCATCCCCGGCATTCGTCCTGGTGAGCAAACGTCGCGCTATATCGACAAGATATTGATGCGTCTGACGCTGGCCGGTGCGTTGTACATCACGCTGGTGTGTTTGATGCCCGAGTTTCTGGTGATGCGCTGGAACGTGCCGTTCTATTTTGGCGGAACGTCCCTGCTGATCATCGTGGTGGTAACGATGGACTTCATGGCTCAGGTTCAGGCCTACATGATGTCCCACCAGTACGATTCGTTGCTCAAGAAGGCGAACTTCAAGGGCTCGAACATGCCGATGCGTTAAAGCGAAAAGATGGCAAAGGACGACGTCATTCAGATGCAGGGCGAGGTTGTAGAAAACCTTCCCAACGCGACATTCCGCGTCAAACTGGAAAATGGCCATATTGTGTTGGGCCATATTTCCGGCAAGATGCGCATGCACTACATCCGGATTCTGCCGGGTGACAAGGTCACAGTGGAACTCACTCCCTATGACCTGTCTCGCGCCAGAATCGTGTTCCGCTCGAAATAGCGGACCGATAACGGAATACTAGGAGTTCAACCATGAAAGTAATGGCTTCAGTCAAGCGGATCTGCCGCAACTGCAAAGTTATCAAGCGTCACGGCGTTGTGCGTGTTATCTGCACCGACCCGCGTCACAAGCAGCGTCAGGGCTAATTCGGATTTCCTCCGATTGCCGACCACGCATAGAAGAATCATTTAAGGAACACAGTCATGGCCCGTATTGCCGGCATTAACATTCCGCCGCAACAACACGCCGAGATCGGTTTGACCGCTATTTTTGGTATCGGTCGAACGCGCGCCCGCAAGATTTGCGAAGCCGCTGGTGTACCTCTGACCAAGAAAGTCAAGGACCTCAACGACGCCGAGCTCGAGCGCATCCGTGAACACGTTGGCGTGTTCACCGTCGAAGGCGACCTCCGCCGCGAAGTGCAACTGTCGATCAAGCGTTTGATCGATCTGGGCACCTACCGCGGCATGCGTCACAAGCGTGGTCTGCCGCTTCGCGGCCAGCGCACGCGCACCAACGCGCGCACCCGTAAGGGTCCGCGTCGCGCTGCTGCGTCCCTGAAGAAATAATCGAGGAAATAGATTATGGCGAAAGCTTCGCAAAGCGGCGCATCGCGCGTACGCAAAAAGGTCAAGAAGAGCGTTTCGGACGGTATTGCCCACGTCCACGCGTCCTTCAACAACACCATCATCACCATCACGGATCGCCAGGGCAATGCTTTGTCCTGGGCGACTTCGGGTGGAGCGGGCTTTAAGGGTTCGCGTAAATCGACGCCGTTCGCGGCACAGGTCGCTGCCGAAACGGCCGGCCGTGTGGCTCTCGAGTACGGCATCAAGACGCTGGAAGTGCGCATCAAGGGCCCTGGTCCTGGTCGCGAATCTTCGGTGCGCGCGCTGAATGCGCTGGGCATCAAGATTTCTAGCATTGCAGACATCACGCCGGTTCCGCATAACGGCTGCCGTCCGCCTAAGCGTCGTCGTATCTAAGGGGAAGCCTCGTGGCACGTTATACTGGACCCAAATGCAAACTCTCGCGTCGCGAGGGTACCGATCTTTTCCTGAAGAGCGCCCGCCGTTCGCTGGATTCCAAGTGCAAACTTGATTCCAAGCCCGGTCAGCATGGCCGCACTTCCGGTGCACGTACGTCGGACTACGGTCTGCAATTGCGCGAAAAGCAAAAGCTCAAGCGCATGTACGGTGTGTTGGAAAAGCAATTCCGCAAGTACTTTGCTGAAGCCGAACGCCGCCGTGGCAACACGGGCGAAACGTTGATTCAGCTGCTCGAATCGCGTCTCGACAACGTCGTGTATCGCATGGGCTTCGGCTCGACCCGCGCTGAAGCGCGTCAGCTCGTCAGCCACCGCGCTATCGAACTGAACGGTCACACCGCCGACATCCCGTCGATGCTCGTCAAGGCCGGCGACCAAATCGCCATCCGCGACAAGTCGAAGGCACAAGCGCGTATTCGTGAAGCGCTGGATCTGGCTTCGGGTATCGGTATCCCCCAGTGGGTGGATGTCGACACCAGCAAAATGGCCGGCACGTTCAAACAAGCCCCCGATCGTGCCGATGTCGCCCGCGACATCAACGAATCGATGGTTGTCGAACTGTATTCGCGCAACTAATGGATGCATCGGCCAGGGCTTCGGCCCCGGTCGGCGCTTCTGCAGTACTGCCGCAACCAGCCCGTTTGCCGCGTTCAGCGTCAAGCGGGCTTTGCGGTATATATCGGGGCAGTACATTTCGCTGTCTTTTGTTTATCCCATCAGCCTTATCGGTGTAACGAGCCGAGGGTATTGAAAGAGGAAGTCCCTACATGTCCACCCAAGGTTTTCTTAAGCCGCGCTCCATCGAAGTCGAGCCGGTCGGCACGCATCACGCCAAGATCATCATGGAACCCTTCGAGCGTGGCTATGGCCACACGCTGGGTAACGCTTTGCGCCGCATTCTGCTGTCGTCGATGACGGGCTACGCCCCGACGGAAGTGCAAATGACGGGCGTCGTACACGAATATTCGACCATCCCGGGCGTTCGCGAAGATGTCGTCGACGTCTTGCTGAACCTGAAGGGCGTGGTCTTCAAACTGCATAACCGCGACGACGTGACGCTGGTCCTGCGCAAGAACGGCGAAGGCGCCGTCCGCGCCAGCGATATCGAGTTGCCGCACGACGTGGAAATCGTCAACCCGGATCACGTGCTGTGCAACCTGACGGAAGCCGGCAAGGTCGAGATCCAGATCAAGGTCGAAAAGGGCCGCGGCTATGTGCCGGGCAACGTTCGCGCGCTGACGGAAGACCGTACGCACACGATCGGCCGTATCGTGCTGGACGCATCGTTCAGTCCCGTGCGCCGCGTGAGCTACTCGGTTGAAAGCGCTCGCGTCGAGCAGCGTACCGATCTGGACAAGCTGGTATTGGACATCGAAACCAACGGCGTGATTTCGCCCGAGGAAGCGGTGCGTCAATCGGCTCGCATCCTGATGGATCAGATCTCGGTGTTCGCTGCCCTCGAAGGCGCCGGCGATTCGTACGAAGCCCCGGTTCGCGGCACGCCGCAGATCGATCCCGTGCTGCTGCGTCCGGTCGACGATCTGGAATTGACGGTGCGTTCGGCCAACTGCCTGAAGGCCGAAAACATCTACTACATCGGCGATCTGATTCAGCGCACCGAAAACGAACTGCTCAAGACCCCGAACCTGGGCCGCAAGTCGCTCAACGAAATCAAGGAAGTCCTGGCTGCACGCGGCCTGACCCTCGGCATGAAGTTGGAAAACTGGCCCCCCCTCGGTCTCGAGCGCCCGTAAGGCCTCACACGGGTAGTTTTTGCAGTACCATCCCGATCCCGAGAATGTCGTTAACCCCAACGGCATTTTCGTTTTACCCACCGGACCGCGGCTGATTTTCAGTCGATAGAAGAACCGGAAACCCTGAGCGGCAACGCTCTCTTAGATTCAAAGGCACTATCATGCGTCACCGTAATGGTTTGCGTAAGCTCAACCGCACCAGCAGCCACCGTCTTGCCATGTTCCGCAACATGGCTGTTTCGCTCATCATGCACGAAGCAATCAAGACCACGCTGCCCAAGGCCAAGTCGCTGCGCAGCGTCGTAGAACCCCTCATCACGCTGGGCAAAGAGCCCACGCTCGCGAACAAGCGTCTGGCTTTTGCCCGTCTGCGCGATCGCGATGCCGTGGTCAAGCTGTTTGCCGAGATCGGCCCGCGCTACGCTGCCCGCAACGGCGGCTACACCCGTGTGCTGAAGATGGGTTTCCGTCAAGGCGATAACGCTCCCATGGCATTCATGGAGTTGGTCGACCGTCCGGAAATCGACGATGCAGAAGCTGAAGGCGCCGCCGAGTAAATCGGCAGTGCGATAAGCGGCAAAGGCGAGTCTTCGGACTCGCTTTTGCTTTTTGGGCGTACCGTAAGTAACCTCAGGGCCGACCCGGCTGAAGCAGAGGATGCGCGCCGATGTGAGCACACCGGCTCACATCTTCGGTGGCCATCCGGTTCGCACCGAAAACGATATTTCTCGCGCTTGAAGGATGGATGATGAGCACTGCCGCAATGTTGAATGACAATGATGTGGTGGTCGTGTTGTCCAACGCGCCGGATATCATGCTGGCCAAGCGCATGGCGCATATTTTGGTTGAAGACGGCCTGGCCGCGTGCGTGAACCTCGGGGCCCCGTCGCTGTCCATCTATAGCTGGCAGGGTGAGATCGAAGGCGCGGAGGAAATTCCGTTGACGATCAAGACGACGGCCGGCCGCCAGCAGGCGGTTATCGAGGCGCTTGCGCGCTTGCATCCCTATGAGGTGCCCGAGATCGTGGTGGTACCTGCGATCGGCGGCAGCGCGGCGTATATCGATTGGGTGCGCCGGCAAACCATGCCGGCCGGGCCGCAAGCGCCCGGACAACATTGAGAGGTTGCATGTCGAGTAGGGTTCAGCGTTTGACCATTTCGCCGGTTTTGGCGCGCTTCGGCGCGGCCAGGGCGCGCCTTTCAGTGACGTCGCTGATGGCGATGATGGTGCTGACCGTGCTGGCGTTGTTCACCGCGATGTCCGTCGCGCGTGCGGAAGACGGCTATCTGGATCCTGAGCAGGCGTTTGTCTTCAGTGCCGACATGGTCGATCCCAATACGGTCGAGGTGCGCTTTGCGATTGCGCCTGGCTATTACATGTACCGCGATCGCCTGCATGTGACGGTGGTACCACCGGCCGATGCCGAGCTCGGCGCGCCGCAGTTTCCCGAGGGCATCGTCAAGTACGATCCGACCTTCGAACAGAACATGACGGTGTATCACGACCGTTTGCCCGTGCGCATTCCGATTGCGCGCGGCACCGGACCGATCGCGCTCAACGTCAATAGTCAGGGCTGTGCCGATGCAGGGCTCTGTTATCCCCCGATGGACAACCGCGTCACCTTGACGCCCACAGCGGGTGGGTACGAGGTAGGTGCCGAGTCGCGCGCGCGCTTCGAGGAAAACCTGCGTGCGGCGCCTTCGCAAGCATCCGGCAGCGCCGGGTGGGGCAGCCTGCTGAGCGCCGGCGACATCGGTTTGGCCGACGCGATCGGCGCACTGGGCATTTGGCAAACCGCGGGCGTGTTCTTCCTGCTTGGGCTCTTGCTTGCGCTCACCCCTTGTGTGCTGCCGATGATCCCCATCGTCTCGGCCATCGTGGTCGGCGCGAGCGGGCGCGCAGACGCCGGCGTCGCGGCGCCAAGCCGCGTGCGCGGGTTCGGTCTGGCGGCGGCATATGTGGTGGGCATGTCGGTGGTGTACACCGCGCTGGGCGTCGCAGCGGGACTGAGTGGCGTCGGGCTGGCGGCGTGGTTGCAGACACCGTGGGTGCTGACGCTGTTTGCCGTGTTGCTGGCCTTGTTGGCAATGGCGATGTTCGGCGCCTTCACATTTCAGATGCCCGGCGGCGTGCAGGCGCGCCTGTCGGCGTTGTCCGCAAAGATCCCGGGTGGGCGCGTGACCAGTGCGGTCGTGATGGGTGCGATTTCGGCATTGATCGTTGGCCCTTGCGTCGCTGCACCGCTGGCTGGCGCGTTGCTCTACATCTCGCAAACCGGCGACGTGGTGCTGGGCGGGGCTGCGCTCTTCGCCATGGCGTGGGGCATGGGCGTGCCGCTGCTGGTGGTGGGGGCTGCGTCGCAGGCGTGGTTACCACGCGCGGGACAATGGATGAACGGCGTCAGTCGACTCTTTGGCCTGCTGCTGCTGGCGACGGCCTGGTGGATGGTGCAGCCGATCGTACCGACCTGGATGATGATGCTGGGTTGGGCGCTGTTGGCGTTGGTGAGCGCGGTCATGTTGCGGGCGTTCGACGCGCTGCCGCCCCAGGCGGGCACCGCGCGGATGTTCGGGAAAGGATTGGGGTTGTTGTTCGCGCTGGCCGGCATGGCATTGGTCGTCGGCGTGGCAAGCGGTGGCCGCGACGTGCTGCGGCCCCTGGCGCAGTTTGCGCAAGGGAGCCCATGGGACGGGGCGAGTGACGTCGCTTACGCGCCTGTGAACGCAGGGACGAGCTTCAACGCCGGCACAGGCACGAGCACTGGCATCGGCACTGGCACCGGTACTGCTTCAGGCACTGGTGGACTGCAGGCGCTCGGTCTTCCCGGAAAAACGGCCGGCGAGCTGCCGCCGGGCGCATCGCTCGCGGCGTCGGGGCTGCCCAAACAGGGACCTGTCGCTCAACTGGGTAAAACCGCTTTTACGCGGGTGAAGACCTCTGCGGATCTCGATGCGGTTCTCGCACGGGCCGATCGGCCCGTCATGCTCGATTTTTATGCCGACTGGTGCGTCTCTTGCCACGAGATGGAACGGTTTACGTTTGGCGATCCTGCAGTCGCCGCACGCTTGCGCGGCTTTCAACTGGTGCAGGCCGATGTGACGGCCAATGACCCCGACGATCGCGCCTTGCTCAAGCGGTTCAAGCTTTTTGGGCCGCCCGGCATCATGTTCTTCGATCCCAAAGGCGAGTATCTGGTGGACGCCCGCGTGATCGGCTTCCAGGACGCCAAGCACTTCGCCGCCGTGCTCGACCGGGTCGCGAATCGCTGAACGTCGATCCTCGCTCGGACGGCGTTGAGCACTAATCACCGACCGCCACCTGTCGACGGATGAACAGCGATCCTCCACCATCCCCCATCGATCACCCGCCACCGCCGAGACCAACCGCCAGCCACCAGTAACCGATCGTCGGTCAATGACCGCTCGCCGCCGGTCCAATTCGATTCCGCTCAACATGTCACGCGCGCACCGTCTCCTCGAACTCATTCAGTTGCTGCGCAATCATCGCTATGCCGTGCCTGGAGCCACGTTGGCCGATCAGCTTGGCATCAGCGTGCGTACGCTCTATCGAGATATCGCCACCTTGCAGGCGCAGGGTGCCGATATCGAAGGCGAACCGGGTCTGGGCTATGTGCTCAGACCGGGATTCATGTTGCCGCCGCTCATGTTTTCGGCTGAGGAAATCGAGGCAATCGTTTTGGGATCGCGCTGGGTTGCCGAGCGTGGCGATCCGCGCATTGCCGAGGCCGCGCGGCAAGCGCTGAGCAAAATCGCAGCAGTGTTGCCTTCGGAGGTGCGCGAGGATCTGGAGACGTCGGCCCTGCTCGTGGGGCCGTCCAGCGAGAATGCGTTCGATGCTATGGACGTCGCCGCCATCCGGCGAGCCATTCGTACCGAGCGCAAGATCACGATCGGTTATCGCGACTCGAAGGGCGTGGTGTCCGCACGTACGATCTGGCCGTTCGCGATGGGCTATTTCGATCATGTGCGCATCGTCATGGCATGGTGCGAGAGCCGTGATGACTTCAGGCATTTTCGTGCGGATCGAATCCATACGATGACAGTCGAGGAAAGCCGCTATCCACGCCGCAGGCAAGCGTTGTTGAAGGCTTGGCGTGCCGTGCAGCAGGTCCAGCGCTAGCGCGGCCATCTTGACAACCTGCCTGCCAGGTCGCTGTGCGTATCGCGCACTGTGCACTGCACGCCGCCTGAACACTACTGACAGAATCTGGTCGTCCACGTCCCTAGGATGAGAAGTGTTGAAGCTGCATGTGCCGCTTCCTTTTCAACCTCTCGGAGACGCTCCATGACCGATCCCACACTCATCATTCTTTACGTCGATCAGCCCGAAGATAGCGGCCGCTTTTATGCCGATCTGCTCGGTCGAGCGCCCGTCGAAAGCTCTGCTACCTTCGTGCTTTTCAAGCTCGATTCGGGCGTGAAGCTCGGGCTGTGGTCGCGGCACACGGTTGAGCCTGCAGCAAGTGCCGCCGGCGGTGGCGGGGAACTGGCCATTCTGCTCGATCGGCACGACGCCGTTGATGCGACGTATGCAGACTGGACGCAGCGCGGCTTGAAAATGCTTCAGCAACCTGCCGATCTCGATTTCGGACGCACGTTCGTCGCGCTCGATCCCGATGGCCATCGATTGCGCGTGTATGCCATGAGCGACGCGTAACCCTGGGCCTGGCCGCCGGCGCTCACCCCTGATTGAGCCCCATATTGGTCTTGAGCAATTCGTAGATGTAGCGCGTGACAGGATTGATGATGTCGGGCCGCATCCACAGGAAGTAGGGCACGTCGGGCAGGTCCGGAAGCCCGTCTGCTTCGCCGAGCACCCGCATGTCGGGCCCAAGCAGCTCGATGCTGCGCGCCGTGACGCCCAGGCCGGCGCGCACGGCGGCCTTGATGCCGATCAGATTGGGTGCCAGATAGTTGATGTGCCACGGCGTGCGCGATTGCTCCAGGGCCGTCAGCGCCAGGCGCCGGAAGATGCTGGGCTCGTCAGCGAGGATCAATGGCACCGGAACCGTGGGGTCATGAACGTAGGACGCAGAGCAGAGCCACACGGTGGGCGAGGTGCGCAATACGACGCCTTCGAAGGCCTGTTCGAACCGCGTGGATATCGTGAGATCCAGTTCGCCCGCGCGTAGCGCATCCATCAGGAACGGGCTGCGCTCGGCGCGGATCTCGAGTTTGACGCGCGGTGTCGAGCGCGCAATGTGCGTGAGCAGCGTGGGAAGGATAGTGTCGGCCACATCCAGCGGGGCGCCGACTCGCAACACACCTTCCAACTGAATATCCTGCAGCGCGCGCAGCGCTTCGTCATTGATGGCCAGCATGTGCTGTGCATAGTCCACGAGGCGCGTGCCGTGACTCGAAAGCCGCTTGTTTCGCCCGTGTTTCTCAAAGAGCGGCCGGTCAAAAACCGCCTCCAGACGCTGCATCTGTTGGGTGATTGCCGACTGGGTTTTGTGCAGCTTCACTGCAGCCTCCGAGAACGTGCCGGTGCGAGCGACCACGACGAAGGTACGCAGCAAATCGAGGTCCAGATTGCGCATCGGGTTAACCCTTTCTATTAGCGATGCTTATGTTTAGTTCGGGCAATTTAAATTGTCATGCCAGTTTCATCTGTCTAAAGTAGCCGAAATTACTTGCATCTAACTCGGAGACTGACGATGAGCACGGCGCATCCCCACCAGGAAGAAATCTCGACCGCGATCGAAAGCATTAGGGAAACGATACAAACGGATGGTTTGAATCGCGAGAGCCTCGATCACGTGCTGCAGCATCTGATCGGCTTGGCGGGCCATAAGGATTGGTGGAGCGCCGATCGGTATCCAGGGCCCGACGGCGAGGATCGCCAAGCCCGCTACATGATCAGCGAAGATGCCGACAACGGCTATGCCCTTTATCTGAACGTCATGCGGCGTGGCAATAAGATCGTGCCGCACAATCACACGACCTGGGCCTGTATCGCGGCAGTGGAAGGCATTGAGAAGAACTACGTTTACGACCGCGTCGACGATGGGACGGTCGAAGGACGTGGCGAGTTGAAGCAGGCGGACATCGTCGTGGTCGAACCCGGCACCGGTATTGCATTGATGCCAGACGATATTCACGCCGTGCAGATCGAAGACGAAGAAATCCGCCATCTGCACATGTATGGCCGCGCACTTGAAACGCTCGATCGCCGGATCGGATTCGATCTGGATGCCGGCACCTGCCGCATCATGCCGATCGGCGTGAAAACGCGGCGTTGAAGGACATGGCCGACACGCTCAAACCTGCCACGCGCCTGCTGCGCGCAGGCCGTCCACATCGCGGATGGGTGAATACGCCGGTCAGTCGCGCCAGTACGTACGTGTTCGACAGCGTGCAGCATTGGCGCGAAACGCGGTCGCGACGCGAACAGGAGCGATTGCTGTCATACGGCGCACGCGGCACCGACAGCACACATGCACTTGAAGATGCGCTGGTGGAGCTGGAAGGCGGATACCGCGCCAAGCTTTATCCGACCGGGCAGGCTGCGATCGCAGTGCTGTTGCTGGCCTATCTCAAGACTGGCGACCATGTGTTGATCACTGACGCGGTGTACGAACCTGTGCGCCGGTTTTGCGCACAGTATCTGACGCGGCTCGGTATCGAATACACCTTCTATCTGCCGGATGGCAGCGATATCGAAGCCAAGGTGCAGTCGAACACGCGACTGCTTTACGCCGAAAGTCCGGGCTCGCTTGTGTATGAGATGCTGGACCTGTCCAAATGGGCCGACTGGGCGCATGCACGCGATTGTCTGGTGGCCGTGGACAACACGTGGGGGGCGGGGCTGCTGTATCGCCCGTTGGCGTTGGGTGCCGATATTTCGGTGCAGGCGGCGACAAAATATTTGGGCGGTCACGCCGACGTCGTGATGGGTGCGATCGTCACCACGCAACGGTCCTGGGAGCCGCTGGAGCGCGCGAGCGTGGATTTCGGCCAGACGGTCGGCGCCGACGATGCTTATCTGGTGCTGCGCGGCATCCGGTCGTTGCCCTTGCGTATGGCGGGTCATGAACGCAATGCACTGCATGTGGCGGCCTGGCTTCAGCAGCGGCCGGAGGTGGCGCGGGTGCTCTGTCCCGCCCTGCCGGGGGATCCCAGCCATGCTTTATGGCAGCGCGACTGCACTGGCACAAATGGGCTGTTGTCGATCGAATTCGCCTCCGGTATCACCGCCGCCGATGTGGAGGCGATGATCGACGCTTGCGCCCTCTTCGGTCTGGGGGCCTCATGGGGCGGCTTCGAAAGCCTCGTCGTCCCGATCAATATGAATAACGCGCGATCGGTTTCCGATTGGTCGGGTCGCGGCGCGTTGTTGCGTCTTCATATCGGACTGGAAGACCCGTCCGACCTCACCGCCGATCTGGAGCAAGCCATGAGGCATCTCAAGCAGCGCGCAGCGGCATAGCCGTCGGATGCACCGGACGTCCCGCTGCGCCTGGGACGGTCTATGCGCCTTGGCGTCCCGCATTTCTATTTCACGTGTACGAAAGGCCTGCGTCGGCAGGCGGCCCCGTCACGCCTGTCTACTTCCTTTTCGATGACTCAAAGCATGAAGCCTCACCCCCGTTCAGTCTCTTCTACATCGTCGCCAGCGGCCAAAACGGTATCGTCCGATCGGCTGAAGCAGTGGTTGCACGATGGCGATGAAATCGCATTGCTCGATGTGCGCGAGCATGGCCTCTACGGCGAATCGCACCTGTTTTACGGTGTGAATGCGCCGTATAGCCGGCTGGAGATCGAGGTGCCGCGTCTGGCGCCCAATCGCGCAACGCGTGTCGTGGTCTACGACCAGGGCAACGGGGATGACGTCGCCATGCGCTCGGCGCAGCAACTGACGGCCCTGGGCTATACGAATGTGAGCGTTCTGGCAGGTGGCATTCAAGCCTGGCGGGATGCCGGGATGGTGTGTTTTGCAGGGGTGAATGTGCCGAGCAAAACCTTTGGCGAACTGGCCGAAGAGGTCTATCACACGCCGCGCATCAGTGCGACGGATCTGGCGGCCAAACTGGCGCGCAAGGACAACATGGTGATTCTCGATGGCCGGCCTTTCGCCGAGTTCAGAAAGATGAACATTCCGCAGGCGGTGTGCTGCCCTAATGGCGAGTTGCCGTTGCGCATCGATGCCCTGGCGGCCGATCCGGACACAACGATCGTGGTCAATTGCGCGGGACGCACGCGCAGCATCATCGGTGCGCAGACGTTGATCAACCTGGGCATTCCCAATCCGGTGTTTGCATTGGAGAACGGTACGCAGGGGTGGTACCTCGCCGATCTCGCGCTGGAGCATGGTGCGGATCGCCGCTATCCCGATGCGCTGGACCCTGATCAGATCCGCGTTCAGCGGGAGCGCGCCGAACGGTTGGCACAGCGCTTCGGTGTGCCCACAGTCTCGTCGGGGCAGGTCGAGACCTGGCTTGCGGACGTCACCCACACCACCATGCTCTGCGATGTGCGTACGCCTGAAGAGTTTCGCGCCGGCAGTCTGCCTGGCGCGCAGCATACGCCCGGGGGGCAGTTGATTCAGGCGACTGACCAGTATGTGGCCGTACGGGGCGCGCGGCTGGTGCTGTTCGATAGCGACGGTGCGCGCGCGCCTGCCGTCGCGAGCTGGTTGCGGCAGATGGGCTGGGAAGCCTGCGTGCTGGAGGGCGGCCTGCAAGCGGACTTGCGCACGCCGTCGCTCGCGCAGCCGCCCGCTGCGCCGTCGTCGGTCGGCGATGCGGCGCCGCCCGTCCTCACGCCCGAAGCGTTGGCCCAGGCGCGTGCCGCCGGTGCTGTGGTCGTGGATGTGCGGCCCAGCATGACCTTTCGTGCGGCACACATCGACGGCGCCATCTGGTCGATCCGGCCGCAATTGGCGCAGCTCGCGCTCGCTGAAAGCGATGCCATCGTACTGGTCGGTGAGGAGGTCGCCGTGCTGCGTCTGGCTGCGCAGGAATTGATCGGAAGCGGGCTGAGCAATGTCAGCATCAGCATCGGCTCGCCGGACATGTGGCGCAACGCCGGGCTGCCGATCGTTGCGGATGCGAACACGCCGCCCGACGCGGCGTGCATCGATTTCCTCTTTTTCGTTCACGACCGCCACAGCGGCAACAAGGCGGCCGCGCGCCAGTACCTCGCCTGGGAAACGGATCTCGTCCATCAGATCGACGAGCAGGAGCGTGCCGTGTTCCGTTTTCAGAAGTGAACCTTACGGCGTGCGCGACACGCCGTAGCAAATTATCCGTGCCGCGATCGAAGCGGCCATCTCCAACGTTCAAGAGGAAAATGATGAAATCTGTACAACGGAAAATGCTGCTGGCCGGTATGTGTGCATTGAGCGGTCTGGCGGCATCGCCTGCCGCCATGGCTGATCGGCTCGCCGACATCAAAGCACGCGGCACCCTTGTCTGTGGCACCCAGAACGCCAGCGCACCGTATGCGTTTCAGGATCCCGCCACCCGCAGCTTTGTCGGGTATGACGTCGACATGTGTGCCGCATTGGCGCGCGGCTTGGGCGTCAAGCTTGAACACAAGCCGCTTTCCACCGAGGCGCGCATTCCGGAGCTGAAGATGGATCGCGTCGATGTGGTGGCCGGTGCCATGGCTTACCTGCCCGAGCGAGCCGAACAGGTCGACTTCAGCGCGCAGTATCTGCAAGGCGCCATCAAGGTGCTGGTGAAGAAAAGCGCGGGCATCAAGACATTGGCCGATCTTGGCGGCCGCAAGGTATGCGCCTCCAAGGGGTCGAGTTCAGCCGCCATCGCGAGCCGCGTCCTCACCAAGTCGCAGGTACTGACATTCCAGGACGTGTCGTCGTGCTATCTCGGCTTGCAGAACGACAAGGTCGAGGGCTTCACCGCCGGCGAGTTGGTGCTCAAGCGCTTTGAAATCGACTCGGCCAAATCCGGTGAGGCGACGGTGTTGCTCGATGAGCCCACCTACGTGGAGCACATCGGTCTGGTGGTCAACAAAGGCAATCCCGAATTCCTGGCTGCGTTGAACAAGGTGCTGGTCGATATCGATCGATCGGGTGAACTCGACCGCACGTACAACAAATGGTTGGGCGCCGATTCGATCTACAAGCTCACCCGCACGTTCAAGGTTGAGCCCGTCACCGCGCAATAACACTGCAAGGAGGGGCGCGCGTGCGCGCCCGCCAAACATGGCATTTGATTTTGCGTTTCTCGCGTCGGGCAATTACGGCGCACTCATTCTGGGCGGCGTGCTCACCACGCTGCGGTTGTTCGCATCGAGCTGGGTGTTGGGATTCATCGTGGCACTCTTGCTGGTGGGGTTGCGCGGCGTTCCGTTGCGGCCGTTTCAATGGCTGATATCGCTCTTCATCGAGTACCACCGTAATGTCCCCACCGTGGTGCAGATCATGGTCTGGTACTTCGGCATGCCGCAGGTTCTCCCGCGCGAGGTGCGTCTGTGGCTCAACCATGGCGATACCGAGTTTCTGTTTGCGTTGATCGCGTTGTCGTTGAACGTCAGTGCATTCATGGCGCAAGACATTCTGTCGGGCGTGCGCGCCATTCCGGCGACGCAGGTCGAGGCGGCACGCTCGGTAGGGCTGGGGGCGTTCTCGGCACTGCGCTACGTCATCCTGCCGCAAGCGATTCGCATGGCCGTTCCGCCGCTGGTCAATCGATCGCTGATCTTGTTCAAGGATACGAGTCTGGCGATGGTGATCGGCGTGGGCGAGCTCACCTATCAGGTGCGCGCGATCGAGAACCTGACATTTCGGTCGTTTGAAGTATTTGCCGTGGCGACCGGTATCTATCTCGCTGCCGCATTGATGCTGATGGCCGCTGGCGCGACCTTCGCCAAGCGCTTTCCAGCCGATTTCAGGAGTTGATGATGCTCGATATTCTGCATCAGTACGGCGTGATGTTCTTGATCGGCTCCTGGCCCAATGGCCCGATCGGCGGCTTTGCGGCCACGTTGATCCTGGCGGGGCTGGGCCTGACGCTGTCGTTTCCGATTGCCGTGGTTCTGGGCCTGGCTCGCCTGAGTCCGATCAAACCGGTGCGATGGGCGGCCAGTGCATGGGTGATCGCGTTTCGCGGCGTGCCGTTGGTGATGATCATCTTCTGGGCCTATTTCGTCGTGCCGTTATTGACGGGCACCACGGTGCCGGCGTTTCTGACGGCGTTGTGCGCCATCGTGGCGTACGAGTCGGCGTTCCTGGCCGAGATCGTGCGCGCCGGCATTCAAGGCTTGCCCGGTGGGCAGACCGAAGCGGCTCGGGCCTCCGGATTGTCGTATGCGCAAACGATGCGGCATGTCGTGTTGCCGCAGGCATTAACCAATATGTTGCCGTCGCTCGTCAATCAGTTCGTGTCCACGATCAAGGCGACCTCGATCGTGTATGTGATCGGCGTCAACGAAGTCACGTTCGCGGCGCAGCAGGTCAACAGCATCGAACTCACGCATGCACTGCAAACCTATCTGATTCTTGCAGGATTCTATTTCGCGGCCTGCTATGCCTTATCGCAGTTGGCGCAAGGGCTCGAACGGCGTCTGGCGCAGCGGCGTCTGGGCTTGGCATGAACCGGCGCGGCGCCCTGCGGCCGCTCGACACAAGGGGAAAACGACATGCTTGAATTTTCGAACGTAGACAAATGGTATGGCGACTATCGCGCACTCGACGGCATCAATGCACAGGTGGCGGCAGGGGAGGTCGTCGTGGTGTGCGGGCCTTCGGGCTCGGGCAAGTCGACGATGATTCGCACCGTCAACCGGCTTGAACCCATACAGGGTGGTGTCATCCGCGTTGAAGGCCGGGACGTGCATGATCGAGGATGCGACATCAATGCACTGCGGGCACGTATCGGCTTCGTCTTTCAGCAGTTCAACCTTTTTCCGCATTTGTCCGTGCGCGAAAACGTGATGCTCTCGCCGGTGAAAGTGGGCGGCATGCGGCCCGATGAGGCCGAAGCGTTGGCGCGGGAGCTGTTGGAGAAAGTCGGCCTTGCACACAAGATCGATGCGATGCCCGCCAATCTTTCGGGTGGTCAGCAGCAGCGGGTGGCCATTGCACGGGCGTTGGCGCAGCGTCCGCCGATTCTGCTGTTCGATGAGCCGACCAGCGCACTGGATCCTGAGATGGTCGGCGAAGTGCTGGCGGTAATGAAGCAACTCGCCCGCGACGGCATGACGATGCTGGTGGTGACGCACGAGATGGGCTTCGCCCGCGACGTGGCGGACCGCATCTGGTTCATGGATCAGGGTCGTATTCTTGAGGACACGACGCCACAAGCCTTCTTCACCGCGCCGGCCCATCCCAGGGCGCAACGATTTCTGAGCGACGTATTGCGCACTGATGACGTAACGGGGGCAATGGTGCCTGCAGGGCAGATGGCGCCGGCGGCTCATGCGGCGAGATGTGCCGCCTGATCGGTATGTGGTGCGTCGCACGAAGGTCGCCGACGACTGCCCGCGCGACGGCGGGCAGGATCAGCGGCGTGCGTGGCGCGGGGCCGCGCCTGTGCCTTAACGCTGCGCTTTGAGCAGGCGGGCCGCATCCATGGCGAAGTAGGTGAGGATGCCGTCGGCACCGGCGCGTTTGAACGCCAGCAGGGCTTCCATCATGACCTTGTCGTGATCGAGCCAGCCGTTGGCTGCAGCGGCCTTGAGCATGGCGTATTCGCCGCTCACTTGATACACGAAGGTGGGCGCCCGGAACGTGTCTTTCACGCGGCGCACCACGTCCAGATACGGCATGCCGGGTTTGACCATGACCATGTCGGCGCCTTCGCGCAGATCGCCGGCCACTTCGCGCAAGGCTTCGTCCAGATTGGACGGATCCATCTGGTACGCCATCTTGTTCGACTTGCCCAGATTGGTGGCCGATCCCACCGCATCGCGGAAGGGGCCGTAGAAGGCACTCGCGTATTTGGCCGAGTAGGCCATGATGCGGGTATGGATCAGGTCCGCGCCTTCGAGTGCCTGGCGGATGGCGCCGATGCGGCCGTCCATCATGTCGCTGGGAGCGACGATATCGACGCCCGCCTGCGCCTGCACGATGGCCTGCTGCACGAGCAATTCCACCGTGGGTTCGTTGATCACGTAACCCTGATCGTCGATGACGCCGTCCTGGCCGTGGCTGGTGTAGGGGTCGAGCGCCACATCGGTCAGCACACCCAGTTCGGGAAAGCGCTTCTTGAGCTCGGCCACCACGCGCGGGATCAAGCCGTCGGGGCGAGTGGCGGCAATACCGTCAGGCGTTTTGATCGCCGGATCGATGACCGGAAACAACGCCATCACGGGGATGCCGAGCGCCACGCATTCTTCGGCCACCGGCAGCAGCGTATCGAGCGAATAGCGCACGACGCCGGGCAGCGACCCCACGGCGTGCTGGATGCCCTGGCCCTCGGTAACAAAGACGGGATAGATGAAATCGTCCGTACAGACCTGGTTTTCGCGCACCAGGCGGCGCGTGAAATCGTCACGGCGCAGCCGGCGCGGGCGTGCATTGGGGAAATCGGCGGAAATCAGATGCGGATTCATGGTACGACCTGTGGAGAGATCCAGTTTTCGATGCCGACGGCGGCTTCTTCCAGTCCGATGCGATTGGTGGCGGAGAAGGGGACGACGTGCATGGCGCCGATATCGGCCAGCTCTTTCTTGACCTTGAAGACGGCGATCTGGCGCTGCCCATAGGGCAGTTTGTCGGCTTTGGTGAGGAGGGTGAGCACCGGCCGTTTGGTGGGCGCGATCCAGTCGGCCAGGCGCCGGTCGAGATCGGTGACGCCGCGGCGGATGTCCACCAGCAGCACGATGCCGGCCAGCGACGTGCGGTCGCGCAGATAGCCGCCGAGGATGTCGCCCCACTTGTCGCGCTCGCGCTTAGCGATCGACGCGTAGCCGTAACCGGGCAGGTCGACCAGATAGCCCAGATGCGCCTCGGGATCGAGCGGATCGGGCAGGCCGAACATATTGATCAGGCGCGTGCGGCCCGGCGTTTTACTTGAAAAGGCCAGACGGCGCTGATTGGTCAGCACGTTGATGGCGCTGGATTTGCCGCAGTTCGATCGTCCAACGAAGCATACCTCCGGCGCGCCGGGAGGAGGAAGCTGGTCGAGTTGGGCTGCCGAGATGGCAAAGGATGCGCGAAAGAGAAGGGACACTAGGGGGCCAATACAAAGGGAGTGCAGTCCCTATTGTATAATCGAGCGTTTGTTAATGGGTCTTCCCGTATTGTGAAATCAATGCGCGGGGGCTAGACCAAGGTACCGGTTACAGGTATTTGTTGTGCGCACGGCGATTTTTCGGCGCCGCTAGAAAGGGTTCCCGGCGCGCGGCTCACCGATCGGCACGTGCAACCAGTGCGCGCCAGTGTGGGCTGCCAACGGGTGGAGACAACAGGCGCGCAAAGCGCCGAACGGCGCGAAGCTTCACGCTTCGCAAAGTCATCGATCCGAAGGTCGAGGTTTTTCATGATGCGTGTGCTGTCCCGGATGGTGGTGGTGAGCGGTTTGATGCTCTGTGCGTCCTTCTCTCCAACAAGTTTCGCGGCCGACGTGGCCCCGCCTGCCAAACCCGATGCGACCAAGGGTGGCCAGCTTTACGATCAAGGCGACGCGGCGCGCGGCATCATTGCCTGTGCTTCCTGTCACGGGGCCGGCGGCAACAGCACGATACCGGCCAATCCCAGTCTTGCTGGCATGCCGCACGAATATCTCGCCAAGCAATTGCGCGACTTCAAACTGCCCGAAGGTGCCAAGGTGCCGCCCCGTAGCGGCCCGGACGGCAATCCCACCATCATGACGGCCAATGTGGCGGCGTTGACGCCCGAAGATATGAACAATATCGCTCTGCATCTGGCGCAGCAGCCGATCAAGGAAAAGGCCACGGCGGGCTACAAGGATCTGGTCGATCGAGGCCGCAAGATCTGGCGCGGCGGATTGCCGGAGCGTGGCGTGCCCGCCTGTGCGTCCTGTCACGGTGCGGCCGGCGAAGGCATTCCGGGTCAGTATCCGCGTCTGTCCGGCCAGTTCCCCAGCTATATCGAAGAACAGCTCAATCTGTTCAGCGCGGGTTACCGCAACAACAGCGTGCCGATGCACGAGATCGCCAATCGCATGTCCGCAACCGATATCAAGGCAGTTTCCGATTACGCGGCCGGCCTGCGTTAACTCACACGATGGCCGAAACCTTTTGAGGCGCCGGCGGTCAATGCGAGGGGGGAGCCCATTGCGCGCATCCCCCCTTTTTTCATGACGGTAAAGCCCATCTCTTCTCCAGCCCCTAAGCGGCATGTCGCGTCCGACTTTTTCGAGCTGCTCGGCTCGATGCGGTTCGCAGTCAGTCTGTTGATGTTTATCGCCGTGGCCAGCATTCTGGGCACGGTGCTGATGCAAAACCGGCCATCGAACAATTACATCGATCAATTCGGCCCGTTCTGGTTCGAAGTGTTCGACAAGTTTTCGATCTGGCATGTGTACAACAGCTGGTGGTTCCTGCTGATCATGGGCTTTCTGGTCGTGTCGACATCGATCTGTCTGACACGCAACGGTCCGAAGATGATCCGCGACATGCGGTCGTTTCGCGAGCACGTACGGGCGTCGAGCCTGCGGGCCTTTCCCCACCGTGTCGCCATCGAGGCGGCGGGCTCGGTGGAAGACACTGCCACCCAGATGCAGGCGCTGCTCAAGCGCCAGGGCTATGCGGTGCGCGAGAAGCGCGACGGCGACACGCTGCTGCTGTCGGCCAAGAAAGGGAGCGGCAACCGGCTGGGCTACATCTTCGCGCATGCCGCGATGGTCATCATCTGCGTGGGCGGGTTGCTCGACAGCGAGTTGCCGGTTCGGCTGCAGGTGTGGCTGGGCGGCAAGCAGCCGATCGTCGAAAACATGCTGATCTCGGACGTACCGTCCAGCGGCCGCCTGGCGATGGGCAATCCCAGCTTTCGCTCCAGCGTGCTGGTGGCCGAGGGCAGCCAGGCCAGCAGTGCCGTCGTGATGGTGGACGATGGGGCACTCGTGCAACCGCTGCCGTTCACGCTGCGCCTGAAAAAATTCATCATCGATTACTACTCCACCGGCATGCCCAGCCGCTTCGCCAGCGAAGTGGAGGTGACCGATCCTGACACCGGCAAGACGTTCGACCAGACGATCGAGGTCAACGAGCCGCTGCGCTTCAAGGGTGTGACGGTATATCAGTCGAGCTTCGACGATGGCGGCAGCACGGTTAAGCTCACCGGCTACCCCCTGGTGGGCACGGGTAATACCCCGTTCACGGTAGACAGCGCGGTGGGCAAGTCTGCCGCCGTGGATGCGGTAACGAACGCAGGCAAGCGCGCGCTCAATGTGGATGTGACGGCGCTGCGCCCGATCAACGTCGAAGATATGTCGGGGGGCGTGCCCGCTACGGCGCCGCCAACCTTTGGCGAGCACGTGGCCGCGGTCACGGGGAGCGCAGCCGGCAAGAAAAACGAGAATCTGCGCAACGTGGGGCCGAGCATCCAGTACCGGTTGATCGACGATGCGGGCCAGGCGCATGAGTTTCAGAACTACATGCTGCCGGTGATGCTGGATGGCACAGCCGTATTTCTGGCGGGAGTGCGCAATACGCCGAACGAAAATTTCCGCTATCTGCGCATTCCTGCCGACGATGACAACTCGGTGGCCGAGTTCATGCGGCTGCGCAGTGCGCTGGCCGATCCCGCCATGCGCCGCACGGCGGCCGAGCGCTTCGCGGCCGACAACGCGCCGGCCGGGGCGGACCGCGCCCCCCTGGTGACGGCCGCCGAGCGGGCGCTCAACACCTTTGCCGATGGCGGCCTGCGAGGCATTGCCGCCTTCCTGCAAACCAACACCCCACCGGACGAATTGCCGCGCGCAGCCGACATCGTGATCCGTTTGCTGGGCTCGAGCATCGGCGAGCTGCGCGCGCTGGCACGCGAACGCGCTGGATTGCCTGCCGTAGCCAATGCGGGACCCGACGCCGAGCGTGCCTCGGCCTGGTCGCGGATGGCGGTCGCTGCCTTGTCGGATCTCACGATGTATCCGTCGCCGGTGTTTTTCGGTCTGACGGATTTCAATCATGTGCAGGCCAGTGTCTTCCAGGTCAGCCGCACGCCCGGCAAGAACACGGTGTATCTGGGCTGCCTGTTGCTGATTTTGGGTGTATTTTCGATGTTTTATATTCGCGACCGGCGCGTCTGGGTGTTTCTCACCCCGGGCGAACCGGGTCATGGCGCGCAGGTGCAGGCCGCCATGACATCGCAGAAGCGCACGTTGGACTTCAATCGCGAGTTCGAGCGCTTCAAGCAGGCGGTACTGCGCCTGTCGAGGTCATGAGGTTGCCATGTCTGTATCCGTAAGTACGTCTGAAATCGATCCGCTCTGGCAGGAAGGCATGTCCGAAACGGGCGACGCGCGCATCCAGCGCGGGCGCCCGGACTGGACCGATGCGCTGTTCTTCCTGGTCCTGGCGGCGGGTGCCGGGTTTGCGCTCACGCGGTTTACCGGCGCGATGGATTACTACGAGAAGATCATCCTCTGTGGCGCCGTGCCCTTCCTGACGTGGTTGGGCTGGTTGTGGCGGCCGATGCGCCGGTTGATGATCGCGGTGGCGATGTCCAGCCTGTTTGCGATCTGGCTCTATCAAGGCGATCTCGCGCGCGCCGAGCAGGTGTTCTTCCTGAAGTATCTGTTCTCGTCGCAATCCGCGATTTTGTGGATGTGTGCGCTCTTCATGATCGCCATGGTCTGTTATTGGATCGGCTTCATCAGCCAGACGGCGGCGTGGCTGGGCACGGCGCTCACCTGGGGGGCCGTGTTTGCAGGCGTGACGGGGTTGCTGGTGCGCTGGCGCGAGGGGCATCTGCTGGGGCCGGATCTGGGCCACATCCCTGTGAGCAATCTGTATGAAGTGTTCGTGCTGTTTGCGATCATCACCGCGCTGTTCTACCTGTATTACGAGCGCCGCTACGCCACCCGCGCGTTGGGCGGGTTCGTGCTGCTGGTGGTGAATTCGGCGGTCGTGTTCCTGCTCTGGTATTCGTTCACCCGCGACGCCGGTCAGATCCAGCCGCTGGTGCCGGCACTTAAAAGCTGGTGGATGAAGCTGCACGTGCCGGCCAATTTCATCGGCTACGGTACGTTTTCGCTGGCGGCGATGGTGGGCTTTGCCTATCTGATCAAGCAGCACGGGCAGACGCGGTCGTGGGCCAGGCTCGTGCCGCTGTTCGTGCTGGGCGTGCTGCTCTGCGCCGAGCCGATGGTGTTTCGCACCGAAGGCTTGTCAGCCACCTGGATGGTGTATTTCGGCGTGGGGGTGGTGATCGTGGGCAGCATCCTGCTGGCGCGCGCCCGCATCGCGGCCGCGCTGCCCAGCCTGGAAGTGCTGGACGACATCATGTATCGCGCCATTGCGATCGGGTTTGCGTTCTTCACCGTGGCCACCGTGCTCGGTGCCCTGTGGGCAGCCGACGCCTGGGGCGCCTACTGGCAATGGGATCCGAAGGAAACGTGGGCGCTGATCGTGTGGCTGAACTATGCCGCGTGGTTGCACATGCGCCTGATCAAGGGCCTGCGCGGCACCATGGCAGCTTACTGGTCGCTGGTGGGGTTGCTCATCACGGGCTTTGCATTCCTGGGTGTGAACATGTTCCTCTCGGGCCTGCACTCTTACGGGCAGTTGTAGCGGCGGCGCAGGTGATGTGCGGCAAGCGGATCGCCGCACATCGCTGCCCACACGCCCGATGCATTCCTTACTGCGCCACCACCCGTTCGATCGTGGCGCGCACGTCTTCCAGCGACAGCGGTTTTTTCAACATCACCGCATGCTGGCCCAATGAGGCCCGGGTGGCATCCAGATCGGCAATGCCCGTCATGAAGATCAACGGCAGGCCCGGGCGGATTTCGTCGATGACGCGGCCCAGGGTGACGCCGCTGAAGCCCTTCAATGCCACGTCGCTGATAACGACATCGGGGATGTTGTGTTCGATCGCCCGCAATGCTTCGAATCCACTTTCCACGCCGTGCACTGCATAGCCGCCGTCAACCAGCAACTCGCACAAGTTATTGCGCACGTGCTCGTCGTCGTCGACCAGCAGGATCTTGATCGCCACGGGTGCGCTTGGCGCGGCATCGGCGTCCTGGGCATCCGGCGGCGGCGCCACGCGGTTTTCCGCTGCGCCGTCCAGGGCTTCGGGCGCCGTTTTCAGATATAGCCGCACGGTCGTGCCGACACCCAGCGTGCTGTCGATGCGCGCCGCGCCATCGGACTTGCGTGCGAACCCCTGCACCTGGGCCAGGCCGAGACCCGTCCCTTTGCCGTTGTCCTTGGTGGTGTAGAACGGCTCGAACACACGGCTGGCCACCTGGGGCGCCATGCCCGGGCCAGTGTCCGCGATCGAAAGTTCGACGTAGGTACCCGGGGCCAGTTCGTCGTCGCCATCGAGTTCGACCACACGGGTGGCAATGTCGATGCGGCCCTGGTTGTTCATCGCATCGCGGGCGTTGACGATGATGTTGAGCACGGCGGCTTCGAATTGTGTGCGGTCGCAGACGACGGTAGCGGCGGGCGCGGCGAGATCGAAGTGCAGATCAACGGCCGGTCCGATCGCGCTGGCCAGAAACTCACGCATGCTGTCCAGATGCGGCGTGACGCGCACGGGGGCCACGGCCGGCGCTTCATCGCGCGAAAGCGTGAGCAGTTGGGCGATCAGGTCGCTGCCCCGCGTCACAGTTTTCAGCCCGCCTTGCGCCAGACGCCGTACCTGGTCGGCATTGTCCGCCTTGCGGCGGATCAGTTCGAAGCCGGCATGCAAGGCTTGCAGCAGATTGTTGAAATCGTGGGTGATGCCACTTGTCACGTGGCCCACGGCGGCGACGCGCTGGCCGTGCCGAAAGCCGCGATAGGTTTGGTCGTCGTCCCCGAGGGCGGACACCACGCGCGCCTTGAGTTGGCGGTTTTCGTCGTCACGCTCGCGCACGAACTCGCGCAGTTCGATGAGCGACGCAGTTTGCCGGGCCAGTGCCTGCAGGGCGGCGACCTGTTGGTCGTCGATGGTGCGCGCCACGGTGTCGATCACGCACACGGTGCCCAGTGCTTCGCCCCCCAGCGTCACGATAGGGGCGCCGGCGTAAAAACGGATATGCGGGGGGCCCAGCACTAGCGGGCTCTGCGAAAAACGGGCGTCCAGGCTGGTGTCGTTCACGACCAGCACGTCGTCCGGCGTGAGAATGGCGTGCGCGCAGAAGGCGAAATCGCGATGCGTCTCGCGCACATCCAGACCGATACAGGCCTTGAACCATTGCCGCTCGCGATCCACCAGCGACACCAGGGCGATCGGCGCGCTGCACAACGCCGCGGCCAGCGCCACGACGTCGTCGAAGGCCCGTTCGTCGGGCGTATCCAGAATGGCGAGTTCGGTGAGTGCAGCCACGCGACGATCGTCGTCGGGCGGGAGGGCAGCGGGCTGGTGAACCATGTGCAGTGCAATCCTTTCGGGGGTAAAACGCGCAGCCCGTCGGCAAAGGGGGCGCAGGATGGAGCGCAATGCGTGGAAATACGTCAATCGTAAGTCTATACCGCCTGCATACGGCATCCTCAGCGAAAGTCGTCGCCCGCAGGCAGTCTTCCAGTGTCGCTCAGCAATGATCGGGCCGCAATTCGCCCTTTCGCCTCATCCGTGTTTTTTCTTGACGCGTGCAATCGCGCAGGTCTACTATCGATGCTAGTTTGTACGGACAAAGTATTAAAGCAATCAAACTATCGAGACGCGTGTCGAGACTGGTGTGGTGATTTCAGGCAAGCGTCGCAGCCTGTCTGGCCACCTGCCACCGCCCATCGCAGGCGGTGACCCAGTCACCGCACCCCCAGCACAAGGAGAACTCATGATTACTGCTGTTCAGATCGCCCCCAACCGCTACCGCGCCGTGTATGGACGTTTTTTCGAAGACTTCAACGTGGGCGACGTGTACGAACACCGCCCGGGTCGCACGATCACCGATGCCGACAACATTCAGTTCTCGTTGTTGACCATGAACTACCACCCCATGCACTGCGATGCCGCGTACGCCGCCAAGAGCGAATTCGGCAAATTGCTGGTGAGCAGCGGGCTGACGGTCGCCGTGGTGCTGGGTCTGACGGTCAACGACGTGAGTGCACAGGCCGTGGCCAACCTGGGCTGGAAGGACATCACGCTCACCCATCCCGTGTTTGCCGGCGACACGCTGTACGCCGAGTCGGAGGTGCTCGACAAACGCGAATCCAGGTCGCGTCCCAAGCAGGGAATCGTGACCGTACGCAGCAGCGCCACCAATCAGGACGGCGCCAAGATCATGACTTTCGAAAGGACGTTCCTGGTATCCAAGCGCGGTCACGGCGTGGGCGACTGACCCCCGTCATCGAGGAGACAACAATGAATAAAAAAATGATCGGCGCCGCCCTGACGGCGCTCACCCTGGCCCTGAGCGCAGGCGCGCCTGCGGTGGCCGCCGACTATCCTTCCAAGCCCTTGCGGATCGTGGTGGGATTTCCACCTGGTCAGGCGACGGACATCATTGCGCGGCTGGTGGCGAAAAAGCTCGAAGAGGGCCTGAAGCAGCCGGTGGTGGTTGAAAACAAGCCGGGCGCCGGGGGGATCATTGGCACCGAGCAGGTGATTCGGGCCGAGCCCGATGGCTACACGTTGCTGGTAAGTTCGAGTGGCCCACTTGCCATCAATCCGAGCCTGTACAAGAACATCTCCTACGATCCGATGCGAGATCTGGCATCGATCTCCGAAGTTGCCGTGGTGCCGTTGTTCCTGGCAGTGACGAATAATTCAAAGGCCAGGACGGCCGCCGATCTCGTGAAGATGGCGAAGGCCCAGCCCGGCAAGCTCAACTACGCCTCGGGCGGCAGTGGCGTGACCAGCCATCTCACAATGGAGCTGTTCAAGCATGCGCAGCAATTCGACATGCAGCATGTGCCCTACAAGGGCAGCCCGGCCGCCGTCACCGATTTGATCGGTGGGCAGGTGGAAGCGATGATCGACACGGGCCCCGCCCTGATCGGCAACGCGCAAAGCGGCAAGCTGCGCCTGCTGGCGGTCGCCAGCGAAAAGCGCAACGCCGCCGTGCCCGATGTGCCGACCATGGCCGAAGCCGGCATGGGCGATTTCGTGGCGCCCGCATGGATCAGCATCATGGCGCCTGCCAAAACGCCGAAGCCTGTTATCGACAAGCTCTACGCCACGCTGCAGAAGGTGTGGGCAGAGCCCGATGTAACCAAGACGCTCAATGCGCTTGGCGCAGAACCCATCCTGAAGACGCCCGACGACACGCGCACGTACATTCAGGCCGAAATTACCAAGTGGGCAGAGGCCGTCAAGCTGTCCGGAGCGAGAGTGGATTGATATGACACACGCAGATACCGCATTGACCGAACACCTCCCGGGCTTGTCCGCCGATCTGGCGGCCTATGCCGCTGATTTCAACCTCGCCGATGTCCCGCCCGACGTTCAGTCGCGCGCCGCGCACCTGATGCTCGATGCATTGGGTATCGGGCTGGCGTCCACGGGCTATGACTATGCGCACCGCACGTTTGCCGCGATGCAGGAACTGGCGGGCGGTGCGTTGGCGCACGATCCCGCCGGCGTGCCTGTCATCGGCATGGCGGCAAAGCTGCCGATGCGCGATGCCGCTATCGTCAACGCCGTCATGATCCATGGCCTGGACTACGACGACACCCATCCCAGCGGTGTGATCCACGCCACCGCGTCGGTATTGCCGGCGGCCTTGAGCGTGGGCGCGGCCCATGACGCCAGCGGTGCCGACGTTCTGGGTGCCTACATCCTTGGCGCGGAGATCGCCATTCGCATCGCGTCCGCGGCCCGCGGCGGCTTTCACCAGGTGGGCTTTCACCCCACCGGCCTGATCGGCGCCTTCGGCTGCACCTTCGCCGCCGGCCATCTGATGAAGCTCAACGCGCACCAACTGCGCGACGCTCAAGGCATCGTGCTCTCGATGGCGTCGGGCAGCCTGGAATTTCTGCAAGACGGCGCCTGGACCAAACGGCTTCATCCGGGCTGGGCCGCGCACGCGGGCATTACCGCCGCCACCCTGGCCAAACATGGTTTCGTGGGCACGCGTGCCGCATATGAAGGCCGGTTCGGTTTGTTCGCCAGTCACCTGGGCGAACTGAATGCGAAGACCGATCTCTCGCTGGTGACGGCCGGGCTGGGAGAGGTGTGGGAGACGCTCAACGTGGCCGTCAAACCGATTCCGGCATGCCATTTCGTCCATGCCTGCGCGGATGCGTCGGGCGCCCTGCATGCGGAGATCGGCCACACCGAGATCGTCAGCGTGGTGGCGAAGGTGCCCGAAGGCACGATGAAAATCGTGTGTGAACCGGATGACAAGAAGAAGCGGCCCGCCAATGCCTACGAGGCCCAGTTCAGCATTCCGTATGCGGTCGCTACCGGGTTGCTGAAAGGGCGCTTCTCGCTCGATGCACTCGAAGAGAGCGCCTACACCGATGCCGCCACGCTGGCGTTGGCCCGCCGGGTCACGTGCGAAGCCGACCCGCAAGCGGAGTTTCCGCGCTTTTACTCGGGCGATGTCACCGTCGAACTGGCCGATGGCCGCACGTTGCATCATCGCGAACACATCAATCGCGGGGCGCCCGGCCGGCCGATCACGGACGACGACGTGCGCATCAAGTTTCACGAGAACGCTGCGCGCGCCGTGCCGCGCGATCGCGCGCAAGCCATCGAGCATGCCGTGCTCGGCATTGCGAGCGGCCGCACGCGCGACCTGATGCGTCTTCTCGGCGAGCGAGCGACATAACGCTGCAAGCGGATAACGCTCACCAAGGCGCCCGGAACGCACCCGACGTATGTACGCCAAGCATGCACGCGGTACGTACCCATAACGAATCATCGAATCGACGGAACCATCATGAATGCACCCATGCACGATCAGGAACAGGAAACACTGATACTCGATATGCTCGACCGCTTTTTGAAGGTCGAGGTATTGCCGCACGTCCATCATCTCGAACACGACGATATCTATCCGCACGAGATCGTCGAAAAGATGAAAGAGATGGGTTTGTTCGGCTGCATGATCGATCCCGAATACGGCGGCCTGGGGCTCTCGACGCTGACCTACGCCAAGATCATCGAGCGCATGTCGCGCGTGTGGATGTCGATTTCCGGCATCATCAACTCGCACGTGATCATGGCGATGGCCGTGCAGCGCTTCGGCACCGATGCGCAGAAAGAATACTTTCTTCCCCGCTTCGCAACCGGTGAGCTGCGCGGCGGCATCGGTCTGACCGAGCCGGATTGCGGCACCGATCTGCAAGCCATCCGCACGGTGGCCAAGCGCGACGGCGACCATTACGTGGTCAACGGCACCAAGATGTGGATCACCAATAGCCAGGAAGGCAACATCATTGCCCTGCTTGTGAAAACGGACACCACCACGCAGCCGCGCCACAAGGGCATGAGTCTGCTGCTGGCCGAGAAAGGCCCCGGCTTCATCGTGAGCAAGAAGCTCGAGAAGCTCGGCTACAAGGGCATCGACACGTGTGCGCTGGCCTTCGAGGATTACAAGGTGCCGGTCGATCGTCTGATCGGCGGCGTGGAAGGGCGGGGCCTGCAGCAAGTGCTGGGCGGACTCGAACTGGGCCGCATCAATGTGGCTGCGCGCGGTCTGGGCGTGGCGCAAGCCGCGCTGGACGAAGCGCTGGCATATTCGCAAACGCGCAAAACCTTCGGCAAACCGATTTGCGAGCACCAAGCCATTCAGCTCAAGCTGGGCGAGATGGCGACCCGCACGCAGGCGGCGAGACTGTTGACGTATGCCGCCGCCGAAGCGTTCGATCGCGGTGAACGCGTCGACATGGAAGCCGGCATGGCGAAGTATTTCGCCACCGAAGCAGCGATGGAGAACGCGCACGAAGCGATGCGTATTTTCGGCGGCTATGGATACTCGAAGGAATACAACGTCGAGCGCCTGTATCGCGATGCGCCACTGCTCACCATCGGCGAAGGCACGAACGAACTGCAACGCATCATCATCGCCAAGCAAATGATCGAAAGGAACCCGGTATGAATGCCCCCCAATCGCAGGCCGTTACGCTGCCGTTGCCCTTGGCCGGGGTGCGCATCATCGCCATCGAGCAATATGGCGCCGGACCGTTCGGCACGCAACACCTGGCGGATCTCGGCGCAGAGGTCATCAAGATCGAAAACCCCGGCGATGGCGGAGACGTGGGCCGGGTCGTGGGGCCGCATTACTTCGGTCCCGGCGATAGCCATTTCTATCAGTCGTTCAACCGCAACAAGAAGAGCCTCACGCTCAATCTCAAGTCGCCCGAGGCGCGTGAGGTGTTGCGGCGGCTCGCGGCCGACGCTGACGTGGTGTTCAACAACCTGCGTGGCGATCTGCCGGCCAAGCTTGGTCTCACCTATGCCGATCTGAAGGATGTGAATCCGCAACTCGTGTGCGGGCACTTGTCGGCCTATGGCCGCGAGGGCTCGCGCGCGGCGTGGCCGGGCTACGACTACCTGATGCAGGCGGAAGCAGGCTATCTCTCGGTGACGGGAGAGGCCGATGGGCCGCCGTCGCGCATGGGCTTGTCGATGATCGACTTCATGACCGGCACCACCGCCGCCATGGGATTGCTCGCCGGCGTGATCGGCGCGCGCGCCACCGGCATCGGGCGCGATGTGGATGTGAGCCTTTTCGACGTCGCTCTGCATAACCTCACCTATGTGGCCACGTGGTATCTGAACAACGGCGTGGAGATCGGGCGCGAGAAGCGATCGAGCCATCCGTCGCTCACGCCCAGCCAGCTGTACCGCACAAAAGACGGCTGGATTTTCCTGATGTGCAATAAGGAAAAATTCTGGCCGGTGCTGTGCGAGGCGATCGGCAAGCCCGAGTGGGCGCAAGGCGGCGATTACGTCGACTTCAAAGCGCGCCTGGCGCATCGCGATCAACTCACCGAAGATCTGGATGCGGTGTTGTCGTCGGACACCACCGAGACCTGGATGACGCGCTTTGCTGGCCGCGTACCGGCGTCGCCCGTGTACACCGTGGCCGAAGCGTTGGACAATCCCTTCGTTGCCGAGCGCGAGAACGTGTTGACGTTGCAGCATCCGGGCGGGCCGATCAAAACGGTGGCCTCGCCGGTGCGCGCAGGCGGGTGGCCTGATCGGCCCGCACCCACGCTGGGTGAGCACAGCGAGGAGATTCTGGCCGAGGCAGGTTACGATGCAGAAGCCATTGCGGCACTGCGCGCCAGCTCGGCCATCTGAGCGACGGCACCGCCGCGACAGCACTTCCGTCAAGACAACGACCGCGGCGACGCGACGCTATGGCCACACGCCTTACTTCTCCTATTCCCACCGGGCGCACGCCGGGCCTCACCGGCGCGCAACCGCGTTACCTGCAACTGGCGCAGACGCTCTACAACGAGATCGAATCGGGCAAGTACCCCATCGGGGCACTCGTGCCGACCGAATTCGACTTGTGCGAGCAGTTCGGCGTAAGTCGCTTCACCGCACGCGAAGCCGTCAAGCGGCTTGTGCAGTTGGGCATGGTCGTGCGGCAGCCGGGGGTGGGCACCCGTGTGTGCGCCCGCACCGCCAACGCCAGCTATAACCAGAACATCACCGGCGTGGCCGATCTGTATCAGTACGCCACCGATACCACCCTGTCGATCGACCGCCGCGAGACCGTTGAAATCGAGTCCGCGCAGGCCGACATGCTCGAAGGCTCGCGCGGCGAGACGTGGCTGCATATGCAAGGCCGCCGGTTCACGAGCGGTCAGGCGCTGCCGATCTGTGTGACCGAGTTGTGGCTGCATCCGGCGTTCCGGTCGATCAAGGGATTGTCCGGGCGGCTCGATCGCGCCGTGCATGCCATCGTCGAAGAACAGTTCGGCGAATCGATCGGCTCGGTCGAGCAGGAGATTCGTGCCGTGCTGCTGGATCGCGACGCTGCGGCCAGTCTGGACGCGCCGCTGCATAGCGCCGGCCTGAAGGTGGTGCGCCGCTACCGCAACCGGCGCGGCCAGCTGATCGAGCACACCACCAGTGTGCATCCGGCCGATCGCTTTCACTACACCACCACGTTTCAGCGCGATTGGCAGATGTCCGGCGCCGAAGCCGTCACCGAGCCGGCTGCGCGCAAGGCAGCAAGATGACACGCGAACCCTCGGGGTGGATCGTTCTCGTCGCCACGACGCTGGTGCAATCGCTCGTGGCCATGGCGCTACTGACGTTGCCCGTGATTGCCCCGGTGGTGGCGTTGGCCATGGGGGTGTCGCCCGCCTACGTAGGCATGTATGTGGCAATCGTCTATGCCGGCGCCATGCTGGCGAGCCTGGTGGCGGGCGGCGCCGTGCGGCGCTATGGCGCCATTCGTCTCAGCCAGCTCGGCCTGGTGTTGTGCGCCATCGGATTGCTGCTGTGTACGTTGCCGTATGTGCCGACCATGGTGCTGGGCGCCGCGCTGATCGGTTTTGGGTACGGGCCCATTACACCCGCCAGTTCGCATCTGCTGATCCGCAACACGCCGGCGCATCGCATGTCGCTGGTGTTTTCGATCAAGCAGACCGGCGTGCCGCTGGGCGGCATGCTGGCCGGTGCGATCGTGCCGGGGCTGCAGGTGCTGATCGGCTGGCAATGGGCATTCGCAGCCGTCGCGCTGGCCTCGCTGGCGTGCGCCGCCGCCGTGCAACCCCTCTGCCGCAGTCTGGACAGCGATCGCGATCCTGCGCATCCCGTGTCGTTCGGTCGGGGGTTCTGGGGCCCGATCCGGCTGGTGTTGAGCCGCCGCAGTCTGGCGGTGCTCGCTGCGTGTTCGTTCTTGCTGTCCATCATTCAACTGTCGCTCACCACTTATGTGGCGACGTTCCTGCATGAAGATCTGCTCATCAATCTGGTCACGGCCGGCTTCATTCTGGCTGTATCGCAATTGGCTGGCGTAACGGGTCGCCTGGTGTGGGGATATATCTCGGACCGATTCCTGGGTGCGCCCCGCATGCTCGCGGTACTCGCCGTGCTTGTGGCCGTAAGCGGCCTGGCCACGGCGTTCATGGTGCCGGGCACGTCGACGGTATTGCTGCTGATCGTGCTCTCCGTATTCGGCGCCAGCGCGATCGGCTGGAACGGCGTGTATCTGGCCGAGGTCGCGCGCCAGGCACCGCCCGGGCAGACCAGCGTGGCCACGGGTGGCGCGCTGGCCTTCACGTTCCTGGGCGTGGTCGTGGGGCCGCCGATATTCGGCGCGATCGCCAGTGCCGCCGGCAGTTATGGTCTGGCCTATGCGGCGTTGATCGTGCCGGCCGCGCTCTGTTTCGCGTTGACGCTGGGCTTTCAGAAGGCGTTTGTGCCGGTGCCTGCCACACCTGCGGGAACCGCCGGCGAATAATGGCGAATGGATTCTCGCCTCCGGAAAAGCTTGCCTCGAACGAACATGTCCCGCTGACCGCAATCGATGAATAACAAGGAGACTGCATGACCCCCCGTAGCTACCTCTTCGTACCCGGCGATCGTCCGGAGCGTTTCGACAAGGCGGCGGCCGCCGGCGCGCACGCCATCATCCTCGATCTGGAAGACGCCGTGGCGCCCGATCGCAAGGACGCGGCGCGCGACGCTGTGGCGGCCTGGCTGGATGCGCGGAGCGCGGCGGCGGCGGGGCGCGGGCAAGCGTCCGGTGCCACTGATGGTGGCAGTGGCAACGCCGAACCGGCACACGTGGCCGGCCCTCAGATTCTCGTTCGCATCAATACCGAAGACACTCCCTGGTTCGCACGCGACTGCACCATCGTGGGTAGTGCGGCGGTGCATGCCGTGATGATGCCGAAGTCGCAGGAGACGGACGTGCTCAAGGCGCTGGCGTCTCATCTGCGGGCCGATCAACTGATCGTGCCGTTGATCGAAACCGTCAAGGGCTGGGACATCGCCCGCACGCTGGCCAGTCAGGCGAAAGTGCAGCGGTTGGCGTTCGGGTCTGTGGACTTCAATGCGGATGCCGGCACGAGCGGCGATGGCGATGCGCTCGATCTGGTGCGTAGCCAGCTGGTGATGACGTCGCGTCTGGCCGGCGTCTTGCCCCCGGTAGACGGCGTGTCGCTCGCGCTGGACGATCTCGATGCATTGACGACGGACGTGCGGCGAGCCCGCCGTTTCGGCTTCGGCGGCAAGTTGTGCGTGCATCCCAAGCAGGTTGCCGGTATCAACGCGGGATTCGCACCCAGCGCCGAAGAGGTGGCCTGGGCGCGGCGAGTGCACGACGCGGTGGCGGCCCAGGGGCTGGGCGCGATTGCAGTCGACGGCAAGTTGGTCGACCGCCCGGTGTACGTGCTGGCACAGACGATATTGGCCAACGCACCCGCCGACTTCTAAACGCCGGTCATCAAGTAAACGCGTTGATACGTTCGAGATGCCTGGTTCGTGCGAGACGTTAATACGTTCGATACTCGGGGTACGTTGAGTACCCTGGGTACCTTACATACGTTCGGGACGCTCGGTATTCCGACACGTTCGAGACGTTCGGTATTCAGGGCGCCTTCTATGCGTTCAGTCGGGTAAAACCGACTCGCCCGCCGTCAACATCTCCAGCGTTTCACGCTTGCGCACCACGTGCGCTTGCTTGCCGTCGACCATGACTTCGGCGGGCCGCACGCGGCTGTTGTAGTTGCCGGCCATGACCATGCCGTAGGCACCGGCCGATTCGACTGCCAGCACATCGCCTTGAGCCAGCACCAGCGGACGTTGCTTGGCCAGCCAGTCGCCGGATTCGCAGATCGGACCCACGATGTCGTAGATCTGTACCGCGCCCAGGCGCGGTTTGACCGGCACCACGCCGTGCCACGCCTGGTAGAGCGCCGGGCGCAGCAGGTCGTTCATGGCGGCGTCGACAATGGCGAAGTTGCGCGCTTCGGCGTGCTTCAGGAACTGCACCGTGGTGAGCAGGATGCCGGCATTGCCCACCAGCGAGCGGCCGGGCTCCATCACGATCTGCAGATGCCCGTAGCCGCGCGCCGCCAGGCGATCGAACACCTGATCCAGCAGCGTCTTGGGCGAGGGGGGCGTTTCGTCGGTATAACGAATGCCCAGGCCGCCACCGATGTCCAGGTGATGGATCTCGATGCCGTCGCGCTTCAAGCCGTCCACCAGATCGAGCAGCTTGTCGAGGGCGTCCAGATACGGGCTGATATCGATCAACTGCGAGCCGATGTGGCAGTCCACACCCACGATGTCGATGTTGGCCAGCGACTTCGCCAGGCGATACACCTCGGGCGCGTCTTCGATCGCGATGCCGAATTTATTCTCTTTCAAGCCGGTCGAGATGTAGGGGTGCGTTTGCGCATCCACATCCGGGTTCACGCGCAGCGATACCGGTGCGCGCTTGCCTTCGGCCTCGGCCACCAGCGACAGCAATCGCAGCTCGGCCTCGGATTCGACGTTGAAGCTTTTCACCCCTGCCTTCAACGCAGCCTGCATTTCCCAGGCTTGCTTGCCCACCCCGGAGAACACGATCTTGGCGGGATCGGCACCCACGGCCAGCACGCGCTGCAGCTCACCGCCCGACACGATGTCGAACCCCGCACCCAGTCGCGCGAACTCTTTGAGCACCGCCAGATTGGAGTTGGCTTTCATGCCGTAGCAGACCACCACGTCGCGCGTGCCGACGGCATCGCTGTAGCGGCCATAGGCCTCGGCCAGCGCGGCCCGGGAATACACGTACAGCGGCGTACCGTGTTCGGCCACCAGACGGTCCAGTGCGACGCCCTCGGCGTGCAGGGTGCCGTCCTGGGGATGAAAATGCGGTTGTCCGGCCAGCGCCGGGTGCGAAGTCTGCGTCATGAGAGAGATACCGCGCAAAGCGCGTAAAGCGTTATTGGGACGTGCTGCTCGCGTTGGAGCCGGACGACGTGCCGCCGGGCGCCTGCGTGGAAATACCGGTGGTCGACGAGTTGCCGGAAGAGGACGACGAGGTCGGCAGTTCCTGGGTCTCGGTCGGCGAGGTAATCGGCGACGGCGGTTTGGGCTGGGTTTGCGTAGGCGTCGTTTGAACGGGCGCGGGTTGCCCATTGGGCGCGGGCGGAAAATAGAGCGGGCCCTTGTAGCCGCACGCTGCCACAACTGCCGTCAGGACGGCAGTCGCTACAATGCGGGAAACCAGGCGGCTGTAAGCCAAATGGAACACAGAGAACTCCAAAAGCGTGCAGGTTGGGATTATGAACGATACCGAATTTCTTGCGTTGACCGAAAAAGTGCTCGATACGATCGAGAGCCAGGCCGACGATTGGGCGGCCACCCACGATATCGACATCGAAGCCACGCGCAACGGCAACGTGTTGACGCTGGTGTTCGATGACGAGATCCACATTGTCGTCAACAGTCAGGCGGCCATGCAGGAAATCTGGGTCGCCGCACGCAGCGGGGGCTTTCACTACCGCTTCGAAGGCGAGCACTGGCACGACACCCGCGGCGGCCCGAATCTGGACGATGCGTTGTCGCAGATCTGCTCGGATGCGGCCGGCGTGCCCATCGTCGTCAAGGTCAGCGTGTAAGCGTCACCTGCAACGCCGGCTCGCAAGCCGGCGTTTTTGCGTGGGCCCGACGGCGTCACGTGTTGCGTGGCGCTGCGGCGCGGTGTATCGGCGCTTGGCCGGTACGGGCTTAAAACTGCAGGTTCTGGCTCATCTGCGAGTCGCCGCGCATCGTGGGGGCCACCGTCACGCCGCCACGCGAGCTGGGCGACGATTCACCCAATGTGCTCAGGAAATCGCCCAGCGAATCGTTGACGGGCAGGCCCAGTCGCGCCACGGCCTGGCCGGGCGGGAACTCGGCGAAGTACAACTCGCCACCTTCCACGAGCAATCCTTCGGGACGCGGGCGGCGCGTTTCTTCCGGCACGCCCTTGAGGGCATCCTGCATGTATTCGAGCCAGATCGGCAACGCGACCCCGCCGCCCGTTTCGCGCGAACCTAGCGATTTCGGTTGGTCGTAGCCGAGCCAGGCGGTCGCGACCAACGCCGGGGTGTAGCCTGAGAACCAGGCGTCCACCGATTCATTGGTGGTGCCCGTCTTGCCCGCCAGATCGTTGCGCTTGAGGATGGCGCGAGCGCGGGCGGCCGTGCCAGAGGTCGCCACGCCGCGCAGCATATCGTCCATGACGTAGGCGGTACGGGCATCGATCGCGCGCGCCGAAGCGTCGCCGGCGACCACGGGTTTGGACTGCATCAGCACCTTGCCCGAGCTGTCGGTCACGCGATCGATCAGGTAGGGCGTGATGCGATAGCCGCCGTTGGCGAACACCGCGTAAGCGCCTGCCAATTGCAGCGGGGTCACGGCACCGGCGCCCAGCGCCATCGGCAATACCGGCGGCTGACGCGATTTGTCGAAACCGAAGCGCGTCAGGTAATCCTGGGCATATTGCGGGCCGATGGCCTGCATGATGCGGATCGTGACCATGTTCTTGGACTTGTAGAGACCCTGGCGCATGGTGAGCATCGGCTCATACTGATTGCCGTAGTTTTTCGGGCTCCAGGGCTTGGAGCCGGTTTGCGCCGCAGTGAGCGAAAACGGCTGGTCGGAGATTTGCGTTGCCGGCGTCAGACCGCGTTCGAGCGAGGCCGCATAAATGAACGGCTTGATGTTCGAACCGGGTTGGCGCCAGGCCTGCGTCACCCGGTTGAAGTTGCCGCGATAGAAGTCGAAGCCGCCCACCAGCGCGCGGATCGCGCCGTCCTGCGGCGTGAGCGATACGAACGCCGCCTGCACCGACGGCATGTTGATCACTTCCCAACCTTCGCCCACCTGGTGCAGATACACGACCGAACCGCGCTTGATGCGCATCTCGGGCTTGACCTTGTCGCCCAGGGCCCGGGCCACGATGCCCAGGATCTTCTTGTCGGTAATCGACACGATCTCCCGCGAACTGCGCGCCACCTTGATCTCATTCGGCGATGCCGAGAGCACCACGCCGGTCAGCAGGTCGCCGCTATCCGGAAATTTTTCGAAAACGCCGTCCAGGAAATCATCGAGGGCCTGCGGATCCTTTTCCACACCCGCGGGCATTTCCAATTGCTCTTCGGGGCCGGGATAGGGCGCGCGGCGCGTGTAGTCGATCACGCCATCGCGCAGCGCACGATAGGCCGATTCCTGGTCTTTCGATTGCACGGTGGTGTAGATATTGATGCCGCGCGAGTAGACGTTGTCCTGATACACGTTGTAGAGCAACTGGCGGGCGAGTTCGGCCACGTATTCGCCGTGCACGGCATAACCGCCGGCCGGCGTGCCTTCGGCGGACTTGATCACGATGGGTTGCGCCATCGCAGTTTTGTATTCGGGCTCGGTCAGATAACCCAGCGACTGCATGCGGCCCAGCACATAGCGCTGGCGCAATTCGGCACGCGGACGATTCGAAATCGGGTTGAAGCGCGACGGTGCTTTCGGGATACCGGCCAGCATGGCTGCTTCGGCTGGCGTCACCTCCGACAGCGGCTTGCCGAAATAGGTGCGCGCCGCCGCGGCGAAACCATAGGCGCGATGACCCAGATAGATCTGATTCATATACAGCTCGAGAATCTGATCCTTGCCCAGGCTCGCTTCAATCTTGAACGTTAGAAGCAGTTCGTAGAATTTGCGCGAATAAGTCTTTTCGGACGACAGGTAGAAGTTGCGCGCCACCTGCATCGTGATCGTGCTGGCGCCCTGCGTCTTGGACATGTTGACCAGATTGGTCACACCCGCGCGCACCACGCCTTGCCAGTCGATGCCGCCATGTTGATAGAAACGGTCGTCTTCTGCCGCCAACACCGCCGATTTCATCACGTCGGGGATTTCATTGAAGCGCAGCACATTACGGCGCTCTTCGCCGAATTCGCCGATCAATACGCGATCTGCCGTGAAAATACGCAGTGGCACGCGGGGCCGATAGTCGGTCATCGCGTGCAGATCGGGCAGATTGGGCCAGGCCAGGGCCAATGCCATCCCTCCCAGCAAAACGCCGCACAGGGCGAATCCGCCGAGCAGCACAGCGGACTTCACGATGAATCGTAGAAAGGCCGAACCGTGTTTGGCGGGCGGGGACTTCTTGGAGGGGGTGTTCTTGGGCTGGCTCATTGCGGCGATTTTACGGGCAACTCGGTAAATGACTGGGCATGGCGAACGGCATTGTGTGAACGAATCGGCGACTGTGGTGCCCAGGCAACTGCGCGCAATGGGATAATGCATGTATGAACGCGATCGCCAACTCCTGCCCCGACCCGCAAGCGCCTCCCGAAGCGCCGGCCGAGCCTTGCGTGCCGCTGGATGGCGACGCCCTCCTGGCCAGGCCTGCCGAGCCGTTGCCGCACGACCTTCCCATCATTCTCGTCGGCATGATGGGCGCAGGCAAAACAACCATCGGGCGCGGGTTGGCGCGGGCGGTAGGGCGCGAATTCGTCGATCTGGATCATGAGCTCGAAGCGCGTTGCGGCGTCCGCGTGCCCATTATTTTTGAAATCGAGGGCGAGGCGGGTTTTCGCCGTCGCGAAGCGACTGTGTTATCGGAGTGTACCCAACGGCGCAATATTATTCTTGCAACCGGTGGGGGTGCAGTGCTGAATCCGGATAATCGGCGCCTGCTCCACGAGCGCGGCATTGTGCTTTATTTGCGTGCCAGCGTCGATGAACTTTATCGCCGCACCTGCCGCGATAAGAATCGTCCGCTCCTGGCCACAGCTGATCCTCGCGCCACGCTGCGCGATCTGCTTGGCCTGCGCGACCCGCTTTACCGCGAGGTGGCGCACCTCATCGTCGAGACCGGTTGCACCCCGGTGTCGAGCCTGGTCAAGTCCCTGGTGCCCAAATTGTTGAGTTACGAGAAGCCCACATGAATGTCGTCGACGTCGACACCCCCGGGGGTCAGTACCCCATCCGCATCGCCGCCGGCCGTATCGATCGCCTGGCCGAATCCATTCCGGCCGATGCCACGGCAATCGCCGTAGTGACCAATCCCGTCGTCGGCGCGCTCTATGGCGAACGCGTAGCGCAGGCTCTGGCTGCCACGGGCAAACGCGTCGTGCACATCGAGTTGCCCGACGGCGAAGCGCACAAGGATTGGCAAACGCTTAACCTGATCTTCGACGCGATGCTGTCGAACAAGCTCGACCGCCGCGCCGTGCTCGTGGCGTTGGGCGGGGGCGTGATCGGCGACATGACCGGGTTTGCCGCGGCGGTCTATATGCGCGGGGTGCGCTTCGTGCAGGTGCCCACCACGTTGCTCGCCCAGGTCGATTCGTCGGTGGGTGGCAAAACGGCGGTCAACCATCCGCTGGGCAAAAACATGATCGGCGCGTTCTATCAACCGATTTCGGTCGAGATCGATCTGGACGTGCTCACCACCCTGCCGGCGCGCGAGATTTCCGCCGGCTTGGCTGAAGTCATCAAGTACGGCCTGATTCTCGATCCCGCGTTCTGGTCATGGTGCGAGGCCAACGCCGAACAGCTGCGCGCGCTCGACCCGCCCACGATCGCCTACGCCATCCAGCGTTCCTGCGAACTCAAGGCGCAGGTGGTGGGCAAGGATGAGCGCGAGTCGGGATTGCGCGCAATTCTCAATCTGGGTCACACGTTTGGTCATGCCATCGAGTCGGGTCTGGGCTACGGCGCATGGCTGCATGGCGAAGCGGTGGGCTGCGGGATGGTTCAGGCGGCCGAGTTGTCGGCCGAAGTGATGGACTTTCCGCGCGCCGACGTCGCGCGCGTGCGCGCGCTTACCGAAGCCATCGGTTGCCCGGTGGTTGCGCCCGACCTGGGAGCGGATCGCTGGATCGACCTGATGCAGGTCGACAAGAAAACCGAAGGGGGCGAAATCCGCTTCGTGCTGATGCCGCGCATTGGCGAGGCCATGATGCGCAGTGTGCCCGATGTGGCGCTGCGTCGTGTGCTCGACCGTACGGTGGCCACTGCATGAGCGCCCTCGCGCCATACGCCTCCGATCCCGACCGCACGCGCGGCCGCCGTTATCCCGAAATCACGCCGCCGGGCCGCAGCGAGTTTCAACGCGACCGCGACCGCATCATCCATTCGGGCGCGTTCCGGCGCCTTGAGTACAAAACGCAGGTTTTCGTCAATCACGAAGGCGACCTGTTTCGCACGCGGCTCACGCATAGCCTGGAGGTGGCGCAGATTGCCCGCACCCTGGCGCGCAATCTCGGCTTGTCCGAAGACCTGACCGAGGCGATCTCGTTGGCCCACGACCTGGGCCACACGCCGTTCGGTCATGCCGGACAGGACGAGCTCAACGCCTGCATGCGCGAATACGCGCCCGATGCCGGTGGCTTTGAGCACAACCTGCAGAGCCTGCGTGTGGTGGATGCCCTCGAAGAGCGCTACGCCTCGTTCGATGGCCTCAACCTATGCTTCGAGACGCGCGAAGGCATTCTCAAGCACTGCTCGGTGACCCATGCCGCGCAACTGGGCGACGTGGGCGAGCGCTTCCTGAATCGCACTCAGCCGTCGTTGGAGGCGCAGTTGGCCAACCTGGCCGACGAAATCGCGTACAACAACCACGACATCGACGATGGCTTGCGTTCCGGGCTGTTGACGATCGAACAGCTGCAAGCCGTGCCCATCTTCGAGCGGCACTTCGCCGAAGTCACCCAGCGCTACCCCGGCATTCAACCCCGGCGCGCGATTGCCGAGACCACCCGCCGCATGATCAACACACTGGTGGTGGATCTCACGCAAACAAGTGCCGCACGGATCGCCGAGCATGCGCCGCAAAGCGCGGACGATGTGCGGCAAGCGCCGGCGTTGATCGGGTTTTCGGATGCGCTGCGCGCCGAGGCCAATTCGCTCAAGCGGTTTTTGTTCGAGAATCTGTACCGGCATTACCGGGTGCTGCGGATGACAACCAAAGCCCAGCGCATCGTGCGTGAGCTTTTCGTGGCGTTTCATGCCGATGCGCGCCTGTTGCCCCCCGACTACCGCCGCGACGACCCCATCGCGCAGGCCCGTGCGATCGCCGACTACATCGCCGGCATGACCGACCGTTATGCGATCGGCGAACACAAACGCATGTTCGAGATGAGCCAGCTGTAAGGCGTTGCTGACGGTACGCAATGTACCGTCGCACCCGCTTATCGATTGCCGGGGCGATCGGCAACGCGCATCCAGCAGCGAACCGCAGTCTGCGTTTGAGGCGCCTGCGGTATGACATTTGCTCTCCTGATCCGCCCGGCACGTGCGTCGCGTTCGACCCTGTGCGGGATTGTCGATTCGGGCGAGCGCCGCTTGGCCCTGTTTATCGAACACTTTCGGACGATCTTCATGGCCACCTCGAGCAGCCGTACGATTTGGAAAGGGGCGATTTCCTTCGGCCTCGTGCATATCCCGGTCGGTTTGCATACCGCCACCACCGAGCAGGGCATCGATTTCGACTGGCTCGACAAACGGTCGATGGATCCGGTGGGATACAAGCGCATCAACAAGCGCACAGGCAAGGAAATCGATCGCGAAAATATCGTGAAGGGCGTGGCGTATGAGGACGGCCAGTACGTCATCATTTCTCCCGACGAGATCGAGAACGCGTATCCCAAAACCACGCAGACCATCGAAATCCAGCGCTTCGTGGATGCATCCGAAGTACCGTTCGTTTATCTGGAACGACCTTATTACGTGGCGCCGATCAACAAGGGCCACAAGGTGTACGCGCTATTGCGCGAAACGCTGGTGAAAACCGGAAAAATCGGCATCGCCCGCGTCGTCATCCAAACCAAACAGCATCTTGCGGCGTTGATGCCGTCGGGCGACGCCCTGGTGCTCAATCTGCTGCGTTGGGGCGATGAGGTGCGTACCACTGAAGGTCTGGATTTGCCGGCTTCGGGAAGCAAGGGCGTAAGCATCAGCGCGGCTGAAATGAAAATGGCCAAGCAGCTGGTCGACGACATGACCGAGAAATGGAATCCCGACGATTTCAAGGACGAGTTCAAGCAGGCCGTGATGGGCTTGGTTGAGAAGAAGGTCAAAGCGGGCAATACCGAGACCGTGATGCAGCCGGAAGAAGAAACGCCGGCGCAAGGCGACAATATTCTGGATCTGACCGAGTTGCTGGCACGCAGTCTGGCGGGACGTAAAGGCAAAGGTGCAGGTGGTGCTGCGGCCAAGGCTGACGACGAGGATACGCCCAAGAAAACGGCGAAGACGGTGTCGTTAGAGAAAGCCAAGTCGGGCGAGTCCGATACGGCCGGGAAGAAATCGTCCAAATCGACGTCGAAGGCGGCGAACAAGACAGGTACGAAAGCGGCTGCGAAAACCAGCGGCACGAGTGCCGGCAAAGCCGCTGCCAAGAAAGCAGCGCCCGCGAAGGCTGCGGGCAAGAGCGCCACGAAGACGGCGAAGCCACGCAAGGCAGCATAGTCATGGCCGATACCCTGCAGCAGTACCGCGAAAAGCGGAATTTCGGCATCACGTCGGAGCCTGCTGAAGGGGGCATCGCCAATGAGGAGGCGCGCGCTTTCGTCATCCAGAAGCACTGGGCCAGCCGGCTGCATTACGACCTCCGTCTGGAGCTCGACGGTGCGATGAAAAGTTGGGCCGTGCCGAAAGGGCCCAGTTACGACGTGGCCGATAAGCGCATGGCGGTGCAGGTGGAAGATCATCCGATCGCCTACAACCAGTTCGAAGGCGAGATCCCGAAAGGACAGTACGGGGCCGGCCGCGTCATCATCTGGGACGAAGGCGTGTGGGTGCCGCTGGAGGATCCGGTCGAGGGTTACCGGCGCGGCATGCTCAAGTTCGAGATGCACGGCGTGAAAATGCGCGGCAAATGGGCGCTGATTCGCATGAAGGGCAAGGGCGAAAAGCAGCCCCCCTGGTTGCTGATCAAGGAAAAAGACGCGTTCGTGAAGCCCGCCGCCGAGTTCAGCGTGGTGGACGAGATGCCCGATAGTGTTGTGCCGCTGCGGGCTGAGGTCAAGAAAGCCAGGGCGCAGCAGGCAAAGGCTGCAAAGGCCGCAACGGCGAAGGGAGTCGCGGCAAAAGGAGCAACGGCAAAAGGAGCAACGGCAAAAGGAGCAACGGCAAAAGGAGCAACGGCAAAGGCTGCTGGGCCCACCAAGGCGTCGAAGGGCGCAAGTGCTGCCGAGGCGAGAGCGTCGAAGGCTGATCGGGCGGAGACGTCGGCGGCATCGGACGCTTCGAGTCCCAGTGGGGCAAAAGCGTCGGCGGCGACGTCGATGCGCGCGAAGGCCGCAGTCAAGAAGGCGCTCGATGGCGAGCCGCATGCGTCTACGTCAGAGGCTCAGGGCTCTGCGGGCCGCCTGCCCGGGGAAGCCGCGGCGCTTCCCGATCTGCTCAAACCGCAACTGGCCACCTTGGTCGACACGCCACCGTCGAATCCGAAAGATTGGCTGTTCGAGGTGAAGTTCGACGGCTATCGCATCGGCGCACGGCTGGACGGCAAGCGAGTCCAGCTGTTTACCCGCAACGGTCACGATTGGACGCACAAGCTGCAGCATCTGGCCGATGCGCTGGCCACGATGAATGCCGGTAAAGCCTGGCTGGACGGTGAAATCGTGGTGCTGGGCGATAACGGCGCCCCAAGTTTTCAAGCGCTGCAAAACGCGTTCGACAGCAGCAAGACGGGCGACATCGCCTACTACGTGTTTGACGCGCCCTTTCTTGCGGGTCGGGATTTGCGCGGCGAAACATTGATGACGCGCCGCGCGTTGCTTGAGCAGTTATTCGACGACGACACGCCGGATCTCGTGCGCTTCAGCGGTGCCTTCGACGTGCGGCCGCAGGATCTGGTCACGTCCGCATGCAAGATGGGATTGGAAGGAGTGATCGGCAAACTGCGCGACTCGACCTATGCGTCGCGCCGGTCGCCGGCCTGGATAAAACTCAAATGCGGTCAGCGGCAGGAGTTCGTGGTTGTGGGTTACACCCAACCCAAAGGCACACGCGTGGGGTTGGGGGCATTGCTCATCGCCGTGCACGACGACGATGGTGCGCTGCGATTTGCGGGTAGCGTGGGCAGTGGCTTCGACGACCGCGGACTGGCGGAAATCAAGGAGAAGCTCGATGCGATCGCGGTGGACAAAAGCCCCTTCTCTACTCGTACGCCGGTCGATCGAACCGCGCAATGGGTAAAACCGCAGTTGCTTGCCGAAGTGGCGTTCTCCGAATGGACGTCGTCCGGCAGCATTCGGCACCCCGTGTTCAAGGGACTGCGCAGCGATAAACCGGCGAAGGCGATCGGGCGTGAGACGCCGGTGCCGGCGAAAGAGATTGTCGCTAAGCTCAATGCGGCAACGCCGGATGATTCGGAGAGCACGATGAAGAAAACAAGCGCGACGACGAACGCCAAGAAGAGCGTCAAGAAATCGACGACGGGTAAAGCGACTGCAGAGAAGTCGACAGCGAAGAAAACGCCCGCAAAGAAAACGCCCGCAAAGAAAACGCCCGCAAAGAAAGCCACCGCTGCGCCGGCAACGGCCACCCGCGCAACGTCAAGCCCCGCGAAGACCGCAACCAGGAAATCGGCGGCCAAGCTCACGCATCCTGAGCGCGTGATCGATTCCTCCACCGGTCTTACCAAGCTCGATCTGGCCGAGTATTACGCGCGTGTTTCGCCGTTATTGCTGCCGCATCTGAAAGCCCGTCCCGTGTCGTTGGTTCGCGCGCCGGGCGGCATCGAAAAAGAACTGTTCTTTCAGAAGCATCTCGAAGCGCCGATGCCGGGGGTGAAGCCACTCGATCCCAAACTCGATCCCGATCACCCCCCGCTGCTCGAAGTACCCACGGCGCAAGCATTGCTGTCGGCGGTGCAGATGAATACGGTCGAGTTCCATACCTGGAATGCCGTCAAGACGGCCATCGATAAACCCGATCGGATGACGTTCGATCTCGATCCTGGCGAGGGAATCAAATGGCCTGCGATGGTGCAGGCTGCGCAACTCGTGCGCGTGATGCTGACCGAGATCGGGTTGACGTCGTGGATCAAGACCAGCGGTGGCAAGGGTCTGCACGTGGTGGTGCCGCTGAAAAAACAGTATGGCTGGGATACCGTCAAATCATTCTCGCAAGCCATCGTCCAGCATCTCGCGCGCACGTTGCCCAAGCTCTTTGTGGCCAAGAGCGGACCAAAAAATCGCGTGGGCAAAATCTTCGTGGATTACCTGCGCAACGGTTTCGGTGCCACTACGGCATCGGCGTGGTCGGCGCGAGCACGGCCCGGCATGGGCGTGTCGGTACCCATCGAATGGGACGAAGTCGAGGGGATCAGCAGCGGTGGCCATTGGACGATCGCCAATATCGACGATCGTCTGGCGATAGGCAACGACCCTTGGGACGACTACGCCCCGCAGTCGGTGACCGGTGCAATGTCGACATTGGATTTCAAACCCTAGCGGTCAACGCGGGTCAGGCTGCATAACGCCTGGCGAATACGGTTTTTATCATGCTGGTGCATACGGTTCTCGCGCGTGTTGGCGCAGACGAACGCTATGCCATCCTGCTGTCATTCCGCTTCTGCATTCTGTTCCCGGTAATACCCCAATATCTCCTCCACGCTTGCCTGTATCAGTGGCGCCGTACGCGCATGGCGCCATGCCAATTGGCACACCGATTTATCGGTATGCGGGAACGCGATGAAGCGGCAGCCGGTCAGGCCGCTGCGCGCCAGGCACGATGGCACGATGGCCACGCCCAGGCCTTGCGACACCAGTGAGGCCACCGTCAGCCAATGCCGCACTTCGTGGCGAATGGCCGGTGTGAAACCGGCATGGGCGCACAGCGACAACACCGTCTCGTAATAGCGCGGTGACGCATCGCGTGCGAACAGCACGAATTCGTCTGCCGCCAGATCCTGCAACGCGATCTCGTCGGCATCGGCCAACCGATGCGTGGCGGGTACGCACACCACGAACTGCTCGGCCACGATATCCACCGCCGTCACACCGTCGGGCGCCGGGTTGGCGTGGATGAATGCCAGGTCCAGTTCGTCGCGCTGCAGGGCCTCGAGCTGATCGCGTGAGTTGAGCTCGGTCAGCACATGCTCCACGCCGGGTTGTATGTGGCGCAGCGTCGTCAATGCGTTCGGCAGGCCGCGATACACCATCGATCCCACGAAGCCGATACGCAGCCGCCCGACCTTGCCACTTTCGATGCCCGCAATCAGGGTGCGCACGTCGTCACTGCGTTTAAGCAAACTCAGCGCTTCCACGTAGAGCGCTTCGCCTGCAGCCGTCAGGCTCACCTGCCGGCTTGTGCGGTGCAGCAACGTGGCGTCGAGCGATTCCTCCAATTGGCGGATCGCGTAGCTCAAAGGCGGCTGCGACATATGCAAACGCTGCGCGGCCTTGCTGAAATGTCGCTCTTCCGCGACCGCAACAAAATACCGCAGCACCCGGGGGGATAAATCCATGGTTGTCTCTTATCTATACTTTTTTTGAATTGTTCTACACCCAAGCGGTATTTGTACAGTTGGATCGGTCGGCCGACCATGCGGCATATGTCTACACCGGTCACTTTCGCCATGGATCCGATCTCTCGCGCTGCCGCGTCTCTCCTTACTGACGCGCCCAGTACCGACGCGCGCACTACCGCTGCGCCCCATCCCGACGCACCGCCCTCCGACGTACACACTCCTGAGGTGCATATTCCCGATGCGCGCGGCATCAATCTATTCGATGCCGACCCGCATGCCGCGCCGTTGCTGCGCCTCTATCTGGGCGAGCGCCTGTACGACCATCTGCATCCCCATGTCCGGCGCCTGGGTGCGCTGGCCGGTGGTGTGCTGGACGAGCTGGCGTCTACGGCGGATAAGCACCCGCCCACGCTGGCCGTGCGCAACCGGCAGGGGCAGGATGGCTCTTTCGTGCACAAGCATCCGGCCTACGTCGAGCTCGAACGGCTGGCTTACAGCGAGTTCGGCCTGGCCGCGATGTCGCATCGAGGCGGCGTGCTCGGCTGGCCCGAGCCGTTGCCGCCTGCCGCCAAATACGCGTTGACGTACCTCTTCGTGCAGGCCGAGTTCGGGTTGTGCTGCCCGGTCAGCATGACGGATTCGCTCGCGCGCACGCTGCGCAAGTTCGGCCGCCCTGAATTGGTCGCCGACGTGCTGCCGCAGTTGATCACGCAAGACTTCGCCGATCTGCGCCAAGGTGCGATGTTCATGACCGAACAGGGCGCCGGTTCCGATGTGAGTGCCACAGCCACGATCGCAGCGCGCAGCGATGACGGCATGTGGCGGCTTACGGGCGACAAATGGTTCTGCTCCAATGCCGACGCCGGGTTCGCGATGGTGCTGGCGCGCAGCGAGTCGGAACCTGGGTTGAAGGGCGTTTCGCTCTTTCTGCTGCCGCGCGACCTGCCCGACGGTCGTCACAACGACTATCGCATCTTGCGCCTGAAGGACAAGCTGGGTACGCGATCGATGGCAAGCGGCGAGATTCGTCTCGAAGGTGCGCAAGCCTGGCTCATCGGCGAGCCGGGTCAGGGCTTCAAGCACATGGCCGACATGATCAACAACTCGCGTCTGTCCAACGGTATGCGCGCCGCCGGATTGATGCGGCGCGCCGTCACCGAGGCAACCTACATCGCCACGCATCGCCGTGCCTTCGGGAAACGATTGATCGACATGCCGCTCATGCGCCGTCAGTTGGCCAAGATGACGGTCTGGACCGAGCAGGCCCGCAGCATGATGTTCCAGACCGCGCAGGCCCTGCAGGCCGCCGACGTGCCCGGCGCGGATCGCGCGCTGGCCCGCATCCTCACGCCATTGATCAAGTTTCGGGCATGCCGCGATGCGCGCAAGGTGACAGGCGACGCGATGGAAGTGCGCGGCGGCTGCGGCTATATCGAAGAGTGGAGTGACGCGCGGTTGCTGCGCGACGCGCACCTTGGGTCGATCTGGGAGGGCACCAGCAACATCGTGGCGTTGGATGTGTTGCGCGCCATCAAGAAGGAAAACGGCCTGCCCGCGCTAAAGAGCCGGATCGCCGAACTGCTGGCGGATGGCGCACCGTGTGAGCCCGCTATCCGCGAGCGCCAGGCGCAGGCCCTGGAGAGCGCCTATGCGCTCGCCGAGCACGCGGCGCAAGGCGGACATGACCATCTTGCGCGCCAGGCCGCCACCGGGCTCTACAACGCGTTCTCGATGGCGGCCTTGCGCTGGGAAGCGCAGGCTGCCGGGATCCCGGGCCGTGCCGATATCGCCGACGCCGTCTTGCGGCATCGCCTGGCGCCGCGCGATCCGTGCGCCATTGCGCAAGACGAATCAACCGCAATCGATCGTATTTTGCAACCGTCGCTCGAACGGTAAGCACATCAAAAACAGGAGACAACCATGATCAAACGAATGCTTGCCGTCGGTATGACGGCGGCCGCTGCTTTGGGTGCGTTCGGCGTGCCTGCCATCGCGCTTGCCGATGCGTATCCGTCGCGCCCTATCACCTTGGTGGTGCCTTTTCCGCCGGGCGGCCCCACCGATGCGCTGTCGCGCCGGCTGGCGGGCGGTGTCGGCGAGGCGATCGGTCAGACCGTGGTCGTCGAAAACCGGCCGGGCGCGGGCGGCAATATTGGCGCCGAATACGTGGCGCATGCCAAGCCCGATGGCTACACGTTGCTGTTCGGCACCTCGGGGCCATTGGCGATCAACGGCAGCTTGTACAAAGATCAACGCTACGACCCGCAGAAAAGCTTTGCGCCGGTGATACGCGTGGGCCACTTGCCCAATATCCTCGTGGTCAATCCCAAGGTGCCCGCGACGACTGTGCAGGAACTCATCGCCTTGGCGAAATCGCGTCCCGATTCCCTCACGTACGCGTCGTCGGGCAACGGGGCATCGTCCCATCTGGCCGGTGTGATGTTCAACCAGATGGCAGGCACCAAGCTGCTGCACGTGCCTTACAAGGGCACAGGCCCGGCATTGAATGATTTGCTGGGCGGCCAGGTCGACATGTCGTTCACCGACATCATGACGGCGTTGCCGCACATCAAGGCCGGCAAGCTGCGCGCGATCGGTCTGGCCAGCGCCGACCGATCCGCGGCATTGCCCGACCTGCCCACCATTGCGGAACAGGGGTTGAAGGATTACGACGTAAGCGTGTTCTTCGGTATCACGGCGCCCGCCGGCACGCCGCCCGACGTCGTCGCGCGTCTGAACCAGGCGTTTGCCAAGGCGCTCGACGATCCGGCAGTGAAAGAGACGCTGACCAGTCAGGGCATCGTAGCCGCCACCGACCGCACACCCGCGGGTTTGCAAGCCTTCATCGACGAGCAAGTGCCCAAGTGGCGCGACGTGGTGCGTGCGGGCAACGTCTCCATCAACTAACGACCAAGGATCACAAGATGAAGTCTGCCGGTGCGCTCGCGGGATGCAAAGTCGTCGATCTGTCGCGTGTGTTGGGTGGCCCCTACTGCACGCAAATTCTGGCCGATCATGGCGCCGAGGTGACCAAGATCGAACCTCCCTCCGGCGACGAAACGCGCGGGTGGGGCCCGCCGTTTCTGGGTGACACGGCGTCGTACTTTATCGGCGTCAACCGCAACAAGCGCGGTATGGCCGTGGACCTGTCGCAGGCCGCGGGGCAGGAGCTCGTGCGCACCTTGCTCGCGGATGCCGATGTGCTGGTGGAGAATTTCAAACCCGGCACGCTCGAGAAGTGGGGCCTCGACTATGAAACACTCAGTGCTGCATTTCCACGTCTGGTGCATTGCCGCATCAGTGGCTTCGGCGCCGATGGCCCGCTCGGCGGACTGCCAGGCTACGACGCCTGCGCGCAAGCCATGTGCGGCTTGATGAGTGTGAACGGCGATGCGGACGGCGAGGCCACGCGCGTGGGCTTGCCGGTGGTCGACATGGTGACCGGGCTCAATGCGGCGGTGGGAATTTTGCTGGCGCTCAACGAACGTGAAAAAAGCGGGTTGGGTCAATTCGTGGACATGACGCTCTTCGACTGCGCCATTTCGCTGTTGCATCCGCATGCCGCCAATTTCTTCTACAGCGGCAAGACGCCGCAGCGATCCGGCAATGCGCATCCCAATATCGCGCCTTACGAAACGTTCGAGACGCAAACGGGGGCGATCTTTCTTGCGGTCGGAAACAACACCCAATTTGCCGGGCTGCTGCGCGTGCTGTCGGCCGAGCACCTGGGCGCAGATCCGCGGTTCGTCACCAACGCCGAGCGTTTGAAGCATCGCGACGCATTACGGGAGGCATTGGGCGCGCTGCTGGCATCCGAGGATGCTGCGGTGCTGGCCGATAAGTTGTTGCGGCATGGCGTGCCTGCGGCGCCAGTGTTGACGGTGCCGGATATCTTGAGTCATCCGCATACCTTGCATCGCAATATGGTGATGCACGAGGGCGACTATCACGCGGTGGCGTCGCCCATCAAACTGTCGCGCACGCCCGCAAGCTTGCGGCGGCTGCCGCCGAAGCTGGGGGAGCATAACGAGGGATAGGGCGGCTCTCAGGCACGCGGCTCGCTGATGATGGTCGTCATTCAACGCCCATAAGGTTGCCGCTATGTCGACGCCCGTCACACCCCCCGCAATCCAGCAGTTTGTTCGTTACACCCCAACGCTCGAACAGATCCCCGACGATGAAGCGGAAACCATTCAGGGGCTGACCGAGGCGTTGCGCAATATTTCCGAGCGGGTCTACGAGGACAGTGGTCATGCCGTGCGATCAGTGCACGCGAAAAGTCATGGCCTGTTGGCGGCCGTCCTTGACGTGCCGGAAGGTTTGCCTCCGCATCTGGCACAGGGCATCTTTGCGAAGCCGGGCCGCTATGACGTGGTGATGCGTTTTTCCACCAATCCGGGCGACATCCTGGACGACAGCATTTCGACCCCGCGCGGTTTGGCGGTGAAGATTATCGGGGTGGAAGGCGAACGGCTTCCCGGATCCGAAGGCGAAAATGTCCAGGATATCGTGATGCAGAATGCGCCCGCATTTACCGCCGCGACACCGAAAGCATTCTTGAAAACGCTGAAACTGCTTGCAGCCACGACCGATAAGGCGCCCGGGTTGAAGAAGGCCTTGTCGGCCGTGCTGCGCGGCACCGAAAAAGCGCTTGAAGCGGTGGGTGGTGAAAGCGGCACGCTGAAGTCGCTGGGTGGCCATCCCGAAACCAACCTGCTGGGCGAGACCTATTACTCGATCGCGCCGGTGCGTTACGGCGATTATGTGGCAAAGCTCAGTCTGGCGCCGGTATCGGCGTCGCTCACTGACCTCACCGACGCGCCGGTCGAAATCAATGGCCACCCCAATGGCTTGCGCGAATCGGTCAATTCGTTCTTCGTGCAGCAATCGGGCGAGTGGGAAGTGCGCGTGCAACTCTGTACGAATGTAGAAACCATGCCGATCGAGGATGCCTCGGTGCGGTGGCCCGAAGACGAAAGCCCGTTTGTGACTGTGGCCAAGCTGACGGCGGGACCGCAAACCGCCTGGAGCGAAGCGCGCGCGGCCGTGGTCGACGAGCGCATGGCATTTGGTCCTTGGCATGGCGTGGTGGCGCATCAACCGTTGGGTGGCGTGATGCGAGCGCGCAAGACCACGTATCAGTCGTCGGCCGAGTATCGCAGCGAACGCAATGGCTGCCCGATTCACCAGCCGCGCGAGCAGACGTACCTGCCCGAGTAATCGGGGCGCAGTGGGCGCAAGGCTGTCGCCAGCGCCGGCACTCGCACCGGGTGGAATAAGCGCGTAGCGAGCGATCGCTACGCGTTCTCGTTTGCTTAGTCGCGCGTCACTGCCGCGCGCGCATCGGCCCGCAATGAGGCCGGCCCATCCGGCCAGATGATGGCCTGCGCCACAATCACTTGGGCGCCGTTGAACGTGACGGCGGGCGAGCCGTGCAGCACGTATCCCATGGTCAATGCATCGCTCACGCGTTGGCAGAACCCGGCGTCGTCAGGCCCCGTCAGCACGCGGTAGATCGGGAGGTTCGAAGGGGGCAAGCTCATGCGGTCTTCCTGTTTTCGGGATGCTTCTTCAACGTGCGGGCCAGATACGTACCGGTATGACTTTCGGGGGCGGCCGCCAGATCTTCGGGTGTGCCTTGGGCCACGACACGTCCGCCGCCATCGCCACCTTCCGGTCCCATGTCCACCACCCAATCGGCCGTCTTGATCACGTCCAGATTGTGTTCGATCACGAGCACGGTGTTGCCCGCTTCCACCAATTGATTGAGCACCTGCAGCAGCAATTCGATATCGCGGAAATGCAGGCCCGTGGTGGGTTCGTCGAGGATGTACAGCGTACGGCCGGTACTGCGACGCGACAGCTCGAGCGACAACTTCACACGTTGCGCCTCGCCACCGGACAATGTGGTGGCGCTTTGACCCAACCGCAGATACGACAGGCCCACGTCCATCAGGGTGTGCAGCTTGCGGGCGATGTTGGGCACCGAATCGAAGTACTCGAGCGCCTGCTCGACGGTCAGATCCAGCACTTCGCTGATGTTGCGGCCGCGATAGCGGATTTCCAGCGTTTCGCGGTTGTAGCGTTTGCCGTGGCACGTGTCGCAGGGCACATACATGTCCGGCAAAAAGTGCATTTCGACCTTCACCACGCCATCGCCCTGGCACGCTTCGCAGCGTCCGCCCTTGACGTTGAAGCTGAAACGTCCGGGATCGTAGCCGCGCGTGCGCGATTCCGGCACGCCGGCGAACAATTCGCGGATCGGCGTGAAGAGGCCCGTATAGGTTGCGGGATTACTGCGCGGCGTGCGGCCGATCGCGCTTTGATCGACAGTGATGATCTTGTCGAAATGCTCCAGCCCGTTGATCGCCGTGTAAGGTGCCGGCTCCGATTGCGCGTGGTGCAGATCGCGCGAGAGGGCCACGGCCAACGTGTCGTTGATCAACGTGGATTTACCCGATCCCGATACCCCGGTCACGCACACGAAGCGGCCCGCCGGAATGCGCAGATCGACCGACTTCAGGTTATTGCCGCTCGCACCCAATAACTCCAGGGCGGGCTGGTCGTCGGATACTGGGCGACGTTCGGGAATGGCGATTTCGCGCGCACCGCTCAAATACTGTCCGGTAACGGAATTGGGATCGCTTTGAATGAAGTCGGGCGTGCCCTGAGACACGATCTGCCCGCCATGCTCGCCGGCGCCCGGGCCCATGTCGATCACCCAATCGGCCGTACGGATCATGTCTTCGTCGTGCTCGACCACGATCACGCTGTTGCCCAGATCGCGCAGATGCTGCAGCGTGCCGATCAGCCGATCGTTATCGCGCTGATGCAAGCCGATCGACGGTTCGTCCAGCACGTACATCACGCCGGTCAGGCCGGAGCCGATCTGGCTCGCCAGCCGAATACGCTGCGCCTCGCCACCCGAAATCGTGTCGGCGCTGCGATCCAACGACAGATAATTCAGGCCGACATTATTCAAAAACGCCAGACGGGCCTCGATTTCGCGCACGATGCGCTCGGCGATCTCCTGCTTCGAGCCCGTGAGCTTGAGCGCCTGAAACCACGCCAGGCAGGCCGACAACGGCATCGCTTCGACTTCGAAAATCGCCTGGCCGTGACGTTCGCCCACGCCGCGATCTTCATTGCCGATCAACACATTGCGCGCCTCTTCGCGCAGGCGTGAGCCGCTGCAATCCGGGCAGGTTTTTACCGCGCGGTATTTGCCGAGCTCTTCGCGCACCGTGGACGAATCGGTTTCCTTCCAGCGGCGTTCCAGATTGGGAATCACGCCTTCGAACGGGTGATTGCGTACCGTGCTGCGGCCCTTCTCGTTCAGATAGAGGAAGGGAATTTCTTCGTCGCCCGACCCGTCGAGCACGATCCGGCGCATATCGTCAGTGAGCTCTTCCCACGGCGTTTCGATATCGAAATCGTAATGGGCCGCCAAGCTGGTCAATAGCGAATGCGTAAACGCATTGCGCCGATCCCAGCCGCGAATGGCGCCGGCGGCCAGGCTCAGTTCCGGAAACGCGACCACGCGCTTCGGATCGAAAAAGCCCACGTGCCCGATGCCGTCGCAACTGGGGCAGGCACCGATCGGATTATTGAAGCTGAACAGACGCGGTTCGAGTTCCGGCAGGCTGTGGCCGCACACCGGACAGGCATATTTACTGGAGAAGGTTTGCTCGTGGCCGCTATCCATATCGAGTGCGATCACGCGGCCTTCGGCCAGCTGCATCGCCGTCTCGAAACTCTCCGCCAAGCGCTGGGTGGCCTCGGGGCGCACGCGCACCCGGTCGAGCACCACGTCGATATCGTGTTTCTCGGCCTTCTTCAGCTCGGGCATGCTGTCGATCTCGACCATCTCGCCGTCGACCCGCAGCCGCACGTACCCTTGCGCTTGCAGGCTCGCGCATTCGTCTTCGAATGCGCCCTTCCTCGCGCGCGCCAGCGGCGCCAGGATCGCCAGACGCGTCTCGGGCCGCCACGCCATCACCGCGTCCACCATCTGGCTCACGCTCTGCGATTGCAGCGGCAGCGAATGGATCGGGCAGAAGGGCGTGCCTACGCGGGCATACAGCAGGCGCAGGTAGTCGTGGATTTCGGTAATGGTGCCCACGGTGGACCGTGGGTTGTGGCCGGCCGCCTTTTGCTCGATCGAAATCGCGGGCGAGAGCCCCTCGATCAAATCGACCTCCGGCTTGTCCATCAGTTGCAGGAACTGGCGGGCATAGGCGGAAAGACTTTCGACATAGCGCCGCTGCCCTTCGGCATAAAGCGTGTCGAAGGCGAGCGAAGACTTGCCGGATCCCGAAAGACCGGTCACAACCACCAGCTTGTGGCGCGGGAGGTCCAGCGACACATTTTTCAGGTTGTGGGTGCGCGCACCCCTGATACGGATCACATCCATGCGGGTTTCAGCAGATTCAAAGGCCAACTTGGTACTATAGCGCGCCGAACCGCCTTGGCCGCATGGGGCAGGTCGCTTTGGCCGTATTCAGTACCGGAGATGCCCATCATCCGGACTTCCCATTTCATTTTCTGCATGCCCGCCACGCCCAAACTCAAACTGACAGCGTCCGAACGCCGCGCCAGCATCGCTCTCTCCGGCCTTTTTGCCTGTCGGATGCTGGGCCTGTTCCTGCTGCTGCCGGTGTTCGCCGTGTCGGCCGCCGGGCTGCCGGGCGGCAACGACCCCGCGCGTGTGGGGTTGGCGCTGGGCATGTATGGGCTCACCCAGGCCGTGATGCAAATTCCGTTCGGCCTGGCGTCCGATCGCTGGGGAAGGCGCCCCGTGGTGTTGCTGGGCCTGCTGCTTTTCATTATCGGCAGCGTGGTCTGTGCGATGGCCGATGATGTGTTCTGGATCACCATCGGCCGCGCGATTCAGGGGTCCGGCGCCATTTCCGCCGCCGTCACCGCCTGGCTGGCCGACGCCACCCGCGACGAGGTGCGCACCCGCGCCATGGCCATGGTGGGCGGCTCGATCGGGATTTCGTTTGCCGTGTCGCTCGTGGCGGCGCCCGTGCTTGTGGGCTGGTGGGGCCTCTCGGGCCTCTTCTGTACGATTGCCTGCCTGGGCGTGGCCAGCCTGGCCGTAGCGCGCTTCGTGGTGCCTGTCGTGCCTCGCACCACCGCCCGCAGCCTGTCGGTCAGCCCGCGCGCCGTGCTTACCCATGGCGACCTCCTGCGGCTCAACTTCGGCGTCTTCAGCCTGCATCTGATCCAGGTCGCGCTCTTCGTGGTTACCCCGGCCTTGTTGGCCCAGGCGGGCGGCCTGGCGGCAAGCGACCTCTGGCGCGTGTATCTGCCGGTGATCCTGATTTCTTTCGTGCTGATGGTGCCGATCGTCTTCATTGCCGAGAAACGCCGTGCCCACCGCGGCGCGTTGCGCGCGACGGTGGCGGGGCTGGCGGTGGTCTGTGCGCTGATGGGGGCGGTCAGCCACACGTTTTATGCGCTGGCCGGTGCGCTGACGCTCTTTTTCGTGATGTTCAACGTGCTCGAGGCGTTGCAACCGTCGCTGGTGTCGCGCGTGGCGCCGGCACAGTTTCGCGGCTTGGCGCTCGGGTTCTACAACACCGCCCAGGCCGCCGGATTGTTCACCGGCGGCGCGCTGGGCGGCTGGATGGCCTCGCACTACGGGTCCAACGCCGTATTTGCCGGCACGGCGATCCTGGCGGCGCTGTGGTTGATCGTGACCTGGGCGTTGAAACCGCTGCCGCAGGCGGCCAAGCCGTTGCAGTGAGCTGCAGTGGCCGGGTTCGTCCCATGCGGTTACTGTCGGGGCAGGCCGCTTGAGCCGGCCGCGCGGCGGCCACAGACTGCTGCAACGACCCGGGTGGACACGGTTGTCCGCCTGAGTAGGTTCAATTCATCACAGAACAATTTTTTTCAAACCTGTTTTATCGTCTAATGGCGGTTTAAGGGAGATCGCAATGGCATCCGTCAACAAAGTCATTCTCGTCGGCAATCTGGGCCGCGACCCGGAAGTGCGCTACAGCCCCGAGGGTAGCGCCATCTGCAATCTGTCTCTGGCGACGACGTCCCAGTGGAAAGACAAGGCGTCGGGCGAGCGCCGCGAAGAAACCGAATGGCACCGTGTGGTCATGTACAACCGCCTGGCTGAAATCGCCGGCGAGTACCTGCGCAAGGGCCGCCCGGTATACATCGAGGGTCGTCTGAAGACCCGCAAGTGGCAGGATAAGGAAACCGGCGCCGATCGTTACAGCACCGAAATCGTGGCCGACCAGATGCAAATGCTGGGTGGCCGTGAAGGCGGCGGCGAAGGTGGCGGCTTCGGCGGTGGCGATACCGGCGGCGGCTACGAAGGTCGTGCCCCGCAACAGCAACGCAGCGCCCCGCGCGCTGCCCCGCAACGTCCGGCGCCCAGTGCACCGGCCGGCGGCAATGGCGGCAACCAGGGCGGCGGCGCCGCTAATCTGGCCGATATGGACGACGATATTCCGTTCTGAACGCCGGCAGTATCGGCTTGAAAATGTACAAGCCTGCGATCGAAAGATTGCGGGTTTTGTTTTTTGGCGCCAAAAAAAGCGTCCGGCCCGCGTCACCCAAAATAATTCGCAACCGAATGCAATCCGCCTGCCTGAAGGCGCGCGCGATTGCTAGAGTGCGTGCCCCTTAGTCAAACGATGTACCCCAAATGAAAGTGTTGAAGTTCTTGCTCATTATCGTGATCGCGGCCGTCGTGATCTTTGGATGGCGCTGGTACAGCTACGTAAGCAACACGGAAAGCCCGTATCAGGAAGTCGGCATCGAACTGAACAGCCGCATGCCTGGCCCGATCAATAAGTGGGGCTGCGACAAGCTGCATGCCACGTTCCAGAACGTGCTGCCGCCGTACGGCTGTCAAGCCGCGACCGATCCGAAGCAGTGGCGTTGATACAGTTGTGATCGATGCTGGTGCACGGAACAGTAAAGTGCACCTGCAAGGACATTCACGTTCAGACTGCAGATCGTCGATTTGCCAAAAATAAATCGGGCCGCCATCGATGAGATGGCGGCCCGATTGTTTGTGAGGCGGCGGCGCCTTGCGTTTGCCGCGCTCATAACGCTGACAGTCGTTGCAGTGCTCGTCTTGCGTCTCGTGCCCCGCGTCTTGCTCGTCGTGTGCCGTCTTCGCAGGGCGCGCATGGTCAACGGTTCGACGTTCCGGTTAGTTTGCCGTGATCCCCGCCGACGTGATCACACCCGACCAATGCTTGGTATCGGCCTCGACCGTTTCACCCAATGTTTTCTGATCCTGGTACCGCACTTCGATACCGGCGCCGCGCGCCTTCTCGATCACGTCCGGCGACTGCAGCCCTTTTTCAAGCGCCGCCGACATTTTGGCAATCACGTCGTCAGGCGTGCCGGCCGGCGCAAACAGCGCCACCCATGCATCCAGTTCGAACCCCGCAAAGCCTTGCTCGGCGGCTGTGGGCACGTCGGGGATCATGGGATGACGCGCGCTGCTGGCCACCGCAATCGCGCGCAGCTTGCCTTGCTGGATGTGCCCCATCACCGAGGGCGGCGTGGTCAGGAACACCTGCACGCGGCCCGACAGCACATCCTGGATCGCGGGGCCTGAGCCTTTGTAAGGCACGTGCACCATGTCCGTCGCGCTCATCTGCTTGAACAATTCAGTGCCGATATGCGGCACTGAGCCGCTGCCTTGCGACGCATAGTTGATTTCGCCCGGGTGCGCCTTGGCATAGGCCACCAGCTCTTTCAGGTTGTGCACCGGCAACGACGGATGCACCACCATGACCTGTGGCGCCACGGCGATCATGGCCACGGGCTTGAACGATTCCTTGGTCCAATGCAGCCCGGTAAACATCGACGGGTTGCCCGCGTGGTACATCGAATACGACGCGAGCAGCGTGTACCCATCGGGCGGCGCGGCGGCAACCATGTTGTAGGCGATGTTGCCGCTGGCGCCGGTGCGGTTGTCGACCACGGTGGCCTGGCCGAGCGCGCGAGTGAGCGGTTCGCTCGCCAGGCGCGCGGCGAGGTCGACGATGCCGCCCGGCGGCACGGGCACCACGATGGTGATGGGATGCGTGGGGAACTCGGCCGCATGCACAGCCGGCACGAGCAGGGTCGCGGCCAGCACGGCCAGCACTTTACGGAACATGATGCGGTGTCCTTACTTGCCGTTGACGGCGCCGTTGCCGGCCGTCTTCGCCAGCTCTTCGCGAACGATGCGGGTGCCGTCGACCATGGCGCGCATTTTGTTGAAGGCCACATCGCGCGGCAGGTACTTCAGACCGCAATCGGGTGCGATCACCAGACGTTCGGGCGCCACGTGGGGCAGGGCGCGGCGAATGCGCGCCGCCACCATGTCGGGGGTCTCGATCTCGTTGGTCGAGAGGTCGAGCACACCAAGCATGATCGATTTGTTCGACAGATCGTCGAGCACCGCGCAATCGAGGTTGGACTGCGCCGTTTCGATCGAGATCTGGTGCGCCTTGCAACCACACAATTCGGGCAGGAACGAGTAGCCCGACGGGCGTGCGTGAATGACAGCGGCGTAGCCGAAGCAGATGTGCACGGCGGTGGTGCCGGTAATGCCGTCCAGGGCGCGGTTCAATACCTCGACGCCAAACCCGCGCGCCTTTTCCGGGCGGGCTTGCATATACGGCTCATCGATCTGAACCACGTCCGCGCCTGCGGCAAACATGTCGCGGATCTCTTCGTTCACGGCTGCGGCATAGTCCATGGCCATGTCGACTTCGTTGTCGTAGAAATCGTTTTGCGCTTGCTGCGCCATGGTGAAGGGGCCGGGCACCGTGATCTTGATCTGGCGATCGGTGTGGGCACGCAGAAACTGCACGTCGCGCACTTGCACGGCATGACGGCGGCGAATCTTGCCCACCACGCGGGGCACCGGATTGGGGTGGCCGCTGCGATCGAGCGCAGTGCCGGGATTGTCGATGTCCACGCCGTCCAGCGCAGTGGCAAAGCGGTTGGAGTAACTCTCGCGGCGCATTTCGCCGTCGGTCACGATGTCCAGGCCGGCGCGCTCTTGCTCGCGGATCGCATGGATCGTGGCGTCGTCCTGGGCCTGCTCCAGCCACTCATCGGCCACGCGCCATAGTTCCTGTGCGCGCACGCGGGGCGGAAACCGGCCGCCGAGTTTGGCGCGATCGATCAGCCAATCGGGTTGGGCATAAGACCCCACGAGGGTGGTCGGCAAGAGCAAAGACATGACGAAATCCTGGGTGAAGATGCGCCCAATACGGCGCATGCAGACAACCAAGATTTATAAAATAAATAGCGAGAAAATGGCTTGTGATTAACGTGAGCGCGGCTCACGTTAAATGCGGTGGGGCATGCAACTTTCGACAATAGCGCCCGCGCTGCCGATGTGGCGAATACCGATGCAGCGAACGGCGCTGCATCGAAGATAAGCAGCCCGCACACGACGGCGTTCGCCGAGAACGCCAGTCGATCAATCCTGCGGTGCTTGCCGCGCCAGAAATTCCACGAATGCCGCCAGCGTGGCTTCGCTCACATAATGCTCGATGCCTTCCGCATCGCGTCGCGCTGAATCTTCATCCACCCCCACGGCCACCAAAAATCGTTCGACGATCTGATGACGGCGGCGGCTGGCCTCGGCAAGTTGCTCGCCGGCTTCGGTCAAAAACACCCCGCGATAGGGTTTCTGCACGACATAACCTGCTTCCACCAGCCGCCCGAGCATCTTGGCCACGGTGGGTTGCGTGACCCCGATACGGGCGGCAAGATCGACCTGGCGCGCCTCGCCTCCATCCCGGATCAAATCCGAAATCAGTTCCACATAGTCTTCGACCCGCTCCTGGCTGCGGGCTTGGCGGACTTGACGAAAGTTCTCGACCTGGACGGCAGCGGCCATCAGATCGGACTTTGCAGGGATACAGGGCGTGTTCTTGGTCATGCGAAAGCCGGTGCGGCGACCTCTTCGGAAGTACGGAAAGGCCACATCTTAATAGACTGGAATGGCACTTGCTATCCCGTCACATAGTCTAGACTGTAGATTATAGCCAATGCTATATTCAATCCACAGTTTGTGTATTTCCCTATCTGTCGGCGCGGCTCGGAGAGAAAATGGTACGGAACAGTGGACGCAGGATGCTTGGCGCACTTGCAGCGGCGGCAGCGATGGTGGCTGTGCTGGGACTGACCGGCAATCAAGCCCAGGCCGCGGAGAAGTTCAAGGTCGTCACCACGTTTACCGTGATCGCCGATATCGCGAGCAATGTGGCCGGGGATGCCGCCACCGTTGTCTCGATCACCAAGCCGGGCGCCGAGATCCACGAGTATCAACCCACACCGGGCGATATCCTGAAAGCGCGCGATGCCCAACTGATCTTGTGGAACGGGCTGGGGCTCGAATTGTGGTTCGAGCGCTTTCTCAAGCGGTTGAATAATGTACCCAGCGTGGTTATTTCCGACGGCGTGACGCCGATGGGCATTGCCGACGGCCCTTATTCGGGAAAGCCGAATCCGCACGCCTGGATGTCGCCCTCGGCAGCCCTGATCTATGTGGACAATATCCGCGATGCGCTCGTCAAGTACGATGCGCCAAATGCCGATACCTATCGCGCCAATGCCGAGGCGTACAAGAAAGAAATCAACGCGGCCATCGCGCCCATTCGTGCGCAGCTCGAGGCGATTCCGGCCGAGCGCCGCTGGCTGGTGTCCAGCGAAGGCGCATTCAGTTATCTAGCGCGCGACTTCGGGATGAAGGAACTCTATTTGTGGCCCATCAACGCCGATCAGCAAGGCACGCCGCAGCAAGTACGCCGCGTGATCGATGCGGTTAAGGCCAACAAGATTCCTGCCGTGTTCAGCGAAAGCACGATCTCCGCAGCACCGGCGCAGCAGGTCGCGCGTGAAACGGGGGCGAACTATGGCGGCGTGCTGTATGTGGATTCTTTGAGTGCGGAGGGTGGCCCGGTGCCGACCTATATCGATTTGCTGCGCGTGACCAGCGAGACGATTGCCAAGGGGATCGCACAGTGACCCCCGGCGCGATGGACACTTCCGGATCAGGGCTGTCCGTTCAGGGCGCCACCGTCACCTACCGCAATGGCCATACGGCATTGCACGATGCGAGCTTCGAGATTCCCACCGGCACCATCACGGCCCTGGTGGGCGTGAACGGCAGCGGCAAGTCCACGCTCTTCAAGGCGATCATGGGTTTTGTGCGCCTGGCGACGGGATCGATTTCGGTACTGGGCATGCCGGTGCCGGCTGCGATCAAGCGCAATCTGATCGCTTATGTGCCGCAGAGCGAGGAAGTCGACTGGAACTTCCCGGTACTGGTCGAAGACGTCGTGATGATGGGCCGCTACGGCCACATGAATATGCTGCGCCGTGCGCGGCCGGCCGATCACGAGGCCGTCGATCAGGCGCTGGCGCGTGTGGGGATGGCAGATTTTCGCAAGCGGCAGATCGGAGAGCTGTCGGGCGGCCAGAAGAAACGGATTTTTCTTGCACGCGCATTGGCCCAGGATGGCCGCGTGATCCTGCTCGACGAGCCGTTCACCGGCGTGGATGTGAAAACCGAGGACGCCATCATTCAGTTGCTCGATGGGCTGCGCGCGGAAGGCCGCGTGATGCTGGTCTCCACGCACAACCTGGGCAGTGTGCCCGAGTTCTGCGACCGCACCGTGCTGATCAATCGCACCGTATTGGCGTACGGCACCACGCAAGAGGTGTTTACGCATGAGAATCTGGCACGCACGTTCGGCGGCGTGCTGCGGCACTTCGATTTCCAGCAAAGCGATGCCGACTCGGGCGCAGGCGCGGTGGGCATCATCACCGACGACGAACGGCCCCTGGTGATCTGGGGCGGAAAGTCCGCGGTGCGTGAACGACCCGGCCCGGGCGATGACGATTGGAAGGGAGCGGATTGATGGATGTGCTCCTGCAACCGTTCGGCTATGGCTATATGGTCAACGCCATGTGGGTGTCGGCATTGGTGGGCGGCGTGTGTGCGTTTCTGTCGTGCTATCTGATGCTCAAGGGCTGGTCGCTGATCGGCGATGCACTCTCGCATGCGATTGTGCCAGGGGTGGCAGGCGCCTACATGCTGGGCTTGCCGTTCTCGATCGGCGCCTTCTTCTCGGGCGGCTTGGCCGCCGGTGCGATGCTGCTGCTCAATCACCGCACGCGTTTGAAGGAAGACGCGATCATCGGATTGGTGTTCTCGGGCTTTTTCGGCCTGGGGCTTTTCATGGTGTCGCTATCGCCCACGTCGGTCAATATTCAAACCATCGTGCTGGGCAATGTGCTGGCCATTACGCCCGCGGATACGCTGCAGCTGGCGATCATCGGTTTCGTGTCGCTGGCGATTTTGCTGCTCAAGTGGAAAGACCTGATGGTCGTGTTCTTCGACGAAAACCACGCGCGCTCGATTGGCTTGAGCCCTGCACGGCTGAAATTGCTGTTCTTCACACTGCTCTCGGTATCGACCGTCGCCGCCATGCAAACGGTGGGTGCGTTTCTGGTGGTTGCCATGGTGGTCACGCCGGGCGCCACCGCCTATCTGCTCACGGATCGTTTTCCGAAGCTGCTGGGATTAAGCGTGGCGATCGGGGCAGGTACGAGTTTCTTCGGCGCTTACGCCAGCTACTACCTCGATGGGGCCACCGGCGGCATCATCGTCGTGCTGCAAACGCTCATTTTCCTGACGGCGTTTTTCTTCGCACCCAAGCACGGCATGCTGGCCGCACGCCGGCGCGCCGCGCAAGTGCTGGAAACCGGAGCGCCCGCAGCATGAGCCTGATCGTCGATATCCTTTACCTGCCCCTCACATTCGATTTCATCCGTCAGGCCCTGATCATCTCCATTCTCGTGGCCATTCCCACGGCGCTGCTGTCGTGCTTTCTGGTCGTTAAAGGCTGGGCGCTGATGGGCGATGCGGTGTCGCACGCTGTGTTTCCCGGTGTCGTGCTGGCCTACATCCTTGGCATCCCGTTTGCCGTGGGGGCGTTCGTGGCCGGCATGGGCTGCGCGCTGGCTGTGGGGTACCTGAAGGAAAACAGCCGCATCAAGCAAGACACCGTAATGGGTGTGGTGTTCTCGGGCATGTTCGGCCTGGGGCTCGTGATGTACACGAAGATCAGCAGCGAAGTGCATCTGGACCACATTCTGTTTGGCGACATGCTGGGGGTGGGCTGGCCCGACATTATCGAAAGCGGCGTAATTACGTTGATCGTGGCCGGTGCGATCGCATTGAAGTGGCGCGATCTCCTATTGCATGCGTTCGATTCGGTGCAAGCCAAGACGGTCGGCCTGCCGGTACGTGCACTGCATTACGGTTTGCTGGCGTTGATCTCGCTGGCCATCGTGGGCGCGCTGAAAGCCGTGGGCATCATCCTCGCGATTGCCTTGCTGATCGCGCCCGGCGCGATTGCATTGTTGCTCACCCGCAGTTTCGGCGTCATGTTGTGGACGGCAGTGGCCGTGGCGGTGGCATCGGCGATCATCGGCATCTGGATCAGCGTGTTCATCGATAGCGCGCCCGGTCCCACCATCGTGCTGGTGTTGTCGGCGATCTTCGTGATCGTGTTTTTGAATTCGTTGCGCCGGCAAGCCGCGGCCGACCGCCTGCAGGTCAAGGATGGGGCGGCGCCCCAGTAGCGGTGCGCGGTCATTCTTCCGGTTGTTATCCCGGGAGCGCCGGCTTTGCGAATTTTCCAGCACGTTGGCGCCTGCTCGCCGCTCGCGGCAATCGCCGCATCGTGCACGAGCGTCTGGTTCATGCCGGTGCAAGGGTTTCGATGAGCTCCGCGGTAAGCCTGGCCGGTGCGGGCCTTGGCCGCGCCCAATAGCGCCACCGCCGTCTATGCCGCCGCTTGCGGCACGTTCGCCACGCGCGTCAAAAACGCTGTCAATGCAGGATTGTCGTGTTGGCTGCGCCAGGCGAGGTAAATGTCGGCATGCATGTTTTCCTGGGCGAGCGGGCGAAAGATCACGCCATCCAATCGCAGCTCACGCGCCGAATCCGGCACGATGCCCACACCCAGGCCGGCGCGCACCAGCGCCAGCAACGTATGCGTTTGGCCCGCGAGTTGCACGATCTGCGGCGTGACGTCTGCCAGGCCGAACGCGCCCAGGATGCGTTCGTGGAAATAGCGGCTCTCGTTGGGCCCATAGAGCAGGAAGGGTTGGCGATGCAGCGCGCTCAGGGGCACTGCATCGTAGTGGGCCAGCGGCGAATTCGGCGTGAGCGCCAGCACCAATGGCTCGCGCTCGATCAGATGATGCTGAAGACCGGGTGTGCGCGGCAATTGCCGCGTGAGGATGAGATCCAGCTCGCCGGCGGTCAGCAGATCGCCAAGGCCGGCCGACACCATCTCGCGAAGCTGGATATCCACGTCGGGCAGCACTTCACGCGCGCGCACCAATAGCGCCGGCATGAGCCGGTACGCCCCCACCGCCGTGAATCCCAGCGACATGCTGCCCGCTTCGCCCTCGGACGTACGGCGAGCCATCTGTGCAGCTCGCTGCGCATGGGCCAGCAATTGGCGCGCGTCTTCCAGAAAGCGGCGTCCGGCTGCCGTGAGGTGCACATGGCGGCTGTTCCGATCGAAGAGCGACACGCCCAGCGTGTGCTCCAGCAACTGGATCTGGCGGCTCAACGGCGGTTGAGTCATGCAGAGGCGTTCTGCCGCACGGCCGAAGTGCAGCTCCTCGGCGACCGCCACGAAACAGGCCAGTTGGCGAAATTCCATCGATTCAAAACCAGTATTGATCGATGTTATTTATAGCTCAAAGTGAAACGATGCACATTTGATTTCATACTGCATCGAGCTCGACCGACGTCGTACCCACAACGCGACGCGAATAATCAATCCTGCAAGGAGACAAAAGATGACGATCACACCGAATGCACGTGTGCGGATTCGCATGCTGGCAGCCGTGGCGACTGCCGCGTGCATGCCCTGGGCGGCCCAGGCGCAAGACAACTATCCCACGCGGCCGGTGACCGTGGTGGTGCCGTTCTCGCCGGGTGGCGGTACCGATATCGCCGCGCGGCTTCTGGCGACGCAGCTGGCCCGCGCGACCGGGCAGTCGTTCGTGGTTGAGAATCGCCCGGGCGCGGCCGGCCAGATCGCAGCCGACGTGGTGGCGCGTGCCACGCCCGATGGGTATACCGTGCTGTTCGCCAACTCGGGGATGCTTGCCATCAACCCGTGGCTCTACAAGCTGCAAAGCGATCCTGAAAAGGCATTTGCACCGGTCGCCATGTTCTGCGATCTGCCGTTTGCACTGGTCGTGTCGCCCAAGCTCGCGGCCAATTCGGTGGCCGAGTTGATTGCGCTGGCCAAGTCCGATCCCGGCAAGTACACATTTGCCAGTTCGGGCACGGGCGGCGCGCCGCACATGGCGGGCGAGGTATTCCAGCAGTCCACCGGCACGACGCTCATGCACGTGCCCTACAAAGGCGGCGGCCCGGCCATGACCGATCTGATTGCCGGTCATGTCGACATGCTTTTCGCCTCGGTGCTGGAAACCACGTCACATGTGAATTCGGGCAACTTACGTGCGCTGGCGGTGACGGGCGAGCAGCGTTCGCCCGTCATGAAGAACGTGCCCACGCTCGATGAAGCGGGCGTGAAGGACGCGAATGCCGGTTCGTGGACGGCGGTGATGGCGCCCAAAGGCACACCAAAAGCGGTGGTCGACAAGCTCTCGCAACTGGTGCGCGATGCCGCCGATAACCCCGAAATGAAGAAGAACCTGATCGAGCAGGGCGCGATCGCCCACGGCTCCACACCCGAAGAATTGATGAAAATTGCCGCGCAGGATCGCGCCCGATACGGCAAGATCATCGAAACCCGCAAACTCAGCGTCAATCAATGAGCGTCAACGAAGACCGCTACGGGTCTGACTGCCGCATTAACCTTTACGGATGCTATGAAAGATCACGCCGACACCCACGCCATCGATTTGCTGATGGTGGGACCGCTCATTCCCGAAATCATCGCCTATCTTGATGGCAAGTATCGTTTGCACAAGTGGTGGACGATCGAGGATAAGGAGGCCTTCCTGCGCGAGCACGGTGCCACGGTGCGCGGCATCGTAACCAGCGGGCGCTTCGGCGCCACCAAGGCAATGATCGACAGCCTGCCCGCGCTGGAGGTAATCAATAGCTTTGGCGTGGGTTACGACCCGATCGATATCGATGCCGCCAAGGCGCGCAACGTGGTGGTCACCAATACGCCGGGCGTGCTGGACGACTGCGTGGCGGATACGGCGTTGGCTTTGATCCTCGGCGTGTCGCGGCGCATCGCCGAGGCCGACCGCTTCGTGCGCGCCGGCCGGTGGCCGAACGAGCCCTTCGGGCTGGGCCGCAAGATCGGCGGAAAACGTTGCGGCATCGTGGGGCTGGGCAATATTGGCCGCCAGATCGCTGCACGTGCGGAAGCCTTCGGCATGGAGATCGCCTACTACAACCGCCGTGCGCGTACCGATGTGCCTGCGCAGTATCGCTATTGCGAGGATGTGGTGAGCCTGGCGCGCGAGAGCGATTATCTGGTGCTGGCCTTGCCGGGCGGCAGCGCCACCCGGCACATCGTCAATGCCGAGGTGCTGAAGGCGTTGGGCTCGGAGGGGTATCTGATCAACGTGGCGCGCGGCAGCGTGGTCGACGAAGCGGCCCTGGTGCAGGCGCTGCAGGCGGGCGAGATTGCGGGGGCGGGCCTGGACGTGTTCGAGCATGAACCCAAGACGCCGGAAGCCTTATGGTCGATGGACAATGTGGTGCTGCTGCCGCACATCGCCAGCGGCACGCATGAAACGCGCAAGGCCATGGCGGATCTGGTGCTGAAGAACCTGGATGGCTGGTTCGCGACGCGCGAGGTGGTGACGCAGGTCGTGTGATCGCAGGAGCGGGCGTCTCGGCAGTGCCGGCGGCAATCCACCACGATGTCCCATCGGCGCTCGGCGAGCAGACCGCCTCCCTTTCGATACTCGCTGGGCGTGATGCCCACTTCACGGTGAAAGATCTGCGAAAAGTGACTGGCGTTCGAATAGCCCACGGCCAGGCCGATGTCGATGATGCTCAGGTCGCTTTCCGCGAGCAGTTCGCGCGCGCGCTGGATGCGCAGCCGGATGAAATAAAGCGAGGGTGCCAGTCTCGTGGCACGTTTGAAGAGCCGGCTGAAATGGTATTCGCTCATGCCCGCAATGCGGGCGAGCGTGGCCAGGTCGAAGGGCGCAGCAAGGTGCTCGTCCATGTGCGCCGTCACCTGGCGCAGTTTGAAGGCCGGCAATGCGCTGGCCCCGGGAGTGCGCGTCATATCGGGATCGCGATAACTGCGCACGAAATGGACGGCAAGCGCCTGGGCAATCCCTTGCACGAACAGCGGGCTCGCATTGCGCGTGGCCATTCTCTCGGTTTTCAGGCGATCGAGTAACGACGAGAGCACGGGATCGCGCTGGCCCGAAACCTCCCGCAAATGCAATGGCACGGTGCCGCGCCCGATCACGTCGCGTCGCGCGGCTTCCAGCATCGGCAAACCCAGATACAGGTGCATCACCTGAAACGCATCGCAGTCGATGGTCTGCCAACGCATCTCGTAGGGCGCGGTTGTGGTGGTCAGGAAGAAGTCGCCCGCGTTGACGATGGACGCTTTCCATTCGCCGCCCAGGACGCGTTCTTCCACGTTGGCCGTGCCGGCCAATATCCACACGATCAACGGTTCGGCCACCGCCGGCACCAATACGCTTTGCGTGGTGGTCCGGTGCGTGAGAATGCGCACGTACACGTCCCGCCACGCATGCTGGTTGTCGAATTCGAGTGCGTGACCAGGGAGATACGCGCCGAAGTGTTCGGCGGTGCTGCGATCTCTTGAAATCAGGCGCGACGGTGGGCTAATGCGGCTATCTTAATGCGTAAGTTCACGCAATTCGAGCAAGATCCCGACAGCCTCAGCAATAGCGCGAAAGCACTGCGAGCCCCATTTTGAGAAAGTGAATCCCTGTTTCGCGACAGTGCGTGCCTTACCGCGCACGTGGCTGCATTCCGCTGCCCGTCGCTTGAATGAGAGATTCGACATGACTCAAAACATCGCTATCCATCAAGATGAAGTTGCCGGCAAGGTTGCTCTGGTGACGGGCGCTGCCAGCGGCATCGGCCGCGCCATCGCGTTGATGCTGCATGCCCGCGGCGCAAAGGTCGTCGCTGAAGATATCGACGGCAGCGTAGAGGCGCTTGCGCGTCCGGGGCTCGTGCCCGTGGTTGCCGACATCACGCAGGACGGGGCAGCCGAGCATGCGGTCGCTGTCGCCGTCGAGCAGTTCGGGCGTTTGGATATCCTCGTGAACAACGCCGGGATCATCATCAATAAACTGGTGGTCGATATGACCCGCGCCGATTGGGAACGCATTCAGGCGGTCAATGCCACGGCGGCGTTCCTGCATTGCCGCGAAGCGGTCAAGGCAATGATTCCCCAGAAAAGCGGGGCGATCGTCAACATTGCCTCATATGCGTCCTACTTCGCCTTTCCCACGATCGCTGCATACACCGCGTCTAAGGGGGCTCTGGCGCAACTCACGCGCACGTTGTCCCTTGAAGCGATCGGTCACGGGATACGCGTCAATGCGATCGGTGTTGGCGATGTGGTGACCAACATCCTCGACGACGTGGTGGAAGATGGACCTGCATTTCTCGCCGAGCACGGCCAGGGTGCGCCGATCGGCCGTGCGGCACAGCCTGAGGAGATTGCCGAGATAGTGACGTTCATGGCGTCGGACCGTGCCAGCTTTATGGTGGGGGCGGTCGTGATGGCCGATGGGGGCATGACCGTCACGGCCGGCTAACCGTCTTGAGCCACCACCGTCAAAAGCAGATTCTCCATCGCGCGGCTGGCAACGGTTGGCGTGGCATCGGCAAGCTGCATGATGCCAAGCCGACGATCGATGCCGGGTTTCTTCAACGGTACGAAGACCAGGTCATCGCGATCGGGGGGCACGCCCAATTGTGCGAGCACCGTTACGCCCAGGCCGCGTGCCAGCATGGCGATCATCGACAGCATGTTGGACACGAAGAAATCGGGATGGCGCAGGAATGCGGCTTGGGGATAGCCGTCGAGCTGCCGGTGCGCCACGGTGCCGATCATATTGGGCAACGTGGCGATCTGCTGCCATGTGAGCGATTTGCGCTCGGCCAGCGGATGGCCGCGATGGCAGACGAGCCCGAAAGTGTCTTTCAGCAACGGCGTGAACTTCAGACGCGGGTCGTGGCTGACTTCGCTACAGATACCCAGATCGATCTGGCCGTCGAGCACCAGGCGTTCCACGCCCACGGAGTTGTCGTCCTGGATCTGCAGCGCGACCTGCGGATGCTGCGCGCGAAATTGTTCGATCAGTTGCGGCATCCAATGCGTGGCGAACGACATGATGCTGGCCACACGCAGAAAGCTTGTATTGCGGCGGGCCATGCTCGAAAGCAATTCATCGACCGAATGCGCGTGCTCGACCAGGCGCTTGATCACCTCCAGGCATTCGCGCCCGAATGCCGTCAGCACGATCGGGCTGCCGCGCTCGAAAAGCGGCTGCCCCAGCCGTGCCTCCATATCCTTGATGGCCAGCGAAATGGCCGGCTGCGACCGATGCGCGCGTAGCGCTGCAGCACGAAAGCTGCCCGTTTCGGCGACCCATACGAAATAGCGGCAGATCTGCAGTGAAAACATCGCTTTTGTCTGAATAGGTTTTTCTGACGTGTCGATATGATATTTTAATTTTTCTTATCAGCTGCCGCCTCCTAAGATGGCGCATATGCGCTCATCGACAAGCACCCCATCCGCACATCTGGATTTCTCCAGCATCGACCGCCTGCCGCGTTTGCGCGGGAGCGATTTTGAATTGGTAGTCGGGCGCCTTGCGCCCGTCAACGCTTCGACCCAGACACCGGCAATGCTGTTCGTCCCCGGTGCGTATCACGGCGCCTGGTGCTATGCGCACTACTTGCGCTATTTCGCGCAGCGGCAGATCGACTGTTGTGCCATCGATCTGCCCGGGCACGGCCTGTTGGCCGACGCCTCTGGTTTTGCGGAGCTGGGTATCGAGGACCTGGGTGGGTGCGTGCGCCGAGCATGCGGCATGCTCGATCGTCCCGTGGTTATCGTCGGCCACAGTATGGGGGCAGTGCCGGCCATGCTGGCGGCAAGTCATCGACGGGTGCGGGGTCTGGTGCTGCTGGCGCCTTCGCCGCCGGGCAATCTCGCGGGCGCACAGGCATTGCCTGCCGTGCCGCACGCAGGCTTGCGGCCGCCGCCGGATGAGGACGAGATTCGTCGTCGTTTCGTCGGTGCGCACAAAGGGGCTGACGTGTCGGCCGTTGTGGCCAGGTTGAGTGCCGAAAGCCCGCGTGTGCTCAACGATCGCTACCTGTTGCGCGTGTCCGTCGATCCGGCCGGTATTGCCTGCCCGGGCATCTGTTTCGAAGCCGAGCGGGACGATCCCGCGCGCCATCCTGCCGGGCAGGACCAGGCGATCGCGCGCTTTCTGGGGTTGGCGTACCGGTGCCTGCCCGACCAGCCGCACAGCATGATGTATGGCGCGCACTGGCAGGCCAGCGCCGACGCCATTCTCGAGTGGTACGCCGGCCAATTCGGTGCGTCCTCGACGCCGGACGAGATCGTGCGATCGGTCTCGCCTGCAACCCCATATTGAAGCCTATCGTGAGCCCATCAACGCAACCGATATTTCCCGGTATCGAACATCCAGAGTCGAGCCATCCTTCAGGAGACAGATCATGTTTTTCAGCTTGGTATTGCACCGCTTGGGTATCGGCGTACTCGCTTTGAGCGCGTTAACCACAGGGGCGGTGGCCGTCGCGGCGGACGGGTGGCCCGGCAAGCCCGTAACGCTCGTGGTGCCCTCGGCCGCTGGCGGCGCCGCCGACCTCACCGCGCGCACGTTGGCCAAGTACCTGAGCCAGGCGCATGGCATGAACGTGGTCGTGGAGAACCGCGCGGGCGCGGGCGGCATCATCGGAACGACGACGGTGCAAAAGGCAGCGCCCGATGGCTACACGCTGCTCCTGTCGACCAACTCCACGCAGTCGGCCAATCAATTTCTGTACAAGAACCTCCCCTACAACGCCGCGCGCGATTTCGTCGATGTGGCGATGATCGGCAAGTTCGGCACGGTTGCCGTGGTGGCGCCCGATAGCCGATTTAATACATTGGCCGAACTCGTCACTGCTGCGCGCGAAACACCTGAGAAAGTCTTTTTCGGTTACTACAGTTCTTCGTCGCAAGTGCCTGCTGAACTGCTCAAGCAATATGCAAGTTTGAAGGTCGAAGGTGCAGCCTATAAAAACGTGACGCAGATCCTGACCGATCTGAGCGGTGGACTGATCCAGTTTGCATTCGTCGACTACCTGACGGCAATGGGGCAGATCGCGGGCGGCAGGCTCAAGCCGATCGCGGTGACCGGTCAATCGCCAAGTCCGTCATGGCCCCAGGTGCCCACCACGCAAAGCAGCTATCCCGGTTTTGTGGTGGAAGGGTGGTTGGGTATCTCTGCACCGGTCGGTACACCCGACGCGGTCGTCTCGACACTCAATGGGTTTGTTCGCGAAGCCGTGAACGATGCGGATACGCAGCAACGCTTCGTTCAGTCGGGGTTGCAGCCCGAAGCTATGGATGCTGCAGCATTCAAAGCGTTTGTGGTGCAGGATGTGCAGCGCTGGAAGGGTTGGGTGGAAACGGCGAAGATCGAGGCGCAATAAGGTGCAATGTGGGGCATCTCAATACCGAATATTCATCTCCAGCCCCACCGCATCGATTTCAGGTTTCTCGGCAATCGCGATGGCGTCGCCCTTCACGCACCGCTCGGCGCTCCACAACACCGCGAAGGCATCCAGCACGTCATCGGCCGCGCATGCAGCGCGCTTCATGTTCGTGAGCGCCTGGTCGACCGCCACGCGATAGTCGGTGGGCAATAGCGCCAACCGGCGGGCGTGACCGGCCGCCGTACGCTTGGGTTCGACCAGGCCTTTGCTCTTCTCGCCGCCACGTCTGCCGTCGCTTTTGCCGCTGCGCGACTGGGCCAGTGCCATGAACGCCAATTCAGGATGGACCTCGAACACGCGCTGCGGCTGTCTGGGCAGTGTTTGCAGTACGGCATCCAATTCGGCGATCTTGGGCAGGATGTTGAACGCTTGTTTGGACATGGCTCGGCCCACAGCCGCGCGATTGCGCGCACAGGCGTCTTCATAAGATGATGCGCCCAACGCGACCCTTACGGGCGGTGAAAACACCGAGGTTGCGCGCGGCCATCCCAATCGCTTGCGGGCCTGGGTATCGCAGTCGCGCGATGCACCGGTGGCCAGCCCGATCGGCATGTCGACACCGATCACTGCCGGTGCGGGTGCCCAATGCAATAGCTGTGCAAAGGTCGCCCACACCGCAACCTCAATGGTGCCGCTGGCCCTGTCGCGCTTGACGGCAAACCATCCGCCCTTGCAACCGTCTACGCCCACGGCGACCGATGCACGGTCAGACATCGACCGAAGCACTCGGTACGCTCACCACCCGCAATGAAAGTCCTTCATACGGATCCAGCGTGATCGTGAGTTGCCCGTCTTCCAGCAAGTCGCCTTCGATCTGTTCATTGATCATGTCGATCACAGGGCCGGGCGACACGTTCTCCAGCACGATGTTTTCGCTGATCGGTTCCGGTCCGAAATTGAGGGCCGTGATCTGCGTGCCGCGTCCCGCCGGAAGCTCGTGGATCATCAGCAGCAAGGCGGGGTTCGTCACATCGGGGATCGACACCTGCCGGCTGCTGGCGATGTCGTAAGCCTGACGCACCGCCAGCATGCGCTTGAGTTTGCTGGCAAACGAATCGGGATCGGCGAGTTGCGACGTCAGGCTGCCATACAGTGCCTTGGCGCGCGGCATGCCTTCGTTGGAGAACGCGGCCTCGGGGTCAACATCGACCAGATCGTACGCACCGCGCTGAATCCAGCGCGTGTCGCCGTCGCCCATGCGATCGGCGACCAACTCCTCCGGCAGGGGCAGCGCGCCCACCAGATCCCAGCCCGAGAGTGCAAAGATGCCGGGTTGGAAGGCGTTGAACATCGCCATCAACAAGTGCACCTTCTTGACCTTCTCCACCTCTTCGGCACTCATCGCATCCAGTTCGCGGATGCCCAGCGAGGCTGCCGCCACGCTGGCCGAGGTGCAGGCTACGCCGTTGGTCACGAAGCGCAAGTTGTACGGCGCATGTTCGCCGCTCAGCTTCTCGTACATCGTTTCGCGGATATGCTCGCGCAGGATCGAGCCCGGCAACGTCTGCCCGTGGAACATGAAGGTGTCGTTGGCGTGCAGTGTCCAGAAGTGCACCAGTTCGAGCGTAAGCTCATCGTGGTTTTGCATGGCGTGGATCAGCGAGGCAGGATCGATGCCGTACTGATGCACCGTGCGCAGCATCAACCGCAGAAACTCGGTGTCGCCGGTGGCCACGGCATGGTGATAGGCGGGGCGCGTGATGAAGTCGTAAGACAGGTCGGCGCCACCCTTGGACATCGACGCAATGTCGTCTACCGTCAGGTTGAGCTCCTGGAAGCTGAACCCACCCGCCTTGCGGATCGTGCCCGCCAGCAACTGGTTGCCGACGATCGAGAGGGGATGACTTTCAGACCAGGCATTTTCGTGCGAGCGCCGCTCCACGCCCAGAAAGCCGTTGGCGTCCAGTCGCAAGCCGCGCGCACCCATGACGTCCAGACAGTGCAGCGCATCGCCAATGATCAGCTGCTGTGCCGCAAATGACGGATCGAGCCAGTTGAGCGACGGTTGGCCCTCCTTGAAGTAATGCAGGTACACCCAACGCCGGGTCTTGCCGTCCACGCCTTCGATGGGCGGGGTGGCGCTCCAGTCGGTTTCCTTCACGCCGGGCTCGAAGAAGATCACGCGCTGCAACTGGCCGACGATGTAGCACTTTTCTTTGAGGATATCGACGGTCGCCGGTGGCAGGTTTACCGCATCGCGTCCCTCGGGCACCTCCGGCAGCACGGACCAGTCTTCCTCGCGGATTTCGACCATGTGATAGAGGCCGGGATAATCTTCATAGGCCAATTCGGCCAGCCGAAAATCCGCGCCCTTGCCGGTATGCGAAGGGATCACGTCATCGATCACGATGGCGTTAAAGGCGGAGGCCATGCGGCTGATGGATTGATATTCTTCTTCGGTACCGAAGCGCGGATCGATCGAAAAGCTGGCGCGGTCGAAATTGCCGTCTACGGTGGGCGTGACCTCATAGCCTTTCAATCCGCCACCCAACTTGGTGGGGCCGGTGTGAATGGCCTGCACGCCAATGGCCGAAAGGGCCTGCCACAGTTTTGCGTCGCCAAGCGTTTTCAGTACCGAATCCGCTTCGGCGGTAACGATGGCACCGGGGTAGGCGGTAAACCATACCGATGCGACGGTCGACACTGCCCGGGGGCGTGTCTCGGCGTAGGCATGCATCCACATCCGACCCTGACCCCCATACGACTTCGCGCGTTGCCGGGCTTGCGCCAGCATGGAGCGTTCGAGGAGGAAATCGATGTATTTCTGGTCGGGAGTAGGCATTGCATTCCTTGAGCGAGTGGGTGCGCTGCGCGCACGCAATGGCTGTCGGTTTGCAAGAATCGTGCGAGCGGAGATACCGGGTGTTCAGGCGCCCTTTGTCCGCAGCAACCACTGCCAGAATAGCGCCCCGCGCGCCACATTGCGGGGGTTGCTGCGCTGGGGCGTCGCGGGGTGCGCGGGCGTCGGGGCCGTTGCCGGGGGCGTTGCGGCAGGCGCGGCCCCCGGCGCGGGCTTGGCATTGCCCGTGGACTGGCCGGCACTTTCGGGCGGCGTGCACCCGGACAGGGTGCCGGCAACAGGTGTATTGCAGGACAAGGTGGATCCGGCAGGCGGCGAGGGGCTCGCCAACGGCGAGTTTTCGGCGGCCCAGGCGTGTGCCGGCAGACTAACCGCTGCCAGCACGAGTGTGAAGATCGCACTCCGGACGTCGCTTCCAGGGCGCCCGGGTACGCGATGCACTGCGCGGATGTGAGTAAACATGGCAGGTGGGCGGTGACGAGATGACGCAGTGTGGTGGTCTGCGCGTGGAATTTTCATCAAATCTGCTCATTATTTGTATCGATTCCAGGGGTCACGTCCAGGAAATCGGGCCGCCGACGGCAGGACCATCCGGTCGGGTCGCGGGCCGGTGTGTGTTGAAATAGCTCGCTCGGGCGTCGCGCACCGCAGCCCTTGCCCTCGCCATGCTCGTTTTGCCGCGTTTTCTGCCCTGCCTATGACTGCTCGCCGCCTCGCCCAGCCCATGTCGCCGAGCTTGTTCTCGTGGCAGCGCAAATTGTTCTGGAAATACACGCTGAGCCTGCTGCTCACGTCGTTCATATCGACGATCGGGCTGACAGCGGTGTTCAGCTGGATCTATCAACGCGATGTGCGCCACAGTATCGAGTCGCCCGCCTTCGAGCGATCGCTGGCGAATGCGTTCGACGAGTACAGGATCCTGACGCAGCGAGAGACGCCACAAGTCACCGATTGCGGCAGGTTGATGCGGTCGCTGACGCGCAATCTTTATGAACAGCAGGGCATTCGCGGCGATCCGCGCAACGATTTTCAGGATTCGATCGAGCAGGGCCGGCTGGTGCTGACGTTTTCCGGTGGGCAGTCGTCGTGCAGTTTTCCGGGCAATGCCAATGCCGAACTGTTGCAAGGCATGCGCGATTTCGAAGCACGGCAGGCAGGTCGCGCGGGCGGCGAGACACTCAGCCCAAACCGCTTCGGCGGTTGGACGCGCATCCAGTCGATCGTGCCGGCCGCCGAGCCGGGCGCGGTCATGACCGTGGGAATTGCCGGGTTGAGTGTCAGCGAGATTCTGGCGGGCGCGCTGACTCGGGGCTGGACGTGGCTTGTGCCGTACATCGTGGGGTCGTGCTGCATCAACGCGCTGATCCTCGTCGGCTTTCTGTTGCGTCGCATCCGGCGGGCGGAAGCCACTGCCGCACAATGGGCCGACGGCAATCTGGGCGCACGCATCAACGATCACGGCAAGGATGAGTTTCGCCAGCTGGCCGATAACTTCGACACGATGGCCGACGCGCTCAACAACGTGATTCGCGTCAAGCAGAATCTGGCCGCGCTCGAAGAGCGCAATCGTCTGGCGCGTGACCTGCACGATACGGCCAAGCAGCGGTGCTTCGCGCTCGGGCTGCAGCTGTCGATCCTGCGCAAGCAGCATCGTGACGACCCCGCGAGTCTGCGGCTCACCGAAGCGGCGCTGGCGCTGACCGATCATCTGCAAAACGACCTGCGCAACATCATCACGCGGCTTTCCGCGCCCACCGTCAGCGAGCTTGGGCTATCGGCGGCGTTGCAGGAAAGTCTGGCCGTGCTGCTGTCCGGCAACGATATTGCGTTATCGGTCGAGGTGGGTGCCGACGACGATGAAGCGCTGAAAGCGCGCCCGGAACTGGGCGTCGAACTCATGGTGATTGCCTTGGAGGCGGCGTCCAATGCTGCGCGTCACAGCGGCGCCACGCAGGTCACGGTGGCGCTGCGGCGCCATGCCGGCCGCTACGAATGGGTGATCGTGGACGACGGCAACGGCTTCGATGTGGCCGCCGGAACCGGCGATGGCATGGGGCTCACCAATATGCGGCATCGTGCCGAAGCGCTTCCCAATGGACAGTTTCTTCTGCAAAGCGTGGCGGGTGCCGGCACCACGATCCGCGTGTTTTTCGACAATCCGATCATCCAGGGCGCGACATGAAGACCACCGTGCTGATTGCCGACGACCATGCCATCGTGCGCGAGGGCATACGCAGCCTGCTCGAAACCACCGACGATTTCGAAGTGGTGGGAGAGGCGTCCGACGGGCAGCAGGCCGTGGCCCTGACGCTGGCGCGCGCGCCGGCCATGATCATTCTGGATCTGATGATGCCGGGCTCATCGGGTGCATCGGTGATCGCCACGCTCACGCGCGAGTGCCCCGGCAGCCGCATCGTGGTGCTGAGCTCCACCGAAGACGACGATCTGGCGTTCTCCGCGATCGAGGCCGGGGCCCATTCGTTTCTCGTCAAGACGATGCTCGGCGACGAGTTGATCGATACCCTGCGACGCGTGGCGCGCGGCGAAGCCGTCATCCATCCGAAGATCGCGCGGCGCGTGCTGACGGTGGTTCGTCGCGTCAACACGCCGCAGGTCGATCCGTTCGAACCGCTGTCGGATCGTGAGCGCGCGGTGCTGCAGGAACTCGCCAAGGGCCGTTCGAACAACCGTATCGCCGAAACGCTTCATATCAGCGAGAAGACGGTGAAAACGCATGTCAGCAGCGTGTTGGCCAAGCTGCAGCTCAGCGATCGCACGGAAGCCGTGGCCTTTGCCTGGCGCGAAGGGTTGATGGCGGGCGAGGTCAAGAACGACTGAGTTCGGGCGCGGACGGGGGCGTGCCAGCCCCCCTTGGCAACACTTGCACAAACAATCGGGACTTTCGACCGAGGGAAAACCCGCCTTAGGGCGGAGTCGGTTGCGGCGCCGATCGCCTAGCATCCCCCCGTAACCAGGGGTGGGCGATCGCGTCCGCTGCGCATTTTCAGACGGACGCACACGTGACGCCACACAGATTTCGCTTTCAAACCCACACCTTGAGGGCGCTTCCCCTTTTGCTGGCGGGCGCCGCAGTACAGGCACAGGGCATGATCGGTGTGGGCGTGGGCGAGGTGCCGGAGTACGAAGGGTCGCGCGATTACCGCGCGGTGCCCGTGCCGGTACTCAATTATCAGTCCGGCGCGTTCTTTATCGGCTCGCGCAATGGTCTTCCCGGCCTGGGTTTGAAAGCACCGTTGGCGCAAGACTTGACCGCCGGGGTGTATCTGGGTGTGGGACTGGGCCGGGATTCGTCCGACCATACGCGGTTGCGCGGCTTGCCCGATGTCGACTTTCACGCATTGGCAGGGGGGTTTGTCGAATACAAGCCCGGGCGCGCCAGCTTCTCGATCGACGCGCGTCAGGCGCTGAAATCGAACTATGGCGCAACGGTCGATCTGGGGGCGAGCTACGCGGTGTTCCAGTCGCCGGAAAGCACGATTTCGGTAGGCGCCAGCACCACCTGGGCCAACGACGACTACATGAACACCTGGTTTGGCGTGAGCCGCTCGAACGCCGCGCGCAGTCGTGCAGGATTGGACGCGTACTCTCCATCGGCCGGTTTCAAGTCCGCCGCGCTCACCACAACCTGGACGTACCGCTTCAATAAAAGCTGGATGACGAGCACCACCATTGGCGTGAAGACGCTGTTGGGCGATGCGCGCGACAGCCCGATCGTTGAACGCGAAACCAGCGCGTTCGGTGCTGCCTCCATCCTCTACGCCTTCTAATGCGTGGCGCGGCCACGTGCCGCGTCTCACTTGTTTCGATATCGTTGCCATGCCCCTGATGAAGTTTGCGCGTCTGTCCTTGCTGTTGTTGATCGCCTCGTGCACCGCGGAGCCGCCGCCCGCTGCGCCGCCACCGACCAAGGTTGGTGTGGTCACCTTGCAAGCGGAGTCAGTGGCGCTCACGACTGAACTGGTCGGGCGCACCACGCCCTATCTGATGTCGGAAGTGCGGCCGCAGGTCACCGGCATCGTCAAGCAGCGTCTGTTTGAAGAAGGGACGCTGGTGAAGGCCGGCGACGTGTTGTATCAGATCGAACCGGCCCCGTTTCAGGCCACGGTGAACGAGGCGCAGGCGGCACTCACCAACGCTCAGGCCACGGTCGTGGCCGCGCGATTGAAATCCGAGCGCTATGCCGATCTCGTCAAGATCGAAGCCGTGGCTCGCCAGGATGCCGACGATGCGCAGGCGACCTACCGGCAATCGGTGGCCAACGTCGCCCAACAGAAAGCGGCCCTGGAAAGTGCGCAGATCCAGCTGCGCTTTACCAGGATCACGGCGCCGATCTCGGGTCGGATCGGTCGCAGCACGGTCACGGCAGGCGCGTTGGTGAGCGCCAACCAAACCGATGCGCTGGCGACGATCCGCGCCCTGGATCCGATGTACGTGGACATGAATCAATCGAGCGCATCGCTGCTGCGCCTGAAGCGGATGCTGGGTAGCGGGCAGGTCGATCCCGGTGCGACGGCGGTGTCGTTGCGGCTCGAAGATGGCTCGATCTACAGCCATGCCGGCGAGATGAAGTTTGCCGAAGTAGCGGTCGATCAGGAAACGGGCTCGGTGACGCTGCGCGCGACATTTCCCAATCCCGATGAGGTGCTGCTTCCGGGCATGTATGTGCAATCCATCGTGAACGAAGCGATCGAGCCGCGCGGCATTCTCGCCCCGCAGCAGGGCATCGCGCGCGATGCCAAAGGCAATGCCGTGGCCCTGGTGGTCGACGCCGAGAACAAGGTGGTGCAGCGCGCTGTCGAAACCACGCGCGCGATCGGCAACGCCTGGTTGATTGCGAAAGGTTTGGCGGCGGGCGATCGCTTGATCGTCGAAGGGGTGGAGAAAACGCGGGCCGGGGCGGTGGTCGAGCCGCTCGATGTGAGCAAGACGTTTGCCGGCGCCAGGCCCGCCACTCAGGCGGACGGCACGCCGGCCGCGTCTGCCTCGGGCGATCGTCCGGGGGCGGGCGCGACTGCCGCGCCCGCTGCGGCCCAGACCGCCGCGCCGGCTGCTGCATCGGCCACGTCGGCCTCGGCGGGGAAGAATTAAGTGTTGGCGAGATTCTTTATCGACCGGCCCATTTTTGCCTGGGTCCTTGCGATCGCCACGATGCTTTTTGGCGTGATGGCGCTGCGTGCGTTGCCGATCGCACTCTATCCGGATGTGGCACCGCCCACGGTCAGCGTAACGGCGACCTACGCCGGTGCATCGGCGAGCACGCTGGAAAACAGCGTGACGCAGATTCTCGAGCAGCAACTCGTGGGCATCGATGGATTGCAATCATTCAAATCCACGTCGAGCTCCAGCGGCACGGCGTCGATCACGGTCACCTTCGATCAGAGTACCGATGCCGACAATGCGCAGATTCAGGTTCAGAACAAGATCCAGCAAGCCGTGGCGCGCCTGCCCTCCGAGGTGCAGCGGCAGGGGGTGACGGTCGCGAAGGCCCAGTCCGACTTTCTGCTGATCATGGCGATCTTCGATGAGACTGATCGCGCCAGTTCGACCGACATCTCCGATTATCTGGTGAGCAACTTTCAGGATCCGCTGTCGCGCGTGCCCGGCGTGGGCGGCGTGCAGGTATTCGGTTCCGAGTACGCAATGCGGATCTGGCTGGATCCGTCGAAGCTGACGGCATATGGCCTCATGCCTTCGGATGTGGACGCCGCCATCCAGGCGCAGAACACCCAGATTTCAGCCGGGCGCATCGGTGCCTTGCCAGCGCCGGCCGGTCAGGAATTGAATGCGACGGTCACCGCGCAATCGCGGCTGCGCACGCCCGAGCAATTCGAGAACATCATCCTGCGTGGCGACACGGGCGGCTCGAAGGTGCTGCTCAAAGATGTCGCACGCGTCGAACTGGGTAATGAAGACTACAGCATCGTGACGCGGCTCAACGGCCACCCGGCCTCCGGGTTGGCCGTGCAGCTGGCACCGGGCAGCAATGCGTTGTCGACCGCCGAGGGCGTGAAGACGCTTGCCAACAGCCTGGCCAAAGGCTTGCCTGACGGCTACGCGCTGGCATTCCCGCTGGACAACACCGACTTCATCAAACTCTCGGTCAAGGAAGTCGTCAAGACGCTCGCCGAGGCGATGGTGCTGGTGGTGCTCGTGATGTTCGTGTTCCTCCAGAACTGGCGCGCGACCATCATTCCGATCATCTCCATCCCGGTCGTGGTGCTGGGCACGTTCGGCGTGTTGTGGATGGCGGGGTACTCGATCAATACGCTCACGCTGTTCGGCATCGTGTTGTCCATCGGATTGCTGGTGGACGATACGATCGTGGTCGTGGAAAACGTCGAGCGTCTCATGCAGGAGAAGGGATTGTCGGCGCGCGACGCCACGATCGAGTCCATGCATGAGATCAACGGCGCGTTGATCGGCATCGGCGTGGTGCTGGCGGCCGTGTTCCTGCCCATGGCATTCTTTGGCGGCTCCACTGGCGTGATCTACCGGCAATTTTCCATCACCATCGTGACCTCGGTGGTGCTGTCGGTGGTGGTGGCATTGATCCTCACGCCTGCGCTGTGCGCGGCAATGCTCAAACCCGGACACGCCGGCGAGCGCCGCGGGTTCTTTGGCTGGTTCAACCGTACGTTCGACCGCAACCTGAATCGCTACGAGCGCTCGGTGACGGGGGTGCTCAAGCGCCCGCTGCGTTTCATGCTGATCTACGGCGCCCTCGCTGTGGTGCTGGTCGTGCTCTACCAACGTATGCCCAGCGGCTTTCTGCCGACTGAGGATCAAGGATCCAATCTTGTGCAGTTCACGCTGCCGGTAGGTGCCTCGCAGGCGCGCACGGCCGAGGTGGCGCGCAGCATCGAGCGGCACTATCTCGACGATGAAAAAGCCAATACGGCAGCGATCTTCTCGATCGTGGGCTTCGGTTTCGGCGGCAGCGGTCAGAACACCGGCCTTGCCTTCGTGGCGTTGAAGGACTGGGCCGAGCGCGAGGGCGTCGCCAACCGTGCCGACAGCATTTCCAATCGGGCGATGGCCGGGTTCTCGGCGGCGCGCGACGCGCAGATCTTTGCATTGACGCCGGCCGCCATCCAGGGACTGGGGCAATCGGGCGGCTTCTCGTTTCAGTTGCAGGCCACGCCCGGAACGAGCCGCGCGCAACTGCTCGAGCGCCGCAATCAATTGCTGGGATTGGCGATGCAGGATCCCGGTCTGGCCGCTGTGCGGCCCGGTGGGCTGGAAGAAACGCCCCAGTTGAAGATCGACATCGATCAAAGCAAGGCCGTGGCCAACGGACTTGCCTTGTCGGACGTGGCCGCCACGCTAACGGCCGCGTGGGGCAGCACCTACGTGAACGACTTCATCGATCGCGAGCGGGTGAAGCGGGTGTACATGCAGGGCGACGGCCAGTTTCGCTCGCGTCCCGAAGATCTGGATATGTGGCATGTGCGCAGCGATTCGGGCGCCATGACCCCGTTCTCGGCCTTTGCGACGTCGCGCTGGGAACGCGGCCCGGATAACCTCGAGCGGTATAACGGGCTGGCGTCCTACGCGATTCAGGGGCAAGGCGCGGCCGGTACGAGCTCGGGTGCCGCGATGGATACCATCGAAAGGTTGGCGGGGCAGATCGACGCCGGTACCGCATTCGAATGGAGTGACCTGTCGTATCAGGAGCGCTTGTCGAGCGGACAGGCTGTCTGGCTGTACGCCTTGTCGATATTGATCGTATTTCTGTGCCTGGCGGCGTTGTACGAAAGCTGGTCGATCCCGTTATCCGTGTTGCTGGTGATTCCGCTCGGGGTGGTCGGCACCTTGCTCGCGGCGACGATGCGGGGCCTGGAGGCCGATATCTACTTCCAGGTGGCGCTGGTGACCACCATCGGGCTGGCGGCGCGCAACGCGATTCTCATCGTCGAATTTGCCGAAGCCGCCGAGCGTCGTGGCGCCACGCTGGTCGACGCGGCCATCGAGGGCGCGCGCTTGCGGCTACGCCCGATTCTCATGACATCGCTCGCCTTCATCGCCGGCGTCATGCCGCTCGCGCTCTCCACGGGTGCCGGCGCCAACAGCCGGATCGCCATCGGCACCGGCGTGATCGGCGGCACGTTGACCGCGACGGTGCTCGCCATTTTCTTTATTCCCTTGTTTTTCGTCCTGGTGCGCAAGATGGCCTTGCGGGGCCGTGCCCCCCAGGCACCTAAGCCAGGCCAGGTGCAGTCGTGAAGCTTCCCTTTCTTTTCGCAGGGCTTGTGGCGCTGGGCGGATGTACGCTCGATCCCAATTACGTGCGTCCCGATTTGCCCGTGCTGGCGCAGTGGCCCACGGGTGACGCCTATGGCGACGCGGGCGGGCAACCCCAGGACGTTGCCGCACCGGCGCCCTGGCAGCAGTTTGTGCAGGAGCCGAAACTCTCCCGTGTGATCGAGGCAGCATTGACGAACAACCGCGATCTGCGTCGCGCCGTGGCGAATATCGAGTCGGCGCGGGCGCAGTACCGCATCGAGCGATCCGACCTGTTTCCCACCTTGTCCGCCGGGGGCGACTACACTCGGTCGCGCAGCCAGATCGCCACGGGTGGCGACAGCACAGCGTTCATCGGCAATTCCTATTCCGTTTCTGCAGGGCTCAGCGCCTACGAACTCGATTTCTTCGGTCGCGTGCGCAGCCTCTCGCGTGCGGCGCTCGAGCAGTATCTGGCTACGGAAGAAGCTGCACGTGCGGCTCGCGTGAGCGTGGTGGCCGAGGTGGCGAACGCGTACATCCTGCTGGCGACCGATCGCGCGCTGCTCGAGGTGGCGCAGCAGACGCAAGCCAGCGCCGAGCAGACCCTCACGCTGATTCGCGCCCGCCTGACGGGTGGGATTTCAAGCCGCAATGAACTGCGCCAGGCCGAGACGATCTTTCAGCGTGCCCGATCCGATGTGGCCAATTATCGAACGTTGATCGCACAGGATCGCAACGCCTTGCAGTTGCTCGTCGGCCAGCCGATCGATGAGGATTGGCTGCCGGCGTCCTTGTCGCCGGAAACGGTGATGTTTGCGGAGGTTCCGGCCGGCATGTCGTCGACCGTATTGCTGTCGCGGCCCGACGTGGCGCAGGCCGAGCATTCGCTTCTGGCGGCCAACGCAAACATCGGCGCGGCCCGTGCAGCGTTCTTCCCGCGCGTAAGTCTCACGGCAAGCGGCGGGTTCGTCAGCAGTGAATTGTCGGGACTGTTCTCTGCGGGCAACAAGGCCTGGTCATTTGCGCCCTCGATCAGCATTCCGATTTTCGACGGCGGATTCAATCGCGCCAACCTCGCTTACGCGCAGGCACAGCGCGACGGATTGGTGGCCGATTATGAATTGGCGGTGCAATCCGCATTCAGAGACGTGGCCGATGCGCTGGCTCGCGCCGGGACGATCGACGAACAGCTCGATGCGCAACGCTCGCTTTACGAAGCATCGCTCGAAAGCTACGGCCTCTCCGATGCACTGTATCGGCGCGGCGTCGGCACCTTCCTCGATGCATTGGATGCCCAGCGCACGTTGTACTCCGCGCAGCAAACCTACCTGAGTGCGCTGCAGCTGGCACTGGAGAATCGCGTGGCGCTCTATCGCGCGTTGGGCGGCGGCGTATAGGCTGCGCCGTCCAAGTGGCGCACTTACGCCGCCTCATTACGCCGCATTATTACGCCACGCCATTACGACGCACCCAGTCAACGCCGCCGTGCGGATTGGGTCGTCCGGCGCGCCTGGCCTCAGTTCACGGCCACATTGTTGTCGCGAACGAGCTTGGCGAAGCGGCCGGTATCGTCGGCGATTTGCCTGGCCATCTGCGCCCGCGTATCGCCGATCGGCTCAGCACCGATCGCGGCCATCTTGACGCGAAAATCCGGCGACTGAATCACCGCCACCATCTCGGTGTTCAATCGATCGAGGATCGCCTGGGGTGTGCCGGCAGGTGCCAGTACCCCGAACCAGGTGCCCAGGTCGAAACCCGGCATGCCGCTCTCCGCCAAAGTGGGCACATCGGGCAACGCCGATGAACGCTTGGCGGTGGTGACGGCCAAGGCCCGCAGTTTGCCGGCGGTAATCTGCGGCAGCACCGGCGTCACGGTATCGAACGACATCGAGATCTGCCCGCCGACCAGATCGGTGGTCAATGGGCCACTGCCTTTGTAAGGCACATGCATGATATCCACGCCGGCGAGACTCGAGAATTGAGTGCCGATCAGGTGCTGCGCGGTGCCTGCGCCATTGGAACCGTACGACATCTTTCCAGGCGATTGCCTGGCCAGCGCAATGAGCTCGGCTACGTTTTTGGCAGGGGTAGTGGCGTTGACGACCAGCACGTTGGGCACCAGTGCGATGGTGGTGATCGGCTCGAAGCTTTTCTGGAAATCGTAAGGCAAGCCCTTGTAGACACTGGTGGCGATGGTGTGATGGACCGCGCCGATCAGCAGCGTGTAGCCATCGGGCTCGGCACGCGCCACATAGGCGGCACCGATCGTGGCCCCCGCGCCGCCCCGGCTCTCGACGATCACCGGTTGCCCGATGCGCTGCGACAAGCTCTCCGCCAGTGCGCGCGCGAGCACGTCGGTGGTACCGCCCGCGGCAAAGGGCACGACGAGACTTACAGGCTTCGACGGCCACTCGGCAGCGGGCGCAGCGCTGCTCCAACACAGCGCCAAAGCAGCGAGGGCGCCGCCGAATGTGGTGAGCAGGGTGCGCCGATTGCGATTCTTGAGGGCCTTGCGAACAGCGGGAACCCTTTGGTCTGTCCGATCCGCGCGGTCTGTGAGATCCGTACCCGCTGTGCGAACAGCCGATAGGGGATCGAACGAGCGATAAGCGTGCATGAGTGTCTCCTCGGTATTGTTTTAGGTATCCAACACTGCAAAACTCGCCATTCTGTGTGGCGTTGCGTGCAGGTGATGCGAGGCGGCGAGATCGCGCCTCGACACCGCTTTGCTGCGATTGCGCGATACCGCTATGCCGCTTTGCGTTGACCCGACTGCGCCAGGTGCTCGCACACCGCGCGGGTCACGTCCACCGTCTTGGCCGTGCCGCCGAGATCGCCCGTATGCAGTGCCGGGTTGCGCGTCACGTGTTCGACGGCGGCCATCACGCGTTGTGCGGCCGCCTGCTCACCCAGGTGCTCGAGCAGCATGACCACCGACCAGAACGTGCCGACGGGATTGGCCAGGCCACGACCCATGATGTCGAATGCCGAACCGTGAATCGGTTCGAACATCGACGGATAACGCCGCTCCGGGTCGATATTGCCGGTGGGCGCGATGCCGAGGCTGCCTGCCAGCGCGGCCGCCAGATCGCTCAAGATGTCGGCATGCAGATTGGTGGCCACGATGGTGTCCAACGTAGCGGGGCGATTGACCATGCGTGCAGTGGCAGCGTCGACCAGTTCCTTGTCCCAGGTAACGTCGGGAAACTCTTGCGCGATCTGCACGGCGATCTCATCCCACATCACCATCGCATGGCGTTGCGCATTGCTCTTGGTCACCACGGTCAGCAATTTGCGCGGGCGCGATTGCGCCAGCTTGAAGGCGTACCGCATGATGCGCTCGACGCCGGCGCGCGTCATCATCGACACATCGGTGGCCGCCTCGATGGGATGTCCTTGATGCACCCGGCCGCCCACGCCCGCGTACTCGCCTTCGGAGTTCTCGCGCACGATCACCCAATCGAGATCGTTCGGGCCGCAGCGTTTGAGCGGGCCGTCGATGCCCGGCAGGATGCGGGTCGGGCGCACGTTGGCGTATTGATCGAAGCCCTGGCAGATCTTCAGCCGCAGACCCCAGAGCGTAATGTGATCGGGAATATCGGGGTCGCCCGCCGAGCCGAAGAGAATGGCGTCCTTGTCGCGCAGGGCGTCCAGTCCGTCGGCCGGCATCATCTCGCCGTGCTTGCGATACCAGTCGCCGCCCCATTCAAAGTTCTCGAACGCGAACGTGAAGCTCCCATCCGTCTGCGCCAAGGCGCTCAACACTTCTTGGCCGGCGGGAATCACTTCCTTGCCGATGCCGTCGCCGGGAATGGTTGCGATGCGATAGGTCTTCATGAGCTGCTCGTCCTTGGAGTCGATCCGATGCAGGCAATATAGGGCGTGGACGGCGTGCGGTACGACGACTAAAGTGAAGGCATCGTTAACTTCGATTCAATAATGAGGGCGAGATGAAGGCTTCGCTTTTACCCGTCGATTTGTCGTTCTTTTCGGTGCTTGCATCTCATCCCAGCCTGAGCGCGGCCAGCCGCGATCTGGGCGTGACCACCGCCGCGGTAAGCAAGCATCTGACTCAGCTTGAGAAACGCCTGGGCGTATCGCTCGTCAATCGCACAACGCGTCGCATGAGTCTCACGCCGGAGGGCATGATCCTGGTCGAGAATGCGCGCCGTATTCTGCTCGATATCGAAGCGCTGGATCACCGGCTCACGGCCGCGCAGGATGTGCCCAAGGGCCTGCTGCGCGTCAACGCAACGCTGGGCTTCGGCCGCTCATACGTTTCCCCGCTGATCTCGCGCTTCGTGCGCGACTACCCCACCGTCGATGTGCAGCTGCAATTGTCGGCGAGCCCGCCCTCGCTTGCAGATGACGTGTTCGATGTGTGTATCCGATTTGGCGAGCCGCCCGATACGCGAGTGATTGCGCGCCATATCGCGCCCAATCGCCGGCTGTTGTGTGCCGCCCCGCGCTACCTGGCCGAAAACGGCGCGCCGCTGGAGGCGCAGGACTTGAAGCATCACAACTGCATCGGCATCCGTCAGGGAAGCGACGCCTACAACCTGTGGCGGCTGACGCGGCGCCATGGCGGGCGCGAGCGCAGCGAGTCGATCAAGACCCGTGGCAACCTCACCACCAATGATGGCGAGATTGCCGTGAAATGGGCGCTCGACGGGCACGGCATCGTGATGCGCGCCGAGTGGGACGTGAAAGCGCATCTGGATGCCGGCCGCCTGGTGGAGGTGCTGCCCGATTACGCCACGCCGGGTGCGGATATCTATGCCGTCTATCCGCAGCAATACAAACATTCAGCGCGTGTGCATGTATTTGTCGATTTCGTGGCCGAGCACTTGCGGCAGACCAATCAGCGCGTCGGGCGGCGGCCGACGGCAAAACCCAGGGCTCGCTCAGCGTAAGCGAGCGAGTGCCTCAAGAATGCGCGCTTTCAATGCCATCAACGCCTCGGCCACGGCAGTGTCGAAGCGCGGCGCGCGGTCTTCTCCGGTCGCACTCATGTTGAGTACACACGGCGCATAGCCCGGTGCGATCAGGGGTGTCGACATCGCCGTGACCTGCGGTTGCCACGATACGCTGCAATAGTCGCGCGCTCGAACGTCGGCGATCGATTGATTGATCGCGCGCGACAGCGCCACCCAGCCGCGTCGCCGGTGCGCCTTGAACGCGGCAAAGTGCCGATCGCGTTCGGCCGCATCGCAAGTGGCCAAATAGGCGCGTCCCAACGATGTCAGTTCCATCGGCACCCGTTGCCCGGCGACCACGGTGCGCAAGGAGGGCCGGCGGTTATATCGAAACGACTCGAGGTACACCATCTCATCGCGGTCGGGTGCCGCCAGCCCCACATTCAGGTGCAGCTTTTCTGAAGCGGCGCGCATCAACGGCGCCGCGCAGGACAGCAGCGGCGATGCCCCGCGCATCGCGTGGGCCAGGCTCAGCACGGGCGGCGCAAGACGGTAGGCGCGTGCCTGCCGGTCATGTTCGAGCAACCCCGTGGTCACCAGCGTTTGCGTCAATCGGCTGACGGTCGCCAGCGACAACCCCGTGCGTTCGGCCAGTTCGCCGTTGCCCAGCAGATCGTTGCCGGGCCTGAAGGCTCGCAGGATTTCGACGCCGCGTTCGAGCGAACGATTCTGCGGTGCGCGTGTGAAGCGCGCGGCCGTCTCAGGTAAACGGATGGGCATCGACATAAGGTATCTCAATTCCACTAGATGGAAATAGGGTCTGTGCGCTCAAAAGCTTAACGCATAAGCTCAACCCATCAGAAAACAAACGATGGAGACGACATGAGCGATTACCGCTGGGTGGAATTGTCTGTAGCGAACGGCGTGGCGACACTGCGTTTGAATCGCCCCGAGAAGCGCAATGCCTTTACCGACGACATGCGCAGCGAGTTCGTGGCGGCGCTGGGCGTGGTAGCGGCCGACAGAGATGCGCGAGCCCTGGTGCTGACCGGCAACGGCAAGGGGTTCTGCGCCGGCGGCGACATCGCCGGCATGCAGGCGCGCATGGATGCACCGGCGGGCGAGGTCGCCTTCAATGGCTGGACGCGGCAGCAGGGCGTGCACCGCGCAGTCACCGCATTGCACAACATGCCGAAACCGACGATCGCGGCCGTGAATGGTGCGGCAGCAGGGTTGGGCGCCGATACTGCGCTGTGCTGCGACTTCGTACTGGCTGCCGATGACGCCAGCTTTACGTGGAGCTACATCGCACGAGGCTTGATCCCCGACGGTGGCGGCATGTACTTCCTGCCGCGCCGCGTAGGCCTGCCGCGCGCCAAGGATCTGATTTTTTCGGGACGCCGGGTGTTGGCGCCGGAAGCCCTGGCGCTCGGTATCGCCGATCGCACCTGCCCGGCCGACGAATTGCTCGCGCAGGCGCAGGCATGGGCGGAGTCGATGGCTGGACACTCCGCCACCGCGCTCGCGCTGAGCAAGTCGATCCTCGATCAAACCTTCGAGCTGCCGGCCAATCAGGTATTCGCGTTGGGCAGCCAGGCGCAAGGCATCTGCTACACCAGCGCCGAACATCGTGCGTCCGTGCTGGCGTTCCTGGACAAGATGGCCGAGGCCAAGCGATGAGCGCCGCCCACGCAATCTCCTGCTTGTTCAAACCGCGCAGCGTCGCCGTCATCGGCGCATCGGCCGACCCCAAAAAGACGGCGGGGCGCCCGATCGAGTTCCTGATCCGGCACGGGTTTGACGGCGCGATCTATCCCGTGAATCCGCGCGCGGAAAGCATTGCCGGCCTGCCGTGCTATCCCAGCATCGACGCGTTGCCCGCCACTCCGGAAGTGGCGATCGTGCTGCTCAACGCGGATCGCGCCATCGAGGCGGTGGCCGCGCTGTCGCGCCGGGGTACCAAGGCGGCGATCGTGCTGGCCAGCGGGTATTCGGAAACCGGCGAGGTGGGCATCAAGCGGCAAGCCGATTTGCGTGCGGCCGCAGGCGCGATGCGGATACTGGGGCCAAACACGATCGGCCTGGTCAACCTGACGGACGGCATCACCTTGTCGGCCAGCGGCGCGCTCGACATGGCGACATTTCCGAAGGGCCCTGTGGCACTGGTCTCGCAAAGCGGCGGCATCCTGGGCGCGCTGTTGTCGCGCGCGAGTGCGCGCGGCATCGGCCTGTCCAAACTCATCTCCACCAGCAATGAAGTCGATCTCGATCTGGCCGATTTCGTTGATGTGCTGGCCGACGATCCCGCAACCACCGCTATCGCGCTATACATCGAAAGCATCCGCGATCCGGCGACGTTTCTTGCCGCCGCACGCAAGGCGGCGCAGGCCGGCAAGCCGATCGTGGCCTTCAAGATCGGGCGGTCCGAGTCGGGCGCGCAGGCAGCCGCATCCCACACCGGTGCCATGGCGGGCGCCGATCGCATGTATGACGCGCTGTTCGAAGAGGCCGGTGTGATCCGCGCCGCCACGTTCGCCGACCTTCTTGAGCTGCCGGCCGCGCTGGCCTGCACGGGGAAGGTGGGAGGCAACCGCGTCGCGATCCTGACCTCGACGGGGGGTGCCGGCACGTTGGTGGCGGACAGCCTGGGCGTGGATGGTTTCGACATGCCCAAGCCTGACGCAGCTACTGCGGCGCGACTGGTGGCGCTACAGGACGGCGACCACGCGGCGCTGGATCGCAACCCGATCGACGTGACCTTGGCAGGTTTGCAACCCGATCTGCTGCGCACGGCGATCGGCGCCTTGCTGGAGAGCGAATCGTACGACGCGCTGGTCGTGATCGTGGGCTCATCCGGCGTCGGCCGGCCGGAGCTTATGGCCGATGCCTTGCAGGCTGCCGCCAATCCGCACGGCAAGCCGGTGCTGGCGTATGTGAGCCCGCACGCGCCACGCGCGGTTGAAGTGCTGAGTGCGCGGGGCGTGGCAACCTTCGTCGCGCCCGAGAGTTTGAGCGCGGCCCTGCGCGCGCTCTTGCAGTGGTCGCAACGCGCGGCCTTCGCATCCCAATCGGCCAGCGAGGCTGCGTCGCGTGCACCGGTCGCACTGCCCGCCGAGCTGCCGATCGGTTCACTCGATGAAGCGCAGGCCAAGCAGCTGTTTGCGCAGTTCGGCGTGTCTGGCGTGCGCGAGATCGTCGTCGACGCCGCCGGTGTGCGTGCTGCCGCCGAAGCCTTGGGTTCGCACGTGGTGATCAAGATATTGTCATCATCGATCACGCACAAGAGTGACGTGGGTGGCGTGGCGGTGAATGTGGCGGCGCACGATGCGCCGGCTTGCGTGGCGCGCATGACCAACGATGTCCAGGCGCATACCGGCGAACGCCCCGAGCGTTTTCTGATCCAGGAGATGGTGGCGGGCGGCGTGGAGGTCATCCTCGGTTTTCGGCGCGATGCCTTGGGCGGCGCCGTGCTGCTGGGCATGGGCGGCGTGATGGCGGAGCTGGTCCAGGACACCACGCTGCGGTTGTTGCCCGCCAATGGCGGCGGCTTTTCCACACAGGCCGCGCGCGACATGGTTGGCCGCCTGAAGATGTTTCCGCTCCTCGATGGCTATCGCGGTCGAGCACGCGCCGATGTCGACGCGCTGGTACAGGCCATTGTCGACTTTTCATGGATGGCGGCCCAACTCGGTACGCGCCTGACAGAGGCGGAAATCAATCCGCTTTTCGTGCTCCCGCACGGGCAGGGTGTGCGGGCCGCCGATGGCGTGGCGGTGCTCACCGCCTGACGCGCATGAACCTGCTGCACCGTTCCCAGGAAACACAACGCAAACCCAACGATCGTCCGCTGACGGACGACGCAATCGGTAGGAGACAACCATGCAATCAAAACATTTCTCGCGGCTTCGTGCGGCCTTCATCCATGCTGCGGTGGGGCTGGCCTGCGCGGCTGGCGCCACGCCTGTCGCACATGCCGCGTATCCTGAGCGCCCGTTGAAGCTGGTGGTGCCGTTCCCGCCTGGCGGGGGCACCGACCTGATCGCGCGGCAGATGGCGGACGGGTTGAGCAAGGATCTGGGGCAGACCGTGGTGGTGGAGAATCGCCCTGGCGGCGGCACGATCATCGGCAGCGACAACGTGGCCAAAAGCGACCCGGACGGCTATACGCTGCTGATGGCGACCTTCGCACACGCCGTCAATCCATCCATCCACAAGTCGCTGCCCTACGCGACCAACGATGCGTTCATGCCGGTGGCCATGATTGGCCAATCGCCCAATGTGCTGGTGGTGTCGCCCAAGTCGCCCTTCAAAAGCGTGCAGGACTTGATCGACTACGCCCGCAAGCATCCCGGCAAGCTCACTTTCGGCTCCTACGGCAATGGCACCTCCGCGCATCTGGCAGGTGAAATGTTCAAGAGCATGGCGCGCGTGGACATTCTGCACGTCCCGTATCGCGGAGCGGGGCCGGCGATCAACGACCTGATCGGCGGGCAGATCGACATGATCTTCTCCACCGCCGCCAGCGTAAGCGGGCACATCAAGCAAGGCAATATGAAAGCGCTGGCAGTGACGACGCAGCAGCGCGCGCCGGCGTTTCCGAATGTGCCTACGGTGGCCGAAAGCGGTGTGCCAGGGTACTTCGTCGACAGCTGGTACGGGATATTCGTGGTGAAGGGCACACCCGCGCCGATTCGCGATCGTCTGAATGCCGCCGTGCAGGCCGCGGTCAAACAGCCGGCCTTTCAGAAGAACGTGGAGTCCGAGGGCCTCGTCATTTCTGCCGGCACGCCCGATACGCTGGGAAAGTATGTGTCAACTGAAGAAACCCGGTGGCGCAAGATTGTGCAGGATGCCGGCATTACCGACGCGCCTTGAGGAAGCCGTGACCTGCCCGACGCGTGTCGAACGCATGCTTCGCTTCATCGACCGCGCGCGTGACTGCTTCCTCGCCAAACACCAGGCCCTGCAACGGGATGAAGTGCACATCCTCAATGCCGATCGAGGCCAGCGCATACTTGAGATATGGCGTCAGAAAATCGGCTTGGCGGGCCCGTTCACCAACGTGGAAGCCCCCGGAGCTCACCAGTACGAACGTGGGGCGATCCTTCAACGATCCCACCTTGCCCTGCGGCGTTGCCGTGAAGCTCCGATTGATCCGGATCACGTGATCGATCCATAATTTCAGGGCCGCCGGCACGGTGACGTTATGCATCGGGGTAACGATGAAGAGTACGTCGTGCTGCTCCAGTTCCGCGATCAATGTTTCCGACTCGGCAAACGCGGCGGCATCGTGCGGCTGATTCGAGGTGATTGCCCGAGCGTAATCGGCGCTGATCGGCGCGATGGGTGCGCGTACCAGATCGCGTTCCGTGATCTCGGTGCTACCCCACCCTGCGTCGGCAATCATCGCCGTCGCCAGACGATAGCCATGACTGTCGGCACCGTACGGGCCACTGTTTACGATCAAGATACGCGTCATGCCGTGAATCCTTGCAGGTGAGGGTGAGCGGGAGGAGGTTCGGCGGCGGCAAGCGGCGATGTGCCGTGTTGGCCACCGAGCGGCTCGACGAAATGCATGCCGCGCGCGAGCAATCCCTGCCGAAAGTAGAACCGTTGCGCCAGGGCCATGTGCAGGCCCGTATCCAGCACCAGATGATCGCAGGGCGATGCCGTGGCGTGATCGCGCACGGCCTGCAAGAGACGGCGGCCGATGTGCGTGCGCTGCAGCGCTTGCGAGACCACCAGGTCGTCTACATATACGAAGCGGCCGTACAGCAGATTGTCTTGCCGACGATAGCCTGCGAGGCCGACGATCGTCTGGTCGCGCCAGGCCGCCAGCAAGCGATATCCCTGCTCACGCTGATGGCGCACCTGCGCGGCAAAACCGGGTGCATCGTGGAGGTGCGGACGCAGTTCCTTCATCACGGGAAACGCCGCATGCAGGGCTTGATCGTCGTGTTCGATATGCGTGATGTCCACGGCTGCACTCACTCGGGCATCTTGCGGAACGCGATCGCGAAGCGGTTCCAGCTGTTGATCGACGTGACCAGCAAGGTCAGTTCAACCAGTTCGGCGTCGGTGAAGTGGGGGCGCACCTCTTCCCAGACGCTGTCGGGAACGTGATGCTGCGAAACCAGCGTCAACGATTCCGTCCAGGCCAATGCCGCACGTTCGCGATCGCTGAAGAACGGCGTCTCGCGCCATGCGGAAACGGTTGCCAGGCGGCGCTCGTTTTCGCCGGCCCGGCGGGCGTCGGTCACATGCATGTCCAGGCAGAACGCGCAGCCGTTGATCTGCGAGGCACGCAGCCGCACCATTTCCTTGAGCAGAATATCGAGGGTGCCTTTGTCGATCTGCGCTTCAACGCCACGCATCGCGCGGATCGCTTCTTTGTTGGCAGTGTAGAAATCCAGTCGTTGTTGCATGGCCAAGCTCCTGAGGGTCGATGTTTGAGGGACGCCGGTCAGCGCCAATCGCTGTGAATTGCGTCTCCCTGGCAGGTAGTATGCGAATATCATGGCTACCTTAGAAGAGCCAAGAAATGCCAAAACGACTAGTCCAAGATCTGGGTCGTCCTTTTGAGGTGGATCTGGATCGCGCCACGCCGCTACCCATGTATCTGCAGATCTGCAGGCGGTTCAAGACGGCGATCGAACAGGGCCATCTCAAACCGGGCGATCGCGTGCCGAGTGCGCGCGCGTTGGCGGCCGAACTCAGCGTGGCGCGGGGCACCGTCGACATGGCCTATCGGATCCTGGCCGATGAAGGGTATGTGCAGGTGAGGGGGGCGGCCGGCACGGTGATCTCGCCCACGCTGCCTGTGCGCGCGGCCACCGGTGAGGCACCCTTGGTGGATCCCGCCACGCACCCTACGCATATCGACCATGACGGCAACCTGCCCAAGCCGCTGCAGATGGGATTGCCTGCCCTGGACGCATTCCCGCGCAAGGTCTGGAATCGTCTCGTGGGACACCGGCTGCGCAGTGGGGACGTGTCGCGGCTTGCCTATCCCCATCCCGCAGGCTTCGGCCCGTTGCGCGAGCGTATCGCCGCCTACCTGGGCGTATCGCGCGGTGTGCGCTGTGTGCCCGAGCAGGTGTTCATCACGACCGGGCTGCGCGCGAGCCTGGAGCTTGCGTTGAGCAGCCTGTCCACGGCAGGCGATGCATTCTGGTTTGAAGACCCCGGCTACATTCTCGCGCGGCCTTTTCTGCTGAACACCGGGCTCGAGATCGTTCCGGTCCCCGTGGATCGGCAGGGGTTGCAGGTGAACGAGGGCATACGCCTGGCGCCCCATGCGCGCTTTGCCATGGTGACGCCGTCGCATCAAAGTCCGTTGGGTGTGACCTTGTCGCTCGAGCGCCGCATGGCGCTGCTCGACTGGGCGAGCCGTGCCGGCAGTTGGATCATCGAGGATGACTACGACAGCGAATTCCGATACCAGGGGCGTCCCTTGCCTGCGCTCAAAAGCCTGGATCGCCACGACCGTGTCATTTACAGCGGTACGTTCAGCAAGGTGATGTTTCCGGGTTTGCGACTTGCCTATGTGGTGGCGCCGTTGAGCCTGGTGGACCGTTTCGAGGCGGTGGCCTTCAACCTGAATGCAGGGTGCCCCTTTCTGTTTCAGGCGGGCGTGGCGGACTTCATGGCAGAAGGCCACTTCTCGCGGCATCTGAAGAAGATGCGGGTGCTGTACGCCGAGCGGCGTGCCGTCACGCAACGGGTATTCAACCAGCTTCTCGCCGAAACCCTACGGATCGATCTGCTGCCCGGCGGGCTGCATGTGCTTGCAAACATGCCCGATGCGGTGGACGACGCTGCGCTGGCCACGCATGTGCGTGCAGCGGGCCTGGCCGCCAATCCGCTATCGCCCTGGTATATGGCCGCGCCGCCGAAGAAAGGCTTGCTGCTGGGATTTGCCAATATCGTGGATGAGGACGATGCGACCCGCGTGGCACGCCGATTACGTCAGGCGCTTTCGGTGGGTGCGGACGTCCCTGTGTCTAGCGCGCCGCGCCGGGGCTCGCGTTCATGAAGAATCGCAGCATTTCGCGGCTGGCGTCGGGTCCCGCGGCATCGGTGTAAGACCCCGCCGCATCGCCGCCGGACCACGCATGCCGCGCGCCGTGTACCACCCAGTATTCTGCGATTACCGTGCCATCGCCGGCACGCTTCACGGTACGGGTGGCACCGCGGCCGCCGGCTTGCGCCGCGCCGATCTCTTCGATCTGATTGGCTGCGTTGGGATCCGCGCAGGCCGCGAAGGCACGCTCACCGTTGACGGGATGCACGGTTGAATCGGCATCGCCATGAAAGACGATCGTGCGCACGGCGCAGGTGGACGCGGCTTGACCGCCGCCACCCACCCCATTCATGGCCATCATCGCCGACGGCAGATCGGTGGCGGCACCCGCCGCCAGACCCGAATGCACGCCGACGGCGGCATACAGATCCGGATAGGCGCGGCCCATGATGGCGGCCATCGCGCCGCCTGCCGACAGGCCCGCCACGAAAACGCGCCTGGGATCGATCGCATGCCTGGCCATCGTGTCTCGAGTTGCACCTGCAATCATTGCGGGCTCGCCACGATCGCGAACCTGATGATTGTGCTTGAACCAGTTCCAGCAGCGCTGTGGGTTGGCCTGCTGCGATTGCGCGGGGTAGAGCACCGCAAAGCCTTGCTCCTGGGCCAGGCGATTCATCGCGGTGCCGGCCGCGAAGTCGTCGGGGTTTTGCGTGCAGCCATGCAGCATGACCACGAGCGGCATCGGCGCCTGCGTGGTACGCGCAGGGATGAAGAGCTTGTAATCCATCTGACCGGCTGCACCGCTATAGCGTTGCACTTCGAACGTCGGCGATTCGGAGGATCTGGCTTGCGGCGCCGGCGTGTCGCGCACGATGGGTGCCGCCGGGTCAGCGTGTGTGGCCTGCGAGGCTTGCGCCATATGAACCGGGCGCTTCGGTTCGCGGATTTCCCGCACGTCGACGTCGATGATGTCGGCCGCGGCAACCCTCTGCTGGCGCGCGGGCGCGGTTTCGCGTGCCGATGATGCATCGGCCGGACGGGCGTCGGTAGCGGGTGGCGCAGCGGGACGCGCCCTGGGCGGCGCGATCGGTGCCGGCATCATTGCGCGCTGGATCGCGGCGGTGGCGGCGTGCAGATCGCCCGCCCGCGTGTGGCGGGTAGCCTCGTCCATCAGGTACTGAAAGTCGCTGGGCATGAGGGGTCTCGATGGTCGGTAGGTCAAGTCAACGGATGCGCTGCTTGAGGGCGGTCTTGACGGCGGGGCTCGCGTGAAGCGCGCCCAGTACGGTCAAGGACTCGATGGTGGCCAGGGCAAGGGCCGGGGTGACGTCGTTTGCGATCGACGCCAGTCCCAACACGCGGATCTGGAGCATTTCGCCGGCGGCCTCGACGGCTTGAAGATCGGCGGCGGTGTAGTGCTGGATGCCGAGCACGAGCGTTTTGCGCGCCACCGCCTGCCGCACGGCATCGTTGTGCACCGATAGCTGATTGCGGATCGCGGTGCGGATCAGATCGGTGCGATTGGCATAAAAGCCCTCCTGCACGAGCAGGTCGATCTGACCCAGATCAACACAACCGACGTTGACGGTGATTTTTTCATCGGCCGGTTTGGCAGCCGTGGCAAGGGTGTGGCTACGAGGAGGCATAAGGCATCATACCATCCAAGTGGATGGTATATGGAATCTTTGCGCATTCACTACAATCGGAGCCGCAGCGAACATCGGGCGGCAGTGCGCCCCGGGGCCGGATGGGCCGCGTTCTGTGTTCGCCGGGTGCACGACAGGCCTTTAAATTGGACTGGCGCGCGCGTGGCAAGAATCGCTTTCCGACAGCCGAACCTCGATACCGCTACACCCATGTTCACCGACAGCACCACCCCGCGTGCCGCAGCGACGCGCCTCTTCATGGCCGCCATCGCGTTGTACAGCTTGATCGTCTGGCCCATCATCCGCGCCGATCGTTTTTATATCGATGATCTCGGGCGTTCACTTTCGGGCTATCTTGGGTGGGCCCGCGATGGCAGGCCGCTGGCCAATGTGCTGATGGAGTCGCTCAGCCTGGGTTATCCCCTCACTGACATCGCTCCGATTCCGCAGGTGCTGTGCTTGCTGTTGCTGGCCTACGTGGCCGTGATGATCGGGCGGCGTTTTTCGCTCGATGGATTGTGGCGGGCTCCGCTGGTGGCGTTGCCCATCGCGGCCAATCCGTTTTATCTCGAAAACCTGTCGTACAAGTTCGACTCGGTCACCATGACGGCGGCCGTGGTGTTTGCTGTGGCTGCAGCGGTGGCCATCCCGACGCGTGGATGGCGACTGGCACTGGGTGCTCTGGCGCTGATCGCAAGCCTTTGCCTTTATCAGGCGGCGATCGATATCTTCCTGATCTTCGCACTGGTCGAAGCGATATGGGGCATGAAGACGTTCGAGCTGCCCGGCCGATTGCTCAAGCGCTTGCTGGGGCGGGGCGTGCAAGCGGTGGCGGCATTGGCGATCTACCAGAAGATCGCCGCCATGACGGTGCAGGGCGACTACGCCAGCAGTCATGCGGGCATGGTTTCACTTGCCGATGCGCCTGCCGCGATCTTGCTGAATTTGCAGCATTACTGGGAATTCGTGCTCGGTACGATCACGTCGATATGGGGGACCTTGCTGCTCATCACGATCGCGCTGGGCTTGCTCGCTTCAGTGGCGATCGCCGTGCGCTATCTTCGTGCGCAGTGGTCGTCGATGTCTGCAGGCACGCGAGTGGCCTGCGTCGTGGCAGCCGTCCTGTTGCCGCTTGCGTTGGTTGTGGCGCCCTGGGGGCCGCTGTTGTTGCTCAAAGCCCCTGTGTTTGCGCCGCGCGTAATGTTGGGATTCGGTGCCCTGGTTTCCGCCTCGTTGCTGCTGTTGCTGGGCCTGCTGATGCTGGTCAACGCATCGCGGCGCTGGCAGATCGCCATGCTGGCCATTCCGGCTTACGGATTGATCCTGTTGGCGGTGGCGTACGGCAATTCGCTGACGCTACAGAAGGACTATGAAGCGCGTGTGGCCGAAAGCCTGAGCGACGATCTGGCCGAGATGGAAGCGGCACGCGGCATCACGCAATATACGCTGCGTGGCAATGTGGGCCGCCCGCCGGTACTTGAGCACAACATCAGAAAGTTCGCGCTGCTGCGAGCATTGGTGCCCATTCATCTCACCGAGGCATGGGGGTGGGCTGGCGTGCTGCTCAAGCACTACGGCGTCGATCTGCCGTACGTGGTGCCGCCCTACGAGGCGGCATTGACGGTGGACTTTTGCGCCTTGCCCCGCACCATCGTGCGACGCAACTACCAGATCGCACAGGTGGGCACGACGGCGGTGGTGATCTTCAGGCGATCGGACTGCTCGCGTCTCGTTAAAGCCGCATCGCCGCGCTAAGGTTTGCGTGCCGCAGCCGCAGCGCGATCGCCGCTGCCGGCCTTGCGCTTCACCCGTCGCACGCCGATCACGATGCCTGTGGCGCTCAACGCCAGACCGCCCAGGCTCAGCACGATCATCACGATGTCCCAGAGCGGGCGCCGGGTGATCAACGGCAGCCAGTCCCAGCTGTGCAGCATCGCAAAAAGCCAGCGGCCAACCCGTTTGGGGGCGTCGGTGTGCTGCACGATCCGGCCGGTGTGCGGATCCACATAGACCCAGGTCGCCTGCGCGTCGTCGAACACCACGCGCCAGATCGGCAAGGGTTTTTCCACATGGCCGAGCATGGCGTGTTCTTCCCGCGCGTAGTAGTAGGTGTCGTAGTTCTGCAGGATCTCGATGGTCTGGATGTGCGCGTCTGATCGCAGACGCGCCGCTGCCGTGCGGAGTGCGGCCGCGTCGATCGCAGCAGGCATGCCGCTCACGCCGTCGAAGACGGCGGGGCGTGCCCCCACGGCCTGCGCGAGCACGATCGGCCTGCCCGCGGCCACTGTCCAGGTCAGCTCCTTGACCGGCGCAGCCGCCGCATTGCGCATGCGATCCAGCGCGGCGAGCGTAATCAGGGATGGGGCGTGATCAAGTCGGGCGTCTCGATACGCCGTCACGTCGAGAGGCGGCGCCGCGCTACTGAACACCTTCCACGGATTCATCGACATCAGCCCGCTGAAGATCCACGTGAGCGTGATCGCGGCGAAGGCCAGTCCCGCGATGTGATGCCAGTGCATGAACGGTTCGCGATAAGGTGACCGGCTGCCGCTTGCATAGGGGCGCGCAAAGCGCCAGCGCAGGATGCCCACGATGCTGCCGGTGATCGTGAGCACCACGCCCGCCACCGAAAGCCACACCACGATCTGATGCCAATAGCCATCGAACAGGTTGCCGCGAAACGGATACAGCCAATGTATCCACGCGCCGACGTAATTCCAGCCGCGTTCGGTGCGCGTGGCATCGAGCACCACCTCGCCGGTGAGGGACGACACGTAAAGTCGTGTTCGAGCAGGGTCGTGCATGTCGATGCGATGCAGGGGGCGATGGCTATCCAGCGCGCCCGAATGCGCGAACACATCCTCGATGACGGTGCCGGCGTAATCGCCGGTGTAGCGGCCGGCAAAGAACGCCTGCGCGGTGGCGAGCGCCACCTCGGCATCTGCGGCTGGGGCGCGTTGCCCTGTCATCGCATCGATCGCCACGCCAGGACCGCGGGCCGGCTTGACCCGATACGTGGGCACACCGGCGCGCGACGCCGCGAGGCTGATCTCCTGCGGATCGGCAAGCCCCGCGGCGCGCAGGGCCTGCACCGGATCGATGGCGACGCGTGCCGTGTTCAACGCAGGCAGGGCGCCCAGCCGTTCCGGCGGCGTGAGCTTCGGGTAGCCCACATACATCATCACCACGCCCGAGAAAAACCACATTGCAAAGAACGCGCACAGCCCCACACCGGCCCAGCGGTGGGTGAGATAAAGCCAGCGCTTCGCCCGGATACTCATCAGAAGCGCGCCTGCAACGAGAGCTCGATCGAGCGCGGCGCGCCAAGGTAGTACATCGGCGTGCCAGTCACACTCGAGGCATACACCTTGTCGGTCAGGTTGCGCACGCGTGCGGTCACGGTGAAGTTGCGATCGATGCGATGCGAGAGCGCGGCATCCAGCGTGACGTACGACGGCGCCCAAACGGTGTTGGCCGCATTGGCGTACGTCTTGCCCACATAACGCGCGCCCAGGCCGGCCCGCCAGTCAGGCAGAAACGCATAATCGGCCCAGAGGTTGGCGACCTGGCGCGGCGTGCCGGTGGGCACCTTGCCGTTACGCGAAACGGCCACACCGCCCACATTCTGCGAGAAGTCGTCGTACTGCGGATCGATGAAGGCGACGTTGCCCTGTATCGACACCTGGCGTGTGACCTGGAAGCCGCCGGCCAGTTCGATGCCGCGGGCCGATTGTTCACCCACAGGGACGCTAATGGTGGGATTGAGCGGATCCGGCGTCGACAGATTCTTGCGCTTGATCTCGTACACCGCGATCGTCGCCGTGCCGCGGTTATCCCAGAAGTCGAACTTGGCGCCCACTTCCGCCTGCTTGCCGGTCGTCAGCTTGTCGTTGTTCAACACGTCGGCAAAGGACGCGGTGGACAGGATGCCGGACGGGGGGTCGGCCGCCGTGGCGTATTGCGCATAGAGTGTGGCCCCCGGATTGACTACCCAGTTCACACCCAGGCGGCCGGTCAGCGGTGAATACTCGCGCGATGCGTTGGCGGGTGACGTGGCGGTCACCGCACGCCGATTTGTGAGATCAAGATCGATGAAGTCTTTGCGCAAAGCCGACACGATCGACACGCCCGGCAGCACCTCGGTGCGATTCTCTGCCGTCAGCGCAAACGTCGTCACTTTGTTATCCCGGTCGGGCACAAAGCCCGGCTGGATACCCGGAATGCTGTAGAAGCCGCGATTGCTGAAATCGTAAGGATTGACGGTATCGAGCGTGGACGACAAGCTGGTGGGGTAACGCGTTTGCTTGTTGACGCTTACGTCCGCACCGACGGACCAATCGCTTTTCAAGCTGCCCAGCATCCCGCGATACAGGCCTTCCACGCGATTGCCGATCAGTTGCTGTTTGTGCCGCTGCAATAGCGGGCTGGAGCGCAGTACGCCGCTGTTGGCGGCGTTGAAGCGATACACCTCCAGGTTCTGGAAGTCGCGTTGCGCCTCGTAGTAGTACAGGGTGTTCTTGACGCTCAGCTTGTCGTTGGGTTGCCATTCGGTAATCGAGCGGGCCCAGATGACCGACTGCGCATACAGGCCGTCGTCGACGTTGTAGTTCTTGAAGCGCGTACCCGAAAGGATTTCGCCTTCCCCTTCGACCACACCGCTGGCGTTGACCTTCAGCGGCGTGCCCCAGTAGGGACGATGCACTTTCTCACGCTGATACTCGAACGCCAGCGTATGCGTGACGTTGGACCCCAGGTCGGACAGCAGCGAGGCGGCAACCTGCTCGGCGCGCGAGCGATTGCCGTCGACGTATCCGTCGCTGCGTGTGGTATTGGCGTCGATGCGGAAATAGTTGCCGCGCCCGCCCGGCTCGCCGGTGAGCTGGCGGTTCAGGCCAACGGAAAACTGGCGGGTATTGAACGATCCCAGCCGCACCTGACCTTCGGTGAACGTGTCGCGCTGGGCCGTCTTCGTCACATAGTTGATGGCGCCGCCCACTGCACCTGCACCGAACAGGAAGGTGGACGGCCCGCCGATCGCCTCGACGCGGTCGTAGATCCAGCTATCCACGGGGCGCGCGGCGACCGCGTCGTACTGTACTGAAATGCCGTTGAACAACTGACTGATTTGCGTACCGCTGAAACCGCGATAGCTCACCGACCCTGCGGAGCCCGGGGGCGACGCATTGTCGACGCCAGGAATGCCGCGCGCGATCTCCTGCGTATTGAGCGCGCCGCGGGCCTCGATCTGCTCGCGCGTGATGACGGTGACGGATGCCGGCGTTTCCCGGATCGTCAGCCCCAGGCGGCTGCCGGTGCTGTCGACGGCATCGAGATCGATGGGGCCGTTGGGTTCGGGGTTGCCACGGACGGTGACGGGGGCAAGTTGCGGCACAGGTTGATTGGTCGCTGCGGACGATTGGGCGAATGCGGGTGAGGCGACGCACAGGCCGACAGCGCAGAGCGCCAACGGAAGGGGGGATAAAGAGGTCATGTTGGATACACGATTCGCGACGACCCCGCGCAATGAAGCGGCGGAGTGGTCAGCCATGCGCATCGGAAGCAGCGCACGGCATTGATACCGGAGAGCGGCGGCGAGCGCCGTCAGTGAAAAATGCGACAGGGGCGCCGGTCTGCGGACGGTGTGGTTCACCAGCCCGCGATGGCGGCGTCTTACGCGCGCAGCGGTGGTGCGCGTGCGAGCGCAGGCGTCCAGGCATGTAGCCGGGCGGGCGCTTGGTAGAACAGCGGCGGGTAGTCGAACCGTGCCACAGTGGGGGCGGCAACCATCAGCGCAGGCGGCGCAAGCGCAACATCAGCGTGGGTATGCCGGCAAAACGGGCAATGCTGACCCTGATGTGCGTCCGAACCCTTGGAGTGATCGCTGGCCGGCACGTCGATCTCAATGACGCCAGCGCCAGCATGCGAACAAAGTTCGACCAACACGCGCGCCGTACTGGATGCAGCCGGCACCAACTGGGCAAATGACGGCGCAAGCAACCCCCACAAGAGCGCCAGCAAAGCGATCCCGATCGAGGGTTTGGAGAGTATGGCGTGCCGTGTCATCGGCGGCGAGTATATCGTTTCAAATCGACTGTAGCCATTCGGGTTTGCATATAATCCTCCGCTATGCATGCCGCCCGACGCCCTCGTTTTGCTCTGTGGATCGCCTTTGCGGCGATCCTTTGGGCGTCGATCGTGCCGTCGTTTGCCCAGGTGCTGATGCAGCCTTCGCCGGCCAAAACAATTTTTGTCGACCTATGCGTGGCGTCCGGTCACACCCAGGTGGCCGTGCAGGTTCCCGGCGACGATGAGTCGCAGGCGCATCGCGAAATCGGAATGCATTGCCCATTCTGTCGCGCGCACGATGCCTACGTGGGGGTGCTGCCTGCACCGCTGGCCGCCGTGCAGGTGCCCACGTTGGTCACGCCGGCGTTTCCGCCGCTGTTCTATCTCGCCCACACCACGCTGTTTGCGTGGACCGTGGCGCATCCGCGCGGGCCACCCGCCCTCGGTTGATCTGTCGCGACGCGGCCCTCCGGGGCGGCGTCGCCTCCAACGTCGACAGTCATGCGCATGCGATGCGCCTGACTGTCGTGATCAACGTTCGATCGCCTTTGATGTACGGTTCATTGTCATGATGGCAAGGCCGGCAGGCGCATCGTTACCCGGAATTTGCCATGTCCCGCCCCGTCATTTCGCTGCGAGCCTGCGTGCTCGTCGGTACTGCTTGCGTCACCGTCCCGGCTTTTGCCGCCGATGTTCCCACCCTTGAATCGATTGCAGTCAGTGCGACCGCCGGCCCAGCGCTCGACCAGCCCGCTGCCACTGGAACGCTGCTCGGTCTGACCCCGATGGAGACGCCGGCCAGCATCGAGATCATCTCCCGTGAACAGCTCACTCAGCGGGGCGACGTGAGCGTGACCGATGCCGTCGCGCGCGCCGCCGGCATCAGTGCATTCGGTCATCCGGGCAACGGCAATTCGTCGCTGGCCTCGCGCGGCTTTACGGGGTCCACGTCTGTCACGCAGCTTTACGATGGGGTGCGCCAGTATGGCGGGGTGGGACAAACCTTCCCCTTCGATACGTGGTCGGTCGATCGCATCGAAGTGCTGCGTGGTCCTGCCTCGGTGCTGTACGGCGATGGTGCGATCGGGGGCGTGGTGAATGTGGTGCCCAAGAAGCCCACTCGCGGCCCGATTCAGAACGAGATCCAGACCACGATCGGTACGCGCGACACCTATCGACTGGGATTGGGCAGCGGCGGTGCACTGGACGATCACTGGTCGTATCGACTCGACTTGAGCGGCAATCACAGTGACGCCGGCATGGATCTCGGGCGCTCGCGCGACGCCACGCTGTCGCTCGCGTTGCGTTACGACGTCAATCCCAACCTGAACTTCACGCTCAGCCATGCGCAAGGGTTTCAGGAACCCACGCGCTACTTCGGTACGCCGCTGATCGACGGCAAGCTCGACTATGGCTTGCGCGACAAGAACTACAACGTGAACGATGCATCGATCGTCTGGCGCGATCGGCGCACCGAGCTTGCTGCCCAATGGACGCCTAATGCTCGCACCACGGTGCGCAGTCGCGTGTACACGATCGGCAGCAATCGCGATTGGCGCAATGCCGAGTATGCGACGTATCAACCTGCCACGGGTTTGATCGAGCAAAGCGCCTACACCGATATTCAGCACGATCAGACCCAGTACGGCATGGTAACGGACGCGGCGTACGAAGGCTCGCTCTTTGGTATGGCAAATCGCGTCGCGGTCGGTGTCGAAGCGAATCGCAGCCGCTTTCAGCACACGAATAATTCCCCGTATTCCGGATCGTCCCTGGTCGACCCCTACGTGTTCGAGCGCGGCGAATTCATCAATGTGGCCGGTACCCGACCGAAGTATCGCAACACGTCGTCGCAGTACGCCGTGTTTACTGAAGATCGCCTGGCGTTGACCGATCGATGGTCCGTTATTGGTGGTTTGCGTTACGACCACTCCGAAGTCAAGCGACGCGATCTGTTGACCGATACGCGCGTGCTCGATCGCACCTATTCCGATATCGGCTGGCGCGTGGGTACCGTATTCGACGTGCTGCCCACCCTTGCCGTTTATGCGCAGTATGCGGTGGCCAGCGATCCAGTTGGCGGTCTTTTGATGATTACCCCTGCCAATGGCGAGTTCGATCTCGCCCGGGGCGAGCAGGTGGAAGTGGGCGTCAAGCAAACATTTTGGGAAGGCGATGGCGAACTGACCGTAGCGGCGTATCGCATCGGCAAGCGCGATCTGGTCGCGCGCGACGCCATTGATCCCACACGCAGCGTACAGGTGGGCAAGCAATCGTCGCGTGGTATCGAAGCCACGTTAGGGTTGAAGCTCGCACGCAATTGGCGTCTGGATGCCAATGTGGCAGTGCTGAATGCCGAGTACGACGACTTCAATGAGAACGTGGGTGGACAGGCTGTGTCGCGCGCCGGGAATGTGCCCACCGATGTACCGGAACGTTTGGCCAACGCCTGGCTGAGCTGGAAGTTTGCGCCGCAATGGACGGCCAGCGCCGGCATGCGTTACGTGGGCAAGCGCTACGGGGATCGCGCCAACACGCTCGAGATGGCGGGCTACACGACCACCAACTTAGCCTTGATGTGGCAGCCGCGCACCGACACCACGTTGACTTTGCGCGCGTTCAATGTGTTCGACAAGCAGTATGCGCAAACGGCCTACTACAACACCTCGCAGTGGTTCATCGGCGAGGGGCGTCGCGTGGAGCTGACGGCGCTCTATCGCTTTTAAGGTTGTCGAGAGGAGAGGGGTTTAAATGAATAAGAAACTGAAGGCTTGTTCCACAGTGGGTGCGATACTGTTTTCGACAGGTACCGCGATGGCGCAGGTTACGCTGCCCACCATCACAGTGACGGGCGATACGTCGCCGGCGTCGCTGACCGTGCCGGACACGGAAGAAGCACAAGCGGCGATCAACCGCACGCCTGGAGGCGTCGAGGTTGTACCGGATACGGCGTTCAAGAACGGGCCGGCGCAAAACGTCAGGGACATGCTGGTCTGGGTTCCCGGCGTGTATACACAACCTCGCTTCGGCGACGATGCGCGCATTTCGATACGGGGTTCCGGAATCTCCCGCAATTACGGCAATCGCGGGTTGAACATGTATGTCGACGGCATTCCGCTGAACACGTCCGATGGGCTCGTTGACAACTTCGATATCGATCCCACTGCATATCGATACGTCGAGGTATACAAGGGCGCCAATGCCTTGCGTTACGGCGGCAATTCGTTGGGTGGCGCCATCAATTACGTCACGCCCACAGGCCGCGACGCCGCGCCGTTTGAGGCGCGTGTGGATGTGGGCAGCTTCGGCTTTCTGCGGTCGCAGGCCAGCACGGGTGGCGTAAACGATCGTGTCGACTATTTCTTCAGCGCGTCGGCCCAGCGGTTCGATGGCTACCGCGATCACAGCGACGCTAATCAACAGCGGTTCTCGAGCAATGTCGGGATTCGATTGTCGCCAGACGTTGAAACGCGGTTTTATTTAAGCGCCAATCGTACACGCCAGCGCTTGCCGGGTGAAGTCACCAAACAGGACGCGCTCGATCATCCCCGTCGCGCCGAGGCCGAGTTCGAGCTCCTCGATCAGCGCCGTGACATCGACTCACTGAGAGTGGCGAACAAGACCACCCTGCGCTTCGGAAACACAACGGTAGATGTCGGTGTGTTTGGCGTGCATCGCCACGTGATGCACCCTATTTACCAGTGGCTTGATTACAAGGTGAACGACTATGGCGGCTTCCTGCGCGCCGAGCATGATGGGAGAATCGGTGGCTTCCGAAATCAACTCACCACGGGTATCAACCTGCACAAGGGCGGAATCGACACAGATCAGTACATCAACTTGCCCGGTGCACAAAAAGGCGCCCTGGCCACGGCCATGTACGACAAATCGACCAACTTGTCGGCCTATGCTGAAAACGCATTCTTCGTTACGCCCGATGTTGCCCTGATCGCGGGTGGGCACTTTCAACACTCGATAAGGGACCGCGAGGATCGCTTTCTTTCGGACGGCGATCAATCCGGCCGGCGCACCTATGACATTTTCAGCCCAAAGCTGGGCGTTCTGTGGGATATCACGCCCACGTGGCAAGCCTTTGCGAATGTGTCGCGGAGTGCGGAGGTGCCGACGTTCGATGCCAACTCGTTCGCCGCGCCGGGCAGCTCGGACCTGAAGGCGCAACGCGCCACGACCTACGAGATCGGCACGCGTGGCCGCGAACAGGATTTTCGCTGGGATGTGTCGCTTTATCGAGCGCGCGTAAAAAACGAACTGCAATGCTTGACCACAGCACCGTGGAGTCCATGCAGTGTCGTCAATGCTGACCGTACTCGCCATCAAGGTATCGAGGCAGGTTTTGGCGCCGTGGTGGCTAAATCTGCTTTGGCTGAAGGGGATCGCATCTGGTTCAACGCGGCTTACACCTACAGCGATTTCAAATTCGATCGTGACGCGCGCTACGGAGACAATCGTCTACCAGGCGTCCCTGAACATTATCTTCGCGCCGAAGTGCTTTACAAACACCCGGCCGGGTTCTACGCCGGTCCTAACGTGGAATGGATGCCGGACGCGTACTTCGCCGACAACGACAATCGCGAGACTGTCGACCCATACGCGCTATTCAACTTTAAAGTCGGCTACAGCACGGAAAGGGCCGGTTGGTCGGGGTATCTGGAGGGGCGCAACCTATTCGACAAGCGCTACATCTCGAACGTCGCGGTCGCCGGCACGGCTACGGCAATGTCGGCCCTGTATCACCCAGGAACGGGGCGCTCTGTGTACGGCGGCGTTCAGTACCGGTGGTAGCATCACATGCGTCACCCTGAGTCGATTTACATTGACCTATGATGCAATGCAGTGTGCCTCACGTTCAATCCGCTGACGAGGTCAACGTTGAAGATCCATCAGCTCCGCGCTTTTTTGGCCGTGTTCGATCATCGCAGCGTCAGGGGAGCAGCGCGTGCCTTGAACCTGACGCAGCCCGCCGTGACGCAGGCGACGAGAGAGCTCGAGACCTTCGTCGGTGTACAGCTCTTTCATCGCGGCAGCGCCGGCGTGGTGCCTACGATTTTCGGTGAGGCGCTTGAAAAGCGGGCAAGGGTGATTTGCTTCGACATCGAGCGTGCGGGCAATGAGCTGGATCAGATTCGCGATGGTGCCAAGGGCGTGGTGTCCATCGCGATCTCGACGGCGGCAGCACTGGATGTGTTGCCCCCGGCTTTTACGCATTTCAGAAAACGTTATCCGCACGTCGAGTTGAAGTTGAATGAAGCATCGATCCCTTCTTCGTTGCCAAAACTGATGCGTGGCGAGATCGAGTTCATCGTGTCGCAGGTACTGCCCGGCAGCTTGCCCGACTGGGACGTGCGCGTGCTTTACGAGACTTCGATGATTGCGGCCGTTCGTGCCGGACATCCCATGCTCGAGTTCTTCGACGAACACCAATGGCCTGCAACCGAGTGGCTATTGCCGTACGACAACGAAACCGGGCCGGCATTGTTCAAACAACTCTTTTCGCGCTGTACGCTCAATCCTCCCGAGCAGATCGTGACATGCACATCGACCGCAATGGGTTTGCGACTGGTAGGCAATTCCGACCTGATCGGCGTCTTCGTGAAGACAATGGTGGCGAGCGAATTTCCTCATTACGGACTGGTCGAACTCCCGCTTGCCCAGCCGCTTGCCCCATTGGAAGTTTGCGTCGTCACCCGGAAACACGTCGTTCTCACACCGGCCGCACAGAACTTTCTCGATTGCCTGCAGTTCTACGCGCACCGCCTGCAGCAGTGAGAGGCACGGCTTATCACCGCCAACATTCGCTTGTCTTTTCCTCTGTCGCTTCGCGGCCTAGCATGAGTCCAGAACGCACTCATTGGGGAAAAGAATGGGCCAGACAATATTGGCGGAGCATCCGCCGCTGGGAAAGCGGCGCGCCATTGCGGCGATCACTGTAGGCAATGCGCTGGAATTCTACGATTTCACGGTTTACGGGTTCATGACAAGCGTCATCGGGCGCATCTTTTTCCCATCTTTAAGTTCGTACGCGCAGATTCTGTTGGCGATCGCCGGATTCGGCGTTGGGTTTTTGGCCAGGCCACTGGGTGGCATTCTGATTGGAAGCTATGCCGATCGGCACGGCCGCAAGAAGGCGATGGGTTTGACGATCGGGTTGATGGCACTGGGGTGCGCCATGATCGCCTTTGCGCCCACGCCTGCGCAGATCGGCGTTTTGGCCCCGGCCGTGATCGTGGCGGCGCGGCTGATTCAGGGCTTCTCAGCTGGCGGCGAAGTGGGTGCCTCCACCACGCTGCTGGTCGAGTATGCGGGACGTCACGATCGGGCGTTCATGGCAAGTTGGCAGGTCGCCAGCCAAGGCTTGGGCGTGATGCTGGGTGCACTCGTCGCCAGCACGCTCATCTCGTATCTGCCGGCGCAGGCGCTGGATAGTTGGGGTTGGCGAGTGCCCTTCGTGTTGGGGATGGTGATCGCACCGGTCGGCATGTATATCCGTCGCCAGTTGCACGAGACGCATGCCGAGGAAGCCCCCACCGCGAACCGGTCTGAGCGGCGGGCCAAAGTGCGCATCCTGTTTGCAGAACATTGGCGGGAATTGGTCCAGGCAAGTCTCTTGTTCGTGTCCTGCACGGTCGGTATCTACATCGTCGCTTTTTACCTTCCTACCTTCGCAGCGAGGGAGTTGAAGCTTCCCGTGTATGTGGGCGTATGGGCCGGCGTCGTGTTCGGCGCGATCAATTTCATCGTCGCACCTCTCTCAGGTCGCCTTGCCGATCGTTGGGGCAGAAAGCCGATGATTTTCTGGTCTCGAGTGGCGCTCCTGGTCTTTCTGTTTCCCGCTTTTGCCGAGTTGCTGGCCGACCCGTCACCCTGGAAGTTGTACGGGTTGGTGACCGTGCTCAGCATTTTCCTGACCTCTCAATTTCCGGCATTGCTGGTGATGCTGACCGAAATCTTTCCGCGTCACGTTCGGGCAACGGGACTATCGGTGGTGTATAGCACCGTGGTAGCTGTTTTCAGTGGATTTTCGCCCTTCGTGCTGACGTGGCTGGTCCACGAAACGGGGAATACGCTGGCGCCAGCCTGGTATTTCCTGGCGATCACCTCGATCTCGTCCATCGTGCTGTTCTGGATCAAGGACCGCACTGGAGAACATCTGGACGACTCGGAAAAGCGCGACAGCAATCCCAATTCACCCAGCGACACGCCTTTCAGGAGCGCCTGATGTCAGAAGTCGATATTCCAAGTTGCTTTTCGGCGAGCTATCGGGAAGCGAGAGAAAAGTTTCTGCTCGCGAGCCAGAACCGCAACCTGAACCACACCGAGCATGTCTTGCCGGCGCGGGCTGGGCTGCATGGCGAGACGTTGGCGACCGACATCGTCTGGATCGGTTCCGAGAACGCCAGGCGATTGCTGATCGTGAGCTCCGGCATACATGGGGTCGAAGGTTTTTGCGGTTCGGGGTGCCAGATTGCGCTATTGAACGACGACGCGATACTTGCGCGTGCCAGCCAGTTGGATGTGGCCATTGCGGTGGTCCACGCGGTAAACCCGCACGGGTTCTCATATGGCCGTCGGGTGAATGAAGACAACGTTGACCTCAATCGAAACTTTCTGCCGTTCGATGGCACTCTTCCCGCAAACGACGCGTATCGCGCGCTTGCGGACCTGCTGCTGCCGCCGACCTGGCCCGCGGACAGCACGCACGCTGCCCGACTATCTGGGCGGATCGCCGAGATTGGCGAAGACACTTACGGTCAAAGTCTTTTCCGTGGACAGTATGACGTGCCCGACGGACTTTTCTTCGGCGGGACGTCCGCCACATGGTCCAACGCGGTCATCCGCCATTTTCTGCAGACCCGTGCCAGGTCTGCCCAACAGATTGCCTGGATCGACCTGCATACGGGCCTGGGTCCAAGAGGCAACTGCGAGAAGGTGTTCATCGGCCGCGCGGCCGAGTTTCCCGTGGCGAGCGCGTGGTGGGGTGCCGACGTGATTTCTCCGGTTCGAGATGACTCGGTCATGTTCGAGATCAACGGCCCGATGGTGCGTGCGTTGGGTGAAGAATGCCCCCAGGCCCAACAGGCGACGATCGCACTCGAGTTCGGTACCGTGCCGCTGATGCGCATGCTCGAGGCGATTCGCGCGGATCATTGGTGTTACCAGAATCGGGAGCCAGAAGATTCGACGTTGCGTCATCGCGTGCGGGATGAACTCAGACGCTGCTTCTTCGTGGCAAGCGACGATTGGTATGGCATGGTGGTCGGCCAATTCAGGACCGCCGTGATCCAGTGCCTGTTGGGGCTGGGTACGCCGTCGTCGCAATAGTGACCTGCGCGAAGGCGTGCGTGGCGCGGTGGTTTTCAATCGCCCCACCGCGCAAAATCAGTGCGCGGTGGGTTGTTCAGCCGTGCCATGAGCACCATGCATGCCGTGCGCGCCCGGTACGCCCGGCATCTCATGCGCACTATGCCCCTCGGTTGTCGTGGCATTCAGCGCACGAGCAGTGGCTTGAACCTGCTGAGTCTCTTTCGCACCGTCGGCTTTCTCGAAGGTGAGGGTTACGGGTATGGCGTCGCCCACCTTGATCTGTTGGGTGAGCCCGATCAACATGATGTGATAGCCGCCCGGTCCCAGTTCGACGGTCTTGTGCGCCGGCAAGGAAACGGCGTCGACCTGTCGCATCCTCATGACATCGTTCTCCCGAGTCATTTCGTGAATTTCGGTCGTCTTGGCGGCAGGTGACTGGGCTCGCAGCAGTTTGCGATCCTGATCCGAGGTCAGCTGCATGAAGATGCCGGTTGCCTGCTGCTGAGGCACCGTCGCGCGAGTCCATGCCTGGTCCACTTGAACTTGCGCCTGCGCAGTCCCATACGCGGCGGCCATCAGCGAGAACAGGGCAGCGAGACGAAAGATGTTTTTTCGATGCATGAAAGGAAACTCCAGTAAGGATAATGAGAGAGGGTTTCAGTATCCCAGCGCGCTGGCTGGGTTGATGCGGCAGGGGACCGACACGCTTCGGTTGCCGCTGAATGTGAAGGTCAGCGGAATCTCCGATCCGATGACCAGTGGTTTGACAGGTTTCTCGAGCATGGCGTGGTAACCGCCGGGTGCGGCCTGCACACTCCCTTTGGCAGGAATGGGCCATCGCTCGACCATGGTCATGTCGGCCATGCCGCCTTTGCGCTCAGTACGATGCAACATGCTGTGCGCGAACGCAGCCGTGTCGATATTGACCAGGTCAATCGGCGTAGCGCTTGAATTGCTCACGGTGAAATAGGCGGCCATCGGCAGGGTGTTGGGCATGAGGCGCACCCAACATTGGCTTACGTTGACCGCAACCGGCGCAGGTGTCGCGGCGGAGACTGGGGTTGTGGACTGTGCCGCGGAGTGTGCGGATTCGTGGGTGTGGGTGGCGTGCAAAGCGCCATCCTCGGCCCGGCTACCGACGCCCGCAGTCATGAAGATTATCGTGGCGGAGACTGTGAGGAGACGGTTCATCGCCCGACCTCCTGGGTGCCATTATTCGCATGAAGGTCCCCGAATGAATGCGGCGACATCGCTGCAAATAAGTGGATATCCTCACGTGCGGCGCTGCTTGACGCCGGTGCCTTGCAGCAGGGGGCCTCGGTCTTAATGGGCACCCAGATGTGTAAGACGGGATCGTGGGCCGGCTGACTCAACTGCCAGGTCGCCCAGCCCAACCAGACACCTGCCAGCACACAAGTCAATGTATTCATGTGCAGGCGATATCGCGCAATGCGTCGTGCAATGGACATGATGTTCTCCTCTCTATCGATGCGGTGTATGGGCACGACCGTCGGCACCCTGCGGCATCGGTGGCTTCTTTTGGATTCTGTTAGAGGGAAACAACCAAGTGGGCGTCGCTGCTGCGAGGAGCGTCTCGAACCGCGATCCGTTCGTGTGGGTACTGGAACGCCATGGCGTCCGCACGGGATGCAGCCTGCCGAAATCGGCACGCGAGCACGCATGAAAAACCTCGGTTATTTCCCAAACGATCGTCGCACCTGCGATCGCCTGTGCGACTGGATAATCAACCGAGATAGGGAGGGGCGCGTGCGCCCAGCGGAGGCCCCAGCGCTGGCAGCGGCGGCAGGCCGGCGCGGTCGTGCGTTGGGCGCGGGTGGGTTGCGGCGTGCAGCGCGACGGGCTGCACGGCCAATAGGGGAAGGTCGAGGGCAACCGGGCTTGACGCGCTGAATGCACAAGCGGCGCTGGAATGATCCGGGCTTGGCGAGGCGGGCGCATGACGGTCGATATCGACAACGGTCGTGGTAACGCCACCGCCGGCGGTACAGAAGGTGATCTCGATCTTGCCTTGCTTGAACGCTTCAGCGTTTGGCATGAAGCCGGTCGGGATCGCAGCACGCAGCAACAACGCAAGCGTGAGCATGCACATGAAGAGGATGTGCATACCCGGTAATGGAGCGAGAAACTTGCGGCGCGTGATTGCCATGGCGGAATGTTAAACCAGAGTCCTTGTCTGAAGCGGAAAAGCTGATCGATCGTCGAAACTCAAAGCGATGACTTACGAGAGCAAACGGCTTCGGGGGAGACTGTGCCGGGCTAAGATGCTGAATTCGTTTTCCCCACATCATGGCCGATATCAAATTCACGCTGAAGTCTTCGTCCCGGAGCGCTCGCGCGGCGCCGACCGTGACGGCGCACGACGTAGCCAGAGTCGCTGGCGTCTCAGCGATTACCGTGTCGCGCGCCCTGAATACACCGCACCAGGTGGCTGCCGAAACGTTGCTGCGCGTACAGGCCGCGATCGCGCAAACTGGCTATGTGCCCAACCTGCTCGCCAAGAGCCTGAACGCCAATACCAGCACGCGCCTGGTGGCCGCCGTGGTGCCCACCATCTCCGGGCCGATCTTCGCGGCCAGCATGCAGGCGTTGACCAAGGCGCTGGCCGCCGAGCGCTATCAACTGATGCTGGGGCAAACCTTTTACGAAGCGGGCCGTGAAGACGATCTGCTCGATGCCATCATCGGGCGTCGTCCCGATGGCATCGTGCTCACCGGTGTCATGCACTCTGTGCTGGGCCGCCGCCGATTGCAGGCGGCCGGTATTCCCGTGGTCGAAACCTGGGACCTCACCGATGACCCCATCGACATGGTGGTGGGTTTTTCGCACGAGAAAGTAGGCGCGGCCGTTTGCGAATTTCTCCACCAGAAAGGTCGCCGCCGTTTTGCCGTGATCGCGGCGCGCGATGTGCGGGCCGAGCGCCGCACGGCGGCGTTTCAGGCGCATGCTCGGTCGCTGGGTCTGCCCGAAGTGCCGGTGGTGTTTGCCGACGCGCCAGGTACGTTGGCCGGTGGGCGCGCATGCTTTTCGACGCTCATGACGCTGCATCCGGATACCGATGCAGTGTTCTGTAGCTCCGATATGCTGGCGCTCGGGGCGATCACCGAAGCGCAGGCCCTAAGCGTGTCGATTCCCGGTCGGATCGCCATGGTCGGATTTGGCGATCTCGATTTCGCGCGGAGCCTGCATCCTGCGCTGTCATCGGTGCGCGTGGACGGCGATGCGATCGGTGGACAGGCTGCGCGCTTCATCATCGACGCGGCGCAAGGTAAACCGATAGCAGAGCGTGTGGTGGACGTCGGATTTTCCGTCGTCGATCGCGACAGCAGCGCGTGTTGATCGAAGCCGCTCACTAAGGGTAATCCACTACAAATCGATAGATGTACGACAACAATGTTAGCGCTAACATGAGTCTCTCAAAAAAACGATATTTGGTAGGAGACACCATGAAATTGCACGCTTTGTTTGCCGTGGCCGCGTTGAGCTTCAGTGCATTGGCGCAGGCCGCCAGCTACCCCGACCGCCCGGTTACGATCGTGGTGCCGTTCCCGCCGGGCGGGTCTACCGACAACATCGCGCGCATCATCGGCGCCAAGCTCACCGAGCGCATGGGCCAGCCGTTCCCGATCGAGAACAAGGCCGGTGCCACCGGCGCCATCGGTGCGGCACAGGTCAAACGCGCCGCACCCGACGGCTACACGCTGCTCGTGTCGTCGCTGGCTGTATTTGTGGTCAACCCGCACCTGCAGAAAAACCTGCAATACGATCCCACCAAGGATTTCGATCTCATCACGGTCGCCGTGCAGGCGCCGAACGTACTGGTTGCCGGACCTGCCGGCACGGCGGCCGACGTGAAGGCACTTCTCGCCGACGCGCGTGCGAAACCCGATTCGCAAACCTTTGCGTCGTCGGGCAGCGGCTCTTCCGATCACCTGACGGCTGAACTTTTCTGGCAGCAAAGCGGCACCAAGGGCGTTCATGTGCCCTACAAGGGCGGCGCGCCCGCCATCTCTGATCTGTTGGGTGGCCAGGTGCAGTATTCGTTTGCCAACATCAATGCCGTGCTGAGCCACATTCAAGCGGGTAAGTTGCGCGCGCTCGCCGTCACGGGCGACAAGCGTTCGCCCTTGCTGCCCAATGTGCCCACCATGACGGAGGCCGGCGTGAAGAACGTGGATGTGTATTCGTGGCAGGCCGTGGCCGCGCCCAAGGGATTGCCGCCCGAGATCCGCAGCCGCTTGAACAAGGAAATCGTTGCTGCAGTCAACGACCCGTCGGTCAAGCCGAAGCTGCTGGAGCAGGGCTTCGAGATCGTGGGTAACTCGCCCGAAGCGTTCGACAAGTTCCAGGCGCAGGAACTGGCACGTTGGAAGACGGTGATCGAGACCGGCAACATCACTGCCAACTGACCTGCCGCCTACCCGCAAACCAACCCATCCGCCGGTCACCGTATCGGCGCGCTCTCAGCCTCCACCGCGCAATTCGTCGTCTCGCCGTACCGCATTCACTTTCCAGACCAGGACCCTCATGACCGCCGTTTCCGTACCCTCAGATTCCGCAGCGCCCGTCGTCGTGGACATGCAAGTCATCCCCGTTGCCGGCCACGACAGCATGCTGCTCAATCTGAGCGGCGCGCACGGTCCGTTCTTCACGCGCAATATCGTCATTCTGAAAGACAGTGCGGGTCACACCGGCGTGGGTGAGGTGCCCGGGGGTGAAGCGATCCGGACCACGCTGGAGCAAGCGCGCGATCTGATCGTCAATCAGTCGATCGGTGCCTACCAACGCCTGCTGCATAGCGTACGGACGCGTTTTGCCGATCGCGATACGGCGGGGCGCGGCAATCAGACCTTCGATCTGCGCACGACCGTGCATGTGGTGACCGCGCTGGAATCGGCGTTGCTCGATCTGCTGGGTCAGCATCTCGGTGTGACGGTGGCCGAACTGCTGGGCGAAGGCCAGCAGCGCGATGCAGTCGAAATGCTGGGCTATCTGTTCTACGTGGGCGACCGCCGCGCGACCGATCTGGCTTACCGCAGCGAAGACGATGCCGATTCGGCGTGGTTCCGTCTGCGCCACGAAAAAGCGCTGACGCCAGACGCGATCGTTGCCTTGGCGCATGCCGCACGCGAGCGTTACGGCTTCAACGACTTCAAGCTCAAGGGCGGCGTGCTGCGAGGCGAGGAAGAGATCGAAGCGATCCACGCCCTGCATGATGCGTTCCCCGATGCCCGCATCACCCTCGATCCCAACGGCGGGTGGTTACTCAAGGACGCGATCCGCCTGTGCAAGGATATGGGCGGCATCATGGCGTATGCCGAAGACCCCTGCGGCGCCGAAGGAGGATATTCCGGCCGCGAAGTGATGGCCGAGTTCCGGCGTGCCACCGGTCTGCCGACGGCCACCAACATGATCGCCACCGATTGGCGCCAGATGGGCCACGCCATCACGCTGCAGTCCGTCGATATCCCGCTGGCCGATCCGCATTTCTGGACGATGCAGGGGTCGGTGCGAGTGGCCCAGATGTGCCACGATTGGGGCCTCACCTGGGGCTCGCATTCGAACAACCATTTCGATATCTCGCTGGCCATGTTCACGCAGGTGGCCGCTGCAGCGCCCGGCAAGATCACGGCGATCGACACGCACTGGATCTGGCAGGACGGCCAACGGCTGACGCGCGATCCCCTGAAAATCGAAGCCGGCATGGTGCAGGTGCCCAAACGCCCCGGCCTCGGCGTGGACATCGACATGGCTCAGGTCGAGCAGGCGCATCGCCTGTATCTCGAACACGGCCTGGGCGCGCGCGACGATGCGGTCGCGATGCAGTACCTCGTGCCCAACTGGACGTTCGACAACAAGCGTCCTTGCCTGGTGCGTTGACCGCCGTCAATGCACGATCTGGCTCAGGAATGCCCGTGTGCGTTCGTGCTGCGGGTGATCGAAGAAGGCATCGGGCGTGTTCGTTTCGATGATGCGGCCGCGCTCCATGAACACCACGCGATCCGCCACGCGCCGCGCAAAGCCCATCTCATGCGTCACGCAAAGCATCGTCATGCCGTCCTGAGCCAGACTCGCCATCGTATCGAGCACTTCTTTCACCATTTCGGGGTCGAGGGCGGAGGTCGGCTCATCGAACAGCATGATGCGCGGCGTCATGCACAACGACCGTGCGATGGCCACGCGTTGCTGTTGTCCACCCGATAGCTGTCCCGGAAACTTGTGCGCCTGCTCGGGAATCCGTACCCGCTCCAGAAACCGCATCGCGAGCGCCTCGGCATCGGCGCGCGATTGCTTGCGGACCCACATCGGCGCCAATGTGCAGTTCTCAAGTACGGTGAGGTGCGGAAACAGATTGAAGTGCTGGAACACCATGCCGGCGTCGCTGCGCACTTGATCGATCTTGCGCAGGTCGTCGGTGAGGGCAACGCCATTGACCACAATGCTGCCTTGTTCGTGACGTTCCAGGCGGTTGACGCAGCGGATCAACGTCGACTTGCCGGACCCCGAGGGCCCGCAGATCACCAGACGTTCGCCATCCTTGACGGTGAGGTTGATGTCGTCCAGCGCATGAAAATCGCCGTACCACTTGTGCATGCCGGCGATCGCTACGGCGGCGCTTGGTTCAGGGGCATTCATCGATGATTCTCTTTCAGGAGTTGAGCGTGAAGCGCCGGCAGTTCAGCGCGCCGCGGTGCGTTGATATTTGCGTTCGAGCCACATGGCGTAGCGCGAGAGGCTGAAGCAGATGGCAAAGTAGATGCCGGCGATGAAGAGGTAGGTTTCCACGTAGGGCGTGGGCCAGGCCGGATCGGTGAGCGCTACGCGCCCCGAACTCAACAGATCGAACAGCCCCACGATCAATACCAGACTGGTGTTCTTGATCATGACGATCGCGGTATTGGTGAGGGGGGCAATCACGGCGCGCACGGCCTGCGGCAGCACCACCAGACGGGTCATCTGCCACCACGTCAGCCCCAAGGCACGCGACGCCTCGCCTTGCCCTTGGGGAATGGCCTGCAGCCCGCCACGGATCACCTCTGCCAGATAGGCCGCCGAGAACACCGTCAGGGCCGCGCCGGCGCGCAACAGGCTGTCGATTGACATGCCTGCCGGGAGCATGATCGGCAACAGGATCGAAGCGATGAAGAGCAGACTGACGAGCGGCAGTCCGCGAATCAATTCGATTAGCGCGATCGAGAGCGTGCGTGCCACGGGCAGCTCGGAGCGCCGCCCCAAAGCGAGCACGATGGCGAACGGAAAGCCCAGTCCCAGGGCGCATACGGCCAGCAGGAGGGTGACGGGCAGGCCGCCCCACGACGCCGTGGGCACGGCTTCCAATCCCAGCATGCCGCCGCGCATGAGCAGCACGGCGCCCACCATCGCGACGATCCAAACCAGGGCGAGTGTGCGGCCCCAGAAGCGGGGCGGCAGGCTGCCTGCGCTCAATGCCAGCAGCAGCACGCACACCACGGCAGGGCGCCATTGCTGGGTGGGCGGATAAATGCCGAACAGGATCTGCCGCATTTTTTCGCCGAGGAAAGCCCAGCAGGCGCCGCCGGCCGCACGGCACGCGCCGCCATCGGCCCCCGGCCACACGCTCTGGATGAACGCCCAATCGATGACGTGCTTGGCGGCATACACCAGCAGCGCCAGCGTGACGACAGTGGCCAGCGCACTGATCGCATCGCCGAACAGGCGCGACACGACCTGCGACCGCTCGGCAGGCGGCGCGATCGCCACGGCTTCGGCGGGCAGCCCCAGCGCGGATGCGGGTGGAGTGAGCGTATTCATCAACGTTGCACCAGGCTGATACGGCGGTTGTAGGCATTCATGAAGAGCGATACCGAGAGGCTGATCGTCAGGAACACGGCCATCAGCACCACGATGCCCTCGATCGCCTGCCCCGTCTGATTGATCGTGGTGGCGACCACGAAGGCGAGATCGGGATAGCCCACGGCAAGTGCCAGCGTGGTGTTCTTGATGATCGATAGGTACTGGCTGGTCATCGGCGGCACGATGATGCGCAGGGCTTGCGGCAGAATCAGCAGCCGCATGATGTGCCAGGGACGCAGTCCGAGCGATCGTCCGGCCTCCCACTGGCCGCGGCCGACGGCGTCGATCCCCCCGCGGATGATCTCGCCGGTGAAGGCGGCCGAGTACAGCACCAGGCCGATCAGCAGCGCCGAGAACTCCGGCGTGAAGGCCATGCCACCTGCGAAGTTGAGGCCGCGCAGATAAGGCAGCTCCCACGAGGCGGCCGCAAGACCCGACAACAGAACGGCTGCCACGGCGGCGGCAGCCAGTGCGATGGCGATCGACACCAAGGGAATACGCGTCTTCCAGTGCTTGCGGATCACGGGCTTGGCCAGCATCACGGCCAGTATGAAGAGCAGCGCTGCACAGACCACACCCCAGAACAGGGTGCTATTGCCGGCCACCGCCAGTTTGGGAAACATGAAACCGCGGATCGACAGGAACACACCGGGCAAGGGTTGATAGGCTTGACGGGCGGAGGGCAGGTTGACCGTGACCATGCCGTACCAGAACAGCAGTTGCACCACGAGCGGCGTATTGCGGATGACCTCGACGTAGGTGGCGGCGATCGCGGTGATGAGTGGATGGGTACTGCGGCGAGCCAGGGCGAGCGCGAATCCCAGCACCGTGCTCACCGCGATCACGAGCACGGAGATGAACACCGTATTGACGATCCCCACCACGAACGCATGGCCGAAGGAATCGGTGGTCTGGTAGGTCAGCAGGCTCTCCGAGATCGGAAACCGTGCGGCCTGATCCAGAAAGTCGAAGCCGACGGTGATGCCGCGGCGCATCAGGTTTTCACGCGCGTTCAACACCAGCCACACGATGCCGCCGAAGGCGCCGCACGCGAGCAAGCCTTGCAGCCACCACGCACGCACCCGGCTATCGAACCACAGTGCTCTGAACATAAGCTATCCCACTGCCTTTTCAGGCATCGATCAGTTGAAGACGTACGGGTACATCAAGCCGCCGTTGCGATAGAGCCGGTTCATGCCGCGCTCGAGCTTGAGGGGGCTGTTCGCACCGACGGTGCGCTCGTAGATTTCGCCGTAGTTGCCCAGTTGCTTGACGATGTTGTACGCCCAGCGTTCGTCCAGTCCAAGCGCCTTGCCGTTGCCGGCCTCCACGCCGAGAAAGCGGGCGATGCGCGGGTCGTCCGACTTCAGCATTTGATCGACGTTGGCCTGCGTGATGCCCATGTCTTCGGCGGCGATCGTCGCTTGAATCGAATATTTCACGATATCGAACCATTGTTCATCGCCATGCCGCACCGATGGTGTGAGCGCCTCGCTGTTGCCGCTGGCCGGAAAGATGATGTAGTCGTCGGGCTTCTGCGCCTGGCTGGCGCGCACCGAAGCGAGCGCCGAGGCATCGGTCATGAGCGCATCGCAGCGGCCCGAAAAGAAGGCCTGGCGCGATGCCGCCACGTTGTCGAACACCACGGGCTTCAGATCCAGCTTGAACTTGCGCGACAGATCGGCCACGGTCACTTCGTTGGTGGAGCCCGTCTGCACGCAGATCGACGCGCCGGTCATCTCCTTCGTCTCCTTGATCCCGAGATCTCGGCGGACCATGAAGGCGTCGTACTCGTAGTAGTTGGGATAGGTGAAGTTGATGCCGTTGGCGTCGCGGCGCAGGGTCCACGATGTGGTGCGCGGCAGCACATCGATCTGACCGGTTTGCAGCGCGGTCAGTCGTTGCTGGCCGTTGAGCGGCACGAAGCGCGCCTTGCTCTTGTCGCCCAACACGGCGATCGCAATGGCCCGGCAGGTGTCCACATCCAGCCCTTGCCATTCGCCCTTTTGATCGGGTGCCGAGAAGCCCACCGTGCTGCCCCCCGCGCCGCAGATCAGATAGCCCCGATCGCGCACTTGCTTCAAAGTGGTGCCGTCGCCGGCCGGGACCACTTGCGCAGGTGCGGCGGCAGCCGGTGTGTCGGCAGCATGCGCGATGGTGCCGCCGATGAACGACAGGGCGCAGGCGATGACGGTGGTGTTCAGCAATTTCATTGGTATTCCCCTTGGATGTTCTGGTGCCGTAAATGCCGGGTACGAGGTCTCGGCAAAACGATGACTTCAAATCGCTTATCTCTGTTCGCTATGTGCTCGCTCGCCGCCGGTGTGCCGGGTGCACCGGCGTTTCGGCGGGCGAGCGGTCATGCCGTCACGGGGTGGGCACTTTCGATGTTTCGGAAAAGCGCCTCCAGATCCTCGCGCAGATCGTCCGGATCCTCGAGCCCGACGCTGATGCGCAGGATCGTGGTGGCCTCGTCCCAGGAGGACAGGGCACGGTCGCGGGCAATTTCCATCGGCACGATCAGGCTGTGCGTGCCACCCCATGAGGCGCCGATCTGGAAGACTTTCATCTGCGACAGTGCATCGGCCACGCCGGCTTCGTAACCGCGCCGCAGCACCACGCTGAAGACGCCGGTGGCACCCGTGAAGTCGCGTTGCCACAACGTATGACCGGGGCATGACGGCAAGGCAGGGTGCAGTACCCGCTCGGCGGCCGGTGAGCTCACCAGTGCCTGGGCAAACGCCAGCGCATGCTGCGCCATATGACGCACGCGCACGCCCATCGTTTCGAGGCCGCGCAGTACCAGGAAGCAGTCATCGGGCGAGACCCCGATGCCGAGCATGCGCATCGTGTCTTTCAGACGCCGGTGATGCTCGACCGTGTTGACCGAGATCGAACCCATCAGCAGATCCGAGTGGCCACTGATGTACTTGGTGATGGCCTCGATCGAGAAATCCACGCCATGCTTGAGCGGTTTGAAGTTCAGGGGCGTGGCCCAGGTGTTGTCGCACCCGACCAGCGCGCCTCGCGCATGCGCAGCATCGGCGATCGCCGGGATGTCCTGCACTTCCATGGTGGTGGAGCCGGGCGATTCGACCCACACGAGCTTGACCGTATCGTCGATCAGATCGGCGATGCCGGCGCCGATGTTCTGGTCGTACACCCGATGGTGAATGCCGCGTGGAGCCAGGTAGTTGGCGGCAAAGCCTTTGACCGGCGGGTAGGCCGAGTCCGGGATGAGGACCGTATCGCCGGCATTCAGCAGGGTCAGCAAGGTGACGGCGATCGCGGCCTGGCCCGAAGGCAGCAGCGCGGTTCGCACGCCATCCTCGAGCGCGGTCAGCCGCGCTTCCAGGGCTCGCGTGGTGGGTGTGCCATGCAGCCCGTAGGTAAAGCCGTCCGGACCGCGATACTTGCGTTCAAGATAGGACTTGGCGTCGGGAAAAACGATGGTCGAGGCCCGGTGGGTCGGGACGGATAAGCTGGCAAAACCCTCGCTCGATACGGGCGGGTTCTTGACGCAGTGAGTGAGATCGCGCATGAATGCTCCTGACAGGATGGCATCAAGCGTAGGACCCCGATCTACAAATAACAATGATGAAAACATCGAAGGCTATGCAATAAACTGATAGCTTTTCGACAGGTGCAGCAATGAACTTCAAGCAGATCGAAGCGTTCAGAACGGTGATGATCAGCGGCTCTGCCTCGCTGGCGGCCGATTTGCTTCAGGTTTCCCAACCGGCGATCAGCCGCAGCATCCAGGAATTGGAGAAGTCGCTGGGGTTTTCCCTATTCGACCGGATCCGGGGGCGGTTGGTGCCCACCGCCGAGGGCCAACTCTTCTTTCGCGACGTGACGGCCTCGTTCATCGGGCTGGATCATCTGCGCGCGAGCGCCGCGCGCATCCGGGAGTTTGGGTCGGGCGAGATCCGTCTTGCGTCGCTCTCGGCGTTGGGCGCGACCTTGGTGCCCAAGGCGCTGAAACGCTTTTTCGAACAGCATCCCGGCACCGCCGTCACATTGCAGATCATGACCTCATCGGCCATCCGGGATCTGGTGGCCGAAGGGCGATTCGATGTGGGGCTGGCGGCCGACGAGATCGACATTTCGGGCATCGACCATCAAACGTTCACCACGCCGGCCGCCGTCTGTGCGATTCCCGCGGCGCATCCCCTGGCACAGCGCGCCGTGATCCGGCCGCAGGATCTCGACGGTCAGCGGTTCATCGCGCTGTCGCCTGAGGACACGGTGCGGCGTCAACTCAATGAGGTGTGCGATCAGGCCGGGGTTCGGCCAGTGGTCGTGGTCGAAACCCCAAATTCAGCCACCGTTTGCGCCTTGGCCATGGAGGGTGTGGGCATCGGCCTCACCAATCCCTATGCCACCGACGGTTACGGCTTGCGGGGCGTCGTGTTTCGGCCTTTTGCGCCCGCGATCCATTTCAAGAGTCTGCTGATCTTTCGTCCCGATATGCGCAAGTCGCGGATCGTGCGCGATCTGGTGAAAGCCTTGATGGCGGCGCGCAACGCGCGAACGGAGCAGGGTTGACGAGCAGCGCCGGCGCGTTCGGTTCACGTAATGCGGCGGCTTCCAATGTAGTTGTTTAAATCAACGAGTTGGCCTATATTGTCTTCACATCAAATCGGCGCCGGCGATGTCTCGGCGTCGCCCTTGCGAGGAGACAATCATGTTCAAACACCTTGTGTGCACGGCCGCGCTCAGCGGCTTGATGGCGATATCGTCTGCGCACGCGGCCGACACGGCGCGCCATCGCGACGTACTGAAGACAGGCGACATCACCCTCGATGTGATCGTCGAGGGGCAGGGCGACCCCATCGTGCTCCTGCCATCGCGTGGCCGCGATTCGGAGGACTACGACCGCGTGGCCGAGGGCCTGGTGGGTGCCGGCTATCAGGTGCTGCGTCCGCAACCGCGCGGCATCGGCAAGAGCGCCGGACCCATGCAGGGGGTGTCGCTGCATGATTTCGCAAACGACACCGCCTACGTGATTCGCCACTATGGGCAAGGCAAGCCGGCCATCGTCGTGGGCCATGCCTTCGGCAACTGGGTCGCGCGCATGACGGCGGTCGATCATCCCGAACTGGTGCGCGGCGTGGTGATCGCAGCGGCCGCTGCCAAGCAGTATCCCCCTGCGTTGAGCGAGAAGGTCGGCAAAAGTGCCGATATGCGTCTGCCTGAGGCTGAGCGCATGGGCTACGTGCAGGAACTCTTTTTCGCGCCGAGTAGCGATGCCAGCGTGTGGAAGGAGGGCTGGTACGCGCCGACGAGCACCATGCAAAGCGAAGCGGGCAAGGCCACCCGGCAGTCGGAATGGTGGTCGGGCGGCAAGGCGCCACTCTTGGACCTGCAAGCGGCGGACGATCCCTTCAAGCCTCTGGCCAGCCGCAACGAGATGAAAGATGAGTTTGGCGACCGCGTCACGATCAAGGTGATCGATCGGGCCAGCCATGCGTTGATCCCGGAGCAACCGGCCGCGGTGGTGGACGCCATCGTGACCTGGGCCAAGAGCCTGCCGCCCGCCCAATCCTGATTCTCTGTCGAGATACCGAGCATGACACTTTCCCTGACTACCCTGCGCTACGGCGTGACCGAACACATTGCGACCGTGACTCTGAATCGCCCGGATGCACGCAATGCACTCAACGTGGCGATGTGCGGTGAACTCGTCGACGTGATGAATGCCGCAGCCGCCGACGATGACGTTCGCGTGGTGCTGATCGCGGCCGAAGGCATCGCCTTTTGCGCGGGAGCGGACCTGAAGGAACGCAAAACGATGACGCATGCCGATATGACGGCGCGACGAGTGCGCGGTTTTGCGGCCTATGCGGCGATCGAGGGTCTGCCCAAACCCGTGATTGCGGTGGTGCATGGCGCGGCCTTCGGATCGGGGTGCGAGATTGCGGCGGCCAGCGATTTCATTCTCGCGTCCGATGTCGCGTCGTTCTGCTATCCCGAAGTAGGGTGGGGGACGGTGGGCGCCACGCAACGCTTGCCGCGCGTGGTCGGACGGCGCATGGCAAAGGAGCTGCTCTTTACCGGCCGTAAGTTCGATGCACAGGAAGCCCTTGCGATGGGCTTGGTCAATCATGTTTATCCGGCCGATCGCTTGATGGCCGAGGCGCAGGCCATGGCAATCAAGATCGCTGCCGCCAATCCGCTTACCGTGCGGCTCACCAAACGCAGTGTGGATACCGGCCTGGAAGGCACGCGCGAAGGCGCGATGGCAGTCGAGTTGCTCGCGATCGAAGAGAACCTGCGCGGTTCGGACTGGCAGGCGGCGATCGCCGGGTTCGGGCGTGGCGCACAGGTGTCCGATGCGTCGACGGCATCAAGTTCGTCTGCGGGGTCCGAAGCCGCCGAAGCACCGGGGGCAGTCGCAGTATCTGCGGGTGTCCGCGCGAATGCGGCTGCGGCGCCTTCGAAAAAGGAATCATGATGACGAGTGATGTGTTGACGCTACCCTGGATGCTGGCGCGTACGGTCGCGGCGCGCGGCCCCTGCGAAGCGTTTGTCGCGCCGGGCGAGCGCCTGGATTGGAATGCGCTGGCGCAGGGCGCCGATCGCATCGCGCGTGGACTGCATGCGGCAGGGGTGCGACACGGCGATCATGTGGGAGTCATGCTGGGCAACGGTGGCTTGTGGCTGCAGTGCTTTTTCGCGTGTGCCCGGCTTGGCGCCGTCACCGTGCCGATCAATACGCGATTCAAAACCGAAGAGCTCAACTTTTGCCTGAAGCAGGCTGACGTCACCTGCCTGATCGTGGCCGACGCGTTCCTGGGCATCGACTACATCGATCTGCTCACACAGGTCGAGCCGGCGATCCGGACGGCGTTGCCGGGCGAGGTGCTGCCGCTGCTCACGCGCGTGGTGGTGGTGGGTCGGAACGTGCCCCCGGCGGGGATGGCCTTCGATACGTTTCTCGCCCAAGGCGATGCGGCGTTGGATCTCGACGCGGTACATGCGCAGGTGCGTCCCGACGACGTGTTGTTGATTCAATACACGTCCGGCACCACGTCATTTCCGAAGGGAGTCATGCTCACGCATGCCAACATGCTGGGCAATGCCCGCGCCGCCGCTGTGCGAATGGGTGTGCACGCCGAGGATCGGTATTTCAGCATTCGCCCCTATTTTCACGTGGCCGGCACCACCTTATCGATTCTGGTGGCGGTGGTCACCGGCTGCTGTCTGCTCACCCTGCCCAAATTTGAGGTAAGCGAAGCGCTGCAGATGCTTGCGCAAGAGCGTTGCACCCTCACGTCGGGCAACGACACGATCTTCCTGATGCTGATGGGGCATCCTGATTTTGATCGCAGTACGCTGCACCTGCGTGGCGGGTGGGCGGCGGCGGGGCCTGAGGTGATGCAGAAGATCAAGGATGTGATGGGCGTACCCGCCGTCTGCAATGCCTACGGGCAATCCGAGGCGTCGCCGAACATCGTCATGTCGCGCTACGACGACCCTTTCGAATTGCGGGCGCATGGGTGGGCGTTGCCACACCCCGGCATGGCGGTCCGGATCGTGGAGCCAGGCACCACGCAGGAGGTGCCGCGCGGCGAACGCGGTGAGATCCAGGCGCGAGGATGGAGTGTGATGAAGGGCTACTACAAGATGCCCGAGGCTACTGCAGGTGCGTTGGCCCCAGACGGTTGGTTGAGCACAGGTGATCTCGGCGAAATGGATGCCGAGGGGCGCATTCGCATGGTTGGACGTTTGAAGGATATGTTTCGCGTGGGTGGCGAGAATGTGGCGCCGGCCGAGGTGGAGGAGGTGTTGCATGGCCACGATGCCGTCCAACTTGCGCAGGTGATCGGGGTGCCCGACGCGCGGCTGGGCGAAGTGGGGGCGGCGTTCGTGCTGTTGAAGGCGGGCCGGCACGCGACGCCTGAGGAACTCACGCAGTGGTGCAAGGCCCGCTGCGCCAACTTCAAAGTGCCGCGCTACCTGACCATCGTTGATTCGTTCGAACATATCGGCATGACGGGCAGCTCGAAGGTGCAGAAGAACAAGCTGCGCATGCATGCGATCGAGGTATTTGGCTTGGCGCAAGGAGCCGCCGTATGACTGATGTGGTGCTGTGCGAGTGCTTTGCGCGCGATGGCCTGCAGCACGAGGCCGGTTTCATCCCGACGCCCGTCAAAGTGGAAATGATCGATCGCTTTGCGGCCATGGGCTTCAGGCGCGTGGAGGCCACGTCGTATTCCAACCCCAAGGTGGTGCCCCAATTTGCCGACGCCAGCGCGCTATTGGCCACACTGCCGCGGCGCGAAGGCGTGTTCTACAAGGCGACCTGCGCCAACGTGCGTGCGGTGGAGCGGGCGGTGACAGACCTCGAACAAGGCATCGGCGCCAATGAGATCAGCCTGCTGGTATCCGCCACGAATGCGCATTCCGAGCGCAATCTCAAACGCACGCGTGCCGAGCAGTGGGGCAATGTGACCGCCATGGCGGCCGCTGCGTCGGCCCGGTTTCGGTTGATCGGCACCATATCGGTGGCGTTCGGCTGTCCGTTCGAAGGCGCGGTCGATCCACAATCGGTGCTCGATGATGTGGCGCGCTTTGCCGCGGCCGGCGTCACGCACGTGACTTTGGGCGATACGACCGGCATGGCCACGCCCGCTGCGGTGCGCGCACTCTATGGTGCCATGCGAAAGCAATGCCCGGATGTGACGCCGATCGCACATTTTCACGATACGCGTGCCACCGGGTTGGTCAATTACGTGGCGGCCCACGAAGCCGGCGTGCGCTATTTCGACTGCGCTTTCGGCGGCGTGGGCGGTCATCCTGCCAAGGTGAAATATGGTGGCGGCTTTACCGGCAATGTGTGTACCGAAGATCTGGTCAATCTGTTCGAATCGATGGGCATCGATACCGGCATCGATCTGGATGCGATGATGCAGGCCGCCGTGCGTTGCCAGGAGGTTCTGGGGCGCAGTCTGCACAGTCGCGTGGCCGAAAGCGGACTCAGTCCGTTGATTGCGCGCGCAGCCGTGTAGGCGACGCGCTGCCTGCGCCCTGCAAGAGACACGCGGCGGGCACCGGGGACGGTGGCATTGTTTATGATGCGGGGGCGCACATGATGATTGTGCGCCTTCCATCCCTTCATCGACTCTACTCAGCTTCCCTATGGCCTCACGCGAAGACAGCAAGCCCGCCGCCGCCAAGCGTTCCGCGCCAACGGATCTCAAGGCGCTTTTTTCCTATCGCCTGAATCGGCTGGCGTTCGTGTCGAGCCGTCTGGCTGCCGCGCAAAATGAGACCAGCTATGCGATGGGTCCGCGCGACTGGCGCGTGATCGCGTTGCTCGCCGCCAATGCGCCCATGTCGCTGAATGCCCTGGCCCGCGAATCGAATATCGACAAGAGTCAGGCGAGCCGCACCGTAGCGGATCTGATCGAGCGCAAGCTGATCAAACGCAGCGCGGACGAGACCGACGGGCGGGGCGTGAGCCTGGATCTGACGGCAGCAGGCCGCACGCTGTACAAGAAAGTGTTTCCTGCCGCCGTTGCGCGCAATGAAATGCTGCTGAGCGTGCTGAGCCCGGCAGAGCGCGATGTGCTCGAACGTGCGGTCGATAAGCTCACGGATCACGGCTTGAGCCTGCTCGATGCCGCACCGGACATGCAGGCGCCGCGTCGCGGCCGCAAGGCCGGTCCGCGCTAGGCCGCCGAACGCGCATCGGCACGACTGCCTCGGCGTTCGGTCAGGCGTATGCCGGCGTTTCCAGGATCCGGACCACGAACATCATGGCGGTGATCGGCCGGATCCGCATTTGGCATGTTGTAGTTGATTAAATCAACTAAATAAAAGAGAATGGCTGTAAAGCCATCAGCCTGAACACCAGGAGACAACATGACCGAACTCGTCGTCGAGACGCGCGGTGCAGTGCGCATTCTGCGCTTGAACCGCCCTGAAAAACATAACGCCCTGAACACCACACTTACGCAGGCGCTGCTCGATGCTCTGCACGACGCCGATCGTCATGATCAGGTCAATGCCATTGTGCTCACCGGCAATGGCAAATCGTTTTGCGCCGGCGCGGACACCACGGAGTTTTCGGGGTTGACGGTCGAGCAGCCGCAAGCGGTCATGCGCCGCGCCGATCTGACGACCGCCCTGCACAGTGCGTTTTCGCAGATCGCCACGCCGGTCGTTGCCGCCGTGCATGGCAATGCCCTGGGCGGCGGAGCCGGCCTGGCGCTGGCCTGCGACTTGACGGTGATGGCCGAGGACGTGCGGTATGGCTACCCCGAACTCAAGCATGGCATCGTGGCGGCGGTGGTGATGGCCAATCTGGTGCGCCAGATTGGCCGCAAGCATGCGTTCGAGTTGCTGGCCATGGCTGAACCGATCGACGGCGCGCGTGCGCTGGCGCTGGGCATTGCCAATCGCGTGACCCCGAGCGCTCAGGTGCTGGAGGAAGCGATCGCGGTGGCCACACGCCTTGCAAGCTGGAGCCCCGTGGCCATGGGCCTGACGAAGCGCTCGTTTCATCGCGCCGCCGACCTGGCCTTGGTGGATGCCCTGGGAGTGGGGCGGGACGCCAACGTCATCATGCGCAGTTTCCGATAGCGCGCGTCGCCGGGCGCAACTCACGTCACCCCCTTTTTTTTTATCCCAGTAGTTGACGATATCAACTACAAACGACGATGCTGCCTGTGCCGGGAAGGCATGGCGGCGTTATCCAGGAGATGCACATGTCGACCATTGATTCGCGCTTCCGCACGGCGGCGCCCGATTGCAGGAGGCGCGTATGCGGCCACTAGACGGCATCACGATTCTCGATCTGTCGCGTGTGCTGGCATGCCCATTTGCCTCGATGATTCTGGCGGAGATGGGCGCGACCGTCATCAAGGTGGAGCAACCCGACGGCGGCGACGAGACGCGCGCGTTCGAGCCCAAGGTGAAGGGCGAGCACGGTACCGAATCGGCTTACTACCTGGCCTTCAATCGCAGCAAGCAATCGATCACGATCAACTTTCGCACCGAAGCGGGCCAGGCGCTGGTGCGCAAACTCGCGGCGCAGGCCGACGTACTGGTCGAAAATTTTCCGGTGGGTACGTTGAAGAAGTATGGCCTCGATCGTGCGGCGATTGCACCGTCCAATCCGGATCTCATCTACTTCTCGTGCACGGGGTTCGGGATGACGGGGCCCTATGCGCCACGCAAAGGCTACGACACCGTATTTCAGGCCATGGGCGGCATCATGAGTTTGACCGGTGAGCGCGGCGGCGGCCCGGTTAAGCCTGGTTTGCCGGTTGCTGATCTCACCTCTGGGTTGTGGGCGGCCATCGGCATTCTCTCGGCCTTGGTGGGTCGTGCAAAAACCGGCCAGGGCTGTCACATCGACTTCTCGATGCTGGACGGCCAGGTCGGCCTGCTTTCGTTGGCGGCAGCCCGATATTTCGCGCTGGGCGAAGTGCCACCGCGTTTGGGCACCGAACATCCGGGGCGCGTACCGTCGGCCGCATTCGAATGTGCGGACGGCAAATGGGTGCAGATCACCGGCAGCGACCAGCATTGGAAACCCTTGTGCACCGTACTTGGCCTGACGGCGTGGGGCGACGATCCCGAGCTGGCCAAAAATGCTGTGCGTGTCGCGCGGCGGGAGGAGGTATCGGAAGGGCTGGCCGATGCGATCGCCACGTTCGACCGAGACACGTTGTGCCAGCGCTGCAATGCGGTGGGGGTGCCGGCCGGGCCGATTCTCGATGTGAGCGAAATCCTGAACAACGAACACGTGCTTGCGCGCGGGATGGTGGGGCAGTACGACCACCCGCACATCGGCCAATTCAACGCGATTCCCGTGCCGTTCAAGTTCGACGGTTACGACAATCCCAGCCTGGCTCGGCCGCCGATGCTGGGTGAGCACACGCACACGATTCTGCGCGACCGTCTCGGTTTATCCGAAGACGATATCGCGCTGTTGTCCACACAAGGCGCCATCTGAGCGCATGTGCCTTCCAGAACCGGTGAGGAGACCACCATCATGTCAGTACTGAGAAAAGTAGGCTTGAGCCTCGCGCTGGGTTTGAGTTGTTCGATAGCTGCCGCGCAGGACTATCCCACGCAACCCATCATGCTCGTCAATCCCTATGCCGCAGGCGGCCCGGCCGACGTCGTGGCGCGTGCGCTGGCGCGCGAACTGGAGAAGCAGCTGGGCCGCGCCGTGGTGGTCGAGAACAAGCCCGGCGGTGGCGCCTCGATAGGCACCGGTCTGGTGGCACGCGCCAAACCCGACGGGTACACGCTGCTGCTCGGCACATCCGCCGCGCATGTGGTCACGCCCCTCATGCAAAAGACGCCTTACGATGGGGTGAGCGATTTCGATTTCGTGGCGATCGTGGCCAATCAGCCGAACATGGTTGTCGTCAATCCCAAGGTGGGTGTGAAGACGCTGGCCGAGCTGATCGATAAAGCCCGCAGCGCCCCGGGAAAAATCAATTACGCATCGGCCGGCCCCGGCAGCTCGCCGCACCTCGGCGGAGAGCTGTTTCGGCAGCGGGCGAATATCGACATCGTGCACATCCCCTACAGCGGCGCCGCCCCTGCCATCAACGATCTGGTTGGTGGGCAGGTCGACATGGCGTTGCTCAATCTGTCGGCCAGCCTGCCTTTCATCAAGGATAAGCGTTTGATCCCATTGGCTTACGCGGCGAAAAAGCGTTCGCCGCTATTGCCGGATGTGCCCACGCTGGTAGAGTCGGGTGTGAAAGGTGCCGAGTCGGCCTCCTGGTACAGCCTGGCGGCACCAAAGGGCACGCCGCCGGGCGTGATCGAGAAACTGAACAAGGCGGTCGCCACGATCAACAAGGACGATCGCTACAAGCAGTTGATGGACGCCCAGGGGGTCGAGGTGCTGACGCAATCCGCCAGCGACGCCACGACCTTCGTCAACAAGGATCGCGACGCGATGAAGGTACTGGCCAAATCGGCCGGACTGGTGCAGCAATAAGCGTCGGGGCCGATCGACGCGGTCGGCCCACTCAACGCATCGACGCCGCGCGGTCGAGTGCCGCTTCGGTTTCCGCCACGAGCCGGCGCAGCAGGTCACCCGCCGGCACGATGTCGTCGATCAAGCCGGCGCTCTGTCCGGCCTCGGTCTTGCCATCGGCCACATCGCCATCGAGCGCCGCCTGTTTGAGCGATCGGCTGGCGAAGAGCGTATTCAGATCGTCATCGCCGGCCGCCGACCCCTCGGCGTGCTGATAAGCCTGCGAAAACGCGTTCTTCAACATGCGGATGGGAGATCGGCCGCGGCCGACCAGCGTGGTGTCGGCCACGCCCGCGGCTTGCACGGCCGCCTTGTAGGCAGGGTGCACGCCGGCCTCCGGCGTCATCATGAAGCGCGTGCCCAATTGCGCACCGTCGGCACCCAGGCACAGCGCAGCAGCAACTCCAGCGCCATCGGCGATACCTCCCGCTGCGATGATGGGTATGGACACCCGGCTCGCGATTGCCCGCACCAGCACCAGGGTGCCGATCTCGTCAGGCCCGGGATGGCCGCCGGCTTCCAGACCCACTGCGATGACGCCATCCACGCCAGCCTGCTCGGCCTTGGCCGCATGCATCGGGCTGGCTGCCACCTGCAGCCATGTGACGCCGGCATCCTTGAACCGCGCCAGATACTTTTGCGGTCCGCCTTGCGAGGCGATGATGACGGGTACCTCTTCGGCCAGCGCGATCGCCACGTAGTCGGCTGCGCGTTTGTTGTAGAGCGGGATATTGACCGCAAAGGGCTTGGTGGTGATGGCACGCAGCGCGCGGATGGCGGCCTCGAGCGCTTCCGGATACATCGGACCCGCGGCAATCACGCCCAGCCCACCGGCTTCTGACACGGCGGCGGGCAATGCCGCATTCGACGACGCCCAACTCATGCCCGCTTGCACGATGGGGTATCGAATGCCGAGCAGTGTATTCAGACGGGTATGAAGAGGCATGGGAGCAAGACCTGGCAAGAAAGCGATGAACGATTATCGGCTATATAGTTGATATTAACAACTATAACGGCAGGTCTCGCCGTTTGTGGAAGCGAGACGAGGCGTTCGGTTTTTCGGCGTCGGCCCTGGTTCCGGCGATGAATTGATATAACATTGCGATTCTCGCGCCGATCGCTTTTCGACGCGCATACCAGGTTCCCCAGTGGCCCGCTCACTGATTCATCGCATGTCGCTGCCCCGGTTTTCGCCTCCGCGCGCAAGCCGGCGTTTGCACGCCGTCATGTTGGTCTGGGCGATGTTGACGCTGCTGTGTGCACCGGTCGCCGCCACGCTGCATGCGTTCACACATCTTCACTCGGTCACTACGGTGTCGTCGGCCGATACCGCGGCGCTCCCACAACCGGGCGAGCATTGCGATCTGTGCGCGCAGTGGGAGGCCTTCGGTGATGGCCTGATCGGCAAGACCGCGTTCTTTCACCCCGATCTGCACATCGTTTTCGACTTCCGATCGCCGGCTGTGGCGGTCGATACCGCCGCCGCGCGCTGGTACATGCAGCGCGCACCCCCGCTCGCCTGAGCGCATCGTCTTCCTACTCTCCGATCCGACTTGGCCGTACAACGCGCCGATTCCTGTTGCGCGTTTTGCGATGCGGGCAGGGCGGTGTGCGGCCGCACTCAGGCTGATTCACATGTTTATCGATCACGGCACCTCGGTGCCCTGCGTTCAACGCCGACGCTTGCGCGTGGCGCTACTCACGCCTCTGGCCCTTTCCGTCACGCTCGGCTGCGCAGCGCATGCACAGTCCAGCGACGTTGCCGCCTCGTCCGCCGACGTGTCGGCGTCTTCCAATGCCGTCGCCCTAGCACCGATCATCGTGACCGGTAATCCCCTCGGCAGCGATGCGCTGTCATCGCCGACGGCAGCGATCGATGGCCGCGATCTCGACTTGCGCCGCGCCGCCACGCTTGGCGAAACGCTCAATGGGGTGCCGGGGGTTTGGACCAGTACGTACGGCCCGATGGTGGGCCGGCCCATCATCCGCGGCCTGGATGGCGACCGCATTCGTCTGCTGCAGAATGGGGTGGGCACTTTGGACGCATCGTCCCTTTCCTACGATCACGCGGTGCCGCAGGATCCGTTGTCCACCAATCGGATCGAAGTGCTGCGCGGTCCCGCCGCATTGCTTTACGGTGGCAACGCGATCGGTGGCGTCATGAACACCATCGATAATCGCATTCCCACCGAGCCGATCGACGGCATGCATGGCGAGGCCACTGCCAACTACGGCAGCGGCAACAACGATCGCGATGGCGCCGTCCAACTCGAAGGTGGCGACGGCAAGTTTGCGATTCACGCAGACGTGTTCGGTCGCACCACCGACGACCTGCGCATCCCGGGCGACGCCCGCTCCGCTCGTCTGCGCGCGCTGGATGCGCAAGACGACGAGGCGCGCCGTCGCCTGCCCAACAGCGATGGTCGCGACAGCGGCGGTGCCCTGGGCATGTCATTGACGGGTGAGCATGGCTACGGTGGCCTGTCGTACAGCGGCTATGACTCGAACTATGGCTCTGTGGCGGAAGACAGCGTGCGCATCAAGATGCGGTCGCAGCGCTTCGGCGCGGCGGGCGAATTGCGCGATCTCGACGGCTTTTTCAAAAGCGTCAAGGCCAGCTTTGCTTACACCGACTATCAGCACAAGGAGGTCGACGACGGCGAGACGGGGACCGTGTTCAAGAATCGCGGCTACGAGGCGCGTATCGAAGCAAGGCACCGCGACTTTGGACCGGTGCAGGGTGTGGTCGGTGTGCAGTTCGGACAGACGCAGTTCTCGGCGTTGGGCTCAGAAGCCTTGGTGCCCACCACCGATACCGACACTGGCGCAGCCTTCCTGCTTGAAGAATGGACGGTCAACGATCGCCTCGCATTGAGCGCCGGTGGCCGTATGGACTTCACGCGGTTGTCGCCCTCGGCCGGCGGCAACGACCGCTTCGCGGATGCGCAAAAGCGTTACTTCAATGCGGGCAGTCTATCGCTGGGCGCGGTGTACAAACTCGATCCGATATGGTCGCTGGCGGCCAATACCGCGTATACGGAACGGGCGCCGACATTCTATGAGGTGTATGCGAATGGGCCGCACGAGGCGACCGGACAGTACCTGTTGGGCGATCAGAATCTTAGCAAGGAAAGGGCCTTCTCGACCGATCTCGCGCTGCGTTTCAAGGACGGGCCGCATCACGGCAGCGTGGGCGTGTTCTACAGCCACTTCAACAACTATCTGGCCGAACTCAATACGGGTCGCTATCGCAACGACGACGGCGACGTAGTGGGTGCCGGCACCGACGACGCGCTTCCTGAAGCCATGTATCGCGGCGTACCCGCTGACTTCTACGGTCTTGAGGCCGAGAGCAGCTTCCGGGTGCTGCAGCGCAGTGGAAACGCGCTGGATCTGTTGCTGTCAGGCGATTACACCCGTGCGCGCAACCGCGATTCGGGCCAGCCGTTGCCGCGCATCCCGCCGCTGCGATTGCGGGCCGGGTTGGACTATGCCTACGGCCCGTTCGATGCCGGCGTGAGCGTGACGCGCGCTTTCTCTCAGCATCGCCGTCCCGACGAGGATCTGCCTACCGACAGCTACACCAGCCTGGACGCGACCAGTGGCTACCGGTTCAAAGCGAGCGGTGTGCAGTGGCGCGCGTACGTAAAGGGGATCAACCTGACCAACGAAACGATCCGGTACGCGACCTCGGTACTGCGCGATATCGCGCCGCAATCGGGCCGCGCCGTACTGGTGGGGGTACGCGGCAGCTTCTGAGCCGCAGGATGCCCAGATCAGTTTTCGGCGGTGATCTTGCCGTCGTTCACGATCTTTTCGAATGTGGCGGTTTGTCCGGTGAGGATCGAAATTCGGCCTGACTCACTGGCGCCGCCTCACCGCCGAGCTCACGCAGGCCGGCCACCAGCTTGTCGTCCTGCAACGCCCGTCGGATAGCGCCGTTCAATTTCTCCTGAACATCAACCGGGGTGGCGGCCGGAACGAAGATGCCGAACCAGTTTTCCAATGCGTATGTCTTCAGCGCAGGGGTCTCGGCCAATGCCGGGATATCGGGCGCAAACGAGGCGCGTTTGGCCGACGTGACCGCAAGAGGTTTGACCTTGCCGCTCTGGATGAACGGCAAGGCACCCGCCAGGCTCACGAAGGTGAGATCCACGTTGCCGGAGGCCACGTCCACCAGCTGCGCGGAGGCGCCTTTGTACGGCACGTGAACCATCCTGATGCCTGCCAGCGACTGCAGCAGCTCGCCATTCAAGTGCTGCGGATTACCCACGCCGCTGGAGGCATAGGTGAGCTTGTCGGGATTGGCGCGGCCATACGCGATCAACTGCTCGACGGTGCTTGCGGGCAGTTTGGGATTGGCCACCAGCACATTGGGCACGCGCGCCACGAGCGTCACTGCGCTCAGGTCCTTCTGCGGCGAGTACATCATCTTGTTCTTAGAGACCAGCGGATTGATCGCCGTCTCACCGGCTGAGCCCAGCAGCAACGTGTAGCCGTCAGGTGCTGCCCGCACCACGGCTTGCGCGCCCAACATCCCGCTGGCGCCCGGCTTGTTTTCCACGACCACGCCTTGAGACAACTCGGTACGCAGTTTCTCGGCCAGCAGCCGTCCCATGCCGTCCACGCCGCCGCCGGCGGCAAAGGGCACAACGATGGTGATCGGTCGCGAGGGGTACGCATCCGCTGCGTGTGCAGCGGTCATGCAGCAATAGGGAACCAACAAAATGGCCAGGCGCTGCGCCCAACGGGGGGTGTTCATGTCTCTCTCCTAGGCGGCCGTCAATGCAGCCGGGTTTTTACTTAATTGCATTTTAGGATGGCAAGATGCAAAATTAAAGCCTATGGAAAACACCAATCCGGTATACGGCAATCTTGCGATCGACGGCACGCAGGCGGCCTTTATCGATATGCCCGCCATGTATGGCGCGGCCTACTATCGCCTCCCCGTCGTGCTGCGATTGCTGCTCGAAAACGTGCTGCGCAATATGCAGGGGGAGGAGCGGCATGCCGCCGTGGCGGCGTTGTTCGCCTGGACGACAGCCGGCAGCAGTCAGGCCGAGATTGCCTTTCAACCCGGGCGAGTGCTGATGCACGACACCACCAGCACACCGGCGCTGGTGGACATTGCCGCCATGCGCGACGCGTTGCGCGAAGCGGGCGCCGATCCCAACCTGCTCAATCCGGGGTTGCCGGTAGATGTGTCGGTCGATCACTCGTTGGCGGTGGAGGCCTTTGCCCGCCCCGATGCTGCGCACATCAATCTCGGCTTTGAAATGCGGCGCAATGCCGAGCGCTATCGTTTTCTGCGTTGGGCGTCCACGGCACTGACCAATGTGCGCATCAACCCGCCGGGCACCGGCATCATGCACACCATCAACATGGAACAGTTGGCCACAGTGGTAAAGCACGATCCACAGGCAGAGGGGCCCACGGTGTATCCCGACATGATGTTGGGGACCGACAGCCACACGCCGATGATCAACGGGCTCGGTGTGTTGGGATGGGGCGTGGGGGGGCTGGAAGCGCAGACGGTGATGTTCGGCATGCCCACCATGCTGCGCATTCCGGACGTGTGCGGCGTGCGGCTTACCGGGGCGCTACGGCCGGGCGTGACGGCGACCGATCTGGCGCTGACGATCACGCAGCGGTTGCGCGCGTTGGATGTGGCGGGCGATTTCGTCGAGTTCTTCGGGCCGGGGGTGGCCACGCTTTCAGCGGGCACGCGCTGCGTGGTGGCCAATATGGCACCTGAGTATGGCGCGACGACCGGCTACTTCCCGATCGACAATGCAACGCTCACCTACTTGCGAGAGACGGGGCGATCGGCTGCACATATCGCTTTGGTCGATGCCTACGCGCGTCGTGTGGGGATTGCACTCGACCCCGATGCGACGCCGGTGTATTCGCGCACCCTCGATGTGGACCTGGGTGCGATCGACATGCATGTGGCGGGTCCGAAGCGGCCCCAGGATTTGCTGCCGTTCGGCGCCACGCGCGCGACGCTGCAGGCGTTGAATTTCACGCCGCGTGGGGCGTGTGCCTCACCATGCGGCTCAGCATCGGGAAGTGATCGATCTGGAAGCACTGCATCTGATGGCAGCGCATCCGAGGGCAATGCGTCCGAGAGCAATGCGTCCGCGGGCAATCCATTTCAGTGCAATACGTCCGAGGCCGATGCATCCAAACGCCCTCGCGAAAGCGCTGCGATACTGCCGCGCCACGCGATCGCCATTGCCGCGATCACCAGCTGCACCAATACCTCCGATCCACGCCTGCTGGTCATGGCGGGCCTGGTCGCGCGGCGCGCGCATGAGCTGGGCATGACCGTGCCGGCCTGGGTGAAGACGTCACTGGCGCCGGGGTCGCCGGCCGCCGCGCGCTATCTCGAACGCGCGGGCCTGCTCGACGACTTGTCGGCGGTGGGATTCGACATCGTGGGGTATGGCTGCACCACCTGCATCGGCAATTCCGGCGGCTTGCCTGCGGTCATTCAAGCGGCGATGGCGGCCGGCACCGTACATCCCGTGGCAGTGCTCTCGGGCAACCGCAACTTCACGGGGCGTATCCATCCCGATCTGGATCTCGGGTTTCTGATGTCGCCGCCGCTGGTGGTGGCATTTGCACTGGCAGGCGACGCCGAGCGCGACCTGAGCCAGGAGCCGATCGGACGCAGCGCCGGGGGTGACGCAGTCTATGTGCGTGACCTGTGGCCCACCGATGACGCGGTCGATCGCGCACTGGCGGCCAGTGCGGATCCCGCCGATTATCGCAACGCGTTTCGCATTGCGAGCGAGAGCCCGGCGTGGCGGCAACTCGAGGCGCCGCACACGCCTTGTTTCCCGTGGGACGACTCATCGACCGCGCTGCGCCGGCCGCCCTTCGCATCGCGCGACGAGGGCAGTCAGTTGGGCACCTACACCGCCCACCCCTTGTTGATCGTGGGCGACGATATTACGACCGACCATATCTCGCCCGCGAGCTCGATCCCGTCGGACAGCCTCGTTGCCGATTTCCTGGTGGCGCGCGGCGATGATCGCGACGATCTCAATGTGTTCGCTTCCCGTCGCGGCAACTGGGAAGTGATGATGCGCGCAGCCTTTCACAGCAAGAGTCTGAAGAACCTGCTGTGCCCGACGGCGCCGGTCGCGCACACGCTGCACGTGCCCAGCGGCGAAATCCAGCCGATCTGGGAGGTGGCCGACCGCTACCGCCGCGAGGGCGACGCGGTCGTGCTGGTGGCTGGCGCCCGGTATGGCACAGGTTCGTCGCGCGACTGGGCCGCAAAGGGGCAGCGGCTTCTGGGTATCCGCGCGGTGCTGGCCACGAGCTTCGAACGCATTCATCGGTCGAATCTGATCGGTATGGGCATTCTGCCGCTGCAGTTTGCCGAAGGAGGGGGCCCGGAGACGCTACGCCTGGCGCCAGGCGATCGTATCGAGGTGCAGGCCGAGGCGGCACACATCGCGCCGCGCGCCGCGGTGCCGGCGTTCGTTCATCGCCGCGACGGCACCCGCGCGCCCGTGAGCGTCACGGCAGCGGTCGAGACACAACTCGAAGTGGCTCTGCTGCGCGCAGGCGGTGTGATTCCAGCTATTCTTGAGCGCACGCTTGCGGCGCAGCATCCGGCCGCGCCCGAGGTTAGCCGATAGTCCGCGGTAGCGGACGGGATGTCATGAGCGCTCAACACACCATTCTTTCCCAGATCATCGAGATCATCGAGCAGGATCGGTTGCCGATCGGCGCGCATCTGGCCGCGCAGAAGATCGCCGATCGTTTGCGCGTCTCGCGCTCGCCGGTGAACGACGCGTTGGTGGTCTTGAGCGAGCGTGGCGTCGTCGCGCGCCAGCCCAATCGCGGCTACTTTCTGGCACAGGATCCCGCGGCCATCGACCCCGGCTTGCAGAAGCGCGCCGAATGGGCCGAGGTCGATGTCGTGACCGACGCGTATTTCAAGATCGCTGAAGCGCTGCTGCGTGGCGAGCTGCCTTTGGAATGCAGCGAGGCGCTGTTGCGCGCCCGTTACGGCTTGACGAACGAGCAGGTTAAGGCGTTGCTCACGCGTATTTCGACCGAGGGCTGGGTCAGCCGCAAGCCGGGATATGGGTGGGCGTTCTCATCGATGATGACCACGCCGGACAGCCTCTTGCAGTCGTATCGGCTGCGTCTCGCCCTGGAGCCCGCGGCGCTGCTCGAACCCGGCTATCGCTTGCTTCCTGGTGTGCTTGAACGCTGTCGTGCCGCCGAGCAGCACTTGCTCGATGGCGGCATCGATACCGATACGGCCGATCAACTCCACGATCGCGGCGTACGCTTTCACGAGTCGTTGGTCGAGGCTTCGGGCAACCCGTTTTTTATCGACACGATCAAACGCGTGAATCGCGTGCGGCGATTGCTGTCGTATCGTTCGATGCGCGATCGCGCGCGCTACAAGCAGCATTGCGCGCAGCATCTCGAGGTGTTGCGATTGCTCGAACAGGAACGGAATGAAGAGGCGTCCGAAGCGTTGGCTGAGCATCTGCGCAGCACGTTGAAAAACTTGACGCGGATCAGCGGCATGTTGCGTTCGTAAAGCACACGCTGCGAATCAGCGGCATGTTCGTAGAACACATCAGGCGTTTTGTTTGGCTTTTGTTTTTGACCGATGACTGTGGTGCGGCCCTGGCCGCCTTTGACTGGAGCACCAATGAACAACCCTTCCGAAAGCGTACGTAGTGCCTTTTTGCGCGGCAACACCCTGCGCGCCTCCATCAACGTCGGCAATCCGATCCTGGCGCACGTGAAAGCCGATGGCCAGGCCGGTGGCGTGTCCGTCGATCTGGCCGGCGAGTTGGCCAAGCGCCTGGGTGCCGAGCTCGAATTGGTGGTGTTCAAATCCGCAGGCGAGTCTGTAGACGCCGTGGCGGCGGAACAGGCGGATTTCGGCTTTTTCGCCATCGATCCCAAGCGCGGCGAACAGATCGGCTTCACCGACCCGTATGTGGTCATCGAAGGCGCCTACCTGGTGCGTAACGAGTCCCCGATCAAGGCAAACGAGGATGTTGACGCAGAAGGTGTTTCCGTCACGGTAGGCAAGGGCAGCGCCTACGATCTCTATCTGTCGCGCACACTCAAGCATGCCACGATCGAACGTGCGCCCACGTCGCCCACGGTCGTCTCCACCTTCATCGAAAAGCATTACGACGTCGCGGCCGGCGTGAAGCAGCAGCTGCAGGCGGACGCCGCCAAGCTCGACAATGTGCGCATGCTCGAGGGCCACTTCATGCTGATTCGCCAGGCGATGGGCGTGCCCAAAAGCCGCGGCACTGAAGCGCTTGAGTATCTTGCCGCCTTCGTGGCGGAGATGAAGGCATCGGGATTCGTGACGGAAGCCCTGGCGCGGCACAACGTGAGTGGCGCAGTGGTGCCCAAGCCCGGCGACTGATCCCGTGATCGCAGCAGACGTCCCAGACGAAAAGGGGCGCAAAAATGGAGACGACATATGTACGCCTACGTAGGCACGCGCACCACGCGCGAACGCAATGCGCGTGGGGAAGGCATCAGCGTGTTCCGCTACGACGCGGCAACGGGGGCGCTATCGCTGGTGCAGGTACTGGGTGACCTGTCGAACCCATCATATTTGCTGGTGCATCCCCGGCAGCCCGTGCTCTACACGGTGCACGGGGACGGCGGCGAGGTCAGTGCGTTCAAACGCGATACGGTCACGGGGGCGCTCACGTTCTGGCACCGGCAGGCCTGCGAGGGGATCAATCCGGTGCATCTCGCATTGAGCCCCTCGGGCCGATACCTGGTCGTTTCGAACCATCGAACCGGCACGTTGGCTGTCTTGCCGGTGGCGGAGGATGGGCAACTTGGCGCTGTGAGTCAATTGATCGGGATCGAAGGTGAACCCGGTCCGCATCGCATCGAGCAGCCCTTTTCCAAGCCGCACTTCAATCTGTTCGATCCTTCGGGCCGGTATGTGGCGGTGCCCGATAAGGGCCTCGATCGGGTATTTATTCATGCCGCCAATGCGGAGGCACTCAGCGCGATGCCGGTATGCGTGGTGCACGCGCGCGAGTGTGCCGGGCCGCGCCACGCTGCTTTCCATCCGTCGGGGCGGTTCATGTACGTGATCAACGAACTCGACAACACCGTCACGGCGCATACCTTCGATGCCGCCACCGGCACGACGATCCCGTTTCAACTCCTGCCGTCGTTGTCTGATGCATGCACCGGCAATAGCCGTGCGGCCGGCATCATCACCGATGCGACGGGGCGCTTCCTGTATGTGTCCAATCGCGGGCATGACGGCATCGGCGTGTTTGCAATCGATGCCGCAAGCGGCAGGCTCAGCCTGGTTGAATTCGTGGATTCACTTGGCAGGACGCCGCGGTTTTTTACACTCTCGCCCGAAGGTCGTTTCATGTTTGTGGCCAACGAAGAAAGCGACACGATCGTGCGCTTTGCGGTGGATCGCGCCACGGGCCGGCTCACCCCGGACGGTGCGGTGACTTCCGTGACGAGCCCGGTGTGCATCGTGTTCGCCTGAGCACAGTACACTGCGGCGCATGATACGTACGCTGGAACCCCAAGATATCGATGCCGTGGTCGCCCTTTGGCTCGCGGCATCGCTCGATGCCCACGATTTCATTGCGCCCGAGTATTGGCAGTCGCAGGTCGCCGCGATGCGAGACGTTTACCTGCCCAACTCGGAATCCTACGTGTTCGAACGTGACGGTTCGATTCAGGGCTTCGTGTCGCTTCATGAGGCGAAGCTGGCGGCCTTGTTCGTGGCGCCCGAAGCACAAAGTGCCGGCATGGGGAGTCAGTTGTTTGCGCGCGTCGCCCAGCGGCATCCGGTGCTGCAATTACGCGTGTACGAGAAGAATCCTGCCGCGATTCGATTTTATGTGCAGCATGGATTCCGTTTGCTGAACATCGAAACGGACGGCGAAACCGGTGAGCGCGAGCTGCTGATGGACAACGCCGTGGTCGACCGGGAGGACGACAGCATCACCTTCGCCTTCGGGGATTCGCCCGACATGGCCGACGACTTGCTTGCCCGCGTATTGGCGGGGCAGAAGACGGCAACCTGCGGGGCACTTGCCCAGTACGCGGATGGCAGCGAGCCGCTACCGCGCGTTGGGCGGCAGGATACCGTGCTGGATGGCACCGGGCGACCGGCATGCATCATCGAAACGACGGCGGTGGATATTCAACGCTTCGAAGACGTAAGTGCCGAGTTTGCCGTGGCCGAAGGCGAGGGTACGTACGACGAATGGCGGGAAGGCCACCGCAGCTATTTCGAGCGCAACGGCGGCTTCGATCCGCGCATGGTGCTGGTGTGCCAACGTTTCGTCGTGGCGCAAGTACTGCGCTCAAACAGCCCTTGATCCACCACGCGCAGCAGGCGCGTGACAAGCGGCCGCCCCATCCGGATTTGAGATCGAGCGGCGTGCACCGCTCGTGCCTGCCCGTTTATTTTGCGCCGGGCACTGCGTCGTGCGAGTGGATCTGCAAGGCCTCCAGAAACCGCGACACCATGTTGTAGGCGGCCACGGTGGCCGTCAATTCGACCACGAGCTTCGGCGTAAGTTGCGCACGCACGGCGTCGAACACGTCGTCCGGCACTTGCACGTTGCGTGTCATCGCATCGGTATAAGCCAGCACGGCACGCTGTGTGTCGCTGTAGCACGATGCCGTTTCCCAACCATCGAGCGCGTCCAATTGCGCTTGCGTCACGCCTTCCTTCAGCGCGATCGGCGCGTGCTGCTCGGCCTCATACGGCGCGCCGTTCAACACTGCCACGCGCATGATGACGAGTTCGCGCAACCCACCATCCAACGTGGATTGCTGCCGAATCGCGGTGAGATAGGTCAGCCAGCCGCCCGCCACCGGCGGGCTGTGCAGCAGCATTTGATACAGGTGCAGAATGCTGCCGCGCTCGGCCTTGACGCGGTCGGCGAGGTCGCGCACGTCGGGTTGTTGCAGATCGGCGTAGGGGATACGGGCCATGTTGTCTCCTCGTTTTGATTGTGATGAATGTTGGTGTGATGAGCGTAGGGCTACGGCGTGATTGCTACTGCGCTGCTTCACTTCTGCGTTGCGGCATTACCGCATCGCTGCTCGATTGCGTTGCTGCGTTCTCGCTTCCTCTCGCGATCGCAGGCAGATGCTGCTTGAGATGATCGATCACGCAACGCGCGCGTGACGACAGCGGCCATTCGGAGCGGTGGATGAGCCAGAGCGTATCGACCACGGGGCTGCCGCAGGCAAGCACCTTGATCGCCTCGGGTTGCGGAAAAGCTTCTCGCGCATAGCGCGGAATCACCGTAAACCCCAGGCCGCGCGCCACGGGCTCGAGCATCTGCCCGATCTGATTGATGTAGCCGTGGCGTGGCACCGTGCGGATGCCGGGGTTGGACGGAAAGTGACGGCTCAGCAACCGTGTGGCCATCCCCTGGCCGTCCGGGTGATCGATAAAGCCCATTCGATGCAGATCCGCCCAGCTCTCCACCTGTTCGCCTGCCGGGATCACCAGTTCGAGCGGCTCCTCGGCAAACGGCTGGGCGGCAATGCGGGCGTCGTCCGGTTTGAGCGTGACGAGGCCGAGCTCGTACTCCTTTTGCAGCACGGCCTCCAGCGCCTCGCGATCCGGCGCAAAGCGGTGGCGGATGGTGAGGTTTCGATTGCCTTGCTGCATGCTCAACAGAATGGGATACAGCGCCAGCCCCACGCTGCCGGGGGTGATCAAACTGAACTCGCCACTGCACGCATCGGCATCGGACAAGCGCACTTTGAGTCGGTTGTCGGCCTGCTCGATTTCGTTGCAGTAGGCCAGAAACATGGTTCCTGCCGGGGTCAGTTCCAGCTGCCTGGGCCGCCGCAGAATGAGTGTGCCGAGCTCGCCTTCGAGATGCCGCACGTGCTGGCTGACGGCCGCTTGCGTAAGGCCCAACCGATCTGCCGCGCGCGTGAAGCTGCCCAACTCAGCGATGGCAACGAAGGTATGCAACCACTGTGGGTTCATCATAAAGATAACTTATCGATCCAATAAGAATGCATTAGTTTACATTGTGCGCGCGCACCCGTAGCCTAGAAACATTCGCGGAAATGCGTGTGGCGGCAGTCCCTGTCGCCTCTTGCACGCGCCGCATCCCCATTTGAGAACTTGCAATGTCAGCGCTGTTTAGTCCGTTTCAACTGAAAGACGTCACCCTCCGCAATCGCATCGCCGTGCCGCCCATGTGCCAATACAGTGCCGACGAGGGCATGACGAACGATTGGCATCTGGCGCATTACACCAGTCTGGCCCGTGGCGGCGCGGGCCTCGTCATCGTGGAAGCGACCGCCGTGTCGCCGGAAGGTCGGATCACCCCGGGCTGCACCGGGCTGTGGAACGATGCGCAGGCCGAAGGCATGGCTCGCATCGCGGCCAGCATCAAGGCGGCGGGTGCCGTACCCGGCATCCAGATCGCGCATGCCGGCCGCAAGGCCAGTGCGAACCGCCCGTGGGAAGGCGACGATCACATTGCTGCGGACGATGCACGCTCGTGGGAAACGATCGCCCCTTCGGCGGTAGCCTTTGGCGCCAATCTGCCGCAAGTGCCGCGCGCCATGACGTTGGCCGATATCGCCCGCGTAAAGGCCGATTTTGCTGCCGCCGCCCAGCGCGCACGTCGAGCAGGCTTCGAGTATCTCGAACTGCATTTCGCCCATGGGTATCTCGCGCAAACGTTCTTCTCGTCGCACTCGAATCGACGTGATGACCAATACGGCGGCGATCTTGATGGCCGCAGCCGTTTCATGCTCGAAACGCTGGCTGCCGTGCGTGAGGTATGGCCCGAGAATTTGCCGTTGACCGCGCGTTTCGGCGTGATCGAGTATGACGGCCGTGACGAAGAAACGTTGGCCGAGTCGATTGCGGTCACGCGCGCCATGCGCAGTGGCGGTCTGGATCTGCTCAATGTGAGCGTGGGCTTCACGATTCCGGACACGTCGATTCCGTGGGGCGGCGCGTTCCTCGCGCCGATCGCCGAGCGCGTAAAGCGCGAAGCGAACATTCCGGTGGCATCATCGTGGGGCATCGACGATCCGATCGAAGCGGATCGTGCCGTGGCCGATGGGCAGATGGATCTCGTCATGATCGGCCGCGCGCACCTGGCCAATCCGCACTTCACCTACCAGGCCGCGCAGAAGCTGAAAGCCGATCGTCCATCGTGGGTGCTGCCGGCGCCTTATGCGCATTGGCTGGAGCGCTATCGCTCGTCCGCGGCCGCGTAACGGCGCCAACGCATCGGCATGACCTGCGCGCTTTGTAAGGCAAGGCGGGATCGCCTGACAGGGCTGTCGATCTCGCTGTCGATGTCGGCCTCAGCGTGACATCGCGTGAGCACGTCGGCGCCGCCGCAAGCGGCTGCCGACGCGTCAGTACTCGCGCGTTAAATGACTTGGCCCTGGCACAGATATTTCACGTGCATGTAGTCGTCCAGCCCATAGCGCGAACCTTCGCGGCCATAACCTGACTCCTTCACGCCGCCGAAAGGCGCCGAGGCGGCTGCCAATGCGCCTTCGTTGATGCCCACGATGCCGCTTTCCAGCGCATCCGCCACCCGCCAGACACGGCGAATATCCGTCGAATAGAAGTACGCCGCCAAGCCATACGGCGTGTCGTTGGCGTCGGCGATCACTTGCGCTTCCGTGTCGAAGCGGCTCACGGCAACCACGGGTCCAAACGTTTCTTCGCACGAGCACGCCATGGTCGTGGTCACGCCATCGAGCACCGTAGGCGCGTAGTAATGCGGGCCATCGCGCTCGCTGTCGCGGATGCGCGCGCCGCCCACCACCACTTTGGCGCCGCCGGCCAGGGCATCTTTCACATGCGCTTCGATTTTGTCGATCGCACGCGAATTGATCATCGGGCCGATTTGCGAGGTGCTATCGGTGGCGGGACCCACCTTCAGTGCGCCCACCTTTGCGGCAAGCTTTTGCACGAACGCGGCATGCACGCCCGATTGCACGAAGACGCGATTAGGCGAGACGCAGGTTTGACCGCCATTGCGAAATTTCGCGACCATCAATCCATCGACTGCCGCATCGATATCGGCGTCGTCGAACACGATGAAGGGCGCATTGCCGCCGAGTTCGAGCGACAGCTTCTTCAGTGTGTCGGCCGAGGCGCGCGCGAGATGCTTGCCCACGGCGGTCGAGCCGGTAAACGTGACCTTGCGCACGCGCTTGTCGGCCAGCCACACGTCGACGACTTCAGGCGTCTTCGCGCGCGAGGCGGTCACGATGTTCAGCACGCCATCGGGCAAGCCCGCCTCCTGCGCCAGCTTCACGAGCGCCAGCGAGGTAAGAGGCGTGTCTTCGGCGGGCTTGGCGACCACCGTGCATCCCGCGGCCAGCGCGGGCGCAATCTTGCGGGCAATCATCGCGGCAGGAAAATTCCACGGTGTGATGGCGGCCACCACACCTACGGGTTCTTTCACCGTCATGAGCTTGCGGCCCGGCGCGGGCTCGGGAATCATGTCGCCGTATGTGCGCACTGCTTCTTCGGAAAACCATTCCACGTAGCTGGCCGCATACATGACTTCGCCCTTGCCTTCGGCCAGCGGTTTGCCCTGCTCACGCGAGATGAGGCGGCCCAGGTCGTCCACGTTCTCGGTGATCAGCGCCAGCCACTTTTTCAGAATCTGCGCCCGTTCGCGCGACGGCAGCTTGCGCCAGGCGGGAAAGGCAGCCGACGCGGCATCCACCGCAGCGCGCGCATCGTCGGCACCGCTGTCCGGCACCTGGGCAAAAACGGTGGAGGTGGCGGGGTCGGACACATCGAGCGTGGCGCCGGACGCGGCCGGCACCCAGTGTTTTCCGATCAGGTTAAGACCAGGCAGCAGATCCTGGCGAGCAAGCGTCAAAGGCATGGTGTGGGATTCCGGTTCAGGCTGGGAAAGTGAAGCGTTCGATGGCGCTACCGTGAACAGGTCACCCGCACCAACGCGTCCGATCGGATCATAGTAATGCAATGGGATTCACGCGGTTCTCAGCCGGTGCGATCGGGTACCGATCCCCGTGCGATAGCATTGCGGTCGTTTACCGCAATGTTGCGATTGACCGATTCAGGGAGTGTGACGGTGTGCTCTGCCGATGTTTTCAACGACCGCCCAGCCGGCGACGTCGTGCTGCGCAATATGACGGCATCCGATCTCGAGGTTGCTCACGCGTTGTCGCAGGGCGCGCGCTGGCCGCATCGTCTGGAAGACTGGCAGCAGGCCTGGCCGTTGGGCGAGGGCGTCGTTGCCGTGCGCGATGGCGCTGTGATCGGCACGGCGATGCGCTGGCGGTGGGGCGCACACCACGCCACCGTGGGCCTGGTGATCGTGTCACCGCAGCATCAAGGCAGGCGCGTGGGCCACTGCTTGATGGCGGGCGTGCTTGAACCTCTGCAAGATTGCGATGTGACGTTGTTCGCCACGCCTGAAGGTCGCGGTCTTTATGCGCGTCTCGGATTTACGGCGATCGGCGAAGCACGGCAGCATCAGGGCGTGGCCATTCCGACGCCCTTGATGCCCATGAAAGAGGGCGAGTGTCTCCGTGCCGCAACGCGCCTCGACCTGGCAACGCTTGTGGCATTGGATGCGGCGGCGCGTGGCATACCGCGCGATCGGTTGATCGCGGCCCTGCTCGAGGCGGGCGACACGGTGGTGCTGGATACGCCGGACGGCGTGCGAGGCTTTGCGACGGTGCGGCGCTTTGGCCGGGGGATGATGATCGGCCCTGTCGTTGCGCCGGACGTGGCCGCTGCGCAGGGGTTGATCGCGCACTGGCTGAATCGTCACGTGAACCGCTTCGTCCGCATCGATGTTGACCGCGGCGGTGGACTGTCCGCATGGCTTGAGCGATGCGGACTGGCGGGGGTCGATGCGCCGGTTGTGATGGTGCGCGGCAGGCCTGCGCAACCGGTTGGCAGTGTGCAAGCCTTTGCGCTTGTTTCGCAGGCCCTGGGTTGATCGCTGCCGAGGTGTATGCAGCGATCGCGGCCGCTCAGTCCGAGCGCCGTCGACGCATCATCAGCGCAATGGGCAACACGCCCACGAGCAGGCCCAAAAGGAGCAGTTCAAGCGGCCCCCAGGTATAGGGCAGTACCCAGGCGGCGTCGATAAATGCCCACGCGTAATCAGGATGCTTTGGATCGACGCGTGCCTGCACTGGCGTGCCTTGTTTGCGCGCCACCTCAGCGTCCATGCGGGCATCGGTCGGGAAGAATCTGAAATCCAGCGACTCGGCCTGGCCGCGATACGTTTGTCCTTGCCACGCATAGCGAAAGCCACAGTTGATTTGATTGTGCCCTTTTCGCGTGCCGTAATAGCGATGCTCACAATCCACAAGCGTGGCCGGCACGTTTTCAAGCGATGCAAAGCCCAGCAGGGAAACTTCTTTGCTCAAGCGATCGGACACGCCGTAGAGGCACACCAGCATCGCCAGCAGGATGATTGCGGTCCACAGGCGCCAATGAGGGCGAGCGGCTTTGCGAGCGCGGTCATTGATGGGCACGAGTTCATCGGTTGTGGGATCGAGCACATAGTCTGCACGCCGGTGCACGCTTGTGCGCGGTTGCCGATAAAGCGCGTAGGCCAATACGCCCGCGAGGGCAGCGACCAGAAATGCACCGAGGCCAGGTGTGGCGAGCCAACGCTCATCGGGCGTGCCGGCAATGCTCTTGTCGCGGTAAAACAGTTCCACAGTCCGGGTCTTGACGCTGCGTTGCGCCTGCAATTCTCGATCGAGACTCGCTGGCGTTGCAAAGGGGCTTTGGCTGGTCCACACGGTAACGGGTGAAGCAAACGCCGCGTCTTCGTACGTGTAATGCGCCACACACCGGATGGCGTGCTGCCGCTTTGTACCGTCACGCACCAGTGTGCATGAGTCGATCGAGGCCGGCACCTGAATCGGATCGTCTGCCCATGTGGCAAATCGGGAGAAGGCGATTGGCGAGACGGTGTAGACGATGGCAACGATCAGCGTTACGCCAGGCACGACGAAACAGAAAAAATTGCCGATGAGCATTCGCAACATTCTCATGCCGGTTCGTCTCGCATCCATTCAAAGTGATTGGCCCACCCACGCGGCTTGGATACCCGTGCCTCACCGCGTCCGAAGGTCGGTGCGCCGCGACCGCGCAGCATACACCCAGGAAAACCCGCGTGGAATAGGACGTAAAAACAATGGTTTACTTAAAGATGGATCCAATATATTGGCTCCAGTATGGGCAAGCAACGTCGCATTGATCGGTGCCGCCGCGTCATCGTGCGTACTGCTTCCCCCCGTCGCCGGGTGCCTGCCGGCACGTCTTGTTCACGCGAGAGTCAAACCATGAAAATGCTTCGCAGCCTGACCGCTTCATCGCTATTACTGATCGGCGTTACGGCTCATGCCGCCGACGCTTATCCCACGCATGCCATGGAATTGATGGTGGCCTACCAGGCCGGGGGCGGCAGTGACAACACTGCGCGCGCGATTGCCGAGGCGGCTCGCCCGCTCATGCCGCACCCGCTCGTCGTCGTCAACAAGCCTGGTGCAAGCGGATCCATTGGCTGGTCGTATGTCGCCAACGCGCTTCCCGACGGCTACAAGCTGGTGTTGATGACGCCGGAGATGCTCGTCGTCCCGCTTCTGGGCATCGGCAAGACCACCATCGCCGACTTTCAGCCCGTCGCACGATTCACCGACGACCCCTCGTCGGTCACCGTGCGCGCGGATGCACCCTGGGATACCGTGGAAGCGTTTGTTGAGTATGCGCGCGCCAATCCGCTGAAGGTGACGATCTCCAATGCCGGCATCGGCACGATTCCGCATATCGCGGCCGTTGCGCTGGGCGAAAAATCGAAGAGTAGCTTTACCCACGTACCGTATCAGGGCTCGTCGCCCGCCATCATGGGACTGATCGCGGGCGATGTGCAGGCCACAACCGTGGCCTACGCAGAGCTGCGCCAGCATGTGGAAACCGGCAAGCTCAAAACCCTTGCCGTGATGGCGCAGAAGCGCGTGGCAGGGTTGGATAATGTGCCCACGATGAAGGAGCGTGGGATGGATCTGCAATACGGCGTGTGGCGCGGCATCGGCTTGCCCAAGGCCGCACCTGCGGCGGTGCTTGAGAAATGGCGCGAGGTCGCGCGGGCGCTATCGCAAAACGCAGGATTTCAAACCACGATGGTCAAACAAAACCTGACCCCGGCTTATGCCGACACGCCTGAATTCGTGGCGGAGATCGATCGGCAAAGTGCGGCGTTCACCGCACTTGTGCCTACCCTCAATATGAAGGACTGAGCGATCCGCCGATAAGCCCGGCGCATCCCCGGCGATGCGTTGCGCTTAGAACGATGCCGTCACTGTCGCGTAGTACGCGCGGCCCGGTTCGTTATAGGTGGCAGCGCCTGCGCTGGAGCCATTTCCTTCACGGTACAAACGCTTGTCGAAGAGGTTGCTCACCCCGACGCGAAACTGCAGGTTCTTGTTCACCTTGTAGCCGGTGCTCAAACCCACCAGCGCGTATGGGCTCACGCTCTGCAAACCATCTCCGGTATTTTCCACACCGGTACGCAGGTTGAGCGTAGGCGCCTCCTGCTTGCCGTAGTAAGTGACGTTGGCCTGAAACGAAAGTTGCTCGGTGTAGAACCAGTCCAGCGTCGAATTGACGGTGTACTTCGGAATGATGCTCAACGGCTCGCCGTTATCCTTGTTCTTGGACTGCAACATGTAGGTGAAGTTGGTATTCCAGTCGACGGTATTGGTAAGCGGCACAAACAAATTGCCCTCGAACCCTTCGACGACGGCTTTGCCGCTGTTGGTCCATTGCAGAACCCGTGCCCCGTTGGGCAAACGATAGAGAAAGTCTGTGCCGGCAACGATCTTGTTCTTGTAATCGTTGCGGAAGTAGGCGGCACTGCCGCGCCACGAGCCGGTGTCGTATTCGAAACCGATTTCCTTGTTCACACTGATCTCGGGGCGCAGTGCTTCATTACCCACCAGATAGCAGCCGTTGGCATTGCTTTGCGATGCCAGGCACCCGTTCCCACGGCTGTACAAGAGGTAGTTGGGATTTGATTGATACAGGTTTGGCGCCTTGTAGGCCCGCGCGACACCGCCCTTCAGTGTGAGACGATCTGTCGCTTGAAACGACGCATTCAAGCTCGGACTCCAGTTGGATCCGAAGTTGTCGCTGTGATCGAAACGCACGCCCGGTGTAAGAATGGTGCGGGTGCCCGCCTCCATATTGTTTTCGATGAACGCCGCGTAACTGTTCTGCTTGGCTTTCGACGGGCGGTCGCCATAGCCCGTATTGCCGATCGACCCGCTTCCATAGGTCTGCCGGGTGCCGCTGGGATCGTCCAGCGACTCGCGCAAATACTCGCCGCCGATCGTGGCGACCTGCTTCACGCCTGCCGTGAACGGCACGTTGATCTCGCCGGCCGTTCGCAGGTTGCGCAACCGGGCCGTCTCGAATCCGCCGTCGATGGGCGCACCCTCCGGACCCCCCGCCAGGCCTTCCTGTTGGCGTGCGTTGCGGGTGTAGTCGTAGCCGATCGATGCGCGCGATGTGCCCCAACTGTAGTCGCCGCGATGGGTGAGTCCGAGGTTCTCGCGGTACATGCGATTGGTCTCGGTGCCGTAAAGGCTATCAGAGAATTCGCTGTTGGCGTTGTTCATCGTGTCGCCGGCGTAATCATTGCCCTGGCGACTGAAACCGAAATCGAAGTCGAGCGCGTTCTGCGCGTCGGCCTGCCAGATGAACGTACTGCGCACATCCTTGTTCGTCACGCCCTCTCGGCCCGACGTCGACGGCGTGCCGTTCGCGTCAGTTTCGGCGCGCCCCGCGTTGATGTCACGCGCATCGGCATTGGTCTTGTTGTAGTTGCCGGAGAGGCGGAAGCTCAGCTTGTCGGTCAACGGGCCGCTCAGGCGGATGCCCACACGGTTCGTATTGCCTTCGTCGTTGTCTTCCGGCTGATTGAGGTAATAGGTCACCGATCCCGAGAGTTTGTCCGTGGGACGCTTGGTGATGATGTTCACCACACCGCCCATGGCACCCGAGCCATAGCGCGCCGCGGCAGGCCCGCGAATCACATCGATGCGTTCCACTTCTTCGGCCGGTACCCAATTGGTATCGCCTCGCGTATCGCGATCGCCGTTCCAGCCGTAACGCACTGCATTGCGCGAGCTCACCGGTTTGCCGTCGACCAGGATCAACGTGTTTTCCGGACCCATGCCGCGGATATCGATCTGACGGTTATTGCCGCGCGCGCCACTGGCGCTGTTGCCGGTCAGGTTTACGCCTGGCGCACGGCGAATGATGTCCGACAGATCGTTGGTGGGCGGTCGGCGTTCGATTTCCGCTGCGGTAATGGTGGAGGCGCCCAACGACTCCTTGATCTCGTCCTCGGCAGTGCCGAGCACCTGCACGGTGTCCATTTCCTGAACGGCAGAGGACGGCAAAACTTGGGCAAAGGCGGCCCCTGACGTAGCGAGAAACACCGCCGCACTGGCGTAGCGGAAGGCGAAAAGGGGCGGGCGCATCCTGATTTCCTTAAAGAATTTCTAATTAAGAATGATTGTTATTGTTTTTTAGCGATGGCATTATGTCAGGACTCGTTCAGGAAAAGCTTTGCGCAAACACCTGTTCGCTTTGTGAAATCGCCGAGTCATCCGGCCCTCAATCCGGATGAAACTCGGGCCGCTACTGCCACATGTTTGCCTATGTCGTCTTTGTCTGGTGTGACCACGCCTTATGTGGGCCACACGGTGCGGTTCCACTCCGGCCATACCACCGCGCAGTACTACGTGCGCGCGCCGTTGGGCGTAGAACCGACCCTGGATGGATTGTTCGACGCCACGGAGTTGGCGGCCGGCTTGCGTCTATTGCGCGTGGACCTGAAAGACGTACGCGGCGTAAATGTTCATGGCACGCTCGAACCGGGCTTGCGCATCGCACTGGTGATCGGCGGCAAATCGGATGTGAGCTATGGCGATCGCCGACTGGTGCTGGATCCGACGCAGCATCAGGCTGCATGCGGCTCGATCGTGTCGCTCAACCGCCGCGAATTTTTTCACCGGCAATCTCGGCGTGGCGAGCGCGAACGCACGGCCTCGTTGACGTTGAGCGCCGCGTGGCTGCAGAGTCGTCTGGGCATTGACTTCACCGACCATGCTTTTTTTGCACGCCATCTTGCCGCACGCACATGGACGCCGTCGCAGCAAGCGGTCACGCTGGTCGAACAGATGCTTCGGCCGCCGGCGCTCACGCCGCCGCTGTGGCGCCTGTATCTCGAGTCGCGCGCGCTGGATGTGATCGTCGAGGCGCTCGGCTGCCTCGAATCGCACGGTGTGAGCGCCCACGACGACACCACCGCGTGGCAACTCATGCGAGGCACATCGCCCGCCGCATCGCTGCGTGAGCGCGACCGCATGCGGATGTGCGAAGTGCGCGACCTGCTCGATAGCGTAGAAGCGGAGTCGCTCTCGTTGCACGACATCGCGCAACGCGCGTGCGTAAGCGTGAATACACTGCAGCGTCATTTTCGCGCTACGTGGGGCAAGACGGTCGTGAACTACCTGCGCGATGCACGGCTGATGCGGGCGCGTGTGGCGTTGGAACGCGACGGCGCTACGGTGAGTGAGGCCGCTGACATCGCCGGCTACACCAGCGCTGCCAATTTCGCGACGGCGTTCAAGCGTTGTTTCGACATCTCGCCGGGGCAGGTGCGCTCGCGGCGATGACGGCACATTTCGAATGCTCGCGGTGCAAGCGCTTGAATAGCCAGCGAGGGCAAGACGATACGGGGCAAGACGATCATGCGCGGCGCGCACCGCGCGCGATGTCGACGAGGGCCTGTGCAAGCGCCCTCATACGTTGACGTCAATCCACCGTCGCGCCCGACAGCTTGACCACCTCGGCCCAGCGCTTCACGTCGGCCTCGTGCACCTTCTTGAAGGCTTCCGGACTGGGATCCGCGGCGGGGGCGATACCTTGCGTATCGGTGAGCCACGATTTGAATTCCGGCGTTTGAATGATGCGCACCACTTCGGCACTCATCTTCTTCTGAATCGCTTCAGGCAACTTCGCGGGCCCCATCAAGCCATACCACGTGCTGCTTTCGTAACCGGCCAAGCCGCAACCATCGGCGATCGTCGGCACGCCGGGCAGGGCGGGAATCGGTTTGGACACGGTGACGCCCAAGGCGCGCACCTTGCCGCCTTTGACGGCGGCGATGCTGGGTGCGGACTGGTTGAACATGAAGTCGACTTCACCGGCGAGCAGTGCAGTCATGGCGGGACCCTGGCCGCGATAGGGCACATGGACGATCTCCAGTTTGCCCATGTTGCCGAACAGGGCACCGGCCAAGTGGCCGGATGCACCGTTGCCCGTGGAGGCGTAGTTCAGCTTGCCAGGATTCTTGCGTGCAATGGCCATCAGGTCCTGGCACGACTTCACATCGGGATACTTGTCGCTATTCACGAGCAGCACATTGGGTACGTCACCCAGCAGGGCGATGTGTGTGAAGTCGCGTTGCACGTCAAACGGCAGGCTCTTGTAGAGCGCCGCGTTGATGGCGTGCGTGCCGGCCGTGGCAAACAGGAAGGTGTAGCCGTCGGGGGCGGCGCGAGCCACGATATCGGAGGCGACGTTGCCGCCGGCGCCCGTGCGGTTGTCCGACACGATTGGCACGTTCCAGGCGGCGGTGAGCTCCTGACCTAGCTTGCGCGTGTAGATATCGGTGCCGGCGCCACCGGGGAAGCCCCCGACGATGGTGATGGCACGAGTAGGCCAGGCGGCCTCTTCGGCGACGGCAGGCGCATTGACGGCAAGCGCGACGGCGGCGGCAAGTACTAAACGCAACATGATTGGGTTCCCCTTGTTGTTGTGCGTAAAGATGGCTGAACCTCCAGAAATCGGAGGGCGCGTTGCGCATGTTTGGACCGTCGCGGTAATAGCCGGGGTCCTGGCGAGCATGCGCAGGCTAGATGTCACAAATTAATTATGCCGTGAATACGTGCCTGTATACAGCTTCGAGGCATGCTCGTTTTCCCCAGTGAACTGACCGTAGGCCAGACGCTACGCGTTCACGTTTTGCCGTCTCGATAATGCACCAGTCCCACTGAAAATGTGAGCGCTTACTTCTATTCGTCGTGCGGTACGCCGCTTGATCCCTTGCTACGTGCGCACGAAGGATCAATGTTGCATGTCGTATTTCTAGCCTTGGACATCCCTGCGTCATCATACAAATGACGTAGTGCGTGGTACGTATTCTTTAGGATTGGAAGGTGGCTTATCTTCAATCCAAGTGAAGCCAATCTTTCTGGTTTGTAACGAGTGATACCCCACGCAAGCATTTGGTTTCTCAGGTGCGCCGCTCGCTACGCTTAGGGCTCGAATAATAAGGAGAAGTCCTTGTCCACCACCGCAGCAACATCCAATTCCTGTCCCACGCCGTCCAAGCGCTCGTCCGGCTGGTTGCGGGTCGTCGTGGTCGTCGCTGCCGTCATCGGGCTTTATGCCGTTGACGGGCCGTCCAAGGGGCAAGTCAGTGCAAGCGACGCCGTCACGAACCCCGAAAAGCCAATGAACGATACGGCGAAGGTATCGGGGCTGGGCGCAGCCGGCGTGTCTGGACTTGGGGTGAACGGTGTCGCGGGATTGAGCGGCTCGGGCGTGCGCAAGTAATGGCGCGGGCCGTCGAAGTCATAGCCTTGTCTGTTGTTTAAGCTCCTGCCATCGTCGTGGCATCCCATCCATGGGCACTTCAGTAGCTCGCGGATATCCCTCAAGTCTTAGGTGTAGTACGTCTTCCTTCTCTTAAGTCTCTCTTAAGTCGGCAAGCGAACAATCGGTCGGGTCTTGAATCGATCGACAGGCTGCCGCAATGACTTCCCCCAAAGCCCCTCAGGCACTGACCACCTGGCAATTGATCCGGCCATTCTGGGTCTCGGACGAGCGGTGGGCAGCGCGCGGATTGATCGCTGCCATCATCGCGATGAATCTGACCATCGTGTATATCAACGTACGGTTGAACGCGTGGAACGCCGGTTTCTACAACGCACTGGAAGGCAAGCAGGTCGAGGCCTTTGGCGGTCTGTTGTGGACATTCACGTGGCTGGCGTTCAGCTTCATCATCCTGGCGGTATACAGCCTTTATTTGCGGCAGGCATTGGGATTTCGCTGGCGGCAGTGGATGACGCGCCGGTATATCCACGAGTGGCTGGGCGACCATGCGTTCTATCGCATAGAGCGCGATGGCACGGCCGATAACCCCGATCAGCGCATTGCGGACGATTTGCAAGGGCTGGCGACGACGACATTAGCGCTGTTTCTCGATCTGATTTCCACGGTCGTGACGCTGGTGTCTTTCATGTCGATTTTGTGGACGCTCGGCGGTGCGGCCAGTATTGTGCTGGCCAATCATCAGATCGATATTCCCGGCTACATGGTATGGGCCGCGATGGTGTACGCGTTGGTGGGATCGGTACTGATCAAGCGGTTCGGCGCGCCGCTGGTGGCAACTAATTATCGTCAACAGCAGGTGGAGGCTGACTTTCGCTTTGGCTTGATTCGCGTGCGTGAAAATGCCGAGCAAATCGCACTGTATGGCGGCGCCCATGCCGAAGGGTCGGATGCAAGTATGCGGTTCGGCCATATCCGCGATAACTGGCGGCGCATCATGTCGCTGACTAAACGGCTCACGTTCATGACATCGATGTACTCGCAAGCGGCCATCATCCTGCCGTTGGCGCTGGCCACGCCGCATTACTTTGCCGGGGCCTATTCGTTTGGCGTGTTGATTCAGGTCGCGCGGGCGTTCGGCACGGTGAGCGATTCCCTTTCCTGGTTCATCCTCAATTACGCGACGTTGGCCGAGTGGCGCGCCACGGTGAATCGGTTGCGCGAATTTAAGCTGGCATTGGCGCGCGGCGAACACGCCCTCGAGCGACAAGGGGGTGGCGGTGCCGTGGGTTCTCTCCATGAAACATCACCGCAACCTTTGGGGCCTGCACAAATCGAGAACGCGGTGACGCCCTCGTTTGTGCCAACGCCCATGTACACATCCGGCCAAGTGTCATCGGCATCCCCTTCAACATTCTCTTCATCCGCATCGCCGTCATCGGTTGCGCATTCGCCGCCGCGCGTGTTGCTGCGCACGCAATCGCTGCAGTTGCAGCGCCCCGATGGCTCACCGCTCGTGGAGATCCCCGACGTTCGCGTCATGCCGGGCGAGCGCTGGCTGATCAAGGGCGCATCCGGGGTCGGCAAAAGTACGCTGCTTCGCGCCGTCGCCGGTCTGTGGCCCTATCGCACGGGCGCGGTCGTCGTGGCGGAAAATATGCGCATGCTGTTTGTGCCGCAACAGAGCTATATGCCGATCGGCACCTTGAAGGCGGCGCTGTGCTACCCCGATACGGTGGATCGTTTTGACGACGCATCCTGTGCGGCGGTGCTCGAGCAATGTGGTTTGGGCGCGTTCCTTCCCGAGTTGCTGAAGCCCGATCATTGGAGTCGACGCCTGTCGCCCGGGGAGCAGCAGCGCGTGGGCTTTGCTCGCGTGCTGTTGCAGCGGCCGCAAATGGCTTTCCTGGATGAGTCGACCAGTGCGCTGGACCGCGATACCGAGCGCCGGCTGTACCGGGCGCTGATCGAGCAACTGCCCGAGACGGCGATCATGAGCGTGGCGCATCGCGAATCGTTGGCCGATTTTCATCCGCGCACGCTTACACTTAGGGCTGACGACGCCGCCAAGATCAGGACGGCGCCCGACGCGGGGTGGAACCATGCGCTTGTTGTTGGTTGAAGACGATCAGATGGTGGGGCAGGCGGTTTGCGCCGGCTTGCGGCAGGACGGTTTCGCGATCGATTGGGTTACCGATGGCGAGCAGGCGACCACGGCCTTGCGCGTGGAGACCTTCGATCTGGTGCTGCTCGATTTGGGCCTTCCGGGAAAAAGCGGCATCGAGGTGCTGCGCAGTTTGCGCGCGCGTGGGGCGCAGCACCCCGTGATCATTCTGACGGCACGCGATGCGGTCGCCGATCGTATCGCGGGGTTGGACGCCGGTGCAGACGACTATGTGATCAAGCCCTTCGACCTGGATGAGCTTGCGGCGCGCATCCGAGCCTTGACGCGCAGGCGTGCGGGGCGCGCCGAGCCCGTGATCCAGTATGGCGCCATGACGCTCAATCCCGCCACACGCGAGGTGCGACTGGATGGGACGCCGGTGCATCTTTCTGGGCGCGAGTTCGCGTTACTGCAAGCCTTGCTGGACCGGCCTGGTGCGGTGTTGTCGCGAGCACAACTCGAAGAAAAACTTTATGGATGGGACGATAGCGTGGGCAGCAATGCAGTCGAAGTACACATTCATGCCCTGCGCAAAAAGTTGGGTGTGGACCTCATCAAGAACGTACGCGGGGTTGGCTACCGCGTGCCGCAGTGAAGGTCGCGTCCGTGCACGCATTCAAATCCTTCGGTACCACGTCGATCCGGCGCACGTTGTTGCTCTGGCTGGCGCTGGGATTGTCGTGCGGCATCGTGCTGGCAGGTACGGCGCTCTATTTTCAGGCGCGCGTCGAAGCCGATGCGTTGTTCGATTATCAGCTCAAGCAAATTTCCGCATCGCTGCCGCGTGAGGCCTTTGCGCCGATCGCGCCTGCGCGCCAGGGCGGTATCGCTGCCGGTGAAGACATCCTGATCCAGATCTGGGACACCAACGGCTCAGTCATTTATCGGTCGCATTCGCGCATGGCGTTACCGCAGCGCGCCGAGCTCGGCTTTGCCAACGTGCCGCGAGACGACGGCATGTGGCGGATCTATGCCGCCCAGATCGGCAACACAGTGGTGCAGATCGGCCAGCCGCAAAGCGCCCGCCAGGCCGTGGCCGCGCAGATGGCCATCAAAACCGTGGCGCCGTTGCTGCTGTTCTTTCCCATCCTGGGCATCATCATCTGGATCGCGGTAGGGCGGGGACTCGCGCCCGTGCGTCGCGCCGCCGCCGAGGTTCAAGCGCGCGATGCCGACCAACTCGAGGCGATCTCCGAGCGCGGACTACCCACCGAGATTCAGCCCTTGATGCATGCGCTCAACGATCTGTTGGCGCGATTGCAGGATGCCATGCAAGCCCAGCGGGCATTCGTGGCGGATGCCGCGCATGAGCTGCGTACGCCGTTGACGGCGCTGCGGTTGCAAGCGCAAGTGGCGGAACGCGCACATGCGCCTGAAGAGCGCCAGGCGGCATTCGATCAATTGCGGCGCGGCATCGATCGCAGCAGTCATTTGCTGCAGCAGTTGCTGATCCTCGCCCGCCAGGAACCGGGAGCGTCAGACGAGCATGCGGCAAGCATTGCCGTCGTTCCCATCGTGCAAGAGGCGATCGCCGATTTCGCGACCGTGGCCGATGCCCGTGGGATCGATCTCGGCGTGATCGACCAAACGCCGGTATTCGTGCGCGGCAATGCCGCCGCGTTGCGCATTCTGTTGGGCACGCTGATCGACAACGCCCTGCATTACACGCCGCGCGGGGGCGTGGTCGACATCTTCGTGCGCGAAGAAGCCGATGGCTGCGTCGTGGGCATCCAGGACGGCGGCCCCGGTATCGACGAGGCCGACCGCGCGCGCGTGTTCGACCGTTTCTATCGTGCGCCCAGTGCCCATTTGCATCATGCCAATGGCAGCGGTCTGGGGTTGACGATTGCGCAGCGCATCGCTGACGCCCATGGTGCGCGCATCGAGCTGTCCAATACCGAAAGCGGTTTGCTGGCATTGGTGCGACTGCCTCGAACGCTCTGAGCGCTCTCGCGCGACATTGAACGCACACGGACGATCGCGCGCAGGTTTGCCGTTGCAGACGCAGGGCTGCGTGCCGTGCGTACGCCCGGCGTGCGCGGACGAAATAATCGTTCGCGGCACGCAAACATTTTCGATCTCTTAAGTTTGCGTTAAGTCTGCCTTTCTACGCTTCTACCTCATCGGGACATCGTGTCCCCGGTCCCAAGGAGTGCATCATGAAAGGTCAAGTCTTTGCGCGTTCAGCGCTTGCAGCCGCCGTCCTGACTGCCGTCACCGGCGGAATCGTCTACTCGTCCGAAGGTGCCGCTGTGGCGCAGACGACGCCGGTTTCGCTGGTTGCGCCCAGCAGCAGTAGTGTTACCCACACCCCCGGCCTGGCCACGGCCACCGATTTCTCGGGCATCGTCGAGAAGGCCGGACCTGCGGTCGTCAATATCAGCGTGACGGGCAAATCCACTGCTGCCGATGACGACGACTCGGCGGGTATTCCCGGATTGTCGCCCGACGATCCGATGAATGAATTTTTCCGGCGTTTCGGTCCTCAGGCGCAAATGCCGAGCAAGCCGCATATGACGCGGGGTCAGGGCTCGGGCTTTATCGTGAGCGCCGATGGCTTGATTCTCACCAATGCACACGTGGTGGATGGCGCGACTGACGTGACGGTGCGCCTCACGGACCGGCGCGAATTCAAGGCGAAGGTGCTTGGCGCCGACAAGCAGAGCGACATCGCGGTGATTCGCATCGAGGCAAAAGATTTGCCGGTCGTGCGTATCGGCAATCCAAGCGATGCCAAGGTGGGTGAACCCGTGCTTGCCATCGGCTCGCCTTACGGCTTTGACAACACCGCGACGGCCGGCATCATCAGCGCCAAATCGCGCAGCTTGCCCGAGGATACCTACGTGCCGTTCATCCAGACGGACGTGGCGGTGAATCCCGGCAACTCCGGCGGCCCGCTCTTTAATGCGCAAGGCGAAGTGATCGGCATCAATTCGCAGATCTATAGCCGCACGGGCGGATATCAAGGGTTGTCGTTTGCCATTCCGATCGACGTGGCGACCAAAGTGCAGCAGCAGTTGGTGGCGCATGGCCATGTGACGCGTGGTCGGTTGGGTGTGGCCGTGCAGGAGGTCAACCAGGCGCTGGCGCGATCGTTTGGGCTCGAGAAAGCCGGTGGCGCATTGGTGAGTTCGGTCGAAAAGGACAGTCCCGCGGCCAAGGGCGGTTTGCAGGTAGGCGACGTGATCACGGGCTTCAACGGACGTGCGATCGAACATTCGTCCGACTTGCCTGCTGCGGTGGCGGACGCTACGCCTGGCAGCGCCGCGAAAGTCTCGGTGATGCGCGAGAAGGCCGAGAAGACCTTGTCGGTAACCATTGGCGAGTGGAAGGTCGCTCAAAACGATGCCAAGAAGGCGCAGTCCGACCAGGCCAAACTGGGCCTGGCGGTGCGGCAGCTTTCGCCGCAGGAGCGCGCACAGTCGGGCATCGAGTCGGGCCTCCTGGTGGCCAGCGCGAATGGGCCCGCCGCCGTGGCAGGCATTCAAGCCGGCGATGTGATCCTGGCCTTCAACGGCGTGCCGCTGAAGGATGTGGAGCAATTGCGCAAACTGGTAGATGGCGCGGGCAAGAATGTGGCGCTGCTGGTGCAGCGTGACGACAGCAAGATCTTTATCCCGCTGACGCTTGGATAACGCTGGCGAACCACGCGAGCATGCGGGCGATGACAGGCCACGCGCCGCGCCTGTGCGGATACGGCACAGGCGCGGCGTCCCCTCGGTTCGCCCCGCAATTCGTTTGTTTTTGCTATGGATCGAAATGGATTTAGCTGTTCCGAAAGCCACTGAAACAGCTTATACACCCGGTATCTCGATAGCAGCGACAGACACATAAAAGCGATGCTAATTTCCATTCATCGCCGATACATGCGGGTATCGACGGCGTCGATTGGAGAATAAAAATGAGCATCACCAAACGTATGAGTCAGGCTTTCCTCGTTGCCGTTCTTGCCCTGGGCGTGAGCGGCGCTGCATGGGCAGATAAGCAAACGCGTAATGCCGTGATCGGTGCGGGCCTGGGTGGCGTGGCCGGCGCGCTATTGTCCGAGGGCGACCCGTGGGTCACCGTGGGCGGGGCGGCGGCGGGTGGTGTACTGGGTCACGTCATCACCGATGATGATGACCGTCGCGGTCGTCGCAACTGGGATCGCGGCGATCGTCGCCACGACGACTACCGTCGCGCCGGCTATCGCAAACATCACGATGACCGCCGCCATTGGAAGAACAAGCGTCACCATCATCGCCATTGATCGTCGGCACGCAGACCTGCACATCCGGAATGAATGCGGTGCACGGCGACAAAAAAATAGGCCTCCCGTTTACCACCGGGAGGCCTATCTACTGCTTACGTACCCCATCACTTCAGGGCCGTATGTACTGCGGAACAGCATCGGTACTGCGAGGGGTAATACATGAACTAAGGGTACTGCTCGAACTACGGGTACTGCATGTACTGTCTACTCAACAACGTCGATTACTGCGACTGCATGTACTGCAACTGCGGGTCTTGCTTCCACTCAAACACATGCGCGGAGATGCATGTCCGTTGCCAGCGGATCGCACCGCGGATCGCCGCGGCGCGTGGCACTGTCAATTAGCCCTTCGTGGGCGGGTAGTCCAACGTGCCGAAGGTGTAGGTGCCGTCAGCCTTGGCTTGACGCAGTTCCTGCACGACTTGAGCGCGGCTTTCGGTGGCGCCGGTTTGGGCGACTTGGGGCGGGTAGTCGAGCGTACCGAAGGTCACTTCGCCGTTGTTTTGAGCGGCGGCCAATTCGGATTGCACTTCAGCGCGGGTCAGGCTCGAACGCTGAGCGATCGGAGCGGGGTATTCCAGATTACCGAAGGTGTAGCTGCCGTCAGCCTTGGCTTGTTGCAGTTCGCTGACGACTTCAGCACGGGTCTTGTCGTGGCCGAGGTCGGCGGCTTGAGCGCTCACACCAATCAGCGAGAGGGAAAGAACTAGGGCAGTGGTAAGGGTCTTCATGGTCAATCTCCAGTCAATTGTCTCAGCGCGTCTTGCGCTGGGGTCGTATCGTCTTTGCGTCGTGTGTGACGACTTGATGACTGAATTGTGTACCTATCAAGACCTAGGATAAACCCTTATAACCGCAAAACATTATCCCGAAATGATGGGTAATAAGGCCAGTTTCTCGTCTAACCTACGATTATTGGTAACGTGAGACGCGATTTGCAACACGTTATTGGCCTGCAGCAATCCTTCATTACAGCAGCGTGCCTGAAAGGGCTGCGGCAACCAGGAGCGCGCCCGTCCAAAGGTTGGCGCGAAACAACATGAAGTTCTGTTCGGGGCGCTTCAAGTCGAATTTGGCGAGCTGCCAGAACAGGTGAATCGCGATGGCGCCCATGCCGATGTAGTACGCCGGATGCATGGCCATGGCCCATCCGCCCCACGTCCACAGGGCGATGGTGGCCACATAGAATCCGCTGACCCACACCTTGCCGTTGGCGCCGAAGCGCAACGCGGTGGAATGCAGGCCCAGTTGCGCATCATCGCGCACATCAACGTAGGCGTAGATCGTGTCGTAGCCGATTTGCCACAGCACCGCACCAAACCACATGGCAATCGCTGCCAAGGGGACGGCATTGTGCACGTCGGACCACGCCATCAGCATGCCCCAGTTGAACGCAATGCCCAGCACGGCTTGCGGCCAATAGGTAAAGCGCTTGCACAGCGGATAAATGAAGACGATGGGCAGCAGCGCCACCGCCAGCCAGCGGCTCATCGGATTGATGAAGAAGAGCAGCACGGCGCAGACGACCAATTGGGCAAACAGGAACCACAGCGCTTTCTTCAGCGTGATCTGCCCACTGGTGAGCGGCCGGAAACGCGTGCGTTCGACGTGCTGATCGATGTCGCGATCGCAGATGTCGTTGATCGTGCAGCCCACCCCGCGCATGAGCAATGCGCCCAGTGAAAAAATGATGAGGCGGGCAAGGGTGGGCAGCCCGGAGGACGCTTGCACCAGTGCCGCCAGGCACGGCAGCAATGTCAGCCAGGTGCCGATCGGCCGGTCGAGACGGCACAGCCGGGCATACGGGCCCCATGATGCCGGAAGCCAGCGCGCGACCCAATCGTCGGCGATGATGTCGTTGAGGTCGGGGGCGGGGCGGGCGGTGACGGCCATGAATCAGCGTCCGTAATTGGCGATCAGGCGGCCCAGCGTGGCGATGCCGGCGCGGATCTTCGTTTCGGGCACGGTCACGAAACTCAGTCGCAACGTATTGTGGACGGGTGCTGAAGCGTAAAACGGCGCACCCGGCACGAACGCGACTTTTTCGGCGATCGCCTGCGCGAGCAACACGCTGCTGTCGATATGGGCAGGCAACGTCACCCAGATGAACATGCCACCTTCGGGTCGGGTATAGGCGACATCCGACGGAAAGTGTTCGGCGATCGCATCCAGCATGTAGCCGCATTGCTTGCGATACAACTCGCGCACTACCGGCAGGTGCTGCGTGAGGAAACCATCCTTGATGATCTCGTAGACCGCCATCTGCGTGAGCGTGGAGGTGTGCAGATCGGTGGCTTGCTTGGCCTGGACGAGCTTGTTGATGATGGCCCGGTTGGCCGCGATGTAGCCCAGCCGCAGGCCGGGTGCCAGCACCTTCGAGAACGAACCCAGACGGATCACGTTGGCGCCCGCAGCGGGTGCAAGCGACAAGAGGCTGGGCGCATGGTCGCCCGCATAGCGCAACTCGCCATAAGGATCGTCTTCCACGACCGGCAACCCCAGTCGCGCGGCTTGGGTGACCAGCTCCTGGCGGCGCGCCGGATTCAGGGTGCGGCCGGTGGGATTCTGGAAATTGGGCAGGGCGTACAGGAAGCGCGCTCCGTCGGCCATCGTCGGCGTGATGGCTTCGGGCACAAGGCCGCCGTCGTCAGTGGCCACCGACGCGTATCGCGGCTGGTAGAGGCTGAACGATTGCAGCGCGCCGAGGTAGCTGGGTGTCTCGACCAGCACCTTGCTGTCCTTGTCGATCAGCACCTTGCCCAGGAGATCGAGCGCTTGCTGAGAACCGGAGACGATCAGGATGTCATCGGGCGTGACGCGCGCGCCATTGCGGTTCAAATCGTCGGCCACCCAGGCGCGCAGCGGCGCATAGCCCTCAGTAGGGCCGTACTGCAATGCCGTGCGCGGCTGCTCGGTCAATACCCGGTCGAATGCCTGACGCACCACTTCCGCCGGAAACCCGTCCGGTGCCGGCAAACCGCCCGCAAACGACGTGATATCGGGGCGCTCGGTGACCTTGAGAATTTCGCGAATGGCGGAACTGGTCAGTTGCAGGGCGCGTTCGGAAAAGGTGCAGGCAGAGTCGAGAGGGGTGTCCATGAGGCGGCGTTCAGACGGGCGCGAAGCGTGAGGGAAAGAAAGATTGTCCCACTTTTAGGCGGGATATCGGCGAGCCGCGAACGTGCGCGCGCCTAAAATATCGGATTACCGCTGGGTTTTTCGATGGAACGAGATCATGTTTGACCGCTTGATTCTGGATGGCGATACCAAGGCCGCACGCTACGAGGCGTTGGCCGGGCACGCCCGCGCGCTGCTCGCCGGCGAACACGACCGCATCGCCAATGCGGCCAACCTGAGCGCGCTGGCGTTCGAAACCCTGCCCGATCTGAATTGGGTCGGATTTTACTTTTTCGACGGCACGGAGCTTGTGCTGGGCCCCTTCCAGGGCCGTCCGGCCTGCGTGCGCATTCCGCTCGATCGCGGGGTGTGCGGCGCGACGGCAAGTCAGCGTCAATCTCAGGTCGTGCCGGATGTGCACGCCTTTCCGGGTCACATCGCCTGCGATGCCGCATCGCGCTCCGAAGTGGTCGTGCCCTTGGTGCGCAATGGCGAATTGATCGGGGTGTGGGATGTGGACAGCCCGGTGGCCGGCCGATTCGATGATGACGATCGTGTCGGTATGGAAGCCCTGTGCGCGATTTATCTGGAGAGCTTACGGGCGTAACGTTCGAGGGTGTGCGGTCGCATGGAACGTTCGCGTGGGGCAGTCTTTGCACCGAGAGCGGCGGGCGCATGCGTGAGCGTGCAGCCGTGCTCTCAACCACGCATCGGGTGTACGTTCACGCCGCGGCAGTCGTGTGGTGGCTGTATAGCCGGCACAGCGGCCAGCCCGCAGCCACGATCAGCAAGCCCAGTACGGTACCGGCCCCTGCATACAGCGCGCTGGCCACGGCCAATGCCGCGCAGGTGAGCGCAAACAGCATCGGCGTGAAGGGGTAGCCGGGCACGCGAAACGGGCGGTGGCGGCTGGGGTCCAGGCGCCGCAATCGCCACACCGAACCGGCCACCAGGGTCATGAACAGCCAGAACGCGGGCGCGGTCACCGCCACCATCGCTTCAACCCCACTGGGCGTAAACGCGCCATAGAGGACCAGCAGCAGTGTCAACGCCGCTTGCAGAAGCAGTGCCGCGATGGGCGCACGGCCGGCCTGGCTCCAGCGCGCAAGCGGCGCGAGCCGCGGCACATCCCTGCCGAGCGCAGCATAAACGCGCGCGCCGGTCATAATGGTGGCGTTCATGGTGGTGAGGGCGGTACAGCAGATCAGGGCACCCAGCACCCAGGCACCGTAGGGGCCGGCCACCACCCGCATCACATCAAGCCCGATCGCATCGGCTTCGCGCAGTTGCTCCAGACCGAACAACCGCAGAAACGCCAGATTGGTGAGGATGTACAGCACTGCAACCAAGCCGGTGCCCAGGAACAGCACGCGACTCACGTTGCGCGCAGGATTGCGCAACTCGCCGGACAGATAGGCCGCTTCGTTCCAGCCTCCGAACGTGAGCAGGACGAATACCATGCCCATTCCCAGCGAGCCGGCGATGGGTGCGTCACGGATGCCGGCGTTTACGGCGTCGCCGGCGGCTGAAGGGGGCAAGCCGCCCGGCGCCAGCCAGGCTGCCGCGGCAATCAGGCCGATCAGTGCCACCAAGGTGAGGGCGGTCAGGATGCGTTGCAACGTGCGGGAGGCGCGCGCGCCCGCCATGTTCAGTAACGTGAGTGCGATTACCGATAGACCGGCGTGCCAGGCGATGCCGTAGCGGCCCAGCGGCATCCATTGCTGCGCATAGCCACCGTACAAAAATGCGACCACCGCAATCCCGCCCGTTTGCATCACGGTGCCGCGGGCCCAGGCAAAGAGCAAGGCCACGCGCGGTCCCCAGGCCCGATTGAGATAGAGATACTCGCCGCCATGATCCGGATAGGCCGAGCCCAGTTCGGCATAGCACAGCGCGCCGATGAGCATCACGAGGCCACCCACGATCCACAGGCCGAGATAGATTTCGGTGGTGGCGGCATAGCGGGCCACCATTGGCGGAAATCCGAAGATGCCCACACCCACAACCACGCCCACCAGCACACACACCGCATCGATCACCGAGAGCGACCGGCGGCCCGATCCGTGGCGCCGCGTGCCCGGCGATGCGGCGGGCGTCTGCTGCGACGGCGCATCGAGCGAGGATCTTGCGGGCGGGGGGACGAAAGCCATGCGAGTCTTATAACGTACGGTTGGGGGCTTATTCATGACAGGGCAGGCGGTGTTTCGTTCCCGGCGCATGGCGTTGCCGCCACGCGAAACACATCGCACCGGTAGCGCGCCACCCCGGGGGCACTGCCGAGGCATCAGGCGGCCAGATGGTGTGGACGGCGCCGGGTGTCCCGCTGCAAAAAAATACCGCCCCATTCAGGGGCGGCATGCCGTGCTTCTCGCCTCGATCAACGCTTGACGCATCCACCGACGCCTGTGAGCACGCTTACTTCTTCATCGCGTCGACCGCCTTTTCCAGGGCGCGGCCTTTTTCCAGATGGGCCTGCAGGCTGGGCAGCGTTTTTGCAGCAAAAGCCTTCACGTCGGCGTCCTTGGCATCCTCAGACGCATCCTTGAACGCCTCGACGGCATCTTCATGTGCATCGACAGCGACGTCGTCCGAATAGTCGTCATCGAAGTCGTGGCCCGTCTTCTTGTTCAGGCTTTCGACGTCCTTACGCATACCGCGCGGCAACTCGGTGGGGAGCGTGAAGCCCTTGGCCGCTGCCAGGGCCTTGAGTTCACCGGCCACCTTGGTGTGGTCGGTAACCATCATTTGGGCGAAGTCCTTCACTTCCTGAGACTGGCCCTTTTGAATCGCTACCTTGCTGGCTTCGATTTCGAACATTCCGCTCTCGGCGGCGGTGCGCAGGAACTTTTGATCGCCCCGTGACAGTTCGGCAGCCGATGCGGCGCCAGCCATCCCCAACGCCAACGCAATGCCCACAGCCGTCAATTTCATCTTGTTCATGCAGATCTCCTCGGTTAAACGTGTGGATCATGATGCAAGCGCTGTGCCGCACGTATGCCGATATCGGCGGATCTCGTTGCAAACGAACCAGCGGGTGCTTTGCGCCCTTGCAGAGGCCATGCGCTTTTTTCGCAGGTTGAGGTCGAGTAAAGTGCGAGGCTGATCGCCGTGCCCTCGGGTACGGTCAACTGCCCATGCCTGGACCGAACAATGTCGTTTTCCCTTCAACTCGTCGCGACCGTTTTATTCGCGATCGCGATCTTGCACACCTTCTCCGTGCCGATCTTTGCGCGCCTGGCCCATCGTGGCGGGCGGCACGCCGGGGTGTGGCACTTGCTTTCCGAAGTTGAAGCCGTATTCGGGTTCTGGGCGTTTGTATTGATTGCAGCGCTGGCGATCTTCGGGGGGGCCGAGACGGCGGTGTCCTATATGGACGGGCGCAACTTCACTGAGCCATTGTTCGTCTTTGCCATTATGGTGGTTGCAGCAAGCCGACCCATTCTGGAGTTGGTGAACGACATCGTGCGTCTGCTTGCACGCTGGCTGCCATTGCGGCAGGAATATGCAACCTTCTTCATCGTCATGTCGATCGTGCCGTTGGCCGGTAGTCTCATCACCGAGCCCGCCGCAATGACATTGGCAGCCCTCTTGCTGCGATCGTCCTATTTTAGAGTGCAGGGGCACGCGGGCTTCAAATATCTGACGCTCGGCGTGCTGCTCGTCAACGTGTCTATCGGTGGCGTGTTGACGTCCTATGCCGCACCGCCCGTGTTGATGGTGGCCGCCACATTCGGGTGGGACACGCCGTTCATGTTCCTGCACTTCGGATGGCGCGCCGCGGTCGCCGTGGTGATCAATGCCGCCGTCCTGACGCTGCTCTGTCGATCGGTGCTGGCGTCCGGCAATCCGAGCGCCGGCGAGGCGAAGGCACGTCAGCGCCCGCCCGTGCCCGTCATCGTCATGGCCGTCCACGTTGCATTTCTGGTCGCGATCGTGATGACAGCGCATCATCCCGCCGTATTTCTGGGCCTGCTGATGTTGTTCCTGGGCTACACCGAAGCCTACAAGCAACATCAGAGCCGGCTGATGATCAAAGAAGGTTTGATGGTGGGCTTTTTTCTGGCGGGGTTGGTCGTGCTCGGTGGATTACAGCAGTGGTGGCTGCAGGACGCGCTGGGCAGCTTGTCGCCCGAAGTGCTGTTTTTCGGCGCGACGGCCCTGACCGCCATCACCGATAACGCTGCGTTGACGTATCTGGGTTCGCTCGTCGAGGGGACGAGCGAAGCATGGCGCTACATGCTGGTAGCGGGCGCGGTGACCGGGGGCGGACTCACAGTAATCGCCAATGCGCCCAATCCCGCCGCATTCTCCATTCTCAGAGAGCAGTTCCCGGACGGCAGTATTTCGGCGTTGCACCTCATTCTTTCTGCCTTCATTCCCACTTGCGTTGCCGCCGCAATGTTCCTGTTGCCGGTGTAACGCGTCGGATCGGGCGGCCACAGCGCGAGTAAGCGCCGCCGTGCAAACATGTAACCGTCCCGATTTCCGGCCGATTGTGTCGCCCGACGGGACGCGATCTCATGAATGACGGTAAAACCCGCTAAAATCAAAGACTTTCCTTCTTTTCGGACGCGCTGCTTGCCGACGCGTCACTCTGCCTCTTCCCGGGGTCATTCATGCCTATTTACGCTTACAAATGCAGTGCATGTGGCTACGCCCATGACACGCTGCAAAAGATGTCCGATCCTCCGCTCACGGTGTGCCCGGAGTGCGGCCAAAGCACTTATAGCAAGCAGGTCACTGCGGCCGGTTTTCAGCTGAAGGGCTCGGGCTGGTATGTGACCGACTTCCGCAATAACGGCGGCGCCGGTGGCACGACGGCGCCGGCCGTCGCAGGCGACAAGTCCGGTGGCGCAGCAGGCGAGAAGTCGAGCGAGAAATCAGCCGACAAGCCAGCTGCGACCGAGTCTGCCAAACCCGCAGGCGAATCGGCGAAGCCTGCCGCGGCGCCCGCGTCGAGTTCCGGTACGGGCGGCTCGTCGTCCGGCCCGGTCTCGACCTGATCGTCAACGAGAGCGTGTGATCAAAAAGTATTTCGTCACGGGTCTGATCATCTGGGTGCCTCTGGTCATCACGGTGTGGGTGATCGGTTTGCTTGTCTCCACCCTCGAGGGCGTGGTGCCGGCGTTCCTGTCGTCGCAATCGTTGTTCGGCATCAATATTCCGGGGTTCCGGGTGGTGCTGGTGATTGCAACCGTGTTCGTGACCGGGATGCTCACGGCCAACCTGATCGGACGCACACTGGTCGAGCAATGGGAAAATCTGCTTGGCCGCATTCCGCTGGTGCGCTCCATCTACACCTCGGTCAAGCAGGTCAGCGATACGGTGCTCGCGCCCAACGGCCAGGCGTTTCGCCAGGCGGTATTGGTTCAGTATCCGCGTGCGGGCTCGTGGACGATTGCCTTTCTTACCGGTGCGCCGGGGGGTGAAGTGGCGGCGCATCTGCCTGGCGATCACGTCAGCGTGTATGTGCCCACCACACCCAACCCGACGTCCGGTTTTTTCCTGATGATGGCGCGCGACGATGTCGTTGCGCTGGAAATGAGCGTGGACGAAGCGCTCAAATATATTGTGTCGATGGGGGTCGTGGTGCCTGCGTCGCGGGTGCCGGCCGCAGTGCCGCCGCTTGTAGACGCGGACCGTGCGGCGCCGGTCGATCCCAACCTGTAAACCTTTCGCAAGAAGCCAAACAACGGAGTTATCCCGAATGCGTACCTGCTATACCGGCCAGGTTTGCCGTGACCACCTCGATCAGACCGTCACCTTGTTCGGTTGGGTCAATCGCCGCCGCGACCACGGTGGGGTGATCTTCATCGACCTGCGTGACCGCGCGGGACTGGCGCAGATCGTGTTCGATCCGGACAATGCCGCGGCCTTCGCCACCGCCGAGTCATTGCGCAATGAGTTCTGCGTGCGCATCACCGGTCTCGTTCGCCTGCGCCCCGAAGGCACGGCCAACGCCGAACTGGCCTCGGGCGAAATCGAAGTGCTGTGCCGCGAGGTTGAAATTCTCAACGCGTCGGTGACGCCGCCGTTCCAGCTCGACGACGACAACCTCTCCGAGACGACGCGCTTGACGCACCGGGTACTGGATCTGCGCCGTCCGCAGATGCAGAACAACCTGATGCTGCGCTATCGCGTGTCGATCGAAGTGCGCAAGTTCCTCGACGGACTGGGCTTCATCGATATCGAAACGCCGATGCTGACCAAGAGCACGCCCGAAGGCGCGCGCGATTACCTCGTGCCGTCGCGCGTGAATGCCGGCAACTTCTTCGCATTGCCCCAGTCGCCGCAGCTCTTCAAGCAGATGCTGATGGTGTCGGGCTTTGACCGCTACTACCAGATCGTCAAGTGCTTCCGTGACGAAGACCTG